>JAESGV010000016.1_pt1 | contig 718140 bp, 661 predicted proteins | sample 9269781 | NCBI WGS metagenome assembly JAESGV01 (sample SAMN15741586, study PRJNA653496) | algae metagenome | isolation source: Tildeniella torsiva UHER 1998/13D and co-occurring heterotrophs from... | place: Slovakia: Slovak Paradise National Park, Hrabusice, Kosice Region | collected 2000-01-01
TGTACATCCGCCGCAGCCCAACACGCCGCGCGCACCAAAACTTACCGCGGGGTGGAGCAGCCCGGTAGCTCGTCAGGCTCATAACCTGAAGGTCGTCAGTTCAAATCTGGCCCCCGCAACCAAAACAACAAACCCCCGCCTCACACAGAGGCGGGGGTTTTGCGTTCAGGCCGGCTTCCCCGAAGACCGGCTGCTCCGCCCCCTTCAGGAGCGTGCCCCGCCGGCGTGCGGCGTCGTAAGAACGTTGCTGGGTCACATGCGCCACGCATCGGCACGATCTTGCCGAACAACCTTCGCAGGGCGTCGGTTTCCTCCGGAGCGGTATCGTGATCACTGAGAGCTTCGTCAGAGCCACGACCCTGGTTTCGTCAATCGCGGCGGTACTCCGCAGGTGGTGGGGTTGGCCGGCGGGTGCGTCCGCGAGTCGTGAAGCCCGACACCCGATCAGGCTTGCTTCAGTGCGCTTGCGCCGATCCCGGTTGCGGCATCACGGGGCGAGAATCCACTGAGAGACAGGCCACGCACGGTTCAGACGAACCCAGCTCGATCTCCTCTGGCGCGGCAAATCAGCGGAGCATCCGCGGCAGCCACAGCGTCAGGTCGGGCCAGAAGGTGATGATGGCCAGGGCGCCGAACAGCGGGATGTAAAACGGCATCACGGCCTTCAGCACCGCGGGCATCGAGGTTTTGGCGATGTCCGACAACAGGAACAGCGCCAGCCCCAACGGCGGCGTCAGCAGCCCGATCATCAGGTTGAAGACGAAGATGATGCCGAGATGCACGGGGTCTACCCCCGCCATCACCAGCGGCGCCGAAACCAGTGGCGCCACCAGCAGCGTCGCCGTCGTGCTGTCGAGGAACATGCCGACGATGATCAGCAGCAGGTTGACGATGAGCAGCAGCACGATCGGGTCGGTCGAGATCGAGAGCAGGCTGCGGGTGAAGCTCTGTGGCAGTTGTTCGATGGTCAGGATCCAGCCGAACAGGGCCGCCGCCGAGACGATGATCAGTACGGCCGAGGTCGTCTTGACCGTGTCGAACAGTGCGAAGCGCAGCCGGGGCCAGCTGAGGCCGCCATAGAAGACCATCGCGATCAGCAGGATGTAGGCGACCGTGATCGAGGCGGCCTCCGTCGGCGTGAAATATCCGCCCAGCATGCCGCCGACGAGGAGGAGCGGCGTCATCAGCGCCGGGGCTGCCGGCCAGAAGGTCGTCCAGAGTTCGCGGAAGGTCGGCCAGCGCTTCGAGCGCGGATGGTTGTTGCGCTTGGCGAGCCAGGCCACGGTCGCCATCAGCATGGCAACATAAAGCAGCGCCGGCAGGATGCCCGCGATCAGCAACTGCACGATGGAGACGCTGGTGACCGAGCCGTAGATGATCAGCGGGATCGAGGGCGGAAAGATCGGCCCGACCACGGCCGACGCTCCGGTGATGGCGGCCGAGTAGGCGCGGGTGAAGCCCGCCCTGACCATGGCACGGATCTCGATGCGGCCAAGGCCGCCGATATCGGCGAGCGCGGCGCCCGACGTGCCCGAGAACACCAGCGAGCCGATGACGTTGACCTGCGCCAGGCCGCCGGGCACGCGACCGCCCAGCGTATGGGCGAAGCGGTAGATATGGCTGGTGATGCCCGCCTGGTTCATCAGGCTTCCGACGAAGATGAAGACGGGGACAGCCACCAGCGGGAAGGAGTCCAGCGCATAGGTCATGCGCTGCGCGACCAGTTCCAGCGGGAACCCCGACAACAGCACATAGAGCAGGGCCGGCACCGCAATCGCGACGACGACCGGAAACCCGAAGAGGAACAGCGCCACGAAGGCGAGGATGATGGTGATCGCCATGATGATCCGCCCTCAGTGCTTCATCTCGTCGGGCAGATCGAGCTCGTCTTCGGGCTCGTGCTCCTGCGGGAAGGTGACGTAGAGCGGCCGCCCCTGGATCGCCTTGGCGGTCTGGATGGCGCATTCGAGGGTGCTCATCGCAAAGCTGATGCAGGCCGCCCCCAGAAAGATCCAATAGGGTATCCCCAGTGTCGGGGTCGAATTGTCGAGATTGCCGCCGATGGCGACGAAGCTGGCGAGCGTGATCGCCGCGAAGGTCGCGGTCGCGGCAACCGCGCCGATGATCGTCGCCGCACGCACGACGCTGCGCGGCAGCATCGAGACGATCTCTTCCATCCGGATATTGGCACCGGCCGAGATGACATAGGGCAGTGCCAGAAACACCGCGCAGATCAGCATGAAGCGCGCCAGTTCCTCGACGCCGATGATCGGCATGGCGAAGATTTCGCGCGACACGACCTGGATGAAGGGCAGCGACACCATGGCGATCAGCATCGCCAGGCTGCCCCAGCGGAACAGCCACCGCATCGGCTCGACGGCGCGGTCGATCCGATAGGTCCGGCTGTCGACGGTCACGGAGACAGGAACGTCTGGGGCGGTGGCGGAGCTTTGCAAGAGGCTTCTCTTCGCGGGATGGAGGAGCAGGCAGTGCGGCTCGGCCGGACCGAGACCGACGCAGAAAAGCGAAAGCCGGGGCGTGGCGCCCCGGCTTTCGGTATCACTTCATGGCGCTGATGCGCGCGATGATCGGTGCCCAGGTCGGGAAGTCGGTGTTGACCTGCGCGCTCACCGATTTGCGGAACTCGTCGACCTTGAGTCCGTCCTTCTCGGTGATGAAGGTCATGCCCTTCTTCTTGAGCTCGTCGATCAGCTTGACCTCGGCCTCGAGCCCGAGCTTGAGCGTTTCCTCGCCGACCTCGGCCGCGATGGCGGCCACGACGGCGCGATCCTTCTCCGGGATCGACTGCCAGCTGCGCTCGTTGATGAAGACCGGCAGCACGTTCTGCATGTGCCCGGTCAGCATCACATGGCTCTGCACCTCGTAGAGCTTGTTGGCGTTGATCATGGTGAGCGGGTTTTCCTGGCCGATCACCATGCCGGTCATCAGGGCGGTCGGCAGTTCGGCGACCTCGACCGGCGTCGGCACTGCGCCCATGCCCTTGATCATCGTCGTCCAGAGCTGCAGCGGGACGCCCCGGAAGCGCTTGTCCTTGAGATCGGCGGGGGAATAGACCGCCATCTTCGCGGTCATCTGGCGTGCCCCGCGGTAGAGCCGGCCGACGATGCGGATATTGGCCTGCTTGACCAGCTTCTCCGACATCTCCTTCATGATCTCGGAATTCGCGGGGTCTGTGGCCTTCATCGCATGCGTGCCGTCGCGATAGATGAAGGGCGCGGCGAAGGCCGCCATTTCCGGCATCAGCCGCGACAGCGAAGCGAATTCATGGTGGGCGAGCGAGATCGCGCCGCTGCGGACGCCGTCGACCGTCTCCTGCGCGCCACCAAGCTGCGAATTCGGGAAGACCTGAACCTTGACGCGACCTTCCGTGCGCGCCTGAACCCGCTTGGCGAACTCCTCGGCGTACCAGTACTGGATGTCGCCCTCCGAGCCGACATGGGCGTAGCGCAGGGTCACCTGGGCTGCCGCGGGGGCGGCGAAACCCGCCGCCAGCGCCAGCGCTGCGACCATGCTTTTGAGCGTCTGCCTCTTGTTGATCCTGGTCATCGGTTCCTCCTCCGTTTTTTATGGTGAGCCTTGTCGGTCCGGCGGCTCACAGCCGGTAGATGCGCCGGGCGTTGTCGTGAAACAGCCGGTCGCGGTCGCTTCCAGGCAAGCTCGCCGTCGCGGCGAGAAAGCCCGAGAAGATCGTATCGAAATCGCCGACGAGACTGTCGACCGGGAAATTGCTGGCAAACATCGTCCGGTCCAGGCCGAAGATGGCGAGCGCATCGCGGATGACCGGGCCATTTGTCGCGACCGTCCAGGGTCGACCCGGCAGGCCGAGGCCGGAGATCTTGAGCGCGACATTGGGCTGCGCCGCCGCGCGCTCCAGGGCCCGCCGCCAGGCCGCAAGCGCTTCCGGGGAGCGATCGGCGGGAAGGCCGGTGTGGTTGATCACGATCTGCGTCGCCGGGAAATCTCTCGCCAGATCGGCGGCCGCATCGAGATGCCACCAGGGCGTCTGCAGATCGAAGGACAGGCCGTGACGCTCGAGCAGGGCATATCCCTGGCGCCAGGCCGGATCGTCCATGGAGCCGGCGGCGCCACGCTTCGCCTCGGTCGGCCCGGAGGCTGCCGCGGGCTTGTGCCGGATCCCCCTCACGATCGACACGGAGGCATGGGAGGCGAGCAGCGTGCCGGCATCGGGCGCCGCAAGATCGCACCAGGCGACGACGACCGAGGGCAGCCCCTCCGTCTTCGAAACCGCCGCAACCCACCGGCTTTCCTCCGCCGCCTTTTCGCGCGCCCATTCCGCCTCGACATAGACCGAGGCCACGACCGGCCATCCGGCAAGATCGGCGCGGTAGTCCACAGGCATGTAGTCCCGGCAGATCGCCGAGTAATCGCCGTAGCGGAAAGGCACCCGCTCATGCTTCAGCCAGGGCAGATCGTTGGCGAGGTCCCAGACGTGATGATGCGCGTCGATGACGGCGCGCGGTCGGGGGGGAAGGGTGGGCCTCGCCTCGGCGGTCATGGCTTGCCTGCCGCCCGCTGCGCCGCATCATGCTCATAGAGCTTCACCACCGCCGCCGAATCCGTCATCTCGTGGCCGAGTGCGACATAGTCCTTGTAGCGCTGCACGCCCTGCTCGATGACCTTGAGATCGAGCCCGAGATCGCGCGAGAAGGCGGAGACCGCCTTGAGATCCTTGAGCAGCTGCCGGGCATAGCTCGAAGGGGGCTCGAAGGCGCGGGCTTGCATCTGCGGATAAAGCCGCTGCAGCAGACTGGAATCGGCGTGGCCCCCGGCCAGGCATTGCGGCAGGCGCGCGGCATCGATCCCTGCGGCCTCGGCCAGCATCAGCGCCTCGGCCATCACGACATAGCCGGTGCCAACGATCGCCTGGTTGATGATCTTGGTGGTCTGACCGGCGCCGACCTGCCCCATCAGCGTGACGTTGCCGGCCATCTGGTCGAGGATTGGCTTGGCCTTGGCGAAATCGGCTTCGGACCCGCCGGCCATCACGGTCATGCCCCCGGAGCGGGCTAGCTGTGGGCCTCCGGAGACCGGAGCGTCGATCCAGCCGGCGCCGGTCAGGCTCGCCAGCTTGGCAGCCACCTGGCGGGTTCCCTCGGGATCGGCGGTCGAGAAGTCGATGACCATCGTCGGGCTGCGGCCGGCAGCCGCGACGCCGTCCTCGGCCAGGATGCAGCGTTCCACCGCGGCCATATGCAGGACGCAGAGCATGACGATGTCGCTCGCCGCCGCGACGTCAGCGGGGCTCGCTGCCGCCGCCGCGCCATGCGGCACGACGGTGCCGAGCCGCTCGGGCTCGAGGTTCCAGACGGTGACGGGGTAGCCGAGGTCAAGCAGGCGACGCACCATCGCTTCGCCCATGATGCCGATGCCGATGAACCCGATGCGGGGCAGGGCGGTGGAGGCGCTCATGCGGGCACCCTCCCGTTACGGCGATGAGCACAGGTTGCATGCCAGGACTCTCGCCCGATGCTGGTTTCAGTCATCGATTTGGCTCCTTTTCGTCCGGCTGGTCTCAAGCCGACAATCTTGCATGCCAGATTTCAGATGTCAGCAGATTGCGCGGCCCGAGGGCTCGATGCGCGATGTTGAAGTGGATGTCGGTTGGCGCGCCGTTCCGGTCAGCGCCCCGTCCAACTCGGCAGCGCCTTGGTCCTGGCCAGGAACGCCTGCACGCCGCGCCGGAAATCATCGCTGCCGTAGACCCTGTCGATCAGTGCATCGACATCGGGCAGCGCCTCCAGCGTCATGCGCCGCAGCGTCTCCTTGGTGGTGCGGGTGGTCAGCGGCGCGTTCTCGGCGGCGCGGCGGCACAAGGCCACGATCTCGGCGTCCATTGCCTCGCGCTCGACCACGCGCAGCAGGAACCCGCCGGCGACAAGCTCAGGCGCCGTGATGATCTCGCCCAGCAGCACCATGCGCCGCGCCATCGCCACGCTGATCGCGCCGCCGATGCGCGCGAGGCTGAGCGCAGACAGGCAGTTGCCCAAAGTGCGGCCGATCGGCGAGCCGAAGCGGGCATCGGGCGTGGCAATGCGGAAGTCGCAAGCCGCCGCGATGTTCAACCCGCCTCCGACAGCCCAGCCGTCGACGACTGCGATGGTCGTGACCGGAATGGCGTCGAGCGCGCGCATGCAGTCGTCGATCTCCTGCTCATAGGCGATGCCGTCGGCGCCGCTCGTGAACGTGGCGAAGCCCGAGATATCGGTGCCCGAGACGAAGGCCTTGCCGCCCGTGCCGCGGAAGACCGCGACGCGGATGGTCGGATCGTCGGCAATGGCGCGCGCGGCGTCGCGCATGTCCAGCCACATCTGCTTCGTCAGGGCGTTGAAGGCCTGGGGATTGTCGAAGCGGATATGCGCGACGTCGCCGGCCGTCTCGAAAACGATGCGCGAACCGGTCATTGCGCAGCCTCGGCCTTGCGAGCCTGCTTGATCAGCCCCTTGCGGAGCAACTCCTCGCGAATTTCGTCGCCATGCTGGTTTAGCAGAGGCGGGGGCAGGCGGATTTCCTGGGGCGTCCCGCTGAGCTTGACCGGGAAGCCCAGAGCCTTGAACTCGCCCTCGACCGGATGGGGGATGGTCTTGACCATCTCGCGCGCCACGGCCTGTTCGCTTTCCACGGCCTGCGCATAGTCGAGAATCGGCGCGGCCGGCACGCCGGCCTCGATCAGCGCGTCGATCCACTCCTGCTGGGTGCGGCTGCGGAAGGTCGGCGCCATCGCCTCGATCAGCGCGATGCGGTTGATGATGCGGTTGGCGTTGGTCGCGAAGCGCTCTTCCAGTTGCAGTTCCTCGCGCCCGATCGCCTTGATCAGCTTGAGCCACAGCCCCTGATTGGCGGCGCCGATGACGAACCAGCCATCCGAGGCCTCGACGGCCTGGTAGGGCGCCGACATGCGGTTGGCCGATCCGATCGGGATCGGCGAGCGGCCCGTGCCCCAGAGTTCGGTCGTCTCCCAGACCGACAGAGCGAGCGCCGCCTCGAACAGCGAGGCGTCGATGAACTGGCCGACATTGGAGGTCTGGCGGCCGATGATCGCGCTCAGGATCGCATAGGCGCTGAACAGCCCTGCACCCAGGTCGGCGACGGGGATGGAGTTCTTCGCCGGCTCCATGCCGGGAAATCCGTTGGAGCTGAGAACGCCGGAGACGGCCTGCGCCATCAGGTCGAAGCCGGGGCGCTGCGACCAGGGGCCGGTCTGGCCGAAGCCGGAGATGCTGGCATAGACTAGGCGTGGATTGATGGCGCGCAGCGTCTCGTAATCCATGCCCAGACGCGCGGCCACGCCGGGGCGGGCATTCTCCACGAGGACGTCGGCCGTTTGTACCAGCCCGTAGAGAACCTCGCGGTCTTCTTCCTGCTTGAGGTCGAGCGTGATGCTGCGCTTGTTGCGGTTCAGCGCCAGGAAGCCCGGGCTGTCGGCGCCCTTCAGCCGGAACCCCATCGACAGGCGAGTCGAATCGCCGGTGCCCGGCGGCTCGATCTTGATGACGTCTGCGCCCATATCCGCCAGCAGCATGCAGCAGAAGGGGCCCGCCATCACCTGCGAGATGTCGAGCACGCGAATGCCCGCGAGTGGCAGTGCCATCGGATCTACTCCTCCCAATGTCGGCGCCCTGCCGGAGCAGGAAGCGCCGTCCGCATTTTCGCGGCCTTATTGAGCTGACATCAGTCGACGTTCAGCTAGTGTATGCGACATTCTGTATATCCTATAGGATTAGGGGTGGCTGTCTCCCGTGTCAATCCGGCGCGGCGGGGTGCCGGCAGGGCCCGGCAACGCATCGTCATGATGATCCAGCGCGGCCGCCATGCGCTGACGCGACGCTTCGAGATGGGCGCGCATCGCGGCCTCGGCTGCATCGGGGTCGCGCGCCAGCAGGGCGCTCACGATGGCGGCATGTTCCTGAAGCGCCCGTTCGGGGGCGTTGGTGCGAAACAGGAAGCGGAAGATGTGCAGATGGACGTGCAGCCCTTCGATCGTCTGCGCGATGAAGCGGTTGCCGCTGGCGCTGGCGACGAGGTGGTGCAGCCGCGCATCGCCTTCGGCGAACAGCGCATAGTCGGTCTCGTCGCCACCGGCGACCCGAGCCATCTGCTCGGACAAGGTCGTCAGCGCATCGAAACTCTGCTGGTTGCTGCGCAGCGCGGCGAAGGCCGCGGCCTGCGGCTCGATCAGAAGCCGCATTTCGAAGAGATCATCGATCTCCGGCCGGGTCAAAAGCTCGGCGGCCCGGAACCCGACATTGGGAATCTTGTAGGCGAGTTTCTGGGCTTCGAGCAGCGTCAGCGCCTCGCGGATCGGCGTCGGCGATATCTGCAGATCGCGCGAAAGCGCTTCGATCCCGATATGGGCGCCGGGCGCGATCTTCATCGTCACGAGCATCGACAACAGTTGCTCATAAGCGAGTTCGACCAGCGATTTGGGATAGGCAAGCGGTTGCTCTCTCAGCGTGACGAGGCGAGAAAAAGCGGGCGACGCGGGTGTCTTGGCGACCATCGATGCGAACCTGAGGGCACGATGCTATAGGATATTGGCTTTCCCTTCGCGCTCCAACCCCGTTCACGCAGCGACCGAGCCGGTCGCATCGTCGTCTCGGCCGCATCCGGGACGCGACGCCAGCGCGGCGTATCCCGGGAGGCCTCACCAGCTCACGGCGATGTATTTGGTCTCGGTGAATTCGAGCAGGCCGTGATGGGCGCCTTCGCGCCCGAGCCCGCTCTGTTTCATGCCGCCGAAGGGAGCCGCCGGGTCGGACACCAGGCCGCGATTGAGCGCGACCATGCCGTAGTCGAGCCGCTCGGCGATCCCCAGCCCGGCCTTGAGGTCGCCAGTATAGACATAGGCCGACAGCCCGTATTCGGTGTCGTTGGCCATGCGGATGGCATCCTCCACATCGTCGAACGGCGTCACGGCCGCGACCGGCCCGAAGATCTCTTCGCGCTGGATCGCGGCATCGCGCGACAGATCGGCGATCACCGAGGGCGGATAGAACAGTCCCGGTCCCGGCCCGGCGACGCCGCCCAACCGGAGCGTGGCGCCCTTGCCGAGCGCATCGGCGACCAGCGCCTCGATCTTGTCGATCGCGGCCCGGTTGATCATGGCGCCGCATTGGGTCGCGGCATCAGTGCCGGGCCCGACGGTGAGGGCGCCCATCCGCGAAACCAGCTTCTGGACGAAGGTCTCGTAAATGCCGCGCTGGACATAGAACCGGTTCGCGGCCGTGCAGGCCTCGCCGGCGTTGCGCATCTTTGCGATCATCGCGCCGTCCAGGGCCGCATCGAGATCGGCATCGTCGAGCACGAGGAAGGGCGCGTTGCCGCCCAGCTCCATCGAGCAGCTGATGACGCTGTCGGCGGCCTCGCGCAGCAGGATGCGGCCGACCTCCGTCGAGCCGGTGAAGGAGAGCTTGCGCACCCGCCTGTCATGCAGGATCGCGCGGCAGAGCCCTGCCGGCTCCGAGGTGTTGACGATGTTGACGACGCCCGCCGGAACACCGGCGCGCCGCAGGATCTCGCCGACGGCCAGCGCCGTCAGCGGCGTTTCCTCGGCCGGCTTGAGAATGCAGGTGCAGCCGGCCGCCAGGGCCGGGGCGATCTTGCGCGTCGCCATCGCCGCCGGAAAATTCCAGGGCGTGATCAACAGCGCGATGCCGATCGGCTGGTACTGGACCAGGATGCGGTTGCCGCCGGCTGGCGCCATCGCGATCTCGCCATTGATGCGCACGGCCTCCTCCGCATACCACCGGAAGAACTCGGCCGCGTACATGACTTCTGAGCGCGCGTCGGCCAGCGCCTTGCCGTTCTCCAGCGAGATCAGCCGGGCGAGCCAGTCGGCCTGATCGACCATCGACTGGTAGCAGCGCTGCAGGATGATTGAGCGCTGGCGCGGCGGCGTCGCGGCCCAGCCGGCCGCCGCTGTTTCGGCGGCATCGACCGCCGCCAACCCGTCGGCGACCGTGGCGTCGGCGACCGAGGTCAGGACCGTGCCGCTCGAGGGATCGAGAACCGCGATGCGGCCCGTGCCGGCGCCTTGCGTCCAGGCGGCGCCGATCAGATGATCGGTCGGAATCGGAAAGCCGCCTTCTCCCGCGAACCCCGCTACGACGTAGTGGCGGTCGGCGGCGGCTGTGGTTTCGGTCATGGCGTTCATGGTTTCGGGTCCTGTCGTGTCAGGCGTTCAGCAGGGCAGCGCGATCGCCGGTGAAGGCGGCCCGGGTGATGGCGAGCATCCCGGCGAGATCCAGCGCACGCGGATTGTTCTTGACCAGGCGCTCGGCCTTGAGCGCGCCGGTCGCGATTTCCTCGTCATGGCCTGGAGCCAGCCCGAGTTCGGCCAGCGTCTTGGGGACACCGACCGAAGCGAACAGATCCGCGACCGCATCGACGAAGAGCTGCGAGCGCTCGGCTACGCCCATCCCCGCCTCGCCGAGGCCGACGACGCCGGCAAGCTCCGCGAAATCCTTGGCACAGACGCTGCGGTTGAACTGCATGACGTAAGGCAGAAGCGCGCCGACGCCGTCGCCATGGGCGGTGTGGGTGAGATTGCCGACCGGATATTGCAGGGCATGCGCGGCGGCCGTGCCCGCCGTGCCGAAGGCGCAGCCGGCCGCGAGAGAGGCCAGCATCAGCCCCTCGCGTGCTTCGGCGTCCGAGCCGTCCCGGCAGGCCCGCCCCAGGAAGCGGAACACATGCGTGACGGCGAGCCGGGCGAAATGGTCCGAGAGCAGGTTCTTGCCGACGAAGACCTGCTGTTCGGTCAGCAGCGGGTCGGCCGGGCGGCGTTTGCTGGTGAAGGCCTCGACGGCATGGGCCAGGGCATCCGCCCCCGAACAGGCGGTGAGGCGCGGCGGGCAGGTCATGGTCAGCGCGGGGTCGCAGATCGCGAGGCGCGGGATGATATGGGGGCTGGCGACGCCGATCTTCAGGCCGCGCCCGCTGTCCATGACGACCGCGACGGGCGTCACCTCGGAGCCCGTGCCAGCGGTGGTCGGCACGGCGACCAGCGGCAGCACGGGGCCCGGCACGGCGAATTCGCCGTAGTACTGGCCGACGGGCCCGCCATGGGCGATCACGACCGCGACCAGCTTGGCCAGATCCATGCAGCTGCCCCCGCCGATCCCGATCACCAGATCGGGCGCAAACCCGGCGGCTTCGCGCGCGCAGTCATCGATGCATGCGATCGGCAGGTCGGCGATCGTCCGGTCATAGACGTGGACCGCGACGCCGGCGGCGCGCAGATCGTCGAGCGCGTCGGTGAATTCGGGCTGCGCCGACAGGCGGGCGTCGGTGCAGACGAGTGCGCGGCGACCGAGGCGGGCGGCTGCCGTGCCCAGTGCGCGGCGCTTGCCCTGGCCAAAGAGGATCGTAGCGGGCAGTCGCAAGGCTCCGAACATGACACCAACCTTCTCTCGCCGTGCGGATGATGGGACCGGCGGCAGCGCACGATCTTAAGTCTATATCCTATAGGATAGATGATTGATGGCAAGGGGGCAGGGCCGGCTCGCCTCCTCGCGAGGCAAGCCCGCATGACGCGAGCAACGCATATGCTGTCTGCTGCCTATGTCGCAGTGAGACCTGTTCTTGCATGCAAGATTGACGTAAGACCCGTCCGACAGGGAGGAGTCGTTCGTGAATTTCCATCAGCACTATGCGCGCATCGCGCGTCCCATCGAGACCTGCGTGGTCGGCAGCGGCAGCTTCGGCCGCTCATTCCTGACCCAGGCGGCCCGCATCCCGCTCGTCAATGCGCGCATTGCCGTCGACAGGACCGCGGAGGCCGCAGGCGAGGCTTTCGCCTCCGCGGGGATCGCGCGTCGCGAGATCGCGCTCTGTGCCACAGCCGCCGAGGCACGTACGGCCTGGGATGCGGGTCGCCGCGTGGCGGCCGCCGCGCTGTCGACCGTGGTCGACCTACCCTTCGACATCCTGATCGAGGCCACCGGCGCTCCGGTCGCCGCGGCGCGTCATGCGATGCTAGCGATTGAGGCCGGCCGCCATGTCGCACTCGTCTCCAAGGAGGCCGATTCCGTCGTCGGGCCGGGGCTGGCGCGTCTGGCGGCGGAGAAGGGCGTGGTCGTCACCCCTGTCGACGGCGACCAGCCGAGCCTGCTGATCGGCCTCGTGACCTGGGCCGAGTTGATCGGTTTCGAGGTCATCGGCGCCGGCAAGTCGAGCGAATATGATTTCGTTTTCGATCCGGCGTCGGGCGACGTCACCTGCAACGGCGTGACCCGGCCGCTGCCGGCGCTCGCGGCTCAGTGGGCGCTCGGCGGCCCTGAAGCGGTCGCGCGCTCCGCCGCCCGCGCCGCCGTATTGGGGACGGCCTTTCCGCTGCGCACCGTGCCCGATCTCTGCGAGATGACGGTCGTCGCCAACGCGACCGGGCTTGGTGCGGACACCGCCCGCTTCCATGCACCGCCCGCGCGCATCCCAGAGCTCGCCGACCTGTTCTGCGAGCGCGGGCAGGGTGGGCTGCTCGGCGGGACGCGTCGCGTCGACGTCTTCCATCATCTGCGCTTGGCCGACGAGCCGAGCTTCGCAGGTGGGGTTTTCGTCACAGTGCGCTGTGAGGATCCGGTCAGCTGGGCGCTGCTCGCCGAGAAGGGGCATGTCGTGGCATCCAGCGGGCACGCCGCTGCGCTCTATCTGCCGCGCCATCTGCTCGGCCTGGAGGCGGCGACCTCCCTGCTCGATGCCGCTGGCCTGGGCGTGTCGGGTTACGGCACGGATTACCGCCCGCGGCAGGACCTCGTCGCAGTGGCCGAGGCCGACCTGGCGGCCGGCACCGTGCTGAGCATGGGCGGCCACCATCACAGCATCGCCGATGTCGGCGGCGCGATGGTGCCTGCCGGCCCTCTGCGGGAGGACGCTCCCGCGCCGTTCTACCTCGTGGCCGATGCGACACTGGTGCGGCCGGTCCGCGCCGGCGAGGCGATCAGGCTCGGCGATGTGGCGGTGGATGAAGCCTCGCCGCTGCTGGCGGCCCGCATCAGGCAGGATACGATGTTCTTCGGCGATGCGCCGCCGCGTTGACGGCGCGAGGTCGCTACGGGGTCACCCCCGATGAAGGAGCGACGAAGCCTATGAGCGAGGCTGCCGAGGCCTATCCCCGCATCCAGCGACGCACGCTGCACGACGAGGTGCTCGAGCGCCTGCGCGACATGATCATCGAGGGCCGGCTGGAGCCGGGCCAGCGGATCAACGAGGGCGCGGTGGGGGCCCAGCTCGGTGTCTCCCGCACGCCTTTGCGCGAGGCCATCAAGAGCCTCGCCAGCGAGGGGCTGGTCGAGATGCAGCACGCCAAGGGCGCCGTGGTGCGGCGCTTCTCGGTGCGCGATCTGCGCGAGATCCTCGAGGTCACCAAATCCCTGGAGCAGCTCGGTGGCCGCATCGCCTGCGTCCAGGCCAGCGATGCGCAGATCGAGGCGATTGCCGCCATGCATCAGCGCATGATGGAGCTTTATGCCCAGCGCAACCGGCTGGAATATTTCAAGCTGAATCAGTCGATCCATTCCGCGATCGTCGCCGCTGCCGGCAATGCCGTGCTGATGGAGACGCACGAGACGCTGCAGGCGCGGATCAAGCGCCTGCGCTTCATCGGCAATGAGGGACCGGCGAAATGGGCCGGTGCCGTGGCCGAACACGAGGCGATGGTCGCGGCCTTGAGCCGGCGCGACGGGGACGCGCTCGCCGCCGAGATCGGCAAGCACATGGACCACACGCTGACCCGCGTCAGCGAGGTCATCGTCTAGAGCGCTCCGGCCGTCAACGCGGCCGGAGCTGGTCGGGATGGGGCGACGGCGCCTCAGACGGCGGCCTTCTTGATCGCCTCCAGGGTCTCGCTGCCGTATTTCGAGACGAACTCCTTCTCGACCTCGGCGGTGACGATCTTGGCAAAAGAGTCGCGGTCGGGGCTTTCCACCGCTTGCATGCCGGCCTTCTTCAAGGCTGCCAGGCTGGAGCCTTCGGTATCCTCGTTCATCTGGCGCTGGACACCGGCGATCTCGACGGCGCTGCGGACCAGGAGTTCCTGGATATCGGCCGGCAGTGCATCGAACTTGCCCTTGTTCATCACCACCGGGCCGGTGGTGAAGGCATGGCGCGTCAGCGACAGGTGCTTTTGCACCTCGAAGAACTTGGCGTTCAGGATCAGCGTGACCGGATTTTCCTGCCCGTCGACCGTGCCGGTTTCGAGCGCGGTGAAGAGCTCGGTGAAGGCCATTGGGGTCGGCAGGGCGCCGAGCAGCTGGAAGGCCTTGATATGGGCCGGGTTGGGCGTCGTGCGGATCTTCAGCCCCTTGATGTCGGCGGCGGAGGCAACCGGGCGGCGATTGTTGGTGAGGTTGCGCCAGCCGATCTCCCAGGTCGCCAGGGCCTTGAGATTGGAGCCCTCGAGTTCGCGGCGCAGCCCGTCGCCGATCGGCCCGTCCATCACCACTGCGGCATGCTTGCGGCTCTGGATCAGGAAGGGCAGGTCGAGCACGTTCAGCTTGGGCGCCAGCCCCGTGAAGAACGGGTTGCCCGTCAGGCAGATGTCGAGCGAGCCGCCGCGCACGGCGCCGATCGTCTGCTGGTCGGAGCCGAGTGCGCCGTTCGGGAAGACCTGGACCTCGAAGCGGCCCTGGCTCTTGGCCTTGATCTGGTCGGCGAAGATCAGCGCTGCCTTGTGCCAGCTGTCGGCCTCCGGATGGGGGTGGGCGAAACGCAGCTTCGTCGTCTGGGCGAGCGCGGGCCTGCCGATCATGAACAGGCCGATGCCGGCGCCGGCCCCTGCCAGGGCGGCGCGGCGGGTCGGCAGCTTCGTGTAAAGGGTCATGGACGTCCTCCTTTGGTGGTCTTGTTCTGGGTCAGTCTCTCGCATTCAGGTCGGCGCGAGGTCGGTGTTCACCGTGCCGACAGCCAGCGGGCCGGCACGGTGACGATCTCCGGCACGAGGATGAGCAGCACGAGCACGGCGATCTGCGCGAGCAGGAACGGCATCACGCCGCGGATGACGCGGTCCATCGGAATGCGCCCGACCGCGCAGACGACGTTCAGCACCGTCCCGACGGGCGGTGTCAAAAGCCCGATCGCGTTGTTGATGATGAACATCACCCCGAAATAGACCGGGTCGATGCCGGCCTGCTTGACGATCGGCATCAGCACCGGGGTGAGGATCAGCACTGTCGGAATGAAGTCGAGCGCCGTGCCGACCACGACGACCAGCGCCATCATCGCGATCATCAGCAGGGTCTTGTTGTCGAGGAGCGGCCCCAGCAGCGTCGCGACTTGGCCGGGAATGTCGGCAATGGTGATCAGCCAGGCCGAAACCATCGCCGCCGCGACGAGGAACATCACCGCCGCCGAGGTCTTGATGGCGTTGAGCAGGGCCGGGCGCAGATGCTCGAGCTTGAACTCGCGGTAGATGAAGGCGCCGACGAAGGCGGCGTAGACCGCCGCGACGACGGCGGCTTCGGTCGGCGTGAAGACGCCGGCCTTCATGCCGCCGATGATCAGCCCCGGCAAAGCCAGCGCCCAGAGGCCGTCGAAAGCCGCCCGGCCGATCTCGCGCAGGCTGGCGCGCTCGGCGCGGGCCACCGGCTCGTCGCGCGCCACGATCCACCAGGTCACGACCAGCGCCAGCGCCATCAGGATGCCGGGCACGATTCCGGCGAGGAACAGACGTGTGATCGAGACGCCGGCGGCGACGCCGAAGACGACGAAGCCGATCGAGGGCGGGATCACCGGCGCGATGATGCCGCCCGCCGAGATCAGCCCGGCCGCGCGCGGCATGTTGTAGCCGGCCTGGCGCATCATCGGCAGCAGGATGGCGGCCAGCGCCGCGGTGTCGGCGACCGCCGAGCCGGAAATCGACGCCATCACCAGCGCCGCCAGCACCGCGACATAACCGAGCCCGCCGCGGACATGCCCGACCAGCGCGACCGCGAGCGCGATGATGCGGCGCGACAGCCCGCCCGCATTCATCAGTTCGCCCGCCAGCATGAAGAAGGGCACGGCCATCAATGGAAAGCTGTCGGCGCCCGCGACGAGGTTCTGCGCCAGGATCTGGGCGTCGAAGGTGCCGAGCTGGAGCATCAGCGCCACGCCGCAGACCAGCAGCGCCATGGCGATGGGCATGCCGAGCGCCATCGCGCCGAGCAGAGAGCCCAGGAAGATGGCAACGGTCATCGGCCCGCCTCGCGGCCGCGCTGCTGCGCCTCGAAGGCGGAGAGTTCCTCGGATTCAGCGCCGATCACCAGTTCGTCGTCGCGCATTGTGCCGCGCAGCAGTGCGCCGATGGCGAGCAGGTTCAAGGCGCCGATGGACAGCCCGCAGAGCAGCCCGGCGAGGTAGGTGGCAGCCAGCGGCACGCCGCTGACCGGCGCGGGATTGTGGATGTTGATCGCGGTCTGCGTCCAGCAGCCCATGACGAGCAGCGCCATGCAAAGCAGGGACAGGCTTTCCGCCGCCAGCCGGCACCACCATTGGCCGCGCCGACCCAGCGCGAGCACGACGGTGGTCATGCCGAGATGGCCGCCCTCGCGTGCCACCAGGAACGCGCCGCCGAAGGTCAGCCAGACGAAGATCAGCCGCGACAGCTCCTCCGACACGGTGATGCCCGATTGAAAGCCGTAGCGGAGCACGACATTGCCGAAGACCATCGCGATCATCGCCAGGAAGCCGAGAATGAGCAGGTTTTCGACGCTGCGCAGCAGCCCGGCCCGGAGACGCTCAGACATCGTCCGCAGCTCCATCCGCGCGCGAAGCAGCCGTCATCGGCGGGAGCGGCGGCGCGCACAAACCATTCTGGCGACCTGGGAGGGAATGGGGATGCGTGGCCACGGCCACAGATCGCCCGGGCAAGACAACCCCCATCGTTCCCTCCTTGGGACTATCCTCAGTCGTGGCGCGCCCTTCGCCTGCGCGTGGGCAACATCATATTCTGCATACAGCATACAAACGACGCCCGGTCTGTCAAACCTCTTACGGCGGTCGATGGCTGTCGTCAGATCCCCAGGCCCTCGATCGCGTAGAACCGCGCGGGAGCGCCGTCGGCATTCGGGATGAGAAGCGGAGCGGCTGAAAACAGGTTGCGCGGCGCCGTCAGGCGGCTCGTGTTGACGACGTATTCGATCAGCGTGACGCCGTTTGAAAGCAGTACGTCATGGGTGACATGCTCGGTCTTGGGCACCTCCTTGCCGTCCAGCAGCAGCCTGATCGGGAAGTCCTGCGGAAAGTCGAAGGCGACTGCGCTGGGCTTGCGCGCGGCCAGCCATTCGGCCGAGGCGCGGCTGAGCCAGGGCGCCTGCGTCCAGAAGCTGCGGTCGTTGTAGTCGCGGCGGTCGGACCAGTGAGCCGCCAGCAGCAGGATCTCGCCCTCGGCACCGCCGGGGTCTGCGGCAGCCAGGTGTTCGGGCTCGATGGCCGCGTCGGCCGGCCGGTCGCTGAGGTCGAGCACGCGGCAGGGGCCGACCACGCGTGACAGCGGCGTAGCCTCGATCGTCGGTGCGCCGGCGACGAAATGCGCAGCCGCGTCGACATGCGAGAAGCCGTGACAGGTCGCCGACAGGCGCGACACCCGGAACTGGTCGCCCTGCGCGATATCGCCCTTGATCGCGAGTTCGACCGGCCAGCGGAAATGTTGCCCGATGGGCATCGAAAGGTCGATAATCTTCATGGCTGGGTTTCCCGTGATGCGTGGGCTTGCGGCCGTCACTTGAAGGGGGCGGAAATTGCATGCAAGCACTCATGGCAGTCAAGCAGCCGGCCGGACTTTGACCGAGGCCGGCACGTCCACACCAGAATGTCCTCTTCCCGATGTTGATCGCCCCGACATGACGCTCTCCCAGATCCCGACGCCGCTCGCCACGCTGATCGCCCGGACCCAGGCTCTCGACGGTGGCCGCCGCAAGGGCGCGCTGCATGGCGGCGTTGTCACCCAGCTGCGCAATCTCATCGTCACCGGCGTGCTGGCGCCCGGCGCGAAGCTCAACGAGCGGGAGATCTGCGAACAGCTCGCGGTGTCGCGCACGCCGGTGCGGGAGGCCATTAAGACGCTGATCCAGGACGGGTTGCTGCGGGCGCTGCCGAACCAGTCGGCTGTGGTGGCCGAGCTCGACCTCGACCACGTCACGGCGCTGATCGACGTGGTGACCACGATCGAGGGGCTGGCCGGAGAACTCGCGGCGCGCAACATCAGCGAGGAGGCGATCGCCGAGATCGGATTGCTGCATTACCGCATGCGGCTGCATCACGCCCGCGACGAGCTGCCGGGCTATTTCGAGGCCAACACCGCGTTTCACCGCAAGATCGTCGAGATCGCAGCCAATCCCGTGCTGCTCTGGGTGTGGGACCTGCTGGCGCTGCGGGTCGATCGCGCGCGCTACTCCTCCAATCTCTGGCCAACACGCTGGAAGATGGCGATCGAGGAGCACCAGGGAATCCTCGACGCCCTGTCGGCGCGCGATTCCGCCAAGGCCGGCGAGGCGCTGCGCCAGCACGTGCGCAATGGTCTCTCCGGCCTGGTGGCGGCGCTCTCGGGCGAGCAGCCGGAGCCGCCACAAAAACGCCCGGACGATAAACCCATTGGTTGACGTCGCTTAATCTTGCATGCAAGTTCGCTTGAGGCTTCGTAGAAAGCCGGCGGAGGTGGGCCATCGCCAGGTCGCCTCACGCACCAGAATGGCCGCGCGCCGCGCGGTCGGGAGCGAAGGAAACAGCCATGATCGCCAGCAACGTCACGCGGCGTGCGGTTCTCGGTGCGGGCACGGCCCTCGCCGTCGGCGCACCATTCATCCGGCCGGCCCATGCGGCGGTCGAGCTCAAGCTCACGCACCCGGCCGATCAGAGCCATCCGGTCCACATCGAGGCCGATGCGATGGTCAAGCGCATCGCCGAGCGCACCAAGGGCGAGGTCAAGATCACGATCTTCCCCAACAACGCGCTCGGTTCGCCGGTCGAGGCGGCGCAGCAGACGCGGCTGGGGGCCATCGACATGATGCTGCTCAACCCGGCCAATATCGAGGCGCTGTCGAAGACGATCGGCGTCATCAACATCCCCTACCAGTTTGATTCCTATGAGCACGCTCACCGCACGCTCGACGTCACCGGCCGCGATTTCATCGCCGAGCAACTGAAGGCTGCCGGTTTCACCTGGATCGCCAATTTCGAATGGGGTTTTCGCGCCCTGACCAACAGCCGCCGACCGGTCAACGGCCCGCAGGACGTGCAGGGGCTGAAGCTGCGCGTGCCACCCGAACTTGCCATCAAGGCCGCCTTCGAGGCGCTGGGCGCGAGCACGCAGACGATCGCCTTCCAGGAGGTCTATCTGGCGCTGGCCAACAACCTCGTCGATGGCCAGGATAATCCCGTCGGGACGACCTTCGCGGCGAAGTTCTTCGAGGTCCAGAAGCACATCGCACTCACCCGGCACATCTACGCCTCGATCATGTTCTGCGCCAATCCGCGCAGCTGGTCGAACAAGCTCAACGAGGCGCAGCGCAAGATCGTCAGCGAGGAGGCGGCCACCGCCGGTGCGGCGGCGCGCAAGGGCGTGCGCGACAATGAGGAGCGCAATCTCGCCGAGATGCAGAAATCCGGCGTGGCCGTGACGCGGCCCGATGTCGCGCCGTTCCGCGACAAGATGGAGCCGGCCTATGCGCAGCTGCGCAAGGCACTGGGCGACGAGACCTGGAACACCTGGGCCAAGCTCGTTGCTGCTGCCCGCGTCGCCTGACCTGCGCTGAATCTCCCGCCACCGCCGATCGGGCGGCGGCGGGGGCTAATGCGAGAGCGTCCGACCGCGGCGAGCCGCCGACGCTTGTGCCCTATGCTCGAGGATCGTAGCCGGCATGCTGGTTTCCGCCGTCCTGATCGGCGTCTGCGTCGTCATCATGCTGGGCGTTCCGATCGCGGTGGCGCTCGGCCTCGTGGCGCTCGGCACCATGGTCGTCACGGTCGGCCCCGATCTGCTGGTGATCTTCATCCAGCGCACCTATGCCGGGACGACATCGTTCCCGCTGCTGGCGATCCCCTTCTTCGTGCTCGCCGGCAACCTGATGAATGTCGGCGGCACGACCGAGCGCATCTTCCAGGTCGCCCAGCTCTGCATGGGCCGCGTTCGCGGCGGGCTGGCGCATGTCAACGTCATCGGCAGCGTGATCTTCGCGGGCATGTCGGGTTCGGCCGTGGCGGATGCGGCGGGCATGGGCGTGATCGAGCATCGGGCCATGACCAAGGCCGGCTATACCAGCCGCTTCGCTGCGACGATCACGGCCGTGTCGTCAACGATCGGGCCGATCATCCCGCCCAGCATCCCCTTCGTGATCTATGGCAGCCTGGCCAATGTCTCGGTCGGCGCGCTGTTCCTGGCGGGCATCGTGCCGGGCCTGCTGATGGCGGCCTCTCTGATGGCGGTCATCGCGCTGGTGGCAAAGCGGATGGACCTGCCGCGCGGCGAGGGGCTGCCGCCGCTGACGGTGGTCCGAGGGATCCTCCTGCGGGCCCTGCCGGCGCTGCTCCTGCCGCCGACGATCCTGATCGTCATCCTGACCGGCATCGCGACGCCGACCGAAGCCGCCGTGGTGGCGGCCGGCTACGCCTTCGTGCTGGGGCGCTTCGTCTATCGCGAACTCGCCTGGTCCGACACGCTGGCGGTGATCTGGGACAGCGCACGGCAGACGGCGCAGGTCATGTTCATCATCGCGCTCGCCGCGCCCTTCGGCTGGGTCCTGGTCCAGCAGCAGATCCCCAATGCGGTGCTGGCCTCGCTGCTGACGCTGTCCTCCGAGCCCTGGGTCATCCTGCTCGTCATCAATCTGGCGCTGCTGCTGTTTGGGATGTTCATCGAGGGCATCGCCATCATGATCATCGCCTATCCGGTGCTGCTGCCGGTGATCACCCAGATCGGCGTCGATCCCGTACATTTCGGCGTGATCCTGGTGCTCAACATCATGATCGGGCTGGTGACGCCGCCGGTCGGGTTGTGCCTCTACGTGATGGCCGGCATCGCCAGGATCTCGATTGCCGAGATCACGCGCGAGATCTGGCCCTATGTACTGGCGCTGGTGGGCGTGCTGCTGCTCATCACCTTCGTTCCCGCGATCTCGCTGTGGCTGCCGCAGTCACTGGGCTACGGAGTGGCGCGATGATGCGGGTTCTGACAGGCCTCGACCGGCTCATCGCAGGCACGTGCAAAGTTGCCGCGATCGCCTGCCTGCTCGGGCTGTTCGTGCTGCTCGCGCTCGCGATCGTGCTGCGGCTGTTGCCGCTCTTCACGATCCCCGGCTATGATGAACTGGTCGAGCTTTTGTTCATCTGGCTGGTGATGCTGACCTCGCTGGCGCTGTGGCGTGAGGGCGTCCTCTACCGGGTCATGCTGTTCGAGGACCTGATGCCGGCCGCCGCCAAACGGCTGGTCGAGATCGCCATCAATCTGGCGATGCTCGGCTTCGCGCTGGTGCTGGTGGTGTACGGACTGGATTTCACCCGGATGTCGGGCGAGACGACGCCGTTCCTGCGCATGGACAAGGCCTGGTTTTACGGCGCGATTCCGGCCTGTGCCGCCCTGATGGCGGTCTACAGCCTCGTCTGGCTCTGGCGCGTCGCCACCGGCCGGGGCGCGCTGGAATCGAGCGCGACGCTCGCCGGCTGATCTCACCATCTGGAAAGGTTCAAGACCATGGCCCGTCTCAGCGGCAAGACCGCGATCATCACCGGGGCAGCGGGGGGCATCGGCGCCGCCACGGCCCAGCTCTTCGCGGAAGAGGGCGCACGCCTCGCCCTCGTCGACATCGACGCCGCCGTGCTGGCCGAGGTCGAGGCCATGGTGAAGGACGCCGTGCCGGGCGCGCAGGCGATTGCGATCGCAGCCGATGTCGGCCAGGAGCGTGCGGCGGCCGAGATCGTCGCGCGCACGGTCGAGGCCTTCGGCGGCATCGACGTGCTGGTCAACAATGCCGGCATCCGCTCCTACGAGCCGCTCGACGCGGCCAAGGCCGAGACCTGGCAGAAGATCCTTTCGGTCAACCTGCTCAGCTACGCCTATCTGGCGCGCGAGGCGTTGCCTTCGCTGCGGCGCTCCGGCAAGGGCGCCATCGTCAACATCTCCTCGACCCACGCCTTCAATCCGCGCGGCGGGATGGGGCAGTACGACGTCGCCAAGGCCGGCATCATCTCGATGACCAAGACGCTCGCCTTCGAGGAGGTCGGGCATGGAGTCCGCGTCAACGCGGTCTGCCCCGGCCTGACGCTGACGCCCTTCCATGTCCGTCGCTTCGCGCCCCAGGGCAAGAGCGAGCAGGATCTGCGGACCGAAAAGGTCGATCACAACATCATGCAGCGCTGGGCCGATCCGCGCGAGGTCGCCTGGCCGATCCTGTGGCTGGCCTCCGACGAGGCGTCCTTCTGCACCGCCTCGGTGATCATGGCCGATGGCGGCACCCGTGTGTGAGCCACACACGCTGGCCAGAAGCGGCTGCGCTTGCTTGTCTGCCCCTCTCAAGCGGCCAGACCGACCTCCAAATCAGTCTCCTCGCTGCCCATCATCCAGCCCGTACGGTTGATGGCGATCGGCTGAGCGTGCTCAATCCCGGCGAATGAACACGCCCACGCCGAAACAGGAGCCATGTCGATGGATGAAGACGCCTATTTCGCACGACTGCAGGCCTTGCAGCGGACGGCATGGCCCTCGGACGTCCCGCGTCAGCCGCATTATCCTCTCGGCGAGATCGCGATCAGCGAGCATCTGCGCGAATGGGCGAGGCGCCAGCCGGAGAAGCCCGCCTGCATCTTCTATGGCCGCGAGATCACCTACGCCGAGCTTGACGATCTGAGCGACCGCTTCGCTGCGCTTCTCGACGCGGGCGGCGTGCGCCCTGGCGATCGCGTCGCCGTGTTTCTGCCGAACTGCCCGCAGTTCATGCTGGCCTTCTTCGCCATCCTGAAACTCGGGGCGGTGCATGTGCCGGTGAACCCGCTCTTCCGGGAAGCCGAACTCGCCTATGAGCTGAACGACACCGGCGCGCGGGTCATCGTCTGTCTCGACAGTCTGATGCCGCTGCTGCGGGAGGTGCGAGAGCAGACGCCGGTCGAAACCGTCTTCGTGACGAGCTTCGCCGAGATGCTGCCGGCGGTGCCGAGCCTGCCCTTGCCGAAGGCGCTGCAGCAACCCAGGCTCGCCTGCGACGACGCGATCGACCTGCTGCCGGCGCTGGCGCGGGTGACGGCGTCCGCCCCCGCCGTCCCGCCCCATCTCGATGCCATCGCCGCGCTGAATTACACGGGCGGCACGACCGGCATGCCGAAGGGCTGCATCCACACCCAGCGCGACATGCTCTACACCGCCGGTACCAGCCTCGCGGCGAGCTTCCAGCTGACGCCCGACGACGTGGTCGTCAATTTCGTGCCGATCTTCTGGATCGCAGGCGAGGATACCGGGTTGCTCTTCCCGATCGTCGCAGGCGCGACCGTGGTGCTGATGGCGCGCTGGGATGCGGTCGGCTTCATGACGGCGGTGGGGCGCTACCAGGCGAGCTTCGCCTACCTGCTCGTCGACAACGCCGTCGAGATTCTGGAGCATCCCCAGGCGGCATCCTTCGACCTGACCACATTGCGAAAGGTCCGCGTCTCGTCCTTCGTGAAGAAGTTGAACCCTGATTTTCGGGCCCGCTGGCGGGCTCTGACCGGTGCGGACATGATCGAAGCCGCCTGGGGTATGACCGAAACCCACACGATGGATACCTTCACCATCGGCATGCAGCAGGAGGATTTCGATCTCTTGTCCCAGCCGGTCTTCGTCGGGCTGCCGGTGCCGGGCACCGATTTCAAGATCTGCGATTTCGACAGCGGAACGCTGCTGCCGCTCGGCGAAACCGGCGAAATCTGCATCCGCACGCCGTCGCTCTTCAAGGGCTACTGGAACAAGCCCGAAGCGACGGCGGAGGCGATCCGCGCCGGCTTCCTGCATACCGGCGACATCGGCGTGATCGATGAGCAGGGCTATCTGCACTTCCTCGGACGCCGCAAGGAGATGCTCAAGGTCAAGGGGATGAGCGTCTTCCCGGCCGAGATCGAGGCGATGCTCGGCCAGCATCCAGCGATCGCGGGATCCGGGGTCATCGGGCGCGAGGATACGGAGCGCGGGCAGGTGCCCGTCGCCTTCATCGCGCTGGCTGACGAGGCGCGGCTGGACGAGGCTGCGCTGGCGGCCTGGTGCCGGGAGCGCATGGCGGCCTACAAGGTTCCCGAGATCAGGATCGTGCAGGCGCTCCCGATGACCGCGACCGGGAAGGTCAAGAAGGAAGAACTGCGCGCTTTGCTGTAGCGTCCACGCCGGTTTGCCCGACCTGCAGTCAGCGGGAGCCTCGCGCAGCTTGGTCCAGACGGCGGGCGCAGCATTCGCCGTTCCGTCAGCCGGGTGATCGACCTGTCGAGCGCGATGGGATCGTCGCCACCGGCTCGTGTGCCGTCCGGAATCCTGCTACCGCGCTTCTCGGCTCCAGGCTGGGAATCTCAAGCGATGCATGACGGCACTCTCTCGATCGGGATCATTGGCGCAGGCATCATGGGCGAGCGGCTGCTGCGCGCCATTCTCGACCAGTCACCCCCGCTGGTGAAGGTCAGCGGTATCTGGGATCCGGCGCCATCGGCCATGGAGCGCATGGCAGCGACATTCCCGGACGTTCCGCGGTTGGCGGATGCCGCCGCGATTATCGCCGCCAGCGATTGCGTCTACATCGCCTCGCCGCCGTCTTCCCATCTCGGTCATGCCCGCGCCGCGATTGCCGCCGGCAAGAGCGTCTTTTGCGAGAAGCCGCTGGCGGTCGATGTCGCCGAGGCGCGCGCCTTCGTGGCAAAGGCCGGAGACAGAGGGGCCGTCAACTTCCCCTTCGCCTCCTCGCCGGCGGTGGCGACGCTGATGGATTGGGTTGCGCAGGGCGCCGTCGGACGGGCATCGCGCGTCACGGTCGAGGTCGCCTTCGCAACCTGGCCACGCTCCTGGCAGGCCGATGCCGCAGCCTGGCTGGACGGGCGGCAGCAGGGCGGCTTCACCCGTGAAGTCGTGTCGCATTTCCTCTTCCTGAGCCGTCGGCTGCTGGGCCCGCTGCACGGTCTCTCCGCGAACGCGGCTTTCCCCGAGACCGGCGAATCGGAGCGCTCGATCGAAGCAAGGCTGATGGCTGGCGACATCCCGATCGAACTCAAGGGCAGTGTCGGCACCACTGCGAAGGACGACCACAACATCTGGATGCTGGAAGGCGACAGGGGCGCGGTCCGGCTCTGCGACTGGTCGGTGGCCGAACGCCGCCGGCCCGATGGCACATGGGAACGCGCGCCCGACGCGCTGTCGCAGGCGGATGCGCGCCCGATCGCACTCAGGCGCCAGATCGAGGGCGTGGTGAGACTCACGCATGGCGAAGCGCATCATCTCGCCACGCTGGCTGAAGCCTTGAACGTTCAGGAGATCGTCGAGGCCATTCTCGCCAGCGGCGTCACGGCCGCAGGGTGACCGAAGCATCATCATGGAGCCTGGCCACAGCGCGGCTCGGAATGGCCTCGCAACGCAGCTCCGAACACGCAGCGGAGGGCTGCTCTCTGGGTTGATGAACCGACATCCATCCTGACGCGACCACTGGAGGATCACCGCACGCGCCCGCCTGTCACGACCGTGTCAGCCGCGCTGTTACATAAGGGACCGCGAAGATGCTCGAGCTCGGGGATACTCCTCGCATGTCCATGATCTTCAGCCTGCCATCCGCCCCGCCGCTCGATGCCCGTCCCTGCCAGTCCCCTGGGCGGGATAGCGGCCGCGGCGCCAAGCCGCTCTTCATCATCGACGCCGATCTGCGCGTGCATTTCAGCAACCAGGGCGCCGCCGCCCTGGCGCGCGACGGGTTCGGCGGCGGCAGTGGCCGCCTCGTCAGTGCCGACAAGCTCTTCGCGGCCAAGCTCCAGACCTGGCTGAAGCGACGCGGCGCGGGGGCGGCCCCGGCCGAGATCCGCATGCCGCTGTCGATGCGCTGCGGCCGCCAGGTCGTTGTCGATGCGGTCCATATCGGCGGCGGCGGCATGGACCTCTTCGTTCTCACGATCGACGATCCCCAGCGCGCGATCGATGGCAAGGTCGACGAGGTCGCCGAGGCCTGCGGACTGACGCCGACGGAAGCGCGGATGCTCGGCCTGATCGTCAAGGGCCTGGACACCGTCGTTGCGGCCAAGAAACTCGGCATCGCCCGCACCACGGCGCGCACCCATCTGCAGCGGCTCTTCGCCAAGACCGGCACGGCCCGCCAGAGTGAACTCGTCCGCTATGTTGCGACCTTCGTCGAGGAGGCCGCCTGAGCCCTCAGCGCGGATGCTGCGCGTCGACCCAGCCATCGACGAGATTGAGCCCGAGCAGGAATTCCGGGCTGAACCGGTCGCGGACCAGCGGCGCGATGGGGATCGGTGCCTCGAGGAAGGCGCGTTCCGCCGCCAGCGCCCCAACCGCTTCGGCATGCGAGACGGCCTGGAAGCTGAAGACCGTTCCGGGCCTCGCCTGCGCGAGACGGCCGAGATCGACGCCGATCACGGTTGCGATCTTCGGATAGCCGCCGGTCGATTGCCGGTCTGCCATCAGGATGATCGGCTGGCCCTCGCCGGGAACCTGGATCGCCCCCATGGCGACACCGTCGGAGGGGATGTTGAAGCCGAGCCGGTGGTGCAGCCTCGCCCCTTCGAGAAAACACGCCATCCGGTCGCCGCGTTCCGACACCCGCCAGGGGCCGGCGAGGAAGGCCGCGATCTGGTCTGCGGCGAAGTAATCCTGCTGCGGCCCGAGCAGCACGCGGATCAGCCCGGCTGGCCGCTCGAGCAGGGGGGCAACGATCTCGCCGGTTGCAATCTCCGCCGCCGCCAACGCGCCGCCCGCTGCCGCACCGACGGGCAACCGGTCTGCCGCCTGCAGCATGCGCCCCGACACCCCGCCCATGCCGGTGCGCAGATGCGTCGCGGCTGACCCCAGCACCGGCGGCAGGTCGATCCCGCCCGCGACCGCCAGATAGCACCAGACCCCGGCGGGGCCCGGACGCACCTTCAGCGACGCACCGGGCTCGAGCCTGATGACGCAGGCTGCCGGGAGCGCCTGCCCATCCAGCGAGACCTGGAACCCGCCGCCCGCGACGGCGATCGCAAGCGGGCCGTCCTCGGCCGAGACGGAGATCCCGCCCAATGAAACCTCGATGGCGGTGGCGCCGGGCGCGTTGCCGAGCGCGCGATTGGCGAGCGCATGGGCGAGCGGGTCCATCGGCCCGGCGACGGTCACGCCATAGCGCAGATAGCCATGTCGCCCGCCATCCTGGATGGTGACGCCGGGCCCGGCCGACAGGATGTGCAGGCCCGTCATGACGCTGTCCGCCGGGCGACGATCTCGCCGCCCTCCGCCCGCGCCTCGAGCCGCGCGAAGGTTTCCGCGTCGATGGCCTCGAAACGCAAGCTGTCGCCGGGCTCGAACAGGAAGGCGTTGGTGCGTTCGGGAGCATAAAGCCGCTCCGGCGTGCGGCCGACGACATACCAGCCTGTCGGCATCGAGAAGCTCGCAATCGCGCTCAGTCCCCCGCCGACGAGCACGGCCTTGCTGTCATGGGGCGGGCGTGGGCGGGCGCGGCGCGAGATCGCGATCGTCTCCGGCAGGCCGCCGAGATAGGTGAAGCCCGGCGAGAACCCGTACATGTAGACGCGGTAGGACGCGCCGGCATGGCTGGCCGCGGCCTGCGCCGCGCTCAGGCCCATCAGCCCGGCCATCTCGGCGAGGTCCTCGCCATGGGGGAGATCGTAGCAGCAGGGCAGCGTCCAGAGCGCGGCCTGGCGGCCGGGCGTCGCGGTCGTCGTCAGCCGGGCCTCGACCAGCGCGACCAGCCTGGCGCGATCAAGCCGGAGCGGGTCGTAATGGATCATCAGCGAGCGATAGGTCGGCACCAGCTCGCGCAAGCCGTCCGGCGGATCGGCCGCCAGCGCCGCATCCAGCGCCAGCACCCGGTCGCTGATGGCGGGATCGACGCTGCGCCCGAACTCGACGACGAGCGCGGATTCTCCAGCATCGAGAAAGACGGGGCCGGCGCAGACAGGCAGGTTCATGCGAAAGCGGAAAGCCCGATACCGGCCTCCTCCAGCGCAGCCCGAACCCGCCGCGCGGTCGCCACCGCATGGCTCGAATCGCCATGCACGCAGATCGAGCGGATCGGCGTCGGCAGCCGCCGCCCCGACAGCGTGATCAGCGCGCCCTCGCTCACCATCGCAACGACCCGATCGGCAGCCTCCTGCGCGTCCGTGATCATCGCGCCCGGCAAATGGCGTGCGACCAATTGCCCGTCTTCGGTATAGCCCCGATCGGCGAAGATCTCCTGATACACTGTAAGGCCTGCCGCCTCGCCGGCCGCGACCTGCGCGGTCAGCGCTGTCGCCAGCAGCGCCAGCGCGGGATCGACGGCCTTGATCGCGCGCACGATCGCGTCGGCCACCGGGCGCTCCTCGCAGGAGATATTGCCGAGCGCGCCATGGGGTTTGACATAGGTGATGCGGTGGCCGGCATAGGCCGCGAGCGCAGCCGCCGCCCCGATCTGATAGGCGACGAGGCGCTCGATTTCGCCGATCGACAACGGAATCCGCCGGCGGCCGAAGCCCCAGAGGTCGGGAAAGCCGGGATGTGCGCCAACCGCGACTCCGCGCTCGCGCGCCACCGTGAAGGCGTGAGCCATGATCTCGGGGTCGCCGGCATGCAGGCCGCAGGCGACATTGGCCGAGGTCACGATCGACAGCATCGCCTCGTCGTCGCCGCAACGATAGGCACCGAAGCCCTCGGCCAGATCCGAGTTGAGATCGATCGTCTTCATCGGCGGTATCCGTTCGGTCGGGGCGGGCGGCAGCGGCCCGTCTGCGTGCCGAGTTTACGCCAGATATCCCCTTCTGAGAAAGCGTCCGGATCGAAAGCCGATCAAGGAAAAATTGTGATCACAGTCGCGCGATTCGAGGATTCCCTTAGGTCAACCTTAACGGATCGCGAGCGAAAAAAGGATGCGCGTAATCAATGGCCTAGGGACACTGCTATAATGACATCGCTGGCTAACCGGATCACCTCGCTCACCGTCGGCGCGAAGATTGCCGTGATCATGGCGCTCATGCTGTTGCCGATCGGCCATCTCACGCTGCTGTTCGTGCAGCAGGTGAAGAAGGATATCGCGTTTTCCTCGCTGGAGGTGACCGGCGCCAAGCTGCTGGGCGATGTCTGGGGCGCCGTGGCGACGGCGACCTCACCCGCAGCCTCGCCTGATCGTTTCGCGGCGGCCGCCCAGTCGGTCACGGCCAGGCAGCCGGCAGCGGACGCTCTGAACGCGGGCGAGCCCATGAGGGCCTTTGCCAGCGCCCTCGCGGAGGGGCGAGACAAAAACCAGATCTGGGACGCCGGCCAGGCCGCGATCCAGCGCATCGCCGACGCCTCGAACCTGACGCTCGATCCCGATGTCGATTCCTATTACACCATGGATGTGGTGACGGTTCGCCTACCCGAACTGGTCATCGCCCGCGCGGCGCTTCAGGCCGCGATTCAGCCTGCGCTGGCGACAGCCGGAAAGCTGCCGCCGCCTCAGCTGGACGCTTTGATCCAGGCGGCGACGCGCTACAGCATCGCGCTGGCGTCAGCCCAATCCTCGCTGGCGTCCGCTGTCGCCGGGAATACCGATGGCAGCCTCGCCACCGCCATCGCAGGCGCGCGCGGCGCTTTCGACACCGCGGCGGCGCTGGTCGGCAAGCAGGCCGCGACCTTGCGTGAGGGTTATGCGCTCGACCGCCCCGTTTCGCTGACGCGGACGGAGGTCGATGCGGCCGCTGCCGGCCTTTCGACGGCTGCCGATGCCCTCTGGCGCAGCGCTCAGCCGCAGCTGATCCGGCTCATCCAGACCCGGATCGATGGCTTCGAACATCGCGCGACGCGTGATCTGGCGATCGCGGGCTTTGCCGCCCTGGTCGCTCTGGCCTTTGCGTTCGTCTTCATCCGGTCGATCCGCAATCCGCTCGCCGATCTGGTCGCGACGCTGCGCCGTCACGAGGCGAATGACTACAGCCAGCCGGTCGCGCATGGAGAACTGCGCAACGAGATCGGCGCGATCGCGCGCGCCATCGATCATGGGCGCCTCGAGGCGGGCCGCAGCGCCTTGACGGTCTCGGCGATGAACCAGTCGCCGACCATGCTGATGATCACCGATCCCGAGGAGAAGATCACCTTCATCAGCGCGTCGCTGCTGCGGATGCTGCAGCAACTCGAGCCGAGCTTTCGCCAGGCCTCACCCGATTTCAGGGTCGCAGGCATGCTCGGCCAGCACATCGATTGCTACCGCGCGAACGCCAATCTCAAGCGCCAGCTCATCCTCGACAACGGCCAGGTCCGCAAGGTCCGTTATGACGTCGCCGACGAGGCGATCATGGTCGACATGGCCTATATCCACGATGCCGATGGCCGTACGATTGGACATACGCTGATCTGGCGCAACGTCACTGCGGATCTGCGCAACGAGGCCGAGGTGGCCGCCGTGGTCGATGCCGCACGGCAGGGCGATTTCTCGGCGAGGCTGTCTGTGGACGACAAGGACGGCTTCGTCCGCGACATCGCCATCGGCCTGAATCAGGTCTCGACCGTGGTCGAGCAATCGACCGCCGATTTCGCGCAGGCGATGCAGGCCGTGGCCTCCGCCGACCTGACGCGTTCGGTCACCGGTGAGTATCACGGCGTCTTCGCGACCCTGAAGGACGCCATCAACGAGACGGTCGAGCGGCTGTCATCGACGGTGAAAACGATCCAGCTGACCTCGGTGGATGTCGGTCTCGCCGCCCGCGAGATCAACACCGGCGCCGACGATCTGTCGAAGCGTACGGAGGAGCAGGCGTCTTCGCTCGAGGAAACCGCCGCCACGACCGAGCAGCTCGCAGCCTCCGTCAAGGCCTCGGCCCAGGCCTCGCGCCAGGCTGCGGCCGTCGCCAACGAGGCGATGCAGGCCGCCCAGACCGGCGGCGCGATCGCCGGCCAGGCCGTCGACGCCATGGCCCGGATCGAGAGCGCCTCAACCAAGATCTCCGACATCATCCGTGTCATCGACGACATCGCCTTCCAGACCAACCTGCTGGCCTTGAACGCGGCGGTGGAGGCGGCCCGTGCTGGCGACGCCGGCAAGGGCTTCGCCGTCGTCGCCTCCGAAGTGCGAACGCTGGCGCAGCGCTCGAGCTCCGCGGCCAAGGACATTTCGGCGCTGATCTCGTCCTCGAACACCGAGGTCGGGCAGGGCGTGAAACTGGTCCGCCAGGCCGGTGAGCAGCTCAGCCAGATCCTGACTTCGTCGCAGAAGGTCGCCGCCACCATCGCCGACATCTCGGCGGCGTCGGGCGAACAGGCCAACGGCATCGACGAGATGAGCCAGGCGGTCGCGCATCTCGACGAGATGACGCAGCAGAACGCCGCCCTGTCGGAGCAGAGCGCCGCCTCGGCCGCCTCGCTGTCCTCGCGCATCGCCCAGCTCAACGATCTCGTCGCCGCCTTCAAGACCGGGTCGGACGGTGGCCATGCGGCCAGCCATGCCGCGCCGCGCGTTGCCGCGACCGAGCCCGCGCGCCTGCGCCAGCTCGCGCAGGCGGCCTTCACCCACAAGGCTCCCGCGCCGCGGACTGCAGCCCCGGCACCACGCCCGGCACCCGCTGCACCCGCCAGGAAGGTCGCCAACAGCCGTGCCGGCGACAGCGGCTGGGAAGAGTTCTGAGCCGGGACATCGTCGCGCGGGTCACCTCCGCTTCAGCGTGAGGCCGCCGCAGCTCGCCAGGCATCGGCGCCACGGCGCCTGCACTTGGCCGTCATGGCCCTTTTCACGCCCCTGTCATCGGCCGTTCATGTGGACGACAGGCGCCGATCAGAACCGATCTCCAGTTTCCCGTCAGGCCCGAAACGCGGTCGCAACTGGAGATTGGAACATGTCAATGCGCACGGTGAAGAGCCTTCTCGCAAGTGGTGCTCTCGTTGTCTCGCTCGGTGTCGGCTCGGCCTCGGCGTTCGAGCGCTACAACAGCACGATCAGCGAGGCCGAGGTTCTGGTGGCCCAGAAGAACTGGGGCGATGCTGTCGTCGCCATCTCCCAGGAGAACGACACAAAGGGCTTCGCCGCCGCGAAAGCCGCAGCCGAGGGCGCGCTCGACGGGGCCTATGGCTATAATCTCGGCCCGGTCCTGTTCAAGCCGACCCTGACCAAGAGCCCGCAGACCTTCCGGACGACGCGCGAAGGCGCGCTGGCCTATTTCGTCGGCGGCAATCCCAAGTTTCCCAATGACACCGGCTTCGCGCTGAAGGGCTGGCGCAAGGTCGAGGTTCAGAACGCGGCGATCCAGCTCAACGGGGCGACGGCGACGACGCTCGGCAATGTCTCCTTCACCGACAAGGACGGCAAGGTCACCACCGTCGACAAGTCCTGGACCTTCCGCAAGGACGACCGCGGCGTGATCCGCATCGTCCAGCACCACTCCTCGCTGCCCTTCGGCAACTGAGCCGACGCGCGCGGATGCAACGGCAGGATCCGGATGGCGCCCTCAGGGCTCCATCCGGTAGCCGAGTCCGCGCAAGGTGGTGATCGCGGAGGGCTGGCCGTCCGGGTCGATCTTGCTGCGCAGGCGGCGGATATAGACATCGACCACATTGGTCAGGGGGTCTTCGTCGACCCCCCAGACATTGGCGAGAATGCGCTCCCGGCTCAGGACACGGCCGGGTGCCGACATGAACAGCTCCAGCAGCGCCAGTTCGCGCGCCGTCATGGCGAGCTCGGTCCCGGCCCGCGTGACGCGCATGGTGGAGCGGTCGAGTTCGAGCGTGCCCACGACGAGGCTGCGGCTTGCGACGGGCCGGACATCCCGCGAGCGGCGCATCAGCGCCTCGATGCGCGCGAGCAGCTCTTCAAAGGCGAAGGGTTTCACCAGATAATCGTCGGCGCCCATGCGCAGCCCGGAAATGCGGTCCTCAACGGCCCCGAGCGCGGTCAGCATGATGATCGGCGTCGCGATGCCGCTCGCCCGCAGCGTCTGGCAGACCTCGATGCCGTTGATCACCGGCAGCATCAGATCGAGCAGGATGACGCCGGGCTGCTCCGTCTCGCGCCAGGCGGCCGCCAGTTCCCGCGCCAGTGCGATGCCGGTGGGGCCGTCGCGCGCAACGCGGACACGGTAGCCTTCGGCCCGCAGGCCGCGCTCGAGAAAATCCGCCACCCGCGGATCGTCCTCGACGATCAGGATGTTCATGCACGCTGTCCTTCGCCGTGCGGCGCGTGCCGCCCTGAAGCCTCGAGCGGGAAGCGCAAGCTTACCGTCGTCCCCCGGCCCAGTTCGCTCGCCAGCGCGATCTGGCCGCCCTGCCGCTGCGCGAGCGCACGGGCGATCGCCAGCCCCAGCCCCGTGCCCTCGGGGCGGTGGCTGCGCGCATTGGAGGCTCTGTAGGTCCGCTCGAACACCATCTGCACGTCCTCGGGCGCAATCCCGATGCCCTCATCGGCGATGACGAGCTGCCAGACCGGCGCCTTCGCGCCCTCGCGCAACACCGCACTCGCGACCGTCACCGTTGAGCCCGGATGCGAATAGCGGATCGCGTTGTCGAGCAGAAGCGTGATGATCTGCTGGATCCGGACCGGATCGTGGCGGAATGCCGCCGGTTCGTCCGCTGTGGTGACGGCGAGCCCGATGTCGCGCTGCGCCGCCGTTGCGGTGACGTTCACCAGCGCCTCTTCGAGGCACATGCGGACATCGCGGACCTGCAAGTCGAGCGCCAGCGTCTCGCCGTCGCTGCGCGCCATCATGATCAGGTCGTCGATCAGCGCCGCGAGCTGCTGGGCAGCTTGTCCGACCCGGGCCAGGGCTCCGCGATAGTCCGCTTCCGTCTTGCTGCCGCGCAGCGCGATCTCGGCCTCGCCGCGGATCGCCGTCGTCGGCGTGCGCAACTCATGGCTGATGTCGCCGAGCAGCTGTCGGCGCCGGTGCTCGGATTGTCTCAGCCCGTCCAGCGCCGCCTCGAGTTCGATCGTCCGGTCTGCGACCAGGCTCTCCAGCTCGGCGCGGATCTTCGCCTCCTGCTCGCGGCGCTCCGAGAGCTCGGCCGCCATACGGTTGATGCTGCCGGCGAAGCTGGCGAATTCGTCCCGCCCGCTGACGGGAATGCGGTGGCGAAGGTCGCCTTGCTGAAAGGCGAGGGCGCCCTGCATCATCTCGGACAGCGGCCGGCGCAGGGCGCGCGCGAAATAACCGGCCAGACCCAGCGCACACAGGCTCAGCAGCAGCGTCATCAGCAGGGATTGCAGCTTCAGCGCCGCCAGCGCCCGGTCGGCATCGGCGCGGCGGCTGGCGAGCAGCTCGGTTTCCGTGCGGATGCTCTCATTGAGGACCTCGCGCAGATCGCGGCCGGCACCACGGTCGAACACCGCTTCCAGCGCCGCCCAGGCCGTCAGCACATCGGCCGAGGAGCCGCGCTGGTTGATCGTCTCGATGGCGGGTTTCAGCGCCACCACGCTGGCTGCCAGCAGCCTGAGCGCATCGTCGCGGCGCGCATCGTTTGTGTTGCCGCGCGCTGCGCCGGTCAGCCGGTTGGCTTCCCGGCTGAGCCCCTGCAGCCGGGTGATGGTGTCGGCCATGCTGCTGCGCAGTGCCTCGCCGTCGTTGCGCTCATGCTCGGCGCCGATCAGCGCGCGCAGCGACCAGGCGCGCAGGCGTTGCTTGGTCGCCGACAAGGTGAGGAAGCCGGACTGGAGATCGCCGGCGACGCGGCCGCGAACGACCTGCAGCTCCGCTTTCTCGGCCACCCACCAGCTGAGCCCCCCTTGCGCGAGAACCAGTACCGCCACAGCGGTGAAGGCGCCCAGGAGGCGCGCCCCGAAAGACATCCGATCGCTCCCTCAGCCGGCCATCGCCACGACCATAACCCGGCCGACGCCATCGCGAAATCGGCGCGCGGGAGGGCGTGACTTGGGCACAGCGTGACGGGACGGGCCGCAGACACAGATGATGGGGATCAACCGTGCGGCGTGAGCCCGCCTTCAGCGGGGGGCGTCATCACGCGGTGGCAGCGATGACGGCATCGACATCCGTGACCACGCAGACATTCTGCAGCGCGTAATTGACCGACGCCGCATGCCACTCGGCGTTCATGGTCGAGCAGGCATCCTCCGGCACCAGCATGAAATAGCCCTTGTCGGCGCCCGTGCGCGCCGTGTGCTCGATCGACATGTTGGTCCAGGCGCCGGTGACGATGACGACGTCGCGGCCCAGCGCCTTGAGCACTGTTTCGAGCCGTGTTCCCTCCCAGGCGCTCATGCGGCACTTCTCGACGACATGGTCGCCGGTTTGCGCCTCCAGCCCCGGCACGGCTGCACAGCCCCAGGTTCCGCGCACCAGGGCCTTGGCGTCGGCCAACCCTTCGAACAGGGGCGCGTTCATGGTGACGCCGGGCGCGCCTGGTTCGACCACGAACCAGACATGGATCACCGGAATGCCGCGGGCACGCGCCGCATGGGCCAGCCTTGAGGCGTTGGCGATCGCGTTCTGCTGCTTGCAATGCTCCGGTGAGCCGGACGACGCGAACGCGCCGCCCTCCATGACAACGTCGTTCTGCATATCCTGGATGATCAGCGCGCAACGCGCCGGGTCGAGCCGGTAGCCGGTGGCCGCCTTCTTCGCGCCGCTCGGGGCGATCGTCGCGGCGGGTTTGACACCTGAGACGGGCTCGGCCTGGGAACTGCCGCCGCTGCGGCTGCTCGGCCCGCCATCGGCCTTCATATAGGGCTCGGCACGCGGGCCGATCTTCGTGTCGACCGCATAGAGCGAATGCGTCGCGGTCAGGAACAGGGTTCGCCAGTCCGGCCCGCCCCAGGTCAGGTTGCCGACGAGTTCAGGCACGCGCAGCTTGCCGATCAGTTCGCCCTTGATCGTGTAGACCCAGACGCCGCCGGGGCCGCAGACCCAGAGATTGCCCTGCGCGTCGCATTTCATCCCGTCGGGGACGCCCGGTTCCGAGGCCGAGATGATGCCGGAGGCGAAGATGCGCCCCGGTCCCAGCCGCCCGTCGGGCAGCATCGGGAAGACGCGGATGTTGTGCTGCACGGTATCGTTGACGAAGAGCCGGTCTTCCGTCGGGCAGAAGCACAGGCCGTTGGGCTGGTCGAAGAGATAGCGGTCGACCAGCAGCTGCGGCTCGCCGCCGCCCGGCGGAATGCGATAGACGCCCTGGAAGCCGAGCTGCCGCGGCCGCTCGACGCCGAAGACCGGCATGCGGCCATACCAGGGGTCGGAGAAGTAGACCGCCCCGTCGGACTTCACCACGACGTCGTTGGGGCTGTTGAGCTCCTGCCCCTCGAAATGCGAGGCCAGTACCTCGCGCCGGCCGTCTGGCCGCTCGCGGATCAGCGACGACGTCGCGTGCTCGCAGACGATCAGGTTGAGCTCGGCGTCATAGGTCATGCCGTTGCATTTGTTGGCGGGACGCTTGACCTCGCGTACGCCGCTCTTGTCCCAGCGACGGCGGACGTCGCCGGGCATGTCGGAGAACAGCAGATGCTGCTCGCGCGGATGCCAGACCGGCCCTTCGCAGAACTCGAAGCCGGTGCCGAGCTGGCGCACCGGCGCCCAGAGATCGACAAGGTCAGCGAAAGTGGGGCGGACGGCGACGTGTGTTGTCATCGCGGCAGCCCCTAGGCCGCAAACCAGTTGCGCGGCGGCAGCGACTGCACGACCGGGCCCGGAACCGCCATGTCCATGCGGCCGACAACCTGGCCATGGGCGATCTTGGCCGGCTTGTCGTGGACCGGCAGCAGGAATTTGCCGACCGAGAGCAGCTTCTTGATCGCCGCCTTCTCCTCTCGCTTCGAGACGCCGTGATTGCCGGTGGTGCGTGGCTCGTTGGCGCTGATCTCGTGGAAGGGCGTGACGATCTGGTCGTTGAAGTCGTAGATCACGTCGCCGCAGAGGATCGCGCGCCCCTCGACCGTGTCGACATGCACGTTCATCGAGCCCTCGGTATGGGCGCCGGCCGCCTCCAGATAGCAGCCCGGGAACAGCTCGATCATCCCCGAGAGCTCCAGATCCTCGAAGCGCAGCGCGTCGCGCGTGTGCAGCCGGTCGATCAGGTGCTTGATGTCCGGCGCCGGATATTGCGGGTGCATCAGCCCGGAGACCGAGTATTCGAGCTCGCGGCGGTTGACGATGACGGTCGTGTTCATCGGGAAGAGTTCGTCCTTCCCGGCATGGTCGATATGGAGATGGGTGTGCATGACGTAGCGCACGTCGCCCATCCGCACGCCGTGCTTAGCGAGCTGGTTCTCGATCATGTTCTCGTGGAATTGCAGGCCCCGCATGCCCAGGCTTTCCATGATCTGGTTGTGCCGGTAGCCGGTATCGACCACCACCGGCCAGGGGCCGCCGAGGATCAGGAAGCCATAGGTCGGCACACGCCGCGTGCGGCCGCAGTCGCGGCCAAGCACGAGGAAGCTCGATTCCAGCTCGATATCGCCATAGTCGAGGATCTTGATTTCGAGCGCCATGGAGGGTCTCCCGTCAATGCTGGGCGAGGCGGTAGACCCGCCGCGCGGTGTGGCTGAAGATGTGATCGGCGGCCTGTGGCGGCACGGCGTCGCGATGGGCGCCGATCAGCTCGGCATAGGTGGTCCAGAGCTTCTCGATCGGGAAATTGGAGCCGAACAGGCAGCGCTCGGCGCCAAACAGCGCGAGCGTTTCCGTCACGACGAAAGCGATGTGCGCGGGATCGTTGCGACGCAGGAAGGTGCCCAGCCCCGAGAGCTTGCTGACGATGTTGGGCTGGCCGGCAAGCGCCCGCATGCCGTCGCGCCAGTGCTCGACGCCGTCCGGCGAGAGGTCCTCCAGCATGCCGGCATGCTGGATAACGAAGGTCACATTCGGGCAGGACAAGGCGAGTTCGGAAGCGCCAGCCATCTGCGGGGCAAAAACCTGTAGGTCGAAGCTGAAGCCGTAATCCGCCAGCCGGTCGACATTAGCCTGCAGCTGCGGGTCGCGGCAGAGATCGGGGCCACTGGCGAAGCGATAGAGCGGGTTGTCGTGCCAGTGCAGCTGCATTCGCACGCCGCGCACCCGCGGATTCTGAGCCAGCGCATCGAGCTGCGGACGGACGTCCTCAGCCAGCATGTCGGCATAGGCGACGATGGCGATCGGGAAGCCGGATTCGTCGGAGGCCTGCGAGACGAAGGCGACCTCGTCGAGATGACGCGCCGGCGCCCAGTTCGCCTGGACATAGACGGCTTGCGTCACGTCGCAGGGGCGACAATCCGTGAGGTACTCCGCGACCGGATAGTCGCGCCGGATCGGCTCATAGGGGCCAAAAATGCGCGGCTGCATCGGGCCGACGAGCCAGGGCAGGTCGGCCTGGCGCCAGACATGGAAATGCGAATCGACGATTCCGGTCATGCCGCGGCCGAGCCTCCGAGCGAAAGGATGTGGCGGCAGATCCGCGCCGTGCTTCCGCCATGGCCGAGGCTGGCGAGCGCGGGTGCGATCAGGCGCAATGCCTCGGTCTCGGGGCGGTAACCGGGATCGGCGGCGAGCGGGGTCAGCCAGTCGATGCGGTGGGCCCGCGCCGCCAGCCGCGTGACCGCGGAGACCAGCGCGGCCGGATCGCCGCGTTCCAGACCGTCCGACAGTACCACGACGACGGCCCCGCGGGCGTAGGACGCGAAGCGCGGCACGGCGAGGAAGGCCTGCAATGCATCACCAATGCGGGTGCCGCCATCCCAGTCGGCGACGAGGCCCGATGCCTCGGCCAGTGCCTGTTCACGCCGCTTGCGACGCAGCGCGCGTGTCACCCGCGTTAGCCTTGTGCCGAAGGTGAAGACCTCGACGCGCGCCGTCGCTTGGACGATCGCGTGGGCTAGAGCGAGATTGGCATTGCTGCGCTGCTTCATCGAGCCGGACACGTCGATCAGCAGCAGGATCGGCCGGGGCCGCGTGACACGCCTGAGCTTCTTCAGGCTCATCACCTCGCCATCATGGCGGATCGCGGCGCGCAGGCTTCGCGCGAGATCGACGCTCGCGCCCCGCCGTGCGCCGCGATAGCGATAGCCGCGGCGGCGGGGCAGGGCGGCCGGTAGCGCCCGCGCGAAGCGGCGCAGGGTTTCGGCCTCGTCGAGCGGCGCCAGCGTCCGCACCGACAAGGCCTCGGCCCCCGTCGCGGCCTGCCCGGTCTCGTTGACCTCCTCGCCGACCAAGATCTCGCGCGAGCCGGAATCCTCCTGGACCGCCATCTCCTCGTCGGTCGCGAAATCCTCGTCACCGGGCTCGGCGAGCGCGCCGAGGAAATGCAGGTCGAACAGCGCGTCGAACAGGTCGCGCTGTTCGGGATGGGGCGCGAGCGTCGCGACCGCCGCCTTGCGGATGTGCTCGATGCTGCGCGGCCCGAGCAGTTCGATCGCCATCAGGAAGCTCGTCGTCTGCTCCGGCGCGACCGAGAAGCCATGCCCGCGTAGCAGCGTCGGGAAGGCGACGAACAGGCGTGCGGCTGCGGGAAGGGGGGCGATCATGCCGCCAGCCCCGGGATGATCAGCGGCAGGCGGGGGCGTAAGTGGACGAAATCCTCCTCGTCCTTGATCGCGGTGCCCAGCGACCGGCGGAAGGCCTCCGGCCAGGGCGCTCCGGCCTGGGCGAGCGCGGTCGCGGCCTCCGCCCAGTCGACGGCTTCCGCCACGCCCGGTGGCTTCGCCAGCGGCTCCTGGCGCAACAGCCCGATGGCGTGGACGACGGCGCGCGCCGTGCCCTCGGCGATGGCCGAGGACCGCATCATGATGATCTGCGCCTCCCGCTCGGGCTCGGGGTAGGCGATGTAGTGATAGACGCAGCGGCGGCGCAGCGCCTCGTGCAGCTCGCGCGTGCGGTTCGAGGTCAACACCACGACCGGCCGCTCGGCGGCGCGCAAGGTCCCGCGCTCGGGGATCGAGATCGAGAAATCGGAGAGGAATTCGAGCAGGAAGGCCTCGAATTCATGGTCCGAGCGGTCGATTTCGTCGATCAGCAGCACGGTGGATTCAGGCCTTCGCAGCGCCGTCAGCATCGGCCGCTCGATCAGGAAATCGTCGCGGTAGATGTCGAGCGTCTCGCCCTCCCGCGCCTGGCGGATCGCCAGCATCTGGCGCGGATAGTTCCACTCGTAGAGCGCAGCCGAGGCGTCGATGCCCTCGAAGCATTGCAGCCGGATCAGCTGGCGCCCGAGGATGCCGGCGATCGCCTTGGCGGCCTCGGTCTTGCCGACGCCGGGCGCGCCCTCGAGCAGCAACGGCTTGCCGAGCGCGAGCGAAAGGTAGCCGGCGGTGGCGATGCCGTCATCGGCGAGATACATCGCGCCCGTCAGGGCCAAAGCGAGGTCCTCGGGGCTCGAGATTCCGGCGACGGTGGTGCGCAGCGCCATGCCGTCACCGCCAGTTCACGGGGCCGCCCCGGCGCGGGCCGGGCTTGACCCCGCCATTGGCCTTGAGGCCGCGCAGGATCTTCTCGGGCGTGATCGGCAGCTCGTCGACGCGTACGCCAACCGCGTTGTAGACCGCGTTGGCGATCGCCGGCAGGACCGGGTTGGCGCACATCTCGCCGGGCCCCTTGCCGCCGAACGGCCCGTCCGGCGCCGGGCGCTCCAGCACCGTGACGTGATAGGGCGCGATCTCGCCCGGCCCCGGCATCAGATATTCGTTGAAGTCGCGCGGGCCGTGGGCGGGGTCGGGATAATAGGGCTCCGGCGTCTCGTAGAGGGCATGGCTCATGCCCATCCAGGCCCCGCCGACGAGCTGCTGCTCGACCATGCGGGGGTTGATCACCCGGCCGAGCTCATAGGCGCTGGTCATCCTGAGCACCTCGACCTCGCCGGTCTCGTCGTCGACAGTGACGTCCGCCACCAGGCAGGCATGGGCGAAGGCGGTGTTGGGGTTCATCTCGCCGGTTTCGGCATCGACTGCCGAGAGCGGGATCAGGAAGATGCCGCGCCCGGCGATGGTCTTGCCCTGCTTGAACTGCGCCGCCTGGGCGGTCGCCTTGACCGTGATCGAGCGCGAGGGCGCGCCGCGAACGTGGATGTTGCCGCGTCCGTCGGTGACGAGGTCGCCGGCATCGACCTCGAGCTCCTCGGCCGCGGCTTCCAGCAGCACGCCGCGCGCCTCGCGGGCTGCGACGATGATGGCGTTGCCCATGCGGTGCGTGCCGCGCGAGGCAAAGGAGCCCATGTCGTGCGGGCCGGTGTCGCTGTCGGCGGTGTCGACATAGACGTCCTCGATGGGCACGCCGAGCGTTTCCGCCGCGATCTGCCGCGAGACCTGCTTCATGCCCTGGCCGAGATCGATCGCCGAGAGCGCGACGGTGAACTTGCCGTCCGGGTTGGAATGAATCAGCGCCTGGCTCGGATCGCCGCCGAGATTCATCCCGATCGGGTAGTTGACCGAAGCCATGCCGCGACCTTCGTGACGGGCCATGTCAGCGCCTCCTGCCGAAGACGGATGAGAAGCGCACCGCGCCATGCTGGGTCTGGGTGGGTGCGGCCGGAGCGGGCGCGGGCGAAGGCGGCACTGGAGGCGGCTGATAGGGTGGCGGCTGCTGGCCCGCGACCGGCTGGTAGGGAGAGGGGGCCTGCGGCGTCGGATAGGCCGGCTGCGCTGCGTAGGACGGCGGCGCAGCCGAGGCTGGCCGGGCAGCCTCATAGCGCGGCACCTGCGTCGGCGCGGCGCGACCGTCGCGCGCGCCCTCCATCACCGGCTGCTTGCTCAAGGCGATGCGGGAGGTGCCGGCCGGCAATGTCTGCGTCGGGCCTGATTGGCGGCTGTCGGGCCGGCCGATCTGGCCGCGCGCATCGAGCACGGTCGCTGGGATCTGCCCTCGCTCGCCGGCCCCGCCGCCGCTGAGCGAGGATTGCTGCTTGCCCTGCTCCGAGATCGGCCAGTTCGCCTTCCCGGCCGCGACCTGAACGCATTCGATCAGCGCCGTGTTCGAGGCCTTGCGCCGATGCGGCTTCATGTCCCCGTCGCGATAGGCGTTGAGAATCCGGAACTCCATCGGGTCCATCGCGGCGGCCTCAGCCAGCCGGTCCATCTGGACCTCCAGCGCGAAATCGACCGCGGTGATGCCGAAGCCGCGCATGGCGGTGGATGGGCAGCGATTGGTGTAGGCGACATGCACGTCGGAAGAGACGTTGGGGATCCAGTAGGGCCCCGGCAGATGCGCCGTGCATTTGATCGCGGCATAGCTGGAGAGCCGCGTATAGGCGCCCGCGTCGAAATAGCTGCGGATCTGGCGGGCGACAATGCGCCCGTCGCGCATCAGCCCGTCCTTGATGTAGATGCGCTCGGCCCCGCGCGGCGAGCCGTAGAGCATCTCCTCCTCGCGATCGAGCACGAAGCGCACCGGCCGCCCCGTCACCATCGCGCCCAGCACCGCGAGCGGCTCGGTCAGTGAATCGACCTTGCCGCCAAAGCCGCCGCCGACCGTGCCGCCGATGAAATGCAGGCGGTTGGATTCGACCGCGACGATCTTGGCCGCCGTGCCGAGTGCGAAGAACAGCCCCTGTGCGCAGGAATGCACGACGAAGCGCCCGTTCTGCTCGGGCGCCGCGATCGAGCCGTTGGTCTCCGTCGGCGCATGCTCGATCGGCGACATCTGATAGCGGTGCTCGAGCACCATATCCGCGCCGGCGAAGGCGCGCTCGACATCGCCGAAGCGCAGCTTCTGGTGGTCAAAGCGCTCGTGATATTCGAAATAATTCGCTGGATAGGTCTCGTTGACGACCGGCGCGCCGGGCTTCAGCGCCTCCTCGACATCGAACACGGCCGGCATCGGCTCGTAGTCGATGCGCACGAGTTTTTTCGCCGCGAGCGCCTGCGCCTCGCTCTCGGCGATGATCGCGACGACCGGCTCGCCGACGTAGTGCACGTTGTCGACCGCCAGCGAGGGCTCGTCGTCCTTGCCGAAGCCGATCAAGCTCAGCAGCGTGTTCTTGTTCACCGGCACGTCGGCCGCGCGCAGCACGCGCTTCACGCCCGGGGCACGGGCCGCCGCTGAAACGTCGATCGAGCGGATGCGCGCGCTGGCATGGGGGCTGCGCACCACCTTCAAATGCAGCATCCCGTCGAAGGCATGGTCGTCGAAATAGCGCGTCAGCCCGGTGACATGGCCGGGCATATCCTGACGCTGGATGCCCTTGCCGACGACGTTGAGGTTGTCGTCGCGCTCGTCGGCGAAGAGGTCCTTGCGGAGTTCTATCATGGCCGGGTGCTCCCCTGTCCGTTCGCCCCAACCGCGCCGTCATCCCGGCCAAGCCGCATCGCGGCGCAGAGCCGGGATCCATTCCTGAACGGGTCCGGCATGGATCCCGGGTCTTCGCTTCGCTGCGCCCGGGATGACGGCGCAGATGAAAAGAGAGGCGTTATCGTCATGCCCGCCTCGCGCTTTGACCGCCTGCGGCGAGGATCGCGGCGACGATCGGCTCGTAGCCGGTGCAGCGGCAGATATTGCCGCTGATGGCTTCGATGACCTCGTCGCGGGTGGGGTTGGGGTTTTTGTCGAGCAGCGCGCGTGCCGCCGTCAGCATGCCCGGTGTGCAGAACCCGCACTGGGCGGCGAAATGCTCCATGAACTGCGCCTGCAGCGGGTGCAGCTCGGGTCCATCAGCCATGCCCGATGCGGTTTCGACCTGCCGGCCCTCGCAGGCGACCGAGAGCGTCAGGCAGGACAGATGCGGCTCGCCGTCGATCAGCACGGTGCAGACGCCGCAGGCGCCCTGGCCGCAGCCATATTTGGGCGCGAAGTCGCCGAGGCTCCGGCGCAGCGTGTTGAGGAGAGTCTCCGGCGCATCGACGAAGGCGGCCCGGTCGGTGCCGTTGAGGCGGAACAGGACGGGAATCTTGGCCATCGCGCGCTCCTCAGCGGGGCTCGCCGGCGAGCAGCCGGCCGAGATGAACGGGCAGGACCTCGCGGCGATACCACTCGCTGGCGATCGCATCGGTCGCGGGGCGGCAGCCTTCGAGCGCGGCCTGTTTGGCGGCGGCGAAGGCCGCGGCATCGAGTGCCTTGCCCTCCAGCGCCCGCTCGACGCCGCGCGCGCGGATCGGCGTCGGCGCCATCGCGCCATAGGCCACTCGCGCCTGGCTCACCCGCCCGCCCGCCAGCGGCAGATGCGCGGCGATCGACAGCACCGAAATCCCCTTCGGCTTGACCCGGCTGATCTTCCGGAAGTGGAAATCGCCCGGATTGGCCGGCCGCGGGAACTGGATCGCGTTGACCAGCGCCGGCCCCATGCGCTCGCGGGCCGCCAGGAACTCCTCCAGCGGCGTCGCCCGCCCGCTGCCGAAGCCGGATTGGACCACGACCTGCGCCTCGAGCGCGAGCAGCGCCACGGTGAAGTCGCCGTAAGGAGCGGGCGCGAAGAGATTGCCGCCGACGCTCGCCATATTGCGCACGGCCGGGCCGCCGATGGCGCGGGCCGGCGCGTGGAGAAAGGCGAGCTCGCGGCTGGCCAGGATCTGGCCCATCGTGACCCCGCCGCCGAGCTCGATGCGGGCGCCATGGGCCTCGATCCGCCGGAAGGCCGGGTCGGTGACGCGCAGCAGCGTGCCCTCGGTCAGCCGGCCTTCGTTGACGTCGCGCATCACCAGCGTGCCGCCGCCGATCAGCACGGCCTGCCGGTCTCCGGACAGGATGCCCGCGGCCTCGGAAAGCGTCGCGCAGCTTCTCACAGCGAGCATGTCAGACCGCCTCTCGTGCGAGTTCGGGCAGGCGGCGCACCGCCTCGATGCCGTTGGTGTAGACCTCGTCGCCGACGATCCGGGCGAGCTCGGCCTCGCGGCCGCGTGGCGTGGTGAAGCGGCTCTCCCAGTGCCAGAAGGCGCGGTTGCCGTCGGTTACCGGCAGCAGCCGGACATGGGCGACGTAGTTGAAGAGCGGGATCGGCGTGTCGAGCAGGCAGTAGCTGAAGGTCATTTCGAGGTCCGAAAGCGTGAGGAGCTGCTCGCGCAATTCGCTGCCGTCCTGCAGCCAGAACCGGCGAACGCAGCCGATCCGGTCGGACGGGTGCCCGCGCTCGATCTCGCTGCGGGCGACGATCGGGTGCCAGCGGTCATGGCCGTTGAAGTCGCGCAGCACCGACCAAAGCAGGTCGACCGGCGCGTCGATGATCGTGCTGCGGACGACGTGAGGCATGCCTCATCCCCCGAATGCGCGCTTGAGGGCATCAAAACCGCCCTGGAAGACATTGGTGCCGATGCCCTCGATCAACTCCGCCTCGCGTTCCGGCGCGCAGTCGAAATCGGCCGACCATTCGATGAAGGTGCGCTCCTGGTCGGTGATCGGCGTCAGCCGCAGCGTCGCGACGTAGTTCGTCAGCGGCATCGGCGAATCCAGGATCGAATAGGTGCAGAACATGTCGTAGTCGGAGAGCCCGAGCAGCTGCTCGCGCAGCCGGTCGCCGCTGCGCAGCGAGAACGCGCGGATGCAGCCGACCTTGTCGGCGGGCTCGCCATTCTCGATCCGGCTTTCGGCGATGCGCGGATGCCAGTTCGGCAGGCCGTTGAAATCGCGCACGCGGGCCCAGACCTTGGCGGCGGGGGCGGAGATGACGCTGGAGACGTAGACGCGGGCCATGAGCTTTAAGCCTCAGGAGGTCTTGCCGGGGCCGGCTTCGGGGGCAGGGCCCTCGCCACCGGCCTTCGCATCGCCACTGCCTTTCGGCTTGGCTGGTTGGGCCTCCTTGGCGACGCGCTGCATGTCGGAGGCTTCGCGCATCAGCCCGCCCATCTTGGCGAGATTGCCGCCTTCGATGCCGATCTCCTTCAGCACCTGGTCGATCATCGGCGCCTGCACGCGGTAGCGCAGCGCCGACTCGATGACCTCGTCGGTCGGCGAGCGTGCCGCGCCGCCGGCCCCGCCCGAGCCGCCGCCTCCGGCGAGCCCGTCGACATGCAGGATGCGGATGCCCTCGATCTTCTCCATCGGCTTGACGCTCTCGCGCACGATGCCCTCGATCTTGTCGAGCAGGCGGCGCCGGAACAGCCCGTAGCGGGCGCCGTCGCTGAGCACGTTCTCGGCCTCGTAGAGCAGCTTCTGCGCCTCGGCCTCGACGGTCCGGCGGACCTTGTCGGCGGCGGCGGCGATGTTGGATTCCTCCGCCGCCTTCTCGGCGAGCAGCACCTCGACGGTCTTGCGGCGCTTGGCGCCCTCGCTCTCGCGGATCGTCTTGACCTGTTCCTCGGCCTCGACCGCCTTGGCGCGGGCGCTCTCGGCATTGGCCTGGGCGGCGGATTCCTCCAGCGACTTGGTGTAGAGCGCGATCGCCTTGTCCATGGCGGCCGCCTCGACGTCGCGCTCCCTCGCGATCTCCAGCTTGCGCAGCTCGCGCTGGCGCCCGACCCGGGCCTCGTCGAGCCCGCGATCCGACGAGATGCGGGCCCGCTCGACCTCCTCGTTGGAGGCGATCTGCGCCTCCTGCAGCGCCTGTGTGCGGGCGATCTCGAGCTGCTCCAGCGCGCGCCGGCGCTCGATCCGGGCAGCCTCCAGCGCCTGTTCGCGGACGATGTCGACGGATTCGACCTGCTGCTTGGCGGCGATCTCGGCCTGGCGGAGCACGCTGTCGGCGTCGGTGCGCTCGACCCTCTTGGCGGCGAGCACGATGGCGCGGTCCTCTTCGGCGACCTCGACCGCCTTCTTCTGGGCGATCTGCAGCATCTCGCGGGACTTCGCCGCGTCGATGCGCTCTTCGTCCAGACCGAGTTCCGTGGCGATGCGCCGGCGCTCGACGGTGTCGCGGCGCTTCAGCTCGGCTGTGTCGAGATCGGCGTTGCGGCGGATCTCCAGTTCCTTCGTGGCGAGTTCCGCTGCGATGCGCTCGGCGGCGACGACCTTCTCCTGGGCGATCCGCGCGGCTTCCGTCGCCTCGCGCGCGGCGATCTCGGCGGTGTCGATCGCCTGGTTGCGGGCGATCTCGAGATTGCGGACCTCCTCGTCGCGGCGGATGCGCTCGCTGGCGACGGTCCGCTCCTGGCTGATGCGCGCCTTCTCGACGCTCTCGCGCGCCGCGATCTCGGCGGACTCGATCGTCTCGGTCTGCTCGATCTCGAGCAGGCGCTTGCGCTGCTCCAGCGCGATGCGCTCGGCCGTCAGCACGTTTTCCTGGGCGATGCGGGCCTTCTCGACCGCCTCGCGGGCGGCGATCTCGGCCTCGTCGAGGGCGCGGTTGCGGGCGATGCCGAGCGCGCGGACGCGCTCCTCCTGGCCGATGCGGGCGGTATCGACCGCCTCGCGCGCCGCGATGTCCTCCTGGTCGAGCACGCGGGTGCGCTCGATCTCGCGGTTGCGGATCTCCTGCTCGCGGATGATGCGCTCGGCGCTGATCGCGGTTTCCTGCAGGATGCGCGCCTTTTCGGTCGCCTCCCGCGCCGCGATCTCGGCGGCTTCGAGCGTCTGCGCGCGTTCGATCTCCTTCTGGCGGATGTCGCGCTCGGAGGCGATGCGGGCGGCGCTGATCGCCTGTTCATTGGCGATGCGGGCCTTCTCGATCAGCTCGCGCGAGCTGATCTCGGCCTCCTCGACGGCCTGCGTCCGCGCGATCTCCTGCTGGCGGATGTCGCGCTCGGAGGCGATGCGCGCCTCGCTGATCGCGCGCTCGTTGGAGATGCGCGACTTCTCGATCTCCTCGCGCGAGAGAATCTGCGCCTGCTCGGCTTCCGTATCGCGGGCCGCGCGCTCGCGGGCGATCTCGGCCCGCTGCACGGCGCGCTTGATCTCGATCTCGCGCTGCTGTTCGAGGCGCGCTGCCTCGCTGTCGCGCTCGATGTCGAGCGCCTGGCGTTCGGCTTCGAGATTGCGGGTGCGGATGCGGATCATCGAATCCTGCTCGATGTCGTTGCGCAGCTTCCGCTTGTCCTCGATCTCCTCGATGATCCGCGTCAGGCCGGCGGCGTCGAAGCGGTTGGAGGGGTTGAAATACTGCAGGTCGGTCTGGTCGAGGTCGGTGAGCGCGACCGATTCCAGCAGCAGGCCGTTCTGGTCGAGCGCCTCGGCCGCAGCCTCCTTGACGCGCTGGACATACATCCCGCGCTGCTCGTGCATCTCCTCCATCGTCATCTCGGAGGCGACGGTGCGCAGCGCCGAGATGAACTTGCCCGACAGCAGGGCGTGGAGCTGGTCGGGCTGGAGCGTGCGGCGGCCCAGCGTTGCGGCGGCGACCGAGACCGAATCCCGCTCGGGCTTCACCCGCACATAGAACTCCGCGTCGATGTCGACGCGCATCCGGTCGCGGGTGATCAGCGCGTCGTTGCTGGCGCGCGTCACCGCGAGCTGCAGCACGTTCATGTTGACGGGCGTGACGTCGTGGATGATCGGCAGCACGAAGGCGCCGCCATTGATCACCACCCGTTCGCCGAATAGGCCGGTGCGGACGAAGGACACCTCCTTCGAAGAGCGCCGATACAGCCAGTTCACCAGATAGACGACAATGGCGATGACGATCACCGCCACGATCAGCCAGAGGATCAGCGATCCGATCAGCTGTCCCGTCATGTCCTCATCCTCCCACCCGTGGCCCGGGTCATTTCGCCTTGCCCGCCTTCCCGGCGGGCTTTTTGTTCGTGAGATCGCGCCCGATGCGCTTGAAGGCGCGCGTCTGGTCGCGGATCGCGACTTCGACCGGCAGGCGCTCCATCGAGGAGGCGCCGTAGAAGCCGTGGCAGTGTTTGGTGTGCTTCATGATGAAGTCGGCATCCGCCGGCTCGGCGACCGGGCCGCCATGCACGAGGATCAGCGCATCCTTCTTGACCGCGAGGGCAGCGGCAGCCCAGGCGTCGACCAGCGCCGGGCAGTCGGCGAGCTTGAGCGCCGTCTCGGCGCCGATCGCCCCGCCGGTCGTCAAACCGAGATGACAGACAATGATGTCGGCGCCGGCCTTGGCCATGGCGCGCGCATCGGCCTCGCAGAAGACGTAAGGCGTCGTCAGCAGGCCCTTGGCATTGGCGAGCCTGATCATCTCGACCTCGAGGCCGAAGCCCATGCCGGTCTCTTCGAGGTTCTTGCGGAAGATGCCGTCGATCAGTCCGACGGTCGGGAAGTTCTGCACCCCGGCAAAGCCGATCCGCGCGACCTCGTCGAGGAAGACGTCCATGCGCCGGAACGGGTCGGTGCCGCAGACCCCGGCGACGACCGGCGTGTTTTTGACGACTGGCAGCACCTCGGCGGCCATCTCCATCACGATCGCATTGGCGTCGCCATAGGGCATCATGCCTGACAGCGAGCCACGGCCGGCCATGCGGTATCGGCCGGAATTGTAGATCACGATGAGGTCGATCCCGCCGGCCTCTTCGCATTTCGCGGACAGCCCGGTGCCGGCACCCCCGCCGACGATCGGCTCGCCGGCCTTCACCATCGCCCGGAAGCGCTTCAGCAGGGCCGTCTTGTCGAAGGCGGTCATGGGCGGTCCTCGAAGTCGAAGCCGCCGCCGAACGCCGTCATTGCGAGCGCAGCGAAGCAATCCAGGAGGAGGTATTGTGCTGCCGCCCCTGGATTGCTTCGTCGCTGCGCTCCTCGCAATGACGGTGAGGCGATCATCGTCGAGTTCATGCCCTGCCTCCACTTGCCCGCTCGCGCCGGCGCCCGGCGTGCAGGGCCCTGAACTCCCGCACCAAAGCGGCGGCGAAGGCCGGGTCGTTGATGTGATGCGGGCAGCGGATCAGCTGCCGCGTCGGCGTCTGCCGCACGGTCTGCTCCAGCGCCTGGAACAGAGCAGCGTCGGCGGCGGGATCGTGGAAAGGCTGGCCGGGCGCATCGAGCGCCGACACGCCGCGCTCGGGCAGGAGGAAGCGCACCGGCCCCTCCATCAGGTTCAGCCGCTCGCCGATCCAGCGCCCCATCCGGGCGTTCTCCTCGGCGGTCGTGCGCATCAGCGTGATCTGCGGGTTGTGCGGATAGAGATTGCGGCCCCGGTAGCGCTCCGGCACCGTCTCGGGTGCGAAGAAATTGACCATGTCGAGCGCGCCGACCGAGCCGACATAGGGGATGCGGGTGCGGATGATCGCACCGAAGCGGTCCTCCGTCGCCGCCAGGAAGCCGCCCATCATCATGTCGCAGATTTCGGTGGTGGAGACGTCGATGACGGCGCCGACCAGCCCGGAGTCAACGAGCTTCTCCAGCGCCCGCCCGCCCGTGCCGGTGGCGTGGAAGACGAGCGGCTCCCAGTCGGCCTCCAGCAGCCGCGAGACCTGCTGCACGCAGGGTGTCGTCACGCCGAACATGGTGAGGCCGACGAGCGGCTTCTCGGGCTCGGCGCGCCGCGTCGTCGCGGGCCTGGTTAACTCGGCGAGCCGCGCCTTGGCCATGGCGGCCATCGCCCGCGCCCCGTTGCCGAGCACCAGCCGCGAGACCCGGTTGATCCCCTGCACATCGGTGACGGCATGCATCATGGTGATGTCGGCGGCGCCGACATAAGCCGCGACATCGCCCGAGGCCATGGTCGAGATCATCAGCTTCGGCAGCCCGATCGGCAGGGCCTGCATGGCGGGCGTCACCATCGCGGTCGCCCCCGAGCCGCCGGCCGAGATCACGCCGAGAACGCCCTGCTGGCGCGGGAGCCAGGCCTTGAACGCCTCCGTCATCGCCGCCACGGCCGCGCCGCGGTCACCCGACGCGATGCCGGCCGAGCCGCGCGGATGGGCGAGCGCGATCTCCTGCGGGCTCACGTCGCCGCCGGCACTGCGGCCCGAGGTCGAGATATCGACCAGCCGCGCCCGTACCCCGTCCGCCTGGACGAGATCGCGGATGAAGCGCAGTTCTTCGCCCTTGGTGTCGAGCGTGCCGACGACGATGACATGCGGCTCGCCGCTGCCCGAGGGCGCATGGCGCCGGCCGTCCGCGACCCGGGTGCCGTCGCGCGTCGCCAGCGTCGGGCGCGAGATCGTCCGCGCCTGCGCCTCGATCCGTGCCGCCGGAACGGGCTGCGACCAGCGCGTCGGGATCACCGGATTGGCGTTGTAGACCCGCATCGGGCCGCTCGGCGGGGCAGGGGCGCGGGCCGCCCCGCTCTCGGACATCTCCGCGCTGTCGGGCGCGCCGTCGGTTTCGTCGTGGCTGTGCCGGCCGACGCCGAGCAGGCGCTGCTGCAGGTCGCGGTCGCCGGCCAGAGTCGCGGAGGCGATGATGCGGTTGATCCGGCCATTGACCATGATGGCGACCGGGTCCGACATCTCGGTCGCGACACCGATATTCTGCTCGATCACGAGGATCGCCACGTCGCCCTGCTCGGCGAGGCGCACCAGCATCTCCTCGACATGGGCGACGATGACGGGCGCGAGACCCTCCGTCGGCTCGTCCATGATCAGCAGGCGCGGATTCATCAGCAGGGCCCGGCTGATCGCCAGCATCTGCTGCTCGCCGCCCGAGAGCTGCGCGCCGCCATTGTTGCGGCGCTCCGCCAGCCGCGGGAAGGCCTCGTAGATCCGCTCCGGCGTCCAGGCCCCGCGCTTGGAGCGCTGCATCAGCCGCAGATGCTCTTCGACTGTCAGCGAGCGCCAGAGCCGGCGCCCCTGCGGCACATAGCCGATGCCGAGCCGCGCGATCTCGGCCGGGCTGCGACCGGCGATCTCCTCGCCGAAGAAGCGGATCGAGCCCGAGCTGACCGGCACCAGCCCCATGATCGCCTTGCACATGGTCGTCTTGCCCATGCCGTTGCGGCCGACCACGGAGAGCACGCCGCTCTGGAGCGTGAGGTCGACGCCCTGCAGCGCATGGGAGCGCCCATAGAAGACGTTGAGACCGGCGATCTGCAGGATCGGCACGCCGACGCCGGGCGGGGCCTTGAGGCGCTCAGCCATGCCCGCCTCCGCCGTGACCGCCGCCGAGATAGAGTTCCTGGACTTCCGGGTCGCTCTCGATCTCCTGCGGCGCGCCTTCCTTGAAGATGCGGCCGTTGTGCATCATCGTCACGCTCTCGACGACGCGCAGCGCCACGTCCATGTCGTGCTCGATGATGATGTAGCCGATATGGCTCGGCAGCGAGGTCAGGATGTGGACGAGGTCGCGCCGCTCGGTCGGCGAGAGCCCCGCCGCCGGCTCGTCGAACAGGATGAAGCGCGGCGCGCCCGACAGAGCGAGCGCGATCTCGAGCTGGCGCTGCTGGCCATAGGCGAGCTCACCGACCAGCCGGTCCTTCACGGCCGAGAGATGCACCGCCTCGACCAGCGTCTCGGCCGCATGGACCAGCGCGTCGTCCCGGCGCGGGCGCAGCAGCGAGAAGCGGTTCCGCGAGACACCCCGGCAGGCGAGATAGACGTTGTCGAGCACCGAAAGCCCGGTGAACAGCGACGAGATCTGGTAGGTCCGGCGCAGGCCCCGCCGGATGCGCTCCTGCGGCGGAAAGGCGGTGACGTCCTCGCCGAAGAAGCGGATCACGCCCGAACTCGGCGCGAAATCGCCGGTGACGCAGTTGAACAGCGTCGTCTTGCCGGCTCCGTTCGAGCCCAGCACGGCGCGCCGCTCGCCGGGCTTCACCGAGAGCGTGATGTCGGTCAGCGCCGCCAGCGCGCCGAACAGCCGCGAGACCCCGCGCAGTTCCAGCGCATTGGCGGAGCCCGCCGCCGTCAGCCGCTCGCGGGAGACGACGGCGCTCATGGCGCGCCTCCGCCTGTGCCCATCTGGCTGTCGCGGGCCTCGCGGCCGCGGCGATAGCGCTCGCGCAGCCGCTGGAAGATGCCGATCAGCCCGTCGGGCGAGAACAACACGATGACGAGAAAGCCGAGCCCGATCAGCAACTGGTAGCGCCGCCCATCGAGGCCGACACCCTCGAGCACGTCGAGCGCGAAGGTGCGCAGCAGAACATAGACCAGCGCGCCGATGAAGGGGCCGATCGGGCGGCTCAGGCCGCCGACCACCGCGATGATCAGCATGTCGACGACGGGCCCGACCCCGGCCGTGCCGGGCGAGATCTGGCGCTGGTACCAGACCAGCAGCACGCCTGCCGAGGCGGCGATCAGCGAAGCAAAGGTATAGGCCGCGATACGATGCGCGACGACGTCGAAGCCGAGCGCAGCCATGCGGCGGGGGTTGTCGCGCGTGCCCTGCAAGGCGAGCCCGAAGGGGGCCCGCGAGAAATAGATCACCGCGCCATAGGCCAGCGCCGCACAGGCCAGCGTCAGGTAGTAGAAGGGCAGGCTCTGCCCCCAGTCGATGCCCAGGAAGACCGGCGGCAGAATGCCGTTGAAGCCGCTGAAACCATTGAAGATCGTATAGTTCTGCAGCGTCAGGTAGTAGAAGGCCGAGGCGATCGCGAGCGTGATCATGATCGTGTAGATGCCCTCGGTGCGCACCGAGAGCGCCCCGCTCAGCGTGCCGAACAGCGTCGCGACCAGGATCGCCACCGGCACCGCCGTCCACCATGGCCAGTTCAGGCTGATCTGGGTGATGGCGCTGCCACCGAGGATCGCCACGAGGTAACCGGCAAAGCCCGCCACCGTCATCTGGATGAGGCTGACGATGCCGCCATAGCCGGCCAGGAACATCAGGCTGAGCGCGACCATGCCCAGGATCATCGCATAGGCGATGATCTGGACAAGCCAGAACGGGCTGGCGATGGCGGGCATGGCGAGCAGCAGGGCGGCCACGATCCAGAAGGCGGTGCCCCGCCGGGCAACCCAGTCCCCGAAGCCCTCCTGGGGACGGGCGCGCTGCTCCAGATCGAGGTCGGCGATGGCCATCGTCAGCGCCTCGCCGCCAGGCCTTCGGGCCTGATCGCCAGCACCGCGACCATGATCAGGAAGGTCAGCATCACCGCATAGGTCGGCATGTAGACCGAGCCGAACTGCTCGGCGAGGCCGACGATCAGCGCCCCGACCGCCGCGCCCGGGATCGAGCCCATGCCGCCGACGATGACGACGACGAGAGAGGACAGCAGGATGCGCGTATCCTCGCCCGGCTGCAGCGACTGGAAGGTGCCGCCGACGACGCCGGCGAGGCCGGCGAGGCCGGCCCCGAAGGCGAAGACCATGACGAAGACGAGCTGCACGCGCACGCCGGTCGCCGACAGCATGTCGCGGTCGTCCACCCCGGCGCGCACCAGCATGCCGACCCGCGTGCGGTTGAGCGCCAGCCACATCAGCACGCCGACGACGATCGCCCCGATCAGGATGGCGATGCGCACCAGCGGATAGGTCATCATCACCGCCTCGCCATTGCTGCGCAGCGCGACCGCCAAGGGCAGCGTCACCGGCCCGGAGAGCCAGTCCGGCGCGGTGACCTGGAAGGTATCGCCGCCATAGCTCCACAAAAGCAGGTCGGCGAAGATGATCGAGAGCCCGATGGTGACGAGCGTCTGGCGGAGGTCCTGGCCCTCCATCCAGCGAAACAGCAGCACCTGCATGAGGATGCCGACGATCGCGACGACGAGGAACGCCACGAGCAGGGCAACAAGCCAGGAGCCCGACCATTCGCCGACGCTGTAGCCGACATAACCGCCGAACAGATACAGCGAGCCATGGGCGAGGTTGACGTTGCGCATCAGCCCGAAGATCAGCGTGAACCCGCTGGCGACCAGGAAATACAGCGCCCCCAGCGTGATGCCGTTGAACAGCGCGCTCAGGAAGACGCGCTTGCGCCCGAACATCGCCTCCATCCCCGGCGTCCAGATCGAAAAGACGAGCCAGGCCAGGACGGCGAGCGCCAGCAGGATGATCAGCGACCAGATCGGGCGGCGGGCGACGAAATCAGACATGGTAGGCCCGCAGCGACGGGCCGGAGAGCTGCGGCGCCTGGCCGATACGGCGCAGGACGCGGCGATAATCGCGCGGCGCCATGCCCATATGGGCGGTGAAGAAGCGGGTGAAGACGCTCTGGCAGGAGAAGCCGAGCGTCTGGCTGATCTGCGTCACCGGATCGCCCGAGAGCACGAGGCGATCGAGCGCGGCGTCGAGCCGGACGGTGTTGGCGAAGACGGTCGGGGTGACGCCGACCTGCTCGCGGAAGAGCTTGAAGAAATGCGCCCGCGACAGCCCGGCCTCCCGGGCGACACGGGCGAGCGCGCCCTCATGGGCGGGATGGGCCTCGATCAGGCGCTGCGCCCGCGCCACGCGCCGATCGAGCACGCTTTCCGGCGCGACATGCAGCAGGGCGGAGGCGAGGTCCTGGCCGATCGGCTCGCTCGAGGCCTGGGCCAGGGCCATCAGCACCGGCGCGAGATTGAGGTCGCGATGCGCCGACAGCAGCATTTCGACCGCCTCGTCGCGCCAGGAGGCGAGTTCGCGGGTGATCACCAGCTCGGACGCCGGGAAGGCGAGCGCACCGGGCGGCGTCATGGTCTGGGCCGCGAGCCATTCGGGCTTGAGATAGACGACGAGGAAGAGGCCGAGCGCGCCCGCCCGTTCCGGCTGGAAGTTGTGTGGCTCCCACGGGTTGATCGCCACACCCATGAAGGGGTCGACCAGCGTGGTGCGGCCATTCACGGTGACGAGGCCGCGCGATCCTTCGAGAAAGAAGATCAGATGGGCCTCGCGGTGGGCGTGCAGCACCAGCGGGCGGTCGAGATCGTAGATCGCGACGCGGCCGAAGGGACCGTGGCAGACCGCAACTGCGCGACTCATGATGCCTCGCGAAAGTAGGTCCGACGCAGGAAGCTGGGCCTCGTCGGGCAAGCCGCCGGCTTGGCACCGCGAGATCCGCTCGCAGGCGCCGGGGGTCGGGACGTCACGGAAGCGGAGGGGGCACGCATTGGCGCGGGTCCCCTCCATCAGGCGCTCGGGCGCCCTATTTCTTGCATTCCGGATTGGTCCGGGACGGCAGGCCGATCGCCTTGAACGCCTCCAGCGAGAGGCCCAGCGTCTGCGTCACGTCCGGCACGGCGCGCACGAACTTGTTGGTCAGATCGCCATTGGGCAGCTCGGCGACCTCGGTGATGAAGGTCGTGGCGATCGCCTGCCGGTTGTCGTCGAGCCGGATCTTGCCGTTGGGCGCATTCAGTTCGACCTTGGCCAGCTCGGCGCGCAGCTTGGCGCCGCCATCCGAGAGGTCGCCCTTGACCTTGTCCATCGCGATCGAGAGCGCCATCACGGCGTTGTAGTAGTTGGTCGCGAAGAGCGAGGGGCTGGCGAAGCGCTTGTCGGCCGGGAAGGCGTCCTGATAGGTCTTCACCCAGGCCTTCCAGCGCGGATCGTCCCAGGCGTCGGCGACGCCGCCCGAGGAGGGCGTGCCGACCAGCAGGCGCTTGGCGGCGCCCTTCGACGACAGCACGGTCTGGTCGACCATGATCGAGCCGCCGATGAACTTCGCCTTGCCGCCGGTCTGGCTGTACTGGTTCAGGAAGTTGACCGCGTCACCGCCGCCCAGGCCGAGGAAGACGGCGTCGACATCGTCGGGGATGTTGGCGATCACCGAGCCGAAATCCTTGGTGCCGAGCGGCACCCACTGGCGCTGGACGATCTCGCCGCCCGCCCGGCAATAGCCGATCGCGAAGCCGAAGACCTGCGTATAGGGGAAGGAGTAGTCCTCGGCGATCACCGAGATCTTCTTGAAGCCCTTGTCCTTCAGCACGTATTCGCCGAGACCGGCCATCCACATCGCGCCGTCGCTGTTGAAGCGGAAGAAGTTCGGCGAGGGATTGACGAAGGTCGTCTCGAGCGCGCCCGACGAGCCGTTGACCATGACGAGGTTCGGCACCGTCTTGCTGTAGTCGCGCATGGCGATGCCCTCGGAGCCCGACAGCGGCCCGATGATGAGCTGCACCTTGTCCTGCTCGACCAGCTTGCGGGCCGCGCGCAGTGCGGAATCCGGGCTGGCGTCGGTCGCGGTGATGATGAGCTCGAATTCGCGTCCGGCGAGCTTGTTGCCGAGCTCCTTGGCCGCGATCTGGACGCCGCGGACGCCGTCTTCACCGCCGGACGTCAAAGCGCCCGACAGTGTCGCCATCACACCGATCTTGAGTTTTTCCTGGGCATGCGCGGCCGGTGCAGCCGCGACGAAACAGGCCGCGACAGCGGCCGCAAGCGTCTTGCGCATCGTAGTCCTCCCTGCGTGCTGGCCGCGCCGAAGGTTCTGACGGCGAAGCCGGTGGCGGCTTTTGGATCCGCTCTAAACACACGGTAACATAGCGCCGGACGCTGCCAAGGCCGCGGATATTGCGCTGGGTCTGCTTTTTGGCTGCTGCCATCGCCCCTGAGGCGCTGTGCCCGGCAGCCTCGCGCACCTTCCGTTCGCAGCCGGTATGACCACGAGGGCGCCCCCTGGAGCTTCAGCTCCAGGGGGGCGGGGGATTGATGAGCTCGCCGGGCCTTGCAGCTGTGGCTCAGCGGCAGATGGTCTTGTAGCCGACGACGATGGTCTCGCCCGAGTAGCGGTCGAAGCGCTTGATCGGCTTCTCGAAGCACTCCTCCTCGGCCTCGACGAAGCGCACCGGGCGCTGGTGGCCATAGTCCGCGTGACGCAGGTCGCGATCATGGAAGCTGCGGTGGCGCGGCTCGGCCGCACGGGCCTGGTTGCTGATGATCGCCGCGCCGATGAGGGCACCGGTGACACCGAGCAGGGCCCCGGCGACGGCCGTCTTGCGGCTGTGCTGCTTGACCGGCTTGACCTCGAAGCCGCGATCGGAGGCAGACGCGCTGGAGACGAAGGAGCCGCTGATCATGGCGACGGTCAGGGCGGCGGCGACGGTCTTGTTGAAGCTCTTGGTCATGACGCTCATCCTCTGGCTGGGCGGCGATCCGTTCGCCGATGAATTGACCCTAGAGCCAGGCCCATCGGTGCGCTGTTCCCGCGGGAACAGGCCAGGACAGATCACGGTCCGATCTGTCAGTCACGAGTGGGAGCGGGATGGTCTTAGCGAGAGCGTGGGCGAACATTGGGCCTGCAAGTGCCGCGGTCTCGATGACGCCACTGGCGAGGAAGGCCCCGTCCGCGAGCTTGGCGGGAGCGCATCGCTCGTCAGAGAGGGCGCGCGGCAGGTCCGAAAATTGGGACGATGCTCGGCCTTTGGCGAGCGGGGCGGTCCACGCCTCGATCTGCGCGAACTGCGGCGCCTTCACGGGGTGTCGATCTCGGTTGCCGATGGTGATCAGGACGAGAAGCCGAGCGAATTGCGAAGGCCTTTCGCCGAGGGGCTGAACAGGTCGGCGATGAAAGCTTCAGCCTGAGCCCGGTTGGACGAGTTCACGCAGATGGCAGCCGAATAGAGCGTCTCGAGCGACAGTTCGTCGGGAAGGTAGCCCAGCAGTTCCACCCCCGGCTGGGAGATGATCTCGGTCGCCTGGGTGCAGCCAAGGGCGGGTTTTGCGTGCGTGGCAGCCAGCGCCGCCATCGCTGTGGCGCCGTTGGGATGAGGGCGGAGCGCCGATGCCAGACTTTCGGCAAGGTCGAGCCGTGCGAGCATCCCGGCGAAGTGGATGCCGGCGGTGGAACGCGCCAGATCCGGAACGTGGATCTCGGCCGCGTCACGTAGCGCCGCGCTCAGCGCCTGCGCTGTCGCTACGTCGGGCCCTTCGTCTCCGCGGCGGATGGCGATCGCCGTCGGGACGACCCCGATATCGGCGACACTCCCGGCCATGACCGAGCCCTGGCGCGTGAGGTCGTCGATCAGGTCGCGCGTCAGAATGACGATGTCTGTCGGCCAGCCGGCCGAAAGCTTTTCGCGCATGGCGCCGACTGCGCCGAACTGGGCGCTCACCTTCATTCCCGTGCGGGCCTCGAAGGCCGGGGCTAGCGCCTTCACGAGGCCTTGGGCCGCGCCGCCGCTCAGCAGGACGATCGTGCTCACCTGTGTGTTCCTGTGCTGGGGGTCATAAGGCTCGCCGCCCGGCGTCGGCGGAGCGCGACGATCAGCGGCCAGACGAGAGAAGCGATGAAAAGCGCAAGCAGGATCGCCGAGATCGGCCGTTCGACGAAGATCATCGGGCTTCCCAACGAGAGCAACAGCGACTGCCGTAGCGAGGTTTCGAGCAGGGGCGCGAGAACGAGCGCCAGAACCAGCGGCGCACGCGGAATGTCGAGCTTCATCATCAGCCAGCCGACGATGCCGAACAGGAGCGCGATCACGACCGGGAACATGCTCTGCGTGCTGGACCAGGCGCCGAGCAACGAGATCGCCAGGATTCCCGGAGCGAGGTAGCCGTAGGGCACGCGCAGGAGCGAGGCGAAGACGGGCGCCAGCGGCAGGTTGATGACGAGCAGCACGAGGTTGCCGATGAACAGGCTTGCCATCAGGCCCCAGACCAGGTCGGGCTGCTCCGTCATCAGGCCGGGGCCGGGGCGGATGCCGAACAGGATCAGCGCAGCCAGCAGCACGGCCGTGCTCGACGAGCCGGGAATGCCGAGCGCCAGCATCGGAGCGAGCGCCCCCTGCGCGGCGGCGTTGTTGGCGGCTTCTGAAGCCGCCACGCCGTCGATCGCGCCATGGCCGAACCGCTCCGGCTTGCGGCTGAGCTTGCGCTCGACGACATAGGCCATCATCGACGCGATGGTCGGGCCGGCGCCGGGCATCGTACCGACGGCGAAGCCGACGACCGTGCCGCGCAGGATCGCGAGGCGGCTATCGGCCCATTCCTGCCCGGTCAGCCACATGTCGCGCAGCCGAGTCCGGATCGTCTGCATGCCGTCCAGCCGCTCCAGCGAGGACAGCACTTCGGCGATGCCGAAGATGCCGATCGCCACAGGCAGGAACTCGACGCCTTCGAGCAAGCTTGGCTGTCCGAAGGTCAGTCGCGGCAGGCCGACGATCGGATCGACGCCGACCTGCGAGATCATCAGGCCCAGCGTCGCGGCCAGCAGCGCCTTGACTGGCGAGACGCCGCCGAGGCTCGCTGTCGCGGTGATGCCGAGTGCGGCGAGCAGGAAGTATTCCGGCGAGGAGAATTTCAGAGCGAAGGCGCTCAGCGCCGGCGCGATGAAGACGAGCGCGACGGCTGAGACGATACCGGCGAAAAACGATCCAAGTGCCGCGACGCTGAGCGCGGCGCCGGCGCGTCCCTTGCGGGCCAGTTGATGGCCGTCGATGGCGGTGAGAAGGCTGGAAGACTCGCCGGGCACGTTGACCAGCACCGAGGTCAGCGTGCCCCCGTACATTCCGCCGTACATGATCCCGGCGAGCATGATGACGCCCGAGACTGGCTCCATGCCGTAGGTGAAAGGCAACAGCAGCGCCATGCCGGCGGCCGGACCGATGCCGGGCAGCGCGCCGATGATCTGGCCGAGGACGACGCCGATGATCAGGAAGCCGAGATTGCGCGGCGTCGTGGCGACGGAGAAACCCTGCCAGAGCAGGTCGAGGCTTTCCATCGGAGCGTTTTCCTGCCGGGGAGCGCTAGAAGCCGAGGACGCCGCGGGGAAGCGCCATCCCGAGCCATCGGACGAAGATGAGATAGGCGAGCCCGGTCGTGACGCAGACGGCGATCAGGCTCTGCGGCACAGGCTGCCGCAGTGCGACGACCGTCACGAACAGCAGCACGGCACCGACCGTCGGGATCATGCCCATCACGGGCGACAACGCCGGGAACGCGAGGGTCGCGACGAACACCAGTCCGAGTCGCAGCAGGATTGGCGTAGGCGGCCAATCGATCGCCTCGAACCGGCCGCTCGCCGCCTGGATGACGAGCAGGACGGAGAGGATCGCGCCGGCGATCGCTATCAGGGTGGGGAAGAAGGCCGGGCCGGCGGTGAAGCCGTCCCAGAAACCCATGCCCCAGGTGCCTGCGACCATCACGGTCGCGAGGACCATCATGGTCAGGCCGGGCGCCGCATGCGCGAAGCGGTTCATGGAACGAGCCTCATCGCTCGCAGCGCCCGCAGCCTCACTTGGCCAGACCGACGTCGCGCATCAGGTCGCCATAGAGCTTGGTGAGTTCGCCATGGCGCTGCTTGATGCGATCGAGGCCGTAATACTCGCTCGACTGCATCTTCGCCTTGACCGAGTTCTTCCAGGCGTCGGTCGCGACGACCTTACGCATGATGTCGTCCCACCAGATCGCCACCTGCGGGTCGGTGTTCGGCGGCAGCGCGATCCCCCAGGACTGGCCGAAGACGATATCGAAGCCCTGCTCCCTGGCCGTCGGCACGTCCTTGTACTCGGGTTCGGTGCGGCGTGCGGCGGCCAGAACTGCCAACGCCTTGGCTTTGCCGCTGCTGATGAGCGGCACGCCCTCTTCGAGCGTCGCGAAGACGCCCTCGACATTGCCGCCGAGGAAGGTCGAGATCGCGACCGAGCCGCCGTCGAACGGCACATAGGTCAACTGGACTCCACCCGCCTTCATCAGCAGCGCGGTGGCGAGATGGTCGGTGCCGCCCGCCAGCGCCCCGGCGATGCGGACGCCGCGGGGCTTGGCCTTGGCCGCGGCCATGAAGTCCCCGAGCGACTTGAAGGGCGCGTTCGGCTGAACCAGGAAGACGAGGTCCGACTGGATGAAATCCGCGACCGGCACGACGCGATCGATGATCGCGGGCGTCCCCTGCATCATCGGGGTGGTGAAGCTCGACTGGTTCAACGTCAGCACGAGGTTTTCATCGCCCGGACGCCCGACGACATAGTTGTAGCTGACGGACCCCGCTCCACCCGGCCGGTTCTGGATGACGATCGGGACCTTCGTGATGCCGGCCTCGGCGATGATCTTGGCCACGGAGCGCATGATCACATCGGGCGATCCGCCCGGGCTCGCGCCCACCGAAATGTCGATCGGGCCACTCGGCTGCTTGCCCTGGGCCAGCGCTTGGCCATGGGTGCCGAGGCCCAGCACCAACACGGCGGCGAGAGCGGCGATGCCGCGGCGCGACAAGCCCGCCTGCTGCGGAACGGTTTTCATGGCGTCTTCTCCCCTGAGAGATTGATTCAGGCCGTGCCGTGCGAGCGGCATGGAGTTCTCTCTGAGCCAAATCTGTGTTGATCGCGCCGGTTTGACAATCACGCAATGCTGTCGTCAGCTTTGCGCATCCTGCAAAGCTGATCGCAATCGAGGCGCCGAGATGGGCCGTTCGCGTATCGTTGGGGCCCTGCCACGCCTTCCGCTCGAAGTGCTCCGGCATGTCGTGCTGATCGCAGAATGCGGCTCGACGGTCGGAGCTGCGCAGATCGTCAACATGACGTCCTCGTCGCTCAGCCGAAAGATCGCGCAGCTCGAACACGATCTTGGCGTACCCCTGTTCGAGCGCCATTCGCGCGGCATGCGTCCCACCGATGCCGGGCAATTGGTGGCGGAGGCGGCACGGCAGATCCTGGCGCGCATGGACCGGCTCGCCAGCGACATTGGCGATGTCGACGAGATGGGGCGCGGACTGGTCAGGATCTACGCCTCCCAGGCACTGGTGGAGTACTTCCTGATGCCGCATGTGGCGCGGATGGCGGTTCGCTATCCGCAGGTGAAGATCGAATTGCAGGTCGGGGCAGGGCGACAGGCCGAGCGGGCCCTGATCGACGAGAGCGCGGATTTTGCGCTGATCCTGACCGTGCCACGCCACCCCGAGATCGAGATCGTCGCGGAGCGCGCCAACCGCATCGTCGCCATCGTCAGCCCGGCCCATCCGGCCGCCGAACGCGGCCGGATCACGGTCGCCGAGGTGCTGGCACAGCCATTTGCGGCCCTGCCACCGAGCTATTCCAGTCGTGCGGCGTTCAACACCCTCGCGCCCGAGGCGCTGCTCGGCGTGCAGCCCCAGTTCACCGCCAATTCGATTGCCGCACTCAAGGCCTATGCGCTCGCCGGGCTCGGGGTGGCCATCGTCCCCGAATTGACCGTTGGCGATGCCCCCGGTGAACAGGGTCTGGTCCTGATCGAGATCGCCGGCGCGGAGCGAACGGACACCCGCATGTGCCTCTGCCGACGCCAGTCGCGCATGCTGGGAAACGCAGCGAGCCGGCTGCTTGATGATTTCATCTCCGCTTTTGGGTCTCGCGGGCCGTAGGAAGGCCGCCAGGGTTCTTTGGAGGGGAAGGAGAGGCTTTTGCGCGTGCCGAAGTCCCATGCGCTTGAGACTCCTTCCGATCTTGACTTGTATCGGATTTGTATCTTTGATGCGGCCTCCTCATCCGGGATGCGCGCGTGATCCGCTACCAGGAAATCGCCGAAAGCCTCGAACGCGGCCTCGCGGCGGGCGGCGGCGGCGCCCGTGCGGTGCCCTCCGAGCATGACCTCTGCGAGCGCTACGGCGCCAGCCGCACCACCATCCGCGCCGCGCTGAAGCAGCTCCAGGAGCGCGGGCTGATCGAGCGCCGCCAGGGCCAGGGCACCTTCTACCGTCCCCGCCACATCGCCAAGCATCTCGGCAGCCTCGTCGATTTCCACACCGAGGCGCGCATGGCCGGCCGCGTGCCGACCACGCGTGTGCTGTCGCTGGTCGCCCGCCCGGCCACCGCCGACGAGGCGGCGCTATTCGGGCCGGCATCCGCCGCCGGCCTCGTCGACCTCACCCGCCTGCGCGGCCTCGACGATCAGCCCGCCGTGCTGCAGCGCTCGCGCCTCGGGCTCGCGACGCTGGGCGAGACGCGCGCCGCCGATCTCGAGAACGCCTCGCTCTATCGCTATCTCGCCGAGTGCCGCGGGGTGCAGGTCGCCACCGTCGAGGAGACGCTGGAGCCCTGGTCGGTCAGCGCCGAGGAGGCCGGTCCGCTGGCGATCGCGCCGGGCACGGCGGTGTTTCGGTCCCAGCGCGTCGCGCGGGACGCGGCCGGCGCGGTGGTCGAGGTCAGCGACAACCTGATCCGCGGCGACATCTACCGCTTCACCATCCATCGCGAAGTCACGGACGCGGCCCCGGGAGCCACCGCATGAGCGTCGTCCTCGCCTGCGATCTCGGCGGCACCAGTTTCCGCGCCGCGCTGATCGACGAAACCGGCACGACCCGCGCGCAGGCCATGATCCTAGGCCCGACCGCGATCGACCGCATGGGCTGGTCGGAGATCGACGCGACCGCCTGGTGGCGCATCCTCGTCGAGGCGGCCGGACAGCTCGCGCAGGCCGAGCCGGACCTGTTTGGCCAGGCCGAGGCCATCGCGATCTGCGGCGTCACCCGCACGCAGGTTTTCCTCGGCCGCGACGGGCGCCAGCTGCGCCCGGCCATGACCTGGAAGGACACGCGCTCGGAGGCTGCCGCAGGGCGGCTGCGCGAGCGGCTGGGCGACCATCCCGAGGCGCAGCGCATCAACGCCTTTCACCCGCTGGCGCGCCTCGCCTGGCTGCGGGAGGAGGAAGAGGCCTGCTTCCGGGCTCTCGCCTGCGTGCTCGAGCCCAAGGATTACCTCAACGCCCGCCTGACCGGCCGCCACGCCGGCGACCCCGTCTCGATGGCGCGGCTGCTGGCCTCCCGCGAAGCCGGCGGCGGCGTCGATCCCTTCGCCGTGATCGGGCTGTCCGCCGGCATTCTCCCGCCCATCCTGGAGCCCTGCGACACGGTCGGCTGCGTGCAGCCGGGGCTGCCCGCGCCGCTCGATCGGCTGGCCGGCCTGCCCGTGTTCTGCTCGTCGAGCGACACCTGGGTCGCGGTGGCGGGCCTCGGCGCGCTGCGGCCGGGCTATGCCTACAACATCTCCGGCACCACGGAGGTGCTGGGCGCCGTCGGTCTGGAGCCGGTCGAAGCCGAGGGCCTGCTGACGGTGGACTGGCGCGGCCTCTGGCAGATCGGCGGGCCGAGCCAGAACGGCGCTGACACGGTGTCCTGGCTGCTCTCGCTGCTGGCGCGGGATGCTCAGGACCAGGGATCGACCGGCCAGCGCATCGACGCGCTCTTGGCCGGGCGCCGGCATCCGCAGCCGCTGCTCTTCCTGCCCTATCTCCAGGGCGAGCGCGTGCCCTACTGGAATCCCGCCCTGCGCGGGGCGATCCTCGGGCTCGGCCGCCAGCATGGCGCGACCGACCTCGCTTTTGCCGTGCTGGAGGGCGTCGCCTTCCTGAACCGGATCGTGCTGGAGCGGGCCGAAGCCGCACTCGGAGCGCCGGTCGGCGAGATCCGCTTCGGCGGCGGCGCGGCGGCCAATCCGGTCTGGAGCCAGATCAAGGCGGATATCTGCGGGCGGCCCGTGGTCGTCGGCGCCTCCGGGGAGCCCGGACTGCTCGGCGCCGCGATCGTCGCCTGGACCGGGCTCGGCCGCTTCGCCTCACTGGCCCGGGCCCAGGAGGCGCTGGTGCGGCCGGCACGGCGTTTCACGCCAGAGCCCTCGCGCCGGGCCGCCTATGAGGCGCTGTATGCGCTCTACCGGCGCAGCGAGGCGGCGCTCGCTCCCCTCTCCGCCGATCTCGCCTCGCTCTCACGCAGCGCCGGCGCCCTGCCCGGCATCCACGCCGCGCCCCTTATCGCAAGCAAGGACTGACCGCCCATGAAGACCCTCGTCCAGACCGATTTCGGCCGCGATCATCTCCTCATCGGCTGCGTCCACACGCTCGCCCTGCCGGGCACCCCGCTCTATGACCGCAGCGGCGGGATGCGGAAGATCGTCAGGCAGGCCAAGGAGGAGGCGAAGATCCTCGAGGAGGCCGGCTTCCACGCGCTGCTCTACACCAACGAATCCGACATGCCCTATGAGGCGAGCATGCCGATCGAGGTCGTCGCCGCGATGACCGAGGTCATCGCCGAGTGCCAGGCGCAGACCAACCTGCCCCATGGCGTCAACATGCTGATCGACCCGCCGGCCTCGATCGCAGTCGCCCATGCCACGGGCGGGCGCTTCGTGCGCGCTTTCCTGACCGGCGGGCTGGTCGGCGACATCGGCATGATGACGCCGGACGGCGCCCGCGCGCTGCGCCTGCGCGCCCATCTCGGCGCCGAGAACATCCGCATCATCTGCAATGTCACCCCAGGCTTCTCGATCAATCTCGACACCCGTCCCGTCGAGCAGAAGGCCTCCGGCGCGGTCTTCATCGGGCTCGCCGACATCGTCTGCGTCGGCGGCCCTGCCGCCGGCAAGGAGGCCGACATCGCGGTGATCGAAAGCGTCGCCCGGCAGGTGCCCGACACGCCCGTCGCGGTCGGTACCGGCGTGGCCGAGGAGAACATCGCGCGGCTGGCGGAGGTCGCCGAGCTCTTCATCGTCGGCACCTCGATCAAATACGACCGCCAGACACTGAACCCGGTCGAGCCGCGCCGCGCCCAGGCGCTGGTGCGCGCCTATGAAAACCGGAAGGCGGCCTGAGCCATGGCGGGACCGGTCACGCTCGTCACGGGCGCCTCGGGCGGCATTGGCAGCGCGCTCGCCGCGCTGCTGGCGCAGCAGGGCCACCGTCTGGTGCTGTCGGGGCTCGACCAGAGCGGCCTCGATGCGCTGGCTCAGGACCTCATCGAGCAGGGCGCCAGCGTCGCGACGCTCGCCGGCGATGTCCGCGAGCGCGATCTCGCCCAGGCCTGCGTCGATCTCGCGGTCGAGCGCTTCGGCCGGCTCGACCATCTCGTGACGGGAGCAGGCGCCTCGCGCCCCGTCCCGATGGTCGAGATGGAAGATGACGAGTGGGACCGGCTCGTCGACATCAATCTCTCGGCGGTGTTCCGCATCTCGAAGGCGGCCGCGCGCCAGATGATCGGCCAGGGCGAAGGCGGCGCCATCGTCCACATCTCCTCGATCGCCCATGCCAATGGCGGGGCCAATCTCGCCTATGGCTCGGCCAAGGGCGGCGTCGCGACCCTCACCTACGGCATGGCCCAGCAGCTCGGCCCGCATGGGATTCGCGTGAATGCGGTTGCGCCCGGCATCATCGATACGCCTATGGTACGCGGCGGCTTCGCGCAGCAGTTCGACGCGCTGGTCGTCGGTGCGGCCCTGCGCACGCCGCTCGGACGTTTGGGACGACCTGAGGATGTCGCTGCCGTGATCGCCTTCCTGCTTTCGCCATCGGCTGCCTTCGTGACCGGGGCGCTGATCCCGATCACCGGCGGCATCGAGATCCTCTCCCCGATCTCGACCATCGCGAAGGGGGCCTGAGGCGATGGGCGGGCTCGATGTTCGAGAGGTGATCGGGCGCTACGGCACGGCCATCGCCGGGCTCGCGCTGGTCCTGTTCTTCCTGCTCTTCGCGCCGAATTTCGCCAGCACGATGAACATCATCAACGTGCTGAAAGACACGAGCTTCCTCGCCATCCTGGCGCTGGGCTTCGCGCTCGCCTTCACGGTCGCCGAGCTCGATCTCTCGATCGCCGAGATGGCGAGCCTGGCGGCGGTGGTCTGCGGCTGGATGGTGCATTCGCAATACCCGCCCGCCGTCGCCTTCGGGGCCGCTATCGCGGTCGGCATCGTGCTCGGCAGCCTCAACGGCTACGGCGTCACGGTGCTGCGCATCCCCTCGCTGATCATGACGCTGGGGACCGCTGCCATCGCCAAGGGGCTGGCCTTCATGATCACCCAGGGCGTCGCCTTCACCGGGCGCTGGCCGGTGAGCTTTACCGGGCTGGCGCGCGGCTACAGCTTCGGCCTTCCCAATCTCGTGCTCTGGATGACGGGCGCGACGCTCTTCGCCTGGATCCTGGTGAAATGGACCCGCACCGGCGCGCATATGGTCGCCACCGGCGAGGCGGACGAGGCGGCGCGGCTCGCCGGCATCGCCACGGCGCGGATGAAGCGCATCGGCCTGCTGCTCGCGGGCGTCTTCGCCGGGCTGATGGCGGCGCTGCTGGCCGCCAACCTGTCCTCGGCGGCGCCCAACATGGCGGGCGACTACCTGCTCTACGCCATCGCCGCCGTGCTGCTCGGCATGACCATGTTCGAGCCCGGCAAGCCCAACATCGCCGGCACCGTCTTCGCGGCGCTGGTGCTGAAGGTGCTCGGCAACGGCTTGGTCCTGCTCGGCGCGCCCTATTACATCCAGGACATCGTGCTCGGCGTCATCATCATCGGCTCGGTCGCCTTCTCGGCCAGCGCGATGAAGAAGGCGGCTTTCAAGGTCTGAGAACCACCACAAGAACGAGGGGAGAGGTCACATGTTCGGATTGAGGAAGATGCTGCTGGCCGCGGCCGCGATGGTCGCGCTGGGTTCGCAGGCGCAGGCCTTCGAGGTCGGGATCATCGGCTTCCAGTTCTCGTCGGAGACGCATGCCCGCGTCGCCAACGCCGCCGCCGCCGCCGCCAAGGCCAAGGGCTGGGGCGTGACGCTGCTCAACTCGGAGGGCGCGCTGCCCAAGCATGCCGAGCAGTTCGATGCGCTGATCGCCAAGAAGGTCGACGCCATCATCATCGCCATGGGCAAGCCGGTCGAGGCCGACGCCCAGTTCAAGGCCGCCAAGGACGCCAAGATCCCCGTCATCACCGTGCAGTCGGGGTCGAGCCCGCATGCGCTCTTCGACATCCAGACCAATGAGTACAAGGTCGGCGCGGATGCGGCGCTCTATCTGCTCGGCCAGCTCGGCTATCAGGGCAACATCGTCACCGCCCGCTTCGACCTCAACGTCGCCTCGCGCATCCGCGGCCGCATCCTCGACGCGGTGCTGGCCGAGAACCAGGCGGTGAAGGAGGTCGGCAAGTTCTCGATGGCGCGCACCCAGAGCTGGCGCGACGACGTCCGGGCCGGCATGCAGGCGCTGCTGCTGCAGAATCAGGGCAAGATCAACGGCATCTGGGCCTCCTTCGACGGCCAGGCTTACATCATCGACGATCTGCTGCAGGCCCAAGGCGTCAAGAAGGGCCAGATCCCGCTCGTCTCGGTCGATGGCGGCAAGGAAACCTATGCCCGCATCGCCGACCCCGCCTCGACCTTCCTGGCGACGGTCGCGATCCCCTTCGAGGCGATGGGCAAGCAGGCGGTCGACGCGATCCAGACCATCGTCGTCGAGAAGAAGCCGAAGGAAACCGTCACCAGCGGGCCCTATCTCTTCACGGAGGCCGTGCTGGTCGACAAGACCAACGTCCAGCAGTTCCTGAAGTGAACCCCTGCGCGTCATGCTCGGGCGAAGACCCGAGCATCTCGGAAACCAGTGCCTTCTCGGCATGAGATTCTCGGGTCGGAGCTACGCTCCGCCCGAGAATGACGCCGCGTCGCCCCGTAGCCGGACGGACAGATCATGACCGATCCCACCCCCCTTCTCTCCCTGCGCGGCATCGGCAAGGCCTACGGCCCCGTCGTCGCCGTGCGCGAGGTCGATCTCGACATCTTCGCCGGTGAGGTCGTCGCGATCTGCGGCGACAACGGCGCCGGCAAGTCGAGCCTGATCAAGGTGATCTCGGGCGCCGAGGAGCCGACCTCGGGGTCGATCAGCATGCGCGGCCAGCCGGTCTCCTTCGGCTCGCCGCATGACGCGCTCGAGCATGGCGTCGCCACGATCTACCAGGATCTCGCGCTCGCGCCGCGGCTCTCCATCGCCCAGAACGTGTTCATGGGCTCGGAGCTGACCAGGCCGCTGCTGCTGCCCTTCCTGCGCGTTCTCGACAAGAAGCGCATGATCGCGGAATCGCAGCGCTACCTCTCGCAGCTTTCGGCCGCCGTCACCGACATGACCCGCCCGGTGGAGCGGCTCTCCGGCGGCCAGCGCCAGGCGGTCGCGATCTCGCGCGCCCTGCGCTGGAATGCCGAGATCATCATCATGGACGAGCCGACGGCGGCGCTCGGCGTCAAGGAAAGCGCGCTGGTGCTCGACCTCATCCGCAAGCTCAAGGCCGACGGGCGCACCGTCATCCTGATCAGCCACAACATGCGCGACGTGGTCGCACTCGCCGACCGCGTCGTGATCATGGGCGCGGGCCGCAAATACGTCGACCGGCCGATCGGCGATCTCAAGGCCGACGACATCGCCCATCTGATCATGGCCGGCAACGCCAGGGCGGCCTGAGCCGATGCGCGAAGCCATCCTCATCGACACCGACCCCGGCCAGGACGACGCCGTCGCGCTGCTGCTGGCCTTCGCGTCGCGCGATCGGCTCGACCTGCGCGCCATCACCACCGTCGCCGGCAATGTCCCGGTGGCGCAGACCACCGCCAACGCGCTGCGTATCCGCGATCTCGCCGGGGCCGCGGCGGCGTCCGTCCCCGTCCATGCCGGTGCCGAGGGGCCGCTGCTGTTCCCGCTGGAGACGGCCGAATTCGTCTGCGGCCCCGACGGGCTCGCCGGTGCCGACCTGCCCCCGCCCGCGAGGGAAGCCAGCCCCGGCCATGCCGTCGAGGCCATCATCGCACTCTGCCGCGCCGCGCCGGACGATGGCATCACGCTGTGCCCGCTCGGGCCGCTGACCAATCTGGCGCTCGCTGTCCGGCTGGCGCCCGACATCCTGCCCAGGATCAGGCGCATCGTGCTGATGGGCGGGGCACTGGGGCTGGGCAACATGACGCCGGCGGCCGAGTTCAACGTCCATGTCGATCCGCATGCGGCAGCGATCGTCTTCGGCTGTGGCGCGCCGATCGTGATGATGGGGCTCGGCGTCACGCTGCAGGCGATCGCCAGCCATGAGCAGGTCGCGCGGATCGGCGCGCTCGGCAGCGCCAGCGGCCGGGCCGTCCATGGCATGCTGACGCGCCCGCGCCCGGGCGGGCTCGGCACGGCCGGCCACCCGATGCACGACCCCTGCGTCATCGCCTTCCTGCTCTGGCCGGAGCTGTTTGCGGGGCGCGATTGTTTCGTCGAGATCGAGACCGGCGCAGGCTCCCTGCGCGGCCGCACGACGATCGACTGGAACGGCCGGCTGAAGCGCGAGCCCAACGCCCATGTCGTCGCCACCGTCGAGGCGACAGAGCTGTTCGAGCGGATGATCGAACGCCTCGCCACCCTGCCCTGAACGCCGTCGAGGATCCGCCATGCCCCATCTGGTCGAGGAATTGCGCGCCGAGGCGGACGCCGCGATCGCCGCGATGCGCGCAGCGGCGCTGGCCGCCCGGCAGGTGCATGCCCGCGCCGAGCTGATGCGCCACATGCTGACGACGGCGCGCAAGGTCAAAGACAAGCCGAAGGCGGAAGCCGTCGAGACCGTCGTGCGCGAATGGATGGACGCCTGGAATCTCGACCGGCATGACTGGCCGCACATTGCGCGCGAGATGGAGGCTTTCACCGCCGCCTTCCATGACTACGCCAATGATCCCTCCGACGCCCATGATGCGCGGCTGCGCGAGGCCTGCGCCGCCCTCGATGCGGCCCTGGCGAAGCAGGACACCTCGATTTCGGAGCAGATGGCCTTCCGCTCGCAATGTGCGCATGGCTGGTGGGAACTGGTCGCGCCGACGCCGACCGATCTCCCTGGAACGAAGCCACGCCCATCGGTGCCACAGCCCGGACCCGGTCAACCATTCTGGCAAGCGGGCTGCGCCAATTTTTGCAGATGACGGCCGTCGAATCGGCGCTCGCAGTGACGAAGCTGGCTAGGGGGACTTCCCAACCCCCGAGATGGCGCTTGGCGGCGCGCCTCACCGCGCAAGAGTTCACCTGATGAGACCCATTCCTGCCGCGCCCCGACGCCTGGCTATGAGTTCGGTTGTGACGTCAGCCGCACGGCCGCGGCTTCGGCATCCAGAGAAAGCCGCGTCACGGAAAAGACATGGGCCTGGCTCGCCGCCGTCTGCGTCCGGTCGCGAACATCGGCCAGGAACCGGTGGAAATAGGTCAGCGGCTCGGCGCTCGCGTCGATATGGCGCGTGCCCTCATGGTTGGAGAGGAAGACATGGTCCGTGCCGGGGCGGCCGGCGATGTCGAGATATTTGCGCAGCTCGATGAAGCCCTTGGTCCCGAGCAGCGTCAGCCGCCCGTCGCCCCAGCTCGGCAGGCTGTCGGGCGTGAACCAGTCGACGCGGATATAGCCGGTCGCCTTCTCGCTGCGCAGCAGGATCTCGCCGAAATCGGAGAAGTCGGGGATATCGGGCATGGCATGATTGGCGGTGCTGCTGGCGACGATGTCCGCCGTGGGCGCTCCTGTGTAGAACAGGAACTGGTCGATCTGGTGCGAGGCGATGTCGATGAGGATGCCGCCATAGGCCGCGCGATCGAAGAACCAGCCTGGACGGATCGCGCGGTTCAGCCGGTGGGGGCCAAGACCGACGGTGTTCACGACCTCCCCGATGGCGCCCTCCGCCACCAGCTTCGCGGCGATCTCCGAGGCGCGCACGATGAAGCGCTCGGAAAAGCAGATCGAGAAGATCCGCCCCGTCCGCGCGACGCAGTCCATCACGTCGGCGAGCTGCTCGGGTGTCGTCAGCCCGGGCTTATCGACCATCACGTCCTTGCCATTGGCCATGGCGCGCAAGGCGATGCCGGCCCGGTCGCGCGGGATCGCCGCACAGCAGATGATGTCGATCGTGGGATCGTCGAGCAGGCGCTCGCGCTCCAGCGGGCGCAAATCGGGAAAGCGCTCGCGGAAGCCGTCGAGCACGCGCGGGTCCGAGGTGAGCGGGCAGTAGCCGACACACTCCGCCCCGGCCGCGATCAGCTCGGCGACCATGTGGTAGATGTGCCGGTGGTCGAGGCCGATGGCGGCGAAACGCAGCATGTCGTTCGCCCTCAACCGGTCGCGACGGTGACGCGGCCGGAGCTTTGCCCGGCGGCGATCAGCGCGTCGATCAGACGATGGACCCTGAGTGCGTCCTCGCCGGTAATGCGTGGCGGACGCTTCTGTCGGACGGCTTCGGCGAAATCGGCCATCACCGCCCGGTGATAATCATGCGGGAAGGCCATCGGATCGGCGCCCGTACCGCCCGCACTTTTGTCGGCCTCGATGGTGGTGCGCGTGCCGTCATGCCAGGCGATATCGAGCGCGGTGCCGACCAGCGAGGCCGTCGCATGGCGGCAGATCAGCTCGATCCGCTCGGGGAAGCCCGGATAGGCCGCCGTCGTCGCATCGATGGTGCCGACCGCGCCGTTGACGAAGCGGACGGCCGCGCAGACCATGTCCTCGGTCTCCATCGCGTGGACCGGGCTGGTAAGGGCGTAGCCGCCGACTTCGGTGACGGGGCCGGCCAGGCTCAGCATCAGGTCGAGCGTGTGGATGCCCTGCGAGAGCATCACGCCGCCGCCATCCCGCGCGAAGCTGCCGCGGCCGGGCTCGTCGTAATAGGATTGCGGCCGCCAGAGCCGGATCACGGTCGAGCAGCCGACGATCTCGCCCATGCGGCCGGACGTGAGATGCTCCGCCAGCGCCATCGCCGCCGGCTTGAAGCGATGCTGCAGCACGATGCCGAGCGTCACCCCGGCGGCGCGACAGGTCGCGACCAGCTCCTGCGACCGGGCGGTGGTGATGTCGAGCGGCTTTTCCAGAAGGATGTGCTTGCGCGCTCGGGCGCAGCGCCGGGCGATGTCGAGATGGGTATTGGCCGGCGTCAGAACCAGCATCGCCTCGACGGATTCGTCCGCCAGCAGGGCGTCGAGATCGTCGCAGAGCGGGAAGGGGAAGCGCGCGCCGAAGGCCGCTCGCCGTTCGGCGCTCGGGCTGTAGGCGCCGACGACCTCGACTTCGTCCTGCAGATCGACGAGGCCCCGGGCATGGGGCGTCACGGCCATGCCAAGCCCGACGATCCCGATGCGCAGCCTGCTCATGCTCTCAACTCCGCGGTTCAGGGGCCGAGCCAGCGCAGCGGCGCCAGCGTCAGCGAGGGCACATAGGTCACCAGCATCAACACGGTCACCAGCGCCAGGATGAAGGGCAGGATCGCCCGGAAGACCTCGACCACATTGGCCCGGCCGACGCGGGCCGTGGTGAAGACCAGCACGCCCAAAGGCGGCGTCAGCGCGCCGATGACGAGGTTCATCACGAGGACAATGCCGAACTGGATCGGGTCGACGCCCGCTGACACGACGAGTGGCACAAGGATCGGGACGAGGATGACCATGGCCGCGATCATCTCCATGAACAGCCCGACGACGAGAAGCAGGAGGTTGATCAGCAGCAGCAGGACGATGGGGCTGTCGATATAGGCGCTCATTGCGGCCGCGATCTTCTGCGGCACCTGCTCGGCCGCGAGTACCCAGGCGAAGGGCGAGGCGGCCGCGATGATCACGACGATCGACACCGTGTCGAAGGTCGATTCGCGCACCGCCTCGTAGAAGCCGTGCCCGCTCAGGCAGCGATAGAAGAACAGGCCGCAGAGGATGGCGTAGACCAGCGCGATCGCGCCGGCTTCGGTGGCGGTGAAGACGCCGAAGCGCACGCCGCCGACGATCAGCAGCGGCAGCAGCAGCGCCGGGATCGCGGTCGCCGCCGCTCGCCCGCGTGCGCGCCATGAGGCAGGGGCGATGGCGCCGCCATAACCCTTCACCCGCGAGACGACATAGACGACGAGGATCAGCGAAGCCGCCGCCATCAGCCCCGGAATAATCGTGGCGACGAAGAGCGCGCCGACCGAAACCGAGGCCAGCGCCGCATAGATGATCAGCCCGAGGCTGGGCGGAATGAGGTTCGCCAGGGTCGAGGAGGCACTCGTCAGGGCGCAGCTGAAGGCGCGGGGATAGCCGTGCTTCTCCATCTCCGGCACCATCAGCTTGGCGATGGCGGAGGCGTCGGCGGTGGAGGAGCCGGAGACGCCCGCAAGCAGCGTGTTGGTGACGACATTGGCCTGCCCGAGCCCGCCGCGGAAATGCCCGACCAGGCTCGTCGCCAGCGCCACCAGCCGCGTGGTGATGCCGCCGACATTCATCACGGCGGCCGCCATGATGAAGAACGGGATCGCCAGAAGCGTGAAGGAGTTCAGCGAGGACGCCATGTTCTGCGGCACGATGACCAGCATGATGTCGCCCAGCGGCGCGAAGGCGGCGAAGGCGCCGAAGGCGAGTGCGAAGGCGATTGGCACCTCCAGCAGCACGAGCAGCCCCGCCACCAGCATCAGCGCGGTCGGGCTGCCGGCCTCCTGCCAGACCAGCGCCGCGCCATGGCGGACCGCGAGATAGATCGCGCCGCCCGCCACGACCGCAAGCAGGCCCGACAGCTGCGGCAGGCCCCCGGCCGGGCGGATCAGATAGACGAGGTTCAACGCGCCCCCGACGGCGATGGCGATGAACAGATAGGAGAGCGGCCACTGCATCGCCGGCGAGACCTGAATCGCGCGCCCGGCGAAGTCGATGCCATGGACGACCATCATGACGCTGGTGGCCGCGATCATCGCCGCGACGAAGCCCGCATGGAGGCGCTGCAGCGGCGCCGGCAGATAGCGGCTGACGAGGTCGATGGCGATATGGGCATGCCGGCCGACGGCGAGCGCCATGCCCAGGAACACGGCCCAGGTGAACAGCCAGATCGAGACCTCTTCCGGCCAGGGCAAGGCGGCATCCAGCACGTAGCGACAGAACACCTGCAGCACCGCGACCGACGCCGACCCGAGCATCAACGCCACGCACAGCGCCTCGAACGCCTTGTCGAAGCCGAGCAAGAACCGGGCGGACGCATCGGGCGCTCGAGACGTCATCATCGGGGCTTGTTCAACCATGGTCAGGCCATCGCTCACTGCACGGGAGAAACGCCGGCCCTCAGCAGAAGGGCCGGCGCAAGGCGTCGCCAAACCGGCGTCAGGCCAGCTTGCGGATCTTCTCGATCATCGCCTTGGTTTCCGGGCTCTTGGATCCGAACTGGTCGAAGAGCGGCGCGGTCATCTCGGCCCATTTTGCCCGCTCGGCCTCGCTGATGCGGTTGACCTTGCAGCCGAGCTTCTCGAGATCGGCCAGCGCCTTGTCGGCATTGGCGCGGTTCGTCGCCCGCTGCTCGGCGAAAACCTCCTTGGCGGAGGCGCGCACCATGTCGCGCAGATCGGCCGGCAGGCTGTCCAGCCAGCGCGCATTGACGCGCACGGCCTTCGGCAGGAACCAGTGCGCCGTCGGGGTCACCTCCTTCGCCTGCTCGTGCCATTTGAAGCCAAGGATGGAGAAGTAGTCCGAATCGAGCCCGTCGATGACGCCGGTCGAGAGCGCCGAATACTGCTCCGAATAGGGCAGGGGCGTCGGGTTGGCGCCGAGCGTCTTCCAGAAATCGACCCAGATCCGCAGCTCCGGTACGCGGATCTTCAAGCCTTTCAGCGTCTCCAGCGAGTTGACCGGCCGCTTCGAAAGGATGTGGCGGAAACCGGTCTCGCCATAGGCGACGAACTCGACACCCGTCTTCTTGCGGGCGATGTCGGAGACCTCCTGGCCGAGCGGGCCCTGCAGCACGCGGTCGACATGGGCCTCGTCCTTGTAGATGAAGCCCGGCGCGCCACCGAAGGCCGCGATCTCCGGCGCGATCGCCTCTTCGCTGTCAGGCCCGGCGGTGGTGACCTGGATGGTGCCGATCCGGCTGCCCTCGAGCGCCTGCGCCAGCCCGCCGAGCTGGGCCGCGGGAAAGTGCTGCGCGTCGATGCGCCCGCCGCTGCGCTCACGCAGGATGCCCGTCCACTTCTCGAAGCCGAGCGTGATCGGCGTGCCGATCCCCTCGGTATGGGCGATGCGGCAGGTGAATTTCTGCTGGGCGCGTGCCGATGTCAGTACGGCAGGCGCGGCGACCGCTGCGAGGCCGAGCCGGCCGAGAGCGCGACGGGTAAACAGGCCATCCGACGATGAAGTCATGGTGTTTCCTCTCCTGGTGCCGTTGTGTACGGCCGGCATGCTCCGGCCTTGATGGGACGCATGCCCGCCCCGGGCTGGTTTCTGGGTCTGCTCTTGCGTCTCGCCGCGAGGTCGCGAACACTCATCCCGGCCTCGCCGACGCCGCTCGCGGCAGGGCTCGAACCGCTCCTCCTGAACCGGACGCTATGCGCAATCGATTTCACTGTAAACCGCTTGCTTTGCAGGCACGCCGCGATGGTCTATGCAATAGAGAGCGCAATCGATTGCGCAATTCGGGGCGTGCTCCGACGAGGCATGGCCGATGAAGCGCCCTCCCACCATGAAGGACATCGCGGCCGAGCTGGAGCTGTCCGTCTCGACGGTCGCGCGGTCGCTGGCGGATTCGCCGCGGATCAGCCGCGAGACGCGGGCGCGGGTGGTTTCGGCGGCCGAGCGGCTCGGCTACGTCGTCGATCTCGCGGCCCGGGCCATGCGGAGCGGTACGAGTTCGATCGTCGGGCTGATCGTGCCCGACATCCGCAACGATTTTTATTCCACCGCAGCCAAGGCGATTGCCGATTGCTGCCAGGAGCGGGGCCACCAACTCGTGCTCGCGGTCACCGACGACGATCCCAAGCTGGAGCTTGAGCATCTGCGCAATCTGCGCTCGGCCCGGGCGTTGGGTTTCATCATCATTCCCAGCGTCACGCCGGCGCAGGAGACGCTGCGCCTGATGCGGGCGACGCCGCATGTCCAGTTTGTGCGCAACTGCGCCAAGGTGGAGTCGGACTGGTTCGGCATCGAGGATGGCGAGGCCATGCGCCTGGCGGCGCGCCATCTGATCGATCTCGGCCACCGGCGCATCGCCTATATCGGCTCGACGGTCGCGATCTCGACCGGGCGCGACCGGCTCGAGGGCTTTCGCCGGACCCTTCAGGACGCCGGCATCGCCATCGACGACAGGCTGGTCAAGGCGGGCAGCTGCGACACCGAATTCGGCTTCGCCGCGATGCAGGCGATCCTCGCGGAGCCGCAGCGACCGACCGCGGTCGTCACGGCCGGCGCCCGGATGAGCATCGGCGCCTATGATTGCGCGCGCGCCGCGGGCGTCGACATCCCGTCCGAGTTGTCATTCGTCGGCTTCAGCGACAGCCCGACGCTGCGCTGGTGCGGCAACGGCCTGACCACCATCGCGCTGCCGGTGCGGGAGCTCGCGATGGCGGCAACGGATTTCCTGTTTCGGAAGACGGCCTCGGACCAGCAATCCGAACGCCCCTGCCGCGTCATGCTCGCGCCGGGCCTTCTGCTGCGAGGCTCGACAGCAGCGCCGCGCTGCGCGCTCGTAACGGCCTGACGGATCTCGGTCAGTCGCGGCAGTCAGGCTGGCCCCTGCGACGGCCGGCAACGCGTCGTCGCCGCGCCATTGCTCGCTCGAGCGGCTGGATCGAGATGGCGTCCAACGGCCTCGTGGTGCGTGTCGGACCCCGCGCCCACGCGAAGACGATTGGCGTGGTAATATCGACGTTGAAGGGCGGCTCTTGACGGCGTCAACCGGCGATCTGCATCACGATCGCGACGCGTCAACCGACTTCGGGAACTGCGCCGGGGCGTTTCTCGACGACACCCTGACGGTCACGGCCAAGCGCCGATCTGAGCTTGGCCTTGCCCTCCCTGCGGGGTCAAAGCTCTCTCGGAATCGCGATCCTGACGAAGAACCGGCCATCGCCATCGAGCAGATATGAGTGCTTGCCGGCCATGGACGTCGATCTGATTTGTTACAGGGTTTGTAACGTCACAATGGACGGAAGCCGTTATTCGCCAATGCCTCAGCCACATCAAGGAGATGGGCTGGTGCTGCGAGAGAGGATTGAAATCTGGCAGCGGTTCCGTAGTTCGTTGAAATAAAAGGCTTTTTGACTGCGGCTTGGCGACCCGGTGTGATGCGCCGGTGTGAAGATGTCAAGGCGGCTTTGCCGGCGAAGATGACGGAAATTGCCCTGGAACTTCTGCTCTACAGCGCGCGCCTGAAGGGCCTGACCGCCACCCGACCAGACCCGGTTAAAGGCTCAGGTCTAAATCGGCGAGGCTAGCGCGGTGTTCATCCCTCATCACCTTGAGGGAGCGCCACTCACTTTCGCCCGGGAACTTCGCTTCCCAGTAATTCCAGCCGTTCAGTTGAGTTTTTTGACCGCCTTTGGTCATTGCTAGCGCGTTGGCCGCTGCCGACAGCGACACGAAGCTGCCGTGGCCTTTGATGACCAGAAAGCCATTTAGAAAGTGGCCCTTGTACTCTTGGCGACCCCGCTGGTAGCGCATCCTCGCACCCGACCCGTGAGGGACAGTTACTCCGTCTTCGTGCCACGGGATGCCCTCGTCCGCCGCAACGGCGGGTTCTACGATGTCGGGCAGCTTCAATAGTCGCCTGAGCGCCAGATATTGAGGCTCACCGAAGCCCCGGCGTTCCGCCTCGATCAATCGATGTATGTCCCAATCTATCTCGATCTTCTGCAGCGACATAGAAGCGACCTCCAGGAGCGTGAGTGATCCGATAAATCTCCGTAAAGGAGTTTCAGGAGTAATACAAGTTATTTGAGGCGGCAGCCGTTGTGTCGTCCTTTCGACGGGGACCGTTTGGCGAGCGGTTGGACGGCAAGGCCCAGGACAGTGCCCCGCACTGGGCCATTGTTGGCGAGCGTCCGGACGCCCCGCGACGTCCAGTTACGACCTCGTCCCGCCTCGTTTCGATGGCCCAATGGCGAGGGAAAGTGAGCCCACACGCCCCGCCTGCGCTGGGCTGTTGGCCCTAGAGGACGGGCATCGAGCATGTAGTCCGGGCGGGGTCGGTGATCGGGCGGAAAGTTCGCCCTATCCTGCTAGCTTGCGACCGCCTCACGCTCTTGCCGACCGGGCAGGTCAGTCCGCACCTTGCGGTCTGGCTTTGAGGGACATCGTTGCCGCCGCTCGGCCTCCGTCTTGGCCAGTCCATCAACAAGATCATTCAACCGGTGCCCCACATGCCCCCGCTGCCAAGTCCAGGTGATCTTGGCAGGTCGCTGCATGGCCGGCTCCATCTGCTCCCAGAGGTCAACGTTGACCACAGCGCCGCCCCCGCTCTTCCTCCAGCCCCTTGCCTTCCAGGCCTGAAGCCATTTCGTGGCACCGTCGATGACGTATCGGGAGTCGCCCACCATCGTGACGTTTGCGCCCTCCCTGATGAACTGAAGGGCTTCGATCGCAGCCGTGACCTCCATGCGGTTGTTGGTGGTTTCATCCCGGGCGCTGCCGCTGAGGGTGCATCGCTTCCCCGTTGCGACGTTCTCGATATGCGCTGCCCAGCCACCGGGGCCAGGATTGTTGAGGCATGAGCCATCGAAGTGGACGATGATCTCCCGATGAGGGAGCGTTGATTGATCTGTCATGATGAAACCATGGGAGGTTGCGCCGACGAAGTGATGCGTCAGGCGAGGGGAGAGGAGCGTCGTTTTCTGGGGTGTAAAGTTCTTGGGTAATGAAGCTTGGCAAGCTGCGTTACCCGTCAGGTGACCCGCCACGTTCGACTGGAGCGATTTCGCTACGACCCGAAAACCTTGGCCTCGACAAAATCCCTAAGCCTTCCGGCGCAAGCGGTTTGTCACGGCGTTCTTGCTGCACGCGACGTTCGGTACTTCGTGCGGTGGCGTAGCGGCTGACGAGAGCCGGCGAGATTTCCAACGCCACGGCTGCTGTCTGATTTAGGATGTCGGGGAAGTGGTCGAGGACCCAGATGACTTCCTGTCGGGTATCCAGTGAGCCGCGACGGAGTGCTTTGAAGGCGTCGATGTCCGCTCTGACCCTGACGATCAAAGGCTGCTGCTGACCTTCCTGCTCGTAGTCATCAGCAGCACTGCTCCAAGCCGATGCGATCATGCCTTGGCCTTTTGGGCTGATGACATCGAAGGGATAGCCCGACTTCGGCCGGTCATGCCGCAGTCCGATGCCGGCAGTGACCAAGTTCCGTGGGAGCCGATAGCGACGACCCTCATGGGCAAGCACTCCGATGTGATGGAGGATGGCTCGGGTCTTCTTGGGCCCTACGCCGTGATTGGCTCCTAGCTCGGTGACCGTGATCCATTCACCGATCGAGATGTGGTCCAGGCTCCCGCTGGCACGGTCGAGATGCTCTTGTTGATATTCCATGACAGGTCTCCAGATGGAAAAACCCGCCAAGCGAGCGGGTCAATGGCCTTGAGGCCGGATGTTGGGGGGGCGTGGAGGAGCTAACGGCTTCAGGGGCGACGAGCGGCCCCTGACGTCACCGCAGCGGTCCCGTAGGTACGCCGCCGTTTGGTGCCACCGTTGCCCCGCTCCAAGTCTTCTTGCAGGTTCTCGCTGCGGAGATTGAACGCATCGCCATCGCGATACCGGATGGCTGTTCTCGGCAAGGCACGGGCGATGACGCGGGCGACCATGACGAGGGACTTGGTCACCGGCGACTGAGCGCGGACATAATGGTCGGTGCGCCCGCCCGGTCGCCTGATTACGTTGACCAGCCACTGGCCGGTGCCGATCTCAGCGACCACGCGGTCGTAGTCGTCCCGGTACAGGGTGACGTATCGATCCACGTTGCGAAGGTGGACCTTGATGACCTCCCGCTTGCGCGATGCGGTCGGGGGGGATGGCTTGATCTCGGGAAGACGCGGCTGCGCCATCCCGCTGTTGAGAGCGGATGTCATTGGCTGAACTTTCACGGTGATGATTGAGGCCATGGGCGTTGATCGCCGTGGATGGCCTAGGAGAGTCGCGGAGAGGCGCTAGGCGCTGGGGCGGGAGACGTCAGGGCGGAGAGCCCGTGAGTCTCTGCGGTGCCCCTGAGTGCGCTGGAGACACCTTGTCGGGAGGACGTATCCTGCTAGAGCGCCCGCCTATCGCTACACAGGCGAGAAACAGACGACCCCGCGAACGGGGAGGTCAGGAGCGCGCTACGTCACCACTGCCGAGGCCGAGGCGGGGGAGGGTTTCCCAGGCGTGCCGCGACGGCCCGCAGCGACTGCCGCAACGCCGCCTCAGGGAACGTGTCGCGGTAATGCTGGAGGGTGAAGTTGAACGGCTCCCAGCCCAAGGCGATGAGGGCTAGGTCGTAGGCCATGGCCGCTGTCTCGGCGCTGCGATGAGTGCCCAGGTGAACGGAATGCCCCACGTTGCCGAGGCGGTTGTCGCGGATGTTCGCCGTCCATTTCGGAACGACGCCACGGGTCCGCTTGATGCCCCTGAAGGCCGGCTTGCGTACCAAGTGGGTGGCGTTGAGCTGATGAAGACGAGAGCGGTGCGAGGCAGGCATGCTGGCGCCTCCTGGCAAAGGGGTTGAGCTACACGGGTGAGGATACAGGCGTCCCGACACGCGGAGGCCTGAAAAAGGCATGCTGTCGGTTCGTCTGTCAGGAGAGATGGCTTTATTTACCGGCACCCCGTTTTGGGTGCTCGCTGGTCTGTGTGTCTAATAAGTGGTGGTAATGTTTTCGGCCCCCAAAAGGCGCCTAAACGTCTACTTTACCGCGTCGGCCTCCTTGCTCGCTTTCAGGATGCGATGGACGCTCGCCTTGCCGATGCCGAGGCGCCGCGCGATCTCCGATAGGCTGACGTCCTGGGCTGCCAGCTCGGCCACCTGAGCCGCCTTGGCCTTGGCCGTGGGAGCCCGGCCCTTGTACTTGCCGGCAGCCTTGGCCTTGGCGATGCCCTCACGCTGCCGCTCCAGCATGATCTCCCGTTCGAACTGCGCCACGCTCCCCAGGACGTTGAGCATCAGCCGGCCCGTGGGCGTGCCAGTGTCGAGGTTCATCGCGAGGATGCGGAGTGACGCGCCCTTGCCGTCGATGACCTTCAACAGGTCCATAAGATGCGACATGGAGCGGGCAAGGCGGTCGAGCTTCGTCACCACCATGACGTCGCCAGCTCTGAGCATGTCGAGAACGCGGGCCAGCTCCAGCCGCTCGCCAACGTCCACCGACGACACTTGCTCGATGAGTACCTTCTCACACCCTGCCGCTTCTAGGTCGCGCTGCTGCGCCTCTAGGCCGGCCGTCTGGTCGAGGGTCGAGGTGCGTCCGTATCCAATGAGCATGGCGATCTCCAGGGGGCCTATCGTTCCTCTAGGGTCCTAGAGTTCGCTTCCAATGTCAATGGACCATTTGTGTGGAACGAATTGTGCCTGTTCTGGAACGGCCCACATGAGCAAGCCCTGCGGAACCGTACTGGCAATGATCGCGGGCGGTCAGGTGTCGGTTGTGGCAATCGAGTGTGGCAGCGACCACACCGGAGGCCGCCTGGGCTCACCCATAGGCGCATTGGCGGCTACTCGGCCATCGACAGGGGGGCACGGGGGGAACCTCGCGCTGCTCCTCAGTCGATTGAGGTCAGACATTTTTCTTGCAAACCATCCTGAGGTGCCGCTTCCGCCCGCATGAATGACGCCACGGCCCGTCAGGCTAAGGGCATCCGGCTCTTCCCTCTTCCATTGCGTCCTGCCAAGGCTAGATTGGAACGCTGCGCGTGCCATGGGGTGCGCCCTCCTGCTTCGGACGAGAGTCGAATGAGTGGTACTGCTCTGTCATCCCTGATCTGGTCCGTAGCCGAGGTGCTGCGCGGACCCTACAAGCCCCACGAATACTCCAAGGTTGTGCTGCCCTTCACGGTGCTGCGCCGCCTCGACTGCGTGCTGGCCCCGACCAAGGCCACCGTCCTGGCGGAGAAGACGGCGAAGGAAGGTACGGGCGTGAACCCAGAGCCGTTCATGCTACGCGAGGCAAAGCAGGGCTTCGTCAATACCTCCACCTACGACTTCGCCAAGCTGATGGGCGACCAGGACAACATCCTTCCCAACCTGGAAGGCTACGTCCAGGCCTTCTCGCCCGTGGTCCGCGACATCTTCGAGCGCTTCCGCTTCGCCGAGGCCCTGGACCGGCTCGCCAAGACGAAGCTGCTTTACAAGGTCGCCGAGAAATTTGCGGGCATCGACCTCAGCCCGACCAAGATCAGCAATGAGCAGATGGGCCACGCCTTCGAGGAACTCATCCGCCGCTTCGCCGAGGTTTCGAACGAGAAAGCCGCGGAGCAATACACGCCCCGCGATGCCATCGAGCTGATGGTGAACCTCCTTTTCATCGAGGACACGGACGTGCTCACCCCGGGCAACCCCGTGGTGCGCCGCCTCTACGATCCCACGGCGGGGACGGGCGGAATGCTCTCCATGGCCGAGGAGTTCGTCCACGGATTCAACAAGACCGCCCGCTTCACGATGTTTGGCCAGGAACTCAACGACGAGGCTTATGCGATCTGCAAGGCGGACATGCTCATCAAGGGGCAGAACGTCGCGAATATCGTCCCAGGCGACACGCTGAAGGAGGACGGCCACGCGGGCGAGCGCTTCGACTACATGATGTCGAACCCTCCCTACGGCTACGACTGGGACGACGCGAAGGACGTGGTGGAAAAGGAGCGCCGGGAGAAGGGCCACGCCGGGCGCTTCGGCCCGGGCCTTCCCTCTAAGTCGGACGGGCAGATGCTGTTCCTGCTCCACCTCGTCTCGAAGATGGTGCCTGCCCAGCAAGGAGGCAGCCGGATTGGGATCGTGATGTCCGGCTCGCCCTTGTTCACCGGAGGCGCGGGATCGGGACCTTCGGAGATCCGCCGTTACCTGCTGGAGAACGATCTCGTAGAGGCCATCGTAGCCCTGCCCACCGAGATGTTCTTCAATACGGGTATCGCCACCTACATCTGGCTGCTCACCAACCGGAAGCCCGAGCACCGGCGCGGTCGGGTCCAGCTGATCGACGCGTCGGGTCAGTCCGAGAAGATGCCTCGCTCCCACGGTTTCAAGCGCAAGCGTCTGGGTAAAACCCACATCAAGCGGGTCACGATGCTTTTCGGTGACTTCGTGGAGGCCCGCCTCGCGACGATCACGAACCAGGACGGCAAGATCGAGGAGAGACTGCTGATCGGCGACGCGCCTGAGCCTGTCGCCTCCGAGAATGGGCAAGTGCGGGTGGTGCCCGTGTCCCGCATCTTCAGCAACGAGGAGTTCGGATACCGCGCCATCACGGTCGAGCGTCCCCTGCTCGGCGCGGACGGCAAGCCCGTCCTGGGGCAGAAGGGCAAAGGTAAGGGCAAGCCCGTGCCGAACACGGCCCTGCGGGACACGGAGAACGTCCCCTTGAACGAGGACGTGACGGACTACCTGAATCGCGAAGTGCTGCCTCACGTCCCTGACGCGTGGATTGATGGAGAAAAAACCAAAGTGGGCTACGAAATCCCGGTCAACCGCCACTTCTACGTCTTCGAGCCGCCCCGTCCTTTGGCGGTAATCGACTCGGATCTGAAGCAGACCACCGACCGCATTCGGGCCATGCTGGACGGGCTGGCGGCATGACTCCTGGCGGGCTCTTCCCAACTAAGCGGCTGAAGTGGATGGCGGACATCCGCCCGAGTGGCGTGGACAAGCACAGCGTGGAGGGGGAGCTTGGGGTGCGCCTGTGCAACTATACCGACGTGTACAGAAATGACCGCATCTCAGACGATATGTCATTCATGGCTGCCACCGCGTCCGAGGAAGAAGTGCGGCGGTTCTCATTGCTGCCCGGGGACGTCATCATCACTAAGGACAGCGAGACCCCCGACGACATCGCAGTGCCGGCCGTAGTCATGGAGCCCCTGACCAACGTCGTCTGCGCGTATCACTTGACGCTCCTGCGGCCCTTCCCGGGCACGGTTGGGCGGTTCCTCTTTTGGTGCCTAAAGGCCGCCGAGGTGAACTCGCAGATGTCGCTCGCCGCGCAAGGAGTGACCCGGTTCGGTATTACGACTGGTGCCACAGGGCGAGTAAGGATTCCCTGCCCCGACGAAGCCATCCAGCTCGCCGTCGCCGACTTCCTCGATCGTGAAACCGGTAAGATCGATGCGCTGATCGCTGAAGCTATTGGAAGCGGATCGCGTCTCGACACTACAACAGGGTTTATCGCCCTCCTTCGCGAGCGACGCGCTGCCCTCATTTCGGCGGCTGTGACGGGCCGTCTTGATGTGCGCGGCGCTGCGTCCCGGGACCTTGAGGTGGCCGCATGACCATCCACAAGGAAAAGGCGTTCGAAGATGGCATCTGCGCCGCCTTGGCGGACCGCGGCTGGCTCTACGACGCGGGGGCCGCGGCAGACTACGACCGCACCCGCGCCCTTTTCCTTCCCGACTTGCAGGCCTGGATGGAGGACGCCCAGCCCGATGCCTGGGCCGCGCTGGAGAAGACTCACGGCTCGTCGGCGCTCTCCATCCTGGCCGACCGTCTGCGGGCCGCCCTGAACAAGCAGGGTGTGGTGTCCGTGCTGCGTGACGGCTTCGACGTGATCGGCTTGAAAACCTCCGTCATCGCCTGCCGGTTCCGCCCCGCACTGGCCATGAACGAGACTCTCCAAGCGCAATATTCCGCGAACCGCCTGCGCGTGGTTCGCCAGGTCCGCTACTCGCTGGCGAGCGAGGACTGTCTCGACCTCGTCCTGTTTCTGAACGGCATCCCCGTCGCCACCGCGGAACTCAAGTCGGCCTACACACAGTCGGTCGCTGACGCGGTCGACCAGTACCGCGAGGACCGTCCGCCGCAGCCCAAGGGAGGCCAGCTTGAGCAGCTCCTGTCGTTCCCAGGCGGTGCCGCGGTCCACTTCGCTGTGTCCAACACCGCGGTCCGGATGTGCACGCGCCTGAACGGACCGGCCAGCACATTCCTGCCCTTCGACCGAGGTAAGGCTGGGGGCGCGGGAAATCCCCCTAACCCGAACGGCGCGCCGACCGCCTACCTCTGGGAGCGGGTGTGGGACCGGGAGTCCTGGCTGGAGATTCTGGGCCGCTACATCATACCTCTGAAGGATGATGCGAACAGGCTAAAGGGCTGGATCTTCCCACGTTTCCACCAGCTCGACGCAACACGGAAGCTCGTCGCCGCCGTCCGGGCCGAGGGCGCGGGCGGGCGCTTCCTCGTCCAGCACAGCGCGGGCTCCGGCAAGACTAACTCAATCGCCTGGACCGCCCACTTCCTGGCCGACCTGCACGACGGGGCGAACAAAAAGGTCTTCGACACGGTCTTGGTCGTCTCCGACCGCACAGTGCTGGACAAGCAGTTGCGCGAGGCCATCGAGGCGTTCGAGCGCACCCAGGGCGTGGTTGCGGTAGTCACGGGCGACGGCGCGGCGAAGAGCCAGGAGCTCGCCCAGGCCCTCGGCGCGGGGAAGAAGATCGTTGTCTGCACGATCCAGACCTTTCCTTTCGCGTTGGAGAAGGTGCAGGAACTCGCCGCCACGGCGGGCAAGCGCTTCGCCGTTATCGCGGACGAAGCTCATTCGTCGCAGTCGGGCCGTGCTGCGTCGGACCTGAAGGTGGTCCTGACCGCGGAGGAGATAGCGCAGCTCGAAGACGGCGGCGAGGTTGGGACCGAGGACATACTCGCAGCCCGCATGGCCGCGCGCGCCGCCCAGGACAAGGCCATCACCTTCATCGCCTTCACGGCTACCCCCAAGGCCAAGACCCTGGAACTCTTCGGGCGCTTACCCGACCCGTTGAAATCCAAAGGCAAGGACAACCTGCCCGCGCCTTTCCACGTCTACCCCATGCGCCAGGCAATCGAGGAAGGCTTCATCCTCGACGTTCTGCGGAACTACACCGCCTACAAGATGGCCTTCCAGCTCACCCACAAGGGTGAGGAGATGGGCGAGCGGGAGGTGGAGGCCAGCGAAGCGCAGAAGCGCATCATGGGGTGGGTCCGCCTTCACCCCCACAACATTGCGGCGCGCGTGCAAATCGTGGTGGACCACTTCCGGGAGAACGTCGCCCACCTGCTCGGCGGCCAAGCTAAGGCGATGGTTGTCACGGCGAGCCGGAAGGAGGCCGTTCGATGGATGAAGGCGATGGAAGCCTACATCAAGCGCCGGAAATATCCGATCGGGCTGCTCGTCGCCTTCTCGGGAGACGTGGAGGACCCGGAGACCGGCCCCGGCCCGTTCAACGAGACGACGATGAACCCCGGGCTGAACGGACGTGACATCCGCACGGCCTTCGGGACGGAGGAGTACTCGATCCTCCTAGTCGCTAACAAGTTCCAGACGGGCTTCGACCAGCCTCTGCTCTGCGCGATGTACGTGGACCGCCAGTTGGGTGGCATTCAGGCCGTACAGACCCTGTCCAGGCTGAACCGGGCCTACCCCGGCAAGGACACCACATACGTGGTGGACTTCGTGAACGAGCCCACGGACATCCTTGCGGCCTTCCGCCAGTTCCACGACACGGCGGAACTCGCGGACGTGTCGAATGCGGATGCGGTCCTGGACCTTCGGGCGAAGCTGGACGAAACGGCGCTCTATGACTCGAATGAGGTGGAGGCCGTGGCGCGCGCTGCGGTGCGGGCGGGAGGGGCGCAGGCGGGCCTGGACGCGGTAATCATCCCCGTCAGCCAGCGGCTGCTCACCCGCTTTCGGGCGGCTCAGCAGGCATTCTTGGCGGCGGACGATGGAAGCGACGGGCGTAGGGCCGCGCGGGACGAGATGGAGTTCTTGCTGCAGTTCCGCCGCGACCTCGGGGCCTACGTGCGGGCCTACGAGTTCCTGGGCCAAATGTTCAACTACGGGCAGACCTACTTCGAGAAGCTCCAGGTCTTTGCCCGCTTGCTGCTACCGCTGCTGGAGTTTGGCAGGGAGCGCGACACGGTGGACCTGTCCGCGCTCGCGTTGACCCACCACCGCATGCGCGATTTAGGGCGGCAGAAGATGAACCTCGGCGAGGGAGCAGCCGAGCCGCTGAAGCCGATGGGCGAGACCGGATCGGGCCAACCCCAGGACAGGCACAGAATGCGCTTGGCCGAGATCGTGAAGGCACTAAACGACTTGTTTGAAGGCGAAGTGACGGGGAGCGACGCTGTTACCTACGTCGATCACGTCATCAAGACCAAGATGATGGAGGACGGGGGCCTGCGCGCACAGGCCATGGCGAACACAAAGGAGCAGTTCGCCAATTCGCCCGACCTGAGCGGCGCCCTGTTGAACGCCGTGATGGACGCGATGACGGCGCATCAGACCATGAGCGCCCAGGCCCTGAACTCGGAGGAGAAGCGGGCGCGCATCCTGGCCGCGCTGCTCGGGCCGGGGCGGCTGTGGGAATTGCTGCGTAATGCCAGGGACGAGGCCGCCGCCCCCATCGCCGAACTGGATCGGGTCGCGCTGGTGATGGACTATCTGGATGCGAAACATGGCCGGGTCATCCCTGCGGGCAGCGAAGGCACGGTAGTCGGCTCATGGGCGGAGGGTGAAGCATTCGAGGTGGAGTTCACCGAACCCTTCGCTTGCTTGGCGACGGTTCCAGCAACGGCGGTCGCGCGATGAGCGGGGCCACGCTGCACCAAGCACCAATCTTCCACGACCTGTCCAATGCGGTCGTGATGGAAGCGAAGGTGCGCGATTACCTTCTCGCGCTGTCCCACCCCGAAGGGGGCGCCAAGGCGAACTTCTTCCTTGCCCGCGGATTCACGCCCCAAGACTGGCAGGGAATGGCGGAGGCACTCCGCGCCCAGGGGTCGGAGAACCCCGTTGAGAGCTACGAGTCGACGCCATACGGACGGAAGATCATGGTGCGCTGCCACCTGGTTACGCCAGACGGCAGGAATCCGTGCATCCTCACGGTCTGGATGGAAGAGGACGGCAAGCCGATAAGGCTCGTGACGGCGTATCCTGGTTGACGGGCGATCAGGCGACGACTCCGCTGAGCTATCATCCCGCTTCATGGCCGTCACGCCTCGCTCGGTCGGCCCTCCGATTCATCCCAGGCTGTAGTCCGGGCGGCCCGTGGCAGTTAGGTTTTCTTCGGCCTTCTTCTTTTCGCGGCCACGGGCTGCTTGGGTTTCACGATCTCCCACACCGGGCTGAGCCTTCCCGCCTTAAAAGCCTCATACTCGGCTTGTTCCGCTAGTGATCTGGCTGGGATTTGGACGACGGACTCTCTCAGCAATGGATTATGCGTGCTGTCTTTAGAGAACCACGAAGGGTTCCTTGCGGAAAAGCCGGTACCACCGCCCGCGTAGCCTCCCCTGCCTTCGCGCTTAGCCATCTGGTCCTCCCTGCTTAACGCTGGGATAGCACGGGTGTCGACCACGTGCGAAGGGGGACTTAGGATGCGGTGTGGCGCGATCTGTGGCTGCGGCTGGGTTGCGCCGGTCGCCGGGGGCAGGACGCCTAAATCTTGATCCGGGGCAACTTCACGATTTCCTGATAGAGGCCGGCCATATCGCCGTAGGTGTCCCCCATGCCGGGCAGGGCGTGACCGATCATGTATTCGCGCTTCTCATGGTCCATCGAGACGGCCCGCGAGACGGTCGTAAACCGATGACGCCATCCGTGGTTGGGCTGCACCCGCGTGTCCTTGATGCCGACATCAAGGCGAACCCATCGGGTGATCATCTTCCCGACCGTCTGAGCGAGCGGCTGCAAAGCGGCCTTCCGGCTCTTCGCCGGCGGCTCATGGAACAGCGGACCTTCCGATGACGCCTGGGCAAAGGCGATGAAACCGAGTTCAACCAGATGGGGATGAACCGGGATGTCGCGATAGCGCCGGCCCTTCACGCCACCCGCGTCAGGGGTGATGCGAATGATCCAAAAGCCCTGCTCCGCATCCTGCCTGACATCCTCTCGACGAAGCTGCGCAAGTTCGGTGATGCGGGAGCCGGCATAGGCGCACAACCACGGGAGCCAGCGAATGGCCGCCATGGTGCGATCCGAGCGGGCCCCTCGGGGCGTCGCTGTGGTGGCCTGGAGGACCTTCTTTGCCTCGGCATCCGTGAAGCCCTTTTCTCGACTGATCAGCGGCGCGGCAACGTCGATCACCACACCACTAGCCGGGTTGACGGGCAGGAGGTCGTCAGCCACCCAAACGCCGTAGATGGCTTTCAGGGACGCAAGGTGGACGTCACGGACGACTCTCGGTGAGTTGCCGGCCTTCAAGAGGTGGTCGCGCCACCTGATGAGGTCGGCCTTCGTCACTGCAGCGGCGTCGTGATGCTCCAGAAAGGCGGGAAGGTGTTTGGTGACGGTGGGCTCCCATCGCCGAATGGTCGAGGGAGCCAAAGCCTTACGGTTGCGCCATTTCGCGAAGAGGTCTGTGAACGTAACCGTGGCGACGGCCTGGGGCTTCACGGCGGCGGTGAAGGTCGGGAAGCGGTCAGCGCGGGGGTCCGGGCGGTAGTCGCCTTGCGCATTACGCTGGAGCTTCTCGGCCACCTCCGTCATGGCCTTGCCCGTCTCGACGATCACCGCACGGCGGGTCTCTGCGTCAAGGTCGAGGCTGCGCTTGCGGATGATGGCGTCCGCGATGGGGCCGAACCGTTGGTCAAGGCTGTCGGCAATCTGAGCCTGCGTCCATATCTTCAACGACAGCTTGCCAGCGGTTGCCCGTGCGTTGTCCGCTAGGACCTTGGCCCACACCCCAGGAGCCCCTGGGTCGTCCTCCAGGCCCTCTGCAAAGGCCTTGTAGGCATCGCCCGCAAGGGACACGACTTGGCGATAGGTGAGCTTGGCAGGGCCACGGCGGATAGCATCCCAACTCGCCATCAATTCGGCATGGGCAGGAACGTATCTGGCCTTCGCCTCGCGCTGATCTTTCGTCCGCAATGATACCTGGACGACTTCGCCCATCGTCACCGTAGTCGTCGTCTCACCAATCGGGAGCGCGACTCGGCGGCCCTTTGCGCGGCCCCTCAGGTCGGCCGGAACCTTGATGCGGAGGAAGTAGGAGCCCGATTTCGGGTCCTTCCAGGGATGAGACATTCTAAGCACCGGTGTGAAGCTCCAGGGTGAAGTGGAGCAGTCTCAAACCCTTGCATGGTCTCAACTATTTGGGAAACCAGCAAAAATGCTGGTGCTGCGAGAGAGGATTGAACTCTCGACCTCACCATTACCAATGGTGTGCTCTACCACTGAGCTACCGCAGCAGGATCGTCGGCCTTGGCGTCTGGCGGTCGCGCAAGGCGAGGACAGGCGGGCGTCGTTCCGAAGCGGCGTCCTGATGCCACAAGCCCCGGGCCGACGCAACCCGTCTCGTCGCTCCGCACGACGATATTGCCGGGCGGGGCAGTCGCGGGGCTGCCGCAACGCGGTCGGCGCCGGCGCGGGTGGGGCGCGGTGAAGCAAGGTCCGGCGGGGACGGCCGGCCTGTCTCAGTCGGGCAGCAGCAGGCGCGGGTCGATGCGGAAGAGGCGCGCATCGCCCAGCAGATGGGCGCTGAAGCCCGGCCCCAGCAGCGGGCGGAAGGCGGCATCGCGCAGGTTGAGCCCGCCGGCATAGGCGCCCATCGCCGGCATGACGCAGCGCTGCGGCGACAGCGCAAAACAGCGCCGCCGCAGCGCCCGCCCGCGCATCCTGATTTTGGCGGCCGGGTGGAGATGGCCGGCGATCTCGAGGCCCGTCTCCTGCACATCGGGCTCATGGCGCAGGGTGACGCCGCGCAGATCGACCGTCGCGGCGCTGTCGCCCCCCATCGCCGCGCCGATCTGCGGGTCGTGATTGCCGGTCACCCAGAGCCAGTCGCGGCCCGCCTGCAGCCGCTTCAGCGTCGCGCGGTTGTCCTCGCCGAGGCGGATGTCCGCCTCGCGGTCATGAAAACTGTCGCCGAGCGCGATGACGCGGGTCGGCGCATGGCGGGCGATCGCGGCTGACAGCGTGGCCAGCGTCGCCGCCGAATCATAGGGCGGCAGGAAGACGCCGCGCCGCGCATAGGAGGAGCCTTTTTCCAGATGCAGGTCGGCGACGACGAGCGTGCGCTCGTCGGGCAGCCAGAGCGCGCCCGAATGATCGGGAACGACGACGAGCCGGCCGAGCAGGAAGACTGCCTCGGCCGGTGCCCGGTCGCTCGCCGCCACTGCGTTCACGCCATCGCCTCTTCGGTCAGCATCGCCTCGGCCTCCGCCAGGATCTCGTCGGCCGCCTCGCCATAGACTGCCTCGCGGCCGATCTCGAGCATGACGGAGACGCCCAGCGGCGACACATGATCCAGCGGCTGATGCACGATTCGCCCGCTGATGCGTGTCAGCATCTGGCCCAGCCGCTTGATGTCGAGCAAGCCCGTCGCGGCATCCGCGCGTGTGGCCTTGAGCAGCACGTGCTCCGGCTCGTGCCGCCGCAGCACGTCGTAGACGAGGTCGGTCGACATCGTGACCTGGCGGCCGTTCTTCTCCTGGCCCGGAAAGCGCCGCTCGATCAGGCCTGCGATCACGGCGCATTGCCGGAAGGTGCGCTTCATCAGCGCCGATTCCGCCAGCCACTCCTCGAGGTCGTCGCCCAGCATGTCCTGCGAGAACAGCTCGTCGAGGCTCAAGGCCCCGCGCGCAATCGCAGCAGACATGTCGCCGAGCCCCCAGCAGGCCATGCCGTAATCATTGCAGACGAAGCCGAGCGGCCGCATCTTCGCGCGCTCCAGCCGGCGCGTCAGCAGCATGCCGAGCGTCTGATGCGCCAGCCGCCCCTCGAAGGGATAGGCGACGAGATAGAACCGCCCCCCGCGCGGAAAGGTCTCGACCAGGAGCTCGCCGGGCTGGGGCAGACGCGACTTCAGGCGCTGGGCGTGCAGCCAGGACGAGACCTCCTCGGGCAGGCTGTCCCATTCCCCGGGATTGGCCAGCATGGCGCGCACGCGGGCGGCGAGAAAGGTCGAGAGCGGGAACTTGCCTCCATTATAGGAGGGGATCTTCGGGTCGGTGCCGGGCGGCGCGCGCGAGCAGATTGCCTCGTTGCCGGCGATGCCCTCGAAACGCAGGATCTCGCCGGCGAAGATGAAGGTGTCGCCCGGCGTCATCGTCTCCGCGAAATACTCCTCGACCTCGCCGAGAATCCGGCCGCCGCGGGTCACCCGCGAAGGCTCGCCCGGCTTGCCCGCGCGCCCGCGTCCGAGCCGGACCTTGAGCATGGTCGATTCGACGATGGTGCCGACATTCATGCGGTATTGCTGGATGATCTTGGCGTTGCTGGCGCGCCAGTGCCCGCCCTTGTCCTGGCGCAGCTTGGCGAAGCGCTCATAGCTTTTCAGCGCGTAGCCGCCGGTGGCGACGAAATGGACTACTGCATCGAAATCTGCACGCTCGAGCCCCGCATAGGGCGAGGCGGTGCAGATCTCGGCATAGAGCGCGTCCGATTCGAAGCCGTCCGAGCAGGCGACGCCGAGCACATGCTGGGCCAGCACGTCGAGCGCGCCGATGCGGGCATCCGCCGTGTCCTGCGCGGCCTCGGCCACGGCATCGAGCGCGGCGCGGCACTCCAGCAGCTCGAAGCGGTTAGAGGGCACCAGCAGCGCCTGCGAGGGCTCGTCCATGCGGTGGTTGGAGCGGCCGATGCGCTGCATCAGCCGGCTTGCCCCCTTGGGCGCACCGATATTGACGACGAGGTCGACATCGCCCCAGTCGATGCCGAGGTCGAGCGTCGCCGTGCAGACGACCGCCTTCAGCCGCCCCTCGGCCATCGCCGCCTCGACCTTGCGACGCTGCGTGGCGTCGAGCGAGCCGTGATGCAGCGCGATCGGCAGGTTGTCGTCGTTAATCGTCCACAGTGCCTGGAAGGCGAATTCCGCCTGCATGCGCGTATTGACGAAGACCAGCGTCAGCTTGTGCGCCTTGATCGCCTCGTAGATCGCGCCCATCGCATGGCCGGTGGTGTGGCCGGCCATCGGCAGTCGTGTTGGCGTCTGCAGGATGCCGATGCGCGCCGCCGCCCCGCCCTTGACGGTGACGAGCCCGGCCGGCGTCTCGCTGCCGCCGAGGAAGCGCTGCAGATCAGCCGGCTCGCGCACGGTCGCCGAGAGGCCGACTGCGCTGACCTGCGGGGCGAGGCTGCGCAGCCGCGCCAAATCGAGCGAAAGCAGGTCGCCGCGCTTGGATGTCACGAGCGCATGCAGTTCGTCGAGCACGATCCGGCGCAGGCTCGAAAAGAACGGCGCTGCGTCGCGATGCGATACCAGGAGCGCGAGCTGTTCGGGCGTCGTCAGCAGGATGTCGGGGGGGCGCTGCATCTGGCGCGTGCGCTTGGCGGCGGAGGTGTCGCCGGTGCGCGTCTCGACCGTGATCGGCAGACCCATCTCGCGGATCGGCGCGTCGAGATTCCGGGCGATATCGACGGCGAGCGCCTTCAGCGGCGAGATGTAGAGCGTATGCAGGCCCTCGCGCTTGCCTGACCGTTCGGTCAATTCGACAAGCGAGGGCAGAAATCCCGCCAGCGTCTTGCCGGCGCCGGTCGGCGCGACCAGCAGCGTCGAGCGCCCGGCGCGCGCCGCGTCGAGCAGCGCGAGCTGATGGGGACGCGCAGTCCAGCCGCGGCTTGCGAACCAATCGTCGAAAGCGGGCGGGAGCGGGGAGGGGGCTGGCATCCCCCCAGAGATAGGATGGGACGCAGGGGAACGAAAGGGGAATGAGGGCGCGGTGTGCGCCTCTCTCGGAACGGCTCCACACAGCGGCCACCTGTGACCTTGCGGTGCGCGCTGGAAGCGACCTCGGCCATTGTCGAGCGGCTGGCGAACGCCTCGGGGAAAAGGCGCGCATCGCCCGCCCTATTTGCCTCCGCGAAACCACTATCGGTCATAGCTGATGCTTGGTGATCCGGAGGCCCTCGTGGAAACGTCGCTCTATCTGCCCGTCAAGACCTTCCTCGAAAGCCTGGGCTACGCCGTCAAGGGCGAGGTCGGGCATTGCGATCTCGTCGGTCTCCGCGACGAGGATCCGACCGTGGTCGTGATCGGCGAACTGAAACTGACCTTCAATCTGGAGCTCATCCTCCAGGGCGTCGACCGGATGAGCGTCGGCGACGAGATCTGGCTGGCGGCCAGGCTCTCCGCGCGCGGCAAGGGCCGCGAAAGCGATTCGCGATACCGCGCCTTGTGTCGGCGCCTGGGTTTTGGACTTCTGGGCGTCGACGGCTCCGGCGGCGTCGAGGTCCTCGTTTCGCCGGTGGCGCCGATCCCCCGCAAGGACCCGCGCCGGCGGTCGCGTCTCGTGGAGGAGCACAGGCGGCGACGGGGCGATCCGTCGGTCGGCGGCGGCACGCGCACACCCGTCATGACCGCCTACCGCCAGCAAGCTCTCGGCTGCGCGGCCGCGATGATGTCGGCACCCCAGCGGCCGCGCGACCTCAAGCCGCTGTTTCCCGACGCGCAGAAAATTCTGCACCGCAACGTCTATGGCTGGTTCGAGCGCGCCGAACGCGGCATCTACGCCCTCACCGCCAGCGGTCGTCTCGCTGCGGCAGCGTGGGGCGTCGAGCCGGTGGCCTGTCAGGGCGGGAATTGAGCGTCCCGGCGCCGCCACACAACGAAAGGAGCGCGCTGCTGCCGCTGTTGCGACGAGAGCCCGAAAGGCCCGCGCACTACCCCCGCTCCGCCACCACCAGCAGCCCTTGCACAGCGATGTCGCGATCCTGCCGCGTGCTGGCGGGCTCCAGCGCGACGATGCGAAGCCCCGTCTCGGCAAGCCGCTGTCGCAGCCAGGCCTCACCATGCGCGAACCGCCGATCCGCCCCGACGACGACGCCTTCGCCGTCATGGCTCTGGACGGTGAAAGCGAAGAGCCCGCCGCGCTTCAGCACGCGGGACGTTTGCGCAAAGGCCGGGCGCAAGTCGCCGAGATAGACGAAGACATCGGCTGCGAGGACGAGATCGACGCTGGCATCCGGACGGCTCGACAGGAAGGCGGTCAACCCGGCGACGGCCAGTTTGTCGTAGAGAGGCCCGCCAGCATCCGTCGTCTTCGCCCGCGCCCGCTCGATCATGCGCGGCGAGACATCGCAGCCGGCGAGAAAGCCGGCCTCGTTGCGGATCGCTTCGCCCATCAGCCCGGTGCCGCAACCGAGATCGAGCACCGTGTCGAACCGAAGGGCCCGGCCTGCGTTGTCGCAGGCGGTCGTGAGCGCGGCCATCAACAGGGTGGGGGCGTTGTAGTGCAGAGCCTGCGTGAGATGGCTGTCGAAGCGCTCGGCATAGGCGTCGAACAGCGTGCCCGAAAAGTTCTCGGAGGTCGCGTCCTCGGCAGGCATGGCGCCGATGCGGGCGAGATCGAGCCTTGCGCCGAAATGGTCGTTGGGGTCGAGATCGAGACATTGCCGCCAGGCGGTCGCGGCCTCCTCTCGGTGGCCGAGCGCCTCCTGCGCCAGCCCGTAGAGATGCCAGGCGGCCGTGAAATGGTAGGCCTGCGCCAGCGTCTGGTCGAGGATCTCGACGCAGGCCTGAGCGTCGCCCTCCTTGAACGCAGCCTCGGCCCAGGCATAGCGCCGGTCGAGTGTGGGATCGCCCGAGCCGGCGGAATGTGCGGTGGAGCCCTTTTCGATCATGGCAGAGGGTCTATCTGAGGAGCATGACACTGGCCAGACCGCGCCCTGCACCAAGCTTGCGACCGTCCGAACTGCTGTTTCCGACGCCGGCCGGACTCTGGTGTCCACCGGCCGACATCTACATCGACCCCGTCCGGCCCGTGGCCCGCGCGCTGATCACCCATGGCCATTCCGACCATGCCCGCGCCGGCCATGGCGCCGTGCTGGCGACGCGCGAAACGCTCGCGATCATGGCCCTGCGCTATGGCGAGGGCTTCACGGGCGAGCGGCAGGAGGCTGTGATCGGCGAGACCACGCGCATCGGCGCGGTCGATTTCACCTTCGTTCCGGCGGGCCATGTGCTCGGCTCGGCGCAGATCTTGGTCGAATCCGGCGGCCTTCGGATCGTCGTCTCCGGTGATTACAAGCGCGAGCGCGACCCGACCTGCGCAGGGTTCGAGCCCGTGCGTTGCGATGTCTTCATTACCGAGGCGACCTTCGGCCTGCCGGTCTTTCGGCATCCGCCGGCGCATGGCGAAGTCGCCAAGCTGCTGGAATCGGTGCGCGTCTTTCCCGAGCGGACGCATATCGTCGGCGCCTATTCGCTCGGCAAGGCCCAGCGCGTCATGGCCTTGATCCGTGAGGCCGGCTATGAGCGCCCGATCCATGTCCATGGCGCCATGGAGAAACTGACGGATTTCTACCTTTCAGAGGGAGCCGTTCTTGGCGAGATCCGCAAGGTCGCCGCCGCGGAGCGCAAGAGCCTGGGCGGCGAGATCGTGATCTGCCCGCCGAGCGCGATCCAGGACGTCTGGGCCCGCAAGTTTCCCGATCCGGTCACGAGCTTCGCCTCGGGCTGGATGCGCATCCGCGCCCGCGCCCGGCAGAAGGGCGTGGAACTGCCGCTGATCGTCTCGGACCATGCCGATTGGGACGATCTTCAGGCGACGATCCGCGAGACGCAGGCCGGGGAGATCTGGGTCACGCATGGCGAGGCCGAGGCGCTCGTGCATTGGTGCGGCACGGTGGGCCTGAAAGCCAGGCCGCTGCATCTCGTCGGTTATGGCGACGAGGGCGAAGCGGACTCGTCGGGAGCGGATGCGTCGCTGGAGGCAGCCGATGCGACCGCGGTCTGATGCCGGGCTAGCGGCCTTGCGCCACGATCGGGCGTCCCGTCGCGGTCAGCGAGACCAGCCCGGCGGCCATGTCGCGGGCGAGGCAGTCATAGCCGGCATCGCTCATATGGAAGCTGTCGGGAGCCAGCGCGGCCGCGAAAGCCCGCTCGTCGGCGGCATGCCATTCGCGCATCGTGTCGTAGCGCGTGAACACCGGAACGCTCTGGCCCTTGGCGATGGTGCCGATGGCCTCGACATAGGCGCGGTAGCGGGCGGGTTCGCGGATGCCGGGGAAGAACTGCGGGTCGAGCAGGGCCAGGCTCGGCCCCGCCTGACGCACCAGGGCGATGCCGTCGCTGACCATCGCCTTGAAGGCGGCCATGTCGCCGCCCCGGACCGCGTCATTGGTGCCGACCTGCCAGATCACGAAATCGTAGCGCCGCTCGGTCAGCGCCTGCTTCAGGCGTGCCAGCGTTTGCGGGGCGACTTCACCCCCGATGCCGGCATTGGCGACCGTGACCTGCACGCGCGGCCAGGCTGCCGTCAGCAGGGCCTGCAGCCGCGAGGGATAGCTCTTCTCGCGCGTCGAGGCTCCGACACCTTCGGTCGAGGACGAGCCAATCGCGAGGATGTCGAGCTTTCCGCCTGCCGCGATCTTGGGGGCGAGCCCATTCAGTCTTTCGGTCGCGGTGACGATCGGCGTTTCGCGGCAGACAAAGGCGCCGGCCTGGGCGGCACCCGCCAGAGACGCCACCGCGATGAGGTTCAAGGCCAGAATCCGCATCGCAGAGCGCATCGGCAGTCGATCTCCCGTTCGGTCCGAGAGCCTGCCGGCCCTTTCATGAACGGAAACTGAATGGTGCGCCGCACCTGCCCGCTCGCATGCCCCCGGGTTCGGTCTCGCCGGGAAGCAACGACGTGAACCGTTTTGCCTGGCTGCTCGATCGGCTGGCCTATGAACCGCGCCGCAACGCCAAGCTGGCGCTGATCGCGGACTACCTGCGTGCGACGCCCGACCCCGATCGCGGGCTGGCGCTGGCGGCGATGACGGGCGGTCTGGTTTTCCCCAACGCCAAGGCCGGGCTGGTCCGCGCGCTGATCGCCGCACGCACCGACCCTGCGCTCTTTGCGCTGTCCTACGACTATGTCGGCGATCTGTCCGAGACGGTGGCGCTGATGTGGCCCTCGACGCATGGCGCCAACGCCGTGCCGCATCTCCCCGACGTCGTCGAAGGCCTGCGCAGCGCCGGCAAGGCCGAACTGCCGCGCCTCGTCGCCTCCTGGCTCGACGCGCTCGACGAGAATGGGCGCTGGGCGCTGCTCAAGCTCATCACCGGTAGCTTGCGCATCGGCGTGTCGGCGCGGCTCGCCAAGACGGCGGCCGCGAGTCTGGGCGGTATCGCCCCCGACGAGGTCGAGCAGGTCTGGCACGGGTTGGAGCCGCCCTACGCAACGCTCTTCGCCTGGCTCGAAGGGCGCGGCCCGAGGCCCGAAGCGACGGATCCCGCCCCGTTCAGGCCGGTCATGCTCTCGCATCCGATCGAGGATGGCGATTTCGAGAAGATGGATCCGGCCGTGTACCAGGCCGAGTGGAAATGGGATGGCATCCGGGTTCAGGCGGTCAGCGGCACGCGGCCCGACGGGCACCGCGTCACCCGCCTGTTCTCGCGCACCGGCGAGGACATCGCCGCTGCCTTTCCCGATGTGGTGGAGGCAATGACGCAGGACGGCGCCATCGATGGCGAACTGCTCGTGCGGCGCGGAGACGCGGTGCAGAGCTTCAACACGCTGCAGCAGAGGCTCAACCGCAAGAGCGTGACCGCCAAGATGCTCGTCGAGCACCCCGCCCATATCCGCGCCTACGACCTTCTGGTCGATGGCGAGGAGGATCTGCGCGCCTTGCCTTTGTCCGAGCGCCGCATACGGCTCGAGGCCTTCGTCGGCAGGCTCGCCAGCCCGATCGTCGATCTCTCGCACCCGATCGCCTTTTCGACCTGGGAGGATCTGGCCGAGGCCCGGGCGCAGCCGGCTACGGCCGGTGCCGGCACTGACGCCGAGGCCGTCGAGGGCTGCATGATCAAGCGGCTCGACTCGGCCTATCTGCCGGGCCGCCCCAAGGGCTACTGGTGGAAGTGGAAGCGTGAGGCGCGGCTGGTCGACTGTGTGCTGATGTATGCCCAGCGCGGCCACGGCAAACGCTCGTCCTTCTATTCCGATTTCACTTTCGGCGTCTGGCGCGCCGGCGAGGCTGGCGCGGACGAACTGGTCCCGGTGGGAAAAGCCTATTTCGGTTTCACCGACGAGGAACTGGTCGAGCTGGACCGCTACGTCCGCAAGCACACCCTGAATCGCTTTGGGCCCGTGCGCGAGGTCACGCACACCGTCGAGAGCGGGTTGGTCTTCGAAGTGGCGTTCGAGGGGCTGCAGCGCTCGACGCGGCACAAATCTGGCGTCGCGATGCGCTTCCCCCGCATCAGCCGCATCCGCTGGGACAAGCCGCCCCGCGAGGCCGACCGCATCGAGGCGCTGGAGGCGCTGCTGCCGCCGAATGGCTGATTGCGCCGCGGCGTGGGATGGTTCACAGCCGCCGGATCGGCAGTCGCGACGCGGCATGCTTGAATGAGGCCCCGATTGGGTCACAATGCGCGTCGGGCATGAGGATGGGTTCCAATGAAACGGCAGCCTGCGACTCGGATCGTCATCGCGGACGATCATCCGCTCTTCCGGGGGGCGCTGAAACAGGCCGTCTCCACGGCGATCGAGGGAGCCGAGGTCAGCGAGGTCGGCTCGCTCGAGGCCTTGACCGCTGCACTCGATGGCGGCGGCGACGCCGATCTCGTTCTGCTCGATCTCACGATGCCGGGCGTGCAGGGCTTCTCGGGGCTGCTCTTCCTCCGCGCCGACCATCCCGAGGTGCCGGTCATCGTGGTGTCCGCCAATGACGATCCGGCCGTCATCCGCCGCTGTATCGAATTCGGCGCGCTCGGCTTCCTGCCTAAGACCGCGGATGTCGAGCAGATGGGGGAGGCCATCCGCGCCGTGCTGGAGGGGGGCGTCTGGACGCCGCCGGGGATCGATCTTAACGCGCCCGTCGACGCCGAAACCGCCACCATGGTCCGCAATCTCTCGACGCTGACGCCGCAGCAGGTCCGGGTGCTCATGATGCTGTCGGAGGGTCTGCTGAACAAGCAGATCGCCTATGAGCTCGGCGTGTCCGAGGCGACGGTCAAGGCGCATGTCTCGGCGATCCTGACCAAGCTCGACGTCGACAGCCGGACGCAGGCCGTGATCGCCGCTGCCAAGATAGCGGGCACCGCCTGGGCGACGGCCGGGGCATCGGCGACCTCGTAGGGCTGCGCTGGCGCGAGGTCTTCCGCGTCGGCGGAGTTGACAGCCCGTTCAGCCCCGGTTCAACCGTCACGGCTCTTGATGGAAGCGGATCGAGGATCAGAACCGGCCATGGCCAACGGCAATATCGAACGTTTTCTCGGCGGTTCGCCGCTCGGCGTGCTGGTGCGCCTGATCTTCATTTCGCTGCTGGTCGGCGCCGCGATGGCCTTTCTCGGCCTGTCGCCGCGTGCGCTCTTTGAGGCTGCGGCGCGGTTCGTGCGCTCGCTCGGCGATCTCGGCTTCGGCGCGCTGCGCGAGGTCGGCCAATGGGTGATCGCCGGCGCGCTTCTGGTGGTGCCGCTCTGGCTTCTGTCGCGGCTCTTTGCGGCGCGGCGCTGAATCCGCGACATGGCCTGATCAGCCCGGCAAGGCGCGCAGCGCCGCGCCCAGGCAGACGATCAGCATGATCGCCGGCAGGGCCCACCGCAGATGCAGGCGCAGCGCCGCAGCCTCGCCGTTCCAGCGTCCCCGCGGATTGGCGACGGCGACCGACAGGATGATCTCGAACATCAGCACCGCGACCAGATAGAGGTAACCCAGCGAGATCATTTCCGCGATCGGCGTGTTCAGCGAGATCGAGCCCGGGAAACTCGATTCGAAGGTAAAGCTGATGGCTGCGAGCGTCAGCAGGGACGAGAAGATCAGGCCGCCCTTGTCCTGCTCTTTCAGACCCGGGGACCACAGCACGAACAAGGATACCGCCAGCACGGCGATGATCGGGACGAAAACGCGCAACACATAGCGTTGCGCTTCGCGCGCCATCGTCACCGTCACGTTCAGCCGGGAGTAGGAACGCGCGTTCCAGCCCATCGCCAGCTCATGGGCGAAGCGCAGGCCCAGGGGCCGCCAATCGACGACGGAGGGTGCGTTGTCGATGCCGGAAAACTGCCGGTCGGCCTCTGTCGTCAGCAGCACCGCCTCCTGCTGGGCATAGCGCGGCAGCGAGAGCGACAACGTCAGATTCTGCTGGTCGAAGGGAAAGGCGTCCATGTTCATGCGAAAGCGGAAATCGCTTTCGAAACGCTCGATCAGCACGACATCGCCATGGGCGTAAACGGACAGGGCGACGGTGCGGGACTCCTTGTCGCCGATCTGGTTGTCGAGCGAGAGGCCCGGCGTCCAGATCGTCTTGAGGTGCTCATCGGCCTCCTCTCCGACGCGGTCTTCCCGGCCGAGGCCGCGCGCAATGGCGTCGAAGGCCAAGCGCGGATCGTGCCAGCGTTGGGTCAATTCGACCTGAAGCCGCGCCTGGCCGGCGACCTCTTTGATGTCCAGCACGTTGAGGACGCGCAGAGCCACCCGCACCCGCACCGGCAGTTCCACGGCCTGCGGCAGGGTCTGCCGGGCACCTGGCGGGGTCTCCTGGGCACCGGCGTCCCCGCCGAGCCCGAGGACGCAGGCCAGCAGCAGGGCGGCGAGACGGAGGATCATGCGTCCTGCCGCCGCTTGCGCGCCAGGACCAGGAACCCGACGAAGGCGAGGATGCCGCCGCACAGGGCGATCACCCAGAGCTCGGTCGTCAGGCGGCGCCAGTCCGAACTCGGCTCGTCCTTGAGCATGATCGTCATGCCGATCAGGCGACCGGAAAAATCTACGAGTGGCTGCGCCATGACGCCGTAGGAGCGCCCCGCGAAGGCGCGCGTCCCGGTCTCCACATCGCGCAGCGGCTTGGTCGGAAAAGCGCGCAGATACGTGCTGAACAGAGCTTCGTTGGTCGAGGCCATCACGGTGAGATCGCCGATGGACGGCAGTTTCGGGTCGAGCGCGACCCCGCTCAGCGAGTGCGCCGCCACGACGGCGATCTCGGTATTGGTCGAGGCCTTCACGAGTTCGAGCAACGGGCGGATGTCGAGCCCGGCTTCGACGCTGCCGATCAGCGCCCCGGCCTGTTCGACCGGGGCGACGCCCCGGATGCCGATCCCCGCAAGGCCGATCTCCACCCCTGTCTGCGAGCGGCGCAGCCTGTTTGCGGCGACGATCATGGCGCGGAATGACGAAATGTCGTCGCCATGCTGGTCGGGCCGGTGCATGCGCAGCAGGTAGCGCAGGTCAGGCGTATGGTAGCCGAAGATCTGCACGCCGGCCTGGCGGTTGAGGTACTGCCAGGCGTCCTTCGACAGGGCTTCGAGCCTGGGCCGGTCGCCGGCGGCCAGGGCCTCTCGGGTCTGCGAATTGCGCGCGAAGGTTTCGGCCAGCGCCAGCGAGAACTTTGCCGCCTGGTCGAAATTGGCGTCGAGCAGCGAGCCGACGAGGCGCATCTGTGTCGTGCGGTCGCGCTCGACGACTCTCTCGAGGCTGTCGTGCTGGTGCCACAGCATGGCGCCCAGAATCAGGGCGATCAGCAGAGCGGGAGCCGACGCGCTCGAAACGAGCGCCTTCCAGTCGAGTTTAGGCAAGGCCAGGCCCTTCGGTCGCATGACGTCCCGTTGCGGCGGAGAGGCAAGGCGGGCGCATCCATGCGAAGGAACGTGATCGCGCGATAAGGCAGGTCCGCGACTTCCACAAGACCCGGGTGTCGCGTGCCTGCCAGGGGCCGCCCTACAATTTGTCCCCGCGCGCGATCGCGGCGGCATCGCGCCCCACCAGCGCGCTGAGCCTCGGCAGGCCGGCGTTGCGGGCCTCGGCCGCGAGCCCGGCCTTGATCGTCTTCACCAGTCCCGGCCCCTGGAACACCATGGCCGAATAGAACTGCACCAGATCGGCGCCGGCGCGGATCTTGGCGAAGGCGCTCGCCGCCGAATCGATGCCGCCGACGCCGATCAGCGGGAACTGACGCTCGACCCGCAGGAAGGTTTCGGCCAGGAGCCGCGTCGAAGCCTCGAACAGCGGCTTGCCCGAGAGCCCGCCCGTCTCGGTCCGGGCCGCGCTGCGCAGGGTCGGGGATCTGGCGATGGTGGTGTTGGAGACGATCATGCCGTCGATGCCGCGCTTGCGCGCCACGGCGACCATGCCGTCCAGTTCGGGCAGCGTCAGGTCCGGTGCGATCTTGAGCAGCATCGGTGTCGGCCGGCCCCCGGCCGCGGCCTCGTCGCGGGCTTCGAGCGCGCGGGCGATGAGGTCGTCGAGGGCCGATTCGGCCTGGAGATCGCGCAGGCCCGGCGTGTTGGGCGACGACACGTTGACGGTGACAAAGTCGGTGACCGGCGCCAGTCGCCGCGTCAGCACGGCATAATCGGCAGCGCGATCGACCGATTCCTTGTTGGCTCCGAGATTGACGCCGACGATGCCGCCCCGTGCGCGCCGGGCTGCCAGCCGCTGCGCCACGACCTCCATGCCGTCGCTGTTGAGGCCGTAGCGGTTGATCACGGCTGCGTCTTCGACAAGCCTGAACACGCGTGGCCTGGGATTGCCGGGCTGGGGCAGGGGCGTGACGCCGCCGACCTCGACGAAGCCGAAGCCCAGTCCCAACGCGCCGTCCACGGCCTCGGCATGCTTGTCGAAGCCCGCCGCGAGCCCGACCGGGTTGGAAAACGACAGCCCGAAGGCTTCCGTGGCCAGAACCGGGTCGTCGGCTCCAGGCCGCAGCGAAGGTGCGGCGGCCAGCGCCGCCACCGTAAGCCGATGCGCCGTCTCGGCGTCCATTTTGTGGATCAGCGGCCGGGCGAGGTTGAACAGCGAGCCGATCACGCGATGTCCTCCGAAATCAGGTGCAACCCGTCCGGCCCCGCAGCGAGCGGCACGATCCAGCGCACGGCCCGGGGATCGAGCGCGGCATAGAGATGCGGAAACAGGGCGCCGCCGCGCGAAGGCTCGTAACGCAGCGCCTCGCCCAGCCTCTCGTCATCGACCGCGATCAGCAGCAGATCCCGCTGTCCGGCAAAGTGCTTCTCGGCGGTCTCGCGCAACTGCGCCCCGGTCGAAAAATGGATGAAGCCGTCGCTCAGGTCGATGGCCGCGCCGGCAAAGCGCCCGGACGCCTCGGCCTCGCGCCACAGGCCTTCAGGGCAGATCTTGTAGATGAGCGGCACGGGAACCTCGGCGGACGGGGGTTGCGCAGGACATAGCGGCTGTCAGGAGCTTTGGGCAATTTTTATCCGCCGACAGATCGAAATCAGATTGAAATCTTAGGATATAGGGGATATTTCCTATTTCTATCCCCGCCGATCGGCAACATCTCTGCGAGGCTCCCGCGGTGCTGTCCCACGACCAGATCTGGAGCGCGATCGACGCGCTCGCCCAGCGTTACGGTTTCACAGCCTCGGGGCTGGCGCGCAAGGCCGGGCTCGACGCGACCACCTTCAACCGTTCCAAGCGGGTCGGGGCGGATGGGCGCGAGCGCTGGCCCTCGACCGAATCGATCGCCAAGATCCTCGCGGCGACCGGCGCCTCGCTCGACGAGTTCATGAGCGTGGTGATGCGACGGGGCGCGGCGCCGTTGCGCACGATTCCGCTGATCGGCTTCGCCCAGGCCGGTTCCGGCGGCTTCTTCGACGATGGCGGCTTTCCGGTCGGCGCCGGCTGGGAGGAGGTCGCCTTTCCCGGCGTCGCCGACGAGAAGGCCTATGCGCTCGAAATCTCCGGCGATTCGATGCTGCCGCTTTATCGCGATGGCGACACCATCATCGTTTCGCCCACCGCCACGGTCAGGCGGGGGGACCGGGTCGTGGTCAAGACGATCGAGGGCGAGGTCCTGGCCAAGCAGCTCAAGCGCCAGACGGCCAAGACCGTCGAACTCGCCTCGCTGAACCCTGACCATGCCGACCGCGTCCTGGGCCTGTCCGAGATCGCCTTCATGGCCCGGGTGATCTGGGCGAGTCAGTAGACGCACAGGCGATCAGACGGCCGCGGCGCGCCGCCCCGGCAGCGTCACCTTGAACACCGCACCGCTCTCGGACGGCTCCAGCGCGATCGTGCCGCCATGGAGCCGCACCAGCTCGGCCGCAATCGCCAGCCCCAGCCCCGTGCCGCCGGGCGTCACCGAACCACGAAACGCCTGGAACAAATTTGCCCGGGCGCGCTCGGGCACGCCGGGGCCATTGTCGGCGACGCGCAGGATGACCGAGCCGTTGTCGCGCTCCGCCCTGACGGCGAGCACCGGCCGCCCTTCGAGCTCGGCCTGAGCCTGGGTCAGCGCCTGCACCGAGTTGCGCATCAGATTGAGCAGGACGCGCGCGATCTGGTCGGGGTCGCAAGGCGCGACCAGGTCGTGGGGGACGTCGTTGTTGAAGTTGACCGGCGCAGTCTCGGCCAGTCCGAGCATTTCGGCCTGTTCCGCCACGAGCTGGCGCAAGCCCACATCCTTCAGCACCGGCGTCGCCTCAGCCGCCCGGCCATAAACCAGCGTCGCCTCGCAGAACTCGATCGCCCGGCCCAGCGTCGCGATCAGCCGCGGAGCAAACCGCTTGATCTTGGCGTCCCGGGTCTCGGTCAGGCGGTCCGACATCAGCTGCGCGGCCGCCAGCATGTTGCGCAGATCGTGGTTGATCTTGCTGACCGCGAGGCCGAGCTCGGCGAGGTGCTTCTTGGCGCGCAATTCGTCTGCGAGCGTGATCTGCATCCGCGCCAGCGCGCGCTGGGCCTCGCCGATCTCGTCGGCGCGGCGCGTCGGCTCGATGATCCGGTGCGGGTTCTCCGGATCGATCTCGAACTCCATCACATTGGCGGCGAGCTGGCGGATCGGCCCGACGATCATCCAGTTGAGCGCCACATAGACCGCCACCGCCGTCAGCCCCGAGATCACCAGCGAGATCAGCAGCAGATTGGTCGAGAACTTCAGCATCGCATATCGGAGCGGAGCCTCGTCGATGACGAGCTCGACGAAGTCGGCGCCGCCGACGGCTTCGCCGATCACCCGGATGGGCATCGGCGCCGGTGGCAGCACCATGGTCTCCAGCGCCTCGCGGATCGATCTGGCCCAGCCCATGCTGCGCAGGTCGACGGTGCGCGAGACGGCCGCCGGCGGCATCGAATCGAGGCTGAGCAGGCGGCGCGCCCCGCCGACGCGCGCTGCGATGGCCCGGGCGCCCACGCCCGTCAGCAAGCGGTTCTCGCTGCCTTCGGGGAGCCCTTCCTGCGGCGAACCCTCCAGGACCAGCACGGCGATCTGTGCCGCCGCGAGACGGTCGTTCAGCCAGTTGCGCCGGAAATTGGCGACCGATGGCAGGTAGATCAGCACCTCCGCCACCATCACGAACAGCACCGTCAGCACGAGCAGCTTCGCCGACAGGCCAAGCCGCGTCAGGCCGCGCGGCAGGCTGATGGAAAGCTGATCCCGATCGGGTGTGTGGGGCTGCATCGGTGCCGACCTTACCCGAAACGGCGCAGGAAGCCGATGAGCCGCCGCAAGGAGGGCTTCGTCGCCAAGGGCGTCAGATAGGAGGTGGCGGCGCGCTTGCCGATCTCGGACAGGGCGGGATGGGGCATGATGAGTTGAGCCATCTCCGGGGCGGTCTTGCCGCTTGCCAGGGCGAGGCTCCAGGTCGCGATCAGATCCCCCGCCTGCGCGCCGACGATGCAGACGCCGAGCACCTTGCCCCTGGTGTTGGTGATCAGCTTGACGAAACCATCCGTCGTCCGCTCGGCCTGGGCGCGCTCGCTCTCGGCATAAGGCCAGCGCAGCACGCGGATCGCGCCGGCCTGGGCGCGGGCCTCGGCCTCGGACAGGCCGACGGCGGCGATCGCGGGCTGGGTCTGCGTCGTCCGGGGCGCGGCGCGCGGGTCGAACCGTCCGGGCTGACGGAACAGGGCATTGCGCAGCACGAGCCTGGCCTGTTCCTCGGCGACGGCTCCGCCTCCGACACTGCCGGCCTGGCCGCCTGCGCAGTCCCCGATGGCATAGACGCGCCGGTTGGTGCTGCGCAGCCCGCGATCGACATGGATGCCGTCCATGCCGCTGGCGATGCCGGCGAGTTCAAGGTCGAGAGCCTCGATGGCAGGGGTTCGGCTGGTGGCGAGCAGGAGATGCGTTCCCTCGATCGCATGCTCGGCGCCTTCTTGTTCTCCGGCGAGGACGAGCGACACGCCCCCCTTGCGCGGGTGGGCGCTCAGGATCGCCGCGTTCTCATGCAGGGCGACGCCGTCCCGCAACAGCGCCCGGCGCAGGATCGCGACAGCCTCGGGATCATCGCCTGCCAGCAGCCCGCCGGCGTCGACGAGCGTGACCGCACTGCCGAGCCGGACCATCGCCTGCGCAATGGCGACGCCGGTGGCGTCACCGCCGAGCACGATCAGGCGCTCGGGTCGCCGGGTCGCGGTCGCCAGGCTCGCCGCGGTCAGCCAGGGGATCGTGTCGAAGCCCGCAATGGCGGGGGCGACGTGACATGCGCCTGTCGCGATGACGAAGCGGCGGGCCTTGATCGTCTGCTCGCCGACCACCACCGTGCTGCGGCTGACGAAGCGGGCCTCGCCCCGGATTACGGTGGCGCCCAAAGCCGTCAGCCGCTCGGCCGAGGCATTCGGCGCGGCTGCGGCGATGGCATGCTGGACATGGTCGTGCAGCCGGGCGTCGTTGACGGTCGGCTCGGCCGTGACGAGGCCGAAGCCATCGGCGTCGCGCACTGCCTGCGCCCTCGCTCCCGCCGCGGCAAGCGCCCGCACGGCGCTGCTGGCGACCTCCCCGCCCATCCTGTCGCGCTCGATCAGGACGACAGGGACGCCGAAGGCTGCAGCCGCCGTGGCCACGGCCAGTCCGGCCGTGCCGGCGCCGATGATGCAGAGATCCGGAGTCAGGACAGCCGCTTTGCCTGGAAGGATCGAACCCTCACTCACGCCGGCCTCCCGATGCCGATGGCTGGAAGAGGATCTCAGATCGGTCGAGCGCGCCTTGCGGCGGCGAAAGCCTGTCGTCGGGCGAGATCATTCTGTCTCCCGGGTTGCTGACGGACATCTACGCCGCTGATGCGTTGTCGGATGAGCGGAATCAAGGCCGTATCCGCCTGGGAGCGATCGCAGCCGTCAGGAAGGCGGAAGAGCTGTCGTGCCCCAAGCGTTGGCAGCGTCTGTCGACGGCCGGCGAGGCGGCGCGTTTCAGGCGACGTTGCGGCTCTTGTCCATGAAGCTCGCCAGCGGCGCAGGCCTGCCGAAGAGATAGCCCTGAGCGCGCTGGGCGCCCAGCAACTGCACGGCGATGCGCTGCTGCTCGGTCTCGATGCCTTCGACCACGACATTCATGGAAAGGCGGCGCGCAAGCTGGCAGACCGCCTCAATGATCGCCTTCGACGCCTCGCTGGAGTGGACCGTGCGGGTGAAGCTCTGGTCGATCTTCACCTGTGCGAAGGGATAGGTCGAAAGATAGGCCAGCGACGAATAGCCGGTGCCGAAATCGTCGAGCGCGAAGGTGACGCCGAGCGTGCGCAACTCGTCGATGACCCCCAGCGTCGTCTTGTTGTCCTCGATCAGCAGCGACTCCGTCACCTCCAGCGTCAGGCGCTGCGAGGACAGGTTGGCGGAAATCAGTGCGTTCTTGACCGCATCCACGATGCGCCGGGGCTCGCGGAACTGCAGCGGCGAGATGTTGACGGAGACGCCGATATGCTTCTCCCAGGTCGCCGCATCCCGGCAGGCCTGCCGGATCGCCCAGTCGCCGATCGTGGCGATGAGGCCCGACTGCTCCGCCACCGGGATGAACAGGCCGGCCGGCACCATGCCGCGTGTCGGATGGCGCCAGCGCATGAGCGCCTCGCGCGACACCACCTCGCCGCTGCGCAGGTCGATGATCGGCTGGTAGAACAGTTCCAGCGAGCCGTCCTCGCAGGCCTTGCGCAGATCGACCTCGAGCTCGTGGCGCTCGAGCATCTCCTCGGCCATGCCCGGATTGAAGAACATCAGCGTGTTTCGGCCGGCCGCCTTGGCCTTGTAGAGCGCCGTATCGGCATGGCGCAGGAGATCGGCGGGGGTCGCGCCGTCGAAGGGCGCCATCGCGATGCCGATGCTGGCGGTGACGTAGACCGTCTTGTTGTCGAGCGTGAAGGCCTTGGTCATCGCGTCGATCATGCGCTGCGCGATGGCCGTGACAACGGCATGGTTGGCCGCCGGCAGGATGAGCAGGAATTCGTCGCCGCCGAAACGCGCGAGCAGATCGCTGCTTCGGATCGCGCCGCGCAGGCGTTCGGCCGTCTCCATCAGGACGCGATCGCCGATATCGTGGCCGAGACTGTCGTTGACCTGCTTGAAGCCGTCGAGATCGACATAGAGCAGCGCGAAGGAATCGCCCGTGCGCTCCAGCTTGCCGAAGGCTTCGACGATGTTGTTGTTGTATTCGAAACGGTTGGCGAGCCCGGTCAGCTCGTCGAAGCGGGCCATCTGCTCGATGCGCGCCTCGGTGGCCTTGCGCTCGGTCGCGTCCTCCGTCGACATCAGGACGCCGCCTTCGGCCGCCGGAGCGAAGGTCACGACGAGGACACGCCCCCCCCGCGTCTGGACCTCGCGGCTGGTGGTCTGCTGCGTCTCCTGGATTTCGGCGAGCGCCTCGCGCAGGTCGCGCATCTGGCCGGCAGGAACGACCTGTCGCTCGATCAGGAACCGCCCGATCGCAGTGATCGGGGTTCCCGGCAGGGCAAGCGTTTCGGGCAATCCGTAGAGCGCGCGATGCGGTGCGTTGCTGACGGCGAGTTTGAGGTCGCGATCGAACATCGCCAACCCATGGATCATGGTGTTCAAGGCGGCGTCGAGCGTGAGGTTTTGCGAGTGCAGCGCCGAGGCGAGCGCTTTGGACTGCTTGGTTGCGTCGCTCAGCGCCAGCAGATTGCGATGCAGCGAGTTGGTGATGGCGATGTTGGCCGCCAGGTAGAGAAACGCGAAGTAGCCGATATATTGATAATAGACGTTGTGCGCCTGGATCAGGCCGACCGCCATCGGAACGCAGAAGGTCAGCAGCTGAACCGCCACGAATTTCGGGCGGCCGGCATTGCGCGAGACATAGCCCGAGGCGATCGCAATCGTCGAAGCGACGGAGGTGATATGCGCCGCCGGATCGTCGGTATGGGCGAGCGCGGCATAGCAGCTATAGCCGAGAGCGGCGCTGAATGCGGTCGCGCCGAGGAAATAGTCCCGGTCCCACCGCCGCGTTTCCTCATAACCGTCGCGTGAATGGTCGTGGCGGCGATAGGACACGAAGGTCATCAGACGCAGCGCGACGATCGCCATGACCAGCCAGGTCAGATGCAGGAACATCGCGACATCGGTCGCGATCCAGCACAGGAAAGGCGTCAGGATGCCAGCGACGCCGCCCGGTATGATCGAGGCTGGCGAGGAAAACAGGGAATTGACCAGCAGCTTGTAGCCGGGCAGGTCAAAGCCTTCGCCGGGGCGATTGAGTCTGGCGTTCCACCATTCCTTAAGAGCGCCCGCCATTCCATTCCGTCCCGGCGCGCGCAGATAAAGCGCCCGCAGCCCGCAATTCGACCCGTCTAAAAAGGTTTAAATGCGGAGAGGTAAACGTTTGGTGTGTGACGGGGCCGGTGTCTGACGTCTCACAGGCCGATCGCGAGCCCGGCAGCGTCGGGGCGCTGATACATCCGCGCCAGCATCCGGTCCTGGGTCTGCGCGATCCGCTGGAGCTTCGAAATCGCGCTGGGGTTCAGCCGCAGCATGCAGTTCGTCCAGATCTCGCCGAGATGGTCGAGTTCCTCCTGCAGATCGCCGGCACGGCGGTTGAAGGCCGAGAACAGCGCGGTCTTGGCGGCATGGACGGGCAGCGAATCATGCGCGTATTTCCGGATCCAGGCCTCGCCGGTTCCCGTCGGGACGACCGCCTCGAGACCGCCGGCCTCCATGAACGCCTGGGCGCTCATCTCCTCGCCCGACAGCAGCATGCGCTCGGCGGCGCGTGCTCCCATGCGGCGCGACAGGATCGCGACCGCGGTGATCGGGAAATGGTTGAACTTGATCTCGGGGTAGACGAAGGACGCCTGCTCTTCGGCGATCATGATGTTGCAGGAGCGCGGCGCGTCGATCCCGCCGCCGATGGCCTTGGCGTGGATCGTCGAGAGCGTCACCACCAGCCCGTTGAGACCGCTGGCGTTCAGCACGGCGCCGGCGCCCGAGAGCCGTGCATATTCGGCCAGGGCCGCGCGATCGTTCTTGGCCAGGCAATCGAGATAGAAATCGAGATCGCCGCCCAGCGTGAAGAACGGCCCGGCGCCGCGGAAAGCCAAAAAACGCACCGGCGCGCGGTGATACTGATCCGGCGCGCCCCAGAGCGCGATGATCGCCTGCTGGATTTTGACCAGGCTGTCGAGCAATTGCAGCGTGAAGACGGGCTTCAGCTCGGGGCGGATCGTCACCCAGAGCGTCTTGATCTCGGGCTCATAGGCGAGCTGCGTCTCCGGCAGGAACCCGGCTTTCTGCCGGAGGGTATCGATGACCTCGCAGCTTTCGAGCACTGCTGCCGGTGTAGCGTCGATGACCGAAGCAAATGACTGAAACATGCCGCTGATCCCGTATTGCCGTGCATCGAGGGCGATGGCCTCAACGTACGTGAAGTTAACGAATTGTAAACGAAATCCCCGAGGAATGGTTAACTGCGTTAACGGTTATTACCTAGCGTCATCGTTATTCTTTGGCGTGTCGTAATCGCACGTCGCGCTTGATCACGCCGTTGCACGCAATTGGCGTGCCGTGCGTCCATGCGCTTGTCGGAATCGTCGCAGGCGGCTAACCATGCGCCGCGATTTCGCCGCGATCGAAGCGTTGAACCCGGTGCCGAGTTGTTGCCGTGAACCGCCAGACAGCCGCAGATGACGAGAAGAGGGCGCGCCTCGCCGCCGCCCTTCGGGAAAACCTGAAGCGCCGCAAGGCACAGGCCCGGGCTCGCCGCGCGGAGGAGGCGACCGTGCAGGACGAGACGCCGCAAGCCCAGGCCGAGCCCAACCGGTCCTGATGTCTTTTTATGCGCCGCCGGCACGCCTGCCGGGCGGTTTTTCAGGACCTGACGATGGACAAGATCCGCATCACCGGCGGCCAGCGCCTCAATGGCACGATTCCGATTTCCGGTGCGAAGAACGCCGCCCTGCCGCTGATGATCGCGAGCCTGCTCACCGACGAGACGCTGACGCTCGCCAATGTGCCGCGGCTTTCCGATGTCAGCGCCCTGTCGCGCATTCTCTCCAACCATGGCGTCGATCGCTCGATCGCGGGCAAGCGTGTCGGCCAGTCCGCCGAAACCGGCCAGACCATCTCGCTGACGGCCCGCCAGATCGTCGACACCTGCGCGCCCTACGAGCTCGTCTCCACGATGCGCGCGAGCTTCTGGGTGATCGCACCGATCCTGGCCCGCATGGGCGAGGCCAAGGTCTCGCTGCCCGGCGGCTGTGCCATCGGCACCCGCCCGGTCGATCTTCTGCTGATGGCGCTGGAGAAACTCGGCGCTGAGATCACGATCGAGAACGGTTACGCTCTGGCGCGGGCGCCGAAGGGCCTCAAGGGTGCCGAGATCGCGTTCCCGAAGGTGACGGTGGGCGGAACCCACACCGCGCTGATGGCCGCCGTGCTGGCGCAAGGGACGACCGTGATCGAGAACGCGGCGCGTGAACCCGAGGTTGTCGATCTCGCCGCCTGCCTGATCAAGATGGGTGCGAAGATCGAGGGCGCCGGGACGAGCCGGATTGTCGTCACCGGCGTGGCGCGCCTCGGTGGCGCCCACCATGCCGTGCTGCCCGACAGGATCGAGACCGGGACCTATGCCATGGCGGTGGCCATGACCGGCGGCGACGTGCTGCTGGAGGGCGCGCGGCCCGATCTGCTGCAGGCGGCGCTCGACGTGCTGGTGAAGGCCGGGGTCGAGGTGACCTCGACCAATGAGGGCATCCGGGTGCGCCGCAATGGCCAGCCGCTCGAATCGGTCGATGTCGACACCGATCCGTTCCCCGGTTTCCCGACCGATCTCCAGGCCCAGTTCATGGCGCTGATGACGAAGGCGAAGGGCACCTCGCGGATCCGCGAGACGATTTTCGAAAACCGCTTCATGCATGTGCAGGAACTGGCGCGGCTGGGTGCGAAGATCCGCCTCGAAGGCGATGCCGCCTATGTCGAGGGCGTTGCCAAGCTGACCGGCGCTCCGGTGATGGCGACGGATCTGCGGGCTTCGGTGTCGCTCGTCATCGCCGGTCTCGCCGCCGAGGGGGAGACCACGATCAATCGCGTCTACCATCTCGACCGCGGGTTCGAGGCGCTGGAAGCGAAGCTGACGCGCTGCGGCGCGCAGGTCGAGCGCATCACCGGTTGACGTTCCGAAGCGGCACCGCCAGAACACCGCCATGTCCGAAGATGCCGCAGACCCCCTGAAGCTCATCGCGCTCGATGCCGATGATCTCGCGATCCTATCGGCCCATCTCCAGGATTCCGTCCTGAAGGTGGCCGACATCGTCTGGCTGCCGGCGGAGAAGCGCTTTGCCCTCGCGGTCCGCCGCTTCGACTGGGAAGGTGCTGCGCGTGGGCAGCGCCGCCGCCGGCTGACAGCTTTGCATTTCGACCGCGTGCGGTCGGTTCGCAGCACCGGCATCGATACGGCGACGCCCGACCGCGTGCTGAGCCTGCTGGCGATCGGCTTCACCGAAGGCGACAGCCCCGAGGGCGACATCACGCTGCATTTCTCCGACGGTGCCGCGATCAGGCTGGCGGTCGAATGCGTCGAGAGCCAGATGAAGGATCTCGGCCCGGTCTGGGAAGCGCTCGGCCTGCCGGGGCACCCCGACGAAGCCTGAGCGGCTTTTTTCGTCATCCATTCCAGCGCCTTGAACACCAGATCCGGGGACAGCGATGCCGATCAGGCTCGACGATAGCAGCAGCGCTTTCGAACTGAGATTTCGTGATCTGCTCTCGGCCAAACGCGAGGTCTCGGAGGAGGTCGATCGCGTCGTGGCCGACATCATCGCCGAGGTGCGTGCGCGCGGCGATGCCGCCGTGATCGACTACACGGCGCGCTTCGATGATCTCCGCCTGACGGCCGGCACGCTGCGCGTCTCGTCGCAGGAGATCGACGCGGCGGTGGCCGCCTGTGCCCCGGAGCAGCTTGCGGCGCTCGAGACGGCGCGTCATCGCATCGAGGCCTATCACGCCCGCCAGAAGCCTCAGGACGCCTGGTTCACCGATGCGGCCGGCGTCCAGAGCGGCTGGCGCTGGAGCGCGATAGAGGCGGTCGGTCTATATGTGCCGGGCGGTACGGCGAGCTATCCCTCATCCGTCCTGATGAATGCCGTTCCCGCAAAGGTCGCCGGCGTCGATCGCGTCGTGATGGTGGCGCCGACCCCGCGTGGCGAAACCAATCCGCTCGTCCTGGCGGCGGCGCGCCTCGCCGGCGTCGACGAAATCTACCGCATCGGCGGCGCGCAGGCCGTGGCCGCGCTCGCCTATGGCACGGCGAGCATCGACCCGGTCGCCAAGATCGTCGGCCCCGGCAACGCCTATGTCGCCGCCGCCAAGCGCCGCGTCTTCGGGCAGGTCGGCATCGACATGATCGCAGGCCCCTCCGAGGTTTTGATCGTCGCCGACAGCAGCGCCAATCCCGCCTGGATCGCCGCCGACCTGCTGGCCCAGGCCGAGCATGACGTTTCGGCCCAGTCGATCCTGATGACGGACGATTCGGCGCTGGCCGACCAGGTCGAGCAGGCCGTGCAGGCGCAGTTGCAGACCCTGCCGCGCGCGGCCATCGCCGGCCGGAGCTGGGAGGATTTCGGCGCGATCCTGCTGGTCGCGGACCTGGAAGCTGCCGTGCCGCTGATCGATCGCCTTGCGCCGGAGCATCTCGAGATCATGACCGCCGACCCGCAGCGTCTTTCGGCCATGATCCGCAACGCCGGCGCAATCTTCCTCGGCGGCCACACGCCCGAGGCGATCGGCGATTATGTCGGCGGCCCAAACCATGTCCTGCCCACGGCCCGTTCGGCCCGCTTCTCGTCGGGGCTGGGCGTGCTTGATTTCATGAAGCGCACATCCCTGCTGCAATGCAGCCCCGAGGCCTTGCGCGCGCTGGCGCCGGCCGCGACGCAATTGGCGGAGGCCGAGGGCTTGCACGCGCATGGCCGTTCCGTGACGATCAGGCTCAATCTCTGAGACAGGGCCTGCTCCGGGGATGGGCTGTCCTTGTCGAGCAGCATGACGAGCGGAACCGGAGGTAGGATGCCCCAGGCCGAGACATCCGCGAAGCAGTGCCTCGTCGGGGTCACGCTGGACCCTGCGTCGCTGGGCGGCGGCTCCGCCGATCAGGAGCATGAGCGTGCGGTCGCGATCTACGATCTGATCGAGCGCAACCGCTTCATCTTGCCGGGGCATGATGGCGGGCCCTATCTCGCCCATCTGGCGATGATCGAACGCCGCCTTGTCTTCGAGATCAGGATGGCGGACGGCTCGCCCGTCATCACGCACCATCTCTCGCTCACGCCGTTTCGCCGCATCGTCAAGGACTATGCGATGGTCTGCGAGAGCTACTACGCCGCCATTCGCACCGCCACGCCCTCGCAGATCGAGGCGATCGACATGGGCCGGCGCGGCCTGCATGACGAGGCGGCCCATATTCTGGTCGAGCGGCTCGCCACCAAGGTCGAGATCGATTTCGATACGGCGCGGCGCCTCTTTACCCTGATCTACGCCCTGCACTGGAAGGGCTGAACGCTTGGAGCCGCCGCTCTCGCGCAAGGTCCAGAGCGTGCTCTTCATGTGCGCGCAGAACGCCGTGCGTTCGCCGATGGCCGAAGCCATGGCCAAGCACTTCTTCGGCAAATCGGTCTATGTCCAGTCGGCCGGCGCCAGGCGTGGCGAGGTCGATGCGTTCGCGCTCGCGGTGCTCGACGAGATCGGCATCGACGCCCACAAGCACAAGCCGAAATCGATCGAGGATCTCGAGGAGTGGGAGGGTCTGAACTTCGACCTGATCGTTTCGCTCTCGCCCGAAGCCCATCACAAAGCGCTCGATCTCACGCGCACGGTCGCCGCTGAGGTCGAGTACTGGCCGACGGTCGACCCCACCGCCGTCCAGGGCTCGCGTGACCAGGTCCTGAACGCCTACCGAGACGTGCGCGACGGGCTGATGCGCCGGATCAAGACGCGCCTGACGGGGTAAAACAGCCAACGCGACCAGGATGTGGCGAAATGTCGCCATCTCGCCTTGGCCATCGCTCGAACCGCGGCTCAATCGGAGGTTGTCGGCGTCGCCATCCCCGGTGCTGCAGGCTCGGTAGCCGTTCTTTCGCCGTAGAGCCGTTTCGCCGATAAATCGGCTGCCGGCGTCCGCCTGCGCGTAAAACCTGGCCCCGGCCGCAGCTCTCCCATCTGCAATCCCACGTTGGTGCGTGTGAGCCATGACGGTCGCGGCAGACCCGCTGCCCCGTTCGGCGGCCATCGGAGAGGTTTGTAACGGACACAGACCTTTAACCGGTATCCCATCCATTGGGACGGTCTGCTGGGGGGCTTGCGGGCAGTCGTCGAGCTTCGGGCCATTCATGACGTCGATCACGATATCCAGCTCGCCCTGCGGGACGAGCCTGTCCCGTCGCGCCTGCGCAGGGCTTGTCCTCATGGGCCTCGCCAGCCCGCTCGTTGCGCTGGCTGCCTTGCCAGGAGCGCAGACGCAGATCGGCAGCACGCCGGCCGTGATCGTCTTTGCGCCCTGGGTCACGGCCGAGGACGCAGTGAGCCGCACCCTGTCCGCCGGCCATCGCGTTCTGCGGTCTGGTCGCTTCGCCTCCATCGTCATCGCAGCGGCTGCGCCGGGACAGGCACTGTCTGCAGCCAGGCCGCAAGGCGCCATCCTGCTGGTGGCCCTCGGCGGGCTTGCCGGCTGTCTCGACGCCATAGCGCCCCAGGCTGGGTCATGATCTGGACCCTTGATGCCGTCCGCCAGCGCGTGGCCTGCGTCCTCCTGGGCCTGGCCTTCCTGCATGTGCCGCTGCTGGCGCTGACCTACTGGCTGCGCGGGGAGACCGGGCTTGTGCCGGTCGCGCTCGCCTTCGTCATGGCGGCGGGCGCGCTCCTGCTCTATGCCGCCCGCGGCGCTGCCCCCGTGACACAGCTCGTCATGGCGATGGTGCTGGTCGGGCAGGTCTCGATCATGGTGTTCAGCCTGGCGGGGCACCCCTGGCAGCCGGACATGCATATGTATTACTTCGCGGTTCTGGCGCTGCTCGCCGGCTTCTGCGATTGGCGCCCGATCGTCATGGGCGCGGCGTTGACGGCCGCCCATCACCTCGTGCTGCAATATGTCCTGCCGTCGGCTGTCTTCTACCAGGGGGGCAGCCTGCTGCGCGTGCTGCTCCATGCCGTCATCGTCGTCATCGAGACCACCTTCCTGGCGACCATCGCGATCATCATGGAACGCATGTTTCGGATGAATGCGGACAGCCTGGCCCTGGCCCGTGACATCGCCGAGCGTGAACGTGCGGCGGGCGAGCGCGAGAGGCTGCTGGCCGACGAACTGAGCCGGCGCGCGCAGACATTGCGTACGATCGTCGCCGGCTTTCATACCAAAATGGAGCAGGAGATGGTGGTGCTCGACCGGTCGGCCGACGTCATGCAGGCCGAAGCGGTGGCGTTGATCGAAACGTCGGACCATGCGCGGCGCAAGACTGTGGCCGTCTCGGACGCTGCATCCGAAACGATGCTCGGCATCGATCATCTGTCTGCGGCGAGCGACGAACTCGCCATGTCGATCGGGGAAATCGGACGCAGCGTGACCCACTCCGCGGAAGGTTCGACGACGGCGGCCGAACTGGCCCGCAGAGCCAGCAGCGAAGTCGAGGTTCTCGCCCGCAACAGTGAAAATGTGGGAACGGTGGTCGAACTGATCCGCAGCATTGCCGCGCAGACCAGCCTGCTCGCGCTCAACGCGACGATCGAGGCGGCGCGCGCCGGCGATATGGGCCGCGGCTTCGCCGTCGTCGCCAGCGAGGTCAAGATACTGTCCGCCCAGACGGCCAAGGCGACGGACGAGGTCTCAGCCCAGATCGGCGCCATGCAGGAAGCCTCCCAGCGTTCGCTCATGGCCATCCGCGACATCGTCAGGGCCATCGGCGATGTCGAGCGCGTCTCCGAAGCGATCTCCGTCTCGGTGCAGCAGCAGGGTCAGGCGACCTCCGAGATCGCCCATCAGGTCAGGATGTCGTTCGAAGGCGCCAGGCGCAGCGCCGACATCGTCGGCAGCTTCGAGGCGATGACCGAGGGCGCCCATCATGCCGCGCAGCAGGTGCAGGACTCGGCCGAGGCGCTGGCCGCCCAGGCGCGCGGCATCCGCGAGGAGGTCGCAGCCTTCTGCGAGCGCGTCGCCGCCGCCTGAATTGCTACCAGCTCCGGCCCGGGCCGACGGTGCCGACGCCGAGCCAGTGGCCCAGCGTCGCCGCGATGTCGGCGAAGCTCTCGCGCCGGCCGAGGGGGGCAGGCGCGATGCCGGGCCCGAAGGCGAGGATCGGCACATGCTCGCGGGTGTGGTCGGTGCCCGGCCAGGTCGGGTCGTTCCCGTGGTCGGCCGTGAGCACCGCCAGATCCCCCGGGCGCAGCGCCGCTTCGAGCCGCGGGAGCATCGCGTCGAAGGCTTCGAGCGCCGCTGCATAACCCGGCACATCGCGGCGATGCCCGAACTCGGTGTCGAAATCGACGAGGTTCACGAAACAGAAACCGCCATCCGGCAAGCGATCCCAGGCTGCCAGCGCCGCCTCGAACATGGCTGCGTTTCCAAACGGCTTGATCTCCTCGCCCGTGGCGCGATGGGCGAAGATGTCGCCGATCTTGCCGACGGTGATCACTGGCCGGCCCAGCGCCGTGAGCCGATCGAGGATTGTCTCGTCCGGAGGCGGGATGGCGAAGTCCTTGCGGTTGCCCGTGCGGGTATAACCGGTCTCGGCCGTGCCGATGAAGGGCCGCGCGATGACGCGCCCGATCCGCAGGGGATCGACCAGCACGCGCACCTTTCGACACAGGTCGTAGAGGCGCTCGAGCCCGAAATGCTCTTCATGCGCGGCGATCTGCAACACGGAATCGACGGAGGTGTAGCAGATCGGTTTGCCGGTCTCGATGTGCTCCGCGGCGAGATCGTCGATGATGGCGGTGCCCGAGGCATGCCGGTTGCCGAGGATGCCCGGCAGGCAGCCCTCTCGAATGATGGCGGCGACCAGATCGGGCGGAAACGAGTTCTCCAGCGCGGTGAAATAGCCCCAGGCGAAGGACACAGGGCAGCCGGCGATCTCCCAATGGCCGGAGGGCGTGTCCTTGCCCTGGCTGCGCTCGACGCCATAGCCATGCCGTCCGCCGGGCCTGGACGGCTTTAATGCACCGGCCAGGGGCAGGCCCGTCGAGGCTTCGCAAGCGTGGGCGAGACCCAGCCGGACCAGATTGGGCAAGGCGAGGGGACCGCGGCGCAAGCCGGTCCGGTCGCCGCGTCCGTCATGGCAGGCCTGCGCGATGTGGCCGAGCGTATCGGCGCCCGTGTCGCCGTAGAGATGCGCGTCCTGCGCCCCGCCGCAGCCGACGGAATCGAGCACGATCAGGATCGCCCGCGCCATGCTCAGTCCCTCACAGCGGTGGCGCCGACCGGCTCCAGATTGAGCGCAGCGGCCAGCAGGGCCTGAGTGTAGGGCTCGCACGGCCGCGAGAAGACGTCTTCCGCGGCGCCTTCCTCGACGACCTTGCCGTTTTGCATCACCAGTACCCGGTGAGCCATCGCCCGCACGACCTTGAGATCATGGCTGATGAAGAGATAGCCGAGCCGGCGGCGCGCCTGCAGGTCGCGCAGCAGTTCGACGATCTGCACCTGCACCGACATGTCCAGCGCCGAGGTTGGCTCGTCCAGCACGATGAAGCGCGGGTCGAGCGCCATGGCGCGCGCGATCGCGATGCGCTGGCGCTGCCCGCCCGAGAACTCGTGCGGGTAGCGGTCCATCGCCGAGGGATCGAGGCCGACATCGTTGAGGGCCTGCGCCACCACCTCGCGACGCTGCCCATAGCTCTGCTGCTTCGCCTGGACCGTCAGTCCCTCGGCGACGATCTCCGCCACCGACATGCGCGGGGACAGCGAGCCATAGGGGTCCTGGAAGACGACCTGCAGGTCCTTGCGCTTCGGCCGGACCTGAGCGCTGGAGAGCCCGTCGATCCGGTCGCCGAGGAAGACGATCGGCCCCTCCGACGAGATCAGCCTGAGAATGGCGAGGCCCAGCGTCGTCTTGCCGGAGCCGGATTCGCCGACCACGCCGAGTGTCTCTCCCGCGCGGACCTTCACCGAGATACCATCGACCGCCTTCACATGGCCGGTCGTCTTCCGCAGGAAGCCGGTCTTGATCGGGAACCAGACCTTGATCGGCCCCGCCTCGACGAGCGTCGCGGCATCGCTGGGGACCGGGGCCGGGCGTCCCTTGGGCTCGGCCGCCAGAAGGCGCTGGGTGTAGGCGTGCTGCGGGTTGCCGAAGATCTCCGCCACGGGCCCCTGCTCGACGATCTGGCCCTTCAGCATCACGCAGACCCGGTCGGCGATGCGCCTGACGATGCCGAGATCATGGGTGATGAACAGCATGGCCATGCCGAGACGTTCCTGCAGTTCCTTCAACAGCTTCAGGATCTGCGCCTGCACGGTGACGTCGAGCGCCGTGGTCGGCTCGTCGGCGATCAGGAGATGCGGCTCGTTGGCCAGCGCCATGGCGATCATCACACGCTGGCGCTGGCCGCCGGAGAGCTGGTGCGGATAGGCGTCGAGCCGGCTGGCGGCGTCGCGGATGCCGACCAGTTCCAGCAGTTCGAGCGTGCGCGCCCGCGCGGCGTCGCCCCGCAGACCCTTGTGAAGCTCGAGGATCTCGCCGATCTGCCGCTGGATCGTGTGCAGCGGGTTGAGCGAGGTCATCGGCTCCTGGAACACCATGGTGATGTCATTGCCGCGCACCTTGCGCATCGCGTCCTCATCGGCCGCGATCAGGTCCTGCCCCTCGAAGAGCACCTTGCCGGAGGGATGATGCGCGGACGGATAGTTCAGCAGCTTGAGGATCGACAGCGCCGTGACCGACTTGCCCGAGCCCGACTCGCCGACGATGGCGAGCGTCTCGCCCCGGGCGAGGTCGAAGGACACCCGGTCGACGGCCAGCGTCTCGTGCCCGCCCTGGCGGAAGGCGACGGAGAGATCCTGGACGGAGAGGAGGGGAAGAGAGGTCATGCGAACGTCTTCCGCGGGTCGAACGCATCCCGCACCGCCTCGCCGATGAAGATCAGCAGCGACAGCATCAGCGCGATCACGACGAAGCCCGAGAGGCCGAGCCAGGGGGCCTGCAGGTTGGATTTGCCCTGCGCCAGAAGCTCGCCCAGCGAGGGCGACCCCGGCGGCAGGCCGAAGCCGAGGAAGTCGAGCGAGGTCAGGGTCGTGATCGAGCCGTTGAGGATGAAGGGCAGGAAGGTCAGCGTCGCCACCATCGCATTGGGCAGCAGGTGCTTGACCATGATGGCGCGGTCGGAAAGCCCGAGCGCCCGCGCCGCCCGGACATATTCGAAGTTGCGCGCCCTCAGGAACTCGGCCCGGACCACGCCGACCAGCGCGACCCAGGAGAACAAGAGCAGGATGCCTAGCAGCACGAAGAAGCTCGGCGTGATGATCGCCGCGACGATGATCAGCAGGTAAAGCGCCGGGATCGAGGTCCAGATCTCGATGACACGCTGGAAGATCAGGTCGGTCCAGCCGCCGAAATAGCCCTGGATCGCGCCCGCCGCGATGCCGATGACCGATGAGATTCCGCACAGGATCAGCCCGAACAGGATCGAGATGCGGAAGCCGTAGATCAGCCGGGCGACGACGTCGCGGCCCTGGTCGTCGGTGCCGAGCCAGTTCCATTCGATATCGCGGCAGCCTGTCCCGCCGGTCCGCTCGGCGATGCCCTTGCACTGCTCGTCCCTGAGCATCCAGGTCGGCGGCGCCGGCGCGGGCACGGGCAGGTCGAGATTATGCGTGCGGAAGCTGTAGCGGATCGGTGGCCATACAGCGAAGCCGTTGGCGTCGATCTCCTTGGCGATGACGGGGTCGCGATAGTCTGTGGTCGCGAGAAAGCCGCCGAACCTCTCCTCCGGATAGTTCACCGCGACCGGGAACAGCCATTCGCCCTTGTAGCGCACGACCAGGGGGCGGTCGTTGGCCAGGAACTCGGCGAAGAGCGACAGGACGAACAGCGTCAGGAAGATCCAGAGCGACCACCAGCCGCGCCGGTTGGCCTTGAAGTTGTCGAGCCGGCGCCGGTTGATCGGCGAGAGCTTGAGCCAGCCCTGGGCGGCCTCGGCCGGGGCCAGCGGCGCCTCGCCGCGCAGAGCCGCGGGGGGTAGGGCGATCAGCGTGTCGCTCATCTCAGGTCTCCCGCGTTTCGAAATCGATGCGGGGATCGACCCAGGTGTAGGTCAGGTCGGTGAGGAGATGCACGACGAGGCCGATCAGCGAGAAGATGTAGAGATTGGCGAAGACCACCGGATAGTCGCGGTTGACGATCGCCTCGAAGGAGAGAAGCCCGAGCCCGTCGAGCGAGAAGATCGTCTCGATCAGCAGCGAGCCGGCGAAGAGCGCCCCGACAAAGGCGCCGGGAAAGCCCGCGATCACGATCAGCATGGCGTTGCGGAAGACATGGCCATAAAGCACGCCGCGCTCGGACAACCCCTTCATCCGCGCCGTCAGGACGTATTGCTTGCGTATCTCGTCGAGGAAGGAGTTCTTGGTCAAAAGCGTCGAGGTCGCGAAGGCCCCGAGCGCCATCGCCGTCACCGGCAGCGCGATATGCCAGAGATAATCGGCAATCTTTCCGAAGAAACTCAGCTCCGAAAAGTTGTCGGAATGGAGCCCCCGCAACGGGAAGATCTGCCAGAACGAGCCGCCGGCAAACAGCACGATCAGCAGGATCGCGAAGAGGAAGCCGGGAATGGCGTAGCCGACGATCACCACGGCGCTCGTCCAGGTGTCGAAGCGCGAGCCGTCCTTGACCGCCTTGCGGATGCCGAGCGGGATCGAGATCGCATAGGACAACAGCGTCATCCACAGGCCGAGCGAGATCGAGACCGGCAGCTTCTCCTTGATCAGTTGCAGGACGGGGGCGTCGCGGAAATAGCTGCGGCCGAAATCGAAGCGGATGTAGTCGCCGAGCATCTTGAGAAAGCGCTCATGCGCCGGCTTGTCGAAGCCGAACTGCTTTTCGAGCTCCTTGATGAAGGCCGGGTCGAGCCCCTGCGCGCCGCGATAGGCCGAGCCGGCGTCGCCGGCTGCCTGCGCGCCGGCATCGCCGCCGGAGCCGCCGCCGACGCGATCGGCCGCGCCGCCGCTATTGGGGTTCTGAAGCTGCGAAATGACCCGTTCCACCGGCCCGCCCGGGGCGAACTGCACGATCACGAAGGAGATCAGCAGGATGCCGAACAGGGTCGGCACCATCAGGGCCAGCCGGCGCGCGATATAGCTCAGCATGCCGGCTCAAGCCTTCCCGATCCGCTTCGCCTTGTCGGCGTCGTACCACCAGATCGACGGCGCCCCCGAGCCGAACTTCGGCTTGGTCTGCGGCCGGTCGAACATGTCCCAATAGGCCAGCCATTCGGTTGGGTTCCACCACATCGGAATCCAGTAGCGCCCGGCCCGCAGCACGCGGTCGAGGCATTTGGCCGCGATCACGACCTCGGCATAGCTGTCGGCTTGCCCAATCTTCTCGATCAGAGCGTCGATCGCGGGGCTGGCGATGCCGCCGACATTGCGCGATCCGCGCGTCTTTGCGGCTTCCGAACCATAAACGATCCGCAGGCTGTCGCTGGGGATCGCGCTGCCGCCCAGCGCCCGGCTGATGATGTCGAAGTCGAACTCGTCGAGCCGGCGCTGATACTGCGCGCCGTCGACGATGCGCGAGGTCGCGGTGATGCCCAGCCGCTTCAGATTGGCCTGGAAAGGCTGCGTGTGCGGCTGCAGCGCGCCTTGCGAATCGAGGAACTCGATTTCGAAGGGCTGGCCGTTCGGCAGTTTGAGAACAGCGCCATCGCGCTTGCAGCCGGCGGCGCGGAACATCTCGTCGGCACGGCGCAAAAGGGCGCGGTCACTGCCCGAGCCGTCGGAGACGGGCGGCAGGAAGGGCTCGCCGAAGACTTCGTCTGGAACCTGGCCGCGGAACGGCTCGAGCAGCTTGAGCTCGGCAGGAGAGGGGAGGCCGACGGCCTTGGAGTCGGAATTCTCGAAATAGGAGGTCATCCGCGCGAAGGAGGAGAACATGATGTTCTTGTTCGTCCATTCGAAGTCGAAGCACAGGCCGAGCGCCTCGCGAATGCGCGGATCGGCGAATTTTTCTCGCCGCAGGTTGAAGACCCAGCCCTGGGATCCCGTCGGGTCGGTCTTCGGCAGGCTCTCCTTCTTGACCTTGCCGTCATGCAGCGCCGGGAAGTCATAGCCGGTCGCCCAGATGCGGGAGGTGAACTCCTCCTGGAAGGTGATGACGCCGCTCTTGAAGGCCTCGAACGCCACCTGCCGGTCGCGGAAGTACTCCCAGCGCACCCGGTCGAAATTGTTGACGCCGATGTTCACCGGCAGGTCGCGGCCCCAATAGGTCGCCACGCGCTCGAACTCGATGAAGCGGCCCTGCTCGAAACGGCCGACCTTGTAGGGGCCCGAGCCGAGCGGCGGCTCGAGCGTCGAGGCTTCGAAATTGCGGGTGGACCAGAAGGCTTCCGAAAACACCGGCAGCCCGGCGACGATCAGGTGCAGGTCGCGGCTGCGCTTGGGCGAGAGTTGTGCGACGAAGATGTCGTCGCTCTCGGCCGTGGCGGAGACGAGCTCGTTCAGCATCAGCCGGTAGGACGGGTGCCCCTTGCTCTTCAGCAGGTTCATGCTGAAGGCGACGTCGCGGGCGGTGACGCGGCTGCCGTCATGGAAGCGCGCCTCCGGCCGCAGGCGGAACCGATAGGTCAGCTTGTCCGGGGAAATCGCGACACTCCTGGCCAGCAGCCCGTAGAGCGTGCCCGGTTCGTCGCCCGAGCCCGACATCAGGCTGTCGAAGCAGGAATCCATGCCCGCCGCGCCGTCGCCCTGCAGGACGAAGGTGTTCAGCGTGTTGAAGGTGTCGAAGCTCTGGTTGCCGCTGGCGCGCTTGATCTGGACGGTCAGCGTGCCGCCCTTGGGCGCCTTCGGATTGACATAAGGGAAATGCGGAAAATCGGCGGGCAGGCCGAGTTCCCCGAAGGTCGAGAGACCATGCGTTTCGGCAGCCTGCGCGAAGGCGCGTCCGCCCAGACCCGGCAGCGCCGCTCCCGCCGCGGCAAGCGCGCCGGCCTCCAGGATTCTGCGGCGGCTGATGCGGATCGTCATCGTCTCGCGTCTCCTCGTCGGGCGTCTCGCGAATCGCCGGGATTCATCTCACCTGCCCCGCGAGCCGGTGCAACCCTGACACTCGACGACATCGTGGCGGCAAGACCAAGGCGCAGGCAAGCATCACGCCGACAAAGGAAAAAGCCGGGCGCGGGGCCCGGCTTCACGAAGCCATCGACATTGTCGCGGAAAACCGGCTCAGGGCGTCGGCAGCGGCTTGGGCGCGTCGGCGAGCTTGTTGAGATAGGCGACGATGTCGGCGCGGGTGTCGGCGCGCCCGATGCCGGCATAGGCCATGGTCGTGCCGGGCATGTAGGCCTTGGGATTCTTCAAGAAGCCGTCGATCTGTGCCGCCTCCCAGTTTTCGCTGGCCTTGGCCTTCATCGCGGCCGAATAGGCAAAGCCGTCAACGGCGCCCTTGGGGCGGGCATAGACGTCGTAAAGATGCGGGCCGATCTTGTTGGCGCCGCCCTTCTCGAAGGTATGGCAGGCCTTGCAGGCGCCGACGGCCTTTTCGCCCCGGGCGGCGTCGGCCTTGGCGAGGCGCACGGCGATCGGCTCGTCAGCAGCGGCGGCGGGGGCGGCAGCAGCGGCGACCGGCTCGTCGCTGGGCAGGTCGAAGCCCGGGATGGCGGGCTTCTTCGGTGCGAACACGATACCGGCCATCATATTGAGGCCCATCACCACCAGGAGCGTCGAGAGAACCGCGCCGGCGATCTTGTTGGTTTCGATATTCATCGTATCCGAACCCTCGGCCGCCAAACGCCAACGGCGCGGGAGGCAAGACAGCTTTAAACCGGGCTGCTGGAGCCCCGTCACCACGCGTTGCTTAACCGCTTTGCGCGCTGGATTGCAACTCGTATAAGCACGCTCCGCTTTGAGACCTTTTGACGCTCGCCGCGGCGCATCTCGCGCACGGTCCCGCTTCAGACCCCTGGCTGCCGACAGACCCCAACGAGCTTCACCGATCCCGATGTCCGACCCGCTGATCCTGATACCCGCCCGCATGAAGGCCACGCGCCTGCCGGGAAAGCCGCTGGCCGACATCCATGGCGAACCGATGATCGTTCGTGTCTGGCGGCGTGCGGTCGCCGCCGGCATCGGTCCCGTGGCGGTCGCAACCGATTCCGCCGAGATCTGCGCGGCCGTCGAGGCCGCCGGCGGCTGCGCCGTGATGACCCGGGACGACCACCCCTCCGGCTCCGATCGCATCAAGGAAGCTGCCGACCTGCTCGACCCTGAAGGGCGCCACAACGTCATCGTCAACGTCCAGGGCGACTTCCCGACGCTTGAGCCCGTCGCGATCGCGGCGGCCATCACCCCGCTCGCCGATCGCGCCGTCGACATCGCGACGCTGGTCGGCTTGATCGACGACGAGGAGGAGAAGACGGCGCCCAGCGTGGTCAAGCTGGTCGGCAGCCATGTCTCGCCTGGCCGACTCCGGGCGCTGTATTTCACGCGTGCGACCGCGCCCTACGGCGAGGGTCCACTCTATCACCATGTCGGGATCTACGCCTATCGCCGCTCGGCGCTGGACCGTTTCGTCAGCCTGCCGCAATCGCTCCTCGAAAAGCGCGAGAGCCTGGAGCAGTTGCGGGCGCTGGAGGACGGCATGCGCATCGACGCGATGATCATCGACCATGTGCCCCGCGGCGTCGACACGCCGCCCGACCTCGATCGCGCCCGCGCGATCCTCAAAGATAGCGCCGGAGCCTGAATTCATGACCGTCATCGTCTCCTATCAGGGCGAACCCGGCGCCTTCTCGTCGCAGGCTGCCTTGCAGGTCTTCCCGGATTGCGAGCTTCTGCCCTGCGCGACCTTCGAGGATGCCCTCGCAGCCGTCTCGGACGGCACGGCCCGCTACGGCATGATCCCGATCGACAATTCGATTGCCGGCCGCGTCGCCGATATCCACCATCTGCTGCCGCGCTCGGGGCTGCACATCATCGGCGAGCATTTCCTGCCGATCCGCTTCCATCTGATGGCGGTGAAGGGCGCGACGCTGGCGACGCTGACGCGGGTGCAGAGCCATATCCATGCGCTGGGCCAGTGCCGCAAGATCATCCGCAAGCTCGGCCTCAAGGCGGAGGTCGCCGCCGACACGGCCGGCTCCGCCCGCCAGGTCTCTGAAGCCGCCGATCTGACCCGCGCAGCGATCGCCCCGCGCATCGCGGCCGAAGTCTACGGCCTCGACATCCTGATGGAGGACATCGAGGACGAGAAGCACAACACCACGCGCTTCGTCATCCTGTCGAAATATCCGGAATTCACCCGCCAGGGCGCCACCAAGACAGTCACGACGCTGATCTTCCAGGTCCGCAACCTGCCGGCCGCGCTCTACAAGGCGATGGGCGGCTTCGCCACCAACGGCGTCAACATGACCAAGCTGGAAAGCTACATGGTTGACGGCCATTTTGCGGCGACGATGTTCTATGCCGATGTCGAGGGCCATCCCGACGATCCGGCCCTTCGCCGCGCGCTCGACGAACTCGCCTTCTTTTCCAAGGAGGTGAAGATCCTCGGCGTCTATCCGGCGCATGCGTTCCGGTCGACGCTGGCCGAGCTGGGCGAATAAGACGCGCGCCCTCGTGCCCCGCGCAGCTTCGGCGACGAATCGATGGCCGCCCGGGCGCAGCGGCTGGCGATCATCGTGTGATTGCGGCGAAGGGCGATCATCGCTGCAACCAATGTGACGCATCGGCGTTCACTCCCCGTCATGTCATTGCTGCGCTGCAGCGATCGGGAGTAGGCCAATTGTCTTATGTGAAAATGCCTGTGGCCGCTTGGGCCGGTCTGGTCGTCATGACGGGTGGAGCCACGGCGGCTGACCGGGTCACGCCCGTCTTCGCCGAGCAGCCCGTTTCGGGCTGGACCGTGACGATCGGCGCCAATGGCAAGTTCGCGCCCCGCTATATCGGCTCGGACAAGATGGGCTTCTCCGGCTCGCCGAGCTTGAGTTGGCGCCGCGCGGGCGAGCCGCTTTCGTTCAGCGCTCCCGATGACGGCTTCGGCCTTGCGCTCTACAAGACCAGCGTCTTCAGCGTCGGCCCTGTCGGCGCGTTCAAGAGCGGCCGCTATTTCGGCGACGACAGGCGCCTGTTCGGCCTGCGCGATGTGCCCTGGACGATCGAAGGCGGCGCCTTCGTCGAGTTCTGGCCGATCCAGGATCGCCTCCGCACGCGTCTCGAGGTTCGTCAGGGCTTTCATGGCCACCGCGGCGTGGTCGCCGATGCGTCGGTCGATTGGGTCGAGCGTTTCGGCGCCTTCACCCTCTCGGGTGGCCCGCGCCTGTCGCTCGCCAACGGCTCCTACATGGATCGCAATTTCGGCGTATCACCGGGGGAAGCCGCCCTGAACGGAACCCTGACACCCTATCGCGCCAAGGGCGGGTTGAGGTCGGTCGGGGCCGGGGCGGCACTGGACTACCGCTGGACGCCGGCCTGGACGACGCGGGCCTTCGTCAAATACGATCGCCTGATCGGTTCTGCCAACGACTCGCCGATCGTTCGTCTCGGCGACCGCAATCAGTTCACTGTCGGCCTGGGGGCCAGCTACACCTTCGCCTGGGGGCAGTAAGCGCCCCGCTCCCGGGAGTTTGACCGGGCCCGGGTGGTGAACGAAAGTCGCGCCCCGGGCCCTCTTTTTAAGGTCGATCTCGGTGCGGATCCCTGGCGCCTCGCGAGAGGCAATGCTCCATCTTGATCATCTCACCGTTATCGCGCCGTCGCTGGCCGAGGGCGTCTCGCATGTCAGGGCCTGCCTGGATCTCGACGTCCCGTTTGGCCAGCGCCACGGCTACATGGGCACGCACAACCACCTGCTGCAGCTGGGCGAAACGGTCTATCTGGAGATCATCTCGCTCGATCCCGAAGGTCGCGCGCCGGCACGGCCGCGCTGGTTCGGCCTGGATGATCGGACCGGCGTCCGGCGGGCCTGGGACGACGGGCGGCGCCTGCGCGGCTGGGTCGCTCGGACCGATGGCATCGACGCGTTTCTGGCCGGGCGCGAGAGCATCTTCGGCCGGAAGGTGGCATTGCCGCCCGACAGCCCGTCCTTCGACTTCGCGATTCCCGATGACGGATCGCTGCCGCTCGGTGGCGCGATGCCTTCGATCATCGACCGGCGCGGAAAGCCGCGTTCGATGGCGACAATCGCCGATCTTGGCGCCCGACTGCGGTCGCTCGTTCTCGCCCATCCCGAGGGGGCCGCGATCGTGAAGCTCTATCGCGAGCTCAACATCGACCGTCCGCCCGAGGTCGTGATGGGCGCGGATCTGCGCTATGTGGCGCGCATCGAAACGCCGGACGGCTTGAAGGAACTGGTCTGAGAGTGCGGTCGTCCGCGTCTCAGGCCCGCTCCCCCTCGATCGCCCAGGCCCTGAGCAGGGTGTGGGCGATGGCCAGGTGCTGCGGGCTCGTCAGCCCGTCGGGATGGGCGCTCTCCAGCATTTGCAGCGCCTCGTCGCGCTTGAACCAGCGCCCGGCTTCGAGTTCGGTCGTATCCAGCACGATCTCGTCGTTGAGCGCTTCCGCAATGCAGCCGATCATCAGTGAGGACGGGAACGGCCAGGGCTGCGAGGCGATGTAGCGGACGGTGCCGACGCGCAGACCGGCCTCCTCCCAGCTCTCGCGGCGCACCGCATCCTCGAAGGTCTCGCCCGGCTCGATGAAACCGGCGATGCAGGAATACATCCCCGGTGCAAATCGGGCCTGCCGCGCCAGCAGGCAGGTTTCCCCGCGCGTCACCAGCATGATAACCACCGGGTCGGTGCGGGGGAAATGCTGCGCGCCACAGGCGCTGCACTCGCGCTTGGTGCCGGCGGCGCCCGACGTCGTCGGGCCGCCGCACTGGGCGCAGAAGCGATGGCGGGCGTGCCAGTCGAGCAGCGCCTTGCCCTGGCCGAGCGGCCCGAGTTCGTCCTTCGGAACGAGCTTCTTCAATGCGACGGAGCGCAGATCGGTCACGAAGAGTTCGGGGCGCTCGCGCAGCCCATCGGCCAGAGACCGATCGAGCAACCTGGCGAAGCGCGGGGCACCGTCCGGAGCCAGCCCCAGGAACACCTCCTCGAGCCCGTCTCCCAGCGATTGCGTCTCGCCATGGCTGAACCAGACCGAGAGTGCCTCGCCGTCCAGCCGCTTGAGTATCGGGGTCTCGCCAGCGACGACCGCGATGCGCGTATCGGAGCGGTGGCGCAGCGCGTTCACGGCATCGGGCTTGTTCCGCAGATCCTCTCGGCGGTCGAGCATGTTGACGGCGAAGCCCGTGAGGGCGGAGCGTTCGCGAGGACGGGAGGCGTCGTTCATGCCGTCCGTCCTAAACCCGCGCTACGCCGTCTTGCAAGCCTCCTTCACGAGGCGTCGCGCCCGCGCAGCAGATGGATGATGGCCGAAAAGTCCGCCCCACCTTCACCCCAGCCATTGTGCAGGCCATAGAGTTGCGCCGCTGCCGCGCCGAGCGGCGTCGAGGCGCCGGCCGCCTGGGCCGCCTCCTGCGAGAGCTTGAGGTCCTTCAGCATCAGGGCCGAGGCGAAGCCGGGCTTGTAATCGTTGTTGGCCGGCGAGGTCGGCACCGGGCCGGGCACCGGGCAGTACGTCGTCAGCGACCAGCACTGGCCCGACGAGGTCGAGGCGACGTCGAACAGCGCCTGATGCGAGAGGCCGAGCTTCTCCGCCAGCACGAAGGCTTCGGACACGCCGATCATCGAGATGCCCAGGATCATGTTGTTGCAGATCTTGGCCGCCTGGCCGTTTCCGGCGGCGCCGCAATGCACGATCCGCCGCCCCATCGTCTTCAGGATCGGCTCCCCCAGCGCGAAGGCCGCCTCGGTGCCGCCGACCATGAAGGTCAGCGTGCCGCCCTTGGCGCCGCCGGTGCCGCCGGAAACCGGTGCGTCGAGCGAGAGGCAGTCGCGCTCGCCAGCCAGCGCATGCGCCTTGCGCGCGCTTTCGACGTCGATGGTAGAGCAGTCGATCAGCAGCGCGCCCGGCTTGACGGAAGCCAGCACGTCGCCCCACACGGAGAGCACATGCTTGCCGGCCGGCAGCATGGTGACGACGATATCGGCGCTCGCGACGGCCTCCTGCGCCGAGCCGGCGATCGCCACGCCGAGTTCGGCCGCGGCGTCCTTCGACGCCTGAACCAGATCGAAGGCGCGGACCTCATGCCCTGCCTTGACGAGGTTCCCGGCCATCGGGCCGCCCATATTGCCGAGGCCGATGAAGGCGATGCTGGTCATGGTCTTGATCCTTCCATTCTACTTGACGGAATACCTTTGGCGGAATAATTTTTGGCTGTGATCGGATCGTTCGCGCAGAAAGAGGCCGAACTCCTGTTCCACGACAAGCCGGTCCGGCGGTTCGCTGCGATCGAGCGCGTGGTCAGGCGCAAGCTGCTGCTGCTTCATGCGGCCGCCAGGCTCGATGATCTGCGTGTGCCGCCCGGCAACCGGTTGGAAGCCCTGAAGGGGGACCGCGCCGGGCAGCATTCGATCCGCGTCAACGACCAGTGGCGGATCTGCTTCATCTGGAAGGAGGGCGAGGCGCATGACGTCGAAATCGTCGACTATCACTGATGCGGTCGAACGCGACGAGGCGGTGCTGGACCTGATCCCGCCCGGCGAGGTCCTGCTGGAGGACTTCATGAGGCCGCTCGGTGTCAGCCAGAACCGGCTGGCGCGCGACATCGATGCGCCGGTGAGCCGCATCTCGGGCATCGTCAAGGGCGAGCGCACCATCACCGCCGACACGGCCCTGCGCCTGGCGAAGTTCTTTGGGACGACGCCGGAGATGTGGATGAACCTGCAGACGGATTATGATCTGCGGGCGGCACGGCGCGCGTCCGGAGTCGATATCGACAAGCGCGTGAGGCCGCTTGCCGCATAGCCCTCAATTCCCCTTGGCCCGGCCGACCAGCCCGCGCGCCACGATCATCCGCATCACCTCGTTGGTCCCCTCGAGGATCTGGTGGACGCGCAGGTCGCGGACGATCTTCTCGATGCCGTAATCGGCGAGATAGCCATAGCCGCCATGGATCTGCAGCGCGTCGTTGGCGACGGTGAAGCCCGTATCGGTCGCGACGCGCTTGGCCATGGCGCAAAGCTTCGTGGCGTCCGGCGTCTTGGCGTCCAGCGCCGCCGCGGCCCGCCAGAGCAGGCTGCGCGCTGCCTCCAGTTCCGTGGCCATGTCGGCGAGCTTGAACTGCAACGCCTGGAAATCCGCGATGCGTGAGCCGAAGGCTTTCCGCTCCTGGGCATAGGCCAGCGCCTTGTCGAGCGCGCTTTGCGCGCCGCCGAGCGAGCAGGCCCCGATGTTGAGCCGCCCGCCATCGAGCCCCGCCATCGCGATCTTGAAGCCGATGCCCTCAGGTCCCAGCCGGTTGGCGACGGGCACGCGGCAGTTCTCGAAGATCACGGCGCGCGTCGGCTGCGCGTTCCAGCCCATCTTCTTCTCGTTGGCGCCGAACGACAGACCGGGCGTGTCCTTCTCGACGACGACAGTCGAAATGCCCGAGGGGCCGGCTTCGCCGGTGCGCACCATCACGACATAGAGGTCGGAGACGCCGGCGCCCGAGATGAACTGCTTCTGTCCGTCCAGGACATAATGGTCGCCGTCGAGGACCGCCTTCGTCTTCAAGGCCGCCGCGTCCGAGCCGGCGCCCGGTTCGGTCAGGCAGTAGCTCGCCAGATGCTCCATCGTGCAGAGCCTGGGCAGGAAGGCCGCGCGCTGCTCGGCCGAGCCATAGCGGTCGATCATCCAGGCGCACATGTTGTGGATCGAGATGTAGGCGGCCACCGTCGGGCAGCCGGTCGAGAGCGCCTCGAAGATCAGTGCCGCATCGAGCCGCGTGAGGCCGGAGCCCCCGACATCCTCGGCGATGTAGATACCGCCCATGCCGAGCGCGGCCGCCTGGCGCATCTCCGCGACCGGGAAGTGCTTCTCCTCGTCCCAGCGCATCGCATGGGGCGCCAGCGTATCGTTGGCGAAGGCGGCGGCCATCTCCTGGATGGCGAGTTGGTCCTCGCTCAGCGCGAACATGGCCACCTCCTCCTTGTTTGCCTCAACCCATCGTCGGGATGACGAAGCTGGCGCCGTCCTTGATGCCGCTCGGCCAACGCGCCGTCACCGTCTTGGTCTTGGTGTAGAAGCGGATCGAGTCGGGACCATGCTGGTTCAGGTCGCCGAAGGAGGAGCGCTTCCAGCCGCCGAAGGTGTAGTAGGCCAGCGGCACCGGGATCGGCACGTTGATGCCGACCATGCCGACCTGGACCTTCGAGGCGAAGTCGCGTGCCGCATCGCCGTCGCGGGTGAAGATCGCGGTGCCGTTGCCGTATTCATGGTCGTTGGTGAGCTTCAGCGCCTCGTCATAGCTCTCCGCGCGCAGCACGGAGAGGACGGGCCCGAAGATCTCCTCCTTGTAGATGCGCATGTCCTTGGTGACGTTGTCGAACAGGCAGCCGCCGACATAGAAGCCGTTCTCGTAGCCCTGCATGGTGAAGTCGCGGCCGTCGACGACGAGGCTGGCGCCCTCCGCGATGCCGGTGTCGACATAGGCCTTGATCTTCTCCATCGCCGCCTTCGTGACGACCGGGCCGTAATCAGCGCTGGCGTCGGTCGAGGGGCCGATCTTCAGGCTCTCGACGCGCGGGATCAGGCGCTTCACCAGTTCGTCGGCGGTGGCCTTGCCGACGGGAACCGCCACCGAGATCGCCATGCAGCGCTCGCCGGCCGAGCCGTAGCCGGCGCCGATCAGCGCGTCGACCGCCTGGTCCATGTCGGCGTCGGGCATGATGATCATGTGGTTCTTGGCGCCGCCGAAGCACTGCACGCGCTTACCATTGGCGCAGCCGCGGGCGTAGATGTACTCGGCGATCGGGGTCGAGCCGACGAAGCCGACGGCCTTGATGTCGGGGTCGTCCAGGATGGCGTCGACCGCCTCCTTGTCGCCGTTGACGACGTTGAGGATCCCGGGCGGGCCGCCCGCCTCGATGAAGAGCTCGGCGAGGCGCATCGGCACGCCTGGATCGCGCTCGGAAGGCTTCAGGATGAAGGCGTTGCCGCAGGCGATCGCGGGGCCGAGCTTCCAGAGCGGGATCATCGCCGGGAAGTTGAACGGGGTGATGCCGGCGCAGACGCCGAGCGGCTGGCGCAGCGAGTAGATGTCGATGCCGGGGCCGGCGCCGTCGGTGAACTCGCCCTTCATCAGATTGGGCACGCCGAGCGAGAACTCGACCACCTCGACGCCGCGCTGGATATCGCCCTTCGCGTCGGGAATGGTCTTGCCATGCTCGCGGGCGAGCAATTCGGCCAGCGCATCGTTGTTCTGCGCGATCAGGTCGAGGAACTTCATCAGCACGCGGGCGCGGCGCTGCGGGTTGACCGCGGCCCATTTCGGCTGGGCTTCGGCGGCGTTCTCGACGGCGGCGCGCATCTCGGCGGCCGAGGCGAGCGCGACCTGGCCGATGATCGTCCCGTCCATCGGCTGATAGATGTCGGCGGTGCGGCCAGAGGTGCCTGCGACATGCTTGCCGCCGATGAAATGCCCAACCTGACGCATCGCGCCCTCCCTACGAATGGTGATGTCTCGAACTGGTGGCCACCACTACCATTCACGTTTGCGCACGGCTATAGCGACCTTGGACGAAGCGGCGTGCGCAAAAGCGAATATCGGGGAGCGTGACGATGGAGCGGTTCGACTGGGATGATCTGCGCTTCTTCCTGGCGGTCGCCCGCTCGGGTCGGCTCACAGCGGCTGCGCGCCGGCTCGGCGCCGACCATGCGACCGTCTCGCGGCGCATCACCTCCCTGGAGGATTCGCTCAAGGCCAAGCTCTTCGAGCGCCGGCCGCAGGGCTACACCCTGACCGCCCATGGCGAGCGTCTGCTGACCAAGGCCGAGAGCATGGAAACCGATGCGCTGGCGATCCAGAGCGACATCGGCGGCGCCGACATGGCGCTGGCCGGGACGGTCCGGATCGGCGCGCCCGACGGCTTCGGCACGGCCTTCCTGGCGCCGCGTCTCGCCAAGCTGGCGAGCGCCTATCCCGGGCTCGAGCTGCAGCTCATCGCCATGCCGCGCCTGCTCTCGCTGTCGAAGCGCGAGGCCGATGTCGCGATCACGCTCGCCCCGCCCAAGGAGGGCAAGGTCGTCGCCCGCAAGCTGTCCGACTACCGCCTCGGCCTCTACGCGACACAGGCCTATCTCGACACGATGCCGACGGTCGACAAGCCGGAGGACCTCTTCGCCCATCGCATCGTCGGCTATATCGACGACCTGATCTTCACGCCCGAACTCGATTATCTCGACGAGATCGCCAAGGGCCTGCGCGCTCAGGTCCAGAGTTCCAGCGTGCTGGCGCAGATGAACGCGGTGGTCGGCGGCGCCGGCATCGGGGTGATCCACCATTTCATGGCGGAGGCCGAGCCGCGCCTCGTTCCGGTTCTGCCCGAGACGGTGTCGATCACGCGCTCGTTCTGGCTGCTTGTGCATGCCGATCTGAAGGACGTCGCCCGGGTGCGGGCGATCGTCGATTTCCTGGTGCGCGAGGCCAAGGCCAGCCGCGCCCTGCTGATGGGTGAATGCCGGGTCGGGGCAAGCGAGGCCAGTTAGCCTCTCCGCAAAAAACTCAGATCCGCCAGGGCAGGACGTTCTGGGGCAACCGCTGCGCCACCCTGTCCAGCGCCAGCATGGCGATCAGAATGACGGCTGAGGCGCTGATGGCGACTGCCGCCGCCTCGCCCGCGAGCCCGGCTTCCTTCAGCGAGAACAGCACCACGCCGAGCGTCTCGGTGCCCGACGACCACAGCAGCGCCGACACGGTCAACTCGTTGAAGGCGACAAGGAAGACCATCAGCGCGCTGACGGTCGCAGCCGGGGCGAGGATCGGCGCCACGATGAAGCGCAGCATCTGCCAGAGTGTCACGCCGTCGAGCTTCGCCGCCTCCTCGTGATGTGCCTCGATCTGCGCCATCGCCGCCAGCGGAGCCTTCAGGGCCAGCGGCAGGAAGCGCGCGAGATAGGCGAAGAGGATGATGAAGGGCGTGGCGTAGATACTCACCCCGAGCAGCGGCAGCGGCTTCAGGAACATCAGGATGCAGGCGATGGCGAGCACGACGCCGGGCAGGGCATAGGGCAGCTCGATCACCACCTCGACGATGCGCCTTAAGCGTCCCATCCGCCGCTCGAGTGCATAGGCGAAGGCGATCGAGGCCAGCGCCAGGATCAGCGCGGCGCTGCCGGCGAACAGGAAGGAGTTGCGGAAGGCCCGGATCGTCACATCCTGCCGCAGCAGAACCTCGGCGAATTTGTCGAAGGTCAGGCTCTGCCAGTTCAGCGCGACGCCGAGCGCCGGCGTCAGCGCCTCGCCCAGCAGCGCTAGGAAGGGCAGGCCCAGCTTGATCACCAGCAGCAGAAGAAGGCCGCCGAGCACGAAGGGCCTGGCGCGCCCGAGTTCCCAGAACGGCTGCAAGGGCCGTTCGATCTCGACCTTGCCGCCGGCCCGCCGCGTCGCCAGCATGCCGGCGATGATGCCGAGCCCCGCGACCAGTGCGACGAGGATCGAAAGCGCCGCCGCGTCGGGCAGCCCGGCCGGGCCGAAACTCGACAACCGACGGTAGATCAGGGTCGGTAAGGTCAGGTAGTTGACCGGCAGGCCGAGCAGCGCCGGAATCCCGAAATTCCCGACGCCCGCGACGAAGGCGAGCAGCGCGGCGGCGATGATCTGCGGGCGCAGCACCGGCAGGAGGATGCGGGTCACGATGCTGCGCGGACCCGCGCCCTCCATCTGGGCGGCCTCGATCAGCGAATGCGGCACGCTGCGCAGGCCAGTCCAGAGCGTGATCGCGACCAGCGGCGCGTGATGCAGCGCCATCACCAGCGCGATGCCGCCGCGCCCAAGCAGCGGGTTGGGCGTTCCGGGCGCCGGCGACAGGCCGAGCAGCGACAGGATCGGGGAATGCGGCGCAAACAGGCTCAGGAAGGCCAGCGCGGCTACCTGCGGCGCGATCATCATCGAGAAGACGAGCGCAAACGCGATCGGCCGCTTGCCGCGCACATCGGTGACGCCGAGCAGGATGGCGGCCGCGCCGCCGATCAACAGCGCGCCGATCGCCGAGAGGCCGGCGGTCTCCAGCGTGTGCAGCGTCGCATTGACGGCCGCCCGGCTGCCGATCTCGGCCAGCGCGGCATCGGGCGCAAACTGCCAGCCCGGCGCGAAGGCCGCCGCCGCCAGCCGCAGGAAGGGCAGCCCGCCGAGCAGGATGGCGCAGGCGGTCACCAGCAGCGGCAGGCCGAGGCCCGCTGGCAAGGTCAGGCCCCGCCACGAAGGGCGGGGCCTGGTCTCCTGCCAGCCCGTTGGGGCGGCGAGCGTCACTCGAAGATCGCGCTGAAGCGCTTGCGCGCCGAAGCCTCGTCGGCGAGCGCCTTGGCGGCGTCGAACGGCATCAGCTTGATCGCGCTGCGGGCGGGGTAGCCGGCGGGCAGGGCGACGTCGGGATGAGCCGCGACATAGCCCTGCTTCAGCGCCAGTTCCTGGCCGTCCTTGGAGAGCAGGAAGTCGACGAAGGCCTTGGCGGCCTCCGGGTTCTTGCTGGTCTTCAGGATCGCGACCGGCTCGCTGACCGCCGAGACGCCCTCGCTCGGGAAAACGAACTCGACCGGCGCGCCCTTGGCCTTTTCACGGATCGGCATGAAGTCGACGATCATGCCGTAGAGCTTCTCGCCGGTCGCGACCTGGCGCAGGATGTCGCCATTGGAGCCGGCGGCGAGCGCGCCATTGGCCTTCAGCGCCTCGTAGAAGGCCCAGCCCGTCGGCAGGTTGCTGCTCAGCGTGATCGTGTGGATCATCGCGGCGCCGGAGTTCAGCGGGCTCGGCATCGCCAGCAGGTTCTTCACGTCGGGCTTGGTCAGATCGAGCCAGCTCGTCGGCTTATTCGGCGCCTTGGTGTTGTAGACGATCCCGGTGGTGATCAGCTTGGTCGCGAACCAGAACTTGGCGGGGTCGTGGATGCCGGCCGGATAGGCCGAGGTCTGGGCCTTGTCATGCGCCAGAAGCCGGTCTTCTTTCTTGAGGCCCTCCATCGTCACCGCATCGGCGATGAGCAGCAGGTCGGCCTGCGGCGCGCCCGCCTCGAACTCGGCACGTAGCTTGGCCATCACGCGCGGCGTTCCGTCGCGCACGAAGCTGATGTCGACCTTGGGATACTTCGCCTTGAACGCATCGATCGTCTGCTGCGCATCGGTGTTGGGCTGGCTCGTATAAAGGACCAGCTTGCCTTCGGCCGCCAGGGCCGGACCGGCCAGCAGGGCCCCGGCGACAGAGACGATCGTGAGCGCTGACAGTGACGCCTTGAAACGCATGGTGCTCTCCTTTGCGGATGTCCTGAATTGAGGCTGCGCTGGCGGTAGTCTCCGCATATGACATATCCATGAAGCCGCCGTCATGGTTCCGACGCGGCGTGGCGCCAAAATCGCAAAGCCCATCACGCCGCCCGGAGGCCGTGCAGGCGCGCAAGGCCGATCTGCCCGCCGACAGCTTGACCCCGCTCCCCCTGCGCCCCACGTTCCGTCCACCTTCTGCATCCGCTCTGCGACAGGACAATCATGACCGCCTCCAAGCTCGACCAGCTCCGCCAGATGACCACGGTGGTCGCCGATACCGGCGACATCGAAGCCGTCCGCCGGCTCAAGCCTGTCGATTGCACCACCAACCCGACGCTGATTCTCAAGGCGGTGGAGAACCCTGCCTATGCCGGGCTCGTCGACGAGGCGATCGCCTGGGGCAAGAAGGCCGGCGCTGGCAACGAGGACACGGTCCATGCGGTTTGCGACCGTCTCGCTGTCACCTTCGGCGCCGAATTGACCAAGATCGTGCCCGGCCGGGTTTCGACGGAGGTCGATGCCGACCTGTCCTTCGATACGCAGGCCACGATCGCCAAGGCACGTGCCCTCATCGCCGCCTACAAGGAGCGCGGCATCGAGAAGGACCGGATCCTGGTCAAGATCGCCTCGACCTGGGAGGGCATCCAGGCCGCCAAGGTGCTGCAGGCCGAAGGCATCGACTGCAATCTCACGCTACTGTTTTCGCTGCCTCAGGCCGTCGCCTGCGCCGATGCGAACGCTTTTCTCATTTCGCCCTTCGTCGGTCGCATTCTCGACTGGCACGTCAAGGCCGGGGGCGGCCCCTACACGGCCGAGACGGATCCGGGCGTTGTCTCCGTTCGCGCGATCTACGCCTATTACAAGACGCATGGCATCGAGACGGTGGTGATGGGCGCTTCGTTCCGCAACACGGGCGAGATCGAGGCGCTGGCCGGCTGCGACCGGCTGACCATCGGGCCCGGCCTTCTTGACGAACTCGCCGCTGCGACGGGCGATCTGCCGCGCAGGTTGATGCCCGAATCGCCCGGCGAGGCCCCCGCGCGACAGAAGCTCGACGAGAAAGCCTTCCGCTTCGCAATGAACGAGGACGCGATGGGCACCGAGAAGCTTGCGGAAGGCATCCGCGGTTTCGTCAAGGATCTGCGCAGCCTGCGCAAGCTCGTCGCCGCCAGGCTCGCCTGACGAGGCCCGTCTGTCAGCGCTTGGGCGCGACTTCGGCCTGAACCGTCAGGCCCGGCTTGGGCGGAGCGGAGGCCGGATCGAAGAAGCTGCGGCCGCCGGCCGCGGCCGTCTCCAGCTGGTGTTTCCAGCCTTTGGCATCCTTGCCGCCGCCCAGGGCGGTGAATTCGGCCCTGCGATTGTCTTCGCTGCCGCGGCCGCCCTGGAAGACCATCACGCCCGAAGCGGTGACGACGATGTCGCCGCGGCGCAGCGTCGGATCCTTCAGGTACCAGTTCGGGTCGGTGGCCGGATCGAGCTGGACCACGGGCGGCTTCGGCTTTGACGAGACCTCGGGCGCCTTGGCCCTGGGCAGGCGCTGCTGCGGTTCGTCATATTCATAGATCGGCGTCGCCCGCAGGCGGGGGCCGCCGCCGAAGATGGCCCGGCCGAGCTCTTCGAACAGGTTCGCCGCTTGGACCGACGGCGCGCCCGAGACGGCCATCGCCGCCGCCAGCCCCAACATCGTTATCCGCTGCGCCGCCATCGTCATCATCCTCTGCCAATCGGCTGATCAACGAGGAATGGTCGCAAAAGGTTCAGCGCAGGTTCACCGATGCGGTTAACATTTTTTTCGCGATGCGGCGGGGCGCCAGCGTCACCCTTTCGCCGCCAGCGCCTCCGCGCGGATGGTCGAGAGCGACTTGGCCGGCGTGATCGCCTCCGGATCGAGCAGGCAATGAATGATCGAGGGCTTGCCCGAGGCGACCGCCCGCTCGAAGGCCGGGCCGAACTGCTCGGTCGTCTCGACGCGCTCGCCATGCCCGCCGAAGGCGCGCGCGTAGGCTGCGAAATCGGGATTCTTCAGCGTCGTCGCCGAAATGCGGCCCGGATACTCACGCTCCTGATGCATCCGGATCGTGCCGTACATCCCGTTGTCGACGACGATGACGATGACCGGGAGGTCATACTGGACGGCGGTGGCGAAATCCTGCCCGTTCATCAGGAAACAGCCATCGCCGGCGAAGGCCACGACGGTCCGCTCCGGATAGAGCCGCTTGGCGCCGATCGCGGCGGGCACGCCATAGCCCATCGAGCCCGACGTCGGGGCCAGTTGCGTTGCGAACTTGGTGAAGCGGTGGAAGCGGTGCACCCAGGTCGCGTAATTGCCGGCGCCATTGCACAGGATCGCATCGTCCGGCAGGTGGTTGCGCAGCCAGCGTACCATCTCGCCGGGGTGGAACGTTCCGGCGACCGGGGCCGGCTGCTCGCTCCAGCCGAGATATGCCTCATGCGCCGCGGCCGCCGCACCGGCCCAGGGGATCTCCTGCGGCGGATGCACCGTCTCCAGCGCCGCGCAGAAGGCGGTGGGCGAGGCGTTGATCGCCAGCGTCGGCCGGTAGACGCGGCCCAGTTCCTCGGGGTCGGGATGGACATGCACCAGCGGCCGGCCGGGGTTGGGAATGCCGAACAGCGAGTAGGACTGGCTCGGCATCTCCGACAGCCGCCCGCCGACGAGGATGACGAGATCGCTTTCCTTGATCCGCGCCAGCAGCTTCGGATTGGGGCCGATGCCGAGATCGCCGGCGAAGTTCGGGTGGTCGGCCGGGAACAGCATCTGCCGCCGGAAGGAGACGGCGACGGGCAGGTCGAAGCGCTCGGCGAAGCGCTGGAAGCGCGCGATCGCCTGCGGGTCCCAGCGCGAGCCGCCGAGGATCGCGACCGGCGACTTCGCCGCCCAGAGCCGCTTCTGCAGGTCGATCGTCTGCAGCAGGGACGGGTGGGTCTCGGTCACCTGATAGGGTTCGGCATCGACCGCTTCGACGACGTCGGTCAGCATGTCCTCGGGCAGTGCGATCACCACCGGGCCGGGCCGGCCAGAGGTCGCGACATGGAAGGCGCGGCTGATGATCTCGGGGATGCGCTCGGCCTGGTCGATCTCGGTCGCCCATTTCGTCATGGTGCCGAAGACGGCGCGATAGTCGAGCTCCTGGAAGGCCTCGCGCTCGCGCATCGAGCGGTCGATCTGGCCGACGAACAGGATCAGCGGCGTCGAATCCTGATGCGCGATATGGACGCCCGGCGACGCGTTGGTCGCGCCCGGTCCGCGCGTCACGAAGCAGATGCCGGGCTTTCCCGTCAGCTTGCCGGCGGCCTCGGCCATCATGCAGGCGCCGCCCTCGGCCCGGCAGATCGTGACCTTCAGCTTGGCGTCATGCAGCGCGTCGAGCACGGCGAGATAGCTCTCGCCGGGAACGCAGAACGCGTCGGTGGCGCCATGGATCAGGAGTTGGTCGACGAGGATCTGCCCGCCGGTGCGTAGTGCCATAGCCACATTCCTCTCGCGGCGCCCCAAGGTCGAGGGCCGAGTACGTCACATTATCTGCGGTGCCCGCCCCAAGCGGGATCATTCAAAATCTCGTCTTCATGCTCGCCCAGCCGCGGGCTTGGGCGCGGGGACACCTGCCGGATTCCATCCATGACGATCGGCGAAGCGACCGTCGGGATCGCCCCGCCCTTCGCGTCCGCGCTCTTCAGATCGACGCGCACGCCGCGCGCGACCACCTGCCGGTCGGCGAAGACCTCGTCGACGGCATTGATCGGGCCGGCCGGGACACCGACCTTCTCCAGCGCCGCCAGCAGGTCGGCCTTGGTGTAGCGCTGGCAAAGGGCATGCAGCCTCTCGGTGAGCGCGACGCGGTTCTTCACCCGCGAGCGGTTGTCGAGAAAAGCGGGGTCGTCCGCCAGTGCCGGCTCGCCCAGCACCTCGCAGAGCTTGCGCCACTGCCCGTCATTGCCGGTGGCGATGATGATGTGCCCGTCTGCAACGGGGAACACGTCGTAGGGCACGATATTAGGGTGCGCGTTGCCCAGCCGCGGCGGCAGATTCCCCGAGACGAGATAGTTGAGCGCCTGGTTGCCGAGCACGGCGATCTGGCTGTCGAGCAGCGCCATGTCGAGCGTCGCGCCTTCGCCGGTGGCATCGCGCCGGCGCAGCGCCGAGAGGATACCGATCGTGGCGTAGAGCCCGGTGTAGATGTCCGCCGTCGCATAGGCCGCCTTCATCGGCGCACCCTCCGGTTCTCCGGTGAGCGACATCACACCACCCATGCCCTGGACCAGGAAGTCGTAGCCGGCGCGCGGCGCATAGGGGCCGGTCTGGCCGAAGCCCGTGACCGAGCAATAGATCAGCCGCGGATAGGCCGTCCGCAGCGAGGCCGCGTCGAGCCCGTATTTCTCGAGGCCACCGACCTTGAAGTTCTCGACAACGACATCGGCATGGGCGGCAAGCTTTCGCACCAGCGCCTGGCCTTCGGCTGTGCGGAAATCGGCCGTGATCGACCGCTTGCCGCGGTTGGCGGAGTGGAAATAGGCCGCGGACAGATGTTCATCGCCCGTGCCTTCGACGAAGGGCGGGCCCCATTTGCGCGTGTCGTCGCCCTCGGGCGCCTCGACCTTGACGACATCGGCGCCGAGATCGGCCAGGACCTGGCCGATCCAGGGCCCGGCGAGGATGCGCGCGAGTTCGAGGACGCGCAGGCCGGCGAGGGGAGGGGTGACGGTCATGGCGCCTTTGGCTCGACGTCATGGTCGGGCTTGACCCGACCATCTCCGGGGAAGTTCACGCGGGACGAGATGCCTGGGTCAAGCCCGGGCATGACGGCTGCCGGATACGCTCAGAAGAACGCCTGCAGCCCGGTGATCGCCCGGCCGAGGATCAGCGCGTGGACGTCATGCGTGCCCTCATAGGTGTTCACCGTCTCGAGGTTCGCGGCGTGGCGCATCACGTGGTACTCGATCGAGATGCCGTTGCCGCCATGCATGTCGCGGGCCTGCCGGGCGATGTCGAGCGCCTTGCCGCAATTGTTGCGCTTGACGAGCGAGATCATCTCCGGGGCCATCTTGCCCTCGTCCATCAGCCGGCCGACGCGCAGGCTACCCTGCAGGCCGAGTGAAATCTCGGTCAGCATGTCCGCGAGCTTCTTCTGGAAAAGCTGCGTCTGGGCGAGCGGCTTGTTGAACTGCTTGCGGTCGAGCCCGTACTGGCGCGCGCGGTGGAAGCAGTCTTCCGCCGCCCCCATCACGCCCCAGGAGATGCCGTAGCGCGCGCGGTTGAGGCAGCCGAAGGGACCCTTCAGGCCGGAGACGTTGGGCAGCAGGTTCTCTTCCGGCACGATCACGCCATCCATGACGATCTCGCCCGTGATCGAGGCGCGTAAGCTGAGCTTGCCGCCGATCTTCGGTGCCGACAGCCCCTTCATGCTCTTCTCGAGAATGAAGCCGCGGATCTGGTTGTCATGCGCGGCCGACTTCGCCCAGACGACGAAAACGTCGGCGATCGGCGAGTTCGAGATCCACATCTTCGAGCCGGTGAGGCGATAGCCGTCGGCGACCTTCTCAGCGCGGGTCTTCATGCCGGCGGGGTCGGAGCCGGCATCGGGCTCGGTCAGGCCGAAGCAGCCGACCCATTCGCCCGAGCCGAGCTTGGGCAGGTACTTCTTGCGCTGGCTCTCGTCGCCATAGGCATAGATCGGATACATCACCAGCGAGGACTGCACGGACATCATCGAGCGATAGCCGGAATCGACCCGCTCGACCTCGCGGGCGACCAGCCCGTAGGAGACGTAATTGGCGCCGGCGCAGCCATACTCCTCAGGGACCGTGACGCCGAGCAGGCCGAGTGCGCCCATCTCGTTGAAGATCGAGCGGTCGGTCTTCTCGTCGAGATAGGCCTCCGAGATCCGGGGCTGCAGCTTCTCCTGCGCGAAGTCGCGCGCCGTGTCGCGGATCAGGCGCTCGTCCTCGGTCAGTTGCTCATCTAGCAGGAAGGCGTCGTCCCAAGTGAACTCGGCCAGCTTGTGGCTCGTGCTGTGGCTGCGGGCGGCTTCGGCCATGTTCGTCTCCCTTGTCGTTCCTGCGTCATGGTCGGGCTTGACCCGACCATCTCTCAAAACCAGCTCGCTGGTCTAAGAGATTCTCGGGTCTGCGCTGCGCTTCGCCCGAGAATGACTTGCGGTTGGATCACGCATCCACATCGAAGCTGACGCCCTGCGCCAGCGGCAATGTCGTGCCGTAATTGAGCGTATTCGTGGCCCGGCGCATATAGGCCTTCCAGGCGTCGGAGCCGGCCTCGCGACCGCCGCCGGTTTCCTTCTCGCCGCCGAAGGCCCCGCCGATCTCGGCGCCGGACGGGCCGATATTGACGTTGGCGATGCCGCAATCGGAACCTTCACCCGAGATGAAGGTCTCGGCCTCACGCATGTCGAGCGTAAAGATCGAGGAGGACAATCCGGCGCCCACAGCGTTCTGGATCGCGATCGCCTCATCGAGCGTCTTGTACTTCATGACGTAGAGGATCGGCGCGAAGGTCTCGCGCGCGACCGGGCCGGTCTGCGCGGGCATCTCGACGATCGCGGGGCGGACATAGAAGCCCCCCGTTCCGACCGTGACGCGCTCGCCACCATGCACGGTGCCGCCGGCGGCCTTCGCCTCCGAGAGCGCCGCCTGCATGCCCTTGAAGGCGGCTTCGTCGACGAGCGGGCCGACCAGCACGCCCGCTTCACGCGGGTCGCCGATCTTGACCGAACCATAGACCTTGATGAGCTTGGGGATCAGCGCGTCATAGACGCTCTCATGCACGATGAGGCGGCGCAGCGTGGTGCAGCGCTGGCCCGCCGTGCCCATGGCCGCGAACGCGATGCCGCGCAGGGCGAGATCGAGATCGGCCGACGGCGCGACGATCGCGGCATTGTTGCCGCCGAGTTCGAGAATGGCGCGGGCGAAGCGGGCGGCGAGCTTCTGGCCGACCTCCTGGCCCATCCGCGTCGAGCCCGTGGCCGAGACGACCGGCACGCGGTGATCCTGCACGAGGATGTCGCCGATCTCGCGACCGCCGATCAGGATCTCGGACAGGCCCGCGGGCGCCTCGGGGCCGAAGCGCTTCATCGTCTTTTGGACGATCGCCTGGACGGCGAGCGCGGTCAGCGGAGTCTTCTCGGAGGGCTTCCAGACGACGCTGTCGCCACAGACGAAGGCGAGCGCAGCGTTCCAGGACCAGACCGCGACGGGGAAGTTGAAGGCCGAGATCACGCCGCAGACGCCGAGCGGATGCCAGGTCTCCATCATGCGGTGGTTCGGGCGCTCGGTCGCAATCGTCAGGCCGTAGAGCTGGCGCGACAGGCCGACCGCGAAGTCGCAGATGTCGATCATCTCCTGGACCTCGCCGAGGCCCTCCGACGTCACCTTGCCGGCTTCCATCGTCACCAGCAGGCCGAGATCGTCCTTGGCAGCCCGCAGCTCCTCGCCGAGCAGGCGCACGAACTCGCCGCGGCGCGGCGCCGGCACCTTGCGCCAGGCCAGGAAGGCGGCATGCGCCCGGCCGATGGCGGCCGAGGCCTCGGCGGCGCTCGTCTCCCGCAGCGCCGCGACGGCCTCGCCCGTGATGGGCGAGCGGGCGGCGAGGCCGGTGGCGGCGAAGGCGGCATCCGTGACGCCGAGGCGCTTCAGCAGCGCGAGTGCGTCCTGGGGGAGAGGAGAGGTCATGATGCGTCCTGGGCGAGGCTCGGCCGGATGGATGTCAGGACAGCGAGAATGCCCTCTTACGCCCTGCGCGGGCAACCGATATGTTCTCACGACTTGATGAGAAGGGCTCATGAACCTCGAGATCGTGCCAGGACGCCTCACCGTGCCGTCGCTGTCTGCGCTGGCGGCCTTCGAGGCCGCGGCGCGCCATGGCAGTTTCACCCGTGCGGCGGAGGAGCTGAACCTCACCCAAGGTGCGGTCAGCCGGCAGGTCGCGCATCTCGAGACGGTGCTGGGCGTGGCATTGTTCCAGCGCGCAAGACAGCGCGTCGCGCTGACGCCGGCGGGCGCCGCCTATGCCGCCGAGATCCGGGACGGGCTCTCGCGGCTGGCGGCGGCCACCGTCTCGACGATGGCCTTCCGGGGCGCCGGCGGTGTGCTCAACCTCGCCATTCTCCCGACCTTCGGCACGCGCTGGCTGATTCCGCGTCTGCCGCGCTTCACCGAGGCGCATCCCGGCATCACCATCAACTTCACCACGAAACTCGTGCCCTTCGACTTCGCGCGCGAGCCGCTCGATGCGGCGATCCACTTTGGCGATCCGGTCTGGCCCGGCGCGAGGCTGCACCGCCTGATGGGCGAGGAGATCGTGCCCGTCGCGGCGCCCGGCCTGGTGGCACGCCTGGGCCTCAAGGAACCCGCCGACATGCTCAGGGGCTCCCTCCTGCAGCAATCGACGCGGCCCCGCGCCTGGGCGAATTGGCTGGAGCAGCAGGGTCTGCCGCCGCAGCGGGCACTGATGGGGCCGCGTTTCGAGCAGTTCGCCATGGTCTCTCAAGCCGCCGTCGCGGGTCTCGGGCTGGCCATCGTGCCGCGTTTCCTGGTCGAGGAGGAACTGCGCTCCGGATCGCTGGTCATTCCCTTCGATCGGCCGGTCACCGGCACCGAAGGCTACTACCTGGTCTATCCCGAGACCCGCGCGGAACTGCCGGCGGTCTCAGCCTTCCGCGACTGGCTGCTCGCCGAATGCGAGATGGCGAGCTGACTCGACAAGTTTCGTCGGCCGCGCCATTCATGCGCAGCGTTCATCAACCGGGTCGCAGTGCGCACCCGTCTCTGGCTTGGGACCCGCCATGTCGTCTTCGTCCGAATCCGCCGACGTCGTCATCTGCGGCGGCGGTGCCCTCGGCTCCTCGGTCGCCTATCACCTCGCCGCCGATCCCGATTTCAGGGGGAGGATCGTCGTCGTCGAGAAGGACCCGACCTATCGCTACGCCGCCTCGGCGCTCTCCGCGGCGTCGATCCGCCAGCAATATTCGAGCGCTGTGAACATCCGCATCTCGCTGCACGGTATCGATTTCCTGCGCAACATCGGCGCCCGTCTTGCGGTCGATGGCGAGGCGCCGGTGATCGATCTGCACGAGGGCGGCTATCTCTATCTGGCGGGTGAGGAGGGGGCTCCGGTGCTTGCCGCCAACCAGGCGCTGCAGGCCGCCGAGGGGGCTGATATTGCACTTTATGCTGCACCTATGCTGCGCAGCAAATTTCCCTGGATGAACACAGACGACATCGCCTGCGGCAGCTTCGGCGTGAGCGGCGAGGGGTGGTTCGACGGCTGGGCCGTATTGCAAGCGTTTCGCAAGAAGGCCCGGTCGCTCGGCGTCGAGTACCGCCAGGGTGAGATCAGCGGCTATGTCGTCGAGGGTGGCCGCGTCACCGGCGTCGAACTCGCCGATGGCAGCCGCATCGCCTGCGGCGCGGCGGTCAACGCTTCGGGAACCCATGGGGCAAGGCTAGCTGCCACGGCCGACGTGACGATCCCCGTGCGGTCGATGAAGCGCTATGTCTTCTCCTTCCTCTGCAAGGGCGAGGTCGACAATTGCCCGCTGCTGATCGACCGCAGCGGCTCCTGGTGCCGGCCCGAGGGCAAGCGCGGCAGCGACGGTCAGCTCTTCATTGGCAGTTGTTCGCCGCTGACGCCCGAGCAGGACCGGGAGTGGATCGAGACCGACGCGGATGTCGAGGATGTCGACTGGGGCTTCTTCGAGGAGGTCGTCTGGCCGGCGCTCGCCCACCGCGTGCCGGCCTTCGAGCAGATCAGGCCCGGTCGCGCCTGGGCCGGCCCCTATGACATGAATGAACTCGACCACAACGCCATCGTCGGCCCGGCGGTCGGAGTGAGAGGGCTCTATCTCGCCAACGGCTTTTCCGGCCACGGCTTGCAGCAGGCGCCGGCCGTCGGTCGCGGGCTGTCCGAGCATATCAGGTATGGCAGTTATCGCACGCTGGATCTCTCCGACCTCGGCCATGAGCGGATCGTCGAGGGCCGGCCGCTTCTGGAAACGAACATCATCTGAGCGGAGGCGGCGGTGATCGACACGGGCTATGTGCGGACCATGGCGCGCTACAACGCCTGGCAGAACGAGAGTCTTCTGACCGCCGCCTCGACGCTGGACGATGCGGCCCGCCGGCAGGACCGCGGCGCCTTTTTCAAGTCGATCCACGGCACGCTCTGCCATCTGCTCTGGGCCGATCGGATGTGGCTCTCGCGCTTCGCCGGCACGCCGAAGCCGACCCTGCGCATCCATGAATCCGGCGACCTCGTCGCCGAGTGGGAGGATTTCGTCGCGCAGCGTTCGGAGTGGGACGGCAGGATCGCCGACTGGGCCGGGAGCCTGTCCGCCGACTGGCTCGCGGACGATCTGGTCTGGTTTTCCGGGGCGACGCAGCGGGAAATGCGCAAGCCGCGCGCCTTGCTCGTCGCCCATCTCTTCAACCACCAGACCCATCACCGCGGCCAAGTCCACGCCATGCTGACGGCCGCGGGCGCCAGGCCCGACGATACAGACCTGATGCTGCTGGAGCCGGAGGGCTGAGCCGGCGCGCGACCTGCATGACGACATCCCGACCTCGTGTTACGCTGCCTCAGCGTAAGCTGGCGCGAGCCAGGCATGAGGGAGGTTGGCATGGCCTGCTCGTTCACGCGGATCGCCTGCTGGGCAGGGCTAGTCGCATCTGCGGCAGCCCTCGGCTTCCACGCCAGTCCGGCCCTCGCCCAGAAAGCCGAGACTGTCGCGCTTTGCAGGGCCGAGAAGACCGAGCGGGCGATCGCCGCCTGCACCACCATCATCAAGGGGCGCGGGGATCGCAAGGCGAAAGCCTCGGCTTTGCTCAGCCGCGCCCAGGCCTACTGGGCGCTCAACCGCCTGGCCGAGGCGGAGAAAGACTACAGCGAGACGATCAAGCTCGCCCCCACCGCGATGGCCCTCTATCGCGACCGCGCCCAGATCCGCTTCGGTCTGGGCAACACTGAAGGCGCGATGGCGGACTTCACCACAGCGCTCGAGATGGCGCCCTTCGACGCCGACAACTACGCCAATCGCGGCTATCTGAAGATGCTGCAGTATGATTTCGCCGGAGCGGGCGCCGATCTCCGGCAGGGCCTGTTCTGGCAGAAGGACCATCCCCGCAGCGCCTATACGCTTGGGCTGCTGCACTATTCGACCGGTCGCTATGGCGATGCCGTAGAGCAGATCGACAGGGCCCGCACCGCCGGCTTTCGCGGCCCCGAAGCCTTCATCACCAAAGCGCGCAGCCTGTTTTATCTCGGCACCTTTGATCCAGCGATCCGCGAAGCGACGGAGGGGCTGCAGGCCTTTCCGACCCAGTCCAGCCTCACCGAAATCCGCGCCCGGGCGCGTCTGGCCCGGCGGGATCTCGAGGGGGCGCTGGCGGACGCCGAGACGGTGGTCCAGGCCGCCCCGCGCTTTGGCCGTGCCTATGCCACGCGCGCCGCGATCCGGCTGGCGATGAAGGATGTCGCCGCGGCGACCGCCGACGCCGACAAGGCGATCGAACTCGATCCGTCGCTGTTCGACGCCCATGAGCTCAAGGCCGACATCCTGCTGGCCTCCGGCAATGAGGTGGCGGCCCGCGCTGTCCTTGCGGCCTCGGCTGCACGCACCGATGCGAAGATGGGCTACGACATCGCCTCGCGTGCCCGCCACGCCGCCCGCGTCGCGGAACTCGACAAGCCCAAACCGATCCTCGTCACCGATCTCGGCGAGGCCGAACTGAAGACCCGCTGCGACAAGCGCGACGATCCATTGCGTTTCCAGAGTTGCAACCGCCTGGTGGAAACCGCGACCACGCCGCAGCAGAAGGCCGACCGGCTGATCCTGCGCTCGCGGGCGCGTCCTTTCGCCGAGCAACTGGGCGATCTCGATCTCGCCGTCGCCGCGGCGCCGGAGCACCTCCCGGCGACGATCGCCCGCGCCTACGCGCACATGGCGACCTATCGCTACGATGCCGATCTGAAACCCTATGAGCGGGCCTGGGCGGACGCCGACAGCGCCGTGCGTCGTGCGTCCCCCGGGGCACCGGCGTATGAGGAAGCCCTGCTGACGCGCGCGACGGCGGCTCAGGGCAAGGGCGATTACGAGGCGGCCATTGCGGACCTGACCCAGCTTGTCACGCGCGAAGGGGCGGCTCCCTTTTTTCTCGAAATGCGCGGGAAGATGCAGCTGATGGCCGGCCTCGCAGCGGCGGCGCTGGTCGACCTGCGGGAAATCCGGCGCGTGGCGCCCGAGGACCGCCGCCGGTTTCTCGATGACGATCTGTTCGTCATCGCCCTCATCGAGACCGACAACACCGATGAAGCGCTGGCCGCCCTCGATGCCCGGCCACAGGAGGGCCATCTCGGCAACGAGATGACGCGTCAGGCGCTGCGCGCGCGGGCCCTCCTCGCGCGTGGCGAAGCGGCTGCGGCACGCGAGGTCGCTTCGGCCGCCCTCACCACCAATCGTGCCCACAGCGGCGCCAGCGCCGTCCGCGGGATCGCCTCCGCCCAACTCGGGAATGCCCTCGAAGCGGTTGCCGACCTGACCGCCGCAATCGACGAGACGGTCGCGATCCCTCTCAAAGCTGCGAGCATGGGCATCACGCCGGGGCACATGGCGAATCTGTTCCTGCATCGCGGGCTCGCGCGTGTTCAGCTGAACCAGAGCCGGGCCGCCCATGCCGATTTCAGCGAGGCGATCCGGCGCGCTCCCGATCGCGCCTCGGCCTATGGCGAACGGGCGCGGCTGCTGCTGCGCGCCGATAATCCCGCCGCCCTGACCGATATCGCCATGGCGCTGCGCATCGAGCCCAACGAGCCGCGCTGGCAGGCCCTGGCTGCGCGGATCAATCTGGCGACGGGCGACAATGCCGCGGCCGAGCGCTTCGCCAGCGCCGCGCTCGCATCGTCTGCGCCGGAGGCGGATCTGACGCTGCTGCGCGCCAGGGCCAGACTCGACCTCGGCAAATTCGCCGAGGCGGCGCAGGATGCGACCGCCCGGCTCGCGGCGGTCCCCTCCGACGCGGACGCGCTGCTGGTCCGCATCGAGGCGCGGGTCGGGCAGGGGGATCTCAAGGCGGCGCTGGCCGATGCGGAGGCGGCGCGTGCGGCGCGGGGTGGCGACGCCCGCATCCTGTTGGCCTTGGCCGATCTGAAGGCGCGCAGCGGCGACGCTCCAGGCGCGATCGGTGCTTTCGAGGAGGCCGCGGCCAAGCCCGATGCCGCCCTGCTCGCCAACAAGCGGCTGGGCGATCTCTATGCCGGCATCGCTTCGGACCAATTGGCGCTCGGTTACTATGCCAAGGCGATCGAGCAGCCGGCCCGCACGGCCGAGGACGAGGCGCTGCGTGCCCAGGCTCGCGCCGCGCGGGACGCGCTCATCCGGAAAATGGCGGCGCCGAAATAGGCGCTCCGCGCTTTTTGCGCAGCCCCGCTGGCAGCGATGCGCTTCCGATCTGCTGGCACGTTGTCTAAGGTCCAGACTAGTCCCGTCCGGAACCATGAGAACGAGCGATGAGCGCGATGACGCCCGAGGAAGCCAAGGTCACAGCGTGGCTCGCCGACCGCAAGGACGCGATGGTCGCGCTCCTGCGCGAGATGGTCGATACCGATTCCGGCTCCTACGACAAGGAGGGCGTCGATCGCGCTGGTCAGGTGCTCGCCCGCTTCCATGAGCGCAACGGACTCGAGGTCGAGATCATTCCCGATAGCCGCTATGGCGATGCGGTGAAGGCGCGCCTGCCCAACCCCACCGCCAACGACCAGCGCCCCGTGCTGCTGCTCGGCCATCGCGACACCGTCTTCCCCAAGGGCGAGCCGACGCGACGGCCGTTCTCGATCAAGGACGGCCGGGCCTATGGGCCGGGCGTCGCGGACATGAAGGCGGGCCTCGTCATCGAGGCGTTCGTCGCCGCGGCCTTCGCCGGATGCGGCGGCCTCTCCGCACCGCTGACGATGCTGACGACGAGCGACGAGGAGATCGGCTCGCCCTCCTCGCGCCCGGTGATCGAGGCGGCGGCGCGGGAATCGCGCTGTGTCTTCAACGCCGAGCCCAGTCGACTGCCGGTCGGCAGCGATTTCGCCCGCGACAAGCGCCAGTCGGTCACCAGCGGCCGCAAGGGCGGCGTCTTCATGCGCGCCGAGTTCACCGGCAAGCCCGCCCATTCCGGCGCGAATTACGAGAAGGGTGCCTCGGCCATCGTCGATCTCGGCCACAAGATTCCGAAGTTGCAGGGCCTCACCGATCTCGAAAAGGGCATCACGGTCAATGTCGGGCTGATCGGCGGCGGCCAGACCGTCAACACGGTCGCGCCCCATGCCTGGTGCGAGATCGACCTGCGCTATGTCACGGCTGCCCAGCGCAGCGCGCTGGTGGAGGCCATCCGCAGCATCGTCGAGACGCCGGTCGTGCCGGGCACCGGCGCCGTGCTCTCGATCAAGGGCGAGTTCCTGCCGCTGGAAGGAACATCGGAGTCGCAGAAGCTGTTCGAGACCTATCGTGCGGCGTCGGCCGGCCTCGGCATCGCGACCATCGCCGAGTTCACCGGCGGCTGCGCCGATTCCGGCTTTACCGCGGCGCAGGGCTGCCCGACGCTGTGCAGCGTCGGCCCCATCGGCGGCATGGCCCATACGCCGGACGAATTCCTCGAGGTCGAGAGCATCGTGCCGGCCGCGCAGGTGCTGGCGCTGTCGGTGATGCGCGCGGCGAAGCTGATGGAGTGAGGCCGCCCGAAACGTCATGCTCGGGCGACGCAAAGCGGCGACCCGAGCATCTCACGCCGGAGGGGCTCCTTCACGAGATGGTCGGGTCAAGCCCGACCATGACGCTCCCCTGTTCAGAATGCCTCTTCCCAGTTGCGGCTCAGCCGCATCGCCGAGTTGATCAGGCCGACATGGGAGTAGGTCTGGGGAAAGTTGCCCCAGAGTTCGCCTGTCTCCAGATCGGCGTCCTCCGACAGCAGGCCGAAGCTGTTGCGGCGCTTCAGGATTCGGCCAAACAGCGCCTTGGCTTCCTCTGTCTTGCCGATGGCATGTAGCGCATCGACATACCAGAAGGCGCAGATCAGGAAGCCGGTGTGCATGTAGCCGAAATCGTCCTGCGTCGCGTAGCGCAGCAGCAGGTCGCCGCGCGTCAGATCGCGGCCGATCGCCTCGACGGTGGCAACGAACCGCGGATCGTCGGCTTTGAGAAAACCGAGTTCTGAAAACAGCAGCAGCGTGGCGTCGAGTTCGGCTCCATCGAAGGTCGAGACAAGATGGCCCTTCTGCGGGTTCCAGATCCGCTCCAGGATGACGGCCTTGAGCCGCTTCGCCTCGCGTTTCCAATAGTCCTTGCGGTCGGCCAGTCCGAGCGTTCCGGCGATCCGGGCCAGCCGGTCGCATGTCGCCCAGCACATCACGCTGGAGAAGGAATGCACTGCCTCCTTCTCGCGCAGCTCCCAGGGGCCGGCGTCGGGCTTGTCGAAATAGGCGATGGCGAGTTCGCCCATCCGCTCGAGCTGGCCGAACAGGGCCTCCTTGCCCGGGCGGATCAGGCGCTGGTCGAAAAAGGCATGCGTCGCCGCCAGGACCACGGCGCCATAGCCGTCATTCTGGATCTGCGTCGCCGCGCCATTCCCGAACCGCACCGGCTGATGACCGCGATAGCCCGCCAGCTTGGGCGCTTCGAACTCGTCGAGCACGCCGCCGCGCGTGATCGGATAGAGTGGCGGCAGGTGCTGGGCGCCGCTTTCGGTGAAGCTGTCGACGATATTGGTGATGAAACCGAGATAATCCTCCATCGTCCGCGTCGTGCCGAGACGATTGAGGGCATGGACGACGAAATAGGCGTCGCGCAGCCAGCAGAAACGATAATCCCAGTTGCGCTGCGTTCCCGGCGCCTCGGGAATCGACGTGGTCAGCGCAGCGACGATCGCGCCGGTCTCTTCGAAGGCGCACATCTTCAGGGTGATCGCGGCGCGGATGACCTCGCGCTGATATTCGAAGGGCAGCGACAGCGAGCGCACCCAGTCGCGCCAGTAATCGGTTGTCTTGTCGAGGAACTCGCGCGACGTTTCCTCGATCTCCGCGCGCAGCGCCTCGTCGGAACCGACGAAGAACGAGAAGGGCCGGTCGACCGCGAAGGGCACGCCATCGACGACATAGGAGATCGGCGCATCCGTGGTCAGCCGGATCGTTTGGTCGGCGCCGACGAAGCGGACATGGTTGGAGCCGCGTGTGATGTCCGCTGGCTCTTCACCGAGCCCGAGGCAGGGTTTGACGACGGTGCGAATGCGCGGCCGGCCGGAAATCCGGCGCACGCGACGCACCAGCTGGGGCGGCCGGAAGAAGCGTTCGAACCGGACGAAGCGGGGCGCAAAATCGAGAATCTCGATGGCGTTGCCGTGATCGTCGGACAGCACCGAGGACAGGATCGCGGTGTTGTCGAGGTAGGACTGCTCGCAGCGCGTCATACCGACGAGTTCGATCGCGAAGACGCCCTTGCTCGGCATCGCATCGCCGTCGCCGGGCTGGTTGTCGATCAGCGCACAAAACACGGGGTCGCGGTCGAAGCGCGGGAAGCAACCCCAGACGATCCGGGCGCGCCGGTCGATGAGGGCTGCGATCGAGCAATTGCCGATCACGCCGAGGTTCAGCGAGGCCGAATGCAGTCCCGCAGGCATCGTCGTCGATACTGTCATGGTCACCCTTCTGAGAAATCGGAGGCTGTCAGACGGCCGCGCTCGGCGGCATTCAGCAGAATGGACCGCAGCGTGGTGGGAGAGGCGATGCGACCAGCGGCTCGGGTTTCGCCATCACCGATGCGGATCGAGAGGCCTCCGAGCGCATTGACGGCGGCAAATCCGTGTTCGTCCGTAACGTCGTCCCCGATGAAGACGGGCCGGCGTCCCGCATACGGCGGCAACTGCATCAGCTGCGAAATCGCCGCGCCCTTGCTGGCGCTGGCGGGGACGATTTCGGCAACCGACTTGCCCTCCTGCAGCCGGACACCCGGCCCCATCCGGGACGCCACCGCCCGCAGCAGATCGAGCGCCTCGTCCGCGAGTTGCGGGGCCAGCCGCCAGTGCATCGCGACCGAGATGTGCTTGTCCTCGACGATGATGCCGACATGGCTGTTGGCGAACCGCACCAGATCACGCAAGGCTGAGCGCATCTCGGCGGGAACCGCGGCACGGGAATGGACGTCACCGCCAAGCCGGATTTCGGCGCCATGGAGCGCGGCCGTGTCGAACCGGTACGGATCCAGCGCCGAATCCAGGAACGAAATCGGGCGGCCAGAAACCAGGGCGAGCGCCCCGCCGAGGCTGTGGCGCAGCGTATCGAGGGCCGCGGGCAGGCGCCTGTCGACGTCAACATCCGCGGGCGACGGCGCAATCTCGACCAGCGTGCCGTCAAAATCCAGGAACAGTGCGATCTCGGCCTCGGTGGGTACCAAGTCACTGGTCGAATTCATCATTTCTGACGTGGTCAGTGTCATCACAAAAGCCCGTTCGTCTGCTGAAAGCCGCGAGAAGGGTGCAACGCTCGCACGTTGACGCTGCAGCGCGGGCGAAGCTGCGGCGCAGGCGAGGCTGCCCTTCCCACGCTCGCCGCATTTCGGCGTCACCCTCAGCGATGTCACCCATCTTCGACGCATGGTCGTGCTCGCGACACCGGGGACGGCCGCACGCCATGGAAACATTACGCTCTCGCGAGCGTTCTGTTCCTGCGTCGGTGGCGAAATTCGGGCCGCCGCGACATTCCCGCCAGGGGTGCAACCCCGGCCGGGGTGATCCGGTCAGGGCCCCTATGGCCTACAGGAGGACCCAGGAGCCATGCGTCTCGTCATCGTTTCGAACCGCGTCACGATCCCCGACCGCCACGAGAAAGCGGCCGCTGGTGGGTTGGCCGTCGCGTTGCGCGAGGCGCTGGAGAAGCAGGGCGGGCTCTGGTTCGGCTGGAGCGGTGCCGTCAGCGAGAAGGCGGCGGCGCCACGCGTGGTTCAGCGCGGCAAGGTGACCTACGCAGTGACCGACCTGACGGAGGCCGAGCGACAATCCTACTATCTCGGTTTCTCCAACCGCGCGCTCTGGCCGCTGATGCACTACAGGCTCGGCCTGACCGAGTTTTCGCGCACCGACTATGCCGGCTATCTGGCAGTCAACCGGCACTTCGCCAAGGCGCTGATCGCGTTGCTCCAGCCCGACGACATCATCTGGATCCACGATTATCATTTGATCCCGCTCGCCGCCGAGTTGCGTCGTCGCGGCGTCACCAATCGCATCGGCTATTTCCACCACATCCCCTGGCCGCCGGCCGAGGTCTTCGGAGCGCTCCCCTTTGCCGCCACCTTGGCGAGCACGATCGCGGCCTACGACCTCGTCGGCATGCAGACGACGCTCGACGTCACCAACCTGATCGGCGGGCTCGTCGGGATGTGCGGCGCCCGCAGCGACGGCCGAAAGGTGAGGATCGGGCGCCGCGAGACCATCGTCCAGGCGTTCCCGATCGGCATTGACGTCGAATCCTTCCGCAAACTGGCGGCGGCTTCGGTCCGCTCGGCCACGACCCCGCTCAAGGCGACGCGCCAGTCGCTCGGTGAGCGCAAGCTCGTGATCGGCGTCGATCGGCTCGACTATTCCAAGGGGATCGTCCAGCGGCTCGAGGCTTTCGGTCATTTCCTGCGCAGCCATCCCGATCAGCGCGGCCGCGTCGGCCTGCTGCAGATCGCGCCACCCTCGCGTTCGGATGTTCCCGAATATGCCGAGCTCGACCGCCAGTCCGACGAGGTCGCGGGCCGTCTCAACGCCGCGCTCGGCGAATTCGACTGGACCCCGATCCGTGTCGTCAAGAAGGCCTATTCCCGCAATGCGCTCGCCGGCTTCTATCGCCGGGCCCAGGTCGGGCTGGTGACCCCGATGCGAGACGGCATGAACCTCGTCGCCAAGGAATACATCGCGGCGCAGGATCCCGCCGACCCCGGCGTCCTGGTCCTGTCGCGCTTCGCCGGCGCGGCGCAGCAGATGGGCGAGGCGCTGATCGTCAACCCGTTCGACACCCATGAGGTCGCGGAGGCGATCCGCACCGCGCTCGCCATGCCGAAGTCGGAACGCCTGCGCCGGTTCGAGCGGCTCTATGCGACGATCGACGCCACCGACATCGGCTGGTGGACCAGACGCTACCTGGACGCGCTGTCGGGCCTCGACATGACCGCGGGCGAAACCCCGGCCAGCAACGCAGAAATGTCGGGCGCGCCCCGACGGTCGTCGTCCAAAACCAGGCCAGTCGCCGAAAAGGCGCCGCCGAAGCGGCAAACCAGGGCCCCGGGCGCGAAAGTCGTGGCGAAGACGAAGCCCCGCTCCGCAAAGCCGGGTAGCCGGGTGGGGCCGGACGTCGCGTGACGGCCCGATCGCCGATCATCCCCGGTCGCGCGATGCCATGGCAAATGCAACGACCACCGCGCGGCCTTATCGGCGTGGCTTGCCGTCGGGCCTTGCCGAGTGCGGCCTCGGGTGGATAGAAGGCCTCGATTGCGGAAGCGCTTGCGACTCGGCCGTGACAGGTGTCAGGTCTGCGGTGGACGGCGGCCATGACGGGCCGGCCGGCGGGGGGCTCTAGATTCATGCGAGGTGCTCACGGAGGATCGGGCGTTCTGCTGCGCCGTCTTCGTGAGGTGATGGCGGCGTCCATCAGCCCGCAGGAAAGGCTCGATCGGCTCGTCGTTCTGATCGCCGGCAATCTCGTCGCGGAAGTCTGCTCGGTCTATGTCCTGCGCGAGGATGGCTCGCTCGAACTCTTCGCCACCGAGGGCCTCAACCGCGAGGCGGTGCATCTCACCACGATGCGCGCCGGCGAGGGCCTCGTCGGCCTGATCGCGCGCGAGGCGGAGCCCCTGGCGCTCTCCGACGCCCAGAACCATCCGGCCTTCTCCTACCGGCCCGAAACCGGTGAGGAGATCTATCGCTCCTTCCTCGGTGTGCCGATCCTGCGCGGCGGCGCGGTGATGGGCGTGCTCGTTATCCAGAACCGCGCCACGCGCCTCTACAGCGAGGAAGAGGTCGAGTCGCTGCAGACCACCGCCATGATCATGGCGGAAATGATCGCGGCCGGCGGTCTGAAGTCGCTGGCCCGGCCGGGCGCCTCGATCGGGCTCGACCGCCCGATCCATGGCGTCGGCGTCTCGCTCGCAGACGGTGTCGGCCTGGGCCACGCCGTCCTGCACGAACCGCGCGTCGCCATCACCAACCTGATCGCCGAGAACCCGGCCGCCGAGGTGCAGCGTCTCGAGGCGGCGATCGGTGAGATGAGGGCCTCGATCGACGAGCTCATCGAACGCGGCGACGTGGCCCATATCGGCGAGCATCGCGACGTTCTCGAAACCTTCCGCATGTTCGCCCACGATCAGGGCTGGCTGCGCCGCATGCGCGAGGTCGTCCTCACCGGGCTCACCGCCGAGGCTGCCGTCGAGCGCGTCCAGTCCGACACGCGCGCCAAGATGCTGCGCCAGACGGACCCTTATCTGCGCGAGCGTCTCCACGATCTCGACGATCTCGCCAACCGGCTGCTGCGCACCCTGGTCGGCAAGGCCAATGGCGTGGCGCGGGAGGAGATGCCCGAGAACGCCATCCTGATCGCGCGCTCGATGGGTCCGGCCGCGCTGCTGGACTATGACCGCGCCCATCTGCGCGGCCTCGTGCTGGAGGAGGGCGGTCCGACCAGCCATATCGCCATCGTCGCGCGTGCGCTCGGCATTCCCGCGGTCGGCGAAATCGTCAACGCCACTGCGCTGATCCAGGCGGGCGACGCCGTCATCGTTGACGGGCAGGCCGGTGAGGTCCAGATTCGGCCGCAGCCCGATGTCGAGAACGCCTACAAGGACAAGGCGCGGCTGCGCGCCCGCAAGCAGGAACAGTACCGCAAGCTCAAGAGCCAGCCGGCCGTCACGCGCGATGGCGTGCCGATCGTGCTTCAGATCAATGCCGGCCTGCTCGTCGACATGCCCAATCTCGAGGCGACGGCGGCGGCCGGCATCGGCCTGTTCCGCACGGAGCTGCAGTTCATGGTCGCCGAGCACATGCCGACGACCAGCGAGCAGCAGGCGCTCTACACCGCCGTGCTCGACCAAGCTCAGGGGAAGCCCGTCACCTTCCGCACGCTCGACATCGGCGGCGACAAGGTGCTGCCCTATATGGAGCGTGTCGAGGAAGAAAACCCGGCTCTGGGCTGGCGCGCCATCCGCATCGGGCTCGACCGGCCGCGTCTGCTGCGTGCGCAGGTGCGGGCGTTGCTGCGGGCGGGGTCGGGCCGCGACATGAAGATCATGCTGCCGATGATCGCCACCGTCGACGAGTTCCAGCGCGCCCGCACCATCGTCCGGCGCGAGCAGGCCATGCTGGCAAAGCAGGGTCATGTGCCGCCGCTCAGCCTCCAGCTCGGCGTCATGGTCGAGGTGCCCTCGCTCCTGTTCGAGCTTCCAGAAATCGTCCGCGAGGCCGATTTTCTCTCGATCGGCACCAATGATCTGATGCAGTTCCTGTTTGCGGCCGACCGCGAGAACAAGCGCGTCGCCGACCGGTTCGACCCGCTGGGCGTGGGCGCCTTGCGGGCTTTGCGCAGCATCGTGGACGCGGCGGCGGAAACGAACTGTCCGGTGACGGTCTGCGGCGAGATGGGTGGCAAGCCCATCGAGACGATGGCGTTGATCGGCCTCGGCTACCGTGCCTTCTCGATGTCGGCGGCGTCCATCGGTCCGGTCAAGGCCATGCTGCGGGCGCTCGACGTGGCGAAGCTGTCCGAGCGGCTCGACTGGATGCTCGCCTCGGGCGAGGGGGCTGCCAGCCTGCGCCCCCAACTGGCCGCCTTCGCCGCCGAGTTCAAGGTTCCGGTCTAGCGACGCTGCGCGCGCCGGCCGAGCCCTTCCCATGTCGTTTTCGAGTTTGCCATGTCCCTTCAGCTTCCGCAGGATCGTCTCGACGCCATCGTGGCGCGTCACGCCGCAGCCTCCGCCGAGATCAACACGGCCACCGACTCCGCGCGCACCGTCGAACTGGCCAAGGAGCTCTCCGAACTCGACCCCGTGGTTGCGGCCATCGCGAGTTGGCGCCAGGCGCAGACCAGCCTGGAGGAGGCGGAGGCCCTGATCGCGGACCCAGCGACAGATGCCGATTTCCGCGAACTCGCCTATGAGGAGCGCGAGGCGGCGCGCGTCGAAATCGACTCGCGCGCCCGCGAAATCCTGATCGCCCTGCTGCCGAAGGACGCCGCTGATGAGCGGGGCGTCATCCTAGAGATCCGGGCCGGCACCGGTGGCGACGAGGCCTCGCTGTTCGCCGGCGATCTGTTTCGGATGTATCAGCGCTATGCCGCCCAGAAGAACTGGAGCGTCGATCTGCTCTCCGAGAGCGAGGGCACGGTGGGCGGCTTCAAGGAGGTCATCGCCGAGATCGCCGGCAAGGGCGTCTATGCGAAGCTGAAATACGAATCCGGTGTCCATCGCGTCCAGCGCGTGCCCGACACCGAGACCAGCGGGCGCATCCACACCTCGGCGGCGACCGTCGCCATGCTGCCGCTCGCCGGCGATGTCGACATCGTCCTCAATGACAGCGACATCCGCATCGACACCATGCGCGCCGGTGGCGCCGGCGGCCAGCACGTCAACAAGACCGAATCGGCCGTCCGCCTGACCCATCTGCCGACGGGGATCGCCGTCGTCGTCCAGGACGAGCGCTCCCAGCACAAGAACAAGGCGCGCGCCTATGACTTACTGCGGGCGAAGCTCTACGACATCGAGCGCGGCCGGATCGATGCCGAGCGCTCGGCCGACCGGCGCTCGCAGGTGGGTTCGGGCGATCGCTCCGAGCGTATCCGGACCTATAACTTCCCCCAGGGGCGCGTCACCGACCACCGCATCAACCTGACGCTCTACAAGCTCGACGAGATGATGCAGGGGCTGGTGCTCGATGACGTCATCGACGCCCTGACGGCCGAGCACCAGGCAAGGCTGCTGGCGACGGAGGGCATCGCGTGACCGATGATGATCCGCCCGGGTCGATGCAACCTCTTCGCCCGCCCCGCGTTGCACCTGCATCGACAGTGCAACTGGGGGAACCCTCCGATGATCAAGATCTTTTCAAGCTTCGCCGTGGCCGGTCTCATGGCGGGGCTGCTGGCGATTCCGGCGCAGGCGCAGGGCACGGCAGAGCGGGTGGAACGCTCGATGGAGCGAGGCCTGAAGAGCATCACGGCCGGCGAGCCGGCTCGCATGAACAAGGCGATGACGCAGTCCCAGGCGCGACGCGCCTGCCGGGCGGAGATGCGAGGCTCGGGCGAGAGCCGCTCCTCGATCCGCACCAAGACTCGCGACTGCATCATCCGCAAGACGCAGGGCAACTGACCACCCGCTCGCTTCCCCAGGCGACGCTCGACGCCAACGCCGCGCTTTCCACGAGGGAGGCGCGGCGTCTCGTCTTTGCGCGCTTGACAGAGGCGGGCTTTGACAATGCCTTCCACGAGGCGAAATGGCTCGTCGATCACGTCGCTGGAGAGCGGCTGGGTGAGGCCGAGCCGCTATCGGAGGCGGATCGCGTTCGGCTCGATGACGCTCTGGCGCGGCGGCTGGCGGGTGAGCCGCTCTGGCGTGTGCTGGGCGAGCGCGAGTTCTGGGGGCTGACCTTCAGGCTGTCGCCGGCGACCCTCGAGCCACGGCCCGACAGCGAGACGCTGGTCGAAGCGGCGCTGGAGCGTCTTGGCGATCGTCGGCACGCGCCTCTGTCGATCCTCGACCTCGGCACCGGCAGCGGGTGCCTGTTGATCGCCCTGCTCAGCGAATGCCCTGCAGCGACCGGGCTCGGCATCGATCTGTCGCAGGAAGCTGTCGAGACCGCGCGTCTGAATGCGGCGGCCCACGGCGTGCCAGACCGCGCCGCGTTCCGGCAAGGCGCCTGGACAGCGGAGTTGAACCGCCGGTTCGATGTGATCGTGTCGAACCCGCCCTATATCCGCACCGCCGACATCGCAACCCTCGACGCCGCGGTGCGCGAGCACGACCCCAGACTCGCTCTCGACGGCGGCGCGGACGGCCTCGGCCCCTACCGGATTTTCGCGCAGACGCTCGCAGCCGTGCTCGCCGATGACGGTTTCGTCGTGCTGGAGATCGGCGCGGACCAGGAGGACGACGTCAAGGGCATCATGCAACAGGGCGGCTTTGTCTGGCAGGGTTCGCGCCGCGATCTGGGCGGGCATCCACGCGCATTGATCTTCGCTCTCCCCTGAAATAGCACGATCAACGGTGTGATTTTGCTTGGAGCGGCGCGGAAAATCCTCTATGCACCATCTCAGCCGAAGCTGGTGCCGGCAGCCCGAAGTCGCAGACAATGACTGTGGCGATCAAGCGTTTCTTCCGGACATGTCCGTGGATCGGCGGGGCTGACGAGCCGAATTGGATACCGAGGGCGCCGAGGCGCTGATCGGCTCATGGGACTGGAAGTCCTTTTTGGAAAGAGCGCGTGAAGACCAGGAACGGCGCAATGCCACTTCAGGTCACTCTCACCCGGCGCAGCGACGCAACCCGCTGTGCGCCGAAACACGCATGATGACCCCACGGTTGCCTTGAGCATAGAGCGCGAGATTCACGCGAATGAGACCAGGTCAGAACCGGCGCATGCGCGGCCGTAACAACAACAATAACAACAATAACAATAACAACAGTGGCAACCGGAAGGCTCCCAATCCGCTACAGCGGAGCTACGAGTCGAACGGCCCGGACGTGAAGGTTCGCGGGACCGCGCAGCATGTCGCGGAAAAGTACCTGCAGCTTGCGCGCGATGCGCAATCCTCGGGCGATCTCGTCTCCGCCGAGAACTATTTCCAGCACGCCGAGCATTATTACCGGATCCTGTTGGCTGCGCAGGAGCAGATGGCCCAGCAATTCGGCCATAGCTTCCCGCCCAATCGCGCCTTCAATGAAGACGCCGATGACGGCGAGGAGGAGGGCGACGAGGATGGTCAGCCTTCGCAGCAGGGCGGACCGCAGCCTGAGATGCGCAATGCTCCCATCGGTGGCGGCAACGGCAATGGCTACAACGGCAACGGCGCCCGCTATGAGGGCGAGGCCGGCGAAGGCCAGCCGGGCGGACAGCGCTTCGACCGTCCCCCGCGCAACAACGACCGGCCTAACGACCGCCCGAACAACGACCGCCCGAACAATGATCGCCCCAATAGCGATCGAAACGGCAATCGGCGGTTCGACCGCAACGAGCGTCCCGATCGGAATGGCGAACGCCGCTTCGAGCGTCCCGAGGGCGGGCAGAACGTCCAGGGCGGTTATGCCCCGCGTCCCGATGCGCCGCGCTCCGACATTCCGGTGTCCGGCGATCAGCCCGATCTGGCGCCGCAGCCGGTTCAGGGCGAGCGCCGTTTCGAGCGTCCCGAGCGCGCCCCGCGCCCCGAGCGTCGCCCGCGCCGCGACCGCGATGCCGATCTCGATGGCGATCAGCCGGGCGATGTCGCCGCTGCGCTGCCGTCGTTCCTGACGACGCCGGTGCGCGTGCCCGTGGCGGAAGCCGAGCCGGTCGCGATGGCGGAGGACGTTCCCGAGGCCGGCCCGGCCGAGGACGCCCCGAAGCGCCCGCGCCGCCGCCGTTCCCCCCGCGAGGTCATGGACGCTCTCGGTTCCGAGACCGACGGCACGCCCGAGTGATCGGGACGAGGCCTTGATCGACGACGAAAGGGCCCGCAAGGGCCCTTTTTCATGGCCTATGCGATGCCGAGCCCGGCCGGCGCTGAGGGCGTCTCGACGACGTCGAGCCGCTCGCCCTCGGCCAGGCGGCCGCCAGCGATGATCCTGCAATAGATCCCGCAATCGACATGGCCGAAGGCGGTCATCAGCGCCTTGGGCAGTTGCAGGTCGCGCGCGCCTGTCTGCGGATCGACATTGGTCGCCGCGCAGCGCTCGATCCGCTTGATCACCTCCAGCCGCACGCCGGAGGCCGCCGCCAGCTGGCTGCCGACGAGAGCCAGTTCAGCCCAGGGCTCCAGACCCTCGACCATGATGTTGCCGCGGAAGCGCAACGGATCGACGGCTGAGCCGATGCGCTTTTCCAGATCGGCGACGCTGGCGAGGTTGATGAGCGACACGAACCCAGAGCGCGAATCGGTGAAGCGGTAACTCTCCGGCGCCCGCAGCAGCCGCGGTTGGCCCCGCAGGGCCTGCGGCATGAAAGCTTCGAAGAACGCACTGATGGCGCCCTGGCCCTCGGTCGTGACGGTGTTGGCCCGCAACACCTCCTCGCCGTCTCGGGCGATCACGAGATCGCCGCTGGTGTCGTCGAAGCGGGTGCGCAGCGTCGCCAGCGCCTCGTGGCGCATGAGCATCAGATACTTGATCTTGGGCTGGTGGACCGGCTCGGCCGGATCGAAGCCCGAAGGCCCGTTCTCGATCGCAAACAGCCGGTCGCCGGGGAAATAGGCGTTCGCTTCGAGCGGCGCCGAGGTCAGGCGCTCGGGCGACAGGCCCTTCACGGGATAGCGGTAGAGCGAGGCGATGCGCATGGAGAAGGCCCTGGAGCGAGACGGATCGAAAGAATAGCGCGCCTCAGGCGCGATGAGCGATGAATTCCTCGCATGGCCGCAATCAGCCCCGCGAGATGCGGGTGCGGACCGCGTCCTCCTCGACCTCCGGCAGATCCGCCACCGAACGCTGGCAGCCCCAGCCGGCCAGCACGGCATCGGTGTCCTCCACGACGAAGAAGCGCGCCGCCTCGCGGTCATAGCCATCCGCCAGCAGCTGCTCGTAATCGGTATGGACATGCCGGACATGGCTGCCGAGTGCGAGCCAAAGCGCCGTCGTCGGCGGCAGATCCTTCATGTGCCGCCGCTCGGCGAGCGCGACCACGGCCTGGGCGTCCGCCAGCGGTATACCCGGTGCCAGCGCCCGAAGCGCCTTGCGGATCGACTGCTGTCGCTGCGTCCCTGCCATGCCCCATGCTGCGCCGAGGATTTGACCCAGGTCAATTCGGCTCCGCGGCTCTTTCGTTGCGCAGATGCAACACCTATCTCTCGCGCAGAGGGGCGGCCCGAGCGGGAGCCCTATCCTGACGATGAAGCAATCGGACGACGCTGCTTCGGGGCGTGCCGGTAGGCGGAGTAGAGACATGAACATCGAAAAATACACCGATCGCGCCAAGGGCTTTCTCCAGGCAGCGCAGACCATCGCGCTGCGCGAGGGCCATCAGCAGTTCACGCCGGAGCATCTGCTCAAGGCGCTGCTCGACGACAGCGAGGGCATGGCGGCCGGGCTGATCGACCGCGCCGGCGGCAATGCGAAACTCGCGCTGCAGCTCACGGATGTCGCGCTGGCGCGGCTGCCCAAGGTCAGCGGCGCCGGGGCCGGCGGCGTCAACCTGACGCCGGGCCTCGCGCGCGTGTTCGACACGGCGGAGAAGGCGGCCGACAAGGCCGGCGATTCCTTCGTCACGGTCGAGCGGCTGCTGCTGGCCCTGGCGATCGAGAAGGACAGCGAAGCCGGAAAGGTCCTCGGCAAGGCCGGCATCACGCCGCAGGCACTGAATGCCGCCGTCGAGGCGATCCGCAAGGGCCGTACCGCCGATTCGGCATCCGCCGAGCAGAGCTACGACGCGCTGAAGAAATACGCCCGCGACCTCACCGCCGCTGCCCGCGAGGGCAAGCTCGATCCCGTGATCGGCCGCGACGAGGAGATCCGCCGGACGATCCAGGTGCTCTCGCGCCGGACCAAGAACAACCCCGTGCTGATCGGCGAGCCCGGCGTCGGCAAGACCGCGATCGCCGAGGGGCTGGCGCTGCGCATCGTCAATGGCGACGTGCCCGAAGGCCTCAAGGACAAGGAACTGCTTTCGCTCGACATGGGCTCGCTGATCGCCGGCGCGAAATATCGCGGCGAATTCGAGGAGCGGCTCAAGGCGGTGCTGAACGAGGTTTCGGCGGCCGAGGGCGGCGTCATCCTCTTCATCGACGAGATGCACACCCTCGTCGGCGCCGGCAAGAGCGACGGCGCGATGGATGCGTCGAACCTGCTCAAGCCCGCTTTGGCGCGCGGCGACCTGCACTGCATCGGCGCCACCACGCTCGACGAATACCGCAAATATGTCGAGAAGGACGCGGCGCTGGCGCGGCGCTTCCAGCCCGTCTTCGTCGATGAGCCCTCGGTCGAGGACACGGTCTCGATCCTGCGCGGGCTGAAGGAGAAGTACGAGCAGCACCACCGTGTCCGGATCACGGATTCGGCTCTGGTCTCGGCCGCGACGCTGTCGAACCGCTACATCACCGACCGCTTCCTGCCCGACAAGGCGATTGACCTTGTCGATGAGGCCTCGGCGCGACTGCGCATGCAGGTCGACTCCAAGCCCGAGGAACTGGACTCGATCGATCGCGAGATCGTCCGGCTCCGGATCGAGCAGGAGGCGCTCAAGAAGGAGAATGACGCAGGCTCGAAGGAGCGCCTGAAGCGGCTCGAATCCGAACTCGCCGATCTGGAGTCACGCTCCGCTTCAATCACGGCGAAGTGGAAGGCCGAGAAGGACAAGCTCGGTGCCGCCGCTGAACTGAAGACGAAGCTCGACAACGCCCGCAACGAACTGGCCCAGGCGCAGCGCAAGGGCGAGTACCAGCGCGCCGGCGAACTGGCCTACGGCGAGATTCCGCAACTGGAGAAGACACTGGCCGAGATCGAGGCCATCGGCGATTCCTCCGGCATGGTCGAGGAGGCCGTGACCTCCGACCACGTCGCGCAGATCGTCAGCCGCTGGACCGGGGTGCCGGTCGATCGCATGCTCCAGGGCGAGAAGGAAAAGCTGCTGCGCATGGAGGAGGTCCTCGCCTCCCGCGTCGTAGGCCAGCGCGAGGCGGTCGAGGCCGTCTCGACGGCGGTTCGGCGCGCCCGCGCCGGCCTGCAGGACCCCAACCGGCCGATCGGCTCCTTCATGTTTCTGGGGCCCACCGGCGTCGGCAAGACCGAGCTGACCAAGGCCCTGGCCTCGTTCCTGTTCGACGACGACACCGCGATGGTGCGCCTCGACATGTCCGAATACATGGAGAAGCACTCGGTTTCCCGGCTGATCGGCGCGCCTCCCGGCTATGTCGGCTATGAGGAGGGCGGCGCGCTCACCGAAGCCGTGCGCCGCCGGCCCTATCAGGTCGTGCTCTTCGACGAGGTCGAGAAGGCCCATCCGGACGTGTTCAACGTCCTGCTGCAGGTGCTCGACGACGGGCGCCTGACCGACGGCCAGGGCCGCACGGTCGATTTCCGCAACGTGCTGATCATCATGACCTCGAACCTGGGCTCCGACTATCTGGTGAACCAGCCCGAGGGGCAGGATTCGGAGGCTGTCCGCGACGAGGTCATGGGCGTGGTCCGGCAGGCCTTCCGGCCGGAGTTCCTGAACCGCATCGACGACATCATCCTGTTCCACCGGCTGCGGCGCGAGGACATGGGCGCGATCGTCGACATCCAGATGGCCCGCCTCGCCAAGCTCCTGACCGATCGCAAGATCGTGCTGGAGCTGTCGAGCGAGGCTCGCCAGTGGCTCGCCGACAAGGGCTACGACCCCGCCTATGGCGCGCGCCCGCTCAAGCGCGCGATCCAGAAATCGGTGCAGGACCCGCTGGCCGAGCTGCTGCTGGCCGGCAAGATCCATGACGGCGAGACGGTGCCGGTCACGGTCGGCCCCGGCAGCCTGATGCTGGGAGACATTGCGGCGGTGAGGGAGAAGCGCCCCGCGGGCGTGCCGCTGAACTGACCGGCGTAGCCGACGTCATCCTCGGGCGGTGCGCAGCGCCGACCCGGGGATCTCCGGCAGGATCAATCTCCGGCAATAGACGCTCGGGTCTTCGCCCGAGTATGACGCCTTCACCCCCGCTTCAGCAGGAACACCGCCTGTGCGCCGAACAGGTTCCAGAACCACCAGGGCGCGCTGACGCCGACGCGTCCGCCCGCCGCGTCGAGCGCCACGGCCCGTTCCTTTTCCGCGCCGATCGTGTCGCACAGCGTCACGAAATCGCGGATCGTGCAGAAATGGATGTTGGGCGTGTCCCACCAGGCATAGGGCAGGGAGTCGGTCACCGGCATGCGGCCGAGGAAGAAGACCTGGCTGCGCATTTTCCAATGCCCGAAATTCGGGAAGGAGATGATTGCGCGCCGGCCGATCCGCAGCATCTGCTCGAGCACGAAGCGGGGATTGCGCGTCGCCTGGATCGTCTGGGAGAGAATGACGTAGTCGAAGGCGTCGTCGGGATATTCGGTCAGGTCGGTGTCCGCGTCGCCCTGGATCACCGAGAGCCCCCGCGCGACGCAGCCGGCCACGCCCTCGCGCGACAATTCGATCCCGCGCGCATCGACATTGCGGGTCTCGGCCAGCAGCGCCAGCAACGCGCCGTCGCCGCAGCCGACATCGAGCACGCGCGAGCCCGGCGTTACCATCTCGGCGACAAGCTTCAGGTCGATGCGGCTGGTGTGGGTGTCCATCGTCGTCAAGAGGATCTCCACCTGTCATTCCGGGGCGGCCCGACGGGCCGAACCCGGAACCCACGACCGGGTGAGCCCGATCGAACGAGTGTGATGCCGCGTGGAGCCCAGTCATGGGTTCCGGGTTCTTCGCTTCGCGAAGCCCCGGAATGACAGGGAAAAGCGCTGGTCATCAAATCCCCCGCGCCCGCGCCGCCGCGCCGAGGAAGCCCCGCGTCGTCGCAAACAGGTTCGGCTCCTCCAGCAGGAAGGCGTCGTGGCCCTTGTCGCTCTCGAGTTCGACGAAGGAGACCGAGGCGCCCGCCGCGTTGAGCGCGTGCACGATCGCGCGGGAATCGGCGGTCGGGAACAGCCAGTCGGAGGTGAAGGACGCCACGCAGAACCGCGTCTTCGTGCCCGCAAAAGCCTTGGCCAGCACGCCGTCATGATCGGCGGCGAGGTCGAAATAATCCATCGCCCGCGTCACGTAGAGATAGGAGTTGGCGTCGAAGCGCTCGACGAAGGACAGCCCCTGATAGCGCAGATAGCTCTCGACCTGGAAATCCGCGTCGAAGGAGAAGGTCGGCGCCTCCCGGTCCTGCAGCTTGCGGCCGAATTTGCGGTGCAGCGCCGGCTCGGAGAGATAGGTGATGTGCGCGCCCATGCGCGCCACCGAGAGCCCCTTGGAGGGGCGCGTGCCCTCTTCGAGATAACGCCCGCCGCGCCATTCGGGATCGGCCATCACGGCCTGCCGGCCGACCTCGTGGAAGGCGATATTCTGGGCTGAGTGCTTGGCGGCGCTCGCCAGCGGCAACGCGGCGAAGACGCGCTCGGGATAGCTCGCCGCCCATTGCAGCACCTGCATGCCGCCCATCGAGCCCCCGGCGACGCAGAACAGGGTTTCGATCCCCAGGCTGTCGATCAGGTGCCGCTGCGCCCGCACCATGTCGCGGATCGTCACCATCGGGAAGGCCAGCCCCCAGGGCTTGCCGGTCTCGGGGTTGGTCGAGGCCGGGCCGGTCGTGCCGGTGCAGCCGCCGACGACATTGGCGCAGATCACGAAGAAGCGGTCGGTGTCTACAGGCTTGCCCGGCCCGACCATGGCGGTCCACCAGCCGCCCTTGCCGGTGATCGGGTTGCGGCTGGCCACATGCTGGTCGCCGGTGAGGGCATGGCAGACCAAGATGGCGTTCGAGCGGGCCTCATTCAGAACGCCATAGGTCTGGTAGGCGATCTGCCAGTGGTCGAGGCTGACGCCGCAATCCATCACTAGCGGCGTGTCGGGGCCGAAGCGGGCCACCGCGCTCGTCGGCTCGTTGGCTTCCTTCAGAGGGTCGGCCAGGCTCGCGGAAAAATCGCTCATTCTTGTCCGTTTCGACGCGATAATCTGGCTTGCCGGTCAGGTCGTTCGGAAGATCGAACCCTAGCGATGCCGCGACGCGTGCGTCATGTCAACGCGGCGTTGCGTCCGCGGCTTTGCCAAGGGCCCGTGGCAGCGCTATGGAGCCTGACGATCCCCGAAGCCCTCATCCTGAGGAGCCGCGGAACGCGGCGTCTCGAAGGATGCTCCAGCGCACTCTGGATCATCCTTCGAGACGCAGGCTTCGCCGGCTCCTCAGGATGAGGGCTGAGGACTTCAGCCGAGAAGCGCGTCTTGCCATCATGACCGAAGCCGCTCCGACCACGCTCGCCGCGCCCACGACCCTTGCCGATCTGCGCGCCGAGATCGACCGCATCGATGCGCGGATGCACGGCCTGCTGATGGAGCGGTCCGCGATCATCGAGACGCTGATCTCGGTCAAGAAGACGCAAGTGTCGGGCTCGGCCTTCCGCCCCGGCCGCGAGGCCGACATGATGAAGCGGCTGGCGCTGCGCCATCAGGGCCTGCTGCCGCTCGACACCATCGAGGGCATCTGGCGCATCATCATCGCGACCTTCACCTATGTTCAGGCGAATTACGCTGTCCACGCCGATGTCTCGGGCGGCGACGCTGCGATGCGCGATTCCGCCCGCTTCCATTTCGGCTTCACCGTCCCCTTCGTCACCCATGAGGATGCGCGCGCCGTCATCCGCGCCGTGGCGGATTCGGCCGGCGATCTCGGCATCTTCCGCATGGACCAGGGCGCCAGCGCCGGCATCTGGTGGCGCGATCTCGTCGGCGCCGACGCGCCCAAGATCATCGCGCGCCTGCCCTTCATCGAGCGGCCGAACCACCCGGCCGGCACGCCGGTCTATTGCATCGCCAAGCCGCTGGCGGATGCCGCCATGCGCGAGATCGTGCTCTATGCCGCCCGCGTCGAGCGCTGGTCGGAGACGCTGCGGGCCGGGCTCGCCCAGCATCTGGCCGAGGTCTCGGCCTCGGCCGCCGACGGCTCGCATCTCTCGCTGCTGGTGGCTGCGTCGGGTGAGGTCGATCAGGCCGCGATCCGCGCCTCGCTGGAACCCGCCGGCCTGAGCGACTTCGCCGAGATCGGCAGCCACGCCGCCCGCTTCGCCTTCAAGCCTGTCCGTTCGTGAACCCGCTTCCGATGTCGTCCTGAACCACCCGTCGTCATCCTGGACGCCGCGCAGCGGCGCTCCGGGATCCATCGTAGAGCGTCGCGCCCTCCGATGGACCCCGGTCGACCTTCGGTCGCCCAGGATGACGGAGCGGGTGTTACAATCGAAGAGAGCCAAGACCATGTCCGCAGCCACCCGCCCCATGCCCCGCCCGGGCGTCCTCGACATCGAGGCCTATGTCCCCGGCAAGTCGGCCGCTCCGGCCGGCGTCAAGCTGCACAAGCTCTCCTCGAACGAGACCCCGCTGGGCCCCAGCCCCAAGGCCGTCGAGGCCTATGGCAAGATCGCCGGCAAGCTGGAACTCTATCCGGACGGCTCCTCGACCAAGCTGCGCGAGGCGATCGCCGGCCGCTACGGGCTCGATGCCGGCCGCATCCTCTGCGGCACGGGCTCGGATGAACTGCTCCAGCTCATCACCAAGGCCTATCTCGGTGATGGCGACGAGGGCGTCTTCACTCAGCACGGCTTCCTGGTCTACCGCATCGCCATCCTGGCGGCCGGCGGCAAGCCCGTCGTCGTCGACGAGACGAACTTGACCGCCGATGTCGACGCCATCCTGGCGGCCGTGACGCCGCGCACGAAGATCGTCTTCCTCGCCAACCCCAACAACCCGACCGGGACCTATCTGCCCTTCGACGAGGTCAAGCGCCTGCACGCCGGGCTGCCCTCGAACGTGCTGCTGGTGCTGGACGCGGCCTATGCCGAATATGTCCGCCGCAACGACTATGCGTCGGGCCTCGAACTGGTCGCCGAGAGCGAGAACGTCGTGATGACGCGCACCTTCTCGAAGATCTATGGCCTCGCCAATCTCCGCATCGGCTGGATGTACGGGCCGGCTCACATCATCGACGCGCTGGAACGCATCCGCGGCCCGTTCAACGTCAACGGCGCGGCGATTGAGGCCGGCGCGGCCGCGATCGCCGACGAGGCCCATGTCGCCGCCGCGATCGAGCACAACGACAGATGGCTGGCCTGGACCACCGCCGAACTCGAGAAGCTCGGGCTGACGGTGACGCCCTCCGTCGGCAACTTCGTGCTGGTCCATTTCCCCGCGACGCCGGGCAGGACGGCGAAGGAGGCCGACGCCTTCCTGACCCAGCGCGGCCTGATCCTGCGCGGCGTCGGCGCCTATGGGCTGCCGGGTGCGCTGCGCATGACCATCGGGACCGAGGAACAGAACCGGCTCGTCGTCGCCGCCCTCAGCGAATTCCTGGCGGCGTGATGGCGCCGTCCCAGGACAGCTTCGCGCCCCGGCGGGACGCCCCGCTCTTCGGGCGGCTCGCGATCATAGGCATCGGGCTGATCGGCTCCTCGATCGCCCATGCCGCCAAGGCGCTGAACCTCGCCGGCCGCGTCGTGCTCTATGACCGCGAGCCGGAGGTGCGGCAGCGGGCCCGCGAACTCGGCCTCGGCCACGAGATCGCCGACACGGCGGCGGCTGCGGTCGCGGACGCCGACCACATCATCCTCTGCGTGCCGGTCGGTGCCTGCGGCGCGGTAGCGGCCGAGATCGCCGCGATGCTCAAGCCGGGTGCGATCCTCTCCGATGTCGGCTCGGTCAAGAAATCGGTTGTCGATGCGGTAACGCCGCATCTGCCCGAGGGCGTGCATTTCGTCCCGGCCCATCCGGTGGCGGGCACGGAGAATTCCGGCCCCGATGCCGGCTTCCCCAGCCTCTTCCTCAACCGCTGGTGCATCCTGACCCCGGCGGAGGACGCCGATCCGGCTGCTATCGCCGCCACCCGCCAGTTCTGGGAGGGCATGGGCGCCATCGTCGAGGTTATGACCGCTAGCCATCATGACCTCGTGCTCGCCGTCACCAGCCATCTGCCGCATCTGATCGCCTACAACATCGTCGGCACGGCGGAGGATCTGGCGGCGGTGACGCAGTCGGAGGTGATCAAATTCTCGGCCGGCGGCTTCCGCGATTTCACCCGCATCGCAGCCTCCGACCCGACGATGTGGCGCGACGTCTTCCTGCACAACAAGGATGCGGTGCTGGAGATGCTCGGCCGCTTCAGCGAGGACCTGGCGGTGCTCACCCGCGCCATCCGCTTCGGCGACGGCGACACGCTGCACAAGCACTTCACCCGCACCCGCGCCATCCGCCGCGGCATCGTCGCGCTCGGCCAGGAGAAACCCGAGACGGAGAAGCTGCGGAAGGACTGAGGCAAGGCGGACGAACAAAAGCAGGGGGCGGACGAAAAAGCCGGAGTTTCCGCCCCGAGCCTCGCCCTTCGCCTTGCCAAGAATCGGCCGGGCTGATAGAGGCTCCCGCGTCGCCGCTTTAGCTCAGCTGGTAGAGCACCTCATTCGTAATGAGGGGGTCGGGGGTTCGAATCCCTCAAGCGGCACCAGATTTCCTCTGAGCACTAATTGTCCTTAGGATTTTGATCCGCACCACATGCGGATCAAGGCCAAGTTCAACATTGAATTTTGCTGTGGACGGACAGTCTTGGGCGGGGTGTGCTGAGTACCCATCGCTGGGATTCGTCTATCTCGCTGGGCACGCTCGGCTTCGCGAAGCTGAGCCGGTTTGCAACCTGCGGGCGCATGTGCAATTGGCGAGTAGTGGTCCCTTGGTCTGGGCCATCGCCTCCATCTGCGCGACAAAGGGGCAGGCGATGCAGCTTGCGATGTTTCGAAAAAAGGTGGCCGACGAACTTGGTTTTGTGGGTACAGGGGTTACCCGACCACGGGTGGTCCGTGCCGACGATAGCTTGATATACATCGTAAAAGACGATGCTCCTGGCCAAGCGCTATCGGTACGTGCTTCCGAATTTATCTGGCTGTCGATTGCGAAGGCCATAGGATTGCCCGCCGCGAGTCCGGAAATTATCGAGGACGGCACTGGTCGCGCCATCGTCGGCACACGATATGAGATCTCTATTCAGCCGGACACAAGCATGCTCCTGCTGTCAGGGCGTGTGGCAAGGGGCGGCATCTTTCTAAGCCGCATATTCGCATACGATGTTTTTATCGCGAACTGGGACCGTCATCCGGGCAACTATCTCGTCATTAACGATGGGTCGGGCGCGCTGACGGTCTTTGCTATCGACTTTTCTCACGTCACGGTCCACCCGGGTCTCTGTGAACAGGCGCGCGATCCGCTTCAATTTCCAAACAACGCAACTCGGGCGATGTTTGGGCAAATAGTCTCGCCATACGGTTTCGATGCTGCAAGCGCTTTGGAGACGGTTGAGAGACTTCGGGACTTGCCCGCCGTGGCCGTGGAAGCGATGTTAACCGCAATGCCGGATGAGTGGTTGAGCATTGCAGACCGCCAAAGCGTCGCGGCTTGGTGGAGCGGGCCGGAACGGAAAATTCGAGCCGATTTGGTCGAGCAAGGATTGAAAAATGGCACGTTTGCATAATTTTGCTGTCATTCGCTTGGCTCCCGATCCGCTGCGCGGCGAAGCGCTAAACGTTGGTGTGATCATCTTTAGGCAGGGTGAAGTTGATATTCGCCTAGGGGAGGTGCTGACTCGTGCGCGAGCGGTCTATCCAGCCGCGAACTCGGAGATTCTTCATGATGGCGTAGCCGTCATGCGCCGTCTTGGAGCGGCCCCGCTGCCGCCTTCCGAGCTTCACCGGACGATGCAGCGCATTGGACTTTTTGCGCTCGGAGAACTTGGGTCCTTTACGGTCGACGACGATCGACCAGAAACCTATGAAGGCCATGTCGCCCGGCTTTTAAAAGCGTTTACAGGTGGCAGGCCGGTGGCCGAACGTCTCAAGCCTGTTCCACGGCTGACGACGGCCGTTCGAAAAGTTTTTCGGAAAGAGAAGCTTCTTGCTCCCGCCGGCGACGCCGGTGCGATTCTCGAACACAGGATCGTTCCGGACTGGCCCATACCGAACCGTCCAAGTTTGCGAGCTGATCTGGCACTCAAGAACAGAATCATGCGCGTTTGCGAGGTGGTCGATCTCAAGCTCGATGAGGACTCTCCGCCGCCTCCGGCACTTTTTGAGGGCGTCGTCACGCTCGACGTCGCTGAGCGCGAGGTCGATGCAAAACAGCGAGTTCTCGCCTATCGCGCAGTCGGCTCCGCCCGGCGTATTGACGAAGCGCTGGCGATCGCACGCTTGCACGCAACGAACCTCGTGAACTGGAATTCTGCTGACGAGAGGGAAACGTTTCTACATGAGTGGATCGACGCCGCGCGCGCTGGCACGGCTTCTTATCAGCACTAATGGCTTAAAATTAGCTGTGTTTGCGTGAGAGCAAGCACTTCGGCGGCATCCCGTTTGCCAGACCGAAGGTCTTTGTTTGATAGGTGGGATACGAACCTGCGAGCCCGTCTGCCCATCTCTTCATCGCCGCGCTGGCGCATTTTGCTGCGCGCGCTCCGATTGCCCGGGGATTTTTTTGATGCCATGAATTGGTTCCCGGAGGAACTAATTCCATGCCTAGCCTGCCGCACGCGGATCTTATTCTCCAGAACGGTCCGGTCTATCTCGGGCTGAAGGAGGGTTACGCCTCGGCGGTCGCGCTCTGGGCCGGCAAGGTTCTGGCCACCGGCACGCCTGCCGATATGGCGCCATTGATCGGTCCCGGCACGAAGGTGATCGACCTCGCCGGCCGCATGGCGACGCCCGGTCTCTACGAGGCGCATCTCCATCTGCTGCCGCTCGGGCTGACGATGAAGGAACTCGACATCCGGCCGCGCTTCGTGCGCACGCTGGACGGGCTGCTGGAGATGATCGCGCAGGCGGCGGCCAAGGCGAAGCCCGGCGAATGGATCCTGGCGCGCGGCTACGACCATTTCGAACTCGACGTGAAGCGCCACCCGCACCGCACGGAGCTCGACCGCGCCGCGCCGAACAACCCTGTCTACATCGTGCGCGCCTGTGGCCATCTCTCGGTCGCCAATTCGCTGGCGTTGAAGCTCGCCGGCGTTGACGAGAAGACCCCTGTTCCTGCCGGCGGCGCGATCGAGCAGGTCAATGGCGTGCTGACCGGGTTGATGGCCGAGAACGGCCGCGACGCCGTCAAGAAGGTCATTCCCGATCCGACCGACGAGGAACTCGTCGCGGCGATTGAGCGGGCAGGGCGCTACTGCAATGCCTTCGGCATCACCTCGGTCATGGACGCTGCGGTGGGCATGCGCTCGCGCTATCGCGAGGTCGCAGCCTACCGCACGGCGCAGCGCACCGGCCGCCTGCCGGTGCGGACCAATATGTGCCTGCTCGGCGGGCATAACGGCATCGTCGAACAGTGCTTCGCCGACGGGCTGGTGACGGGGGCGGGCGACGACTGGCTCAGCGTCGGGCCGGTCAAGATCTTCACCGACGGCTCGGCCGGCGGCAAGACGGCGGCGATGAGCCTGCCCTATCTCGGCGAGCCCGAGACGAAGGGCATCTTCTGCCTCACCGATGACGAGATGGACGCGCTGACCCGCGACTATCACGCCAAGGGCTATCAGCTCGCGGTGCATGCCATCGGCGATGCCGCCATCGAGCAGACGCTGAATGCGATGGAAAACGGGCTGAACGACCACCCCGATGCCGACCGCCGCCACCGCATCGAGCATTGCGGCTTCAACTCGAAGGAGCAGATCGCCCGCATGGTCCGGCTCGGCATCGAGCCCGTGCCGCAGCCGGTCTTCATCTATGATTTCGGGGATCTCTATCTCTCGGTGCTGGAGCAGGAGCGGGTCGACGCCTGCTATCCGATGCGGGACTGGATCACCGCCGGCTTGAAGCCCGCCGCCTCATCCGATGCGCCGGTCTGCGACGCGAACATCTGGCCCAACATCTACACGATGCTGACCCGCAAGACGGCGCGCGGCACGGTCATCTCGCCGGACCAGACCCTGACGATCGATGAGGTCATCTCCGCCTACACCGAGTTCGGCGCCTATGTGAACCGCTGCGAGGACAGCCGTGGCCGCCTCCTGCCGGGCATGGCGGCGGACGTCGCGATCTTCTCCCGCGACTTGTCCACCGCCACGCCGGAACAGCTCTTGCACGAGACCCGCTGCGACATGACGATCATCGCGGGCAAGGTCGTGTACGAGGCGGGAGCGTGATGAGTGTGATCGCGGCGTTGGTGGTGTTTGGCGGGGAACCTCTCCGTCATCCCGGACAGGCGGCCCTCGGGTCCTGCCTTCGGCAGGCCCAAGGACAGGCTCCGCCGCGCCGATCCGGGACCCATTCCGGAACGGTTCAGACATGGATCCCGGATCTCCGCTTCGCTGCGTCCGGGATGACGGCGTGTTTCTCTGAAATGGCGATGAGCAGGCGCGTCGCATGCTGAACCACATCGCCCAGCGCCTCGCCATGTCGGTGCCGGTGCTGCTCGGCGTGCTGCTGTTCGGCTTCCTGCTGCTGCAGCTCGTCCCCGCCGACCCCGCCGCCATCGTCGCCGGCCCCATGGCGAGCCCGGAGCTGGTCGAGCAGGTCCGCAAGGATCTCGGCCTCGAGCGTCCCGTCTATGTCCAGTTCGGCATCTATCTCGCCCGTGTCCTGCAGGGCGATCTCGGCGTCTCGCTGATCTCCAACACCAGCGTCGTCGCCGAACTCGGCGAGGCGATCGGCCCCACCGCCGAGCTGATGTTCGCCTGCCTGGTCTGGGCCGTGCCGCTCGGCATCGCGCTCGGCACCATCGCGGCCGTCTATCGCGGCCGCCTGCTCGACCGCATCGTCATCGCGATCTCGGTCGCGGGCGTCTCGACCCCGGTGTTCTTCATCGGGCTGATCCTGATGCAGTATATCGGCTACCATTGGGGGCTCTTGCCCTTCATCGGGCGCGGCGGTCCGCTCTGGAGCCTCGACGGGCTCGCCGCCATCGCGCTGCCGGCACTGACGCTCGGCCTCGTCTTCATCGGCCCGATCGCCCGCATGACGCGCACGGCGGCGCTGGAGGTGCTGAGCGCCGACCATGTTCGCACCGCCCGCGCCAAGGGGCTCTCCGAGCGCGCCGTGGTGCTGCGGCATGTGCTGCGCAACGCGCTGATCCCCGTGGTGACGCTGATCGGCCTGCAGGCCGGTTATCTCCTGGGCGGCGCCGTCGTCACCGAGACGATCTACTCCTGGCCCGGCGTCGGCCGGCTCGCCGTCGGCGCCATCCTCGCCAGCGACTTCCCGCTGGCCCAGGGCGCCATCCTGATCCTGGCGCTGGCCTTCCTGATCATCAATCTCATCGTCGACATGCTCTATGCCGTGCTCGATCCGCGGGTGGACAAACATGGCTGACATCGCTGTCACCGCACCGGTCGCAAGCCGGCCGCTCAAGGCCTTCGGGCGCCGCATCCTGCGCGACAAGCTCGCTTTGCTCGCGGCGCTCATCCTGATGATCATCGTGCTGGCGGCCCTGTTTGCGCCCTGGCTCGCCCCGTTCGACCCTTACAACACCACGCGCCGGCCCTTCATCCCGCCGATCTGGAGCGAGGGCTCGCTGCCGCAATACTGGCTCGGCACCGACGGGCAGGGCCGCGACATGCTCTCGCGCCTGCTCTACGGCACGCGGCTAACCCTGGTGATGGGCCTGGCCTCGATCATCATCGGCGGGGGGCTGGGCGCGCTGATCGCGCTGCTCGGCGTCTATTACCGCCGGCTCGACCCCTACATCATGCGCGCCGCCGATATCCTGCTCTCCTTCCCGGCGATCCTGCTCGGGCTGGCGCTGGCTGCCGTCGTCGGGCCGGGCCTGACCGCGATCGTGATCGCGCTCTCGATCGCGACCATCCCCGACGTCGCCCGCATCACCCGCAGCGCCGCCATCGTCATCATGGGGCAGGACTATATGGAGGCCGGCCGGGCCATGGGCCTGCCGGACCGGACGCTGATCTGGCGCTACCTCGCGCTCAACTGCCTGTCGCCGGTCTTCGTCTTCATGACGCTCCGTTTCGGCCAGATCATCCTGATCGGCGCCGCGCTGTCCTTCCTCGGGCTCGGCGTGCGGACGCCCGAGGCTGAACTCGGCATGATGGCGTCGCTGGGCCGCGATGCGCTGTTCTTCGCGCCGCATATCTCGCTTCTGCCAAGCCTCGTGATCATCGCCATCGTGCTCTGCGTCAACCTGCTGGGCGATGCCCTGCGCGACCTGCTCGATCCGCGCATGAGGAACCAGTGAATGAGCCACGCGCCCCATTTCACGCGGTCATCCCGGGCGCAGCGAAGCGAAGACCCGGGATCCATTCCGGAACGCCAGCCGGAGAGGTTCCGGAATGGATCCCGGATCGGCGCGGCTTTGCCGCCTGTCCGGGATGACGGCGCGGATGGAGCGAGGTCGATCCAAATCTGACGGTACGTGACACAAAAAGGGGAGAACGATCGTGAAGCATCTGACATCCATCGCCACCGGCGCCCTGCTGGGGCTGGCGGCGCTTGCCGGGCCTGCCCTGGCGCAAGGCTCCAACACCAGCCTGACCATCGTGCGCGAGGTCGACAGCGACCGCTACGACCCGCACCGCTCGACCGCGCGCGCGGCCTCCGAGGTCATCTTCATGATGGCCGATACCCTGGTCTCGCTCGACCACGACATGTCGACGATCAAGCCCGGCCTCGCCACCTCCTGGACGATGTCGCCCGACGGCAAGACCTACACCTTCAAGCTGCGCAACGACGTCTCCTTCTGCGACGGCAAGAAGCTGACCGCGCAGGACGTCGTCTATTCGATCAAGCGCTGGATCGACCCGGCCACGCGCTCGCCCGTGCGCTGGCGCGCCGGCAAGGTCGACGACATCGTCGCGGTCGACGACACCACGGTCGAATACAAGCTGACCGACCCCTTCTCGGAGCTGCTCTACCAGCTCACCCAGAGCTTCGCGGTGATCGTGGACAAGGCCAATGTCGAGGCGCTCGGCGCCGATTTCGGCGTCAAGGGCTTCAACGGCACCGGCCCCTATTGCTGGGGTGACTGGAAGCCGCGCAATGAATTCCGCCTGAAGAAGCACGCGGCCTACAAATGGGGCCCGCCGATCTACGAAAACAAGGGCGCCGCCCAGATCGAGGAAATCGTCTGGCGCATCGTGCCCGAGGAGAACACCCGCCTCGCCGCCGTCATGACCGGCCAGAGCCAGGTCACGCAGTACGTGCCCTATTCCGGCCTGTCGCAGATCCGCGCCAACCGCAACCTCAAGCTCGTCGAGTCCAAGGAAGCGTTCTGGACCTATTTCGTCGGCTTCAAGATCGACAAGGAGGGCGTCAACGATCCGGCCGTCCGCAAGGCCATGGTCATGGCGGTCGACCAGAAGGCGATCGCCGATAACCTCTATTTCGGCGAGGTCGAGCCGGCCTACAGCTACATCTCCAGCGAGGCGCTCGACTGGAACAAGGCCGTGACTCCGATCAAGACCAATGTTGCCGAGGCCAACAAGATCCTCGACGCGGCGGGCTGGGTGAAGGGGTCGGACGGGTTCCGCGCCAAGGACGGCAAGAAGCTCTCGCCGATCGCCTATGGCTTCACCGGCTCGACTTGGCAGAAGCTGATGGAGGCGATTCAGGGCGATCTGCGCAAGATCGGCGTCGATCTCCGGGTCCAGCTCTTCGATGCGACGATCGGCTGGGGCAAGCTGGCGACGCAGGAGTTCGACATGTTCGGGATGAGCTTCCCCTACATCTCGGCCGGCGACGCGCTGAACCTGTATTTCCCCTCCGCCAATGCGCCGACGCCCAACCGGATGAACTGGAAGGACGCCGAAACCGACGCGCTGCTCACCAAGGGCATGACCGCCCTGAACGATGCCGATCGCGCGGCCGCCTATGGCGAGGTGCTCAAGAAGGTGCATGACGCGGCGGTCTGGCTGCCGCTCTATCACGAGCCGATGAAGATCGCGGCCTCGGCCAGGCTCGCCCCCTTCAAGGCCCACAACATTTATGGCTGTGGGTTGTATAAGGGGCTGGACCTGAAGTTCGTCCGCTGATCCCGCGTCATTCTCGGGCGAAGCGAAGCGCAGACCCGAGAATCTTCTGACTGTCATGGTCGGCTTGAGCCGACCATGACGCCCTGATTCTGCCCAGCCGGAGCCCGCCATGCCGATCACCCTCATCGCCAACGCCAGCTGGATCGTCGCCTACGACGCCAAGGCCAAGGGCCATGTCTATCTGCGCGACGGCGACGTCGCCTATGACGGCGACCGGATCGTTCATGTCGGCGGCAGCTACAAGGGCAAGGCCGACGTCACGATCGACGGGCGCGGCAAGATGGTGATGCCCGGTCTTGTCAACATCCACTCCCATCCCTCCTCGGAGGCGATGACCAAGGGCTGGAACGACGAACTCGGCTCGCCGAAGATGTACGGCACGGCGCTTTACGAGTTCATGCCGCTGTTCCGCTGCGACGCGCAGGGCATCAAGTCCTGCGCGCAGGTGACCTATTCCGAACTGCTGATGTCGGGCGTCACCACGCTGGTCGACATGTCGGTCGCCTGGGACGGCTGGCTGGAGACCTTCAAGGCCTCAGGCCTGCGCGGCGTCTTCTCGCCGATGTACCGCTCGGCGCGCTGGTACACCGACAACGGCCATCTCGCGAAATACGAATGGGACGAGAAGGCCGGCGAGGCTGCGATGGCCGCCGCGATGAAGCTGCTCGACCAGGTCGCCGCCGACGATTCCGGCCGTCTGTCCGGCATGGTCTCGCCCTCGCAGATCGACACCTGTTCGCCCGAACTGATCCAGGCCAGCTACGCCGAGGCCGAGGCCCGCAAGCTGCCCTTCCAGATCCACGCTGCCCAGAGCGTCGTCGAGTTCCACGAGATCACCCGCCGCCATGGCATGACGCCGGTGGAGTGGCTGGAGGAGCTCGACGTGCTCGGGCCGTTCTCGATCATCGGCCACGGCATCTTCCTCGACCATCACTCCTCGGTGAAATGGCCGGCGACGGACGATCTCGGCTGCCTCGTCGAGACCGGCACGAATGTCGCCCATTGCCCGATCGTGTTCCAGCGCCGCGGCATCGCGATGCAGAGCTTCGGCCAGTATGTCGCCGCCGGAGTCAATGTCGGCATCGGCACCGACACCTATCCCCATCACATGCTCGAGGAGTTGCGCGCCGTCTGCATCGGCTCACGCATGATGGCCGAGGACGTCTACGATCTCAGAACCTCGGATGCCTTCAATGCCGCGACGCTGGGCAGCGCCAAGGCGCTGGGCCGCGACGATATCGGCCGGCTCGCCAAGGGCGCAAAGGCCGATATCGTGCTGGTCGACGTCACCCACCCGATGATGCGCCCGCTGCGCGATCCGATCCGCAGCCTGATCTACGCGGCAGGCGAGCGCGCGGTGACGACGGTCATCGTCGACGGCGTCACCGTCGTCGACAACGGCAAGGTCCTGACGATGGACTACGCCGCCGCTGCCGCCGAGCTGGAAGAGGCGCAGCGCCGTGCCGAGCCCAAGGTCAAGGACCTCGACTGGGCCAAGCGCGACCATCTCGAAATCTCCCCGCTGACCTTCCCGACGAAGCGCTGAGCCGCATCAGCCGATTCTTGATCTCGCCACTTCGCGCCCCTACCGTCCGTGCCATGGATCGTCAGGGAATGCGGAGGGCGTCATGTCGGCAGTCGAGAAGATCGGTGCGGAGGCAGGCGCCCGCTCGCCCTATTTCGGGGAGGAGCATGAAGCGCTGCGCGATCAGGTGCGGCGTTTCGTCGAAACCGAGATCAAGCCGCACGCGCTCGCCTGGGAAGAGGCCGGCTTCGTCCCGCGCGAGGTCTTGCGCAAGATGGGCTCGCTCGGCTTCCTCGGCATTCGCTACCCCAGCGACTATGGCGGCTCGGACATGGACACGATGGCCACCGTCGTGTTCGCCGAGGAGCTGGGTCGGTCGACCTTCTCCGGCGTTGCCATCACCGCGCTCGTCCACACCGACATGGCGTCCGTCCATATCGCCAATGGCGGCAGCAAGGCGCAGCGCGACCGGCTGATGCCGGCCATCGTCGCCGGCGAGAAGATCGTCGCGGTCGCCGTGACCGAGCCCGACGCGGGCTCCGACGTGAAGGGCATCCGCGCCACGGCACGGCGCGAGGGCGACAGTTACGTCCTCAACGGCGCCAAGGTCTACATCACCAACGGTGTCCATGCCGATCTCTACTGCGTCGCTGCCAAGACCGACCTCTCGGCCAAGCCCTCGCAGTCCGTCTCGATCTTCCTGGTCGAGAAGGGCACGCCGGGCTTCCGCGTCGCGCGCGAACTCGACAAACATGGCTGGCGCTCATCGGACACCGCCGAACTCGTCTTCGAGGATTGCCGCATCCCGGCCGAAAATCTGCTCGGGCAGGAGGGGCGCGGCTTCTATGCGATCATGAGCAACTTCCAGAATGAGCGCATCGTCATCGGCGCCATGGCAATGGGCGAAGCCCAGGCCGCCATCGATCTGACACTGGAATACGTGAAGACGCGCAAGGCCTTCGGGGCACCCCTCTGGGACAAGCAGGCGATCCGCCAGAAGCTCGCCATGCTCGCCGCCAAGGTCGAGGCCGGCCGCCAGCTCGTCTATCACGCCGCCTTCCTCGACACGCAGGGCCACGACGCCACCCGGGAGGTCTCGATGGTCAAGGCCTATTGCGGCGAACTGGTCAACGAGGTGATGTATGCCTGCCTGCAGTTCCATGGCGGCATGGGCTACATGCGCGAAAGCACGATCGAGCGCATGACCCGCGACGCCCGCGTCCAGACCATCGGCGGCGGCGCTACTGAGGTCATGCTGGAAGAGGTCGCCAAGCGATTGTGAGCGGCCCGCGCGACGATCGACAGACGCCGGTTCGTCCGGGCCCGGCGGCGGCTTTCCCGGAAATGCGCCGGTATGCCTACGGCAAGCCGACGCCAAAGCTCAACGCGTCGGAAGCAAGTGCCTGACTTAACTTCGTTTTGAGGGGTTATCGCAGACAAGCCGCTCATGTCTGAGGCAAAACTCAAATTCGGCGGCGAATTTCGCGACACGGCGATCGAGCAGGCCTTCACGACCGCACGTTTCGACGAGACGCTCCGGCAATGCCGGCTGCTCTTCGCGCTTTCGGCCGCGCTCAACACCCTGTTTCTGCTGAGTGATTGGCGCTTCGCCGGCACGCCGCATTTCTTTGTCGCCGTACCCGCCCGCTTGTCGGTCGTCGCCTTCTCGCTGCTATGCGTCTGCCTCGTTGCACGGGCGACCACTGTCGCGCGGGCAGAAGCTGTGACCGTGCTGTGGCAAGCCACGACGGCGGTGGCGGTGGCGTTCCTCGTCAGCTCACGCAGCGATCTCGCATTGTTCGTCGTCCTGCTGCTGCCGTCGATCTTCTATCTCGTCGCGCCGACCTCGTTCCGCTTCACGCTGCTCATGGGGATCGGCACCAGCGTGCTGATGTTGATGGGTTATCTCGGTCGCGGGCCTTACCCGACGACCTTGCTTGGCCTCGTGCTCGTCCTCGCCATGCTGAACTTCGCGCTCAGCCTGGTGGTGATCCATGCCAACCGCCTGCGCCGGCTGGAGTGGCTCGCCACGCAATCAGAGCGCTCGGCGAGGGAGGCGCTGGAAGAAAGCCAGGCCTTGCTCGAGCGGGTTTTCATGGCGGTGCCGATCCCGCTGGTCGTCACCGCGGTCGCCGACGGCGCCTATCTGCGGGCCAATGCAGCGGCGATCCGCTATCTCGGCGGTCCGGACGCGACCGATCTCGCCGGTCTCGTGATCGCCGACAGCATCGGGCTCGACGATCGCCGCCGTGCCATGGCCGAACTCAGGGAGCGCGGGCAGATCGAGGCGCTGGAGGTCGCTCTGCGTGATGGCTGCGGACGGGCGCGCGACGCCGTCATCACCGCCGCAACGGTCCCGATCGGCCAGAATCAGGCCTTTGCGGCGGGTTTCGTCGACATCACCGAGCGCAACGCGGCTGCTGCCCAGATGCGCTGGCAGGCGACGCATGACGCGCTCACGGGCCTGCCCAACCGCCTGTCGTTCCACGAGAGGCTGACCGAAGCCCTGAGCCGCCGCACGGATGGCTCCGTCGCGCTGTACCTGGTGGACCTCGACGACTTCAAATCGATCAACGATACCCTCGGCCATGATGTCGGCGACCACCTGCTGATCGCCGTGGGCGAGCGTCTGCAGCAGGCGCTTGAGCCGGGGGATGTCGTCGCGCGTCTCGGCGGCGACGAATTCGTGGTGATTGCCGAATTGGCGGGCGGGTTGGATCAGGCGGCCGCCAGGGCCGAAGTCCTGATGCAGGCTTTGTGCAAACCGTTCTCGGGCGTCGAGATCGCCGGGCCGATGCGCGCGAGCATCGGCTACGCCCTCTCGCCGCATCACCATGATGACGTCGGCGAACTGCTTAAGGACGCCGATCTCGCGCTCTACCGGGCCAAGGCGCTGGGCCGGAACATGGCGCTCGTCTATGATCCGGCGATGCGCGAGGCCATGCATGCGCGCGTCGAGATCTGCGCAGCGCTGTGCGATGCGGTCGCCCAGGGACGGGTCGTGCCGTTTTACCAGCCGCAGATCGACTTGCGCAGCGGCGCGATCGATGGCCTGGAGGTCCTCGCGCGCTGGGACCATCCGCAACGCGGGATCGTGCCGGCCGGCGCCTTCCTGCTGGCCCTGCAGGACCCGGAGACGGCGCGTCAGATCGGCGACGCGGTGTTGCGGGGCGCCATGGCCGATTGCCGAGCCTGGCTTGATGCCGGGCTCGTCGTGCCGCGGCTCTGGATCAACCTGGCGCCGGGCGTCTTCCGGGATCCCGCATTTCCAGACATCCTGCTCGACAGGTTGGGGCAGGCCGGCCATGTGCCGGCGCAATTCGGGGTCGAGGTGACTGAAAATGTCCTGCTGACGCGGCAGGGTGAGCAGGCCGGGCCGGCGCTTCAGCGGCTGCGCGCGGCGGGCATCAGCGTGGCGCTGGACGATTTCGGCACAGGCTACGCGTCGTTGACGCATCTGCGGCGGCTGCCGGTCGACGTGGTCAAGATCGACCGCGCCTTCGTGGCGCGGGTCGGCGAAGGCGGCGAGGATGCGGCGATCGTGCGGGCGGTCGTTGCGCTGACGGCCGAATTGCGGCTGGACGTCATTGCGGAAGGCATCGAGACCGTGGAGCAGCAGGAATTCCTGCGTGCGCAGGGCTGCCGCTTGGGGCAGGGCTATCTCTATGCTCGTCCGGTGCCGGCCAGCGAGGTCCCGGCGCTGATCGCGCGTGCGGATCTGTGGCCCGCCACCGACGCAGGGCAGGGCGGCGCCGCCACGGCCTGACGCCACGCTCCGGCCTTTGCTAGCCTTGCGCCATTCGACGCCGAACCGCCCGTTGCAGGAGATTCAACGACCCATGCGCGCCTTCTATCATCCCGACCAGTCGCTGCACGATCCCCAGCAATATCTGCGTTACGGCCGCGTCGTGGCGCCCAAGGACCTGCCGGAGCGCACCGCACGCCTGCTCGCGGCGCTGGAGCGGCACGGCATCACACCGGAGCGGCCGGCCTCGCACGGCACCGGCCCGGTGCTGGAGATCCATGATGCCGGCTTCGTCCGTTTCCTGGAGACGGCCTGGGCGCGCTGGCAGGATCTGCCGGCCGAGCGCGGCCCGGAGGTCTGGCCCAGCACCTTCCCCTATTGGAGCGGCCGCCCCGAAGAGGCCGTCCGCCCGCCCTGCCGCCCGACCGGCTTCATCGGCCAGCTCGGCTGGTATCTCGGCGACATGTCGGTGCCGATCGGCGAGCATTGCTGGCATTCGACGCTGCTGTCGGCCGAGACGGCTGTGACGGCGGCCGACGCCGTCATCGCGGGCGAGCGCGCCGTCTATTCGCTCTGCCGCCCCTCCGGCCACCACGCCCGCGCTGATCGCGCGACGGGCTTCTGCTATCTGAACAACACCGCGATCGCCGCCCAGCGCCTGCGCTCGACATTCAACAAGGTCGCGATCCTCGACGTCGATGCCCATCACGGCGACGGCACGCAGCAGATCTTCTACCGGCGCGACGACGTGCTGACGATTTCGGTCCATGCGGATCCGTCAAACTACTACCCGTTCTACACGGGCTATGAAGACGAGCGCGGCAACGGGCCGGGGGAAGGCTTCAACCTCAACCTGCCTCTGGCCCATGGCGCGGGCGGCGCCGAGATGGCCGCGGCCGTCGACACGGCAGGCGAAGCGATCAAGGCCTTCGGTGCCGATGTCGTCATCGTCGCGCTCGGCTACGACGCCCACAAGGACGATCCGATCGGCGTGCTGAAGCTCGACGCCGCCGATTTCGGCACCATCGCCAGCAAGGTGAAGGGCTTCGGCCTGCCGACATTGGTGGTGCAGGAGGGCGGCTACGCGATCGAGGCGATCGGCGAGTGCCTGGATGCGTTCCTGGGTGGGTTCAAATAGGCAGCCGGCCTCGACGTCGACGGACGTTGGAAATGAGCGGATCATGAGGCATGATTGAGCGTGCCTCTCCAGACGCGAGCTGATCGATGGACAGCAAGTTGGCCTTACGGGTCTTCGTTTCGCATGACGCAGCCAATTCCGTTTGGTTCGTCGTGGAATCGGACATCCCCGGTTTGAACGTCGAGGCTCCGAGCCTCGATGCGCTGGTCGAGGCTGTCACCGACCTCGCGCCTGACCTGATCGGCGATAACATGCGGGATCGCGACCGTGCTTCGAGCGAGATTGCGATCTCCATCCGTCATCAATTGACGGTGAAGCCGCTCCAAGCCGCTTGAGATGGGCGGAAACCTCTACCCTGACCTGGTCAGGCTGCTGAAGGCCGCCGGTTGCGAATTGCTTCGTCAGGGGAAGGGGTCCCACGAAATCTGGTACAGCCCCAAGACCGGGCGCAAATTCACGGTGCCTCGCAACACCGTGAAATCTCACACCGCCAACAATGCGCTCAAGGACGCCGGCCTGCCGAAGGCGTTTTGAACGCGTTGGTCATGAGACGGTCGCGTCAGATCACGGCCTCGATCAGGAACGGCCCCTTGCGGCCGAGCGCGCCCTTGAACAGCCTGGTGAACTCCTCGGCCGTGGTCGCACGTGCCGCTTCCACGCCCATGCCGCGTGCCATCGAGACCCAGTCCAGCGCCGGCTCGTCGAGATTCAGCATCAGCGTGGCGTTGCGGCCGAAATCATTGACGCCGACGGCGCGCATCTCGCCATGCAGGATCGCATAGGTCCGGTTGGCGAAGATCACGGTGACGATGTCGAGGTTCTCGCGCGCCTGCGTCCACAGGCCCTGGACCGTGTACATGCCGGAGCCGTCGGCCTGCATGCCGATGACCTTGCGATCCGGGCAGGCCACCGCCGCACCGACGCACATCGGGATGCCTTCGCCGATCGCGCCCCCCGTGAGCTGCAGATAATCGTGCTGCGGCGCATTGTGGCACTGCTGGTAGAAGACGCGGCCGGAAGAGACCGACTCGTCGCAGATGATCGCATTCTCGGGGAGCAGGCGCGCCACGATGGTGCAGGCCTTGTCGGCATCGAGAGTGCCCGTGGGCAGCGCCGTATCGGTCTGCGCCTTGGCGATGAAGGCGGGTGCGGCCTTCGTGGCTCCCGTCTCTTCCGCCAGCGCATCGAGCGCGGCAACGAGGTCGTCGCCCATCTTGCCCAGCGTGGTCACGGTGCAGCCGTCATGGATCAGTCGCCCGGGCTTTCCGGGATAGGCGAAGAAGCCGACCGGGATCTGCGCGCCGACGAGCACCAGCAGGTCGATGTCCTTCAACTGCTCCAGCGCCATGTCGATGGGGTAGAACACCTTGGGGATCGCGACGCGCCCGGCGCCCCGCTCGATCCGCCCGTTCGACATCTGCCCGTACATCTTGCAGCCGGTCGCCGCGCAGATCCGCGCCGCGGTCTCGAGCGGCCCCTCCCGCAGCGAAGCGCCCGTCATCATCAGCGCCGCGCGCGCGCCGTGTTTGCGCAAGGCTGCGGCGACGTCGCGCACGGTCTCGGCGGCGACCGTCTTGAAGGCCGGAACGGGCGTGGCCTTGACCTCGGCCGGCTCGACTGAACCCCAGGCGCAGTCGCCGGGCAGGATCACGGTCGCGACGCCCGGCAGCGACATCGCCGCCGCATAGGCCTCGCCGATTGCGGGGCCGACATCCTCCGGCGTCGTGATCCGGTGCACATAATGCGACATCGGCCGTGCCAGGCTCTCGATGTCGCTGGTCAGCGGCGCATCGTGCTGGAGATGATAGGTCGCATGATCGCCGACAACGTTGAGCATCGGCGTCCAGGCCCGCCTTGCATTGTGCATGTTGGCGAGTGCGTTCGCCATGCCCGGTCCGCAATGCAGCAGCGTCGCCGCCGGCTTGTCGGCCATGCGGGCGTAGCCGTCGGCCGCGCCCGTCACCACGCCCTCGAACAGGCCGAGCACGCAGCGCATCTCCGGCTTGCGGTCGAGCGCCGCGACGAAATGCATCTCGGACGTGCCGGGATTGGCGAAACAGACATCGACACCGTTGACGAGCAGCGTGTCGCAGAGGCGGTCGGCACCGTTCATTCGGATCGTTCCTGGACGAAGGGGAGGCGGGTCGGGGAAAGGCCGCTCAGGGGAAGGGATGTTCCCGTTCCTGTCAAACGAGAGAATGTCATCACTGTCCCCAGCCTCGGTGATCGACGGCTTGACGGATTTGCATATGCATTTAACCTCGGCTGGAACGAAGGTTGCATCCGGCTTCGGCATAGGTTGCGATGGGCTCGTCCCGCGCAGCCGGCTGGACATCACAACAGGGGAAAGGTCGCGTCATGACTGCTTTGAAGCGTTTGGGAACGGTGGCGGGCCTCGGCTTGGCGGTGGCGCTCGCCGCCGGTGGCGCGCAGGCGCAGACCAAGGTCAATATCGGCATTTCCGGCTGGACCGGCTTCGCGCCGCTGACGCTGGCCAAGGAAGCCGGCATCTTCGCGAAGAACGGCCTCGACGTCACCATCAAGAAGATTCCGCAGAAGGACCGCCACCTCGCCATCGCGTCGGGCGACATCCAATGCGCGGCGACGACCGTCGAGACCTGGATCGTCTGGGACGCCGCGGGCGTGAAGACCAAGCAGATCTTCCAGCTCGACAAGAGCTACGGCGCCGACGGCATGGTGACGCGCGCCGCCACCGGCTCGATCAAGGATCTCAAGGGCAAGACGGTCGCGGCCTCGGCGCCGGGGACGTCGCCCTATTTCGCGCTCGCCTGGATGCTGAAGGAAAACGGCATGACCATGAAGGACGTGACCGTCGTCAACATGGAGCCCGGCCCCGCCGCGCAGGCCTTCATCGCCGGCCAGAACGACGCCGCCATGACCTATGAGCCCTTTCTCTCGGCCGTGCGCGACCGGCCCGATGCCGGAAAGATCATCGCCACCACGCTCGACTATCCGATGGTGATGGACACCTTCGGCTGCACGCCGGCCTTCCTGGCAGCCAATGACGCGGCCGCGGCTGCGCTGACGAAGAGCTATTTCGAGGCACTCGAGATGATTGCCAAGGAGAAGGACAAGGCCTTCGGGATCATGGGCGCCGATGTGAAGCAGTCGGCCGAGCAGTTCGGCAAGTCGGCCGCCTTCCTGAAATGGTCGGATGCGGCGGGCAACAAGGCCTTCTTCTCGGGCGAGTGGCAGGCCTTCTCGGCCAAGGCCGCCGACCTGCTGCTGGAGATCGGCCTGATCAAGGCCAAGCCCGACCTCGCCAGCCTGGTCGAGACGAAATACGTCGCCGGCAAGTGAACTGACGTTTCAACCGTCATGCCCGGGGCTTGACCCGGGCATCTCTGGATCACGAGCTTCTCGGGTCCGCGCGCGCCGCGCGGCCCGAGAATGACGGCTGCGAGCGGCCGGCACCAACCGAGACAGTCCTCATGAAACCCCTGCAGCCGGTCTCCGCGTCCTCTCGCGTCGCCTACGGCATCGCCTTCTTCGCGCTGTTCGTGGCGCTGTGGTCGGTCGCGACCTTCGGCGGCTATGTCCAGAAGCTGTTTCTCGCCGACCCCATCACGATGGTCCGCGAGGGCTACAACCTGATGGTCGAATACGGCTTTGCCTTCGACATCGGCATGACGATCTGGCGCGTCGTCGGCGGCTTCGTGCTGGCGGTCATCGTCGCGCTGCCGCTCGGCATCATGATGGGCGCCTACAAGCCGGTCGAGGCCTTCCTCGAGCCCTTCGTCTCCTTCGCGCGCTACCTGCCGGCCTCGGCCTTCATCCCGCTGCTGATCCTGTGGGCCGGCATCGGCGAGGCGCAAAAACTCCTCGTCATCTTCATCGGCTCGGTCTTCCAGCTCATCTTGATGATTGCGGTCGCGGTCGGCGGCGTCCGGCGCGATCTGGTCGATGCCGCCTACACGCTGGGTGCCAGCGACACCTCGGTGGTGCGGCGCGTGCTGTTGCCCAATGCGGCCCCCGAGATCGCCGAGATCTTCCGGCTCGTTCTCGGCTGGGCCTGGACCTATGTCATCGTCGCCGAGCTGATCGGCTCGTCCTCGGGCATCGGCCACATGATCACCGACAGCCAGGCGCTGCTGAACACCGGCCAGATCATCTTCGGCATCATCGTCATCGGCCTGATCGGGCTGATCTCGGATTTCCTGTTCAAGGCGGTCAACCAGCGCCTGTTTCCGTGGGCGCAGAGGTAGTCGGTCGCAAGATGAGCAAGCTTCTTGTCGAGAATGTCGGGAAGATCTTCCCGCCCCAGCGCGGCGGCCAGCCGACGCGCGCCCTGATGCCGACCTCGCTGAGCGTCGGCGACAACGACTTCATCGCCATCCTCGGGCCCTCGGGCTGCGGAAAATCCACCTTGCTGCGCATCATCGGCGGGCTGGAGACGGCGAGCGAAGGCAAGATCATGCTCGACGGCGTGCCTGTCGTCGGCCCCGGCGCCGATCGCGGCTTCGTCTTCCAGAGCTACACGCTGTTTCCCTGGCTGACGGTGGCGCAGAACATCGCCTTCGGCCTGCGCGAGAAGGGCGTGTCCGAGCGGCAGCGCATCGACATCGCCCGGCAATGGGCCGACCGCGTCGGGCTGTCGAACTTCATCGATCATTTCCCCAAGCAGTTGTCGGGTGGCATGCAGCAGCGCACCGCGATCGCGCGCGCGCTCGCCAACGATCCCAAGATCCTGTTGCTCGACGAGCCGTTCGGCGCGCTCGATAACCAGACGCGCGCGCTGATGCAGGAGATGCTGCTCGGGATCTGGGAGCGCGAGCGCAAGACCGTGCTCTTCGTCACCCATGACATCGAGGAGGCGATCTTCGTCGGCTCGCGCGTCGTGGTGATGAGCGCCAGGCCCGGCCGTATCAAGGCCGACATCGCGGTCGATCTGCCCCATCCGCGGCCCTACACGATCAAGACCAGTCCGGAATTCGTGGCGCTGAAGGAGCGCCTCGTCGAGGAGATCCGCTCCGAGGTGATGGCAGCCGGGCATTGAGCGCGGCGCCACCCGCCGCCGGGACCCTCGCGACTCATTGACACGCCCCCGTGATGATGCTTGTTTCAATTCCAATTGGCCTGACCACATGGCCAAAGCGAGCTTCCCGAAAGAGGAAGCCGGGGATGGAAACCGGGAGCAGACTGTGCCGCTCGAAACTGTCGAGTCGCCACGCCTTTATCGTCAGATCGCCGACCAGCTCCGCCATCTCATCGATCGGCGCGAGTATCCGGTGGGCGGCCGGCTGCCGCCTGAACGGGAACTCGCCGAGAAGCTTGGGGTCTCCCGCCCCTCTGTCCGCGAGGCGCTGATCGCGCTGGAGGTCGAGGGACGGGTCCGCATCCGCATGGGCTCGGGCGTCTATGTCGTCGACCGGCCTGCGGGCCATCCCGCGCTGGCAGCCCTGGCCGAAGAAGCTCCCGAAGGGCCCTTCGAGGTGCTCAAGGCCCGTGAACTGATCGAGAGCGCGGTCTGCGCGGAGGCGGGTTCGACCGCCGGGCCCGAAGACATCGCCTCGCTCGACGATATTCTCGCGCGGATGCGGCAACCGGGCCTGACGGGCGATGAGCTCGTGGCCCTCGACCGGTCCTTTCACGTCGCCATCGCGTCGATCCTCGGCAATGCCGTGCTGGCGCGCTTCGTCGGCATGTTGTTCGACCAGCGCATCAATCCGTATTTCCGGCAGCTCGCGAGCTATTTCGAGAACGCCGACTCATGGCGCGAGGCGGTGGAGGAGCATCGCGACATCCGCGATGCCATCGCCGCCGGACGGGGCGATGCAGCGCAGGCGGCGATGCGCCGCCATCTGCAGCGCTCGCAGGAGCGGTTCTCGCAAAGCTTCGGCGAGGGGCCTCCCCCGACGAAAGCAGGGCGAGGCGAGCGTGGGCGGGAAGGCGTCGTAACCCGTCTCATCCGCAAGACATGACGCCAGCACGGAAAGAGATGCACCAAGAAGACCTAAGAAATACAGCTTGGTTCAGCGACGTTGAGATCAACAAGAGCGATCCCATGGGAGGGACAACAGAATGAAGACCTATCTGACGATGGCGGCCGTAGCCGCGAGCCTGATCGTCGCCGGCGCCCCGGCGCAGGCCCAGACCAAGCTCAAATGGGCCCATGTTTACGAGACCTCGGAGCCCTTCCACACCGAATCCGTCTGGGCGGCCGACGAGTTCAAGAAGCGCACCAATGGCCGCTATGAGATCACCGTCTATCCGGCCTCGCAGCTCGGCAAGGAAACCGACATCAACCAGGGCCTCACGCTCGGCACGGTCGATATCATCATCTCCGGTTCGAGCTTCGCCGCGCGCGCCTTCCCGCCGATCGGCGTGACCTACTACCCCTTCACCTTCCGCAGCCCCGAGCATCTGCTCGCCTACACCAAGAGCGATGTCTTCACCGACATGGCCAAGGGCTATCAGGAGAAGAGCGGCCACCAGATCGTCTCGGTGACCTATTACGGCACGCGCCACACCACCTCGAACAAGCCGATCAAGAGCTGCGCCGATATGAAGGGCCTGAAGATCCGCGTGCCCGACGTGCCGGCTTATCTCGCGATGCCGCGCGCCTGCGGCGCCAACACCGCGCCGATCGCCTTCGCCGAAGTCTATCTCGCGCTGCAGAACGGCACGGTCGAGGCCCAGGAGAACCCGCTGACCACGATCGAGGCCAAGAAGTTCTACGAGGTCCAGAAGCACATCGTCCTGACCGGCCACATCGTCGACCACCTCAACACGGTCGTCGCCAAGCAGCTCTGGGACAAGCTCTCGCCCGAGGATCGCAAGATCTTCAGCGAAGTCGCGCAGGAGGCCTCCGCCCGGGCCACCAAGAAGATCCAGGCCGACGAGGTCAAGCTCGTCCAGTTCTTCAAGGACAAGGGCCTGACCGTGACCGAGGTCGACAAGGCCGAGTTCCTCGCCAACGTTCAGAAGAACGTCACCTTCGAGCAGTTCGGCTACCGCAAGGCCGACTGGGAGCGCATCCAGGCGATCAAGTAAGTCTCTCTCTTGCCTCCTCGCGACGACGTTCTCGTCATTGCGAGGAGGCGCAGCCGACGAAGCCATCCAGAGCCGCCGCGCGGGCCCCCTGGATGGCTGCGCTGCGCTGGCAATGACGATGGCCGCCTCGGCCTAGCTCCTCACGACTGGACCAGCCTATGACCACAGCCCCCGAAATCCACACGCCCGTGACCGGCGAGGAACTCGCCCACGTCTTCGACGAGGCGGCGCCGCCGGCCGACGTGTCGGTCTACGGCGTTGAGGATTGGATCACGATGGCCGCGTTCTGGGTCATGGTCGGCTGCGTCATCCTGCAGTTCTTCACCCGCTACGTGCTCAACAATTCCTTCGCCTGGACCGAGGAGATCGCGATCAACGCGCTCGTCGTTGTCGTCTTCCTGGGCGCCTCGCTCTGCGTGCGCGCCTCGCGTCACATCCAGGTCGATTTCCTCTACCGCTACATGTCGCCCGGCATGGGCCGGATCATGGCGACCTTCGTCGATGCCGTGCGCATCGGCTTTTTCGCCTACGGAACCTGGCTGATGTACAAATACGCCTCGCTGATCCCCGACGAGATGATGACGACGGTCGATCTGCCGAAGTCCATCATCTTCAATGCCGTCGTCCTCGCCTTTGCGCTGATGACGCTGCGGGCGCTCCACGTTGCCTGGCAGAACATGCGCCGCGGCTATTCCGTGCTGGAAAAGCCGGAAGCCTTCGACGGCTCGGAGGCCTGAGACCACCATGCTGATCCTGCTCGGTTCCTTTCTTGGCCTGATGATCCTCGGCGTTCCCGTGGCGATCGCCATGGCCGTCGCCTCGCTCGCCTTCATCGTCATCTCGGGCACCGTGCCCGACGTCATCCTCGCGCAGCGCATGATCGCGGGCGTCGAGAGCTTCCCGCTGCTTGCCGTGCCCTTCTTCATCCTGGCCGGCAATCTCATGAACATCGCCGGCGTGACCGGCCGCATCTATGCCTTCGCGGTCGCGCTCGTCGGCTGGATGCGCGGCGGCCTGGCCCAGGTCAACATCATCGGCTCGGTGATCTTCTCGGGCATGTCGGGCACCGCGATCGCCGACGCCGCCGGCATCGGCACGATCGAGATCAAGGCGATGAAGGACCACGGCTACCCCACCGAGGTCGCCGTCGGCGTGACGGCGGCCTCCGCCACGCTGGGGCCGATCATCCCGCCCTCGCTGCCCTTCGTCATCTACGGGATGATGTCGAACACCTCGATCGGCGCGCTCTTCCTCGCCGGTGTCGTCCCCGGCGTGATGATGACGCTGTTCATGATGATCACCGTCGCGATCTTCGCGCGTATCTATAAATGGGGCTCGGACGCCACCTTCTCTCTGCGCGAGATCGGAACGGCCGGCATCGAGGTCGCGGTCGTTCTCGGCTTCCCGCTGCTGGCCTATGGCCTGCTCTGGGCGGGCCTGCCCGACAACCTCGCGATCGGCCTTGCGCTCGCGGTGCTGCTGGGGCTCGACTACTATTTCGACTTCTCGGCCGTGATGGCGCTGATGACGCCGGTCATCCTGATCGGCGGCATGACCATGGGCTGGTTCACGCCGACCGAGGCCGCTGCCGCCGCGGTGATCTGGTCGCTCTTCCTCGGTCTCGTCCGCTATCGCTCGATGACCATGCGCAGCCTGACCAAGGCGACCTTCGACACGATCGAGACCACGGCCTCCGTGCTCTTCATCGTCACGGCGGCCTCGATCTTCGCCTGGCTGCTGACGGTCTCCAACACCGCCCAGATCCTGTCCGACCTGATCCTCAGCCTGACCCAGAACAAATGGGTCTTTCTGGTGCTGGTCAACATCCTGCTGCTGTTCATCGGCTGCTTCCTCGATACCATCGCCGCCATCACCATCGTGGTGCCGATCCTGCTGCCGATCGCGCTGAAGCTCGGCGTCGATCCGATCCATTTCGGGCTGATCATGGTGCTGAACCTGATGATCGGGCTTTTGCACCCGCCACTCGGCATGGTGCTGTTCGTGCTCTCGCGCGTCGCCAAGCTCTCGGTCGAGCGCACCACCATGGCGATCCTGCCCTGGCTGGTTCCGCTCTTCGCGGCGCTGATCGCGATTACCTTCATCCCCGAACTGACGCTCTGGCTGCCGCGCCAGATGGGGATGGTACGGTGAGGATGGTCCCGGCCCGTGAGAGGGAGCCGGTGGAGGCATGACCGATCCGTGGACGCCCTTCCGCTTCGGCGGCGGGCGCACTCTGCCCAACCGCTTCTTGCTGGCGCCAATGACGACGGATGCCTCCGATCCCGACGGAATGGTCAGTGCCGGGGAGCGCGCTTTCGTGCGGCGACGCAGCCTGTCTGGTTTCGGTGGCCTGATCAGCTCATGCGCTTACGTTCATGAGGATGGTCGCTCCTGGAACGGCATCGGAGCGGCAAAGCCCGGGCAGTTGCCGAGCCTCGAGGCGCTGGCTGGGGATCTGCGTGCCGGCGGCGGTCTTGCGATCCTGCAGATCTACGATGGCGGCCGCATTGCGCGGCCCGCCCTGATCGGGGAGGGACGGATGCGTGCCCCGTCGGCCGTCGCGTCGCTACGACCCGGCGCGCTGACCCCGCGCGAAATGACCGGGGCCGAGGTCGACGATCTCGTCGGCTGCTTTGGTGCGGCAGCCGAGCGGGCGCGACAGGCCGGCTTCGACGGCGTCGAACTCCATGGCGCCAATCACTATTTGCTGCATCAGTTCTTCTCGCCGCGCGCCAACCGCAGGCTGGACCACTGGGGCGGTGACCGCGATGCGCGGATACGCTTTCCACTCGCCGTGGTGCAGGCAGCCCGAGAGGCGGTGGGGCCGGACATGGTTCTCGGCTACCGGATCACGCCGTTCGAGCCTGAACCCGATGGTTACGGGCTCGATGACGCGCTCGCGCTCGTCGATCGGCTGGCCGGTCTCGGCCTCGATTACATCCATGTGTCTCTCGATGATTTTCGCCTTCAGCGGCCGCAGCGCGAGGATCGCAACTACCTGGTTGCCAGCGCGCCCACCGGTGGTGACGGCCGCAGCCCGCTGGCGGAAATCCGTGCGGTGATCGCGGGGCGCTGCGCGGTCGTCGCCTGCGGCGGCGTCGGCACGCTCGCGGATGCCCAGGCCGCGATGGCGGCGGGCGGGGATCTCGTGGCGGTGGGCCGGGCGCCCTTGATCGACCCGGACTGGCTACGCAAGCTCGCCGACGGTCGCGAGGCTGACATCGCGTTGCGTTTCCCCCACGCGCCCGAGGAGATCGCGGCGCGCTGCGCGATCCCGCCGCGCATGGTCGACTATCTGCTGAGTCGGCCCGGCTGGATCAAACGCGAGGACGCCTGAGCGGCGCCTCAGCCGATGCCCATCCCCGGCAGCTTCAGCCCCTTCTCGCGGGCGCAATCCTGCGCGATCTCGTAGCCGGCATCGGCATGGCGCATCACGCCCGTGGCGGGGTCGTTCCAGAGGACGCGTTCGAGCCTCTTCGCTGCTTCCGGCGTGCCGTCGGCGACGATGACCACGCCCGAATGCTGCGAATAGCCCATGCCGACGCCGCCGCCATGATGCAGCGAGACCCAGGTCGCGCCGCCGGCCGTGTTGAGCAGGGCGTTGAGCAGGGGCCAGTCGGAGACGGCGTCCGAGCCGTCCTTCATCGCTTCCGTCTCGCGGTTGGGCGAGGCGACCGAGCCTGAATCGAGATGGTCGCGGCCGATCACGACCGGCGCCTTGAGCTCGCCCTTCGCCACCATCTCGTTGAAGGCGAGGCCGAGCCGATGCCGGTCGCCCAGCCCGACCCAGCAGATGCGCGCCGGCAGGCCCTGGAACTGGATGCGCTCGCGCGCCATGTCGAGCCAGTTGTGCAGATGCGCGTCGTTGGGCATCAGCTCCTTCACCTTGGCATCGGTCTTGTAGATGTCCTCCGGATCGCCCGAGAGGGCCGCCCAGCGGAACGGGCCGATGCCCCGGCAGAACAGCGGGCGGATGTAGGCCGGCACGAAGCCCGGGAAATCGAAGGCATCGGTGACGCCCATGTCCTTGGCCATCTGGCGGATGTTGTTGCCGTAGTCGAGCGTCGGCACGCCCATGCGGTGGAAGTCGAGCATCGCCTTGACGTGCTCGGCCATGGAGCGCTTGGCGGCCTGGATCGTCCCGGCGGGATCGCGCTCCTTGCGCTCCTCCCACTCTGCAATCGTCCAGCCGGCGGGCAGATAGCCGTTGAGCGGGTCATGCGCCGAGGTCTGGTCGGTGACGACGTCGGGGTGGATGCCGCGGCGGACCATGTCGGGGAACACCTCCGCCGCATTGCCGAGCACGCCGACCGAGACGGCCTTGCCCTTCGCATGCGCCGCTTCGACGATCTTCAGGGCGTCTTCGATGCTGTCGGCCTTCTCGTCGAGATAGCGCGTGCGCAGGCGGAACTCGATCGAGGAGGGCTTGCACTCGACGGCGATCATCGAGGCGCCGGCCATGGTGGCCGCCAGCGGCTGTGCCCCGCCCATGCCGCCAAGGCCCCCGGTCAGGATCCATTTGCCCTTGAGCGAGCCGCCATAGTGCTGCCGGCCGACCTCGACGAAGGTCTCGTAGGTGCCCTGAACGATGCCCTGCGTGCCGATATAGATCCAGGAACCGGCCGTCATCTGGCCGTACATCATCAGCCCGAGCTTATCGAGATGGTGGAAATGCTCCCAGTTCGCATAGGCCGGGACGAGGTTGGAATTCGCGATCAGCACCCGCGGCGCATCCGGATGCGTCCGGAAGATGCCGACCGGCTTGCCAGACTGGACCAGCAGCGTCTCGTCGGCCTCCAGCGAGCGCAGCGATGCGCAGATCCGGTCGAAATCCTCCCAGGTCCGGGCGGCGCGGCCGATGCCGCCATAGACCACGAGTTCGCCGGGCTTCTCGGCGACGTCGGGGTCGAGATTGTTCATCAGCATGCGCAGGGGCGCTTCGGTCAGCCAGCTCTTGGCGGAGAGCTCCGTGCCATGGGGGCTGCGGATGACGCGGCTGTTGTCGATGCGGGTCATGAACGGCTCCGTTCGTGCTGGGCCGCCGCGTCCAGCGCTGCGGCGATGATGGCGGAGAGGGAAGATTGCAGGGTCGCGGCAATGGCCGCGTCGAAGCGCCAGGGCGCCGCTTCCGTCGCGAGATAGGCCGACAGCGCCTTCTCCATCTGGAGCGCGTGCACATGCTCGGCCGGGCGGCCGTAATGGCGGGTGATCCAGCCGCCCTTGAAGCGGCCGTTGACGACATGGGTCAGGGGCTGCGCGGCCATCGCCGCTGCTGCGGCGGCCTCCACGGCGGGCGCGCAGCTCGCACCCGAATTCGTCCCGAGATTGAGCGTCGGCAGCGTGCCGGGAAACAGCCTGGGGATGACCGACTTGATCGAGTGGCAGTCCCACAGCACGGCATAGCCATGGGCCGCCTTGACCCGGTCGATCTCGGCCGCGAGCGCGTCGTGATAGGGCTGGAAATAGACAGCGCGGCGCCGCTCGATTTCGGCGGCGTCAGGCGGCACATCCCAGATCGGCGCGCCGTCGAAGGTCGTCGTCGGTACCAGTTCGGTCGTCGCCTGCCCCGGATAGAGCGAGACGCCCGACGGATCGCGGTTCAGGTCGATGACATAGCGCGACAGCTGCGCCTCGACGATGGTCGGCTGGAAGCGCTCGGCGAAGGCATAGACCTCGCGCATGTGCCAGTCGGTGTCCTCGACCAGCCGCCCGCGTTGGTTTAACGCGGCTTCGACTTCAGAGGGCAGCCCGGTGCCGGGATGCGGCATCGAGAGAATGAGCGGGGAGGGGCCCCGGGTGACGGTGACGATCGAGGTCATGCGTTCAAAGCTCCGTCATGCTCGGGCTTGACCCGAGCATCTCCTGCCCAAGAGTCTCGGGTCTGCGCTGCGCTCCGCCCGAGAATGACGCGCGCCAGCCTCACGCCTCGAACTCCGCAAACAAATCCAGCCCCGCCGCCTTGCCGACTGCGCCGGACAGCACCAGCTCCGTCGCCGCCGCGAGATCGGGCGCGAGGTAGCGGTCCTCTGTCAGCGGCGCGATCCGCCCGCGCAGCAGCGCCAGCACCGGCTCCAGCCGCGGGCTCGTCGTCATCGGGCGATGATGCTCGATCGCTTCCGCCGCTGCCATCAGCTCGACGCCGATGATGCTCGCGGCATTCGCCGCCATGTCGAGCAGGCGATAGGCGCCATGCGTCGCCATCGAGACATGATCCTCTTGGTTCGCCGAGGTCGGAATGGTGTCGACCGAGGCCGGGTAGGCCTTCTGCTTGTTCTCGGAGGCGAGCGCGGCCGCCGTCACCTGCGCGATCATGAAGCCGGAGTTCAGCCCCGCATCGCGTGCCAGGAACGGCGGCAGGCCGCTCATCACGGGGTCGACCAGAAGCGCGATCCGCCGCTCGGAGAGATTGCCGATCTCGCACAGCCCCATCGCCAGCATGTCGGCGGCAAAGGAGACCGGTTCGGCGTGGAAATTCCCGCCGGAGACGACCTCGCCCGGCCCCAGCACCAGCGGGTTGTCGGTGACGGCATTGGCCTCGATCGCAAGCGTCGCCGCGGCATTGGCGAGGAGGTCGCGCACCGCGCCCATCACCTGCGGCTGGCAGCGCAGCGAATAGGGGTCCTGCACCTTGCTGTCGCCGAAGCGATGGCTGTCGCGGATCTGGCTGCTGGCGATCAGTTCGAGCAGCAGCGCCGCGACGCGGATCTGGCCGGGCTGGCCGCGCAAGCGTTGGATGCGCGGGTCGAACGGCGTGTCGGAGCCCTTCAGCGCATCGACCGAGAGCGCGCCGGCGACCAGTGCGGCATCGAACACCCGCGCCATGGCGGTGAGGCCAGTGAGCGCCAGAGCGGTCGAGACCTGCGTCCCATTGATCAGCGCCAGCCCCTCCTTGGGGCCGAGCGTCAGCGGCGCCTGGCCGATCCGCGCGAGCGCGTCCGCAGCCGGCATCACCTCGCCCTTGAGCCTGATCTCGCCGACGCCCATCAGCGCGGCGGTGAGATGGGCGAGCGGCGCGAGATCGCCCGACGCGCCGACCGAGCCCTTGGCCGGCACGACCGGAAGCGCATCGGCCTTGAGCGCGCCGAGCAGCGCCTCGACCACGACAGGCCGAACGCCCGATGCGCCACGCGCCAGGCTCGCCGCCTTCATGGCGAGGATCAGCCGCACCACGCCGTCAGGCAGGGCAGGCCCGGTGCCGACCGCATGCGACAGGATGAGATTGCGCTGCAGCGTCGCGAGGTCGCCATCTGCGATCCGGACGCTGGCGAGTTTCCCAAAGCCGGTATTGACGCCATAGGTCACGGTGCCCGCCGCGACGATGTCGTCGACGATCGCCTGGGCGGCGGCGATCGCATCCGCACTCGCCGTCGACAGCGTGATCGACGCACCGTCGATCACGTCGCGCCAGTGAGCCAGGGCGGCATGGCCGGGGTCGAGGAGAAGGTGCGTGCTCATTGTCCGTTCCAGATCCGGGCGTGAAGCGGGTTGAAGCCGATGCGGTAGGCGAGCTCGGCCGGGCGCTCGATGTCCCAGATCGCCAGGTCGCAGGCCTTGCCCGCCTCCAGCGTGCCGATCTCGTCCTGCAGACCGAGTGCCTGCGCGGCATGGCGGGTCAGCCCCGCCAGCGCCTCCTCCGGCGTCAGCCGGAACAGGGTGCAGGCCATGTTCATCACCAGCAGCGGCGAGGTCAGCGGCGAGGAGCCGGGATTGGCATCGGTCGCGAGCGCGATCGCCACGCCATGTCGGCGCAACAGGTCGATCGGCGGCTTCACCGTCTCGCGCAGGAAGTAGAAGGCCCCGGGCAGCACCACCGCGACCGTGCCGGCCTTTGCCATGGCGATCACGCCGGCCTCGTCGAGATATTCGAGATGATCCGCTGAGAGCGCGCCCATGTCGGCCGCCAGCGCCGCGCCGCCGAGATTGGAGAGTTGCTCGGCGTGGATCTTGATCGCGAGCCCCTTGGCCTGCGCGGCCTCGAAGACGGTTCGCGTCTCCTCGGGCGAGAAGGCGATGCCCTCACAGAACACATCGACTGCATCCGCCAGGCCCTCAGCCGCGATGGCGTCCAACATCGGCCCGGCGACGAGCGCGGTGTAGTCGCCCGAGCGGCCCTTGAATTCAGGTGGCACGGCATGGGCGCCGAGGAAGGTCGTGCGCACCCGCACCGGCCGCTCCCGCCCGATCCGGCGCGCGACCCGCAGCGTCTTGACCTCGGCCTGCGTCTCCAGCCCGTAGCCCGACTTGATCTCGACCGTGGTCACGCCCTCGGCCAGTAGGGCCGACAGCCGCCGGTCGGCATTGGCGAACAGCGCGTCCTCGCTCGCCGCCCGGGTCGCGGTCACCGTGGAGAGGATGCCGCCGCCGGCGCGCGCGATTTCCTCATAGCTCGCGCCCTGCAGGCGCAGCTCGAATTCGTGGGCGCGGTCGCCGCCATAGACGAGATGGGTGTGGCAATCGATCAGCCCCGGCGTGATCCAGCGCCCGCCGCAATCGATCGTCTCCGCCGCCGCGAAGGCCGGCGCCTGGCTGCGCGGCCCGGCATAGAGGATGCGCCCGTCGCGGGCGGCCACGACGCCATCCTCGACCGCGCCATAGGGAGTCGCCACCGAGGGCGCCATCGTGGCCAGCCGGGCCCGCGTCCAGAGCCGGTCGCAGGTCGGGGTCTCAGCCGACATCGTCGCCATGTCGCGTCCTCTCGACTATCCTCGAATGGAGAGTATGCTAGCTAATTGCATATGCAAATGACAAGCCCTTAATTGCATAGGCAATTGGACGCTGGAGAGACGCCGTGACCCTGACCCTGCATCTGCAGCAGGCCCTGCTGCCGGACGGTTTTGCCGAGAATGTGCGTCTGACGATCTCCGATGGGACGATCACATCGGTCGAGGCAGGCGTGCCAGCCGGCGCCGATGATACGCGCCTGTCAGGGCTGGCGCTGCCCGGCATGCCGAATCTGCACAGCCACGCCTTCCAGCGCGGCATGGCCGGCCTGTCGGAGCGCCGTGGCGCGAGCGAGGATTCGTTCTGGACCTGGCGGGAGGTGATGTACCGCTTCCTCGACCGGCTCGACCCCGACGATGTCCAGGCGCTCGCCGCCCAGGCCTTCGTCGAGATGCTGGAGGGCGGCTTCACGGCGCTCGCCGAGTTCCACTATCTCCACCACGACAGGGACGGGCGCCCCTATGCCGACATCGCCGCGATGGGGGCCGCCATCGCCGCCGCCGCGGAGGAAACCGGGCTCGGCCTGACGCTGCTGCCGGTCCTCTATCGTTTCGGCAATTTCGGCCAGGCGCCCTCGGTCCACGGCCAGCGCCGATTCGTCAATGATCGCGATTCCTATCTCAGGCTGATCGAGGCGAGCGAAGCCGCGCTCCGCCCTCTGCCCGACGCCCGCCTCGGCCTCGCGCCGCATTCGCTGCGCGCGGTCGCGCTGGAGGATCTGGACTGGCTCGCCGGCCTGCGCCCCGGCACGCCGCTGCACATCCATGTCGCCGAGCAGATGCGCGAGGTCGAGGATTCGATCACGATCATGGGACGCCGGCCCGTCGCCCTGCTGGCGGACACGATCGCGCTCGACGCGCGCTGGTGCCTGATCCACGCCACCCATCTCGACGATGCCGAGCGCGATGCCATCGCGGCCAGCGGCGCCGTCGCAGGTCTCTGCCCCATCACCGAGGCGAGCCTCGGCGACGGCATCTTCGACGGCGTGCGCTACCGGCGCTCCGGCGGGGCCTATGGCGTTGGAAGCGACTCCAATATCCAGATCGATGCCGGCTCCGAACTGCGCCTCCTCGAGTATTCTCAGCGCTTCCGTGACCGCCGCCGCGCGCTGCTGGCCGAGGAAGATGCCTCGACCGGCGTCGCGCTGTGGCGCGCCGCCGCCGCCGGCGGCGCCCAGGCCTGCGGGCGGGCACTTGGGGCTCTCTCGCCGGGCATGAGGGCCGATCTCGTGACGCTCGATCCCGACCATCCGGCCCTCATCGGCAAGACGGGCGAGGCGGCCCTCGACAGCGCGATCTTCGCCACCAACGCGCTGCCCGTTCGGGATGTCGTCGTCGGCGGCCGGCATCTCGTGGCGGAGGGGCGGCACCTTGCCCGCGTCGCGGTCAAGACGCGCTTCGGCACCGTCATGCGCAAGCTGCTGGCGGCGCTGTGACGGCGATGGCTCAGGATCGGCTCGATGCGGTGAAACTGGATGGCACCGGTCCGATCTATGATCAGATCCGCCGGTCGATCCGCGATCTCATCCTCGGCGGCACCTGGCCGCCCGGCACGCCGGTCCCGCCAGAGCATGCGCTGATGGAGCAGCTCGGCGCCTCCCGCATGACCGTCCACCGTGCGCTCGTGCAGTTGGCACGCGAGGGTCTGATCACCCGTCGCCGCCGCTCGGGAACGGTCGTCGCAAGCCCGCCGACAACCCATGCCATGCTCGACATCCTGTCGATCCCCGCCGAGGTCGAGCGGCTCGGGCAGCGCTATGCCTATGAGGTTCTGGCGCGGCATAACGGGCGGCCCTCGCCGGAACTGGCGCTGCGCTTCGGGCTGAAGCGCGGCGAGAAGATCGCCCATCTCGTGACGCTGCACCGGGCCGACGACCGGCCGCATGTGCTGGAGGAACGCATCATCCACCTTGCGACCGTACCGGCCGCAGCCGCGGAGGATTTCGCGCGGACGCCACCGGGCGACTGGCTGCTGCAGCACAGCCTCTGGTCGCAGGCGGAACATGCGATCAGCGCGGTTCCGGCCGAACCGGACGATGCCGCGCTGCTCGACATAGCAGCCGGGGAAGCCTGCCTGCTGATCGAACGCCGGACCTGGAACCAAGCCGCTCCGGTCACGGCGGTGCGGCTGCTGTACCCTGGAAACCGCCACCGTTTCGTCGGCCGTTTCGGGCCTTACGGAGCGGTCTGACGCCGGCACGAAAAAGCCCGGCCGGCGCGATGCGCCAGCCGGGCCTCGAACTCACCGCAACAGCGGTCGGGTCGCTCAGCAATCGTAGCGGAAGCGACGGCCATACTCGTCGCGGCCGACGCAGGTGCGGGTCGGCGAAGTGGCCCCGCCGATTGCGCCGCCGGCGACACCGCCGATCGCGGCGCCCGCGAGAGCGCCACCGGCGCGGCCCGTTGCGAGGCCGCCGATGACGGCGCCCGTGCCGGCGCCGATCAGGGCGCCACCGCCGATACGTTCTTCCTGAGCTGTGCAGGCACCCAACGAGGCTGCGATGGCGGCGATGATCATGATTTTCTTCATGGCGATGTGTCCTTGGCGCTTCGGGTTCAGGGCGATGGCCGTGGGTACCGATGTACGACACGCGAGCGTGGCATGGCCATGGCCGACCGTCCCGACCAAACGTCGTACTGTCCCGAATGTTCCTTTTATTCGCGCCAGCGCGGCGTTTGGCCGACGCTCCGCTGGTCATTCTGTCGATCTGCGATGGTCATTCTCGAAATCCGCCCAAGCGTGCGACAACCTGCGATTTCGCTCCGGAACCTTTCCCGGCCGCGCGACGTTGTCCCGGTAATCGCATCACTCGCTGTCCGGAGACATTGCCCATGACCCTGGTTGACACGTTCGACTCTGAAGTTGCGCAGGTTCAGGCATCGTCGAATCCGCTGATCTCCGGCGCTCGCGTCGCAGGCACCGCGGTCTTCAACACCTCAGGCGACCGGCTCGGCGAGATCTACGACATCATGCTCGACAAGCGGACCGGCAAGGTCGCCTACGCGATCATGTCGTTTGGCGGCTTTCTCGGGGTTGGCGAGAAGTATCACCCGATTCCCTGGAGCGTGCTCGATTTCAATCCTGAACAGGGCGGATACGTCGTGCCGATGACCAGGGACAAGCTCGAGGCGGCGCCGATGTATGACAGCCAGGGCGAGCCCAATTGGGACGACAAGGCCTATGGCCAGCGCGTCCACGACTACTACGGAACCATGCCCTACTGGATGATGTAGGCGCTGACCAGACGCAGGTCGCGGCGGTTGCTATCCCCCCAGCCGAACCGTCGTGATGGCGGGATGCGGGCCGAAAGGCCCGCATCTTCCGTTTTTTGAGCAGGTCGATTCGACGGGGCGTCTGGTGCGCAGCCGTTTGCCGCAAGGCAGCCGAATCGGGCACCGGCAGACCTCCGGACCGCCGCGTCCGGCATCGACGGCGGAAGGCCACTCGATGGAAACCCGCGAGAGCGTCATGCGCATCCGCTACGGCTACGACATTGAGATTGTTTGCCAGCAGGAACTCCCGCTCGTCACCTTGCTCGATGTCCACCCTTCGCGCCGGCACGATCTGGTCGAGCCCGACGAGATGACCGTGACGTCGCTGCGCGATCCGTCCTTGCGGATCAACGCCAAGCGGTACACCGACCAGTTCGGCAACATCTGTCGCCGCATCACGGCCCCGCCGGGCGGCATCGCCCTGCGTGCGCAGGGGATCGTCCGGGATTCGGGGCAGCGCGACCCGGTCGATCCGGCGGCTGGAGAGGTTTCGCCAGCCCGTCTGCCCGACGATGCCCTGGTTTACCTGATGGGCAGCCGCTATTGCGAAACCGACAAACTTTCGGCGCAGGCCTGGAGCCTGTTCGGTCACATCCCCGGCGGATGGGCGCGCGTTCAGGCGATCGTCGACTTCGTCCACAACCACCTGACGTTCGGCTACCATTTCGCCCGCAGCACCCGCACGGCGGCGGAAGCCTTCGAGGAGCGCATCGGCGTCTGCCGCGATTTCGCGCATCTCGCCGTGGCGCTGTGTCGCTGCGTCAATGTTCCGGCGCGCTATTGCAATGGATATCTTGGCGACATCGGCGTCCCGCGCGATCCCGCCCCGATGGACTTCAATGCCTGGTTCGAGGTGTTCCTGGGAGGGCGCTGGTACACCTTCGATGCCCGCCACAACATGCCGCGCATTGGCCGGGTGGTGATCGCGCGCGGACGAGACGCCACGGACGTCGCGATGGTGAGCTCGTTTGGCCCGCATGTCCTGCAGCGCTTCGAGGTGATCACCGAGGAAGTCGAGGATGCCGTTGCCGGCATGCCGGTGCAGCCATCGCGTTTCGGCCAGCACGGGAATGAGGCGGCCCGCGCGTGACCCCCATCGTCGGGGAACAGACCAAGCCGGCCGCCATCTTGCGATCGGGTCGACGGCCAACCAAGTCTCCGAGGGCCATGCATCACACCGTCATCGTCAATGCCCGTGCCGGCACCGCCCTCGAGGCCGGGCCCGACGCGTTTGCCGCCCGAATCATCGCGGCTTTCGAGGCCAGTGGCTGCACGGCGGACGTCCGCATGGTGCATCCGCGCGAACTCGACGACGCGTTGTCGCTCGCCATTGACGATCGGGAGTGCGTGCCGGTCATCGCCGGCGGCGACGGCACGATCAATGGCGTTCTCCCGGTCCTCATTCACGCCAACCGCCCCGTCGGGATCCTCCCGCTGGGCACGGTCAATGTGCTCGGCCGCGATCTCGGCCTCGCCGGGACGCTCGAACACCAGATCGCGGTCCTCTGCCAGGGCGAGCCCATCGTGCTGGATGTCGGCAGCGTCAATGACCGCCTGTTCCATTCGCTGTCGGGCATGGGTTTTTTCAGTCTCATGGCGCGCGAGCGCGAGCAGGCGCGCCGACGCTTCCCCTTCAGCCGGGCTCTGGCCTTCTTCGTCGCGGCGACGCGCTCGGTCCTCTTCACCCGCGCGATCACGGTCGATGTCGGGGTCGGCCCCGATCGTCGCGTGGTGCAGGCGGATGCCGTCTTGGTCACCGTCAATGCGTTCGAGGGCGCCGACTGGCACCGGCCGCGTTTGGACGGAGGCGTCTTCGAGGTTCACATCCTCAATGCCGGCGGCCTCTTCTCCCGCTGCAAGGCGGCGTTGTCGATCGTGTCCGGCAGCTGGCGCACCTCGCCCAACCTGACCTCGTTCACCGGTGCGGACGTGACCTTGACGCGCAAGGACAAGCGCCGCGGCCACATCACCTTCGACGGCGAGGTCGAGCGCAAGGCCGGGCCGCTGGTTTACAGCCTGATGCCGGGGGCCGTGACGTTGATTGGGGCCCGTGGCCGGTCTGCCTGAGCGGGCAAGGCGGAATTGAATGAAACTCGCCGCGCCGCCTGCGCTGCGGCGCTTTGACCGGAGACGTCGTTCCCTTGCTTCAGCCGCGCATCCTGATCCCCCTGGCCGCCGCTTTTGCCTTTCTGGGTTTGGCGCTGTTCATCGCGTCTGGTCGCAGCTTTGCTTTCGATCGCAGTTTGGTCCTGCTCTTCCGCGAGGCCGGCAACCCGTCTGTCCCGATCGGGCCCGCCTGGCTGCGCGAGGCCGTGCGCGACGTCACGGCGCTCGGCAGCTTCACCGGGTTGGGCCTCATGACCATTGTCGCGACCCTCACGCTCTGGCTCTGCCGCCACCGCCCGCTCGCGATCGGGCTCGTCTTGACCGTTGTCTCGGCCACGGTCGTCTCGACCTGGCTGAAGATCTGGATCGGCCGTGATCGCCCCGACATCGTCGAGCATGCGGCGCTGACGTTCACGGCGAGTTTTCCGAGCGGCCACGCCTTTTTGTCGGCCGCGACCCTCTTGAGCATAGCGGGCTTCGTCGGCCTGGCGGCGCGCCGGGACGACATCACCCGGCTCTGCATCGCTCTTGCCTGGGTGATGGTCGTCGTCATCGGGATCAGCCGCGTCTATCTCGGCGTTCATTGGCCGACCGATGTCATCGGCGGCTGGTGTCTCGGCATCGCCTGGTCGGGCCTGGCGGTCGGATTGCTGGGACGCAGAATGGCGAAGGCGGAAGCGCTGGCCGCGAGGGCTCCCGGCCAGTCTGGCTGAACGGCTGGAGGGTGGCCCGCCGCTGACGCGCGGGTCCGAGCCAAGCGCGCGCCGGCATCGTCGCGGCTTGGGCTTGGTTCCGCCGGAGCCCGACCTGATTGTGGGAACAATGAGGCGGCTGGCGGGTTTCCGAGGCGCCGTCTCCTGGACGGTTCACATTCGGAAAGCCTCCATGCTCGCATCCCGCAATCTGCTCGTCGCCCTCGTCGTGGTTCTTGTCGCCGGCCTCGCCGCCACCGGCTACGCGCTCTATCAGGAAAAGAAGCAGCCCGAGGGCGTCGAGATCTCGGTCGGCAAGAGCGGCCTGTCGATCAAGGAGAAATGACCGCGAGGGCTTCGGCGGCCAGCCGCTCAGCTGTTGGCGAGGATCATGTTGCGGACGATCGGGTAGATCTGCCCGTCCCATTTGCGGCCGGAGAACACGCCGTAATGGCCGACTCCGGCCTGCATGTGGTGGCGCTTGCGGAAGGGCTTCAGCCCGGTGCAGAGATCGTGCGCCGCCGAGGTCTGCCCGAGCGCGCAGATATCGTCGCGCTCGCCCTCCACCGTCAGAAGCGCCGTCTTGCGGATCGCGCGGCAATCGACGACGTCACCGCGATAGGTCAGCGTACGCGCCGCCAGACGCGCCTCCTGGAAGATCCACTCGACCGTTTCGAGGTAGAATTCCGCCGGCAGATCCAGCACGGCGAAATACTCGTCGTAGAACGACTTGATCTTCTGCGCTTCCTCGGTCTCGCCAGCCGCGAGATGGGTGAACAGGTCGATATGCGCGTTGACGTGCCGCTGCATGTTCATCGCGACGAAGGCGCCGAGCTGGATGAACCCCGGATAGACCTTACGCCCCGCCCCGGGATAGCGCGACGGCACTGTCGCGATCAGGTTCCGGCGGAACCAGTCGATCGGCTTGTCCATGGCGAGCTTGTTGACGGTGGTCGGGTTGACGCGCGTGTCGACCGGCCCGGCCATCAGCGTCATGCTGCGCGGCTGGAAGGCGCTGCCCGCCTGCGCCATCACGGCGGCCGCCGTGAGCACCTGCACGCAGGGCTGGCACACGGCGACCACATGCGTCTGGTCGCCGAGTGTCTCGATGAAGCGGATCAGGACATCGACATAGTCGTCATAGCCGAAGGGGCCGGCGTCCAGGCCGACGTCGCGGGCATTGTGCCAGTCGGTAATGTAGACGTCGTGGTCGCGCAGCAGCGTCGCAACGGTGTTGCGCAGCAGCGTGGAGAAATGCCCCGACATCGGCGCGACGACCAGCACCTTGGCCTGCGGCGTGTCGCTGTCCTTCTTGAAGCGCAGCAGATCGCCGAAGGGCAGGCTCAGCACCACCTCCTCGGTGACGGGGACATCGCGATTGCCCTCGCGGACGCTGTCGATCTCGTAGGAAGGCCGATGATGGGTCAACCCGGCGCGCGTCACCATTTCGCAGGCCGCAGCCGTGGCGCGCCAGTCGATGGGCTGCCCCGTCATCGCCCGGGCGCCCAGCGCCGCCAGCGCCGATTGGGCCAGCAGACGCGCAGGGTTCATCAGGTCCGACTGGGCCTGGTAGGCGAGATAGAGCATCGGTGTGCGACCTCGGATGGACAGACCTCCCGCCGCCACCGGCATCGATCCGGCGGCGGCGGGAGGCCCTAAACGATGTTGCACTGCAAAAGGGGGGTTCCGCAAGATTGTTCTAATCTGACCGCGCTCTTGGAATGCCTCTTGCGTCAAATGTGACAGCCGCAGAGGATGCCTGTCATGAGCAACGCCACCCTGACGATCAGCAGCAAGAACTATTCCTCCTGGTCGTTGCGCGGGTGGCTGCTCTGCATGATGGCGGGGCTGGAGGTCGAGGAGCTGATGCTGTCGGCCGACGATCCCTCGACGCGGGCCGAGTTGCTGCTGCTCTCACCCTCGTTCCTGGTGCCCTGCCTGACGCATGACGGCATCAAGGTCTGGGACACGCTCGCCATCGCCGCCTATCTCGACGAGATCAGGCCAGGTGCCGGCCTCGTGCCGAAGGACGCCGCCGCCCGCGCGCATTGCCGGGCGATCTGTGGCGAGATGCATTCCGGCTTTGCCAATCTGCGCTCGGCCCTGCCGATGAACCTCAAGGCGCATTACCCGGGCTTCAAGGTCTGGGCCGGCGCCCAGGCCGACATCGATCGCGTCACCGAAATCTGGCGCAATTGCCTGTCGACCTATGGCGGGCCCTATCTCTTCGGCAAGACGCTGACCATGGCGGATGCGATGTATGCCCCCGTCTGCCTGCGGTTCCTGACCTATGATGTGGCGCTGGACCCGCTGTGCCAGGCCTATTGCAGGACCATCTCGGCCTGGCCCGCGCTGCGGCGCTGGATCGAGGCCGCCAAGGCCGAGCCCGACGACGTCGAAGAGCTCGACGCCGAGTTCTGAACGCAGCCATCATGCATCGCGGGACAGGGCCGATGCCCCGGCCCGCATTGGCCATCTCGCGCCAAAGACGCTAAACCCCCACGAACGTTAAAACGCCGTGGGAGGCCGCTGATGACCGAGATGTTCAAGAACCTGATTGCCGGCGAATGGGCCGGTGGCTCGCAAGTTTCGCGCAACATCAACCCTTCCAACACCAACGACGTCGTCGGCGAATACGCGCAGGGCTCCGTCGATCAGCTCAACGACGCGGTCGCGGCCGCCAAGGCGGCCTTTCCGGCCTGGAGCCGCTCCGGCCCGCAGGAGCGCTACGAGATCCTGAAGAAGGCCTCCGACGAGATCCTCGCCCGCAAGGAGGAACTCGGCCGCCTGCTCTCCCGCGAGGAGGGCAAGACCCTGGCCGAGGGCATCGGCGAGGCCGGCCGCGCCGGCCAGATCTTCGCCTTCTTCGCCGGCGAGTGCCTGCGCCTGTCGGGTGAGGCGCTGCCGTCCGTGCGTCCGGGTGTCGGCGTCGAGATCACGCGCGAGCCGGTCGGCATCGTCGGCATGATCACGCCCTGGAACTTCCCGATCGCGATCCCCGCCTGGAAGATCGCCCCGGCTCTCGCCTACGGCAACTGCGTCGTCATCAAGCCGGCCGATCTGGTGCCGGGCTCGGCCTGGGCGCTGATCGACATCATCCAGCGCGCCGGCCTGCCCAAGGGCGTGCTCAACCTCGTCATGGGCCGTGGCTCGGTCGTTGGCCAGGCGCTGCTGCAGCACAAGGACGTCCACGCCATCTCCTTCACCGGCTCGGTCGCGACCGGCCGCAAGGTGGCGGAGGCATGCATCGCCTCCTCGCCGATGAAGAAGGTCCAGCTTGAGATGGGCGGCAAGAACCCGCTCGTCGTGCTCGACGACGCCGACCTCAAGGTCGCGGTCGAAGCCGCCGTCACCGGCGCCTTCTTCTCCACCGGCCAGCGCTGCACGGCGTCCTCGCGCCTGATCGTCCAGGCCGGCATCCATGACCGCTTCGTCGAGGCCTGCGTCGAGCGGCTGAAGGGCGTCGTTGTCGACGATGCGCTCAAGGCCGGCACGCATATCGGCCCGGTCGTCGACCAGAGCCAGCTCGACCAGGACCTGAAATACATCCAGATCGCCAAGGACGAGGGCGGCAAGCTTGCCTGGGGCGGCGAGCTTCTGAACCGCGAGACTCCCGGCTTCTACCTCCAGCCTGCGCTCTTCACCGAGACGACGAACAGCATGCGGATATCGCGCGAGGAGGTCTTCGGCCCCGTCGCCAACATCATCCGCGTCAAGGACTACGAGGAGGCGCTCGCCGTCGCCAACGACACCGAGTTCGGCCTGTCCTCGGGCATCTGCACGACCTCGTTGAAGCATGCGACGCATTTCCGGCGCAATGCCGAGGCCGGCATGGTGATGGTCAATCTCGCCACCGCGGGCGTCGACTACCACGTGCCCTTCGGCGGCCGGAAGGGCTCGAGCTACGGCCCGCGCGAGCAGGGCGCCTACGCCAAGGAGTTCTACACCACGGTGAAGACGGCCTACACGCTGGCGTAAACGCTGAGGGCCGCACCCTGGGGTGCGGCCCTCAGCTCTTCGATCGGCCGCCCGAATATATCTGCGCCAGCGCCTGCGCGGTACGGTCGAAAAAGACAGGTTCAACTGACGCGACCTGCGTACTCATTGCAAATCTAATGCTCCATACTAATAAATATAGATAAGCCGTAGCGAGATAGAGGCAAAATCATTTCGTTTCTTCTTCTGTAGATCCGACGGTCGCGGTCACTATTAAGCTGATGCGATCGCTCATAGACCGGCCGATATCAGAGGCTCTCTTGTTGAGGGCTTTAACGTCCAGCTTCGAACGCTCAGTCACACCGTCTTCGACAACCGTTGGTTTGTCGCCGACAAGGCGAACTCGATCGCCGTCAAGCGTAGCACCAGCATTGGCCTTCACCACTGCGTGATAGACCAGTTCACCAAATTCGATGCAGATCGGCATGAAAATGGCTCGGTTATCAGGAATTGAATCTCGAACGCTATTTGGCAGGACGAAGGTCATTTTCGCGCCTGCGCGCGTCGAGGCTGCAAACATGGTACGGTTATTGTCGAGGGCTTCGGACATCTCATTCAGTGACGCCTTAAAGACCTGGCCTCGGCGGTGACGGAAAAGCGCCACCGCCAGCGTCTCCACAAATTCGTGCAGCGTTATCCAGGCTCGATAGGAACGAAATTCATCGGTTAGGAAGATCTTGGACCAGCCGTAGGGCTCGATTTCATATTCCAAGACCGCCCCGGGTTCTGCTAAGCCAACTCCAAACGCTAGCGCGTTGGCGAGTTGATCAATGGGCAGCGAGGCATCTGGTTCAATACAGAATCGAACGGTACAGCGTCCCTGTCCAAAATTGAGCGAAATGTCGAGAAATTCGTTTTTCAGCCTGATTCGCCGTTGCTCGTCAGATAAGCAGGGGATGCCAGGAGCAAACACATCGATATCGAGAGTTGGCCCTTGTGATCGACCAGGCGAGACTACTCTGACCTTTCCACGGCTAAACGGTTTGACCTCAACGCTCATTCGGCCGGAGCCAATACGTTTGGTCTCCTTGTCGAGCGAGATGCCGAAGCGTGACGTCGTTACCGTAGCCCCTTCGATCGGTAGGTCCGGTGCGTAGCCGAGCATCAGATCAACCATCGACGTTTCGGTCATTCCTTCCGCAAACAAGAAGCTGACGACGATCGAGTTCCGGTCATAGCCGCAGGATTTCCGCAGGCTGGCCTTTGTTGTTGCGTACTCTGCGGGGCTTGAAAGAAACACCGAGCGCATCAGTTCTCGCAAATTCGTCCCGTCCAAGGCCACCTCCATCGCCTCGGCGAGATTCAAGCTCATCCGCACGTTTTGGATGTCTAGTCGCCCTTCTTTCTCTGTATGGCGCAATTTGCGCAGAACTTGCTCGATTTGTGTTGGCCCGATGTGCAGCAAGCGAGCGCGAACTGGTTGTTGCTGTCCTTTTCGATACTCAATGTGGGTGATGAATGCCGGAAGCGGTGTATCAATCAAACGCTTGATCGCGGAGAGTTTCACGCTCACTGAGCGCATTGGCGATGATGATTCCGTCGCCTTGATCTGAACCAAGGCCTTTGCGAGCTCACCTTGGCTATCGAGGCCCAATTCGGGATCGATTTCGGGCTCGAACTCTACGAAGAAATCCCAGCCAAACAGATCAGGCTTGGCCGCAACGGCGGAAAGCCCATTATCTGTGCACCACAACTTGAAGTGGTCTTGCCCCAGCTCGCCAATATCGCGAGCGAATGCAGGTCTGCCTGTCACGTGAGTGCTCTCCAACGTAGAAAGCAAACCTGATTGCGCCTCAATAATCCAGCCCGACATAGTTCTCCGCCAGCGCCGCCATCGCGTGCTGCGAGGACACGAGATAGTCGAGTTCGGCCTGCTGCATGCGCTGCTCGAACGGGCTCTGCTCCGGGAAGAGGTGCATCAGCGAGGTCAGCCACCAGGAGAAGCGCTCCGCCTTCCAGACCCGGGCCAGCGCCGTCTGCGAATAGGCGTCGATGCCGGCCTCCGAGCGGTCGAGGAAGAATTCGCGCAGCGCCTCGAACAGGTAATGCACGTCGCTGGCGGCGAGGTTGAGGCCCTTGGCGCCCGTCGGCGGCACGATGTGGGCTGCGTCTCCGGCCAGGAACAGCCGGCCGAAGCGCAGCGGCTCGGCCACGAAGGAGCGCAGCGGCGCGATCGACTTCTCGATCGAGGGACCTGTCGTCAGGTTGGCGGCCGTTTCGGGGTCAAGCCGGCGGCGCAACTCGTCCCAGAAGCGCTGGTCCGACCAGGCATCGACCCGCTCGTCGGTCCCGCACTGGACATAGTAGCGGCTGCGCGTGGCCGAGCGCATCGAACAGAGCGCAAAGCCGCGCTGGCTGCGGGCGTAGATGAGTTCGTCGGAGACCGGCGGGACGTCGGCGAGGATGCCGAGCCAGCCGAAGGGATAGACCCGCTCGAAGATGCGCAGCGCGCTGGCCGGGATGCTGGCACGCGAGACCCCGTGATAGCCGTCGCAGCCGACGATGACATCGCAGTCGATGCGCCGCGGGATGCCGTTTTCGAGATAGGTCACATAGGGGCTGGCGCCGTCGAACCCGTGCAGGTTCACATCGTCGGCCTCGTAGACGGTGACGCCGTTCTGCGCCAGGCGCTGCTCCATCAGGTCGCGCGTCACCTCCGTCTGCCCATAGACCGTGACATGCTTGCCGCCGGTCAGCGCATCGAGCGCGATGCGGTGGCGCTGCCCCCCGAAGAGCAGGTCGAAGCCGTCATGAACCAGCCCCTCGGCATGCAGCCGCGCGCTCGCGCCCGCCTGGTCGAGCAGCCCGACCGTCCCCTGCTCGAGCACGCCGGCCCTGATGCGGGAGAGGACGTAGTCGGGGCTCTTGCGTTCGAGGATGACGCTGTCGATGCCGGCCTGATGCAGCAATTGTCCGAGCAGCAGCCCCGACGGGCCGGCTCCGATGATGGCGACCTGGGTTCGCAACTGTATTCTCCCTGAGCCCGCCTTGCCGACGCGCGATTGATCAACAAGTTGCCATGGCAACCAATCAAAGGGAAGTCTTCCGTGAAGGCTGTCCGCTCTTCCGGCACTATGGAGGGGACGGGTTTCCCGGAGGGCGGAAGCTGGGGTGGGGCCCCGCCCGGCGCCATGCCGCCACGGCCTCGATCTCGCCGCGCGTTGCGGGGCCGCTTCAGCCGACGGGAATGACGTCGACCGCGATGCCGATCTTCTGCGAGCCCGGCCCGATCACGACGCCGTCGAGCGGCGAGACATCGGCATAATCGCGGCCGAACGCCGTGACGATATGGTCGTCGGCGACGATCAGGTCGTTGGTCGGGTCCAGCCCGATCCAGCCCGTTTCCGGCCCGCACCACAGCATCACCCAGGCATGGCTGGCATCGGCGCCTTCGAGACGCTTTTCGCCCGGTGGCGGGATGGTGCGGATATAGCCGCTGACATAGGCCGCCGGCAGGCCCAGGCCCCGCAGGCCCGCAATCATGACATGCGCGAAATCCTGGCAGACGCCATGCCGCTCGCGGAAGGCCTCCTCGAGCGGCGTCGAGACCTCGGTCGCCTCCGGATCATAGGTGAACTCGCGGCGGATGCGCCCCATCAGCTCGCTCGCCGCCTCGAGGACGGGGCGCTGCGGTGCGAAGCTCTGGCGGGCATAGTCGGTCACGGCAGAGACCGGAGGCACGAGCCGGCTCGGATAGAGGTGATGCGCCGGCGAATCGGGCGCCAGGCTGTCGGAGGCCAGCGCCAGCGCGCCGACTGCTTCCCAATGCCGTGTCAGGCCGGGAAAGGGGGGCGGCGTGCGCCGCACCTCGACACGGGCGCGCATCTCGACCTTGAGCTCGCGATGCGGCTTCGAGATGGTCAGCGTCGTCATCCGGTTGCCGAAGAAGCAGATATCGTCGACGCGCTCGGCCGGGCGCGGCGTGACGATGAGTTCGCTGCGCTGGACGCTCTGGCCGCCGTCGTCGCGCGGTTGCAGCCGCAGGATGCAGCGCGCGAACGGGACCGGACGGCTGTAGCCGTAGGTGGTGATATGCCGGACGTCGTAGATCACGCGATGCCTGTGAGGCGCGAGCCTTCCGGGCCGCTGTTCTGGAGAAAATAGCGGTCGGCGATCGCGCTGGAGACGCCCATCAGCAACTGCTCGAACAGGAGGATGCTGGTGCGGTCGAGCCGGGAGGCCTCGGCTGTCCGGCACTCGGCGGCGAGTTTCAGGATCAGCCTGCGCGGCGCCTCCAGCATGCCGTCCTCGGTCAGCGACGGCAGATCGCGGATCTCGGTGTCGAGACGGTCGATCTGGAAAGCGACCGAGCGCGGGTTGAAGGGGTCGAGCATGACGAGATCGAGCACGGGCTGCAGGCTGGCGCCGAGCAGGTAGCGCGAGCGATAGGTGATCTGCGAATCCGTCAGGTCGAGCAGCGCGTCGAGCGCGTCGCTGGGCGCCGTCGTCTCGGCGAAGTGGCGCGCGAAGCGGCAGGTCGCGATGCCGCGCTCCAGCCGCCGCCCGATGTCGAGGAAGCGCCAGCCCGGCCCGCGCACCATGTTCTCCTGGCTGAGGCCGGAGAAGGCGGCGAGCGATTTCAGCGCGCGGTCGGCGGTTTCATAGGCCTCGCCCTCGCTCGGCTTGCGCCCCTCCCCGAGGGTGAGTTGCTGCTGCATGTCGCCAAACAGCCGCCAGGCATCGACCGACAGCCTTTCGCGGATGACCGAGGCCGTCCGCCTCGCTTCGCGCGTCGTCGAAATCGCCGAGCCATACTGTTCCAGCGCGTGCAGCGCGGCCGAGGCCTGGCTGGCCGGCGTCTGGCCGCGGCCGCCCGGCGACGCGCCCCAGGAAACCAGCAGATGGGCGAGCCGGCGCAGCGTCTCGTTGCGTCCCTGGGTCGGGTCGGTGTCGATCAGGCGGCCGAGCAGCGCGCGCACCAGCCGCAACGTCGCCTCGGTCCGTTCGAGATAACGCCCGAGCCAGAACAGGTTGTCGGCGGCGCGGCTCGGCAGGGTGCCGGTGATCCGGCGGATCGGGATTCGGTCGGGCGTCGGCAACAGCGTGACATGGTCGACAGGCCCGTCCGACGTCACCCAGACATCGCTCGAGCGCACGCCGCTGCGCAGGCTGACGGCGCGCGCATCGGGCTCGTCGGAGATGCGACAGAAGCCGCCCGGCATCACCTTCCAGCCATCCGGCGTGGCGGCGGCGAAGACGCGCAGCGTCATCGGGCGCGGCTGCAGACGGCCGTTCTGGAAGACGGGCGTCGTCGAGAGCCGCACGACCTCCTGGCCGACATAGTCCATGCCCCGCGCCTCGACCCTGGCCCGCAGCGCCTCGCGCTGCTCGGCCGACAGGTCGGCGGCGACCACGGGCCCGGTGTCGAGCCCGCCGCCGGCGCTGCGGAATGCCGGCGCGATGCTCATCTCGTCGAGCCGGCTGAGCACGTCGGCGCGCTCCCGCGGCTGCCCGCACCACCAGGTCGCGACATTGGGCAGGATCATCTCCTCGCCCAGGATCTTCTCGCCCAGCGCCGGCAGGAAACTCATCAGCGCCCGCGCCTCGACGACGCCGGAGCCCAGCCCGTTGGCGATATGGACGCTGCCCTTGCGCACGGCCTGGACGAGGCCGGCGACGCCGAGCGCGGAGGAGGCGTTCAATTCGAGCGGGTCGGCGAAATCGCCGTCGATGCGGCGCCAGATCACGTCGGCGCGCTTGAGGCCGGCGATGGTGCGCACATGCACGCGGCCCTCCCGCATCACGAGATCGCCGCCTTCGACCAGGAGGAAGCCGAGATAGCGCGCCAGATAGGTCTGTTCGAAATAGCTTTCGTTGAGCGGGCCCGGCGTCAGCAGGCAGATGCGCGGCTCGACCCGCTTCGAGCGGGCGACCAGCCCGGCGCGGAAGCCCTGGAAGAAGGCCGCCAGCCGCTCGATGTTCATTGTCCGGAACATGTCGGGAAAGGCGCGCGACAAGGCGAGCCGGTTTTCCAGCGCATAGCCGGCGCCCGAGGGCGCCTGCGTGCGGTCCTGCAGAACCCACCAGCGCCCGTCGGGCCCGCGCCCGAGATCGGCGGCGTAGAGCTGGAGCGCGCCGCCGCCGGGAGCCCCCTGCAGCGGGCGCAGATAGTCCGGGCTGCCGGTGACCACCGAGGCGGGGAGCAGCCCGTTGGCGATCATCTCGCCGGGGCCGTAGATGTCGTCGAGCAGGCGGCTGAGCAGATCGGCGCGCTGGGCGACGCCGGCCGCGATCGTCTGCCATTCGGCCCCGGTAATGACCAGCGGGACATGGGACAGCGGCCAGGCGCGTTCGCCTGCCGTCGGGTCGCGCGGGTCGATGTCGCCATGGACGCGGTAGGACACGCCGGTATCGTGGACATGCCGGTCGGCGAGGCCGAAGCGCTGGGTCAGCTCATCGGGCGAAAGCGCGCACCATTCCGACAGGAACGGCTCCCAATGCGGGCGAATCTGACCGTCCGGGCCGACGAGCTCGTCATGCACGCCGGGAAGCGGGCGATAGCCCGCCAGCAGAGCGTTGCGCCGCTCCGTCCTCGTGCGCACAGACGGTGATCGGCTCTGTAATGCCATCGGTTGCGTCTACACTCCGGGAGGACGCCGCAAATCCAGGGTCAGCGGAAATTCGGCGCTGCGCTCTTCGGGCGGAATCGCCAGCGCGCCGGGAGTATGACCGATCGCTTCAAAACGTGCGAGCCGGCGCGCCTCCGCCTCATAGGAATTCACAGGCGGCGTCTCATAATTGCGACCGCCGGGATGGGCGACATGGTAGACGCAACCGCCGAGCGAGCGTCCGACCCAGGTATCGACGATGTCGAAGGTCAGGGGTGCATGCACCGGGATCGTCGGATGCAGCCCAGAGGCCGGCTGCCAGGCCTTGAAGCGCAGGCCCGCGACGCTCTCGCCCGGCGCTCCCGCCGCCGTCATCGGCAGGCGCCTGCCGTTGCAGGTGATGAGGTGGCGGCCGGGCACGATCCCCTTCGCCTTGACCTGCAGCCGTTCGACCGACGAGTCGACATAGCGCACGGTGCCGCCGATCGCGCCCTCCTCGCCCATGACATGCCAGGGTTCGAGCGCCTGCCGGATCTCGATCTCGACGCCGCCATGCTCCACCTTGCCGAAGAACGGGAAGCGGAATTCGGCCTGCGCCTCGAACCAGACCGGGTCGAAGGCGTAGCCGGCGCGGCCGAGGTCGCCGAGCACGTCCTTGAAATCCTGCCAGACCATCTCCGGCAGCATGAAGCGGTCATGCAGCGTCGTGCCCCAGCGCGTGAGGCTGCCCGTCTGCGGCTCGCGCCAGAACCAGGCGATCAGCGCCCGCACCAGAAGCTGCTGCGCCAGGCTCATCCGCGCATCCGGCGGCATCTCGAAGCCGCGGAACTCGATCAGCCCGAGCCGCCCCGTCGGCCCGTCCGGCGAATAGAGCTTGTCGATGCAGATCTCGCTGCGGTGGGTGTTGCCGGAGACGTCGACCAGCAGGTTGCGCAGCAGCCGGTCGACCAGCCAGAGCGGGATCGCGGGCTCGCCCGGACGCGGGATCTTGGCCAGCGCGATCTCGAGTTCGTAGAGCGCGTCGTGCCGGCCCTCGTCGATGCGCGGCGCCTGGCTGGTCGGGCCGATGAACAGGCCCGAGAACAGGTAGGACAGCGAAGGGTGCCGGTTCCAGTACAGCACCAAGCTCTTGAGCAGGTCCGGCCGGCGCAGGAAGGGCGAGTCGGGCGGGGTGATGCCGCCGAGCACGACGTGGTTGCCGCCGCCGGTGCCGGTGTGGCGCCCGTCGACCATGAACTTCTCGGCGCAGAGCCGCGACTGCCGCGCTTCTTCATAGACGCCGCGCGTGATCTCGACCGCCTCGCGCCAGTTGCGGGCCGGATGGATGTTAACCTCGATCACGCCGGGGTCGGGCGTGACCTTGACGACGTTCAGCCGCGGGTCGTGCGGCGGCGGGTATCCCTCGATATGGACCGGCTGGTTGCGCTCGCGCGCCACCTGCTCGACGCTGGCGATCAGGTCGAGATAATCCTCCAGCCGCTCGACCGGCGGCAGGAAGACGCACAGCACCTTGTCGCGGATTTCGAGGCTGATCGCGGTGCGCACATGCTCGCCGCCGATCTCCTGCTCGGTGCGGTCCTGAGCGGAGGCGCCACTGGCCTCGACCGAACGCGACATCTGGTGCGGGGGCTGCTGGGAGAAGGGCGCCTCGACGCGGATCGGCGCCTCGGGCGCCGGCGGATCGATGGCGGGGCCGAATCCGCCGGCTGTGCGCGGCAGCGGCGGCCGCGCCTCCATCGGGTCCTGCGGGTGGATATGCGGATATTCCGCCTTCGGCACCACCGGCAGCGAGCCGAGCGGCAGCCGGTAGCCGACGGGTGAATCGCCGGGCACGAGGAAGAGCTTGCCGCGCCTGAGCTTCCATTTCTCCGAGCGCCAGCGCTTGTCGCCCGCCTGGCTCTGCCAGCGCTGGACGGGAATGACGTAGCCACGCGGCTTGCCCAGGCCCAGCTGGAAGACCTGCTGCATGCGCGCGCGTTCTTCCGGGTCGGCCAGGCGCGGGTCGAGCGGGTCGACATTGTCGGGAAGCTGGGCCTCCTTCAACAGCCAGTAGCCGGTGTCCTCATAGGCTGGCATCACATAGTCGGAGCCGAGCCCGAGCTTGTCGGACAGGCCCTCGGCCAGCGCCTCGGCCTCGGCCATCGTCGCGCCGGCTTCCAACTCGCGATCGCCTCCCGTCGGGGCGCCTGGCTCGCGGGCGATCAGCGCAGCGTCGCGCCAGATCGGCTCGCCATCGGCGCGCCAGTACAGCGCGAAGGCCCAGCGCGGCAGGCTCTCGCCGGGATACCATTTGCCCTGGCCGTAATGCAGCATGCCGCCCGGCGCGAAACGCTCGCGCAAGCGTCGGATCATGACGTCGGCGCGCTGGCGCTTGGTCGGCCCGACAGCGGCGATGTTCCACTCCTCGCCGGTCTGGTCATCGACGGAGACGAAGGTCGGCTCGCCGCCCATGGTCAGGCGGACATCGCCGGCCTGGAGATCGGCCTCGACCTGCTCGCCCAGCGCATCGAGCCGCTGCCAGGATTCATCCGAGAAGGGCAGGGTGATGCGCGGCACCTCATGCACGCGCGCCACGCTCATCTCGAAATCGAAGGTCGTCTCGGCATAGCTGGCGACACCCGAGACCGGCGCGGCCGAGCGGTAATGCGGCGTCGCCGCCAGCGGCAGATGGCCCTCGCCGGTCAGGAGCCCTGAGGTCGGGTCGAGCCCGATCCAACCGGCGCCGGGGATGTAGACCTCCGCCCAGGCGTGGAGGTCGGTGAAATCCTTGTCCGTGCCGGCCGGCCCTTCCAGCGGGTCGATATCCGCCTTCATCTGGATCAGGTAGCCGGAGACGAACCGCGCGGCGAGGCCGAGCTGTCGCAGGATCTGCACGAGCAGCCAGCTCGAATCGCGGCATGAGCCGGATCTGATCTTGAGCGTATGCTCCGGCTCCTGGACGCCGGGCTCCATGCGGATACAGTAGGCGATCGCGCCGGAGAGCCGCGCATTCAGGTCGACGACGAAGTTGACGGTGTTGGTCGGCTCGCGCGGGATCGTCGCCAGGAAGGCCTGCAGCAGCGGCCCGGCCGGCTCTGTCACGAGATAGGGGGCGAGCTCCGCCCGCAGCTCGTCAGGGTAGCTGAAGGGGAAGATCTCGGCATCGGTTTCGACGAAGAAGTCGAAGGGGTTGATGATCGACAACTCGGTGACGAGATCGACCTCGATGCGGAACTCGCTCACCGGCTCCGGAAAGACATAGCGCGCCAGCCAGTTGCCGCTCGGGTCCTGCTGCCAGTTCACGAAATGCTCGGCCGGGGTGACCTTCAGCGCGTAGCTGTTGATCGCGGCCCGGCAATGCGGCGCCGGCCGCAGCCGGATGATCTGCGGCCCGAGCGTGACCGGGCGATCATAGCGGTAATGGGTGACGTGGTGGAGCGCGGCGATGATGGCCAAGGGCTGGGCACCTGCTTGTCATGGGCCGGCAAGATGCCGGGATGTCTCACGTTAGCGAGGCCGGCATGGCTCGCAAAGCCGCATCTCGCGACGCATTGCCCGATCCGGGCGGCTCGATGCACAAGAACTGTGCAGCAACATCTGGACACGGGCCTCGTCCTGCTGGACAGAAGCCGCCGACTGGTTCCACATTCACGCCAATGGCCGACGCGTTCGGCCGACAATCTAAAACGATGGGGACTGCGATGCGTCAGGTTGCGAAATTGATGATGGCGTCGGCCTTCACCGCCTTGCTGGCGACGACGGCCCATACCACGGGGGCGCTGGCCCAAACCCCGAAGGACACGGTTGTGATGGCCAAGCAGATCGACGACATCATCTCGCTCGATCCCGCCGAGGCCTTCGAATTCTCCGGCGTCGAAGTCGTCACCAACCTCTACGACAAGCTGATGGGCGTCGATCTCGCCAAGAACAACGAACTCGTCCCGGAACTCGCCCAGAGCTGGACGGTCAGCCCCGACAACCTGACCTACACCTTCAAGCTCCGTCCCGGCGTGAAATTCCATTCCGGCAACCCGCTGACGGCGGCCGACGTGGTCTATTCCTTCCAGCGCGCCGTGACGCTCAACAAGTCGCCGGGCTTCATCCTCGCCCAGTTCGGCTTCACCAAGGACAACGTCACGGACAAGGTGAAGGCGACCGACGACAGCACGGTCGTGATCACCGTCTCCAAGCCCTTCGCGCCGACCTTCTTCTTGAACTGCCTGACCTCGGGCGTCGCCTCGATCGTCGACACCAAGCTGGTCAAGGCCAATGAGAAGGATGGCGACTGGGGCAATGGCTGGCTGAAGCAGAACTCGGCCGGCTCCGGCGCCTACAAGGTACGCGCCTACCGCCCCAACGAGCAATACGCGCTCGACGCCAACGAGGCCTGGTACAAGGGCGCGCCGAAGAACAAGCGCATCGTCGTGCGCCATGTCGCTGAGCCGGCTTCGCAGCGCCTCCTGCTCGAGAAGGGCGACATCGACATCGCCCGCAACCTCTCGAAGGACCAGCTTGCCGCCGTCAAGACCAACAAGGACGTCGACATCGTCCAGGGCGACAAGGGCTACATCCTTTATCTCGGCCTCAACACCAAGAACCCCAACTTCGCCAAGCCCGAAGTGCGCGAGGCGCTGAAATACCTCGTCGATTACGCCTCGATCGAGCGCAACATCGTCGAGGGCACCTACAAGGCCCATCAGTCCTTCCTGCCCAAGGGCTTCCTCGGCGCGATCGACGACAAGCCCTACACATTCAATCCGGCCAAGGCCAAGGAACTGCTCGCAAAGGCAGGCCTCCCCAACGGCTTCAGCGTCACCATGGATGTCCGCTCGGTCAGCCCCATCACCGACATCGCCCAGGCGATCCAGGCGAACTGGGCCCAGGCCGGCATCAAGCTCGAGCTGCTCCCAGGCGACGGCAAGCAGACCCTGACCAAGTACCGCGCCCGCACCCATGACATCTATATCGGCCAGTGGGGCCCGGACTATCTCGACCCGCATACCAATGCCGAGACCTTCGCCATCAACGAGAACAATGGCGAGGACGCCAAGTCGAAGACGCTGGCCTGGCGCAATGCCTGGGACATCCCCGAGATGACCAAGACGACGCAGGCCAACGTCCTCGAGACGGACGCCGCCAAGCGCGCCGCCGTCTACGGCACCCTGCAGCGCGAGCACCAGAAGGTCTCGCCCTTCGTCATCATGTTCCAGCAGGTCGAAGTCTCGGCCGATCGCAAGAACGTCAAGGGTTGGGCCATCGGGCCGAGCTCGGACACCAACTTCTACGCGCCGATCTCGAAGAACTGAGATCATCTGACCAGCCAGCCCCGCCTCGGCCTCTTAGGGCTGCGGCGGGGCTTTTGCTTCCGGTTGGCCCTGCAGGGCCGGTCCCGGTCAAAGAAAACGGAAACAAGCTGGCATGACGAGCGTGGTGGAAAGCCCGGTTCGCAGGCGCTCATGGGGCGAGACGGCGGGACGCTGGGCGAAGATCGCCTCGCGCGAACTCAGCACGGTCGCGATCACCATCTTCGGCCTGTTGCTGATCACCTTCTTCATCGCCCGCGTCATCCCGATCGACCCTGTGCTGGCCGTCGTCGGCGACAATGCCCGCCCCGAGACCTATGAGGCCGCGCGCATCGAGCTTGGCCTCGACAAGCCGCTCTGGCAGCAGTTTGCTGTCTATGTCGGCAAGGTCTTCACCGGCGATCTCGGGCGCTCGGTTCTGACCTCCAACACCGTCGTCGACGACATCAAGCGCGTCTTCCCGGCGACGCTGGAACTGGCGACGCTCGGCACGCTGATCGGCTGCCTGCTCGGCATCCCGCTGGGTGTGGTCGCGGCGGTCTATCAGGGCCGCTGGCCGGACCAGGTCGCCCGCGTCATTGGGCTGTTCGGCTACTCGATCCCGGTCTTCTGGCTCGGCCTGATGGGTCTGCTGTTGTTCTACGCCAAGCTCGGCTGGGTCGGCGGGCCCGGCCGCGCCGGTGTCGCCTTTCAGGATCTGATCACGCCAATCACGGGCATTCTGGTGATCGATGCCGCGATCGAGGGCGATTGGGAGGCGTTTCGCGACGCCTGGTCCCACCTCATCCTGCCCTCGGCCGTGCTCGGCATCCTCAGCGTGGCCTATATCAGCCGCATGACCCGCAGCTTCATGATCACCGAGCTGCAGCAGCAATACGTCATCGCCGCGCGGGTGAAGGGGCTGTCCGAGTTCCGCGTCGTCTGGCGCCACGCCATGCACAACGCCTTCGTGCCCTTGGTGACCGTGATCGCCGTCTCCTACATGCACCTGCTCGAAGGCTCCGTGCTGACCGAGACGATCTTCGCCTGGCCCGGCCTCGGCCGCTACCTCACCCATTCCCTGCTGAACGCCGACATGAACGCCGTGCTCGGCGGCACGCTGGTGATCGGGGCGGTCTTCATCGCGGTCAACCTGCTGTCCGACATCCTCGGCCGGCTGGTCGATCCGCGGACGCGATGAGGCGCTCATGACCACCTGGACCGACTACCTCCTCTCCGATTCGCCAGCCTCCCGCCGTCAGGCCCGCCTGGGCCAGGCCTATCGCAAATGGCTCGCCTTCCGGCGCAACCCACTGGCCATGGTCGGGCTTTGCATCATTGTCGCGCTCCTGCTGGTCGCGGCATTCGCGCCGCTGATCGCCACCGCCGATCCGCTGGCGCAGAATCTCGACCGCCGGCTGCTGCCGCCCTCGGGCACCAACATCTTCGGCACGGATTCGCTCGGCCGCGACATCTTCAGCCGCATCGTCTACGGCACCCGCGTCACGCTGGTCATCGTGCTGCTCGTCGTGGTGTCGGTGGGGCCGATCGGCCTCCTGATCGGCGCGACCTCGGGCTATCTCGGCGGCTGGGTCGATCGTCTGCTGATGCGGATCACGGACGTCTTCCTGGCCTTTCCCCGGCTCGTGCTGGCGCTCGCTTTCGTGGCCGCGCTCGGCCCCGGTCTGGAGAACGCCGTCATCGCCATCGCCATCACCGCCTGGCCGCCCTATGCGCGGGTCGCCCGCGCCGAGACGCAGATCATCCGCCAGCAGGACTATATCGCCGCGATCCGCCTGCAGGGCGCCTCGCAATGGCGCATCGTTTGGAAGCATGTCGTGCCGATGTGCCTGCCCTCGCTGATCGTGCGCACCACGCTCGACATGGCCGGAATCATCCTGATCGCGGCAGGCCTCGGCTTCCTGGGTCTGGGCGCCCAGCCGCCGATTCCCGAATGGGGCGCGATGATCTCGGCTGGCCGCGAGCAGATCTTCGACCAGTGGTGGGTCGCGACCTTCCCCGGCATCGCCATCTGCGTCGTCGCACTCGGCTTCAACCTGCTCGGCGACGGCCTGCGCGACGTCATGGATGCCAGATGAGCGTGATCGACCAGCCCCTCCTCGAACTCGACAATCTGCGCGTCGATTTCCACACGCCCACCGGCATCGTCCATGCCGTGCGCGGCCTGTCCTTCACGCTCGGCCGCGAGCGGCTCGGCATCGTCGGCGAGTCCGGCTCCGGCAAATCGATGACCGGGCGCGCCATCCTCGACCTGATCCCGCCGCCCGGCGTCGTCACGGCCGACCGCATGGTCTATCGTGGCCAGGACCTGCAGACGATGGACAAGCGCGAGCGCCGCAAGCTGCGCGGCCGCCACATCTCGATGGTGATGCAGGACCCGAAATTCTCGCTCAACCCGGTCCGCACGGTCGGCGACCAGATCGCCGAGGCCTATCGCGTCCACCACAAGGCCAGCGCCCGCGAGGCGAAGCAGCGCTCGCTCGCCATGCTGGAACAGGTCCAGATCCGCGAGCCCGCCCGCGTCTACGGCCTCTACCCGCACGAGGTCTCGGGCGGCATGGGCCAGCGCGTCATGATCGCGATGATGCTGATCGCCGAGCCCGACATCCTGATCGCCGACGAGCCGACCTCGGCGCTCGACGTCACCGTCCAGCTGCAGATCCTCAAGATCCTCGACGATCTCGTCACCCAGCGCGGCATGGGGCTGATCTTCATCAGCCATGATTTGCATCTGGTGCAGTCCTTCTGCGACCGCGTCATCGTCATGTATGGCGGCAAGGCGATGGAAACGTTGCCGGCGGCCGAACTCGCCGACGAATCCGCCCGCGCGAGGCGCCACCCCTACACGCTGGGCCTGCTCGGCTGCCTGCCCGATCTCGACCATCCCAAGGCCGAACTCGCCACGCTCACCCGCGACCCGGCATGGCTGGCATGATGAGCTCGACCCTCCTCTGTCATTCCGGGGCGCTGCGCAGCAGCGAACCCGGAACCCACGACCGGGTTGAACCTGCATGCAGTCCGACCGGTGCGCCCGGTCGTGGGTTCCGGGTTCTTCGCTGCGCGAAGCCCCGGAATGACAGCGAGTTGCCCGCATGACCACTCAACCCGCCATCCGCGTCGAAAACCTCAACGTCTCCTTCGGCGATTCGCATGTCGTGAAGGACCTCTCCTTCTCGGTCGCGCCCGGTGAAAGCTACGGCATCGTCGGCGAATCGGGCTCTGGCAAGTCGACCGTGCTGCGCGTGCTCTCGGGGCTGAACCGGCACTGGAGCGGCACCGTCGAGATCGCCGGGCAGACCCAGCCGAAGATCCGCGACAAGGCCTTCTACCGGGCCGTGCAGATGGTGTTCCAGGACCCTTACGGCTCGCTCCACCCCAAGAAGACGGTCGACGACACGCTGGCCGAGCCGCTCGCCATCCACGCCATCGGCGACGCCGAGCGGCGGATCGGGCGGGCGATGGCGGAGGTCGGGCTGCCCGCCTCCTTCCGTTTCCGCTACCCGCACCAGCTTTCCGGCGGTCAGCGCCAGCGCGTCGCGATTGCGCGTGCGCTCGTGCTGGAGCCCACCATCCTGCTGCTCGACGAGCCGACCTCGGCGCTGGACGTCTCGATCCAGGCCGAGGTTTTGAACCTGCTGCAGGCGCTCCGCCACGAGCGCAAGCTGACCTATATCCTGGTCAGCCACGATCTCGCCGTCGTCGCGCATATGTGCCAGCGTTTGCTGGTGATGCAGTTCGGCCAGGGTGTCGAGGAGATGGCCGCCGGGACGCTCGCCGCCCGCAGCCCGCAGACGGACTATGCCCGGCAGCTGCTGACCGCGAGCGAGGGCTTCCGGCGCGGCTGACGTCGAGCGCCCCTGCGCTCTGAGCGTTTGGAAATCCCGCGGCTTGGTCTCATTCTCGTCGCAAGCCCACGGTCCTGATGGACGCCGCCCGACATCGCGGCCGGGCATGGAGAAATAGATAGATGGATGCCATTGCCGAGCGAGCCCTCAGGCCCGAAACAATTCCCGAGCGCACGCCCGTGCCAGCCTTCGATCTGGTGATCTTCGGCGCCGGCGGCGATCTCGCCATGCGCAAGCTGTTTCCCGCCCTGGCCCAGCGCAGTCGCGAAGGCGTGCTGCCCGGCGAAAGCCGTGTGCTCTGCATCGTTCGCAAGCAGGAGGATGTCGAGGGCCTGCCCAAGCAGGTCGCCAAGCGGCTGAAAGAGGAAGGGCTCTCGCCAGAGCATATTCGCGACTTCCTGCAGCGCCTCACCGTCGTGCTGCTCGATGCGGTGAAGCCGGAGACCTACAAGGCGCTTAATAAGGCGCTGGGCGAGGACGGCCGTGTGCGGTCGTTCTATCTCTCGACGCCGCCCGATCTCTTCATCCCGATCTGCGAGAACCTCGCCGCCGCCGACATCCTGACGCCGACCTCGCGCGTCATCCTCGAGAAGCCGCTGGGCCGCGATCTCGCCTCGGCGCGCGAGATCAACGACGCCGTCGCGCGCATCCTGCCGGAGGACCGGACCTACCGGATCGACCATTATCTCGGCAAGGAAACGGTGCAGAACCTCTTGGTGCTGCGCTTCGCCAACACGCTGTTCGAGCGCTCTTGGACCGGCCGCGACATCGACCATGTCCAGATCACCGTCGCCGAGACGGTGGGGCTGGAAGCCCGCGCCGGCTACTACGACAAGGCCGGGCAGATGCGCGACATGGTGCAGAACCATCTCATGCAGCTGCTGACCCTCTTCGCCATCGAGCCGCCCAATCTGCTCGAGGCAGGCGCCGTGCGTGACGAGAAGATCAAGGTGCTCAAGGCGCTGCGCCCGATCGTCGGGCCCGATGTCGAGCGCTACACCGTGCGCGGCCAGTACGGCGCGGGCCAGATCGACGGCCAGCGTGTGCGCGGCTATGCCGATGAGCTCGGCCATCTCAGCAACACCGAGACCTTCGTCTCGATCCGCTGCGAACTCGACAACTGGCGCTGGGCCGGCGTGCCGATCTATCTGCGCACCGGCAAGCGTATGGCGCAGCGCTACTCCGAGATCGCCGTCACCTTCAAGCCGGTGCCGCATTCGATCTTCGGCGGCGGCTCCTGCGACAAGCTCTATGCCAACCGCCTGCTGATCCGCCTGCAGCCCAATGACGGCGTCCAGCTCCAGCTGATGATGAAGGTGCCGGGCTCGGGCCGGCTCAAGATCGTGCCGCGCCAACTCGACCTGCGTTATTCCACCGCCTTCGACGAGCGCACGCCTGACGCCTATGAGCGGCTGCTGACGGATGTCATCCGCGGCGACCAGACGCTGTTCATGCATCGCGACGAGGTCGAGCAGGCCTGGCGCTGGGTCGATCCGATCATCGCCGGCTGGCAGGAATACGCCCCCCATCCGCATCGCTACGCCGCCGGCTCCTGGGGGCCGTCGCAGGCGATCGGGCTGATCGAGCGCGAAGGCCGCTCCTGGGCCGATCCGGACTTCGAGTGATGCAGTCGCAAGGTCCCGTCGCCTGGCACCGCTTCGCGACCCTCGCGGACGCCTCGGAGGCGCTGGCCGAGGCCGTCGCCATCCGCCTGCGCTCACTGCTGGCGGAGGAGGGCAGGGCCTCGCTCGCCGTGCCCGGCGGCACGACGCCGGCGCGCTTCCTCGCCGATCTCGGCACGCGCGAACTCGCCTGGGAGAAGGTGACGCTGCTGCCGACGGACGAGCGCTTCGTCGCCGCCGACGACGCGGCCTCGAACGAGCGCATGATCCGCGCGCAATTCGCGCCGCTGCGCGAGGGGCGGGTCGGGTTCCTCTCCTTCCATGACCGTGGCGGCGACATCGAGGCGGCGGCCGCCACGCTTTCCTCCGAACTCGCGAGCCTGCCGCCGTTGGATCTCGTCGTCAGCGGCATGGGCACCGACGGCCACATCGCCTCGCTGTTTCCCGGCGAGGAGGAACGTTTCTCCGGCATGCCCGACAGCGACATCTGCATCGCTACGCCGCCCGGCCTGCCGCCGCGTCTCTCCCTGTCGCCCGCCCGTCTCTCCGGCGCGGGCTGGGCGAGCCTGCTGGTCTCGGGCACCGAGAAGGAGGCCGTGCTGAAGGCAGCCCTGGACCGCCCCGCTCCGCTGCCGGTCGACCTTCTCCTCGACCGGCCGCAGGGCCTCGACGTCTACTGGGCGAACGAGTAGACCGCCAGCAGCCGTTCAAAACGATTGAAAGACGCCGACGATGGACGAGACCGCTGCGATTGCCCGCCTCGAAGCCTGTGGCGTGATTCCCGTCGTGGTGATCGAGGACGCCTCGCGCGCCATCGACCTGGCGCACGCCCTCGTCGCCGGCGGCATCGACGTCGTCGAGGTCACGCTGCGCCGCCCGGCCGGGCTGGCCGCGCTGGAGGCGATCGCCAGATCGGTGCCGGGCGCGCTGCCGGTCGCCGGCACGGTCGTCACGCCGGCGCAGGTCCGGCAGGTCAAGGATGCCGGCGCGAAAGCCGTGGTCAGCCCCGGCTTTTCCGAGGCGGTCGACGAGGCGCTGAAGGCGGCCGGCCTGCCCTGGCTGCCGGGCGTCGCCACGGCGTCGGATTGCATGCGCGCGGTCGCCGCCGGCCGCATTGTCGCGAAGTTCTTTCCCGCGGAGACGGCGGGCGGGCCGCCCGCGCTGAAGGCGCTCTCGGGTCCGTTCCCGCAGATGCGCTTCTGCCCGACCGGCGGCGTCGGCCTGAACAACCTCGCCAGCTACCTCGCCTTGCCGCAGGTCATCTGCGTCGGCGGCTCCTGGCTGGTGCCCGCCGACGCCATCGCGTCGGGCGACTGGACGCGCGTGACACAGCTGGCGAAAGAGGCCAGCGAGGCCTTCAGGGCGTTGCGGGGCTGAGCCTTCCCGTCATTGCGAGCGCAGCGAAGCAATCCAGGCAACGTCGAGCGAGCCCTTCTGGATTGCTTCGCTGCGCTCGCAATGACGGTCAGTGCGCCGCCAGCCGCTCCACCACCATCTCCGCGATCGCCAGCGAACTCGTCAGCCCCGGGCTCTCGATGCCTAGCAGATTGACCAGGTCCGGCACCCCATGGACCTGCGGCCCGTCGATGCGGAAATCGGGCATCGGCTGTGTCGAATCATGCAGCTTCGGGCGGATGCCGGCATAATCGGCGACGAGCGCGCCGTCGGGCAGGGCCGGCCAATAGGTCCGGATCGCGGCGTAGAACTTCTCGGCCCGCAGGGGATCGACGACGAGGTCCTGATCGTGCTGGACCCATTCGACATCCGGCCCGAACTTGACCCGCCCGCCCATGTCGATCGTGGCGTGGATGCCCAGGCCCGCCGCCTCGGGCACCGGGTAGACCAGATGCGAGAAGGGCTGCTTGCCGAGCAGCGCGAAGTAATTGCCCTTGGCATAGTGCTGCACCGGCACATGCGCGGGCGGGAACCCTTCCAGCGTGCCGAGCAGTTTCGGGGCGCCATGGCCGGCCGAATTCACGATCGTCCTGACGGTATAGGTCGCGGGCTCATCGCCGCCGAAATCGACGCTGAAGCCGTCCGCCTCGCGACGCCAGGCGGCGATTGGCGTGTTGAGCGCCAGCGAGCCACCCGCCGCCTCGCATTCGCCGAGCAGCGACAACATGAAGGCATGGCTGTCGACGACGCCGGTCTCGGGCGAGAGCAGCGCGATTTCGCAGCGCACCTCCGGCTCCCTCGTCTTCGCCTCGGCCGCGTCTAGCCAGCGCAGGCTGTCGACGCCCGAGGCCTGGGCGCGGGCCATGATCGTCTCCAGCGCCGGCTTCTGCGCCGCGCTGGTGGCGACGATCAGCTTGCCGCAGGCCTTGTGGGGCAATCCGCGCTCACCGAGATAGGCATAGAGCCGCTTGCGCCCCTCGACGCAGACCTTCGCCTTCAGCGAGCCCGGCGGATAATAGATTCCCGCATGGATGACCTCGCTGTTGCGCGCCGAGGTCTGCGTGCCGATGCCCTCGGCCGCTTCCGCGATGACGACCTCGCGCCCGGCGAGCGCCAGAGCGCGGGCCGTTGCGAGGCCGACGACGCCGGCCCCGATCACCAGACAGTCGATGTCATGCATGCCGAAGGCCTTTTCAGCTTCGAGGCTCAGGCCTTCGCAGGCATCGCGGTTTCGATCAGGTTCGCCCAATAGGTCACGCCGACCGGAATAACCGCGTCGTTGAACTCATAGGCCGGGTGATGGAGGCCGGCCGATTCGCCATTGCCGATGTTGATGAAGGCGCCGGGGCGCTCCTCCAGCATGTAGGAGAAGTCCTCCGAGCCCATCGTCGGCGGCACGGTCGTGTCGACCTTGCCCTCGCCGAAGGCGGCCTCGATCGTGCCGACCACGAACTCAGCCTGCTCCGCATGGTTGAAGGTCACCGGATAGCCGTGGAGATAGTCGCAGACGACGCTCATGCCGAAGGCACCCATGATGCCGGCGGTCACCTCCTTGATACGCTTCTCGGCGAGTTCGCGCATCTGCGGCGTCAGCGTCCGCACCGAGCCCTTGAGCTCGACGGTCTGCGGGATGACGTTGAAGGCCTCGCCGGCATTGATGGCCGTGACCGAGACGACGATGGAATCGAGCGGGTCGGCATTGCGCGAGGAGATTGTCTGCAGCGCCGTCACGAGCTGGCAGGCGGCGACGATCGGGTCGTTGACGCGGTGCGGCGCCGCGGCATGGCCGCCCTTACCCTCGATCTTGATGTGGATGCGGTCGGCGGCGGCCATGGTCGGGCCCTTGCGGACGTCAAACTGGCCGACGGCTAAGCCCGGCTTGTTGTGCATGCCATAGACCTCCTGGATGCCGAAGCGGGTCATCAGCCCGTCCTCGATCATCGCCTTGGCGCCGGCGCCGCCTTCTTCGGCCGGCTGGAAGATCACCACCGCCGTGCCGTCGAAATCGCGTGTCTCTGCGAGATACTTCGCAGCCCCGAGCAGCATGGCGGTGTGCCCGTCATGGCCGCAGGCGTGCATCTTGCCCGGCACGGTCGAGCGGTGCTCGAGATTGGTTTCCTCGTGGATCGGAAGCGCGTCCATGTCGGCGCGCATCGCGACGACCTTGCCCGAGCCCTGGTTGCGGCCCTTGATCACGCCGACGACGCCGGTCTGGCCGATCCCGGTCACGACCTCGTCCACGCCCCATTCCGTCAGCTTCTGCGCGACGACGCCGGCCGTGCGGTGCACGTCGTACATCAGCTCGGGGTGGCGGTGCAGATCGCGGCGGATGGCCGTGAGCTCGGGATGGATCGCGGCGATGAGTTCGGCTTTGGGCATCGTGACCTCGGAAAATAGGCGAAACCGATCCGCCGGCGGCGGATCGCGGGATCGGCAGGGTTCTGCGGCGCCGTTCAGGCGTCGGCGGGAACGTAGCGGCGCGACAATTCGTTGCGGTCGTCATAGGACGCCTCGAAGATCGCCGCCGCCAGCGTCGCGCGCACATGCAGCGTGTCGGTGCCGATGTTCTTGAAGCCGTGGCGGGCGCCCGCGGGAACCAGAACAGACTGGTTGGCGGTGACGACCATCGTCTTGTCGCGCAGATAGATCTCGGCCGTGCCGCCCATCACCTCGAGCACCTCCTCGACCGCGTGCAGATGCATCGGCGCGCCCAGGCCCGGCTCGCAGAACTGCTCGAAGATGCAGAGCTGCTTGCTCTGGACAAGCGCCGAGACCCGCATCTCGGTCATCACGCCATCGCGCCATTTGTCCTGCGGCTGCGTCTTGTGGTCGAGGATCGTCATCGTGAAATCCTTAGCGTTCGGCCGCGCCCCGTCGAAACAGCCCCCCGCCGGATCAGGCGAGCGCGGCACATCTTCCCAAACCCGAACGCGGCGCAGCGTCAAGGCCGGGCGCTGCGACCCTGCCGCGCGCCCGCGACACGTCGGCCAGCGGCGAGGCGCTGCTTCAAACCCCGAACTGCGTCCGCCAGGCGGCGATGTCGTCGAGCGCGACATTCGAGCCGCAGAGCACGAGGCCGACGCGCTCGCCCGGCTTGAAGATCTCCTTGCGCGCCATCGCCGCTGCGACGACGCAGGAGGCTGCCGGCTCCAGCAGCACGCGCCCGTTCTGCAGCACCCAGGTGATCTCGCGCACCGCCTCGGCGTCGGGCACGATCACGATGTCCTCCAGGAACTGGCGCGCGGCGGCCATCGTCCGCTCCGTCGCGAAGGGGGCGCCCAGCGTGCGTGCGATCGAGGTAGGACGGATCGGCACCGGCTGGCCGGCCTCCAGCGCCTGCGTCATCGCGGTCGCGCCCTCCGTCTCGACGCCATGGATGCGCAGGGCCGGATCGAGCCCCTTCATCGCCGCGCCGACGCCGGCCGCGAAGCCGCCGCCGCCGATCGAGATGAAGACATGGTCGAGCCGCCCGCCGGCATCGTTGTTCATCTCCAGCCCGAGCGAGCCATGGCCGGCGATGATCGCCGGATCGTCATAGGAATGGACATTGGTCATGCCCTTGGCGGCGTAATCCTCGGCTCGGGCGAAAGCCTCGATCGAATCGGCGCAGAGTTCGATCTCAGCCCCGAGCCCGCGCGCCATCTCGACATTAAAGGATGCCGCGTTCTGCGGCATCAGCACCAGTGCGCGGCAGCCCATCGTCTTGGCCACCAGCGCCACCGCGATGGCGTGATTGCCGCCGGACACGGTGACGACGCCGCGCGCCAGCTCCGCCTCGCTCAGTCCCATCAGCTTGTTGAAGCAGCCGCGCACCTTGAAGGAGCCGCCGAGCTGCAGGCTCTCGACCTTGACCACCGTCTCGACACCCAGCCGCGCCGAAAGCCCGGCACTGTAGAAGGTCGGCGTGCGCCGGATCTTGCCGGCGATGCGGGCCGCGGCGGCCTGGATGTCGCCGAGTGTGACGTCGAAATTCATGAAAGGCGCCTCTTGCTTCGTCGCACCCTTATAGGGGTGCATTGCGGCTCACGGAAACGCGCCGTTGGCAGGCGGGGCGAGGGCGCCTACACAATATATCAGGACAGCCGAATGATGCGCCGCGGCACGAAACCTGCCTCGGGTCGCTTTTCTGGAGAACCGCCTCGTGACCATGACGCCCGCACCATTCACGCCCAAGGAGATGCTGGCGAAGCTGGTTTCGTTCAACACGGAATCGCAGCGCAGCAATCTCGAGCTGATCCATTTCTGCCGCGACTATCTGGCCGGCCTCGGCGTCGAGAGCACGCTGGCGTTCAATGCCGATGGCGACAAGGCCAATCTCTACGCCACAATCGGGCCGAAGCTGGATGGCGGCGTTGTTCTCTCGGGCCATACCGACGTGGTGCCGGTGGCGGGGCAGGACTGGACCTCCGACCCCTGGACGCTGACCGAGCGCGACGGCAAGCTTTTCGGCCGTGGCACCTGCGACATGAAAGGCTTCGACGCCATCGCGCTGGCCCTCGTGCCGGAGATGCTGGCCGCTCCGCTGAAGCGGCCGATCCACATCGCCCTGTCCTATGACGAGGAGGTCGGCTGCCAGGGCGCCCGCGTCATGATCGCCGCAATGGCCAAGGACGGTCTGAAGCCCGCCGCCGTCGTCGTCGGCGAGCCCTCGATGATGCAGGTCGTCACCGGCCACAAGGGCGGCTTGCGAATGAAGACGACCGTGCGCGGCCACGCCGTCCATTCCAGCCGCGTCGATGTCGGCGTTCCCGCCGTGATGATCGCCGGCCGGCTGATCGACTGGCACAACCGGGTGATGGCGGAAAACAAGGCGAAGGCCGACGCCGCCAATGGCTTCGAGCCGCCTTACACGACGCTGCATGTCGGCGTCGTCAACGGCGGCACGGCGGTCAACATCACTGCCGAGCATTGCAGCTTCACCCATGAGGTCCGCTGCATCCCCGGCGAAAGTTTCGAAAGCTATGTCGAGCGCTACCGCGCCGAAGTCGCGCAGCTCGAGGCGCAGATGCAGGCGATTGCCCCTGCGACCGGCATCGACTTCGTCGTCACCTCCGACACCCCGGCGATGGGGCCCGAGCAGAACGGCGCGGCCGAGGAGCTCTGCCGCCGTCTGACCGGCGACAATGGTCGCCATGTCGTCGCCTATGGCACGGAGGGCGGCCTGTTCCAGCGCGCCGGCTGGTCGACCGTGGTCTGTGGCCCCGGCGACATCGCGCAGGCCCACCAGCCCGACGAGTTCATCACGGTGGCGCAGCTCGAGGCGGGGACTGGCTTTGTGCGGAAGCTGATCGCGGAGCTGTCGCGGTAGCGGCTGAAGCGCCCCGCGGCAGATGACGAAAAATTGTGCAGGCATTGCCTTATGCCATGCGCCAGGCGCGCATGAGGCCCGTGACTCGCGCGCAGCCTGCCCCTAACATCTTCTCTTTCGGGCGCCCCATCGCGCCCGCGACGGGAGGTGTCATTCGATGAAAGCGCGTGTTTTCGGCCTTGCGGCCGCTCTGCTCGGGGTTTCGCTGCTGGCGCTCGGCGCCACCGAGGCCCGGCCGTTGAAATGGGCCGCCGCGGGCGACGCCCTGACGATCGATCCCCACGGCCAGAACGAGGGGCCGACGACGGCGCTTACCCAGCACATCTATGAAGCCCTGACCGAGCGCGACCATGCCGGCAAGCTCCTGCCGCTGCTCGCCTCGTCCTGGCGGGTGCTGCCCGACGATCCGACGACCTGGGAGTTCAAGCTCCAGCCGAACGTCAAGTTCCATGACGGCAGCGCCTTCACCGCCGACGACGTGGTCTTCTCCTATGAACGCGCCATGCAGCCGAGTTCCGACTTCAAGGGGCTGCTGACCTCCGTCGAGAAGGTCAGCAAGGTCGACGACCTGACGGTGCGCATCAAGACCAAGGGCGCCAACCCGCTGCTCGTCAACAACACCGTCTCGATCCGCATCATGAGCAAGGCCTGGGCCGAGAAGAACAACGCCACCAAGGCGCAGGACTTCAAGAACAAGGAAGAGAATTTCGCCGTCCGCAATGCCAACGGCACCGGCCCGTTCACGCTGGTCACCCGCGAGGCGGACGTGAAGACGGTGATGAAGCGCAACGACGCCTACTGGAACAAGGCCAAGGTGCCGCTCGAGATCACCGAGCTGACCTACGTGCCGATCAAGCAGGACGCCACCCGCGTCGCCGCGCTGCTCTCGGGCGAAGTGGACTTTGTCCAGGACGTTCCGGTGCAGGACATCGCCCGCCTCAAGAGCCAGTCCACGCTGCGGGTCAATTCGGGCGCCGAGAACCGCACCATCTTCTTCGGCATGGACGTCGCGTCCGCCGATCTCAAGGGCGACGACGTCCAGGGCAAGAACCCCTTCGCCGACAAGCGCGTCCGCCAGGCCCTCAACATGGCGATCAACCGCCCGGCGATCCAGCGCGTCGTCATGCGCGGCGAGTCGATCCCCACCGGCGTCATCATGCCGCCCTTCGTGAATGGCTGGACCAAGGAGCTGGACGCTTTTCCCGCGGTCGACAACGCCAAGGCCAAGGCCCTGCTCGCGGAAGCCGGCTACCCCAACGGCTTCTCGGTGACGCTGCACTGCCCCAATGACCGCTATGTCAATGACGAGGGCATCTGCCAGGCGGCCGTCGGCATGTTCGCGCAGATCGGCGTCAAGGTGAACCTGGTCTCGCAGTCGAAGTCGATCCACTTCACCCTGATCCAGAAGAACCCGCCGGAGACCGAATTCTACCTCGTCGGCTGGGGCGTCCCGACCTTCGACAGCGACTACATCTTCTCCTTCATGTACCACTCGCGCACCGGCTCGCAGGGTTCCTGGAACGCCACCGGCTTCAAGAACGCCGAGGTCGACGCCATGATCCAGTCGCTCTCGCAGGAGGTCGACATTCCCAAGCGCGACGCCACCATCTCCAGGATCTGGACGCAGCTGAAGGACGAGACGATCTATCTGCCGATCCACCATCAGTCGCTGAGCTACGCGATGAAGACCAATCTCGACATTCCCGTCGACGTGTCGAACTCGCCGAAGCTGAAGATGGTGAGCTTCAAGGGCTCGTAGTTCCCTCTGCCTCGTTCGTGAACCTCCGACGTCATCCCGGACAAGCCGCGTCAGCGGCGCTGATCCGGGATCCATGCCTGAACGGTTCCGGCATGGATCCCGGGTCTGCGTTTCGCTCCGCCCGGGATGACCTGGAGACTTGTTTTTCTGACGGTGTTGGGAAAGTAGCCCCGTAATGCTCGCCTACATCCTGCGCTCGCTGATGCAGGGCATCGTCGTGATGCTGGCCGTCGCCTTCATCGCCTTCTCGATGTTCCGTTTCGTCGGCGACCCCGTGGTCAATATGCTCGGCCAGGAGGCGACGCTGCAGGACCGCGCCGAACTGACGGAGCGGCTCGGCCTCAACGACCCCGTGCCGCTGCAGTTCGCCCGTTTCGTGGCGGATGCGGCACAGGGCGATTTCGGCATCTCCTACCGCCAGGGGCGCAAGGTCTCCTCGCTGATCCTGGAGCGGCTGCCGGCGACGGTGGAACTCGCCGTGCTCTCGGCGATCTTCGCCTTCGTCGTCGGCATCGCGCTCGGCGTCTATGCAGCGATCCGGCGCGATGGCTGGATCGCCAACCTCGTGATGGCGCTGTCGCTGATCGGCGTCAGCCTGCCGACCTTCCTGATCGGCATCGGGCTGATCTACATCTTCGCGGTCGAACTGCGCTGGCTGCCCTCCTTCGGGCGGGGCGATACGGTCGCGATCGGCTGGTGGACGACCGGGCTGCTGACCACGAGCGGGCTGAAATCGCTGGTCATGCCGGTGCTGACGCTCGGCTTCCTGCAGCTGACCTTGATCATGCGCCTCGTCCGCTCCGAGATGCTGGAGGTGATGCGCACCGACTTCATCCGCTTCGCCCGGGCCCGCGGCATCCCCGAGCGGCGCATCGAGTTCCGCCACGCACTGCGCAACACGCTGATCCCCGTCATCACCATCGCCGGCGTGCAACTGGGCGGCGTCGTCGCCTTCGCCATCGTCACCGAGACGGTGTTCCAATGGCCGGGACTCGGCGCGCTCTTCGTCAACGCCGTGCAGTTCGTCGATGTGCCGGTGATGTCGGCCTATCTCCTCTTCGTGGCCTTCGTCTTCGTGCTGACCTCGCTCCTGGTCGATCTCGTCTATGTCGCGCTCGACCCGCGCCTGCGCGGCGGCAACCCGGCGATGGCGAAGTGAGGTGGCGATGAGCGTACTCAACCCTGTCATTCCGGGGCGGCCCGCAGGGCCGAACCCGGAACCCACGACCGGGCGAGCCCTGTCGGATCAACCTTCCCTGATCACGATTCGCGTCGAGGCGGCTCACCCGGTCATGGGTTCCGGGTTCTTCGCGGTGCGAAGCCCCGGAAAGACAGAGGGCGCACCGTGACGACGCTTCATCCGCCAAAGCCCCGCACTCCCGGCCGCCTCGAGCGCCTCTGGGATTCCGACATCGCCTTCTCCTTCCGCTCCTCGCCGGTGACGGTCGCCGCGACGCTGCTGGCGCTGCTGCTCGTGCTGGCGGCCGTCGCGGCGCCGCTGATCGCGCCCTATGATCCCTTCGATCCCGCCTCGCTCGATCTCTCCGACGGTTTCTCGCGGCCGATGGTGCCCAACGAGATCACCGGCAAGGTGTTCTGGCTGGGCTCCGACGCGCAGGGCCGCGACATCTTCTCGGCCATCCTCTACGGCTCGCGCGTCTCGCTCTTGGTCGGCGCGGCCTCCGTGCTGTTCTCGCTGGTCATCGGCGTCGGCCTGGGCCTCGTCGCCGGCTATGTCGGCGGCCGCACCGAGGCGCTGATCATGCGCGTCGCCGACGTCCAGCTCTCCTTCCCGGCGATCCTCGTCGCGCTTCTGGTCTTCGGCGTCGCCCGCGGCCTGATCCCGCCGGCGCTGCAGGAGCAGATGACGCTGCTGGTGCTGGTCGTCGCCATCGGCCTCTCGAACTGGGCGCAATATGCCCGCACCGTGCGCGGCTCGACGCTGGTCGAGAAGAACAAGGTCTATGTCGACGCCGCCCGGCTGATCGGGCTGAAGGCCTGGCCGGTGATGCTCAGGCACGTCCTGCCCAACGTCGCAGGCCCCGTCCTGGTGATCGCCACCATCAACCTGGCGCTCGCCGTCATCGAGGAGGCGACGCTCTCCTTCCTCGGCGTCGGCATGCCGCCGACCCAGCCGTCGCTGGGCACGCTGATCCGCTTCGGCCAGCAATATCTGTTCTCGGGCGAGTGGTGGATCCTGCTGTTCCCCTCGCTCGTGCTGGTCCTGCTCGCCTTGTCGATCAACCTGTTCGGCGACTGGCTGCGCGACGCGCTCAACCCGAAGCTGAGATGAGCGCGATGTCGTCTGAAGAAGCCGTCCCCGTCGTCTCCGTCCGCGACCTCACCGTCGAGTTCGTCACCCGGCGTGGCACCTTGCGCGCGCTCGATCGCGTCTCCTTCGATGTCGGGCGCGGCGAGGTTCTGGGCGTCGTCGGCGAATCGGGCGCCGGCAAATCCGTGACCGGGGCCGCCATCATCGGCCTGATCGACCCGCCCGGCCGCATCGCGGGCGGGCAGGTTCTGCTCTCGGGCGAGCGCATCGACAACCTGCCCCCTGACCAGATCCGCAAGCTGCGGGGCAAGCGAATCGCCATGATCTTCCAGGATCCGCTGACCAGCCTGAACCCGCTCTTCCGGATCAGCGAGCAGCTGATCGAGACGATCCGCGTCCACAGCGATCTCGACGCCGCTCAGGCCCGCGCCCGCGCCATCGCCCTGCTCGACGAGGTCGGCATTCCCGCGCCCGAACGGCGCATTGACAGCTATCCGCATGAATTCTCCGGCGGCATGCGTCAGCGCGTGGTGATCGCGCTCGCGCTCTGCGCGGAACCGGACTTCATCATCGCCGACGAGCCGACCACGGCGCTCGACGTCTCCGTCCAGGCGCAGATCATCGCGCTGATCAAGACGCTCTGCCGAGAGCGCGGCACCTCCTTCATGCTCGTTACCCATGACATGGGCGTCATCGCCGAGACGGCCGACCGCGTCGCGGTGATGTATGCCGGCCGCGTCGCCGAGATCGGCCCGGTGCGGGACGTCGTGAAGCAGCCGCTCCACCCCTATGCTCAGGGGCTGATGGGCGCTATTCCCTCGCTGGAGGGGCAGGCCCAGCGGCTGGTGCAGATTCCCGGGTCGATGCCGCGGCTCTCCGCCATCCCGCCGGGCTGCGCCTTCAACCCGCGCTGCGCTCAGGCTTTCGCCCGCTGCCATGTCGAGCGCCCGGAACTGATCGCTGTCGGCGATCGCAGGGTCGCCTGCCACCTTTACGACCAGCCCAGTTCCGGCAGTGCCGGCGCGGAGATCGTTTCATGAGCAAGCGCGCGGACGACGAACTGCCCTTCGTCGCGGTGCGCGACCTGCGCCGCGTCTTCGACGTCTCGAAACCCTGGCTCAACCGCGTGATCGAGGGCGCGCCGCGGGCCTATCTGAAGGCCGTCGACGGCGTCTCCTTCGAGATCCGCCGCGGCGAGACCTTCGCGCTCGTCGGCGAATCCGGCTCGGGCAAGTCGACCGTGGCGCGCATGGTGGTCGGCCTGCTGCCGCCCTCTGCCGGCACCGTCACCATCGACGGCGTCTCGATGAACGACGCCGAGGCCGCGCAGCAGCGCCAGCAGTTGCGCCGCCGCATCCAGATGATCTTCCAGGACCCTTACGCCTCGCTCAACCCGCGCTGGCGCGTCGGCAACATCATCGCCGAGCCGATCCGCGCCTTCGGGATCGTCGAGGGCGAGGCGCAGATCAAGGACCGCGTCGGCGAGCTGCTGAGGCTCGTCGGCCTGCATCCCGACGACTCACGGAAGTTCCCGCACGAGTTCTCCGGCGGCCAGCGCCAGCGCATCGCGATTGCCCGGGCGCTCGCCTCAGACGCGGAATTCATCGTCTGCGACGAGCCGACCTCGGCGCTCGACGTCTCCGTTCAGGCGCAGATCCTGAACCTGATGCGCGACCTGCAGGAGCGGCTGGGGCTGACCTATCTCTTCATCTCGCACAATCTCGCCGTCGTCCGGCACATGGCGAGCCGCATCGGCGTGATGTATCTCGGCCGTCTCGTCGAGGTCTCGGAGGGCAAGAGCCTGTTCTCCAACCCCCGCCATCCCTATACGCGCCTGCTGCTCGACGCGGTGCCCGACGTCGCCATGGTGGGCAAGGCCCGCGAAGCGGTGAAAGGTGAAATTCCCAACCCGATTTCGCCGCCCCCCGGCTGCACCTTCCATCCGCGCTGCCCGCTGGCCTTCGACCGTTGCCGCATCGAGAACCCGGCCATCATCGACGGCGTCGCCTGCCACGCCGTCAATGCAGGCCGCGTCGTCGCGGCCTGACGCGTGACGTCAGGGCGCCGGGCCGCCTGCCTTCGGGCGCGTGGTTGCGGCAGCCGGCTTGTCGAGCAGCGGCGCGACCGGCCGGTCGGTGCGGTATTGTCCGCGCGCGATCGCCCCGAACATCAGCACGACGGCCGTCAGCGTCATCAGCCACCAGGGCTGCAGGGTGGCGAAGCCGAAAGCCGAGAGCGCGAAGGCGGTGGTGAAGGCGGCGACGCCGCCGGCGGCCAATGCGCCGGGCATGCGGCCCGCCGCCCGGACCGCGAAATACAGGCAGGTCGCAGCCGCCGCGGCACCGACCAGCCCGAGCTCGTACCAGGTCTCGAACAGCAGCGTCGTCGGCGCCGATTGCGGCAGGGCGCCGATCATGCGCCCGCGCAGCACCGTATCGAGCCCATGTCCGGTGATGAGCTGGACCGGTGCGCTGCTGACGACATCGGCCCAGACCGAAAGGGATTGCGCGGCGGCGCCCGCACCGTCGGGAAAGCGCGACAGGATCGGAATCAGCAGGAAGGGCAGGATCGGCGCCAGCAGCATCAGGCCGGCCAGGATCGCGGCCACGATGGCGGCCGATTTTTCGCGGTTGGCGCTGACGGCGCCGAAGGCGACCGCGCCGCAGATCATCGCGGCGGCCTCTCCGTCCTCGAAGCGGGTCAGCGCCAGCAGGCCGACGACGAGCGCCAGCCCGAGCGCGCTCAGGCCGCGCTCCCGCGACAAGAGCCAGGCGAGCGCCGGCCAGGCCATGATCAGGATGACGCTGATCCCGCGCTCGACGCTGCCGGGCTCGGCATCGGTATGGCGCAGCGCGGCGACCACGATCAGCGCCAGCGCGAAGGTCGCGGCGACGCCGGTGCCCAGAGGCGCGAGGTTGAGGTTCGAGGCCCGCATCCGCTCGGGCAGCGCCGCATGGCCGCAGAAGCCGAGCAGAACGGCGAGGACGAGATTGCCGGCCTTGTCGGCCGCCGAGGTGGTGTAGGGGCTCCAGACCAGCGAGAGAACCGACCAGGCGACGAGGCCGATCAGGATCATCCCCGGCAGGCTCAACACCGAGCGCTTGAGCATCGTGCCGAAGCCGCCCGGGTCCTCGATCAGCGCCGCGATGATCAGCAGCACGACCCCGATCGGCACCAGCACGACCGCCGCGCGGCGCGAGACCAGCGACGCGAGCGGCAGCACCAGTGCCAGCGTGCCGAAGGCGATACGCCGCAGCAGCAGAGCCGCGTCGGCGGCGGGGTCGAGCGGGGCGTGGACGTGACGACGGGACATGGATCGAGAACCGGAAGACGGTCTTCAGCCGGAAAGCGCGCCGGAGATAGACAATTCAACCGTAGCGGGCTCGTGGGGGCGCGACTGTAGGGCGCGCGCAACACTGCGCCCGCATCTCGCCCGCGGGGGTTCAGCCCCGGCTGCGACCAAAGCCCTCTGGCCGCAGCCGCGCTTTCATGGGATGACGTCGGCATGACGCTGCTGGCCGCCATTCCCTATGCTTCCGGTTTCCAGATCGACCAGTTCATGGCCGATCTCGCCCTGCGCCTGAAGGGCCGCGGCCTGCGCCTCGGTGGCGTGGTTCAGCACAATGATGGCAGCTGCGACCAGGGCTGCCTGTCGATGGCGCTGGAGGATCTCGCCAGCGGGACCCGTTTTCCGATCAGCGAGAACCGGGGCGCGGCATCGACCGGCTGCCGGCTCGATGCGCGCGGCCTCGCTGCGGCCGGTGGTGCCTTGACCGCCGCGCTCGCTGACGGGACAGACCTCGTCATCGTCAACAAGTTCGGGCGACAGGAGGTTCTGGGGCAGGGCCTGCGCCAGGAAATCGCCGCCGCGCTTCTGGCCGACGTGCCCCTGCTGATTGCCGTGCGGCAGGATTTTCTGCCCGCCTGGGGTGCGTTCGCCGGCGACGACTGGATCTCGCTCGCTGCGCAGCCTGAGATCATCGAAGCCTGGGCGCTGTCGCTGGCGCGCGTCACGGCCTGAGCGCCCCGCTGGAGCAGCCGCCATGGCGCAGGATATGAGCTTCCTCGACGATTATCTCGTCCGGCCCGATCCGCAGGCGGCCCGCCTCGGCGCGACCGTCTCCGGCATCGACCAGACCGGCGCGACCGTCGAGACCCGTGTCGTCACCGAGCGCGCGCTGACGCTCTACCTGAACGCGCAGGAGATCGTCACCATGATGACGATCGGCGACCATCCCGACGCGCTGGCGCTGGGCTATCTCCTGAACCAGAACATGCTCAAGCGCGGCGATGTCGTCGACGCCATCGATTATGACGAGGAACTCGAGGTCGTGGTCGTCCGCACGCCGGAGCGCACCAATTTCGAGGAGAAGCTGAAGAAGAAGACGCTGACCTCGGGCTGTGCCCAGGGCACGGCTTTCGGGGACCTGATGGAGGCGATCGACGAGATCGAATTGCCCAAGGCGGAGCTACGCACGAGCTGGCTCTACGCGCTGACCAAGAAGATCAACACCACGCCCTCGCTCTATCTGGAGGCCGGCGCCATCCATGGCTGCGTGCTCTGCGAAGGCGACAGGCCCTTGGTCTATATGGAGGATGTCGGCCGCCACAACGCCGTCGACAAGGTCGCCGGCTGGATGTTCCGCAACAACGTCGATCCCGCCCGGATGATCTTCTACACCACCGGTCGCCTGACCTCGGAAATGGTCATCAAGACCGTCCGCATGGGCATCCCCGTGCTGGTCTCCCGCTCCGGCTTCACCGAATGGGGCGTCGAACTGGCGCGCAAGGCCGGGCTGACCCTGATCGGTCGGGCCCGCGGCAAGCGCTTCGTCGCGCTCGCCGGCGAGCAGAACATCGTCTTCGACCAGGATCCCGACACGGTCGAGGAGGAGGGCGGCAAGAGCCGGCGCAAGGGGGCTGATCGTGATGATTGAGTTGCGTTGTCAGTCCGGGGCGATCCACAGGATCGAACCCGGAACCCACGACGGGGCTCGACGATCTGACGGGGTTTCACAGGGCTCGCCCGGTCGTGGATTCCGGGTTCTTCGCTGCGCGAAGCCCCGGAATGACAAGGTGGGATCACAATGAGCGCCCCTCCCACCCTCGGCCTGCTCCTCGCCGGCGGACTCGCGCGCCGCATGGGCGGCGGTGACAAGCCGCTGCGGACCATCGCGGGCCGCACCATCCTCGCCCATGTGATCGAGCGCCTGGCGCCCCAATGCGACGGGCTCGTGGTCAACGCCAATGGCGACCCCGCCCGCTTCGCCGATTACGGCCTGCCGGTGGTCGCCGACAGCGTGCCCGATTTCGCCGGGCCGCTCGCCGGCATTCTCGCCGGGCTCGACTGGATGGCGGCCCATCGGCCCGAGACCGAATGGCTCGTCAGCGTCGCCGCCGATACGCCCTTCATACCCCACGATCTCGTCGCCCGCCTCTATGCGGCGCGCGAGGCGCAGAACGTCCCGCTTGCTTGCGCAGCCTCGGGCGGCTGGACGCATCCGGTGATCGGCCTCTGGCCGGTTCGCCTGCGCGCCGATCTGCGCCACGCGCTGACGGTCGATGACGAGCGCAAGATCGACCGCTGGACCGCCCGCCATGGCTGCGCCAGCGCGCAGTGGCCGGTGGTGCCGGTCGATCCCTTCTTCAACGCCAACAAGCCCGAGGACCTCGACGAGGCCGAGCGGCTTTTCGCCACCCTGCCGCCGGCTTGAACCCCCTGCGGTCCTTCGCTATCTGTCCTGATAAGAGCCGCTTATCGCTGCCGCGCTCCGGGGGAAGATCATGAAGTCGTTTGTCGCCGCCATCGCCGTCGCCGCCATCCTCGCCTTTGGCGCCAGCCTCGTGCTGAACGACTATTTCCAGAAGCCGGTCGACGTCGCCTTCTCGACGGGCGGCGTCAGGCTCTGAGCGCCTAGTTCGTCGGACATACGCAGGAGTCATCCCGGACAAGCGGCGAAGCCGCGACGATCCGGGATCCATTCCTGAACCTGGCCGGCAGCGTTCCGGAATGGATCCCGGGTCTCCGCTCCGCTGCGCCCGGGACGACCGGCGCCAGGTTTCAGACGAAAGCCCTCACTCGATGACGATGCGCGGCGCGGCCCGGGCCGTCCCTCCGGCCATCGACGCCATCACCTGCCGCGCGATGCCGAGATAGGCCTTAGCATGCGGCGAATCCGGGTCGCTCGCCACGATCGGCCGGCCTGAGTCGGAGGTCTCGCGGATCGGCATGGCCAGCGGCACCTCGCCGAGGAAGGGCACGCCGAGGCGTTCCGCCTCATGCCGCGCCCCGCCATGGGCGAAGATGTCCGAGCGCGTGCCGCATTCCGGGCAGATGAAATAGCTCATGTTCTCGACGATGCCGAGGATCGGCACCTCGACCTTCTTGAACATCGCGACGCCGCGGCGCGCATCGAGCAGCGCCAGATCCTGCGGCGTCGAGACGATGACGGCGCCGGCCAGCGGCGTCTGCTGGGCCATGGTGAGCTGCGCGTCGCCGGTACCGGGCGGCATGTCGACGACGAGCACGTCGAGCTCGCCCCAGGCGACCTCGCGCAGCATCTGGGTGATCGCGGAGATCACCATCGGCCCGCGCCAGATCATCGGTGTTTCCTCGTCGATCAGGAATCCGATCGACATGATCTTCAGACCATAGGCTTCCATCGGCGCCAGCGTCCGTCCGGAGACCAGCCGCGGCTTGCCGGTAATGCCGAAGATCTTGGGCACGGACGGGCCATAGATGTCGGCGTCGAGCACGCCGACCTTCAGCCCGAGAACGCTGAGCGCCACCGCGAGATTGGCGGTGGTGGTCGACTTGCCGACGCCGCCCTTGCCGGAGGCGACCGCGATGATCTGCTTGACGCCGGGCACGCCGGCAGCCTTCGGCGTCGGGCCGCCAGGACCCGCGCCGGGGGCCGGACGCTGGGCCTGCTGGCGCGCCTGCGCGGCGGCCGACGAGGGCGCCTTGTCGGCTGTGAGCCCGACGAGGACTTGGCTCACGCCGGGCAGGCCCGACACGGCGCTTTCGGCCGCCTTGCGCACCGGCTCCATGGCGGCGGCTTCGGTGGCGTCGATGCCGATGGCGAAGATCACCTTGCCGCCGTCGATCAGGATGTCGGCGACGCGGCCGGACGCGGAGAGCGACTGGCCACTGGCCGGCAGCTTAACCAGTTCGAGCGCGCGCAGGATGTCGGCTTGGGTGAGGGCCAAGGGCTGAACTCCTATCGGCGCGGTTCAGGCCGACGCCTTGCGGATGTGGAAGACGAGCAGATCGCCGTCGCTGCGGCTCTCCTCGATCGCATCCCCGGTTTCGCGCATCAGGTTGGGAATGTCGATGGCCGCCATCGGATCGGTGCATTCGACCAGAAACAGCGCGCCGGGCGCAGCCCCCTTCAGCGCCTTGCGGACCCGCAGCGCCGGCAGGGGGCATTTCAGGCCGCGGAGATTGAGAGGCGTGGCGGTCATGGCGGGAACCGGTTGCGATGGTCGCGCTTCATAGGCCGCGAGCTTGGGGCGGGGCAACTGGCCGCTTTGTCACGGCGCCCGCGCCGATCCATGATGGCGCCATGCCAACGATCCTTCAGCCTCTCGCCGTTCTCGCTCTCCTGAGCCTGCCCGCTTCCGCCCAGGAACTCCGCGGCCATGGCGGCCCGGTGCGGGCGATTGCGGTCTCGCCCGACGGTCTGTCTGCGATGACCGGCTCCTTCGACCAGTCGGCGATCCTCTGGAGCCTGTCGGGCGGTGCGGCGCAGGCGGTGCTGCGCTTTCACGAGGGCGCGGTGAACGCGGTCGTCGCCGTTCCCGGCCTCGGCTTCGCCACCGGCGCCGAGGACGGCCGCATCGCGCTGTGGCGCGGCGAGGCGGCCGTGCCGGTGCGGATCGTCGAGGGGCACAAGGGCCCCGTGGCCGCGCTCGCCACCACCCCCGATGGCAGCCGCATCGCCTCCGCCTCCTGGGACGAGACTGTGCGGGTGACGGCGCTCGGCGATGGTGGCGCGCGCTTGCTCGAAGGCCACAAGGGGCCGGTCAACGGCGTCGCCTTCCTGCCCGGAGGCGGCCTCGTCACCGCCGGCTATGACGCGACCCTGCGGATCTGGCCGACGGACGCCGGCGCGCCCCGGATCGTCACGCTGCCAGCGCCGCTCAACGGCGTCGTCGTCGCACCCGATGGCGAGATCGCGGTGGCCGCAGCCGATGGGCGCCTGCGGCTGTTTTCGCCCGAGGGCGAGGCGCGCGCCGAGATCGTCGTGGGCGAGACGCCGCTGATCGCACTCGCGCTCTCCGCCGACGGCACGACGCTGGCCGCTGGCGGCCTGCGCGGGCAGGTGGCGCTGATCGACCGGAAGGCACGTGCGGTGCGCGCCACGCTCGTCGGGCCGGGCCTGCCGGTCTGGTCGCTGGCCTTCCTGCCGGATGGCCGGCAACTGCTTTCGGGCGGGGCCGACCGGCTGGTGCGGCGCTGGAACGCGGTCACGGGCGAGCATATCGGCACGGTCGTGCCGCGCGCGGGCGCCGATGTACTGGCCGCCTTCAACGGCGAACGCGGCGCGCAGGTCTTCCGCGCCTGCGCCGCCTGCCACACTTTGACCCCGTCGGACGGCAACCGCGCCGGGCCGACGCTGCACGGGATCTTCGGCCGCCGCATCGCGAGCGCACCCGGCTACGCCTATTCCGAGGCCTTCAAAGCCATGGACATCGTCTGGACCAAGGAGACGGTGGCAAAGCTCTTCGAGGTGGGCCCCAACGCCTACACGCCCGGCACCAAGATGCCCGAGCAGACCATCGGTTCGGCTGAAGACCGGCAGGCGCTGGTCGATTGGCTGGAGAAGGTGACGCGCTGATCCATTTGTCATTCCGGGTTCGCGGCTTTGCCGCGCCCCGGAATGACAGGCTGGCCCTACTGCAGCGGGTCTTCTCCGCGCTCGGCCCGCTCGCGCAGATAATCCTCGGTGGTGCGCACCGGCGGGCGCGGCGGCGAGAGATGCGGGTCGAAGCTTTCGTTGACGACGACCTCGACGCGGCAATCCTCGCACATCTTCAAAACCGAGATGCGCTTGGCCGCGTCGCCCGAGAACATCCAGTGCTTGTTTTCGAGCTTGGCCGCGATCTTCTCGATCGTGCTGCGGACGCCGAAGGGCTTGGCGCAGGCGATGCAGTGGAACGGCTCCTCCTGCTTGATCACCCGCCGTCCGCCCTTCCACGCCTCGAAATCGATGCGCGGCTCCAGCGTGATGACCTTCTCCGGGCAGGTCGCCTCGCACAGCCCGCACTGCACGCAGAGATCCTCCTGGAAGCTCAGCGTCGGCCGCTCCGGATCGTCGGACAGCGCCTGGACCGGGCAGGCGGAGACGCAGGCCAGGCACAGCGTGCAGCCATCCGTGTCGACATGCACGGTGCCGAACGGCGCCCGCGGCGGCATCGCGACGGTGGCGACGGGCGAGGGCGCTGCCGCATGCAGCTCGCCGATCGTCTGGCGCAGCAGCGGCCGGCCTTCGCCCATCGGGCGGAAGCGCGCCGGTGCTGGCGAAACCGTGCCCGGCACCAGGCGGGAGAGCGCTGCCGCCAGCTGGTCGGGGTCGTCGGTCTCGATCAGCCCGATGCGGTCGGGACCGAAGCCGAGCCCGGCCGCGAGCGTGTCGGCATAGGCGAGGTTGCGCTGCAGCCCCGCGAGATCGTGCTTGGGCCGGGCCCGGCCGAGCACGCGCACGGCGCTCGCGCCGAACGAGAGCGCCGCGGCGAAGGTCTCGAGCCCGATCTGGGTGATTTCGTTGACCCGCAGCGGCAGCACCCGGGCCGGCAGGCCGTCGCCGAAGCGGGCGAGCGCGTCGATCAGCGCCTCGCCATGCTCGCCGTCATGCAGCAGCACGACCGCCTCGCGCCCGCCGGCGTCCGCATAGGTCGTCAGCAGCGTGCGCAGGCGGCGCAGCAGCGCGTCGGTCGGGGGCAGGGCGTAGGTCACCGCCCCGGTCGGGCAGACGGCGGCGCAGGCGCCGCAGCCGGCGCAGATTTCGGCCGAGATCGCGACATGGTCGCCGTTGGGCGTGATCGCCCCGGTCGGGCAGAGTTCGAGGCAGCGGGTGCAGCCGGTCTTCTTCGAGCGGGAATGCGCGCAGAGGTCCTCGTTCAGCCGCACATAATTCGGCTTGTCGAATTCGCCCACGAGATGGGCGGCTTCCGCGATCAGCTTTTCGATCGCGGCCGGGCTGCCGGGGTCGGCGCGCAGATAGCCGGCGCGCAATTCGCCCGCCGGGAACAGCGGCGTCCCGCCGGAGACGTCGATGACGATGTCGCAGTGCGAGGTCGCGCCGTTGCGCGGCTCGCCGAAGACGAGCCTGGCGCGCGACGACGGGGCGGGCGCGGCATAATCGTCGATTCGCAGTTCGAAGGCGCCGAGCCAGCCGGTCGCGGTGGCGATCGTGCCTTTCAGCACCGGCGTCTCCGCGACGCGCGGCGGCGTGATCTCGCCGGGCCGGCTGAGCAGGATCGTGACGTCGAGATGCTCGGCCAGCCGCTGCCCGATCGAGAGCGCGGCCTCGTCGCGACCATAGACCAGCGCGACGCCCTTGCTGGTCAGGGTGGTGAAGGAGACCGGCGGCATCGGCTCGGCGGCGGCGGCGAGCAGGGCCGCCATTTTCGGCCCCGCCGCCTTCCCCTCGCGCGACCACCCGCCCGTCTCGCGGATGTTGGCGAAGACCAGATCCCCGGCATAGTCGAGATCGGCCGCGATCTCCTCGAACAGCGGCGCCTCCTGTGTGCAGGCGACGGTGACGGCGGCGCTCTCGCCGAGCGCGCGGGTGAACAGCTCGGTCTGCGTCCGGCAGAGATGCCGTGCGGTGCGGATCTCGGCGCCCTTGCAGCCACGGGACAGGGCCGCGCCGTCGAGCGGCATCGTGTCCTCGCACGAGCACACCATCAGCATCCGGGTGGCTTCCTGCGGGCGGGTGGCTTGCGTCATCGAAGAACTATCCTTGGGCCTGGCCGGGAGAGCGTCTTTTCGTCTCTCTTGCGGGTTGGAACGCATATATGGAATTGGAGGCGTTCAAAAGAAACGAACGATGCGCACTTCGTCGCGCCATCGGAGGATTTGCATCCATGGCGGCCAGCGCCCAGCGTCCTGATGATCTGCGCCGCGAGCCGGTTCTGCCTCCGGGCTTCTCGCTCGTGACCCTGCGCGAAGCGGGCGACGCCTTCGCCCATGCCTGTGCCATCGCCCCCGAAGCCGGCGCGGCGACGCTGGTCTGGACGCGGCGTTTCGACGTCATCGAGTTCGCGGTCGTGCTCGAGCCCGAGAACCCGCTCCGCGAGGCGCGGCTGGCGCATTACCTCGCGATGAATGCGCTCGCCGACGCACTCGCCATCTACAGCCCGCCCGAGCGCCCGAACCTGTTCCGTTGGCCCGACGCGCTGATCTACGATCTCGGCCTGATCGGCGGCGGCCGGCTCGCCTGGCCGGACGCCTGCGCCGAGGACGAGGTGCCCGAATGGATCGTGTTCGGGGCGATGCTGCGCGCGACCACGATGACGCCCTTCGCTGTTGGCCAGGTCGGTGTCGGCATGGCCGAGGAGGGCTTCGAGGAGATCGATGCGGTCGATCTGATCGAGGCCTTCGCCCGGCATCTGATGCTGGGTGTCACGCGCTGGCAGAGCGCCGGCCCCAAGGCGACGGCGCTGCGCTGGCTCGACCGGCTCGATAAGGTGATAGGCACCCGCCACGGCATCGAGCCCAATGGCGACCTCGTGGCGACGACCCAGGCGGGGACCAACCGCAAAAGCCTGGTCGAAGCGTTGGCGCGGGTCGACTGGCTCGATCGCGAGAGCGGCGGGCCGAAGCTGTGAGCGGGCTCAAACTCCCTCGCGCCATCAGGCTCGATCCGTCCGACACCTTCGTCTTTCGGCGGGCCGCCGAGCCCGGAGAATGGCTGGTGACCGGCTCCTTCCTGTTCGGCCAGGCCGACCCGTCTGCGCTCGATTCGAAAGGCAAGGCGGCCTTCCGCTCGGGCTTCCTCGGGGTCGGCAGTTTCGGCTGGAGCACGCTGGCGGTGGTGACGGAGGCGACGCAAGCCGAGCGCGAGGACGCCATCGGCCAGCTCGCCGCACATCTGATCGACAAGCTCGGCGCGCCCGATGCCGCGACTGCGCACGCCGCCGCGGCCGAAGAGATCGCCTTTGCCGCCTCGCTCTGCGATCATCCTGCGCAGACGCTTTTGGCCCTGCACCGGGCGCTGGAGGACGGCGAAATCCGCGAGCGCTTCCGCACCCTGACGCCCCGCGACGCCAGCCAGAGCGAGGGCTTCCGCGCCTTCGAGTTTCTGGAGGTGGCCAGCGAGGATGATGGCCCGCTGGAGCAGGTCGATCTTCTCAATCTCGAAAAGACCAGGCTGACATGACGCATTTCTGGGCCACCTCCGGCCATCTGCTGCTGGACCGCGAAGCGGGCGGCGGCCTACGGGTCACCGACGATTTCCTCAAGGCCTATCTGGCGCGGCCCGAATTGCTGCCGCCCGACGAGGCCTGCGCCGCCGAGCGCGCCTTGCATGGCAAGCTGATGGAGACGCCGCAGGCAGACATCGCGCCCGCCGAGCTCGCCGCCATCCTCGACGAGGACGCCCGCGAGAACTGGCGCTTCATGCTGGGCTGGCGCGACCGGCTGCTGGCGGCGCCGACGCTGGAGGCGGCCTATGCCGGGATCATCCGCGAGGGTGTCGTCGGGATTCCGCCGCTCTTCCTGGACCAACTCGTCCACGTCATCCTGCGCGCGGCGCTGGACGAGCTCGACGATCCCTATGTAACGCGCGCCGCCGAATGCCTGTTCCGGCCGCAGCGCGTCACCCATCACGAGAACACGATCCTGCTGGCCGATGCCGACATCATCGAGGGCCACGAGGCCGACCGACACGCCTCGCCGCTGCTGGCGATGCTGGGCGGCCCGGCGGCGACCTCGCTCGACATCCTCAAACCCGCCAATGCCGACCAGTACTGGCAGCGCTCGGACGGGTTCGACATGGTGCTGGATCTCGGCGGAGCGCCGTCGGGGCGCGCCGCGCTCGGCCAGGCGCTGCGCCATTGGGTCCGTCAGATCCATGGCTTCGACGTCACGGTCGCGCCGCTTGAGACGGTGAAGGATGCCGATTGGCGCTGGTTCGTCGGCCTCGACGCGCAAGCCACGGCCATCGGCAACGCGCTCTGGCAAGGGCAGTCGGTCGGCGACGACGAGCTGTCGCGCGTGCTGGCGCTCTACACGATGACCCTGCCCGACGATGTGCCCGTCTTGCCGGCGGCGAAGGGCAAGCCGATCTATCTGATCATGGCGATGTCGCCGGACCGGCTGCTGCGGCTGAAGCCGCAGAACCTGGTCACCGGCCTGCCGCTCGCGGTCCGCGAAATGGCCCATTGAGGATGAGCCGATGACCCAAGTCCATATCGAGGTCGGCATCGTCGTCGAGCGCCGCGCGGTCGAATCGCCCTGGATCGATCATGCCTGGGCGCCGCTCGCCGTCCTGCCGGAGCCGCCGCCGCTGGCGCCCTGGACGTCGCTGCAGGGCACGCCCGAGCGCCAGAGCTTCTATCTGGGCCCGGCGACGCTGACGCTGCACTCCGTCGATACCGCCCATTTCCGCGAGAATTTCCAGGCCGGCCGCGCCAAGCTCTGGGTCGCCATCCGCCCGACCGGGATCGAACCCGAGATCGAGTTCGTCGGGGTCACCGCCGACCCTTTCGAGGGTGAGGTCTACTCCGAGAATGTCGCCGATCTCGTCGAGGCGCTGCCGATGCCGGAAGCGATCGCCGAGCAGGTGCTGGCTTTCTTCGAGGCGCATCATGTCGAGCGCGAGTTCATCAAGCGCAAGCGCGCCGAGCATGATCCGCGCAAGGGCGGGGCGCCGCGCCCGGAAAGTGGCCTGCGCCGCCGTGAGGGCGAGGCATGAGCGCCGGCTCGCCCGAAGACGAAGGCTTCCTGAGTCGCTGGTCGCGTCGCAAACGTGAACTGGTCGAACGCGACGAGGCAGCTCCCGCACTGCCGCCCGCCGCGGAGTTGCCAGCCACCGCTCGGCCGACCGACCCCGAGGTCGCCGAGGTTGCCGAACCCGAGCCGGTCGAGCCACCTTCGCTCGACCTGATCGACAAGGATTTCGATCTCGCCTCTTGGCTGAAGCAGAATGTGCCGGAAGCCTGGAAGCTGGCGGCGATGCGGCGTGCTTGGGAGAACGACCCGGCGATCGCCGGCTTCGAGAATCCGGCGCGTGACTACGCGCTCGACTGGAACACACCGGGCATGGCACCGGGCTACGGCCCCCTGACGGAATCGGATGATGTCGGGGCGATGGTGCGCAGCATTTTCGGGGAGCCGCCGCCGGCCGAAGCGCAGACGCTGGCGGGCCACGAGGGTGCAGGCGACGGCATGTCGCATCAACTTTCGTCTAATTACGAAAATGACGCGTTGAATGCCGCAGCGCGAGATGACGCGGCCGAGGAGGGGGAGCCGGTTTCGGTTCGATTGAGCGAAGAGAGCGAAATCACGGCCGATCCGGCACCTCTTCCCGAGATCGCCGCGCAGCCAGTCTATGCTGCAGTGCAGCAAGCGGCCGATCCCGCCATCGTTTCGCCGCGCGGGCGGAAGCGCGGAGGCGGTGCAATTCCAATCTGAATAGAGATTGGAATAATTATATTTCTGAGCGATAAGCACGCGTTATCACGGCGCTGGAAAGACGGCGCTCGGCCGACGAAAAAAGAGAAACTGCTCCTGTCCCTATGCGTGACCCGGCACTGGAAAAAGCGATCGGCAGCGTGGGCGGCGTCAGGGCTCTGGCGCGCAGCCTCGGCATTTCGCAGCCGGCGATCTCGAGCTGGAAGCGCGTTCCCGCCGATCGCGTCCTGTCCGTCGAGGCGACGACCGGCATTCCGCGCAGCGACCTGCGTCCCGACCTCTACCCAGATGGGGGGGCTTCTGTGATGGCGGCTCAGTCGGAGATCGCGGTGCCCCTCATGATCGACGAGGTCGACGAGGCCCGGGCCCGCGAATGCGAGCTGATCGGCGCCCTGCTCTGGCGCGCGCCGACCGCCGAGACGCTGGCGGCGCTGCGCGGCCTGCAGGGGGATGCCTCGCCGCTGGGCATGGCGCATCTGGCTCTGGCCGAGGCCGCCGACGAGGCCACGCCCGAAAGCCTGCGCGACGAATTCTTCGAGCTCTTCATCGGCGTGGGCCGTGGCGAGCTCCTGCCCTACGGCTCCTATTATCTGACCGGCTTCCTGCACGAGCGGCCGCTCGCCCTGGTGCGCGAGGATATGGGGGCGCTCGGCCTGGCGCGCGACGCGCGCGCCGGCGAGCCGGAGGACCATATCGCCGTCCTGCTCGACATCCTGGCGAAGCTGATCCGGGGCGAGGTCGCGGCCGACACGGTCGATGCCGATCGGTTTTATGCCCGACACATCGAGGCCTGGGGCGAGCGCTTCTTCGCCGACCTCGAAGTCGCGAAAGCGGCGAAATTCTACAAGGCCGTCGGCCGGCTCGGCAGCCTGTTCCTGTCGATCGAGACACAAGCCGCGAGGCTGCCGGCATGATGGCCGTGACGATGACCGCAAAACACGATGCGTGGGAGACGACGATGTCGAAACCGAAAGAAGCCGGCAGCCCGGCCGTCGATCGCCGTAGCTTTTTCAAGGCGCTCGGCGCCGGTGCCACCCTGGCGGCGACGCCGGCCATGGTGACGCCGGCCGCCGCCGTCGATCCCGGCAAGGAAGAAACCAAGGCGCGCTACCGCGAGTCGGAGCACGTCAAGGACTTCTACCGCGTCAACCGTTACTGAGAGGCGCCAAAACCATGCTGATCAAGCGCAAAACCGCCGACGTCCAGCGCGGCCGGCTCCAGGCGGCGATCGCCGGCCTGTCCTCCGGCGTGATGGATCGTCGTGCCTTCCTTCGCCGGTCCGGCCTCGTCGCGGGCGGCGTCGCCGCTGCCGGCGCCCTGCAGATCGGTTCGGTCCGCAAGGCCGAGGCCGCCGGCCTGGGTCCGGCGACGGGCACCAAGATCGTCAAGAACATCTGCACCCATTGCTCGGTCGGTTGCACGGTCAAGGCCGAGGTCGTCAATGGCGTCTGGGTCGGCCAGGAGCCGGCCTGGGAAAGCCCGATCAACCGGGGCTCGCATTGCGCCAAGGGCGCTGCGGTTCGCGAACTCGTTCATGGCGACCGCCGCATCAAGTATCCGATGAAGCTGGTCGACGGCCAGTGGCAGCGCATCTCCTGGGACGTCGCGATCAATGAGATCGGCGACAAGATGATGGAGATCCGGGCCAAGTCGGGCGCCGATTCCGTCTACATGCTCGGTTCGGCCAAGTTCTCCAACGAGGGCGCCTACCTGTTCCGCAAGTTCGCGGCCTTCTGGGGCACCAACAACGTCGATCACCAGGCGCGCATCTGTCACTCCACCACGGTCGCGGGTGTTGCCAACACCTGGGGCTACGGCGCGATGACGAACTCCTACAACGACATCCGCAACTCCAAGACGATCCTGTTCATGGGCTCGAATGCGGCCGAGGCCCATCCGGTCTCGATGCAGCACATCCTGGTCGGCAAGGAACAGAACCGCGCCAACGTCATCGTCTTCGATCCGCGCCTGACCCGCACGGCCGCGCATGCGACCGATTACATCCGCATCCGCTCGGGCACCGACATCGCGGTGATCTGGGGCATGATGTGGCACATCTTCAAGAATGGCTGGGAGGACAAGGCGTTCCTCGCTGCCCGTGTCCACGGCATGGACGACGTCCGCAAGGAGGTCGAGAAATACGACCCCAAGACCGTCGAGGACATCACCGGCGTGCCCGAGGCGCAGCTCAAGCGCGCCGCCGAGACCTTCGCCAAGGTCAAGCCCGCCACCTTCATCTGGTGCATGGGCGTGACCCAGCACTCGGTCGGCACCGCCAACGTCCGCGCCATCTGCAACCTGCTGCTGGCCACCGGCAATGTCGGCGGCATGGGCAACGGCGCCAACATCTTCCGCGGCCACTGCAACGTGCAGGGCGCGACCGACTTCGGCCTCGATATCTCGAACCTGCCTTGCTACTACGGGCTGGTCGAGGGCGCCTGGCGCCACTGGGCCCGCGTCTGGGACGTGCCTTACGACTACTTCGTCACCCGCTTCGACGAGGTGCCGGCCAAGGGCGGTCGTCCGGCGCGGACCCGCAAGGCCAATATGGAGACCTCGGGCCACACCTCGACCCGCTGGTTCGACGCCGCCAATCTGCCGGCCGAGCAGGTCGACCAGATGGACAACCTCAAGGCCATGTTCGTCATGGGCCATGGCGGCAACACGATTCCCCGCATGCCCGATGCCGTGAAGGGTCTCGAGAAGCTCGAGCTTCTCGTCGTCGCCGATCCGCATCCGACCAACTTCGTCTCGCTCGGCGGCCGCAAGAACGGCACCTATATCCTGCCGATCGGGACGCAGTTCGAATGCGCCGGCTCGCGCACCTGCTCGAACCGCTCGGTGCAGTGGGGTGAGAAGGTCGTCGAGCCGATCTTCGAGGCCGCCAGCGACTATTTCGTCATCCACAAGCTGGCGCAGAAGCTCGGTTTCGCCGAGCCGATGCACAAGAACTTCGAGATGATCCAGGGCAAGTACGGCCCCGAGCCGTCCGCCGAGTCGATCCTGCGCGAGATCAACAAGGGCGGCTGGTCGACAGGCTATACCGGCCAGTCGCCCGAGCGCCTCAAGCTGCACATGGAGCACCAGGACAAGTTCGACCTGGTGTCCCTGCGCGGTGCGGTCGGCTCCCCGGTCGAGAACGACTTCTACGGCCTGCCATGGCCGTGCTGGGGCACGCCGGAGCTCAAGCATCCCGGCACCCACATCCTCTACAACACCTCGCTCGAGGCCAAGAACGGCGGCGGCACCTTCCGTCCGCGCTTCGGCCTGACCCGCGAGCGCACGCTCGCCGATGGCAGCAAGGTCAATGACACGCTGCTGGCGGAGAACGGCTCCTACTCGCTGAACTCGGACATCAAGGACGGCTACCCCGAGTTCACGATGGCCGTGCTGAAGAAGCTGGGCTGGGACGCGGACCTGACGCCGAAGGAACTCGAGACGATCACCTGGGTCGGCGGCGCCAACATCGATGCCGTGAACTGGGCCACCGATCTCTCCGGCGGCATCCAGCGCGTCGCACTGGCCCATGGCTGCGTGCCCTATGGCAACGGCAAGGCCCGCGCGAACGCCTGGAACCTGCCCGATCCGGTGCCGACCCATCGCGAGCCGATCTACTCGCCGCGCGTCGATCTCGTCGCCAAATGGCCGGCGCGTCCCGACGAGCGCACGCTGCGCATCCCCAACCTGCACACCTCGGTCCAGAAGGCCGCGGTCGAGAAGGGCATCGCCAAGTCCTTCCCGATCGTCCTCACCTCGGGTCGCCTCGTCGAATACGAGGGCGGCGGCGAGGAGACGCGGTCGAACCGCTGGCTGGCTGAATTGCAGCAGGACATGTTCGTCGAGATCAACCCGGCGGACGCCACGGCGCGTGGCATTCGCGATGGGTCCTTCGTCTGGGTTTCCGGTCCGGAGAACAACTCGAAGGCCCGCGTCAAGGCGCTGGTGACCGAGCGGGTCGGCAAGGGCGTGGCCTTCATGCCCTTCCACTTCGGCGGCTTCTACCAGGGGCAGGACCAGCGCGGGAACTATCCCAAGGGCACCGATCCGATCGTGCTGGGTGAGTCGGTCAACGTCGTCACGACCTATGGCTACGATCCGGTGACGGCGATGCACGAAGGCAAGGTCACGCTCTGCCAGATCGCAGCGGCGTAAGGGGGAACTGAAATCATGGCACGGATGAAATTCCTCTGCGACGCCGACCGCTGCATCGAATGCAACGCCTGCGTCACCGCCTGCAAGAACGAGAACGAGGTGCCCTGGGGCATCAACCGTCGGCGCGTCGTCACGATCAATGACGGCAAGCCCAGCGAACGTTCGATCTCGATGGCCTGCATGCACTGCACCGACGCGCCTTGCGCGGCGGTCTGCCCGGTCGACTGCTTCTACACCACGGCCGACGCCGTTGTGCTGCACAGCAAGGACCTCTGCATCGGCTGCGGCTACTGCTTCTATGCCTGCCCCTTCGGCGCGCCGCAGTATCCCAAGGTCGGCAACTTCGGTTCGCGCGGCAAGATGGACAAGTGCACCTTCTGCGCCGGCGGTCCCGAGGTCGATCTCTCGCCCGTCGAGTTCCAGAAATACGGCTCGAACCGTCTCGCCGAAGGCAAGCTGCCGCTCTGCGCCGAGATGTGCTCGACCAAGTCCCTGCTCGCCGGCGACGGCGCGATCATCGCCCAGATCTACAAGGAGCGGGTGGTGAAGCGTGGCTACGGCTCGGGCGCCTGGGGCTGGCAGACGGCCTACAAGGAAACCGTCGCGATCTGACCGGTCTGCGACGTCGCGCTTCGACACACCGCCGAGTTCCGGGGCGACCGCAGGTCGTCCCGGGTGCCATGGTCGGGTGGTCCGGAGCACCAGGATGAACCCCGGACCTTCGCGGCGTCGCCGTTTGTCCGGGATGATGGCGGGGGGACCGGGTCGATGACCGCACACCACGCTTCAGCTCACGGTACCGCGCTTTTGCGAGAGGACTACTTCATGCGTTTCAGCGCCAAAATCCGCCTTCTGGTAACAGGCCTGCTGCTGACCTTTGCGGTGGCGCTCGCCGTTCCCGCTTCGGCCCAGCAGGTCAATCCGACGGCCGACGCCATGCGCGAGCAGCAGTTCCTCGACGCGCTGAAGGGCAACTCGTCGGCGGAATTGCAGGGCCGCATCACCATCCCCGACCAGAAGGCCGCGACCTTGCAGCGGCCGGCCGGCCGCGAATGGCGCGAGTTCCATCAGGGCACGATGCTGCGCGTCGCCGTGATTTCGGTGCTCGGCACGCTGCTGGTGCTGGCCGCCTTCTACCTCATCCGGGGCCGCATCCCGATGGAGACCGGGCCGGCCGGACGGACGCTGACGCGCTTCAACGCCTTCGAGCGCTTCATGCACTGGCTGACAGCGGGTTGCTTCATCGTGCTGGCGCTGTCGGGGCTCAATGTGACCTTCGGCAAGATGGCGCTGCTGCCGCTGGTCGGCCCCCAGGCCTTCACCAACATCTCGGTGGTGGCGAAATGGGCGCATAACTTCCTCGCCTGGCCGTTCATGCTCGGCGTCGCTATGATGTTCGTCGTCTGGGTTAAGGACAACATCCCCGATGCGCTCGACCTGCGCTGGTTTGCGGCCGGCGGCGGCATCATCGGCAAGGGGCATCCTCCGGCCAAGCGCTTTAACGGCGGCCAGAAGGTGGTGTTCTGGAGCGTCGTGCTGGGTGGCGCCGCCCTGTCGGTGTCAGGCTTCTACCTGCTGTTCCCGTTCTATGCGGGCGGCGTCCTGAACCTGCAGTTCTGGAACGTCGTTCACGGTCTCGTGTCGGTCGTGATGGTCGCCCTGATGCTGGGCCACATCTACATCGGCTCGGTCGGTATGGAGGGCGCGTTCGATGCCATGGGTTCGGGCGAGGTCGACCTGAACTGGGCCAAGGCGCATCATTCGCTCTGGGCCGAGGACGAGTTGCAGAAGGGCCAGGTCAATGGCGGGCCGCGGCTCCAGCCGGCCGAGTGACGGCGGCAAGACCAGCAAGACAAGGTGACCAGCAAGACAAGGTGACCGGCGAGACGACTTGACCGGCAACACAGGCTGATCGAAGACAACCGGGCGCAGCAGCGCCCGGTTTTTGTTTATGGACGAAGGTTTGCGATGCGTGTGATCGGTCTGGCGGGGTGGAGCGGTGCGGGTAAGACCACGCTGCTGACCCGGCTCATCCCGGAGCTGGCCGGCCGCGGCATTTCGGTCTCGACCGTCAAGCACGCCCATCACGCGTTCGACCTCGATACGCCCGGCAAGGATTCCCATGCGCATCGGGAGGCGGGTGCGCGCGAGGTTTTGATCTCTTCCGAGCGGCGCTGGGCCCTGATGCGCGAATTGCGCGCTGAGCCCGAGGCGCGGCTTCACGATCTCCTCGGCCGCCTGTCCCCGGTCGATCTCGTCATCGTCGAGGGTTTCAAGCGCGAGCCCCATCTCAAGATCGAGATTCATCGTTCCGCCAACGGCAAGCCGCCGCTCCATCCCGGCGATGCGACGATCGTCGCCATCGCCAGCGACACCGGCTTCCCCGAGGCGGGCCGTCCGGTGATCGACATCGACGACGTCGCGGGCGTCGCTGACATCATTTTGCAGCACGCCCAGCCGCTCGCGGCCGTCCTGGCGCGCGGCCCCCGGCAGGAATGAGCGCGCCATGGCCCAGCTGAGCCGCGACAGCGAGGCCTTCGGGCCCCTGATGACGCTGGAACAGGCCGGCGAGCGCGTCGCCGCGCTGGTCGCGCCCGTCGCCGGGGAGGAGACCGTGGCGCTGGCCGAGGCCGATGGCCGTGTCCTGGCCCGGGACGTGGTGGCCCCGCTCGATCTGCCGCCCTTCGCCAATTCCGCCGTCGATGGCTACGCCGTGCGCTTCGACGATCTCGCCGTCGCGGGGCCGACGCGCCTGCCCGTGGCGGGGCGTGTCGCGGCGGGGGGCGATGCCGGTGGCGTGACGACGCAAGGCGTGGCGGTCCGGGTCTTCACGGGCGCGCCGCTGCCGCCCGCTGCCGACACCGTCTTCATGCAGGAGGATGTCGGGCTGGAGGACGGCTTCGCGCTCCTGCCGCCCGGCCTGGCGCGCGGTGCCAATGCCCGCCCCGCCGGGGAGGACATCGCGCAGGGCGCGATCGCCGTCACGGCGGGACGGCGCCTGCGCCCGCAGGATCTCGCCCTGTTCTCCGCGCTCGGCTTCACGCGGCTTGCGGTGCGGCGGCGGCCGCGGGTCGCGGTGTTCTCGACCGGCGATGAACTGACCGAGCCGGGCTTGCCGCTGGCGCCGGCCGCGATCTACGACGCCAACCGCGCCTTGCTGCGGTCCATGGTGTCGCGGGCCGGGGCTGAGGTCGTCGATCTCGGCATCCTGCGCGACGAGCGCGGCAGCCTCGCTATGCGCCTCGCCGAAGCCGCGCGCGGCTGTGATCTGGTGCTGACCTCGGGCGGCGTTTCGACCGGCGAGGAAGACCATGTCAAGGCGGCGGTCGAGCAGGTTGGTGAGCTCGACTTCTGGCGCATCGGCATCAAGCCGGGTCGCCCCGTGGCGTTGGGGCGTATCGGCACCACGCCTTTCATCGGGCTTCCCGGCAATCCGGTCGCGGTCTTCGTCACCTTCGCCTTCGTGGCGCGGGCGCTGATCGCGCGACTGGCCGGCACGCCCTATGCCAGACCCATGGCCCTGCCGGTGCGGCTCGGCTTCGCCTACCGCAAGAAGGAGGGGCGGCGCGAATATGTCCGCGTCTCGCTGGATGCCGACGCCGACGGCGTGATGGTCGCCCGCAAGCACCCCCAGGATGGCGCGGGCGTCCTGACCTCGCTCACCCGTACGGACGGGCTGGTCGAGCTCGCCGAGGATCTGACGGTGATCGGGGAGGGCGCGGTCGTGCCCTTCCTGGCCTATGAGCTGCTGGTCGGCTGAGCCCGGCAGGCCGGCCTCGCCGCGCCCGAAGGCGCGGCCTTGTCAGTCGCGCCGGAACACGACGCTGGCGAGCCAGCCCAGCAGCAGCGCCATCAGCACGGTGACGAGCCCATAGACCAGCGGCAAATCATGGGCACCGGCCGCGAGCCGCTGTTCCATGCCGCTCTTCACGACCTCGAAATGGGTGGTCTGGCGGGCGAGCGGCACGCCGCCGGCATAGAGCACGATGTCGATCTCGTAGGGACCGGTCGGCGCCGTCGCCGGCACGTTGATGGGGGCGCTGAAGACCGTGCTCGACAGGAAGGTGACGCCGCGGTCTTCCTCCGTATAGAGCCCCTTGTCGGCCAGGATGCGGATCAGGCCCTCCTGGAAGCGGGCCGTCGTCACATCGAGATCGAGCGCCGCATCCCGCGGCCGTTGGGCGTGCTCCAGGCCGATGCGCTCGCGCTGCGCCGTCTCCGGGCTGATGATCTCGCTCATGGGGCGGTTGCTCGCCACCGTCAGGAACAGCGAGCTGTCGGGAAAACGCCGCTGCGTCCGGTTGATCCAGATCGGCCCCAGCCTCTCCTTCTCGCGCACCAGCAGCATGCGGCGCGGCCCGCGGACGGTGACGACGATGTCGTAAGGGTCGCCGCGGGCGACGGTTCGCCCATCCCGCTCGACCACCCCGAAGACGGTGAGCTGGCTGCCGGTGTAATTGGAGGTGATCTGGATCTGGTGGCTCGACATCGCCGCGATCAGCGTCTCGGCCCGCAGCGGGGCGGCCGCGCAGAGCGTCACCACCAGCATCGCGACGAGGGCCAGGACCCGGCTCATCGCCCGCCCTCCGTGGACACGACCGAGAACGGCTCGCTCGGGGGAATGAACAGCTCGATGGCAAAGCGCAGCCCCACCGAGAGGATCAGCAGCGCCAGCAGCAGCCGGAAGGATTCGACATTGAGATTGCGCGCCGCCCGTCCGCCGAACTGCGCCCCGATGACGCCGCCCAGCAGCAGCAGGATCGCCAGGACGATGTCGACCGACTGGTTGGTCAACGCATGCAGCAGCGTCGCGCCCGTCATCGTCATCAGGATCTGGAACAGCGAAGTCCCGACCACGATCGCAGTCGGAATCCGGAAGAAATAGATCAAGGCGGGGACGAGGATGAAGCCGCCGCCGACGCCCAGAACCGCGCCGATGAAGCCGATCACGATGGCCAGCGAAGCGATCGGGATCACGCTGCAATAAAGCTGCGAATGGGGAAACCGCATCCGCCAGGGCAGGCCCATCCACCAGGGATGGGTGCCCGCCCGGCGCCGCAGGCGCGCCGGCTTGCCGGCCCGCACCCGCATCATCGCCCGCAGCGCGTCATACAGCATCAGCCCGCCGATGATCGTGAACAGCGTGACATAGGACAGGGTGATGACGAGTTCGAGCTGGCCGAGCCGTCGCATCGAATTGAAGAACAGCACGCCGAGCAATGTGCCCAGGATGCCGCCCATCACCAGGATCGTGCCGAGTTTGAAATCGAGCGCGCGCCTGCGCCAGTAGGTCAGCACGCCCGTGGTCGAGGAACCGGCGACCTGGGCGGCGACGGTGGCGACCGCAACCGCCGGCGGAATGTCGAGGAAGATCAGCAGGGGCGTCAGCAGGAATCCGCCGCCGACACCAAACAGGCCCGAGATGAAACCGACCGCGCCGCTCAGGCCGAGCACCGTGAGGATGCTGATCGGCAATTCGGCGATCGGAAGATAGATCTGCACCTCTGGTCCTCAAGCCACGACGCACCGGGCGACGGGCGCCCGCCCATCGTCGCGACTATGCATCGATCCGGTTAAGGCAAGATGCTCATGCGGGCATGGCGTCGCGGCGGGACGGGAAAGCACGTCGCACCGCCCTGATGACCTGCCAACGCGTCGAAACCATGACGACCCGGCCTGGCGCCGGGTTTGTCGTGCGCCAGGGCGGGCCCTTCAGGTCCGGGCCGGCTTGGCGGGCTTCTTCGCCGCTGCGGTGGGGCTTTCGTCCCAGCCCTTGGCGGGCGGGGTCACCTCGTTGGCGGCGGCGTCGCTCGGTTTGGGTCGCCAGCCCGCCGCCTCGGCCTTGACCGTGGCGAGGTCGCTGGGGGTGAGCCGCTGGCCGACCTCGTCGCGCTTGCGGCCGGCATCGTCGTCGCCCTGGCTCGCGGCCACCGCAAACCAGAGATAGGACTGGGCGAGGTCGGTCGGGGCGCCGAGCCCGCGCCCGAGCAGCACGGCGAGATTGTACTGGCTGTCGCGGATGCCGTGCTCGGCGGCGCGGCGGAACCACTCGGTCGCGGCCGCATAGTCCGGCTTGCCGGAGACGCCTTCGGCATGCAGCACCGCGAGGTTGTGCATCGCCTTGGCGTTGCCGCGCTCGGCGGCGCGCGTGTACCAGACGCGGGCGAGCGACAGATCGCGCGCGGTGCCGATGCCCTTCTCGAACATGTTGCCGAGGCGGAACTGGGCGGGGGCGAGCCCGGCCACGGCCGCCCGCTCGAACAGCCGCAGCGCCACCTTGGGATCGCGCGAGGTGGCCGGACCGTCGGCGGCGCGGCTCGCCAGTTCAAAGACCGCCGCCGCATTGCCGTCGAGCGCGGCCTTGCGCAGCCCCGGGCTGCCGAGGCCGGGGGGCAGTTCGCCGAGACCGGTGACGGGCTGGACGGGCTCGGACACCGGGGGTGCGGCGGCCGGCGGCGCGGCCTGCGAGGTCGAGCCGGTGATGTCGGCTGCGGGCGGCGCGACGGCGGCGAGCGCGGTGGCCTGCGGCGCGGCCGGCTGCAGCGCCGAGGACTGGTCCTTGGCGGGAGGCTGAGCGGACGGCTGGGCTGGCGTGTCATCCTTCGGCGCAATCGGGCTCTGCACCGCTTCGCCCGTGGCGGCGACCTGCGGGCCCTTCAGCGCGTTCGAGACGAGATGGGCCGTGCCGAGCGCCAGGACCAGGGCGGCGAGGCCGAGCAGCAGCGGACGTTTGCGCTTCTCGATGATCTCCTTGATCCGACCGCCGGTTTTGCCGGCTTCGGGCGCTGCGGCGGGCGTGCTCGCAGCCGCATCGGTGGCTGCCTTGGCGGAGCGCCTGGCGGCGGCGATCAGATTTTGGCGGATCGACTGCTGGTCATGCCCGCCATGGGCCGCGGCGTCGGCGCGCGGGCGGCCGGAGCCGGGCTCCAGCGGCACGTCGAGCGAGCTGGCCATGACCGGCGCGACGGGAGTTGCCGCAGGCTGGGCGGCGGTTGCCGTAACCGGCTCCGCCTTGGCCGTGGGCGAACGCTCGGGCGCCGCGATCCGGTCTTCCATCGCCAGGCTCATGCCGGCGGGCAGGGCCGGCGGCTTGACGGCGGCGCGCTCGGCGGCGGCCACGCGGGGCGGCATCGGCGTGCGGGCGGGGGCTGCGGCGGCGGCCTGCCGGTCGGCGACGAGCTCGGCTTCGAGGCTGGACAGCCGCGAGATGATCGTCTCCAGCGTCTGATGGACGGCGCCGATGGCGTCCTGCGTCTCGCGTCCGGTCGAGGCCTGGCTGTCATGCAAACCCGAGACGAGCGTGCTCAGCTCGGCAATGCCGCTTTGCGGCGGCTGCGCCTGGCCGGCATGGTCCGCCATCGCGGCGCGTGCCGCGCGCTCGGCCACCTCGGTGGTGTCCTCGCGCAGCGTCCGCAGATGCGTCACAAGGTCCTGCAGCGTGCGCTCCATGCCGCTGTCGGCGGAGCGGGTCGCGGCGGCGGCGTCGAGGCGCTCCGCCAGGCCGGAAATCTGCCGCTCGAGCGCGTCGAACGAGCCCGTTTCGGCGCCGGGCCGGCCGGCCTCGTCGATCTTGTCGGCGAGGTTGCGCAGCATCTCCTCGACCGGCCGGAGATCGACCTGGGCGACGGGAAGCGCCTGCCCGTCGCTGACGAGATGGGCGAGGCTGCTCGACGCGGCGAGATTCTCGATGCGGCCTGCGAGCGCCTCGATCTGGCGCGTCACCGTTGTCGGGCCCTTTTCCGCCAGCGCCTCGATGCGCGCCTGGAGCGCGTCGATGCGATCCTCGATCTGGCTGCCGGAGCGCGCATCGATCTTGCCGGCGAGATGTTCGATCTGCCGCGACAGCGCCGAAAGCGGTTCGAGATCCCGCTGCCGCGCCGGTCCGCGATCGGCCAGGATCGCTTCGCGAATGTCGTCGATGGCGGCCGTCAGGCCATGCAACTCGCGGCCGTCGGGCTGATGGTCCCGCAGCCGGCTGATCTCGAAGGACAGGCCCGAAACCTGCTGCGAGAGCTCGCCGAGGCGGGCCTCGTTGCCGCTCGTCGCCAGGATGTCGCGCAGTTCGGCGATGTCGCGCTGCAGCGGCGCCAGCATCGTGCGGTCGCCGCCTCGTGCGGTGAGGGCATCCACCTTGGCGGCGAGATGCCCGATCTCGAGCTCGAAGCGCTGGAAGCTCTCGCCGGAGCGATCCTGGGCGAGCCGAGCCACCTCGGATTCGATCCGGGCCAGCGGCTTGAGGATCGGCTCGAGCCGATCGCGGGGGTCGAGACGGTCGAGGCGGGAGCCGAGCTGGGCGATCATCGCCTCGATCTGGCCGAATTGCGGCTCGCGCTCGACGGGAGCGGCGCGCACGGGCGCCACCGGGCGTTCGGAGCGGGCAGCCACGGGAGCGATGCGGGCGCTGAGCTGGCGCAGATCGTCGCGCAGCGCCGAGATCCGGCTCTCGGCCATGGCGGGCGCGGGGATCGCAGCCGCATCGTCCTGATCGAGCAGGCGCTGGCGGGTGCGGATATCGGTGACGGCGGCGGCCAGCCCATCGCGGCTGAAGGCGAGGCGTGGTGCCGGTTCGGCGCGCATGGCGGCGCGCGGGGGCTCGCTGGCACGGCGCTCGAACTCGGCGAGCCGCTCGCTCATGGTCTTGATCGCGTCGGCGATGACGCTGGTGGCGCGATCCTGGCGTTCGGCCGCGGCCCGCTCGCCCGAGCTCATCCGCTTTTCGGCGGTTTCGATCCAGCGCGCGATCGAATCGAGCGCTCCGGCGGTCTGGGCGCTCGATTCGCGCGTGAGCTTCTCGATGCTGGCCGCCTGGGCGAGCACGGCGTCGATCTCGCGGCGTGCGGGCACGGGGGCGTCGGCGAAACCCTGGGGCGGGTGCTGCGGCGCCGTATCCATCTGCCCCTGGGATATCCTGGCGAGCCGCTCCGAGAGGGCCGCGATGTCGAGCTGCTCGGGCGGAGCTGCCTCGGACGGCGCCTCGTCGCGCAATTTGTGGTCGAGCCATTCGCCCAGCGTCATGCCGGCGCGCCGTGCGGCGGCCTTTGCGGCATCGCGGGTGCGGGGATCGACGCCCTTGACGCTCCAGGGCAAGCTAGTGGCCATGTGACGCTCGCCTTCGGGGCTTTGGTCCTCATTGAAGGAAGGCGCAGGCCCCTGAACGCCGCGGTCTTCCTGCGGATGGCGACATCTGAAGGTTACGTTGCCGCAAGCCAGACGCCGATCCGCAAGGCCGACCTTTTCGCCGTCGTGGTAAACAGCCGGTTAAAATTCGCCCGGCGGCGGTTAATTTTCTGGAAACGAAACGAGCCTCTGGAACAGGAGACGGCCCGCTGATAACGGTAACTTACCTGAGGTAAGCGGCACATTACCTAACGCGAGGGTGTCGCCTGCCGTACCAAGGGATCAAGCAATGCGCCGTCGCCTCCTCTGCGGTGCGTGCGTTATCCCCTAATCAAGGATTGATGCCGAATGCCACGCCATAGCTCTGCTCTGGCGGCCGCTCCGACACATGACGGCCGTATGAACACCTCGAGCCAGACCGAGACGGACTCGGTGGGCGGTTTCACCATCAGCGATCTCGCCCGCGATTTCGGCGTGACCCTGCGCACCCTGCGCTTCTATGAGTCGCGCGGCCTGATCGCGCCGGCGCGCTCCGGCTTGACGCGAATCTATTCCGGCCGCGACCGCGCCCGGCTCGCGCTGATCCTCAAGGGCAAGCAGCTCGGCTTCACGCTGGTCGAGATCCGCGCCATGCTCGCCAATGAGGAGAAGAAGGGCGGCGAGGCCGGTGCGGCGTCCGTCGGCGGTCTCCAACTCAGCCGCGAGCAGGTCATCGAACAGCTCGACATGCTGCGCGCCCAGCGCATCGAGATCGAAAGCGCGATCGCCGAACTCGAAGCCTCGGCGGCTCGCTTCGACAAGGGCTGAGGCCGGCGCCTCCTGCGTCCGCTTCGAGCGTCTCTGCAAACGCCCCGGCTTTCAGCCGGGGCGTTTTGCGTTACCGTGCCGGCAGCGCCGTCTCGCTCCGTCTCTCTGCGGGATCGGTCGGAAAATCCGGCCGCACCCTTTGCCAAAGGCGCAAGGATAGTTTATATGTGAACTATCGGGTTGCCTCCATGTGGCCAACCCGCGACGCTAGGGAGGAACGCCATGCCGGTTTACAAGGCACCCGTCGAAGACACGCTGTTTCTGCTGAACGACGTTTTCGCCATCGAGCGCTACAACAACCTTCCGGGTTTCGCCGATGCGACGCCCGACGTCGTCGAGGCTGTTCTCGGCGAGGGCGCCAAGCTCTGCGAGGAGGTTCTCCAGCCGCTGAACCTTTCGGGCGACCAGGAGGGCTGCACCCGCAGCGCGGATGGCCGCGTCGCCACGCCCAAGGGCTTCAAGGCGGCTCACGAGGCTTATGCTCAGGGCGGCTGGATCGGGCTGGCGATGGAGCCGGAATATGGCGGCCAGGGCCTGCCCTACACGCTGGGCGCCGTCATGAACGAATTCGCCTCCTCGGCGAACATGGCCTTCGCCATGTATCCCGGCCTGACCATGGGCGCGATCGCCGCGCTCAACGTCCACGGCTCGGATGAACAGAAGCGCACCTATCTGCCCAAGATGATCGAGGGTGTGTGGTCGGGCACGATGAACCTGACCGAGCCGCATTGCGGCACTGATCTCGGGCTCATCAAGACCAAGGCCGTCCCCAATGGCGACGGCTCCTACGCCATCACCGGAACCAAGATCTTCATCTCGGCCGGCGAGCAGGACATCACCGAGAACATCATCCACCTCGTGCTCGCCCGCATCGAGGGCGCGCCCGCCGGCGTCAAGGGCATCTCGCTCTTCGTCGTGCCGCGCAACGCGATCGGCGCGGACGGCTCGGTGGGCGAGAACAACCACGTCTCCTGCGGCTCGATCGAGCACAAGATGGGCATTCACGGCAACGCCACCTGCGTCATGAACTATGACGGGGCGAAGGGCTGGCTCATCGGCACGGAGAACAAGGGCCTCAACGCCATGTTCGTGATGATGAACGAGGCCCGCCTCGGCGTCGCGATCCAGGGTCTGGCCCAGTCCGAGGTCGCCTACCAGAATGCGGTCGCCTATGCGAAGGACCGCATCCAGGGCCGCTCGCTGACTGGCGCGAAGAGCCCCGACAAGGCCGCCGATCCGATCATCGTCCACCCCGACGTCCGCCGCACGCTGATGTCGATCAAGGCCTTCAACGAGGCGGCCCGCGCCTTCGTGCTCTGGAACGCGCTGAAGTCGGACATCGCCCACCGCTCGGGCGACGAAGCCGAGCGCCAGGCCGCTGACGACCAGCTCGGCCTGATGACCCCGGTGCTGAAGGGCGTGCTGACCGATGTCGGCTTCGACAACACGGTGAAGGCCCAGCAGATGTTCGGCGGCCATGGCTACATCGCCGAATGGGGCATGGAGCAGTTCGTGCGCGATGCCCGCATCGCCATGATCTACGAGGGCGCCAACGGCGTGCAGGCGATGGACCTCGTCGGCCGCAAGCTCGGCCGCGACGGCGGCCGCGCCATCATGGCCTTCTTCAACGAGGTCGGCGGCTTCATCAAGGAGAACGGCGAGGACGAGGGGATGAAGCCTCTGTTGGCACCGCTCGCCGCCTCGCTCGGCCATCTCCAGCAGGCGACGATGTGGTTCATGAACAACGCGCTCGCCAAGCCCGACAATGCCGGCGCCGGCGCGACCGACTACATGCATCTGCTCGGCCTCGTCTCGCTCGGCTATATGTGGGCGAAGATGGCCAGGGTCGCGCAGGACAAGCTCAAGGCCGGCGCCAATGGCGCGACCGAGCGCATGAACACCAAGCTCGTCACGGCCCGCTTCTTCATGGAGCGCAGCCTGCCCGAGACGGCGGCGCATCTGGCGCGGATCACCAGCGGCGCGGATTCGACGATGGCGCTGAGCGCCGAGCAGTTCTGACGATCGCGCGTCATGGTCGGGCTTGACCCGACCATCTCTCGCAGACCTTGCCGAAACCGCTGGATGACGAGATGGTCGGGGCAAGCCCGACCATGACGTCCGGCACGAAAACGAGCCGCCTCGCTGCGGCCAGCCCGGGAGGCCCCTGATGGCAGACGCATTCATCTACGACCATGTCCGCACGCCGCGCGGCAAGGGCAAGGCCGACGGCTCGCTGCACGAGGTCACCGCGATCGAGCTCGGCACGACGACGCTGCGCGCGCTCCGCGACCGCAACGACCTCGACACCAAGCTGGTCGAGGACGTCGTCTTCGGCTGCGTCGATCCGGTCGGCGAGGCCGGCGCCGACATCGCCCGCACGGTCGCCCTCAAGGCCGGCTATGGCAAGGAGGTGCCGGGCATCCAGATCAACCGCTTCTGCGCCTCGGGGCTGGATGCGGTGAACCTCGCTGCAGCGCAGGTGATGTCGGGCCAGAAGGAGATGGCGATCGGCGGCGGCGTCGAAAGCATGAGCCGCGTTGGCATGGGCGCCTCGGGCTTCGGCATCGCGGTCGACCCCTCCGTCGCCATCGACACCTATTTCATGCCGCAGGGCATCTCGGCCGATCTGATCGCGACGAAATACGGCTTCTCGCGCGACGATGTCGACGCCTATGCCGTGCGCTCGCACAAGCGCGCCCATGCCGCCTGGGAGGCCGGGCGCTTCAAGAACTCGGTCATCCCGGTCACCGACGTCAACGGCCTGACGATCCTTGCCCGCGACGAGACGATCCGCCCCGGCACCGACATGCAGGCGCTCGCCGCGCTGAAGGCCTCCTTCGTCCAGATGGGCGAGATGGGCGGGTTCGACGCGGTCGCCACCGCCGCCCACCCGGATGTCGAGTTCGTCAACCACGTCCACCATGCCGGCAACTCTTCGGGCATCGTCGATGGTGCGGCCGCCGTGCTCGTCGGCTCGAAGAAGGGCGGCAAGGCTGCAGGGCTGAAGCCCCGGGCCCGCATCCGCGCCTTCGCCACCGTCGGTTCCGATCTCGCGCTGATGCTGACCGGCCCGGTCGACGTCACCGAGCTCGTGCTGCGCAAGGCCGGCATGACCACCAAGGACATCGACCTGTTCGAGCTGAACGAGGCGTTTTCCTCGGTGGTGCTGCGCTTCCAGCAGGCCTTCGACATCGACGACGACATCCTGAACGTGAATGGCGGCGCCATCGCCATGGGCCATCCGCTTGGCGCCACCGGCGCGATGATCTTGGGCACCGTGCTCGACGAGCTGGAGCGCACGGACAAGAACACCGCCCTGGTGACGCTCTGCGTCGCCGCCGGCATGGGCGTCGCGACGATCATCGAGCGGGTGTGAACCTCCCTCCCTTCCCCCTTGTGGGGAAGGGCCGGGGATGGGGGTGGTGCCGCCTGGTGAGCGATCGCCGAGCGGCGCGACCCCCACCCCTCTCCCCTCCCCACAAGGGGGAGGGGAAGCGCCTCATTCAGAACGCTTCCCGCCAAGGACCCCGGAGGGACCACCCATGAACCTCACCAATTTCCGCTTCGAGACCGATGCCGACGGCATCGCCACTGCGACCTGGGACATGCCCGGCCGTTCGATGAACGTCATCACGCCCGAGCTGATGGCCGAACTCGATCAGATCATCGACACGGTGGCCTCGACCGAAGCCATCAAGGGCTGCGTCATCACCTCCGGCAAGGAGGCTTTCTCCGGTGGCGCCGACCTGACCATGCTGCAGGGCCTGCGCGACCTCTTCGTCAAGCTGTCGAAGGAGAAGGGCGAGCCCGTCGCGATGCAGAGCTTCTTCGACGAGAGCCGCAAGCTGTCGCTGCTCTACCGCAAGCTCGAGACCTGCGGGAAACCCTTCGTCGCCGCGATCCACGGCGTCTGCCTCGGCGGCGCCTTTGAGCTGGCGCTCGCCTGCCAGTACCGCGTCGTTTCCGACGATGCCGCGACCCGCGTCGGCCTGCCCGAGATCAAGGTCGGGCTCTTCCCCGGCGCCGGCGGCACCCAGCGCGTCGCCCGGCTGATGCAGACCGGCGACGCCCTGCAGATGATGTTCAAGGGCGAGCAGGTGAAGGCTCTGCCCGCGCGCAACACCGGCCTTGTCCATGCCGTCGTCCCGCGCGATCAGCTCGTGGCCAACGCCAAGGAGTGGCTCAAGGCCAACCCGACGGCGACCGCGCCCTGGGACCAGAAGGGCTTCAAGCTGCCCTCCAACAAGGTCCATTCGCCGGCCGGCATGCAGATCTGGCCGCCTGCCAACGCGATCTATCGCCGCGAGACCAATGACAACTACCCGGCCGCCCGCGCCATCCTCTCGGCGGTCTATGAGGGCCTGCAGCTGCCGATCGATCTGGGCCTGAAGGTCGAGAGCCGCTACTTCGCCAAGATCCTCAGGACGAAGGAGGCGGCCTCGATGATCCGCTCGCTCTTCGTCTCGATGCAGGAGCTCAACAAGGGCGCCCGCCGCCCGGCCGATGTTCCGCCTTCGAAGCTCAAGAAGGTCGGCGTCGTCGGCGCGGGCTTCATGGGCGCCGGCATCGCCTATGTCACGGCGCAGGCCGGCCTCGAGGTCGTGCTGGTCGACCGCGACCAGGAGGCGGCCGACAAGGGCAAGGCCTATTCGCACAAGCTGGTCTCCGACCAGATCATGAAGGGCCGCGCCAAGACCGCCGACCGCGACGCGCTGCTCGGGCGCATCACCGCCACCGCCGACTATGCGGCGCTGAAGGGTTGCGACCTCGTCGTCGAGGCCGTGTTCGAGGATCCCAAGGTCAAGGCCGAGGTGATCGCGAAGGTCGAGGCGGCGGTCGGCCCCAAGACCATCTTCGGTTCCAACACCTCAACGCTCCCGATCACCGGCCTCGCCACCACGAGCCAGCGGCCGCAGAACTTCATCGGCATCCATTTCTTCTCGCCGGTCGAGAAGATGCTGCTGGTCGAGGTCATCATGGCCAAGAAGACCGGCAAGAAGGCGCTCGCCATGGCGCTCGACTTCGTCCGCGCCATCAAGAAAACGCCGATCGTCGTCAACGACACCCGCGGCTTCTATGCCAACCGCTGCGTCGGCAACTATCTGCGCGAAGGCCATCTCATGCTGGTGGAGGGCGTGCCGCCGGCCATGATCGAGCAGGCCGGCAAGCAGGCCGGCATGCCGGTCGGCCCGCTCTCGCTCAATGACGAGGTCGCGGTCGATCTCGCCTTCAAGGTGTTGAAGGCGACCAAGGCCCAGCTCGGCGAGGGCGCCGTCGATCCCGCGCAGGAGAAGCTGCTCTCCGACATGGTCGAGAAGCACGGCCGCCTCGGCCGCAAGAACAGGAAGGGCTTCTACGACTATCCGGAAGCCGGGCCCAAGCGCCTCTGGCCGGGGCTGGCCGATCTCGTCGGCAAGCGTCTGGCGCCGGAACAGGTCGACATGGAAGAGCTGCAGCACCGCCTTCTGGTCACGCAGGCGCTGGAGGCGGCCCGCACCTATGAGGAAGGCGTCGTCACCGATCCGCGCGAAGCCGATGTCGGCTCGATCATCGGCTTCGGCTTCGCGCCCTATTCGGGCGGCACGCTGTCCTTCATCGACAACATGGGCGCGGCTGCCTTCGTGAAGCTCTGCGAAGGCCTGGCGAAGAAGCATGGCGAACGCTTCAAGCCCAACCGCCAGCTCAAGCGCATGGCCAAGACCGGCGAGAGCTATTACGGCGCAGCGGCGGCCAAAGCCGCCGCCTGAGGCGGCCGTGGCGATCCTGCCGATCCTCCGCTTCCCCGATCCACGCCTGCGCGTGGTCGCGGAGCCGGTCGAGCGCTTCGACGCGGATCTGCGGCAGCTCGCCGCCGACCTGCTGGAGACGATGCGCGCCGCGCCGGGCGTCGGCATCACCGCTGCGCATGTCGGAGTGCCCCTGCGCCTTGTCGTGCTGGAGCTGACGCCCGGCGATGTCCGCACTTACGTCAATCCGCAGATCCTCTGGGCCTCGCCGGACACCGCCCGCGCCACCGAAGGCAGTGTCTCGATGCCCGGTGTCACCGACGAGGTCGAGCGGCCGGCGAAAATCCGCGTGGGCTGGCGCGATCTCGACGGCGCCGCCCATGAGGAGGAGGCCGAAGGCTTCCTCGCCACCTGCCACCAACACGAAATCGACCAGCTCGACGGCATCTTCTGGCTCCAGCGCCTCTCGCGCCTGAAGCGCGAGCGGGTGGTAGCGCGGTATGGGAAGATGGGGCGGGGGTAGGCAGGGGGCCTCCTGACAGAGTCCTGCGCTGGTGCCTCTATCTTCTGAGGAGAGGGGCGGGAGCGGATCGCATGAACACGCTGGTCGAATACATGTACCGCGACGCCTCCAACTACAAACAGCTCGGCGTTTTCGTTTTGCAGGGCGAATTCGATATCTCGGCCGTACAAGAGTGGTTATGGGGCGCGGAGTTCTTTATCCCTGAGCGTGTCGGGGTGAAGTCACTGGTGCCAGCTGAGAAGACGGTCGACGACCACTATCTGCATACACTTGAAGCAACGAGCAGTGTCGACGATCCGTCTGCGCTCATGAGCGCGGAATTGTTCATCGAGAGATTCAAGCGCGCTGCGGCCGAAGGTTGGTTCTACGAGAACCTCTCTGGCTCGGAGCATCAGTCCACCTTAGCTGAAGGCCGAAAAACCGGCTTGATAAATCCGGTTTGGGGCAAATGAGCTCCGGCTCAACCCTTGAACACATGATTGCGATGATGCTCGATGAAGGACCGATGCGGCAGCGCGGCCTCGTCGCGTGGCGTCAACAGCGGCTTGCCGTGTTGCACCAAGCCGGCGAGGGCATCGGGAATGAGCTTCGGTGGTGCAATCAGGGACAAATCATCCGCGATCGAGATCAGGCCACGGTCAAAGAGCCAGTGAACTGTTCCCGATAGGGCCAAGCCATTCCGGATCGAGTCAGGCCCATTTGATGCAACCGGCATGATGTGGGCCGCCTGGACCTCGGGTCGCCCGCCCCCGTTGATCAGCCGGAGGCCTGTCACGGCGCAGCGGTTGTCATAGGCGAGGCGAACATGGCGACGGAAACTCTCCTCGCGAAAAGGCCGGCTGATCAGCGACTGAACGATCGGACGTTCATACGGTGCCTGCTCCGTGTCGGAGAAGCCAAAGTCGGCGAGGTTTGTCCGAACTGGCTCGTACCCCGAAATGCTTGCGTAGCCAGCCGCAATTATCGCAGCGAACTCATGCTCAGGTAACAGCCGGACCGATCGGCCAAAGGCGCCTTTGCTGGTTTTACCGTCTTCCCGCATAAGGGCAGACTCGTAATATCCTCCAGCTTCTTTGAATGGAACTGGTCGGTCGAAGTCTAAGAAATCATCAACAAAACCATAGAAATGATCGGCTAAAATCGGGTCTGATTCTATATGCGTTAGTCTCGCAAAGGCAAAATACGCCTGCCTTCCGCTTGTAGAACGTTCAGAAGATCCTGAGCGTCGTGGCTCGTAGTAGACGATCATGTCGCCAACCGCGGCCTCCGCTTGGCCTCGGTAGGCCTGTTGGAAATGATACTGCTTTTCCGGAACATCATCGTAGTCCGGAGAGACACGGGTCATGAAAACGGCTTTTACCATCGACGCTTATGTAACCTAGTCGGTCGTCTAGTGCCAACAATTCGATGTCCCGAGCATCCACGTCTTGAACACAGGTCTCGCCGAAGGAAGACGTGGATGGTCGGGACAAGCCCGACCATAACGTTATGGCACGGCTTGCGCCGACTGCGCCTTACCCCGCCACGGCCCGGATCACCCGGCGCGTCTTCTCGACGATCTCGCCGATCTGGTCTTCGGTCACGATCAGCGGCGGGGTGAGCGCGATGGTGTCGCCGGTGATGCGGATCATCAGGCCCTCCTCGTGGAAGGCGTGCTCCATCGCCGCATAGCCGCGCTTGCCGACGCCCTCGGGGCGCGAGGCCAGGTCGATGCCGGCGACGAGCCCGAGCGTGCGGATGTCGAGCACGTTGGGTTCTTCCTTGAGCTCCATCACCGCATCGGCCCAGAGCGGCTCCAGCGACTTCGCCCGCTCGAACAGCCCTTCGTCGCGATAGACATCGAGCGTCGCCAGCGCGGCTGCGGCCGCCAGCGGATGGCCCGAATAGGTGTAGCCGTGGAACAGCTCGATCGCATTGTCGGGGCCGTTCATGAAGGCATCGTAGATGTGCTTGCGCACGATCACGCCGCCCATCGGCACCGTGCCCGAGGTCACGCCCTTGGCGAAGGTGATCATGTCGGGGATGACGCCGTAACGCTCGGCCGCGAAGGCAAAGCCCAGCCGGCCGAAGCCGGAGATGACCTCGTCGAAGATCAGCAGGATGCCGTGCTTCGTGCAGATCTCGCGCAGGCGCTGGAGATAGCCCTTGGGCGGCGGCAGCACGCCGGTCGAGCCCGCCATCGGCTCGACCATCACGGCGGCGATGGTCGAGGCGTCGTGGAGCGTGACGATCCGCTCCAGCTCGTCGGCGAAATGCGCGCCGTATTCCGGCTCGCCCTTGGTGAAGCGCTGCTTCTCGCGGTCATAGGTCGCGGGCATGTGATCGGAGCCCGCCAGCAGCGAGCCGAAGAACTTGCGGTTGGAGACGATGCCGCCGACCGAGATGCCGCCGAAGCCGACGCCGTGATAGCCGCGCTCGCGCCCGATCAGCCGCGTCTTCGAGCCCTTGCCGGTCACGTTCCAGTAGGCAATCGCAATCTTGAGCGCCGTATCGGCGGCTTCCGAGCCGGAGCCGGCGAAGAAGACATGGTCGAGATCGCCCGGCGCCAGCGCGGCGATTCTGGCGGCCGCCGCGAAGACCTTCGGATGGCCGAACTGGAAATTCGGGGCGAAATCGAGCTCCTCGGCCTGGGCCTGGATCGCCTCGATGATCGGCCGGCGCTTGTGCCCGGCATTGCAGCACCAGAGCCCGGCCGTGCCGTCCATCACCGGCTTGCCCTCGGGGGTGTAGTAGTACATCCCCTCGGCCCGCGCGATCATCCGCGGGTTCTTCTTGAAAGCGCGGTTGGCCGTGAACGGCATCCAGAACGCATCGAGATCGTTGGGGGTCGCGATCGGGGAGGTGGCTGCGGTCATCGGGCGATCCTGTGATTCATTATCCCTCAACCTAACAGCACGATCCGGGCTGTAAATTGCGGTCAGGACACGGCATCCCTGCGCCGCCGGGAGAGCGGCGGCGTATCGCGCGGCGTGAGGTGACGTGTCGTCGCTTTTGCATTAAGCGGAAAAAAGGGGTGTAAACTGAACCGGACCCCGATGAGCGATTTCGATATTGGAGCAGAACGGCTGAACGGCGAGCCTGCCGCGGTGATCCGTGCGGCGCTCGCGCGCGTTCTCGCGTCCGATGCCTTTCGCGCCGCACCGCAACTTTCGGCATTTCTGGCGTTCATCGTGGAGCGGGCCGTCGCCGGGCGGGCTGCGGAGCTGAAGGGCTATACGATCGCCGTCGAGGCGTTCGGCCGCTCCGCCGACTTCGATCCGCAGTCCGATCCGATCGTGCGCGTCGAGGCCGGCCGCCTGCGAAGGGCGCTCGCTCAATACTATGCGGGCGAGGGCATCGCCGATCCGGTGCGCATGACGATTCCGGTCGGGGCCTATGTTCCGGCTTTCGAGCAACTCGATATGCGCGCGGCCGACGCATCCGGCTGGTACAGCAAGGCTTCGGAGGTTCCCGCGGAGCCGCCCCACGAGGCGGCGGACGGGCATGCGTCTTCCGCCGTCATCGCCGAACCGGTCGTCGAGCGACGGATCTCTCGGCGCTGGCCGATCCTGGCCGGCCTCGCCCTCTGCATCGCATTGCTTCCGCTGGCGGCCTGGTATGGCGGGTTGTTCCAGCGCCAGACGAGCATAGGAATGGGCGCCGGCGCCGGCGTCGGCGTGGCGGCCCTGCCGGCATCGGGGTCTGCGGCGGCCGGCGACGCCACCGTGCCGGATGCCCGGCCGCTCGAGCCGACGGTCGTCGCCCTCGCGATTCCAGAATATCCGGACGATCCGAAGCTCGCATTTCTGGCGCGCCGGTTTTCCAATTTTCTCGTCGATGCGCTCTCCCGCTTCGACGACCTTGTGACCGTCAAGATGCCGTCAGCCGGCCAGGCGCTGCCCACCGAGGCGGACTATGTCTTCGAGATGAGCGGGCAGGTGATCGAAGGGACGATGGAAAGCTTCGGCCGGCTGCGTTCCGTCCGCGACGGCCGCATCGTTTGGTCGGCGTCGTCGACGCGACCCCTGCGGTCGGAAGACCCCGAACTGGCGATAGTCGCGCGCCGGCTGGCGACCCGGCTGGCCGAGCCGTTCGGCATCATTCACGCCGACATTCGCCAAAATCCCGGTCCGGGGCCGATGCCGTGCATCTACAGGGCCATCGATTTCCGGCGCATGATGGCGCAGGCGGACCATCTCGCGGCCCGCACCTGTCTCCTGGCCCTGATCCGGCGCGATCCGACATTCTATCCGGCATGGGCGCAGCTGAGCTTCCTGAGCCTGTTCGAATACAATTTCGGCTTCAACGCCCTGCCGGAACCGCCACTCGAGCGCGCCTTGTCGGAGGCGCTGACCGCCGTCCGGCTGGCGCCGTCGAGCGCGCGCGCCCAGCAGGTGCTGATGATCGCGCTTTTTGCACGCGGCGCCACCGAGGAGGCGCTCAAGGCCGGGCGGCAGGCCATGGCGCGCAACCCCAACGACTCTGACGTCATCGCCACGCTTGGCGCGCGCTACATCCAGCTCAACCGGCCCGCCGAAGGGCTGCCGCTGGTGGAAAAGGCGATCGAGGTCAGCATCGGGCGTCCGCCTTCCTATGACTTCTTCGCGATGCTGGGTGCCCATCTGCTCGGAGCGCGCAAGCTGGCGCGCGGTTACGGCGAGTTTCTGGGCGTCAGTTCGCATCCCTATGCGCTGCTGGGGCGCGCTTTGATGGCGGCCGACAAGGGCGCGGCCGACGACAAGGCTGAGGCTCTGGCCGGGCTGCGCGTGCATCACCCGGCTTTCGCAGCCGATCCACGCCTCTGGCTGCAGCGCCGCGGCTTCGGCAATGCGGTCATTGATCGGATGCTCTCCGATCTCGCCCTGGCCGGTCACTGAGCGAAACCGGGACGGGCGGGGGCGCCGGGGCGCCCGCCGCTCGCTTGTCGCGTCGTCTGCGGGTAATCTCGCGCGAGTGGTGTGATTCGCTGCCCCCTCCCGACCAACCCCTCGCGCGATCGCTGCTTTGGCCCCACTTCCACGCAATGCCCTGCACCCTCTCGCCAGCGCCGTGACCGGGCTGTCGGCGGGCGCGGTTATGACGCTTCTGCTGCCGATGCCCCTGGGTGCGGCGCTGGGTCTGCTTGTGGCGGGTGGCGGGTGGCTCGGTTCGGCCTGGCTGTCGGAACGGCGCGCCTTGGCCCAGCGTGAGCAGGTCCTGGCCGCCGTGGGCGAGGTCAAGGTCCGCCTGGCGACGAACGCGATCCGGCTCGACGCCCTCTCCAAGCGGGTCGAGCAACTGCCGATGCGCGATGCCGACGCCGCGCCGGCGCGGGCCGCGATCAATGAATTGACCGCCGAGGTGGGCCTGTTGGGCGACCTGATCCATCAGGTGGCGACCACGCTGGCCGACCATGACGCCGCGCTGTCGGCGGTCCAGGCGCGCCTCGTTGCCGCCGTCGAGGCTGCGCCCAAGCCCGCGCCCGTCGTCGTCATCGATCCCGAGGCCGCACGACAGGAGCGCCTGCGCGTTTTGGCTGCCGAGCGCGCCGAGGCGGCGCGCGAGGCCGAGGAGCGGGCGGCCTCCGAGCGGGCGAGCGTGATCAGCGCTGCGCTCTCGGAGGGCAAGGTCGAGGTTCATCTGCAGCCCATCGTGCAATTGCCGCAGCGTCGCACCCGCGGCTATGAGGCGCTGGTTCGGCTGCGGCTGGACGAAAACACGCTGCTGCTGCCGCATGAATTCGTCTCGGTCATCGAGGAGCGCGGCTTCGGCCCGACGCTCGATGCGCTCGTGCTGACGCGGGCGCTCGCCATCGCCCGCCATCTCGGCTCGAAGCCGGGCACGCTGTTCGTCTCCTGCAATTTCAGCACGGCGACCTGGAGTTCCTCCAAGGCGCTGGCGACATTGTCGCGCATCCTCGACAAATACCGCGAGCACACCGGGCATCTGGTCGTCGAGATGCCGCACAGCGTCTTCCGGGGGCTCGATCCGACGAGTCTCGGCCTGCTCGGGGCGATGTCGGCCAATGGCGTGCGCTTCGCGCTCGACCAGCTCGTCGATCTCCGGCTCGATCCCGTCTCGCTGTTCGATCGGGGCGTCCGCTTCGTCAAGGCGCCGGCGGCGTTGTTGATGGCGCATGCCGACGGCGACAGCGCCGACATTGCGGCCGGTGATCTGTCGGCACTGCTGGCGCGCGCCTCGGTGGTGCTGATCGCCGACGAGGTCGGGGATGATCCGACGGTTGCGGACATGATCGAGCTTGGCGTCTCGATGGGGCAGGGGTTGGTCTTCTCGCCGCCACGTCCGGTCAAGCCCGACGTCTTTGCCGAGCCGGCCGAGCCGGCCCCCGCTGCGGCTCCGGCCGAACCGCCCGCGCCACCCGTGCCCGCGACGCGGAGCGCCGAAGTCGTCGATTATCCCGCTCCCGCGCTGGCTCCGGCGCAGGAGGCTCCTCCCGAGCGGCAGTCTTTCCGCTCCGTCCTGCGCCGCGCCAGCGCCTGACCGGCATCAGCGGAGACCCGTTTTCGGTGCCCGACCCGCGGTCTCGGCAAGGGGAGCTGCGCGTCGCTGCAGGTGCGGGAAGGCCGGCGATGCTGTAAGGCGACGGCACTCAGCCAGAGGGAGCCAGCCACCGTGTCGCCATCCGAGATCACCGTCACCGCGCCCCTGCCGGGCTTTTCCGACATCGCGGACCGTTTCGATCTGTGCCTGTGCGATGTCTGGGGCGTCGTTCATAATGGCGTCGCCGCGTTTGGCGAGGCCGTCGCGGCGCTGGTGGCCATGCGCGAGCGCGGCATCACCGTCATTCTCGTCACCAATGCGCCGCGCCCGGCCGCGTTGATCGCGCAGCAACTCGATGGGTTTTCCGTGCCGCGCGCCGCCTGGGACGCGATCGTCACCTCCGGCGATGTCTGCCGCGCCCTGATCCAGGCCCGGGCGGGCCGGCCGATGTTCCGACTGGGGCCTGACCGCGATCTCCCGCTGGTGGCGGGGCTCGATGCGCCTGAGGTCGAGCCCGGCCAGGCGGAGTATGTCCTCTGCACCGGCCTCCTCGACGATGAGACCGAGACGGCTGCGAGCTACGCGGCGCTGCTCGCCGGCTTTGCCGAGCGCGGTCTCGAGATGATCTGCGCCAATCCCGATCTGGTCGTCGAACGCGGCGGGCGCATCGTGCCCTGCGCCGGGTCGGTGGCGCTCGCCTATGAGGAGATCGGCGGCAAGGTGATCTATGCCGGCAAGCCGCATGCGCCGATCTATGAGGCGGCGCTCGCCCTCGCGCAGACGCAGCGCGGCGCAGCGATTTCGCGGGATCGGATCTGCGCCATCGGTGACGCGATCCGCACCGACATCGCCGGCGCGGACGCATTCGGCGCCACCGGCGTCATGGTGCTGGCGGGCATCCATGCCCAGGATTTGATGGAAGCGTCATGGGACGAGCGCCATGGCTGGTTCGGGCGGCAGAGCCATCGCCCCGCCTATGCCATGCCCCATCTGGTCTGGTGAGCGGCCTCAGCGACGCGCGCCGACGCCATCAACCGGTGCAGACGGATTCGATCTTCGAGCGCAGCGTCTGCGCGTTGAACGGCTTGACGATATAATTGTTCACGCCCGCCTTTTTGGCGGCGATGACGTTCTCGGTGCGGGATTCGGCCGTCACCATGATGAAGGGGGTCGCCGACAGCGACTCCTCCTCGCGCACCCGCTGCAGCAGTTCGAAGCCCGTCATCGGCTCCATGTTCCAGTCGGAGATCACCAGGCCGTAGCGCTTGTCACGCATCTTGGCGATCGCGGCCTGGCCGTCCGACGCATCGTCGACATTCTCGAAGCCCAACTGTTTCAACAGGTTGCGGATGATCCGAACCATTGTCTGGTAGTCATCGACCACCAGAATCGGCATGGACGGGTCGAGAGCCATTGGCGTGCTCCAATCAAGCGGTGAAGACGCGGGCCATGCCGTGTCGTGCCGCTTCAAGGGGCGGCCGCAGTCGTTGGTTCCAAGGGTTAGCGCGCCGGCGTTTCAAAGCCGTTAATTCATTGCCGTACTAACGGAAGGGAAGTTGCGCTTTGTATCAGGCACCAAAGTCCAATGGCCGGCCTGACGCTGCTGTGGCAGGTTCCCGACATGCCCGTTCCGCGATCGGCATGCGGCCCCGTTTCGTCTCCCGAGCCCGAAGCAACCAGCCCCGATGAGCAGCGCCCTCTACACCGTCCATGCCTTCGAGGATCTGGCCGTCGGCCAGAGCGCGAGCCTCATGCGCACGGTGATGGAGCGCGATGTCTCCCTCTTCGCCGATCTGTCGGGCGACGCCAATCCGATCCACCTTTGCGATCGCTACGCCGCCAACACCAAATTCGGCCAGCGCATCGCCCATGGCATGCTGACCGCGAGCCTGGTGTCGGCGCTGCTGGGCACGCGTCTGCCGGGGCCCGGCGCCGTCTATCTGTCGCAGACCCTGACCTTTCTGGCTCCGGTGAAGATCGGCGATGTCGTCATGGCGCGTGTCGAGGTCGTCGAACTTGTGGCCGAACGCCGCCGCGCCCGCCTGTTCTGCGAGTGTCTGATCGATGGCAAGGCGGTCCTGGAAGGCGAGGCCTGGGTGGCCCTGCCGCCGCCGCGTCCCGGCGATCGCAAGGCGGATTGACGCCGTCGGCTTGACGGGCCGCCGCCTCTGGCCAATGACGGGCCGGCCCGGCGAGCCCTGGGCGCCCGGATGCCCCGACCGATGACCTCTGCCGCCGATCTCGCCACCAGCTTCGTGCTCGATCTCGACAAGCCCGCGCCCGCCGCCCTGCGCGGTGCGGTCATCGCGCTCGGCAATTTCGACGGCGTCCATCGCGGCCATGCCGAACTCGCCCGCGAGGCCATCGAGCTGGGCGAGCAGCTGGGGCGCCGCGCGGCCGCGCTGACCTTCGAGCCGCACCCGCGCAGCGTCTTCCGGCCCGAGGAGCCGGTCTTCCGCCTGACGCCGCCGGCCATCAAGACGGAGCTGCTCGGGGCCATCGGCCTGCCCTTGACCTTCGTGTTGCCCTTCAACCGCGACGTCGCCGCGATCCGGGCCGAGGCCTTCGTCGACGATCTCCTGCTCGGCCGGCTCGGCGCGGCGGGGCTCGTCTGCGGTTACGATTTCCATTTCGGCCAGGGCCGGGCCGGCTCGCCCGAGATGCTGCAGGCGCGCTGCGCGGGCGAGGGCGTGCCCGTCGTCATCGTGCCGCCTTTCGCCTGGAGCGGCGAGGCGGTGTCCTCGACGCTGATCCGCAACGCGCTCGAGCAGGGCGACGTCGCCCGCGCCGCGGATTATCTCGGCCGGCCCTGGTTCGTGCGCGGCTTCGTGGCGCATGGCGACAAGCGCGGCCGCGAACTCGGCTACCCCACCGCCAACATGCATCTCGCCCGCGACTGCAAGCTGAAATACGGCATCTATGCCGTCAGGATGAAGATCGACGGCGCCTGGCATGACGGCGTCGCGAGCTTCGGCCGCCGCCCGACCTTCGACGACGGCGCGCCGCGCCTGGAAACCTTCGTCTTCGATTTCGCCGGGGATCTCTATGGCAGCCAGGTCGATGTCGCCTTCGTCTCCTGGCTGCGCGGCGAGGCGAAGTTCGACACGCTGGAGGCCCTGATCACCCAGATGGACGCCGACAGCGCCCGTGCGCGCGAGATCCTGGGCAAGACGCTGCCCTTCCTTCCGTAAAAGCGCTTTGCCGGAGCGCAACGACCATCCAACACGCCGTCATCCTGGGCGCCCGCAGGGCGGCCCGGGATCCATCGCAGGGCATTGTCGCGCCCGATGATGGATCCCGGCGCTCCGCTTCGCTTCGGCCAGGATGACGAAGAGGTTCCTGCGCCAACCATTTTGATCTAGAAGCCGGTCATGAGCATATTCCGCGATAGGCCCGTCGTCCCGCTCCGGCGAATTACGGGCCCGGCTGCCGCCCCGCGCTAGGCGCGGGCGCTCGCGCAAGCCGGGTGACCGTCGCTTTTCTATTCAGTTTCACCGCGGACAGCGCCACGCCAGACGATGATGGCAGGCCAGCCCGCCTTGCCCGAGCCGGACCATGACCGACAAGACCGCCGACAAGACCGACGCGACCGACTATTCCCAGACGCTGTTCCTGCCGCAGACCGAGTTTCCGATGCGGGCCGGGCTGCCGCAGCGCGAGCCGGAATTGCTCGCCCGCTGGGCGAAGATGGACCTCTACCGCAAGCTGCGCGAGGCCGGTAAGGGGCGCGACCGCTTCGTCCTGCATGACGGCCCGCCTTACGCCAACGGCAATATCCATATCGGCCATGCGCTCAACAAGGTCCTGAAGGATCTCGTCACGCGCTCGCAGCAGATGCTGGGGTTCGATTCCAACTATGTGCCGGGCTGGGACTGCCACGGCCTGCCGATCGAGTGGAAGATCGAGGAGCAGTACCGCGCCAAGGGGCTGAACAAGGACGACGTTGATGTCGTCGAGTTCCGCAAGGAATGCCGCACCTTCGCCGAGCATTGGGTCTCGGTCCAGCGCGAGGAGTTCAAGCGGCTCGGCGTCGAGGGCGACTGGGACGATCCCTATCTGACCATGGCCTTTCCCGCAGAGGCGCAGATCGCCCGCGAGATCATGAAATTCGCCGAGACCGGCCAGCTCTATCGCGGCTCCAAGCCGGTGATGTGGTCGGTGGTCGAGAAGACCGCGCTCGCCGAGGCCGAGGTCGAGTATGAGGAGCACGTCAGCGACACGGTGTTCGTGGCGTTTCCGGTGACGAACATTCAGAAGTCGTCTGTGGCATATGTCCGTTCCAAGGTGGAACTCACCGAAGAAGGGCAGCCCAAGCTTGATGCTGCCACTGCGGAGCTGGATCGCTTGGCGAGTGACCGTCTGGCCAGCGCTAGAGCGTTGGAAAGTAGTGGCGCCTCCATCGTCATCTGGACGACGACGCCTTGGACGATGCCGGGCAACCGGGCGATCTCGTTCAATCACAAGGTTGCCTACGGCCTCTACCGCGTCACGGCAGCAGCGGAAAACAACTGGGCCAGGGTCGGCGCGACCTACATCCTCGCCAAGAACCTGGCCGAAGGCGTCTTCAAGGCTGCCAAGGTCGAGGCCTTCGAACTCGTCATGGATGTGCCGGCCGACCAGCTCTCGGGTCTGACCGCCGCCCACCCCCTGCGCGGCCACGGCTACGACTTCGACGTCCCCCTGCTCGACGGCGACCATGTTACCGACGACGCCGGCACCGGCTTCGTCCACACCGCCCCCGGCCATGGCCGCGAAGACTTCGACGTCTGGATGAGCAACGGCCGCCAACTGGCCGAACGCGGCATCGAGACCCGCATCCCCTACACCGTCGATGCCGATGGCCGCTTCACCAAGGACGCGCCGGGCTTCGAGGGCGCGCAGGTCATCACCGACAAGGGCGAGAAGGGCAACGCCAACGAGGTCGTCATCAAGGCGCTCGCGGCGTCGGGCAACCTCGTCGCGCGCGGGCGGCTCAAGCACCAGTATCCGCATAGCTGGCGCTCGAAGAAGCCGGTGATCTTCCGCAACACGCCGCAATGGTTCATCGCCATGGACAAGGCGGTCGATACGCTCGGCAACCGCACCCTGCGCGAGGTCGCGCTCGGCGCGATCAAGGACACCCAATGGGTCCCTGCCGCCGGCGAGAACCGCATCAACGGCATGATCGCCAACCGCCCCGACTGGGTGGTTTCGCGCCAGCGCGCCTGGGGCGTGCCGATCACCGTCTTCGTCGAGAAGGAGAGCAAGGAGATCCTGGTCGATGCGAAGGTGAACGCCGCCATCGCCGAGGCCTTCGAGCTCGAGGGCGCCGATGCCTGGTTCACCGACACCGACGGCGCCCGCTTCCTGAAGCCCTTCGGCTACGACCCGGCGCATTACGAGCGCGTCACCGACGTGCTCGACGTCTGGTTCGATTCAGGCTCGACCCATGCCTTCACCCTGGAGAAGCGGGCCGATCTGCGCGCCAGGCGCCGCGGCGACGGCGGCAATGACCGGGTGATGTATCTTGAGGGCTCGGACCAGCATCGCGGCTGGTTCCACTCTTCGCTGCTGGAAAGCTGCGGCACGCGCGGCCGCGCGCCCTACGACATCGTGCTGACGCACGGCTTCTGCCTCGACGAGAAGGGCGAGAAGATGTCGAAGTCCAAGGGCAACGTCACCGCCCCGCAGGACATCATCAAGGACTCAGGCGCCGACATCCTGCGCCTCTGGGTCGCGGCCGCCGACTATTCCGACGATCTGCGCATCGGCAAGGAGATCCTCAAGACCTTCGTCGAGACCTATCGCAAGCTGCGCAACACGATGCGCTGGATGCTCGGCACGCTCGCCCATTTCAGCGAGGACATCCGCGTCTCCGAAATCCAGACCATGCCGGAGCTGGAGCGGCTGATGCTGCACCGGCTGGCCGAGATCGGCCCGCAGGTCGAGGAGGCCTACCGGACCTATGACTACAAGAAGGTCGTGACGCTGCTCTCGCAGTTCATGAACACCGAACTCTCGGCCTTCTATTTCGACGTCCGCAAGGACGCGCTCTATTGCGACCCGTTGTCGAGCCATGTCCGCAAGAGCGCGCTCACCGTCGTCGACCATCTCTTCCGCTGCCTGACGACCTGGCTCGCGCCGATCCTGGTCTTCACCGCCGAGGAAGCCTGGCTGGAGCGTTACCCCGAGCAGAAGACGCTCGACGGCTCGGTCCATCTCGAGCTCTTCGCGCAGGCCCCGGCCGCCTGGCTCGATTCCGAGCTGGCCGAGCGCTGGAGCAAGATCCGCAAGGTCCGCCGCGTCGTCACCGGCGCGCTCGAGCTGGAGCGTGCGGCCAAGCGGCTGGGCTCCTCGCTGGAAGCCGCCCCGCAGGTCTTCGTCTCCGATCCGGACCTGCTCGCCGCGTTGTCGGGGGCCGATCTCGCCGAGATCAGCATCACCTCCGCCATCCGCGTCGAGAACGGGGAGGGGCCGGCCGAGGCCGTCCGCCTGCCCGACGTTCCCGGCGTCGCGGTCGTCCCGCACCGTGCCGACGGCGTCAAATGCGCCCGCTCCTGGAAGTATTTCGACCCCGCGACGGCCGATGCCGCCTATCCGACGGTGACGCCGCGCGATGCCAAGGCGCTGCGCGAACTCGGCCGGGGGGCGGCATGACCTCCGCCCGCCGCCTCGGTCTCGCGGTCGTCCTGGTCGTCTTCCTCGCCGACCAGGCGCTCAAGCTCTGGCTGCTCTTCGGCCTGCGTCTGGCCGAGACCGGGCCGTTTGCCGTGACGCCGTTCATGAACATCGTGCTCGCCTGGAACCGCGGCATTTCCTACGGCCTGTTCCAGCAGCACAGCGACATCGGCCGCTGGGGCCTCGTGGTGATCTCGATCGTCGCCGCGATCTGGCTGGGGCGCTGGATGTGGCGCGAGGAGCGGCCCTTGACCGTGATCGGCCTGGCCCTGATCGTCGGTGGTGCGCTCGGCAATGGGCTGGATCGCGCCGTCTATGGCGCCGTCGTCGACTTCGTCCATCTGCATTGGGGCAGCTTCAGCTGGTACATCTTCAACATTGCCGATGCGGCCATCGTTGTCGGGGTGGTCGCGCTGCTGTATGAGTCCTTCCGCCCGGGCGCGGAAACGCCGGCATAAGGTCGGCTTTGCCATCGTTTTGCCGTTCGTCTGAGGTTATACGGGGAAGTGATATCCCCGAGGGAGATTTGACATGGCTCACCGCATCCGCGTGACGCATCTGCTGCTGGCCGGAGGCCTCGTGCTTGCGGCCCAGCCCGCGCTGGCTCAGGAGGGCATGCTCTTCAAGAACCTGATGGAAGGCGTCATCGGCGGCCGCCCGGGCGACGATATCGAATACCGCCAGCGCCCGCCGCTGGTCGTGCCGCCGAACTCGACCCTGCCGCGCCCGCAGGCGCCGGCGAGCAGCCGCAACGCCGCCTGGCCCAACGATCCCGACGTGGCCGCCCGCCGTGCGGAAGCCGCGGGCGCGCGCGTTCCGGTGTCGAACCCCAACTGGCGCAACAATCCGATTCTCAGCCAGCAAGAGCTGCGCCGCGGCCGCACGACCCGCGATGCGGGCCGGCCCGAGGTCGCCGAGGATCACAACAACTACAACAACCAGATCGCGCCGATCCGCGTCGGCCGCGAACTCGCCAGCCGCCAGAACCAGACCGCGCTCGACCAGTTGACCTATGGCTCCGAGCCGCCACGTCGGACGCTGGCGGAGCCGCCGGTCGGTTATCGCCTGCCCGCCGGTACGGCGCCGGTCGGCCCCGGTCAGGGCGGCCCTGTCGAGGATCGGCAGGCGGTCGGCCAGCGCGAATTCCTGACCGGCCAGATCCCGATGCAGTGACGGTCGATGCCGGAGTCGTGACCGCCTGGCGGTCCGGCTCCGTCCATCCTGTGAGGGGCGGCTCTGGCGTTTGGCGCCCGGCCGCCTTATTTCGTTCGAGGGACATCGGGCGAGCGTCCTTCGCTTGCGCCGCCCTTCCCGGAAAGCATCCGACCGGCGCGTCGCCGCGACCCTGCACATCATTGGAGACGGCCTCAGGTGAACATGCATTCGCAGCCGAGCCACGCCGCGCAGCCCCCGGCCTCTCAACCGGTCGAGTCCTTCCGCCTCGCCAACGGCATGGACGTGGTGGTGATCGCCGACCGGCGCGCCCCGGTCGTCACGCATATGGTCTGGTATCGCAACGGCTCGGCCGATGATCCGGCGGGCAAGTCCGGCATCGCGCATTTCCTCGAGCATCTGATGTTCAAGGGCACGGCCAAATGGCCGGCCGGCGAGTTCTCCAAGATCGTCGCTGGCTTCGGCGGGCAGGAAAACGCCTTCACCTCCTTCGACTACACCGCCTATTTCCAGCGTGTGCCGAAGGAGCATCTGCGCGCGATGATGGATTACGAGGCCGACCGCATGACCGGGCTGGCCTTCGACGAGAGCGTCGTGGCCCCCGAGCGCGACGTCGTCCTCGAAGAGCGCAAGATGCGCGTCGATTCCGATCCCGCCGCCCAGCTCGGCGAGGAATTCTCCTCCGCGCTCTTCGTGCACCACCCCTATGGCACGCCGATCATCGGCTGGGAGCACGAGATCGAGGAGCTCAACCGCGACGACGCCTTCGCCTATTACCAGCGCTTCTACACGCCGGAGAACGCCATCCTCGTCGTCGCCGGCGACACCGATGCGCAGACCGTGCGCAGCCTTGCCGAGGCGACCTATGGCGCCATTCCCGCGCGCGGGGAGACGCCGCTGCGCAAGCGCCCCGCCGAGCCCGATCCGCGCGCCGCGCGCCGGGTGTCGCTGAGCGATCCGCGCGTGCGCCAGCCCTCGCTGCGCCGCGGCTGGCTGACGCCGACCTATCTGTCGGGCGAGGCCGGCGAGGTCTTCGCGCTCGAGATCGCAGCCGAAATCCTCGGCGGCGGCACCACCTCGCGGCTCTACCGCAAGCTCTGCGTCGAACAGGAACTGGCTGCGGGCGCCAGCGCCTATTTCATGGGCTCGATGGTCGATCGCGCCGCCTTCCAGGTCTCCGTCAGCCCGCGCCCCGGCGTCGAGATGGCGGCGCTCGAAGCGGGGCTCGATGCGGCGCTCGCCGCCTTCCTGGCCGACGGTCCCAGCGAACTCGAACTCGCCCGTGCCCGCACCCGGCTCGTCGCCGAGACGATCTTCGCCCGCGACAGCCAGTCTTCGCTGGCGCGCATCTTCGGTGCGTCGCTGGCTGTGGGCGAAACCGTCGAGGACGTGCTGGCCTGGCCGGCGCGGATCGAGGCGGTGCCGCGCGAGGCCGTCGTCGAGGCCGCCCGCCGCTACCTGCGGCCCGATCGCGGCGTCACCGGTCTGCTCCTGCCCGTGGCCTGAGCTGGCCGCATCCTTTTCTCGACAGGGCAGGGCGCCCTTCCGCCAACGGATTGCCGCCCGCCGTCAGGACATGACATGAACGCTCCCGTCCCCGTCGCCGCCACCAGCCTGGCCGGTCCCTCGGTCGCCATCCAGAAGGTGCGCTCGGCGCTGGGCGTCGAAGCCTGGCTGGTCGAGGAGCACAGCCTGCCGCTGATCGCGGTCGATTTCGCCTTCGACGGCGGCGCAACGCGCGACCCCGACAACGCCGCCGGCAGCGCCTATCTGATCTCCGGCCTGCTCGACGAGGGCGCCGGCGATCTCGACGCCGAGGCCTTCCACGGCAAGCTGGCCGACCACGCGATCAGCCTGGGCTTCGACGCCCGCCGCGACGATTTCCACGGCCATCTCCAGACGCTGTCGAGCCATCGCGAGACCGCCTTCGACCTGCTGTCGCTCGCCGTCAACGCGCCGCGCTTCGACACTGACGCCGTCGAGCGGGTGAAGGGTCAGGTCATCTCCGGCCTGCAGCGTCAGGCCCAGAACCCCGAGACGCTCTGCCGCAACGCGCTCTATGCGGCAGCCTTCGCCGGGCATCCTTACGCCCGCCCGGAAAAGGGGGATGTCGACAGCGTCTCGCGGCTGGAGGCCGACGCGCTGAAGGGGCTCTCCCGGAACCTGCTTGCCCGCGCCGGGCTGAAGATCGTCGTCGTCGGCGACATCACGGCGCAGGAGCTCTCCCGCCGGCTCGACCAGATCTTCGGTGCCTTGCCGGAAGGGCTTCCGCGCGCCCTGCCGCGCGAGCCGCTGCCGATCCAGGGACTGGGCCAGACCCACATCATCGATCTCGATGTGCCGCAGACCGTGCTGCGCTTCGTCGGCCCCGGCCTGATGCGGCACGATCCCGATTTCATCGCGGGCAGCGTGCTGAACCACATCCTCGGCGGTTCGGCCTTCACCTCGCGGCTGTTCATGGAGGTCCGCGAGAAGCGCGGCCTCGCCTATGGCGTCTCGTCGAGCCTGATGCCGCTGCGCGAGAGCGCCATGCTGGTCGGCGGCACTGCCACCAAGAACGAGCGCGCCGCCGAATCGATGAGCGTCATCCGCGAAGAGATGGCCAAGCTCGCCGATGAGGGGCCGAGCGAGCACGAGGTCGCCGAGGCCAAGCGCTACATCATCGGCTCCTACCCGCTGCGCTTCGACACCTCGCCCAAGATCGCCTCGGAACTGCTCGGCCTCGCCGTCAACGGCTTCGAGCCGGAGTTTTTGGCTGAGCGCAACAGGCTCTTCGACGCCGTGACGCTGGCCGACGTCAAGCGCGTCGCGGAACGCCTCTTCGGCGACCCCCGCCTGCTCGTCCAGGCGGTGGGCCGGCCGGTCGGGCTGGTGTGATCTCACGGTCGGTCACATCTGCCGCGATCCCGGCAAGCAGCCGGTTTCTCGTTGTCCGCTTGCGTCTCGCGCCGGCTTTCGGGCCGGCCGTGCCTGCGGTTCAGCTCATGAAATTCTCCCAGATGAAGTCGCCGATCCTTGCGCCAGCATAGGCATCGATCGTGTCGCTCCACTCGACGAAGACGTTCAACGGCGTTTTCCGCATGCGACCGACAAGTGCATTCAGCTTGCTCGCATCCAGTTCCCCGGTCTGGTGCAAGGTGAAGAGCGTCTCGCCGATGGTCACCAGTGAATCGATGGCATTCTTGCCAGCGCCAATTGGGTTCACGGCGTTGAGATAGCGGAACAGTTGGACCATGAACGGGTTCGCCCTCATGCTCGGCGCGTAGTCAAAAACAAGGCCCTGCAGGGCATCGATGACGGCGGTCCAGGGCAGCCGCATGCCCAATGCCGTTCCATAGACTTCAGCCAGAGCCGTGCCATAGCGCCTGTTTTGGACGTGACTGACGACTTCCATCGCGCAGGTTGCAACGCCAAGAACGTTCAGGACCGTGCCAATTTTGGCCAGCCTCCCGACTGCGGCTGAAAATGCTGGGATCTCCTTTGCATGCTTCAACACTTTCGAGAGAAGGTGGAGATTGCTGAGCCCTGAAGTTGTGTATTCCTTGAATACGCGGAAAATCAGCTGAGCATCGGCACCTGCTGCACTCATGCCCTTGATCGCATAACCGAACTCAGCGGCCCACTGCACGGAACCGATACCGTTCATGATGTTCTTGAAGTGCGGGAACCATTGGTCCTGAACGATCATATCGATGACCGCGAGCGCGACAGGCGAGCCGGCGCCCGCGGCGGACTGGCGCATGGCGTCGATCACCAGTTTCTCGTTGTTAGATGCTCCTGCGGGATACTGTCCGCCCCCGGCGACCGGTGTCCCTGGCGCGGGTGTGGCCCCCGGTTTTTTGGCAGCACCCGACCACTTGACCATGGAAGCAACGTCGTTCAGCGCCTTGAGAGTGGCTCCACCCGCATCGACCTTCGCATCCGGCCGGGCAACGCCCATCGCATTCTGCTGGAAGTCGAGGATCATCTTCTCGGTTTTCGGACCGCTGCGACCATCGACCACCAGCGGAACGCGCGGCGGCATCATGAGCACGTTCAGGCGCGACTGGATCGCGCGGACGTCGTTCGCGTCGTTTCTGGCCTTCCAGCCAACACTGCCGCGAAGCGTGATGATGTGAAGCCCGGCCATGTGGGTTCTCCTCGGTTGGCATCTGCCATGGCCAGACGATAGGCTCCGCGTCGGAGGTGGGCAGTTCCGCAGGGAACAGACTGGGGTCGTCTTAAGCCTTTCCGCTTGCTCCTCGCGATGAGGGCTGAGAGAGAGGCGCACACGCCGCACCCACCCATTATCCTGCGCCTCGCGGCAGCACCCGATTCGCTGCCTCCGCACCTCGCCCCGGAACCCGCATGCCCGTCCGCCGTCTCGATCCCGTCCTGGTCGACCGCATCGCCGCCGGCGAGGTGATCGAGCGGCCGGCTGCAGCGGTGAAGGAACTGGTCGAGAACGCCATCGACGCGGGCGCCCGCGCGATCGCGGTCACCATCGCGGCGGGCGGTCGCGAACTCATCCGCGTCGTCGATGACGGCGCGGGCATGACGCCGGACGATCTCGCCCTCGCCGTCGAGCGCCACGCCACGTCGAAACTCCCCGATGGCGATCTCTTCGCGATCCGCTCGCTCGGCTTCCGCGGCGAGGCACTGCCCTCGATCGGCTCGGTCGCGCGGCTCTCCATCGCCACCCGTCGCCATGACGCAGCCCAGGGCGTCGGCCTCGTCGTCGAGGCTGGCGAGAAGGGCGTGGTCCGCCCCGTTGCGGCCGCAGCGGGCACCCGCATCGAGGTCAGCGATCTCTTCGCCTTTACCCCCGCCCGCCTGAAATTCCTCAAGAGCGATCGCGCCGAAGCGCAGGCCGTCTCCGAGATGCTGCGCCGCCTCGCCATCGCCCATCCCGAGATTCGGTTCTCGCTTGAGGGCGAGCATGTCTCGCCCTTCGACTGGCCGGCCGAGGCCATGGGCGACGATGGCCGCCTGCGCCGGCTCGGCCGGGCGCTCGGCCGCGACTTTCCTGAAAACGCATTGCGGCTCGATGCGGCGCGCGAGGGCTTCCACGTCACCGGCTTCGCCGGTCTGCCGACTTTCCACCGTGGCACCTCGGCGGGCGTGCATCTGGCCGTCAACGGCCGTCCGGTGCGCGACAAGCTGCTGCTCTCGGCGGTGCGCGGCGCCTATGCCGATGTCGTGCCCTCCGACCGCCACCCCGTGCTGTTCCTCGATGTCGCCTGCGATCCGCGCCTCGTCGACGTCAATGTCCATCCGGCCAAGAGCGAGGTGCGCTTCCGCGATCCGCAACTGGTCCGCGGCCTCGTCGTCTCCGGGCTGAAGGCGGCGCTGGCGCAGGCCGGCCATCGCGCCACCACGACCGGCGGCGCCCGCACGCTGGAGGCCTTCCGCGCGGTTTTCGCCGGCACCGGCAACAGCGCGTCGCCTTTGCGCCCGACCCTGCCCGAGACACCGGCCTGGGGCGCGCCCGCGACCGGCTTCGACGCCCGCCCGCAGCAGGGTTTTGCGGGGTTCGAGGTCGCCTCGGCCGACGCCCGCGCCCATCTCGCCGAAGCCTCGCCGGATGCGCTCGACCGGCCGCTCGGCGCCGCCCGGGCCCAGCTCCACGAGACCTATATCGTCGCCCAGACGCGCGAGGGCGTCGTCATCGTCGACCAGCACGCCGCCCATGAGCGCCTGGTCTATGAGCGCCTCAAGGCCGAGCGCGCCCGCACCGGCATCGCGACGCAGCCTCTGCTCCTGCCCGAGGTGGTCGAACTCGACCCCGTCGACGCCGACCGGCTGAACGCGGCTTCGGACGATCTCGCGACCCTGGGCTTGAGGCTGGAGCCTTTCGGGCCGGGCGCGGTGCTGGTCCGCGAGGCGCCCCAGCAGCTCGCCGGCGGCAACCTCCAGAAGCTCGTCCGCGATGTTGCCGACGCCCTGGCCGAGCATGGCACCGCTGGCTCTCTGGGGCGCCGTCTCGACCATGTCCTGGCGACGATGGCCTGCCACAACTCCGTCCGCGCCGGCCGCCGCCTGCGCCCCGAGGAGATGGACGCGCTGCTGCGCGAAATGGAGATCACGCCCAATTCGGGCCAGTGCAACCACGGCCGGCCGACCTATGTCGAACTCAAGCTCGCCGATATCGAGCGGCTGTTCGGGCGGCGGTGAGGGGGCGGCTCAACTCGGCCGATACACCCCGTTGTCCAGATTGATGAGGGTCATGCCGGCATCGAGACATTGCGGACCCCATTTGGAGTCGGCGATGTCCTGGATCTCTCGGCGCGCGGCCGGGTAGTCGATCGCGAGATTGGCCCGCGCCGCAGTGAGTCGCACTTGCATGTTGGGATGGCCGAAGAGCGTCATGAGGATGCGGCGCTGATCCCCGGGACGCGACTTCAGCTCGTCTTCGATCGCCTGGATCCGATCGTATCGCCGGTTGAAAGCCGCGTACTCCTGGCGATCGAGAGCGTCATACTGCTCGACGCACAGCTTTTCGAAGCGGGCGAGGAGCTCGCTGTCCGGCACGCAGCTCAGCTTCGTGCCACGCCTCATCGAGTCCTCCTTCGGATCAGGTCGGCCGATAAATCCCATTGTCCAGATTGATGAGGGTCATGCCGGCATCGAGACATTGCGCTTCCCATTTGGAGTTGGCGATATCCTGAATCTCGCGACGGGCAGCCGGGTAGTCGATCGCGAGATTGGCGTGAGCTGCTGAGAGCCGAACCTGCATGTTCGAGTGGCCGAAGAAGCGCCGAAGAAGGCGGCGTTGATCACCAGGGCGCGATTTCAGTTCCATTTCCAAGGCATGGATGCGCCAGACGAGGCGGTTGACCCGCCCCCGTTCTTCGCGATCCATGGCGTCGTACTGCTCGATGCAGAGTTGCTCGAAGCGCTGGACGATCTCCTCATTGGACAACACGCTCAGATCCTCGTTGCGCTTCATCAGGCCTCCTGGTTGACCTCAACTCGGCCGATAAATCCCATTGTCCAGATTGATGAGGGTCATGCCAGCGTCTCCGCATTGCGGACCCCATTTGGAGTCGGCGATCTCCTGAATCTCGCGACGGGCAGCCGGGTAGTCGGTCGCGAGATTGGCCCGCGCCGCAGTGAGTCGCACTTGCATGTTGGGATGGCCGAAGAGCGTCATGAGGATGCGGCGCTGATCCCCGGGACGCGACTTCAGCTCGTCTTCGATCGCCTGAATTCGATCGTATCGCCGGTTGAAAGCCGCGTATTCTTGGCGATCAAGAGAATCGTACTGCTCGACGCACAGCTTCTCGAACAGCAGAAGCAGATCGTTCGTCGACAGCCGCTTGAGATTGACCCTGCTCATTTGAGCACCTCGAACTGTCGTAATGCCTGCTGTCCGACCCGCACATGCTCGGACCAGTCCCGACCTCGCAGATAATCGCGTGGCGAGAGGCCGCCGAAGTTTGGATTCTTGGCCGTGTACCAGCCCGTAATCTCATGATGCTTGTAGCGGGGTACGCTGACAACGTTGTCGGGGCCGTCGAGCATCGAGCGCGGAAATCCTTCACGCCCTCCCGCACCCTGCTCGACGATGTGATGCTCGTCGTAACCCGGCCGCCGTTGCCCCGCCTGCTGCTGGAGTTCGGTGAGCGATTGGGGCGGATCCTGATAGGACCGGATCGACGGCCATTCGGAGTACAGCCAGTGGCCCGCCTCGAGGGCGGTGATGACCGCGCCGATCGGGCCCGCTCGCCGGGCCGCTGCAAATGCGATCTGCTTGGCCAGGGCCTTGGCGGCCTGGGTCTTCGAGACCCTGTCCTTGGCCGGCTCTTTCGGAGGGTCGGGCGGGTCGAGCGAAGGCCCGCCATTGTCGCCGATGCCCGGCTGCCGGCCCTGCGCATAGCCCTCGACATATCGCCACTTTCCGCTTTCGCGGCCGTTGCCGGCAGGGATGCGCGGCTGATCCTCGCGGAAGCCGGCCTTCTCGACGAGCGCCTGCAGCCGCGCCAGGGCCCGCATCATGCGGTCGCCGGCGATCTGGCTCGCGAGCCGCCTGCGCTGCAGCGCAGCGCTTCGGGAACGCCAGTGATCTGGATAGGGAAGGGGCATCCGTGCGTCTGACCTCCGCGACGGATGCGAAGATCAGGCACGCGGGGCCTACCGGGGACAAGATGGGCCGCTTATCCCCGCGGCAGACGGCGGTTCCGTGGCTCAGCCGGCTTCGGCGATTCCCCCCGCCTTCGCCCGCCCCGGGATCAGGATCGAGCCGGACGCCGCGATCACCAGCGCGAGGCCGAGCCAGTCGCTCGGCGTCGGGCGCTCGCCGAGCAGCAGCACCGAGCCGAGCACGCCGACCGCCGGCACCATCAGCGTGCCGAGGCTGGCGATGCCGGCCGGGAGCCTGGCGATCACCGTGAACCAGAGCACATAGGCCAGCGCCTGCGCGCCGAGGATGTGGAAGGCGAGCGCCGCCACCGTTCGCGCCTCCAGCATTTTCGGGATCGGCACCCCCTCGAAGACGAGCATGCCGAGCCCCCCAGTCGCGCCGCCGATCAAGAGCTGCCAAGCTGCAATCGTCAGCGCCGGCGCGCTGACGGGCCAGCGCTTGCTGACGATGGTGCCCAGCGCCCAGCTGACGCTCGCGACCAGCGCCAGCAGCAGGCCGAAGGACAGTCCGCCACCGGCGATCAGCGGCAGACCGAGGCAGGCCAGCCCCGCGATGCCCAGCCCGAGCCCGACCAGCCGCCGCCGGTCGATCGGCTCGACCAGGATGAAGCGGGCGAGCAGCGTCGCCCAGATCGGCATGGTGAAGGTCAGGATCGCCGCGCGCGAGGTCGGCGCGGCCAGTTGCGCGAAGGCGAGCAGGATGTTGAAGGCCGCGATCGACAACAGCCCGGCCACCGCCAGCCGAAGCCATTGCGCCCGCGGCACCGCCCGCGGCACGCCACGCGCCAGCGCCACCGCGACGAGGAACAGCCCGGCGAAGGTCATGCCGCTCGCCCGCAGCGTCCAGGGCGCGATCTCGGTCAGCGCGATCCGCACCGCCGGCCAGTTGAAGCCCCAGAGTAGGCCCAGCAGCGGGACGAGCAGCAGCGAACGGCCAGACGGGTGCGACATGACGCGACTATGCGCGGGCCGGCGCACGCCGCGTCATGCGATTTAGGATGCGGCCCGATGCGTGATGGGCATTGGGCGGGCCGTCATGGCCGAACCATCTGCAGGATCAGCACCTGCGTCTCGCCATAGTCCCGCCGCTCCAGCAGCGCGAACCCGTCGGGCAGGGCGATCTCGGTATCGCCGGCCTCCTCCAGGATCACCAGCGCGCCGGGTGCCAACCAGCCGCCATCGCGCACAGAGATCAGCGCCCTCTCGCCGAGGCCCTTGCGATAGGGCGGGTCGCAGAACACGACTGCGAACGGGTCCATGGCGCTGATCGCGCCGAGCTTGCTCGCATCGCGCCGGAAGACGCGGGAGTGGCCCGCCAGCCCCAGCGCCATTTGGTTCTCGCGGATCAGGCCGCGCGCCTCGATGCCATCGTCGACCAGCAGCGCAAAGGCGGCGCCGCGCGACAGCGCCTCGAAGCCCAGCGCACCCGTCCCGGCGAAGAGGTCGAGCACGCGCGCGCCGTCGAGCGGGTCGTCATAGGCATGGGCGAGCACGTTGAAGAGGGACTCGCGCAGGCGGTCCGAGGTCGGACGGATGCTCCCGATCCCTGGTTTTGGGCCAGCCAGCGCCCGCCCGCGCAAACGTCCGCCGACGATCCGCATCGGTCAGACCTTGACGATGATGCGTGGAAACACGCCGTCATCCTGGGGCCACCGGAGGTCGTCCCGGGATCGATCGAAGGACGCGACGGAGCCCGATGATGGATCCCGGACGGCGCGGCTTTCGCCGCTTGTCCAGGATGACGGTGTGGTTTGGGCGACCATTGGGATCGATGCCCTCAGTCCCGCTTGCCGCCGGCGCGCGGGCCCTTGGAGCCGCCGCCGGGACGACCGCCGCTTGGGCGGCCACCGCCGGGACGCCCGCCACCGCCCGGCTTTCCGCCGAAGGGGCGACCGCCACCGGGTTTGCCACCGAACGACCTGCCGCCACCCGGCTTGTCCCCGAAGGACTTGCCTCCGCTGCGCTCGCCGCTACGGCCCGCGGGCCGCTCGCTGGAGCGCGCCGCATAGCTGCGGGGCGCGCCGCCCGGCTTGTCGTCGAACCGGCGCGGCGGACGCTCGCCACCCTCGCGCGGAGCCCGCTCGGGCCTGTCGCCGCGGGGCGCGCGCTCGGGCCGCTCGCTGGAAGGACGGTCGCCATAGGGCCTGTCGCCGCCGACTCTCTCGGGTCTCGGCGCCCGCGCGGGACGCTCAGTGCGCGGCCCGGCATCCTGCCAGGGCCGGTCCTGCGTGCGGTCGCGATCGCCGCCTTCGATGCGGGGGCGTCGGGCGGGGCGCTCGCCGCCGTTCGCCCGCTCCGGCGCACGCGGGCTGCGCGCCTCGGCCGCTGCCGCGCCGCGCTCGCTGCGCGGCAGCCGGTCGGGCCGTCGCTTGGGGTTGACGCCGTCTCGAGCCGGTCTTTCCGCCCGAGCCGGCCTTTCCGCACGCTCCTCACGGGGCGGGGCGCCGACGCGCTCGACCAGCACGCGGCGGCCATTGGGATCGGCGATCGCCTTGTCGCGACGGCGCACCACCTCGCCGCCGGCCTCGCGCGTCTGGCGCTCGGCCTTCGGGTCGGCGCCGCGGCGCGGGGCGGCTTTGCGCTCGCGCTGCGGCTCGGCTTCGGCATCGCGCCAGACGGTGCGCTTCCACGGCTTGTCGCTGCGGTCGTCGAGCGAGGGCGTGCGTACGGCGTCGCTCTGCCAGCGCTCGCGCTCGGGCTTGCCGTCGCGGTCGCCGCTCTCGCGCCGACGCGGGCGGTCGTCGCCGCTCGGGGGGCTGGGGGGGCGCGGGGGAGCCGCCGGCAGTTCGTCACGGCGCGGCGCCTCGAAATCGACGCCGGCCTTGGCCATCAGCTCCTCGCCGAGCTGGTCCTTGAGCACGCGCGAGCGAATCTCGTCGACCTCGCCCTCGGGCAGGTCGCCGAGCTGGAACGGCCCGAACGACACCCGGATCAGCCGGTTCACGTCGAGGCCGAGATGCTCGAGCACCGTCTTGACCTCGCGGTTCTTGCCCTCGCGCAGATCGACCGTCAGCCAGGTGTTGGAGCCCTGCTGGCGCTCGAAACGCGCCACGACCGGGCCGTAGGCGATGCCTTCGATGGTGACGCCGTCGCGCAGCGTGTCGAGCTTGTCCTGCGTCACCGAGCCGAAGGCGCGCACGCGGTAGCGCCGCAGCCAGCCGGTCTCCGGCAGTTCCAGCATCCGCGCCAGCCCGCCATCATTGGTCAGCAGCAGCAGGCCTTCGGTGTTGATGTCGAGCCGCCCGATCGAGAGCACGCGCGGCAGATCCTCCGGCAGCGCCTCGAACACGGTCGAGCGGCCTTCGGGGTCATGGTTGGTCGTCACCAGCCCGCGCGGCTTGTGGTAGAGCCACATCCGCGTGCGCTCGCGCGCCGGCAGCGGCTCGCCATCGATCAGCACGACATCATCGGGGCCGATATCCCGCGCCGGGCTTTCCAGCACCCGGCCGTTCACGGTGACGCGGCCCTCGAGGATGATCGCCTCGCTGTCGCGGCGCGAGGCGACGCCGGCGCGCGCCATCACCTTGGCGATGCGCTCGGGCTCCTGGATCAGCGAGGGCAAAAGCTTGGCGTCGGAGACCGGCGCGGGCGCCTCCTCGCGGGCCCGCCGCGGACGCGCGGGGCCCTCCGAGCGCGGCCGGTCGGAACGGGGTTTGTCGAAGCGGGGTTTGTCAAAGCGCTTGGGTCCGGCACCTGTTCCGCCAGCACGCTCGCCGCGCGGCGCGAAGCCCTCGCGCGGCGGGCGGCTGGAACTGCGCTCGCCCTCGGGGCGGGCCCGGAACGGACGCTCGGCGGCGCCTTCGCGGGGCGGTCTGCTGGAGCTGCGCTCGCCATCGGGGCGGGCCGTGAACGGGCGCGCCGCGCCGTCGGCACGCGCAGGCCGTTCGGCCCCGTCGCTGCGGCCGCGGAACGGCTTGCGCTCGCCGCCGGCCGAGCCGCCCGCGCGCGGGCCCTTGCCGCCGAAGCCGCTGCCGCCGGGACCGCCGCGAGATCCGCCGCCACTGCCACCGCGACCGCCGCCGGTTCCGCCGCCCTTGCGCGGGCCCCGGCTTTTCTGATTGTTGTCGTCGCTCATGACTGCTCCTGAGCGTGCCGCGCCGAAAGTGCCAGGCACTTTCGCGAAAAGGTCAGCTCGAAATCTGTGTGTAGCCGGCGCTTGTAGCAGAGCGACCCTGCGCCTGCGAGCGCCAAAACGGAGGTTCCATGCCGCAATCGCGCCCTGTCCCGGCGCCCGACCCCATGGCGCTCGCCTTCGACGAGGCGCGTGCTGCGGCCGCGCGCGGCGAGGTGCCGGTCGGCGCGGTCGTCAGCCGCGACGGCGTCGTGCTGGCGCGCGCCGGCAACCGCACGCTGGAATGGAAGGACCCTACGGCCCATGCCGAGATGCTGGCACTGCGGCTGGCCTGCGAGGCGGTCGGCTCCGAGCGTTTGATCGGCTGCGACCTGCACGTCACGCTCGAACCCTGCCCGATGTGCGCGGCGGCGATCTCCTTCGCCCGCATCCGCCGGCTCTATTTCGGCGCGGGTGATCCCAAGGGCGGCGCGGTCGAGAACGGCGTCCGGCTCTACGCCAGCCCGACCTGCCACCATCAGCCGGAGGTCTATGGTGGCCTGCGAGAGAGCGAGGCGGCCGAATTGCTGCGCAGCTTCTTCAGGGGCCGGCGCTGAGGCGGGTCAACCCGCGAGCATCCGCTCCGATCCGGCGGGCTCAGCCGCCGGTGGCCACCATCGAAGCGGTGCCGTGCGAACCGAGGCCGTGACCGTCCGTGCGTTGGCTGGCGGCTTCGCGCGCCATCGGGTGGTCAGGCAGAGCCCCCTCCATGACGAGGGCCAGCGCATCGATCGCGGCCAGGGCATCGCGCCGGGCCTGCTCGATCTCGCCGATTTGCGCCTGGGCGTAGAGCGCGCGTGCGAATGCGGCGATCTGCGTGACGCAGCAGAAGATCGCATCCTCGACCGGTGGCGAGAGGACAAGGAAGCGCAGCACGCGGTCGAGATGGGTTTCGGCCGCGGCGCCGAGCGTCTTGGCGTTCAGGGCGCCGGCGCGAAAGACCGCGCTGCGCAGCGTCTCGATTTCCGATGTCAGATAGTTCTGCACCTCGTCGGCCATGCGCGCCTCCGCGACGGAAGATCGGAACGTCCGAGCCTTACCATGCGGCAGAATGGCTGGCGCGGCCGGCGCGCGAGACCGGTTAGCCGCTGGTCAACGCAATGCCGTCAAATCGCCCCGTCTTGCGGCGAGCTTCGATCCTGGCACCGAGCCGATGGCGGCGCGCCGCCGATGACGAGACGTCTCGTGAAGCGCCCTCGCAAGGGAGCGTAAATCCATCGTGCCGATCGGTCGTTCCGAAGCGTTGTTGGTCTCCGTTCGATCGGTCGGCGAGTCTGTCTGGCAACAGTACCAGATGATCGATTTCGCCAGTGCCTTGTTTTTGCCTCGGCATCGATTTATCAGGATCGCCGAACCGCTCAGCCAGACCATGTGATGGTGGCTTGAGCCTTCCATTCCCCCTATCATGTCAGGTTAGTAATGCGTTGTATTGTTGCGGCCGTGATCTTCACGGTCTCTGTGCCTGTGCTTGCGCAGGCCGAGCCCGTGATCCAGCAGGTATCCTTCCAGCCCCAGGTGAAAAGTCTTCGCTGTCTCAAGCCGGAAGCGGTCGCGATGATCAGGGAACTGGTCGAGAAGATCGGCGCGATCGAGATCACCTCGACCTGCGGCGGCCGCCACGCCCGCAACTCGCAGCACTACCGTGGCAAGGCGATCGATTTCCGCCCGCTGGCGACCACGCCGCGCAAGGCGGCCGCCATCGCCAAGACGCTCGACAATGTCGGCGGCGTCGGCTCCTACTCCAACGGCCTCGTGCATGTCGATGTCGGCGACCGGCAGCTCGCCTGGTACGGCATCAAGCGCTCCAGCCGCCGCTACGCCTACAATGCGCGCCGCTGAGGTGTCGTGTCCGCTGCGGAGCGTCAGCCGGCTGCCCGCAGCACGAGGTAGCTCCCCAGCGCCAGAAGCCCTGCGAAGAAGCAGAGCTTGAAGGTTTTCGCCGAGATGCGGCTGCGGATCATTGTCCCGGCCGCCATCCCGGCGAGGGCCGGCAGCAGCGCCAGAGCCGAATGCCACGCCACCCGCAGGTCGAGCGCACCCGCCCCGACCAGCCCGATGGACAAGGCCAGCGTCGAGACGAGGAAGGACAGGCCGAGCGCCTGCACCAGTTCGTCCTTGTCGAGGCCCAGCGCCTGCAGATAGGGCACGGCCGGCAGGACGAAGACGCCGGTCGCCGCGGTCGCGACGCCAGTGGCGACACCGATGAGCGGCGAAAGCCAGCCCTCGGCCCGGGCCGGCACGCGCAGCTTGGCCGCCTTCAGGCCGACCAGCGCATAGATCACCAGCGCGACGCCGAGCCACAGCGTCGCCGCACCGCCCTTCTGCTGCTCCAGCAGGCCTGCACCCGCCCAGGTGCCAACGCCGATGCCCGCCAGCATCGGCCACAGGCGCAGCAGGGTCGTCCTCAGCGCGGGGCCCCTGGCCACCTGCCAGCCATTGGTGATGATGTTCGGCACGGCCAGCAGCGCCGCCGCCTGCGCCGGCGCCATCACCACGCCGAGAACACCGATCGCGATGGTCGGCAGGCCGAGCCCGATGACGCCCTTGACGAAGCCCGCGAGCAGGAAGGTCGCCGCGATGAAGAGGATGAGGCTGAGATCGGTCATGAGCCGGTTGTGCCATTGCCGACGCGCCCTGTCGCGAGGCGATTCTACGGTGAGCCCCGTAGCGTTCCCGCTTGCGGGCGGGCCCCAGCAGAGCATCATGTCGCGATGAGCACGAACGGCCCCTATCTCGCCGAGATCGCCCATCTGATGGGTGACCCCGCCCGCGCCAACATGCTGCACGCGCTGATGGATGGCCGCGCCCTGACGGCCAAGGAACTGGCCTTCCTCGCAGGCGTCGCCCCCCAGACAGCGAGCGGCCATCTCGGCAAGCTGATGCAGGGCGGCCTGCTCGCCGTGACCGTCCAGGGGCGCCATCGCTATCACCGACTCGCCGGTCCCGAGGTCGCCCAGGCGCTCGAAGGGCTGATGGTGCTGGCTGGCGCCGGCACAGGCGGGCGGCGCCTGCCTGCCCGCGTCGGCGCGGAATTGAGCCAGGCGCGCACCTGCTACGACCATTTCGCCGGCCGACTCGGCACCGCCATCCACGACGCGCTCGTAGCGGGCGGGCATCTCGCGGTCGCCGAGGGCGGCTATGGCCTGACGGCTTCGGGCGAGGCCGTCTTCGCCGCGCTCGGGGTCGCCCGGCCGGACAAGCCGCCGCGCCGCGCGCTGCTGCGCCCCTGCCTCGACTGGAGCGAGCGCAGGCCCCATCTCGCCGGGAATCTCGCCGCGGCCCTGGCCTGCCGCTGCTTCGAGACAGCCTGGGTCCTGCGCCGCAAGGACAGCCGCGCAGTGACGCTGACGCAGGCGGGCCAGGCGGCACTCGCCGCTGCTCTGCCGGGCTTCCTCTGCGACGCGCCGGATCCGGCCGACGCGCCGGTCGGCCGCGTACCGGAGGCGATTGTCTAGATTCGCTCTGGCGCGCTCAGAAGCTGACGCGCAGCTGCGCCGTGCCGCCGACGCGCCGTGTCTGAGCCGACACCTCGCTGTCGAGGCGGACCCCGAGCGAGACGCGCTCGCTCAGCCTGGCGTCGAGGCCTGCGGCCAGAAGCGCGCCGTTGCGATCGGGTCGCGCGCCCGCGATCGCGAAGCTCGCGCCGGTGAGGCCCTGCAGGCTGGCGGTCAGGCCGGCGTCGCGCTGGAAGTAGTGCGCCCAGGCCGCCCTGGCGAAGCCTGTGAGCGGCACCCCTGCGAGCACCATCTGCGTATCGATTTGCAGGCCGAGTTCCGAGCGGCTGGTCAGATCGTTCCGCTTGGCGACGGCGAGCGCGCCGGCCGCGCCGCCGGCCGCTGCCTGCTCGAGGAAGGCCGGGCTGCGCAGATGCACGGCCTGCACCGCGGCGAGCGGCGAGACCGAGACGCCGTTCCAGTCCAGCATCCGCGCGCTGGCCTGCAGCCGGCCGCTCCAGGCGGTGCTGACATAGCCCGAGGTCAGCACGCTGCCGAGAGCGGGGATCGAGCGGGTGGCGTCGTTGTCGAGCCGCGCATAGCCGGCGGCTGCGGCGAGATCGATCGGGCCGAGCCGCGTCACGCCGTAGAGTCCGGCCTGGAAGACGTCGCTCTCGACCTTGCCGAGCCCGTTTGCCAGCGAGGATCGCGCGCGGCCGCCGGAGACGGCGAGGCCGGCGATCGTGCCCGGCGCGACCGCAAGATCGATGCCGACCGCCAGATGCGCGTCGGCGAGATCGCGGGCCGCCGAGCCGGTGCGAGCGATCCCGTCATGGCGCCCCAATGAGCCGGAGGTCGCGCCCCAGAGCGCGTAGCGCGGCGCATCCAGAAAGGCAGGGCGGGTCGATCGGTCCGAGCCCTTGCTGTCCATGGCTGAGAATGCGGCCGTCCCGGGCCCGGGAAGGCCGCTGGCCGACAGGCGCCCCTGCAGGCTGGTATCGAGCATCGAGCCGAGGAACTGGCCGGCGGCGGAGGTCGCGATGACCGGTGCCGCAGTATGGGCCTCGCCCGAAAGCTGGTTGACCGCCGCCGGGATCGCTGCGGCCGGCAGGTTGTAGATGCCAAACAGCGACGAGACGTTCGCGCCGCCGGCGACCGCGCGGTCGAGCGCGGAGGCGACGGCATAGGCGTTGGACGGTGCACCGACGCCCAGGGTCCGGGGCGCCGACCCCGCGGGTTGCGAAACGGGGCCGGGAATCGGATCGCTGATGATCGGCGCGAGCGGCTTGGGCGTCAGCGTCAATTGCACCGTCTGGCCGGTGTAGCTGACGGCGCTGGCGACGCCGTCGCCGAACGAGCCCGTGGTATCGACGGTCGCAAAGGTGCCGCTGCGACCGCCCGTGGCCGAGAGCAGCGTGTAGGCGCTGTTGAAGCTGTAGCTGCCGCCGAGAGGCACCAGGCGCAGTGTGCCGTTGAGCGTCGCGGTGCCGGTGACCTCGACCCGGTCCGCGACGGGCCCCTGTACCTCGGCGATGTAGAGCGAGCCGGCGTTGAGGACGAGGTTGCCGGCGATCGTCAGCGTGCCCGGCGAGTTGCCCGGCGAAATCGTGCCCGACACCGTTGTCGAGGGCAGCGTCCCGGAGCCGCCCACCGTGGCGCCGGCAGCGACCGTCACGCCCGAGGAGGAGGTGATGGAGCCGTTGACCACGAGTGTGCCGGTCGTGATGACCGTCGGCCCCGTATAGGAACTCGTGCCGGCGATCGTCGTCGTGCCGCTGAAATTCTGGTTGATGCCGCCGGCGCCCGAGATCGTCCCGGCGAAGCTGGCGGCGCTGTTGTCCCAGGTCGTCAGCGTCTGGCCGCCCGCGATGGTGACGAGGGCCCCCGTCACGCCCGAAAGAGAGCCGATCGTCTCGCTTTGCGCGATGGCCAGCGTCGCCCCGCTGTCGATGGAGACGCTGGAACTGTCGCCGATGGCGTTACCGCCCGTCGCCGTCAGCGTGCCGGCCCTGACGAAGATCGGCCCGGTCGCCGTATTGACTCCCGACAGCGTCAGATTGCCGGCGCCCTCCTTGGTCAGACTGCCGCTGCCGCTGATCGCTCCCGGGAACGTGCCCGCCGTCGTCTGGTTGAAGACAACCGCCGCGTTGTTCGCCAGCGAACCGCGGATACTGGCGGTCGTTCCGGTCAGCTTACCGGCCGAGACCGTCGTGCCGCCGGCATAGGTGTTGGCACCCGTCAAAGTGAGATTGCCGCTGCCCGTCTTGGCAACCGCGCCCGCACCCGTGATCACGTTGGAGACGGTGACATCGGACGGCTGGGCGAAGGTCAGCGAGCCGGCCTCGATCGCGATGTTGCCGATCAGGCCCGACGTGGGGTTGCTCAGCGTCAGCGTGTTGCCACCGCCGGTGAAGCGCAGCGCATCGAGGCTGCCGCTGCCGGTGCCGGCTGCGATCGTGCCGGAATTGACGATGGTGAGGTTCTGCCCGCTGATGCCAACGCCCGCCGCTCCTTGCGGGCCGTTCCCGGTTCCCCCGTCGCCCCCCTGGATCGTCCCGCTGTTCGTGATCGTCGCGCCGGTCGTCGTGTTGACGACGATGCCGGAGCCGCCCGTGCCGCCGGTGCCGTCGTCGAGCGACGGGGAGTAGCCGCCGCCGGCGCCCGTGCCGCCATTGCCGCCAAGGCCACCGGTGATCGTGCCGCTGTTGGTGATGGCCGTGCCGTTCAGCACGACGCCGGCACCACCGCCGCCGCCCCCGCCGCCGCCGGTCCAGCTATCGCCGTCGGCGCCGTTGCCGCCATTGCCGCCTCGGCCGCCGGCGATGGCGCTCGTATTGGTCAGGGTCGTCGTGACCGTAGCACCGCGGCCGCCGCCGCCGCCACCACCGCCCGCACCTTGTGCGCCGTCCGACCGGCCGCCGCCGCCGCCGCTGTCGGGGCCGCCGCCGGTTCCGGTGCCCTGGCCGTCGGGGCCCGTGGCACCGCCCGCCGGGCCGCCGCCGGGTGCTCCACCGCCATTGACGCCGCCTGCGCCGCCCGTGCCGCCGGTAAAGCTGCCATCGCCCGCAAGGCCGCCTGTGCCGCCGGCGCCGGGAGTCGAACCCGATGCGTTGCCGCCGTGGCCGCCATCGGTGCCGACGAACTGGGCCTGGGCTGGCCCTGTGGTGGCGACGACGAGCGCGGGCAGGCAGGTTCCGGCGGCCAGGAACAGCAGCAACGGAAGCAGGACGGCAGAGGGCACAGACGGATGGGAGGGCATGTTCGCAAGCGAATCAGGAGGGAACGATCCCGCACGCTTGCCGTGGACAGCCCGTTGAGGAAATGAAAGATCGTGTCTCGCATCGATCGAGGCATCGATGCGGCAGAAATGACACGGATGATCCGTGATTACGTAAGGTTAGTCATCTTACGCTTCGACGCTTATTTATGTCGATGAGCACCGAATGCTGCTTCCAACCTGCGCTTGACCTCGTCTTTCACCGGCTCGGCGGCGTCGAGGATCGCCTTCGCCTTGAAGAAATCCAGCCCGCCGATCCCGTCGGCCCCGGCGCGGATCAGGATGTCCGGCGGCTGGCGCTCGATCATGCGCTGCACGATCGTCCGCGTCAGGATCTGGCTGACGCCGAGCATCGCCTCCAGCGGGCTTGGAACGCGGGTCTCGCTGACCGTGGCGGGCGCGCTGGTGTCGACCGCCATGACGATCCGGCCCGGCGCCATCAGCCGGTCATAGGGCAGCGGGTTGATAGCCCCGCCATCGATCAGCACGCGCCCCTCGATCACCACGGGCCGCACCAGCCCCGGGATCGCCAGCGAGGCCGCCACGGCGGGCGTCAGCGGGCCGCGGCCGAGCGCGACCTCGGCATGGAGATGATAGTCGGTCGCCGTCGCTTGGAAGGGGATGGCGAGGTCCTCGAAACGGTCCGGCACGGCCTCGGGCCAGAACAGGTCGAGCATCCGCTCGCCGTCGATCAGGACGGGGTTGCCGAGCCCGCGCATCAGGTCGGTGAACTTGCCGACGCGGGCATCGAGCAGCCGCGCGATCACCTTGGCCCGGTCGCGGAAGGCCATGGTCACATGCTCGCGCAGCTCGCGGCCCGATAGGCCCGCCGCATAGGCGGCGCCGATGATCGCGCCCATCGAGCAGCCGGCGATCAGGCTGGGCCGGACGCCGAGTTCGTCGAGCGCTTCCAGCACCGGGATATGGCTGAGGCCGCGTGCGCCGCCGGCCCCGAGCACGAGGGCGAGTTCGGGCTGGCCTGGCTGCGGCTGCGGCACCACGGCCGCGTCATGCGGCGTGATCTCGGGAGGGCGTGGCTGGCGGCGCGGCATCACCCGAATCTGGCCCTTCGCCCCGTTTCAGGCAATGGTTGCGACAGGAAGGGCGCGAGCGCCGCCAGGGTCGCCTCCGGGTTCTCCTCGGGCAGGAAATGCCCGCTTTCGATCGCCTGCCCTTCCGCCTGCGGCGCGAAGGTCTCGCGCCAGATCTCGAGCGGGCTTGCGCCCTTCGCGGGGATGCCGGCCTCGCCCCAGAGGATCAGCACCGGGCAGAGGATGCGGGTGCCCGCGGCGAGATCGACCCGGTCATGCGCGACATCCGTCGTCGCACCAGCGCGGTAATCCTCGCAGGCGGCATGGATCCGGGCCGGGTCATTGAAAGACTCGCCATAGGCCTGCATCGCCAGCGGGTCGAACAGCGCCAGAGACTTCGCCCGCGTCCAGCTCGCGATGGTGTGGTCGAGCCAGCCCAGCGGATCGGCCTTGATCAGGTTCTCGGGCACCGGCTCGGGCTGGGCCAGGAAGGTCCAGTGATAGACCTGCATGGCGCGGCCGGCATCCATGCCGTCCCACATCGAAACCGTCGGCAGGATATCGAGCAGCGCCAGCCTCTCGACGCGGCCGGGATGGTCCAGCGCCAGGCGGTAGGCGACGCGCGCCCCGCGGTCATGGCCGACGACGGAAAAGCGCAGATGCCCGAGCGCGTGCATCACTGCGACGATGTCCTCGCCCATGGCGCGCTTGGTGTAGGTTTCCCTCCCGCCATCGCCATGCGGCGCCATCGACCAGCCATAGCCGCGCAGATCCGGGCAGACCACGGTATGGGTCCTGGCCAGTTCTGTGGCGATGTGGTGCCATTCGGCATGGGTCTGCGGAAAGCCGTGGATCAGCACGACCGGCGGCCCCTCGCCGCCGACGCGGGCGAAAATCTTGCCGACCGGCCCGCTGATCCAGCGGCCGGTGAAGCCGGGGAAGAGGCTGTCGAGATTGCTCATGGGTGGGCTCCGGTCGCGGCAGCCGAGACGATGTCGGTGTGGATGAAATCGCTGCCCTTGTAGAGCAGCGGTGCATTCAGCGATTTGGCGAGTGCGTAGGAGAAGCAGTCGCCGAGATTGAGGCTGGCCGGGTGGCGGCCCTTGCCGAAGCGCAGGAAGGCTTCGCTGGCCAGACCCGATTGTTCTGCATCGACCGGTCGTTGCTCAATGGCCAACGCCTGCAGCGCAGCCGCTAGCCCTGCCACGCTCAGGTTCGCGATCCGCGATGACAGGACCATGAACGTCTCGACGAAGGTTACGCTCGAGCAGTAGCTGATCGGCCTCGCATCGAGGAGATCGGCTAGGACCGAGGCCCCGGCCTCCTCGGTGAGGATCGCGACGATCGCGGAGCTGTCGACGACGAGGGGGCCTTGCGTCACGAAGGCAGGCCGGTCTCGTCGTAGCCGATGATCTCGTCGTCCGTCCGCGGATCGTCGATCCGGTTGGCCCGAAACTCGGCAAGGATCGCTTCAAGGCGGGCCCTGTCCACAGAACCGGATCGCCGCTGCTGCGCAGCGGGCAGCCTCGCCAATCGTTCTTCCGCTGCGATCGCGACAGCCTCGGCGATCGTCTCGCCGGTGCGGCTCGCGAGTTCGCGCACGACGCGATCGGCGCGGTCGTTCTTGATCATCAGCACCATGCTCGCCTCCAGTATAGATCGAGCCTCATACCGTTATATAAGCCGTCGCGCCTTGCTTGTCAGCCTTCGCGCTCGCGCTTTACCGCCTGCCAGCCGATGTCGCGGCGGCAGAAGCCTTCCGGCCAGTCGATCGCATCGACGCCGCGATAGGCGCGCGCCTGCGCCTCGCTCACCGTCTTGCCCAGCCCCACGACATTGAGCACGCGCCCGCCGCTGGCGACGATGTCGGTCGCGGTCTGCTTCGTGCCGGCATGGAAGACGAGAACGTCGTCGAGCGCCGCGGCTTTGTCGATGTCCTTGATGACGCTCCCGGTCTCCGGCTTGGCCGGATAGCCACGCGCGGCCAGCACCACCGTCAGCGCGGCCTCGTCCGACCAGCGCAGTGTGATGTTGTCGAGCACGCCGTCGCAGGCGGCGAGCAACGCCGGCACGATGTCGCTCTTCAGCCGCGGCATCAGCACCTCGCATTCGGGATCGCCGAAGCGGACATTGTATTCGATCAGCTTGGGGCCCTGCGCGGTGATCATCAGCCCGGCGAAGAGTACGCCCTTGAACGGCGTCCCGCGCTGCGCCATGCCGGCCAGCGTCGGCGCGACGATCTCCTTCATCACCCGCGCTTCCATGGCAGGTGTCATGACCGGCGCCGGCGAATAGGCGCCCATGCCGCCGGTGTTAGGGCCGGTGTCGCCGTCGCCGACGCGCTTATGGTCCTGCGCCGAGGCGAGAGGCAGCGCGTTCGTCCCGTCGCAGAGCGCGAAGAAGCTCGCCTCCTCGCCGATCATCCACTCCTCGATGACGACCTCGGCACCGGCGGCGCCGAGCCCGCCGGAGAACATCATGTCGATGGCCTCGTTGGCCTCGTCGAGCGTCTCCGCCATCACCACGCCCTTGCCGGCAGCCAGTCCATCGGCCTTGATCACGATCGGCGCGCCCTTCGCCGCGACATAGGCCTTGGCGGAAGCCGCGTCCGCGAAGCGGCCGAAGCCGGCGGTGGGAATCCCGAACTCGGCGCAGAGCTCCTTGGTAAAGGCCTTCGAGCCCTCGAGCTGGGCTGCCGCCTTCGAGGGACCGAACACCTTGAGGCCGGCCGCCACGAGATCGTCGGCAAGGCCGGCGACCAGCGGCCCCTCGGGCCCGACGACGACCAGCCCAATGCCCTGCAGCTTGCAGAAGGAGGCAACCGCGCCATGGTCGGCGATGTCGATGACGACGTTCTCGCCGCATTGCGCGGTGCCGGGGTTGCCGGGCGCGATGAAGAGGCGGTCGCAGAGCGGCGAGGCCGAGATGGCCCAGGCGAGTGCATGCTCGCGACCGCCAGAACCGATCAGAAGAATCTTCATCGTCGTCTCCTTGGACACCCGTCCACCCTCGTCATCCCGGGCGAGCGAAGCGAGACCCGGGATCCATTCCGGAACGGGTCAGGCATGGATCCCGGATCTCGCTGCGCTGCGTCCGGGATGACACCCGTAGGGCGACGCTCGCCGCGATGCTGGGGCGGCAATAGCCGCCGCGGGCGCGGACGGCAACGCTTCTGCCGCCGCCGTCACACCGCTATGGTCGCGGCCATGGACAGCGAATCGCCAAAGCCCGTCGGCAACACGCCTGAATGGTCAGTCTCGGATCTGTCGGGCGCGCTCAAGCGCACGCTGGAGGATGCCTTCGGCTTCGTGCGCGTGCGCGGCGAAATCTCGGGCTATCGCGGCCCGGTCGGCTCGGGCCATGTCTATTTTTCGCTGAAGGACGCTAACGCCAAGATCGACGCGGTGATCTGGAAGGGCGTCTTCGGGCGGCTGAAGACGAAGCCGCAGGAAGGCCTGGAGGTCATCGCGACCGGCAAGATTACCACCTTCGCCGGCAAGTCGAGCTACCAGATCATCATCGATTCGATCGAGCCCGCCGGCATCGGCGCGCTGATGGCGCTGCTCGAGGAGCGCCGCAAGCGGCTGGCCGCCGAGGGGCTGTTTGCGGAGGAGCGCAAGCAGCTCATCCCCTATCTGCCCCGCGTCATCGGCGTGGTCACCTCGCCGACCGGCGCCGTCATCCGCGACATCCTGCACCGGCTGGAGGATCGCTTTCCCCGCCATGTCCTGGTCTGGCCGGTGCGGGTGCAGGGCGAGACCAGCGCGGCCGAGGTCGCCGCCGCCATCGCCGGCTTCAACGCCCTGCCGGAAGGTGGGCGCATCCCGCGGCCGGACGTCATCATCGTCGCCCGCGGCGGCGGCTCGCTCGAAGACCTGATGGGCTTCAACGAGGAGATCGTGGTGCGCGCCGCGGCCGCCTCGCTGATCCCGCTGGTCTCCGCCGTCGGCCACGAGACCGACGTTACCCTGATCGACCACGCCGCCGATCTGCGCGCACCGACGCCGACCGGCGCGGCCGAGAAGGTCGTGCCGGTGCGCGCCGAGCTGATGAGCCTCGTCGCCGATCTAGCGCGCCGCCAGGCCGGCGCGATGCGCCGCCTCTCCGACCGCCGCCGCAGCGATCTGCGTGCGCTCGCCCGCGCCTTGCCGGGGCCGGAAGCCGTGCTCTCGGGCCCGCGCCAGCGGCTCGACCTCGCCGCGACACGGCTCGCGCCGGCCCTGGCGCGCAATGCGCGCGTGCATGAACAGCAGCTTGGGGTGGTATCGCAGCGCCTCACCCGCCAGTCGCCTCTGGCGCGGCTCGCAGGCTTCTCGGCCCGGCTCGACGGCTATGGGCGCGTGCTGGCGCAAGCAAGGAACACGGCGATTTCTTCCGAGAACCGACGCATCGCCGACGCTCGGAGGCGACTGCGGGAGCTCGAGCAACGCGCGGCAAAGGCTTTGGCCCGTGGCGTCGCCCAGCGTGGCGAGCGTGTGCCGGCGCTGGAGATACGCCTTCAGAGAGCGTTCGCGCAGAGCCTAATGCGCCGTCGCGAGCGCTTGCGGTCCTCTGTGTCGCTGCTCGCCTCGCTGGGCCCCGAGGCGGTACTGGCGCGCGGCTATGCGCTGGTGCGCGACGAGGTGGGCGCTGTGATCCGGGATCCGGGGCAGCTGCGCGTGGGCCAGGCGCTCGGCGTCCAGGTGGCCGGCGGGAGCTTCGGCGTGGTCGTGGCGGGGGTCGAGGGGACCGCCCGTTCGGCCCGTCCCGCTCGGCGGGAGGGGCCAAAGACGGCGCAGGGCGACCTGTTCTGAACGGGGGCTTCAGAGCCCCTTCAGAAACGCCTTGACCCGCGCGATCGCATCCTCGCGCGCGGCCGGGTTGGTGCCGACGGTGGCCTTGCCGGTTCCGGTCGCGGAATAGGCGATGTCGCTGCGCTCCTTCACCTCGCGGCGCGGATGGTCGAAATCATGCAGGGCGCCGGGATAGATCACCAGGTCGATCGCCTCGCCACGCGTCCGGGCGGCCTTGGTGAGGAAATCGCAAGGCGCTGCGGGGGTCCAGTCGTCGAGGTCCCCGATCAGCATCAGCAATGGCAGGCGGGCGGCGAAACTGCCCGATTCCAGCTGTCCGCGGCAGCCCGGATAGAAGGCGATCGCGCGCGCGAAATCGGGCCGTTCGTCGGCGGGCCGCCGGTCCTTGCGGATGGCGGCCAGAACCGTCGAGCCGCCGCCAGACCAGCCGAGCAGGGCGATCCGGTCGGGACGGATATCGCCGCGGGTCTGCAGCCAATGGCGCGCGGCCGCCGCATCGGCGACGCGCTCGCGGCTCGGCCGGACCGTCAGTTCCTTCACGCCGCATTGCGAGCCGAGTTTGCGTGAGCCGAAGCTGTCGGGCATCAGCACGAGGAAACCGTCCTCTGCCAGGCGTTCGCCCCAGTCGGAGTGCCGCAGCGAGAGCCTGCCATTGTCGCGCCACAGCCCGCCGCAGCCATGCAGCGCGACGACCGCGCGAAACGGGCCCGGACCCTTGGGGCGATAGAGCACGGCATCGAGATCGCCGTCATAGCTCGGCAGGCGCACGCGCTCGTAGCCGCCGGCCAGGGCAGCATGCGTCAGAAGCGCCAGCCCCGTCAGGACCAGGGCGAAGCGTGCGAGGCTAGGCATCACGAAGCTGGACATCGTTGGCTGGAGCGCTATCACGAAGCGCCGATTATCGCGACAAACCTCTCATCGATCAACGTTTTAGATATATCATCATGAACATCAGCGATCGCCCCCCGGTGCCGGGGCCTGAAGCCGCGCTCGACTACGGCCATGGCGAGTTCCGCGTCGTGCGCCCTGGCGCCTTCGTGCGCTGCGCCGTGACCGGCGCGCCGATCCGGATCGAGGATCTGCGCTACTGGTCGGTAGATTGGCAGGAGGCCTATGCGTCGCCCGAGGCCGTCCAGCTAAGGCTGCGCCGGGCCGGCCGCGCCTGAGCCGCCGGGCATCGCGGCTGCGACCAGCGCGCCGATCCGGTCGCGCTCTTCGAATACGAGCCTCACCGGCACGGGCACGAGCCGGCTGCGCTCGGCATCGGGCCAGAGCGGCGACAGCTTGACCATGTCCTTTTCCGTGGTCGCGACCAGGCTGTCATAGAGCTGCGCCTCCGCCACGATCGCCAGCACATCGTCGCGGGTATAGGCGTGGTGATCGCCGAAGATGCGCTCCGCCACGATCCGTGCCCCGGTCTCGCGAAGGGTCGCGGCGAATTTCTCCGGCCGGCCGATCCCGGAAACGGCCAGGACCGCCTGGTCCACCAGCCGAGACACCGCCTCGGGCGCAGTTTCGAGCCTGGCCTGCACGGTCGCGATGCCGCGCGCCTGCGCCTGAGCCGCCACCGCTTCGCCCGCCGCTCCTCCCCCGATCACGAGCACCGCATCGGTTGCGCCCAATTGCCCGTCGAGCGGTGCGCGCAGCGGGCCCGCCGGCAGGCAGTGGCCATTCCCGACGCCCGACGCCCCGTCGACGACGGCGATCCGCAGCCGCTTGGCGAGCGCCGGGTTCTGCAGCCCGTCATCCATCACGATCACGCGCGCGCCGAGCGCCTTGGCCAAGGCGGCGCCGGCGCGCCGGTCGCGCGCCACCACCGTCCGCACATGTCGCGCCATCAGCAGCGGCTCGTCGCCGACAGCGTGCGCGGCGTGATGGGAGGCGTGAATTTCGACCGGCCCGCGCAGCGTGCCGCCATAGCCGCGCATCAGCACGAAGGGGTTGTCGCCGCGGCGGGCCAGAAGCTCGGCCAGCGCGATCGCAGTCGGCGTCTTGCCGGCCCCGCCCGCGACGAAATTGCCGACGCAGATCACCGGGATGCCGGGGTCGCTGCCTGCGGCCTGCATCCGACGCAGCGTGATCGCGCCATAGAGCCAGCCGAGCGGCGCCAGAAGCCAGGCGAGCGCGCCCGCAGGCCGCCACCAGAAGGCGGGTGCGCGCATCAGGCGGCGCCGTCGCGCTGACCCAGCGCGATCCGCATCAGCAGCGGCTCCAGCGCCTGGATCGTCCGGTTCAGCGCCCCGCCGAGCTCGGCGCTGGTCTGGGCGGCGGCGCGGGCGGCCTGCCGGGCGCTGGCCGGGTCGCTGAGCCAGCGATGCACGGCGCCCGCCAGCCCCTGCGCATCGGCGACCTCGCGCGCACCGCCATCCTTGTCGAAGGCGGCGAAGATCTCGGCATTGTTGTGAACGAAGGGGCCGTGCAGCAGCGCGCAGCCGAGCTTGGCGGGCTCGATCGGGTTGTGCCCGCCGATCATCGGCACCAGCGAGCCGCCGAGATAGGCCACCTGCGACAGCCGGTAGAACAGGCCCAGTTCATTCACCGTGTCGGCGATGTAGAGCTCGATCTCGCGCTCCGGCAGCTGTCCCGTGGCGCGTCGCGCGACAGCGATGCCATTGGCCAGCGCCAGGGCCTCGATTTCGTCGCCGCGCTGCGGATGGCGCGGCGCGATGATCGTCAGCAGCTGCGGCAGATAGGGTTTGATTCCCATATGCGCGGCGATGACCTGCTCTTCCTCGCCCGGATGCGTGCTGGCCGCGACCCAGACCGGACGCCCGGTGGTGAGGCCGTCGAGGATCGCCAGCGTGTCGGCGTCGGCCGGTGGGGCGGGCACGTCGAATTTCAGGTTGCCGGCGACGCTGACGCGCGGAGCGCCGAGCTGCGCCAGCCGCTCGGCATCGCCTTGCGACTGGGCCAGGCAGGAGTTGAAGCAGGACAACAGGTAGCGGGAGGTCCGCGGCGCCTTGTACCAGCGCGCGAAGGAGCGCTCCGACATGCGCGCATTGACCAGCACCAGCGGCACCTCGCGTTTGCGGGCCTCGATCAGCAGATTGGGCCAGATCTCCGACTCGCAAATCAGCCCGAGCGAGGGCTGCCAGTAGTCGAGGAAGCGGCGCATGTAGCGGGGAACGTCGAGCGGCAGGTACTGGTGGATCACGCCGGCCGGCAGCCGCGCTGCCAGGAGCTTGGCCGAGGTCACGGTGCCGGAGGTCACCAGCACGGTCAGCCCGCGCTTCTGCAGCCGCGCGACCAGCGGCAGCAGCGTCACCGTCTCGCCGACGCTCGCACCATGCAGCCAGACCAGCGGGCGGTCGGGGCGCCGCACGCCGGGATAGCCACGCCGTTCGGCCAGCCGCGTCGGGTCTTCCTTGCCGCGCCGCCGCCGCCAGACGAGGAGCCCCGCGGCCGCCGGCTCGAACAGGCCCGTCAGCAGCCGGTAGCTCGTGAGGATCGGGCCCTTGCCGCTCATGATGGGTTGCCCATAGCGGCGCCCTCGGCCGGCCTCAGGCCCGCGCCGGGGTCCTGCGCGCCGACCAGCGCATAGGCGCGGGCATGGACCGCGTCGAGCCCGGCCTGGAGCGCCAGCCGCGCGGCCTCGCAGGTGGCCTCGTCGGCGTCGCGGTCGACCTCGATGGCTTCGCCGACGACGATGGCGCCGCGACCGAAGGGCAGGCCGATCGAGGCCCGGTCCCAGCTCTTGAAATCGATGCGGCGGCTGGTCACCACCGCGATCGGATGCACCGGCCGGCCCGAGGCCCGCGCCAGCTGGATGATGCCGGGCCCGGCGATGCGGGCGCGCTTGGGGATGTCGGCGGTCAGCACCATGGTCTCGCCGGCCTTGAGCCGCTTCATCATGGCCAGGAACGCGCTGGCGCCGCCCTTCTCTCGGATCTTCTTGCCGAGCGCGCCCGAGCCGCGGATCGCGCCGATGCCGAGCTGGCGCAGCGCGACCGCGTTGAAGCCGCCATCGCCATGACGCGAGACCAGCGAGCAGGCGGGCATCCAGTCGGGCCGGGAGAACGGGATCATGATGTGCTGGCCATGCCACATCGCGATGATCAGCGGCAGCTCCGGCCGGACGCGGTCATAGATATCCGCCGGCTCGACGACGAACCGGTTCGTGCGCTGCACGAGGCGCAGATAGCCGGCCAGTATGCGGCCGAGCGTCTCCTGCGCCACGCGCGTCTTGAGAATCGAAAAACCCATGAAGCTTGCGTCGAAGCCTTCAAGTCTCGGGGTCGAGCAGGCGGTGCAGATGCACGATGAAATAGCGCGTCTGCGCCTGGTCGACCGTCGCCTGGGCCTTCGCCTTCCAGGCGGTATGGGCGCTGGCATAGTTGGGGAACACGCCGACGACGTCGAGCTTGGCGAGATCCTTGAAGGTCACGCCCTCGAGCGAACTCAGCTCGCCGCCGAAGACGAGGTGGAGAAGCTGTTTCTGTTCCGGTTCGGCAACCATCGATCCCTCCAGCACGAATAGGCGCGGTTCGCGAACCGCGCGGCCTCAGTTAAGCTATCCGGGCGTCGGGCGCGAGGGCTCCAGGGCGGGAAGCTGCACCCGATCGGCGATTTCTGAGACGATCGAGGCGTCAGCTGCGCTGCGGCTGCGCATCGCGCAGGCGCTGCATGGCCGAGACCAGCGGCTTCGACAATCCGCCGCCACTCGCCACCAGCAGGCCGTGGACCGGGGTCGCTCGGTTGTAGACCACTGCCTCGCCGGCCGCGCCCGACATCCGGCCGCCGGCCTCCTGCAGGATCAGATCGGCCGCAGCGAGGTCCCAGTCGCGGGAATCCGCCGAGATCAGCCCGGCATCGATCGAGCCGTCGGCGATCCGCGCGAGCCGCAGCGCCAGCGACGGGATCTTTTCGACAGGCTCGAAAGGCTCGATCCGGGCCAGCGCGTCGAGCATTGGCTTGGGGCCTGCGATCCGGGCCGCGCCGAGCGTGGTGATTGCGGTGGCCGCGATGTCGCTGCCGTTCTTCTGGGCGCCGCCGCCGCGCAGGGTCGTGTAGGTCGCCTCGCTGGCCGGCGCATGGACCACGCCGAGGATCGGCACGCCCTCGTCGAGCAGCGCCACGCAGACCGCCCAATCCGGCGAACCGCTCATATAGGCGCGCGTGCCGTCGATCGGATCGACCACCCAGACGAAGCGGCGCGACAGCCGCAAAGCGTCGTCGACCGTCTCCTCCGACAGCCAGGCCGCCTCCGGCAGCAGCACCGACAGCCGGATGCGCAGGAAGGTGTCGACGCCAATATCGGCTTCCGTCACAGGCGAGCCGCCGCTCTTCGACCAGGTCCGCGCCGCCGTCTTGGCGCCGGGCCGGAACAGGTCGGTGGCGATCGCGCCAGCCTCCAGGCAGCTCTCGCGGACCGCCCTGAGCAGATCCGGTGCGATGGGTAGCGGGGGCGTGCTCATGGACTGTCCGTACGAATGGCGCTGCTGCGCTTCAAGCCGAAAATGCGCCCGCGCACCGAAAGATTCCGTCAATCATCATGCATGAAACAGGCCATAGGGGCGCTCGGAACGCCCGAAACACGGTCCCTTAACCCAACCGCTTAAGCGCTCGGAGAGAGCTGCGACGCAATCTCGACCTGCAAGCACGAGAGCCCCGCATTCGCACAGAGGGCTCCGCTGCGGCAGGGATTACAGAGAGGCGTTGAACCCATGGCCAGAGTCACCACGGCCGCCGGGGAGCTCGGTTTCATGCCGAGTCTCCCCGGCTGCGCGATCGATCCGACGATCGTTTCCAGCAACCCGATGCCGGCGCAGCCACAGGCGCCGCGCATCGAGCGTCTCGGCTCGGTCCGCATTCTGCGCGGCGGCGCCGGCTGGCGTGGCGTTTCGCTGCGGTTGGCCAATGCCGCGGGCGACGATCAGCTGTTCCAGCTCGCTTTGACGGCTGGCGACGGCCGCTCGGTCACGATCGCGACGGTCGACCAGGACGACGCCGTGGCGCTCTGGCGCGATTGCGGCCGGGCGAGCGGCATGCCGCTGCTGCTCGAAACCAGCGATGGCGAGATCTCCGAGCCCTTTCCGCAGATCGGCCCGCTCGCGCTGGGGCCGATCCGGGTCCGGCGCCGCCATGCCTTCCTGAACGGCCGCCGCCCGCGCTTCCTGGTGCGGCGCAAGACCGGCAAGCTCGCCGAGCGGCCGGTCCTGGTCGGCGGCGACAGGCTGACGGACTGAGGGGCGCCCTTCAGGATGCGGATCGGGCGAACGCATCCAGCGCGAAGCCCGCCGCCAGCAGCAAGCCCGCATGCCAGTTCGAGCGGAAGAGCGAGAGCGCGACCTGCGCGCTCGCGCCCTTGAGCTTCGAGACCTGCCAGCCGAGATGGCCCGCAAAAGCGGCCAGCCCCGCATAGGCGAGCGGCCCGCCGCCGGCGCTCCAGGTCGCAAGCCCCGCCAGCACCACCGCCAGCGCGAAGCACAGCGCGATCGCCTCCCGGCCATGCGCGCCGAAATAGCGCGCGCTCGACTTGATGCCGGCGATGACGTCGTCCTCGATGTCCTGCATCGCGTAGATCGTGTCGTAGCCGACCGTCCAGACCACCGCCGCGGCGTAGATCAGATAGGCCGGCGCATCGAGCCGCCCGAACACCGCGCTCCAGCCCAGCAGCCCGCCCCACGAGAAGGCCAGCCCCAGCACGAACTGGGGCATGTTCGTGATCCGCTTCATGAACGGGTAGACCGCCACGATCGCCAGCGACGCGATGCCGGCGGCGATGGTGAAGGCATTGAACTGCAGCAGCACCACGAAGCCGACCAGCGAGAGCCCGACCATGAACAGCGCCGCCGCCTTCGTCGTGACCTGGCCCGAGGGCAGGGGGCGGCCGCGCGTGCGCGCCACCTGCGCGTCGAGCTTGCGGTCGATGATGTCGTTGAAGGTGCAGCCGGCGCCCCGCATCACGACCGCGCCGATCAGGAAGAGCAGGACATGCCACGGGTTCGGGTAAGGCTGCCCGGCGGCGATCGCCGCCAGCCCCGCCGCCCACCAGCATGGCAGCAGCAGGAGTTGCCAACCGATCGGGCGTTCGATTCGGGCCAGCTTCAGAAATGGACGAAACCGCCGCGGCGCGCGCGTATCGACCCAGTGGCCTGTGAGCGCGTCGGGCAGAGGCGCGTCGGAGACCGGCACGTCAGGAACGGGCTTCCCAGGCGCCGGCATGGCTGTCCCGTATCGAGGTCAGAGCGCGCCCTGGGGGATGCGCATGCCGCCCCCGGTGATCGCATCGCCGCCGCTGAACGGATTGCCGCGGCCCTGCGCCTGCTGCTGGGCCCGCCGCATCATCTCGGCCTGCTGCTTCACGGCGTTGCAGGCCTGAGTGCGGACAGCGGCCGCCTTCTGGTTGTCCGCCTTCATGCCATCGATGAAGGAGGGCGGAATCTGGCACCAGTCCTGGTTGTCCGTGGCGAATTTGACGGTGGCCGTGCCGTTGTTGACCAGCCGGCCCATCGTGCTGCAGGCCTGCTGCGGCGTCAGCTTGCGCTTCGACTTCTGCGCGGCGTTGAGCGAAGCGACCAGCGACTGCCGCTCCTGGAGCAGCGACTGGATCTTCTCGCAGCCCGAGGCCTGCGCGCGCGCGGGAGCGGCGTCGATGAAAGCGGCCGTTGCGAGACCGATCGTCGCAAACACTCCGGATGCCAACCTGCGCCGCATTGTGATTCCGCTCCGAACTCTCTGCGCGGGCGCCACGCCCCTCGCGATTTCCTTAACAGCAAGGCCGTGATAGCGCCAAGAACCTTTGCAGGTCCACACCGACCATTGCAAATACCCTCGTCGCGTTCACGTGACAGACAAGCTGAAGATGGCCAGATAGGCCCCGATTGTGGCGGTTTTCGCGCCACGGGCCGGGCGCTGACGTCGCAGGGGCGCGAGATGGCCTGCCGGGCGGCCGAAAGGAACCAGTCTACCCATGTCGATTCCAGATTTTGCCCGCTATCGTCTCTGCCTCGACCATGACCTCGCGGCGGATGTCAGGCTGCCGCTGGAGCGCGAGCAGGCGAATTATCTGATCAGCGTGCTGCGGATGAAGCAGGACGACACGGTCCTGGTCTTCAACGGGCGCGACGGCGAATGGCTCGCGGCGATCACGGTCGAGGGCCGCAAGCAGGCGAGCCTGACGCTGCTCAGGCCGACGCGCCCCCAGCCCCCAGCGCCCGATCTGCACTACCTCTTCGCGCCGCTGAAACAGGCCCGGCTCGACTACATCGCCCAGAAGGCGGTCGAGATGGGGGCGGGCGTCATCCAGCCCGTCCTGACCCGACGGACCCAGGTGGCGCGGCTGAAGTTCGACCGCATGCGGGCCAACGCGATCGAGGCCGCCGAGCAGTGCGGGATCCTGTCCTTGCCGGAGATCCGGGCCGAGCAATCGCTCGACGCCGCCCTCGACGCGCTCGATCCCGGCCGGATTCTGGTGTTCTGCGACGAGGCGATGGCGCAGGAGAGCCCGGTCGCGGCACTGTCGCGCGTCGCGCCGGGGCCGCTGGCCGTGCTGATCGGCCCCGAAGGCGGCTTCGATGCGGCCGAACGCGCCAGGATCCTGGCCAGGCCGTCGACGCTGCCGATCTCGCTGGGGCCGCGCATCCTGCGCGCCGATACGGCCGCCGTCGCCGCGCTGGCGCTGGTCCAGGCCGTGCTGGGCGACTGGCCGCGGGGCTGATCGCGTGCTTGTCGGCGCGGGGCGCCCCGTCCCAGCCCCGCGCGGCCTGCATGGCGGTTGCGGCGCCCGTCTTCCAACGCGTAGCGGAGGTCGTTGTCGCGCGTTCGCTCCTCGCCTATGTCTGGCGCTCCTGGAGCCTGATCCCCCCTGCCGTCGGCGCGGGCGGACGCCCGGCTGCCTTGTTGTTCTGCCGGAGCGCCCATGGCTCGCGATGTGTCCGATTCGACCCCGATCGTTTCCAAGGACGAACTGATGTCCTGGATGGCCGCCGGCGAAAAGCCGTCCTCGGCCTTCCGGCTCGGCACCGAGCACGAGAAATTCCCGTTCTACACCGACGATCTCTCGCCCGTTCCCTATGAGGGACGCCCGGCGGCCGAAGGGCGCCCGGCCGCGGGCGGCATCCGTCATCTCCTCGAAGGCATGCAGGCCAAGCTGGGCTGGGAGCCGATCGTCGATGCAGGCCACATCATCGGGCTGGCCGGTCCCGATGGCGGCGGCGCGATCTCGCTGGAGCCCGGCGGCCAGTTCGAGCTTTCGGGTGCCCCGGTCGAGACATTGCACCAGACGGCGGCCGAGCTCGCCGGGCATCTGGCGGATGTGAAGGCGGTCGCGCAGCCCCACGGCATCGGCTTCGTCTCGCTCGGCCATTCGCCGCTCTGGACCCGCGCCCAGACGCCGATGATGCCCAAGAGCCGCTACAAGATCATGGCGAACTACATGCCGAAGGTCGGCACGCGCGGCCTCGACATGATGTTTCGCACCTGCACCGTGCAGGTGAACCTCGATTTCGCCACCGAGGCCGACATGGTCAAGAAGCTTAGGGTGTCGCTGGCCCTGCAGCCGCTGGCCACGGCGCTGTTCGCCGCCTCGCCCTTCAGCGAGGGCAGGCTCAATGGCCTCCAGTCGATGCGCTCGGAGATCTGGCGCGACACCGACAAGGCCCGCTCGGGCATGCTCGCCTTCGCTTTCGACGCGGCCATGTCCTACGAAGCCTATGTCGACTGGGCGCTGGACGTGCCGATGTATTTCGTCAAGCGCGGCGACACCTATCATGACGTCGCCGGCGCCTCCTTCCGCGATCTCCTGGCGGGAAAACTTCCGCAACTCCCGGGTGAGACGGCGACGATTTCCGACTGGGCAAACCATCTCGGCACCCTGTTCCCCGAGGTCCGGCTCAAGCGCTTCCTCGAGATGCGCGGCGCCGATGCCGGCTCGCCGGAGATGCTGAACGCGCTGCCCGCCTTCTGGGTCGGCCTGCTTTACAACCAGGCTGCGCTCGATGCCGCCTGGGATCTGGTCAAGGGCTGGAGCGAGGACGAGCGCCAGGCGCTGCGCGACGCCGTTCCGGCGGCGGGACTCGCGGCGTCTGTCGCCGGCCGCACGCTGCGCGACTTGGCGCGCGAGGTGCTTGCCTTGTCGCGTGCCGGCCTGGTGCGCCGTGCCCGCCGCAGCGAGGCCGGCGCCGACGAAGCCGGTTTCCTCGACCCGCTCGACGCCATCGTCGCTGCGGATCGCACGGTGGCGCAGGACCTCGCCGCACGGTACGGGGACGCCTGGGGCTCGCGCATCGAGCCGCTCTTTACCGAGCTGAAACTATAGGAGGCGGCGAGGCGCTTCGCTTCGCATTGTCGCGCCGGCATTAACCGTACGTCAGTCTTCCCCGGTCAAAATGGGGACATGCGAACTGTGTCTGGCAAATGGCTCGATTTTCTCCGCGACGAGAGCGGCGCGACCGCCATCGAGTATGGCCTGGTGGCCGTTCTGATCTCGACGACGATCATTATCTGGGCCGCGCAGATCGGCGACTCGGTCAAGGCGTTCTTCATAGCGGCCGCCACCGGCATCAAATCCTGAGCCGGTCGGCCGGCGCCGCTACTCAGCAGCGGTCTTGAAACTCGCCAGATTGTCCAGGCTCTGGATGATGTGCTCGGCCAGCGCGTTCGACAGCACCGAGGGGTCGAAACGCGTCCGCAGGAGCCCGATCTTGCACGAGGGCAGCGCCGCATAGCCCTCCGACGGCCCCAGGATCCGCATCCCGGGCCGCACCGCGCTCTCCGGCAGCACCGACACTGCCAGCCCCGCGACGACGGCGGCGCCGACCGCGGTCGAGTTCCAGCTCGCATAGAGCACGCGGAAGCGCCGCCCCTTGCTCTCCAGCGAATCGACCGCCGCCTGGCGCCAGTTGCAGTTCGGCCGCCCCAGCGCCAGCGGCAGCGGGTCTTCCTCATGCACGGCGTGGCGCGCCGAGGTCACCCAGAGCAGGGGCTCGATGCGGATGATCTCGCCCTGGCCGCGGCTCTCGACATGGGTGACGATCGCCAGGTCGATATCGCCGGTGGCGATCCGCTCGGCCAGCATCGGTGTCGGTTCGCAGACGACCGTGACCTCCGCGCGTGGGTTGGAGCGCGCGAAGCGCGCCAGGATCTCGGGCAGGTAGCGATCGGCATAGTCGTCGGGCACGCCGAGCCGGATGCGCCCCTTGAGGTCGGCGTCGGTAAAGCTCGCGACGCATTCGAGGTTCAGCCGCACGATCCGCCGGGCATAGTCGAGCAGCCGCTCGCCATCCTCGGTCAGCTTGGCGTGACGTCCGTCACGGCCGAAGAGCGGCCGGCCGACGCGCTCTTCCAGCCGCTTCATCTGCATCGAGACCGCCGACTGCGTCTTGAAGACGATCTCCGCCGCGCGGGTGAAGGAGCCGGTGTCGGCGATGGCCACGAAGGTCTTGAGCTGGTCGGCATCGAGCACATGAGCCATCGGGACCCCCGGCAATCGGTTCATCAATATCCGTGTTGTCCGGCATCATAAGCATTCGTTTGGCTGATGGCTAGGACAAAGCTATCGTCACGCCAGTTCTTGGTCTCTGCCAGCGGCGCGTCCGGGCGGGGGCAGGGAATGCCTGTCGCTGTCGATCCAAAGGAGGCCGTCATGCTGCTCATGACCATCGCCACGAAGTTGCTCTCGTCCGTTTCGGCCGGTGCCACGCGCGTTGTCACCCTCGCGATCAAGCCGGCGGCGTTCCTCGTGAAAGCGCTCATCCATCGCCGAGAGGTGATGCGCCTGGGCGAGCTCGACGAGCGGGGCTTGAAGGATATCGGCCTCGTCCGCTCCGATCTCGACGGCGCGCTCGCGGTGTCCTGGCTGTCGGACCCCTCCGTCATCCTGGCCGAGCGGTCCAGTGCGCGCTCGGGCGCCGCGTCCCTGCGTCGGCAGGCCGCGCTTCAGCAGATCGCGTTGCGGGAGGCCCCCGCGACAAAGGCGGCGAGCGCCGCGGCGCAGCCCGGCGAGGCTGGCCGCATGCCCGCCCGGCCCGCGGTCTCGCAGGCTCTCGAGGTTCATCCGGTTGCGTGCAGTGCCTGACCCCTTGGGGCTGCGCGTTCCTGCGGGCGGGGGCTTCGTGCCTCCGCCCTTTTTTATGCCGTCCGTCGTCAGCGCTTCTGTCCGCCGAACATCGTGTCGAAGATCGACTTCATCGCCTGCTGATGGCTGTCCTGGACCTGGCGGCCGGTCTCGAACATCTGGTTGAGCGCGTCGAGGCCGATCGCGCCTGGCCCGGCCTCGGCCGGGGCGGGTGCGTCTTCGGCCTCGCGCTCCGGGGTGCGGCGCGGGGAAGGGGCGGCGCGCGGCGCCGGTTCGGGTTGCTGCGGCTGCGCGCCGCCGAGCATCCCGGTCAGGATCTGGCCGAACATCCCGCCCATCTGGTCCATGCCCATCTGCCCGCCCGGCATCTGGCCGCCGCCGAAGGGGCCGCCACCCTGCGTCTGGCCGCCGCTCGGCGCCTGTCCATTGCCGAACATGCTCCCGAGGATCGCCTCGAGCGGGTTGGCGGGGCTTTGCGGCTGCGGCGCCGGCTGCATCCCCGGCATCTGGCCGCGCATCATCTCGGAGAATTGTCCGAGAATGCCGCCGAGACCGTTGCTCTGCATCGATTTGGTCAGGCCGCCCATCACCATCGCGGCGATGACCGGCAGCATCTGCTTCAGCACCGCCTGGGCGACGCCGCTGGTGGCCGCCGCCTGCGCGGCCACCGCATTGCTGACCTCCTTCGAGCCGAAGAGCTGGCTGAGGACATCGGTGCCGGCGCTGCGGGCATTGTCGGGGATGCCGTCGCCATTGGCGTCGAAGATGCGCCCGAAGGGCGAGGCCGTCATCATCTGCGCCAGCGAGCCGAAGGCGTAAGGGTCCTGCGTCTGGCGCTGCAGCCCCATCGAAAAGGCCGGCAGCAGCGCCTCGATCGCGGCCTGCGTCTGCTGTGCATTGAGGCCGTATTGCCGCGACAGGTTCTGCATGGCCTGGCCGTTCTGGGCCTGCTGCATCATCTCGAACAGGTTCATCATGGCTTGGCCTTGGGCTGCTGCGCGGTCTCTCGCCGCCTGAGCGGCAAAAGATAGCAGTGTCGGGGGGCGAGGCAAGGCGCAGCCTGCGCGCCGCGAGTGGGCGCAAGCGGTGCGTGCGGCCTCAGCTGGTCGCCCTGGCCTCGCGTTCCAGCCGGGCGATGCCGCGATAGGCGAAGACCAGCGCCAGCACGCCGAAGGCGACGGCGCCGAGCGCCGAGCCGACCAGCGCGCCCTTGGGTCCCGCATACTGCGCACCGAGCCAGGCCAGCGGCATCGTGCCGAGCGTGGCGCGGCCCCAGCTGAACAGCGTCGACAGCAGCGGCATGCCGAGATTGTTGAAGGCGGCGTTGGCGACGAAGAGCAGCCCCACGAACAGCCACATCGGCCCGGCGACGAGGCAGAAGAACATCAAAAGCTCGCCCGTCAGCCCGGTGGCGCCGAAGGCGCTCGCGATCGGCCCTCGCGCCAGCGCAAGGATCACCCCCGAGACGATGACGCAGCCGATCGCGAACTGGGCCGAGGCCGTCAGCCCGCCGCGCATCCGGTCGAAACGTCCCGCGCCCCAGTTCTGCGCCAGGATCGGCCCGACGGCGCCCGTCAGCGCAAACAGCACCCCGAAGGCGACCGGCACGAGCCGGTCCATGATCGCGAGCGCGGCCATGGCGCCGTCGCCGAAGCGGGCGAAGATGCCGGCGAAGACGGCGTTGGCGATCGGGTTGGAGAGGTTGGTCAGGATGGCCGGTCCCGCGATGGCGAGCGTCGCGCCCCCGTCCCGGCGCAGGGCGGCCAGGCTCGGCCGGGCGACCATGTCGTGGACGCGAATGGCCCCATACAGCCCGGTCGCGACGATGATGACGCGCGACATCACGATCGCCCAGGCCGCGCCGTCGGGCCCCAGCCCGAAGCCGAAGATCAGCAGCGGATCGAGCCCGGCCGTCGCGATGCCGCCGCCCAGCGTCACGAACATCGCCCGGCGCGCATCGCCGACGGCCCGCAGCACGCTCGACAGCCCCATGCCGACCGCCATCAGGACATTGGAGGGCAGCACGATCCAGAGGAAGGAGAGGGCCACCGCATAGGCTTCGCCCCGGGCGCCGAGCAGGCGCAGGAGCCAGGGCAGGCAGGGCAGGGCGATGACCGTCAGCACGAGCGCCGCCAGCGCCATCAGCGTCAGCGTCGAGGCGGCGAGCCGCCGCGCCCCGGCGCGGTCCCCGGAGCCGAGCGCCCGCGCGGTGAGCGCCGCGACCGCGATCATCAGCCCGATATTGATGGAGATCATCAGGTAGAGCACGATCGTCGCGAAGCCGACGCCCGCCGTCGCTTCCGGCCGGCCGAGCCAGGACACGTAGAGCAGCGACAAAAGATCGACGACGAAGATCGCCATCAGGCCGATCGCGCCTGTCCCGGTCATCACCGCGACATGCCCCATCAGCGAGCCGCTGACGAACAGGGCGGTGCTGGCGCCGGCCTTCGCGCTCAAGCGGGGCTCCCGTCGCGCAGCCGGTCTGCGCCGCCTATCGGCGCCATCGGCAGGAAACTGGGGCGGGACATCTCGGCCATGCAGGCGTCATCCGGATCGATCGAGGAGGTCTCGGCGCAGGCGCAGCCGCCATCGCCCCTGTCTAGGCTTGTCCGTGCGCGCAGGCGAGAGGCGATCTGCCGCTGGCGCCAGCCGCCGCCATGCGGGCAGCTCCGCGCCGGGCTTTCTTGACATCGTCCGCGCCACGCCGAAAGAAGACGCCACGCCCACCGGATCGTTTTCGTGACCAAGCCGCCGCTCGACATCCTGCTCTGCGCGCCGCGTGGCTTCTGCGCCGGCGTCGTGCGCGCGATCGACGCCGTCGAGAAGGCGCTGACGCTGCATGGCGCGCCGGTCTATGTCCGCCACGAGATCGTTCACAACAAATACGTGGTCGAATCGCTGAAGCGGAAGGGCGCGGTCTTCGTCTCCGAACTGTCGCAGGTGCCCGATGCGACGCGGCCGGTGATCTTCTCCGCGCATGGCGTGGCGAAATCCGTGCCCGCCGAGGCGCAGGCGCGCAATCTCTTCGCCATCGACGCGACCTGCCCGCTGGTCACGAAAGTCCATCGCGAGGCCGAGGTCCACCACAAGCGCGGGCGCCATATCCTGCTCGTCGGCCATGCCGGCCATCCCGAGGTGGTCGGCACCATGGGGCAGCTCCCGCCGGGCGCGATCACGCTGATCGAGACGCTCGAGGATGTCGCGGCGCTGGAGCCGCCCGCCGGCGCGCCGCTCGCCTTCGTCACGCAGACGACGCTCTCGGTGGACGACACGCGCGGCATCGTCGAGGCGCTGCAGGCGCGCTTTCCCGCGCTGATCGCGCCGCACAAGGAAGACATCTGCTACGCCACCACCAACCGCCAGGAGGCGGTGAAGCGCGTCGCCCCACTGGTCGAGGCGCTGATCGTCGTCGGCTCGCCGAACTCCTCGAATTCCCAGCGCCTGCGCGAGGTTGCCGAGCGCGCCGGCTGCCCGGTGGCGCGCCTCGTGCTGCGCACCGACGAGATCGACTGGGCCGCCTTCGGCGCCATCCGCACGCTCGGCATCACGGCCGGCGCCAGCGCGCCCGAGGTTCTGGTCGAGGAAATCATCGACGCGTTCGCGCAGCGCTACGAGGTCCGCGTCGAGACGGTCTCGACTGCCGACGAGAACGTCTTCTTCCCGCTGCCGCGCGCCCTGCGCGACGCTCCGGCCGCGGCCGAGTGAGCGGCTCCTTCAGAAAGCGATCCCTTGGCCGTCTATACCGAAGTTCCCGATGACGAACTGGCCGCTTTCGTGGCGCGCTACGGCATCGGCGACCTGCTCGCCGTGAAGGGCATCGCCGAGGGCGTCTCCAACTCGAATTTCCTCCTGCACACGACGCAGGCCTTCTTCATCCTGACGCTCTATGAGGAGCGCGTCGATGCGGCCGACCTGCCGTTCTTCATCGGTTTGATGGAGCATCTGGCCGATCGCGGTCTGATCTGCCCGCAGCCGGTGCGGATGCGCGACGGGCAGGCCGTCGGCCGGCTGGCGGGCCGCCCGGCGGCGATCGTGACGTTCCTGGACGGCATGTCGGTGCGCCGGCCCAACGCCGCCCATTGCGCCGAGGTCGGGCGCGGGCTCGCCTTGCTTCACCAGGCGGGGGCGGATTTCCCGATGGCGCGCGCCAATGCGCTGGCCGTGGCCGACTGGCGACCGCTGGCGGAGCAGGCCGGCGCGGCGGCCGACACGGTCTCGCCCGGCCTGTCGCGCCGCATCGCCGCCGAGATCGACGCGCATGAGCGGCACTGGCCGCAGGACCTGCCGCGCGGCGTCATCCATGCCGATCTCTTCCCCAACAACGTCTTCTTCATCAAGGACCGGCTGTCGGGCCTGATCGACTTCTACTTCGCCTGCACCGACGCCTTCGCCTACGATCTGGCGATCTGCCTGAATTCCTGGTGCTTCGAGGCGGATTCCTCCTTCAATCTGACCAAGGGCCAGGCGATGCTCGCCGGCTATGAGAGCGTGCGCCCGCTGACTCAAGCCGAGATCGAGGCCCTGCCGCAGCTCTGCCGCGGCTCGGCGCTGCGCTTCCTGCTGACGCGCCTGGTCGACTGGCTCAACGTCCCGCCAGGCGCGCTGGTGCGACCGCTCGACCCGCTCGAATACGACCGCAAGCTCGTGTTCCACCAGCGCGTCGCCGACGCGCGCGACTACGGGCTGAGACGATGAGCGGTGCGACCATGACTGACGCTGTGGAAGTCTGGACGGACGGCGCCTGCTCCGGAAACCCCGGCCCCGGCGGCTGGGGTGCGATCCTCTCCTACAAGGGCACGCAGAAGGAGCTTTCCGGCGGCGAGGCGATGACCACCAACAACCGCATGGAGCTGATGGGGGCGATCGCGGCGCTGGAATCGCTGACGCGACCCTGCACCGTCGCGCTCCACACCGACAGCCAGTATCTGCGCCAGGGCATCACCGCCTGGATCCATGGCTGGAAGAAGAACGGCTGGAAGACCGCCGACCGCAAGCCGGTCAAGAACGAGGAGCTCTGGAAGCGCCTCGACGCCGCGCTGAAGCAGCACAGGATCGAGTGGAAATGGGTCAAGGGCCATGCCGGCGACCCCATGAACGAGCGCGCCGACGAATTGGCCCGCGCCGGCATGGCCCCGTTCAAGCCGGGGCGGTGACGATCGCGGCCTGAGCACCGGGGCCGGACCCGCGCCCCATCCCTTCATTCGAATGGGGGATGTGCCGGCGGTGCTGCTACGCGACCCTGATCCGCTCCAGGCCGGGCGGCATGGAAAGCACGCGATGAAGCACCTCTGCGTCCTGGCTTTGGCTCTCGCGGCCCCGCTGCCGGCCGTCGCGGAAGCCTTGTTCGTCTCCTGCGACAATGGACGACGCTGCGCACGCGCGCCCTGCCCGTCGCGGGATGTCGTCCTGTTGCCGTCGGGCAAGCGCTATGCGCTGACCGCCCCCCGCCTCGAGGATGTCTCGCCGGCCGATCTCCGACGGCTGGAGCAGGGGCATGGACTCTATGAGGGAACGATCGTCCTCGGCGGCATCGTCGAGGACGGGCCTCCGGTTCGGATCGTCGCCAGGCGGGTGGTCCGCGCCGCGACGGCACGGGAGGCGGCGCTGTGTCGCCGGAAGGCGTCGCGCTGACGTCCGATCGCGCCGCCGCGTTCGCGAAGAGGTCTTGCGTCGAAGCGGCCTCAGACCGCCAACCGCTTGACGTCGATTCGCAGCGTGATGACGGCGCCGTCCTCGCTCCAGTCGCGCGTGACGCTGCCATTGAGTTGGGACTGCATGCTGCGCATCAGCATCTTGCTGCCATAGCCGCTGGTCTCCGGCGGGGCGGTGATGCGCGGACCGCCATGCTCCGTCCAGACGAGGACGAGTTCCTCGCCATCGACGACACAGGCGACGTCCAGCGTGCCGGACGCCGCCGACAGCGCCCCGTACTTCACCGAGTTGGTCGCCAGTTCGTGCAGCACCATGGCCAGCGACGTCGCGCCGCTCTCGCCGACCGACATGCGCGGCACCGAGACGCGGATGCGCCCGCTGAACGCCGCATCGTCGTTGTAGGGCGCCAGCAGGATGGTCAGCATGTCGCCCAGCAGCGCGCCGTTCTCCTTGCGCCCCGGCACCGGCCGGACGAGATCATGCGCCCGCCCCAGCGCCGAAAGCCGGCTGATCAGCTCGCCGGCCATATGCCCGGCCGAGGTGGCGGAGCGGGAGCTGATCGAGGTCAGGGCGGTGGCCATGCTCAGCAGGTTCTTGACCCTGTGGCTCATCTCGCCGGCGAGCAGCTCGTTGGCCTCCTCGGCCTGCTTGCGGCCGGTGACGTCGAGGAAGACGCCATACATGACGCGACCCTCGATGTCGGCGTCGTCGCCCTGGCCCCGCGCCGAGATCCATTTGACCACGTCGCCGATCATGATCCGGAAATCGATTTCATAGGGCCCGACGATGGCGCGCGTCGCGGCGAAGGCTTCGCGCACCCGGTCACGATCGGCGGGATGGATCTTGGCCGAGAGCTCCTCGAACACCACGATCGGTGCGGGCGGCAGATCCCACATGTCGAAGCCGTGGCCGTCCATCGTGAACGCGTCGCTGTCGACGTTCCACGACCACAGTGCGATTCCGGCGGCATCGATCGCCAGCCGGAGATGTCGGGGCGACCAGCGGGGCGGCTCGACGAGCGGCGCCATTTTATCGAGTGCTTTCAATGAAGAAACCGCCAGGACCGTCGGCGACAACGATGTATTACCATTATTGCGCTAAAATGCGTGAACTATATCGGTATCTGCCGGTTATGCTTTCCTAACGAGAGTTGTCGCAAATGCCTGAAATTGTCGTTCTGATCGTAGATGACGAGCCCCTCATCAGGATGGACCTGGCCGACATGGTCAGGGACGCCGGCTATGCCGCGCTGGAAGCAGCCGATGCCGACGAGGCGATCAAGCTGCTCGAAACGCATCCGGCCATCCGCATCCTCGTCACCGATATCGAAATGCCGGGGTCGATGGACGGCCTTAAGCTCGCTGCGGCCGTGCGCGAGCGCTGGCCGCCGGTGGCGATCATCGTGACCTCCGGTCGCATCCTTCCGGCCACCGCCGAACTGCCGACCGCCACGGCCTTCCTTGGCAAGCCCTACAACAGCGCGAGCATGGCGGCTGCCCTCGGCAAGGCGGTCGAGACGGTCCTGCACACCGACGATTCGGCTTAAGGACATTTGTCCGCCGTCGATCCGGAGAGCGTCAGATATAGGCGATGCCGTCCGTCAGCAGCACCTTGCCATCGGTGGCCGCACTCACGCCGTGCCGCAACGTCACGACGGTGCCCGGCTTGGCATCTGTTAGCGTGATCTCCGCTTCAAGCTGCTGGGCGAGCGCCTTGACGATGCTCGTGCCGAGCCCGCCCTTTGCGTCCTGGAGCGGGGCAGGCATGCCGACACCGTCGTCGCTGACATTCAGCGCCCATTCGGCCTCGCCGGCGCGATAGGTCACCCTGATCTTGCCGCCCTGGCCGGCTGGATAGGCGTGCTTCAGGGAGTTGATCACCAATTCCGTCACGATCAGCCCGAGGCTGATCGATCGTTCGGCATCGACGGTGCTCTCGTCGATGTCGGCCTCGAGCGTCAGCACAGTCGGGTCGGGGATCATCGAGGCCGCGATGCTGCGACAGAGATTGGTCAGATACCCCCGCAGCGGGACCCGCCCGAGTTGGGAGGTCGCGAGCTGCTGCTGCAGCGAGGCGATCGACATCACCCGGCTATGGGCATTCTGCAGATGGCCCCGCGTTTCCTCCGACTGAACCTTGCGTGCGCTCTGCATCAGGATGCTGGCGATGATCTGCAGGCTGTTGGCGACGCGGTGCTGCAACTCCTGGAGCAGGATCGCCTTTTCGCGCAGCAACTCGTCTTTCTGCTTTTCGCTCCGGCGGGCGTCCGTCACGTCGGTGACCGACAGCAGGATCTGGGCCTCCCCCGCCCCGGTATAAGCGAGCTTGTGCGCGTTGATGATCAGGCGCCGCGGATCGTTCGCGCCGCGTTGCAGGGTCATCTCATAGCCTTCCACCTCGGCGAAGCCCGAAGCCGTGGCTTTCAGAAGCCCGTCAAGCTGCGGCACTTTCCACTCGCCGGCCCCGATCATACCCATCTGCTGCCCGACGATACGGGCCGGATCGAGCTGAAAGGCGCGGCAGAAGGAGCGGCTGGCGACGACGACGGAGAGCTCCTGATCGAGGAGCAGGAGCGGAGCGTCGGATGTCGAAATGACCGCAAGGGCCAGCCCAAGGGCCAGTTCGGGCGGGGCCGCGGTCGATGAGGGGGCCATGAATGGCCTTTATGGCAGCCGAGAAGCCTTCGGAGTAAAGGCGGAAGCCACAGGTGTCACTGCGGATATGGGCCATCGCGGCGGACGGACCTTCTCCTCGTCCGGGGACTCTAGCACAACTGTGGGTGCAGCGCGGCATAATCGTAGGGCTCGGCCTCAGGGCGAAGGGTGGCCATGCCCGCTCGCCGCCGCTCCATGAGGCATCAGTTTGAGCGCGCCTGCGATGATCAGGACCGCCGCCGGCAGCACCAGGTAGCTCGCATCGAGCGGGGTCTCGACGCTGGCCATGTCGGTCGCGAAATCGACGATCAGAAACACCAGGATCGCCTGGCAGAAGGTGCTCTTGAGCTCCCCCATCTCGCTCGGCTTGATCCAGCCCGGCAGGTTGCGCGTGGCGAACACGCTCTCGTTGAGCACGAAGGAGGCCAGCACCTTCGTGCCGAGCAGCATGAGGATGATCGCAAACAGGCATTCGTCGACGGTCTTCATGATCAGCGACACCGCGCTCTGGGCATGGTCCTGCGCGAGCATGGCGCGGGCGGCGGCGACGACGTTCGATCCGGCTTCGCCGAGCAGGACGAGCGCGCCGCTCATCATGCCCAGGGCCGCCAGGGCGATGACCGCCCGAATGGCAAGGCTCGCTGCACGCATGGTTCGTCTCCCCCGTCGGCGGCTCAGCGTCCCCCTGAGGACAGGAACGGGATAGGGATCGAGGCGCGGCCCGTCCATGGCTTTCGCGCAACGCGCTCTCGGCCTGTCAGCCGAGCGGCTGGCGATAGACGATGAAGCCGGACTTGTCGGCGACCTTGTCGTAGAGCGCCTGCGCCTGCGCGTTGCTCTCATGCGTCTGCCAGTAGACGCGAAAGCACCCCCTGGCCTGCGCCATCTGCCGGACGGCTTCGATCAGCGCGCGTCCGGCGCCGGTGCCGCGCGCCTCGGGCGCGGTGAACAGATCCTGCAGGTAGCAGATGTCCTTCGTGTTCCAGGTGGTGCGGTGGATCACCCAATGCACGATTCCGATCAACGCGCCCTCGCGCTCGGCGACGAAGCCGCCCATCGGCTCGGCACCGCCGGTCAGCCGGGCGAAGGTGACGTCGCTGATGTCGGACGCGAGCGAGGCCTTATAAAAAGTCAGGTACCCCTGCCAGAGCGGGTCCCAGGCGGCGCGGTCGGAAGCGGCGAGCGGGCGGATGGTGAGGGCGGTCATGGCGGGCTCCGACAATGATGCGCAAGGCTAGGACGGGCCGCACCGGCTGTCTCATGACGAAGCGAGATCGGATCGATCAGCGGCGGGGGAGGAGGGCGGGGTGAGGTCGCGTGCACCTTGGGGCCTCGCGAGCATTCGTGGTATCGCACGCTGTGCGCCAGTGGGCATGCTCATTTCACTAGGAAACGGATCGTCATTCCGGACAAGCGGCGAAGCCGCGCCGATCCGGAATCCATCGTCAAGCGCCGGAGCCCTCCGATGGATCCCGGGGCAGGATGACGGCGGTGTTTCCGAGAAGACTCAGCGCGCTCTAGAGGGCCACTTCAGCGGCCTCCCATTTTGCACGGTGGGTGTTAGATTGCGGGTGGGGGATAGTGATGAGCCAAGGCGAAGGAATGGCCACTGCGCTGTTCGCGATGGTGATTGGGGGCGCTATTGCTGTCGGTATCGCGATCGACGTAACGGCTCCGCTTTGTGACGCGGCCAAGATCAAGTCTATGGCGCCGGACAAAATCGAGTTCGGATGTTTTGAATTCTGGTTAAATCGATATCAGACCTTGCTTGCCGGCATCGCCGCACTGTTAGCGGCGAGTGCCAGTGTTTTCTACTTACGTAAGCAGATCGGGCAAGCCGAGCAGCATAGGCAGGATCAGCTTCTCAGGGATCGAGCGGCTGCCCGCACAGTCCTGCCGCTCGCTTTAAGCACCATCTGCGAATACGCGAATCGCTCGGTCCAATCCTTAAACGAGAGGTATGCCGGCGGTTCCGCGGAACTGCCGCCCATCCCAATGGACGCGCTGGATCAGTTGGTCGCGACGGTGCGAACGTTGGAGATTCAGCACGTCGAGCCTTTCGCAAAAATCGCGCAGGAAATCCAAGTTCATAACGCTAGGGTCTCCGACAGGCGTGAAAACCGGAGAATTAACGAGGCTAATTTCCAAGAGTATCTGTTGGATGCGGCCGAGATCTATGCGCGAGCTTCAAGTCTTTTTGAGTTTGCCCGCCTTGAAACCGACGACCTGCCGTCGGTGCTTTTCGCCGATCAGATGAAGTCCGCACTGTGGTCTACCGGTGCCGAGTACGATCGAGAAGGACCGCTGCATCAGGCTATTGATCGCCGAGGGCGTAGATATCCACGGCGCTCGGTATAGATGAAGCGAGGACGAGCGCCATGCGCGATAAGCACCGTATCAAATTTCTGCTCGGTCTGAACCAGTGTTCATTTCCGTCAGCTCTACTTCCGCCCGGCCGGCCGTGCCGCACATCGGCCAGCCGGTGCACTGATGCCCAGCAAAAAGCCCGCGCCACCCTTGCTGACGACGCGGGCTCGATGAGGGAACGCCTGCGCTCAGAGCTGCTTGAGCAGCGCCTCGGCGCCGGAGATCTCGGCCTTGCCCGGGCCTTCCTCGACGTTCAGCGCGGTGACGACACCGTCGTCGACGATCATCGAATAACGCTGCGAGCGGGTGCCCAGGCCGAAGCCCGAACCGTCGAGCGAGAGGCCGATCTCCTTGGCGAAATCGGCATTGCCGTCCGACAGGAATTCGATCACGCCGGCGGCGCCGGTGGCCTTGGCCCAGGCGTCCATGACGAAGACGTCGTTGGTGCTGGTCACCATGATCGCGTCGACGCCCTTGGCCGTGATGTCGGCCGCCTTCTCGAGATAACCGGGCAGGTGGTTCTTGTGGCAGGTCGGCGTGAAGGCGCCGGGAACCGCGAAGAGCACGACCTTCTTGCCCTTGAACAGATCGTCCGTGGTCTTGGCCGCCGGGCCGTCGGCCGTCATCAGCCGGAAGGTCGCCTGCGGAAGCTTGTCGCCCACCTTGATGGTCATCGTGCCTGTTCTCCGTGAAGCCTGCGGCCAGCGCCGCAAGGCTGACGAATTAGGGCTTGGCGGCCGGTATGTCGAGGTCGAGCCGGGTCTCGATCGCCGATGGCTTGCCGCGCACCGTGATGATGAAAGGGACCGGGCCCGCGCTGCCCTTGGGCCGATCGACGATGCGCAGCAGCGCCACCGTCGTGCCGTCCGGCTGGGCGCTCAAGGTCGGCTTGCCGAAGGACCACATCCCGGCCCCCTCGATGAAGACGTCCTCGACCTTGCCCTCTGGCGGGGCCTGCAGCAGGAGGCGCAGGCCGGGCTCGATCGCGCCCTCGTCGAGCTTGGCTTCCAGAATCGCGAGCTTGCTCTTGCTGGCGCCCAGCTTGACCGGCGCCGGCACGCGCGCCTCGAAGCTCTCCAGGCGCGGCGAGGTCACGGAGGTGACCCCCGGCTCCAGCCAGAGGCGCGCCTCGCCCTTCACGGGAATACAGATCTTTTCGCAGACGGCGAAGTCGAGCTTCAGCACCAGCATGACCGGCTTTGCCGGGTCGGCGGGCTGGACGGAGACCGGGATCACCACTTCGCCGACATAGCCCAGCGAGTGGCCATTGCCGTCCTCGAATCGCTCGGGCGCCGGCCAGCGCACGTCTAGGCCGCCGATATTGGTCGATCCGCTCCAGTCGAACACCGGCGGCACGCCGAAATCGCCGGGGCTGCGCCAATAGGTCTTGTAGCCCGGTGCCATCACGATTTCGACGCCGACCCGCTGCTTGCCCGAGGCCGCGGTGGCGCCCGCGATCAGCCGCAGCGACGCATGGTCGCCCTTCGACCAGGGCGACATCGCCGCCTCCTGCGCCTGCACGGGAGCGGCCAGGACGACGGCGACGAGCGCCAGAAGGGTCAGAATGCGTTTCACGCCCGATATTTAAGGGCTGCGGTTGGAAAATGCGACCGAAACCCGCGCGCACGGCCGAACAATCGCGTGATCGCCCCATCGCCGCTTCGTCCGATCGCGCTTGCGCCTGCGGACCGGCCTGGCCTTGCGGCACAAGGACCGCCGATGATTTTCAGCGCGGCCCCCCTGTTTCCAGCGCGAGGGAAAGTGATCTAGCATGACGCCATGAAGATCGGCTCCCATCAGCGCATCAGCGGCCGCAGCTATCTCGACGGGCAGTGCCTGATCGCGATGCCCGGCATGGCCGACACGCGCTTCAGCCGCAGCGTCGTCTATGTCTGCGCCCATTCCGAGGATGGGGCGATGGGCATCATCGTCAACAAGCCGGCGGCCGATACGCGCTTTCCCGATCTCCTGGTCCAGCTCGACGTCATCCCCTCCGACGAGCTGATTCGGCTGCCGAGCCAGGCGGAAAAGCTCCAGGTGCTGCGCGGCGGCCCGGTCGAGACCAAGCGCGGCTTCGTCCTCCACACCGCCGATTTCTTCCTGGAATCGGCGACGCTGCCGATCGATGACGGCATCTGCCTGACCGCGACGCTCGACATCCTCAGGGCCATCGCCATCGGCAGCGGGCCCGAAAGCGCGGTGCTGGCGCTGGGCTATGCGGGCTGGGGTGCGGGGCAGCTCGAATCCGAGATCCAGGCCAATGGCTGGCTGCACTGCGCCGCCGACCCCGCTTTGCTTTTCGACGACGGCATCGACACGAAATACACCCGCGCGCTCGGCAAGATCGGCATCGACCCGGCGTTCCTGTCGAGCGAAGCCGGGCACGCTTGATCCTTCTCCCCCGAGGGGAGAAGGTAGAACGGTGCGTCACAATCGAGCTTTCGCAGTTGCGCAGGTAAGGATGTGGGCCAACTGCCTGTCGTGCGACCACCGCTCACGCTCGAACATTTCGAACATCGCGATTTGCTCTGCATTCAGGGGATTGCCTTCGATCTCTTGCAGATGCATGGCCACGAGCCGCCGTTCGCGTGCGCGTTCGACCTTTGCCTCTGTCAATTGATCCGGCACTTCGCCCATGCGGCCAAGAATACGAAATCAGGCGGCTGAGCACCATTGGCTCTGCGCCTGAATGGGTCCGTTCAAGCCGCCTCGCTGGCACTCGCCGCCGCCGCGCCCATCAGCCGGCGTGCTTCGGCCGCGCTCATCGGCTGGCCGAAGATGTAGCCCTGCGCGTACTGGCAGCCGAGCTGGTAGAGCTCGATCGCATCCGACTCCGTCTCCGCGCCTTCCGCCACGACGTCCATGCGCAGATCGGCGGCGAGCTGGACGATCGAGCGCAGGATCACCGGCGGCTTGCCGTTGCCCATCTGGCGCACGAAGCTCTGGTCGACCTTGATCGTGTCGAACGGAAAGCGCTGCAGATAGGACAGCGAGGAATAGCCCGTGCCGAAATCGTCGAGCGAGAGGCCGGCGCCGAGATCGCGGATGCGAGACAGCATCTGCGCGGCATATTCCGGGTTCTCCATCACCAGGCTCTCGGTGATCTCGAGCTTGAGCGTGCCGGGCAGGATGCGCCGCCGCGCCAGCACGGTCTTCACGTCATGCAGCAGATCGTGGCGCAGCAATTGCCGGCTGGAGACGTTGACGCTGGCGAAGATCGGCGGGTCGACGTCGAGCGCCGCCTGCCAGGCCTCGAGCTCGCGCGCGGTCCGGTCCATCACATAGACGCCGAGATCGACGATCAGCCCGGTTTCCTCGGCGATGGCGAGGAAGTCCTGCGGCATCAGCCGCCCCTCGCGCGGATGGTCCCAGCGCACCAGCGCCTCGAAGCCGGCGATGGTGCGGTCCTCCAGCCGGACGATCGGCTGGTACATCACCTGGATCTCGCCGCGCTCGATCGCCCGGCGCAGATCGCTCTCCAGCGCCAGGCGGTCGTTGCGGTCGGTCCGCATCGCCGGCACAAAGACCTCGATCTTGTTGCCGCCCTGACGCTTGGCATGGCCCATCGCGAGTTCGGCGTTCTTCAGCGCATCGTCCTTGCGAGCGGCGGGCGCGGGGTCGAACAGGGCGAGCCCCACCGAGGGCGTCAGCAGGATTTCGCGCTCGGCGAAGGTGATCGGCGTCGAGACGGCGCGGCGCACCAGTTCCGCCAGCGCCAGGATGCGCTCGGGGTCGCGCTCGGAGACCAGGATCATCGCGAAGATGTCGCCGCCGATGCGCGCCAGCGTGTCCTGCGCCCGCAGCAGACGGCCGAGCCGGCGCGCCAGCGTCAGCAGGATCGAATCGCCCGCCGAGAAGCCGACCGATTCGTTGACCTGCTTGAAGCGGTCGATGTCGATCACCAGCACGGTCGGGCGGATGTTCTCATCGGCGCTGGTGAAGCCGAACACCGCCGTCAGCCGGTCCTGGAACAGCTTGCGGTTGGGCAGGCCGGTCAAATTGTCGTGGACAGCGTCGTGCAGCATCCGCTCCTGGGCGGTGCGCTGCTCGGTGACGTCGGCGAGCGTGCCGATGACGCGGATGACCTCGCCGTCCGAGCCGATCACCGGCCGCGCCTTGAGGTTGAACCAGTGGTAGTTGCCGCCGGCCGCGCGCAGGCGCAGGTCGAGATTGAGCTTGCCGCGGCGCTGCTCCAGCACGGCGTCGAGCGAGACGCGGTAGCGGTCGCGGTCGGCGACATGCATGTGCTCGAACCAGCGCGAGGCCGAGCCTTCGAGCGAGCCGCGCGGCAGCCCCAGGAGGGTCTCGATCTGCGGCGAGACGAAGATCTTGTCGGCGCTGACGTCCCAGTCGAAGACGAGGTCGCCCGAGCCCGACAGCGCCAGCGCCCGCCGCTCGGTGTCGGAGACCAGCCCCTGCGACAGGCCGCTACCGGCAAAGGCGTGCTGGATCACGGTGAAGCCGATCAGCAGAACGATCAGCACGAGCCCGCCGAGCAGGGCAGGCGCCACCAGATCGCGCTGGAACTGGCCGGTGACGGTGAAGCCGGCCGCCGTGACCCAGACCGCGAGCAGGAACCAGGTCGGGATCAGCATCACCGCGCGCTCGTAGCCATGCGTCGCCAGATGCAGGATCAGCACGAAGCCGACCGCCGCCACGGCCGCGATCGAGATGCGCGCGATGCCCGACGCCATCGGCGCATCGAACACCGCCAGCCCGACGAGAGCGCCGAGCCCCAGCATCCAGACGATGGTGACGTGGCTGTAGCGCACATGCCAGCGCGCCAGATTGAGATAGGCGAACAGGAAGACCAAAAGCGTTGCCGCCAGCACCACCTCGGCACCGGCGCGATAGATCCGCTCGATCGCCGGCGTGAGGGGGAAGATGCGCTGGAAGAAGCCGAAATCGAGGCCGGCATAGGCGAGCACCGCCCAGGCGAGCGCCGCGGCCGCGGGGAAGATCACCGCGCCCTTGACCACGAAGATGATCGTCAGGAACAGCGCCAGTAGCCCGGCGATGCCGATGATGATGCCCTTGTAGAGCGTCAGCCCGTTGGTTTTCTGGCGATAGGCCTCCTGCTCGTAGAGATAGAGCTGCGGCAGGTTGGCGGATTTCAGCTCGGCGACGAAGGTCACCGTCGTGCCGGGGTCGAGCGTGATCAGGAAGACGTCGGCGTCCGGGCTCGCCTCGCGATCGGGCGAAAGGCCCTGGCTCGCGGTCACGGCCTCGATCCGGCTGTCGCCGAGATCGGGCCAGATCACGCCCGAGCCGATCAGCCGGTGAAACGGCGCGACCAGAAGACGGTCGATCTGCTCGTCGGAATCATTGGTCAGCGCGAAAACGATCCAGTCCGGACGCGCGCCTGATTCGCGCGCCCGCACCGCGATGCGGCGCACGATCCCGTCGGGCCCCGGCGCGGTCGAGATCTGGATGACGTCGCCGTCGGATTTGTTGCGTTCGACGACATTGGTCAGGTCGAGCACGGCGGCATCGACGGGCACGCGCACGGCCTCGACGGCGGCTGCGGGCCCTGCTGCCGTGAGGACGAGCCAGAGCACGAGCCCGACAAGGCTGAGGCCGAACCGGCACACTCGGTCGGGGAGGGTCAAGCTGCGCTCGGGTCTGTGGCGGGGAACGGTCATGCGGTCTTCGGCGTCAGTCCTATCGGCGGCTCGTGGCAAGGGCAAGGCATCGGCGGGGGGCATGGCCGGCCCTGCACCGACGAATCCGTCACCGCGCCTCGCCCGGCAGCCTGTCGCTCGCCAGCGCCGCGTAAAGCAGGTGGTCGGCCCAGGCGCCGTTGATGCGCAGATAGGACCGGGCCAGCCCCTCCCGCTGGAAGCCGACGCGCTCGAGCAGGCGGCGCGAAGGCTCGTTGTCGGGCAGGCAGGCGGCCTCGACGCGGTGCAGCGCCAGATCCTGGAAGGCGAAGCGCAAAGCCCCGCGCACGGCCTCGCTCATATGCCCCTTGCCGGCATGGCGCGCGCCCATCCAGTAGCCGAGCGTGCAGGCCTGGGCGACGCCGCGCCGGACGAGCCCGAGCGTCAGCCCGCCCAGCAGCGTCTCGCTGTGCCCATCGAGGATGAACAGCGAATACGCCTCGTCGGATGCGATCTCGCGGGCGGCGCGCTTGACCCGCAGCCGAAACGAGGTCCGCGTCAGGTCGTCCTCGTTCCAGACAGGCTCCCAGGGCGTCAGGAAGGCGCGGCTTTCGGTTCGCAGCACGGCCCAGGCGGCATAGTCGCTGGCGGCCGGCGCACGCAGGATCAGGTTGGGCGTGCGGATCAGCGGTCGAGACGGTGGGTCGGTCGCGAAGCGGAAGAGCGCCATCCCCGTCAGTCCGTCGCCCGGGCCGCGTGCTTGAGCCGCTGGGCCGGCGGCAAGCCCTGCAGGGGGCCGACCGCCGCGATGGTGGGCTGGTGGCCGAGCAGCGAGCGCCCGGCGGCCCGTACATCCTCCAGCGTCACGGCGTCGAGCCGCGCGGCCAGCTCCTCGCGCGGGATCGCGCGTCCAAACAGCAGCACCTGGCGGGCCATCTGCTCGAGCTTGCCGCCGGGACTCTCCAGCGATGCCAGCAGGCCGACCTTCATCTGGGCCCGCGCGCGCGCCACCTCGGCCTCGGTGGTGTCTTCCGCCGCCTGCCGCAGGCAGGAAAGCGCGACCTCGATCAACTCGCCGACATCCTCCGGCGCCGTGCCAGCGCCGATGCCGAAGACGCCGCAATCCGAGAAGGGCCAGTGGAAGGCATCGACCGCATAGGCCAGCCCGCGCTTTTCGCGCACCTCCTGGAACAGCCGCGACGACAACCCGCCGCCCAGCACCGAGGAGAAGATCTGCAGCGGGTAATGCGCGCCGTCCTTGAAGGCCTGGCCGGGGAAGCCGAGCACCAGATGGACCTGCTCCTCGTCGCTGCCGATCCGGGCTTCGCCGCCGCGATAGTGCCCGTCCTCGCGAGCCGGGAGGATGGCGGGGCTGGGCGGTAGGGCGGCGAGGTGCTCTTGCGCCAGCGCCACCAGTTCCTCGTGATCGACGGCGCCCGACGCCGCCAGCACCATGTTGCCGGCATGGTAGTTGCGGGCGAGATAGCCGCGGATCGCGTCGGGGGTGAAGCTCTTCACCGTCTTGGCGGTGCCCAGGATCGGCCGGCCCAGCGGCTGGTCGGGGAAGGCGGCCTGCAGGAAGCGGTCATAGACGAGATCGTCCGGCGTATCCTGGACGGCGCCGATCTCCTGCAGGATGACGCCCTTCTCGCGCTTCAGCTCCTCTTCGGTGAGCGAGGAGGCGGTCAGGATGTCCGCGAGGATGTCGACCGCCAGCGGCAGGTCGGAGCCGAGCACGCGGGCGGTGTAGCAGGTGTATTCGACCGATGTCGCGGCGTTGAGATCGCCGCCGACGCTCTCGATCTCCTCGGCGATCTCCAGCGCACTGCGCCGGGCCGTGCCCTTGAAGGCCATATGCTCGAGCAGATGCGCCAGCCCATGCTCATGGGGCAGTTCGTCGCGCGAGCCCGAGCCGATCCAGATGCCCAGCGAGACCGTCGCCGCATGCGCCATGCGCTGCGAGACGACGCGCAGGCCAGACGGCAGCGTGGTCAGCCCGACATCGGGATCATGGGCGCCGCGCACGCCGCTGGCGGCGACTTCGGCCGCCTCGGCGGGGCCCGTCGCGCTCATCTCGGCATCCATGTCGCTGCTCATGCCGCTGCGCTCCGCACCGCGCGGGCCTTGGCCCTGACGAAAGCCTCGATCGCGCTCTGGTCATTGGGCAGCGAGGTGAACCGCTCCTGCCGCTCCATCAGGTCGCCGAGATGCGCCGGCAGCGCGGGCGTGACGCCGCTCGCAGCCTTAACAGCGGCCGGGAACTTGGCGGGATGGGCGGTGCCGAGCACGACCATCGGCGTCGCAGGGTCCTTCAGCAGTCCTCCGCGCGCCGCCGCGACGCCGACCGCCGTATGCGGATCGAGCAGATAGCCGGCCTCGCGCCAGGTCCGGCCGATCTCGGCCGAGGTCGCCGCCTCGTCGATGCCGAGCGCGTCGAACTCGGCGCGGATGGCGGAGAGCGGCCCCTGCGCGATCTCGAAGCGTCCCGATTGCTGCAGCGACTGCATCAGCCGGCGCACCGCCGCTCCGTCGCGGCCATGCGCCTCGAACAGCAGGCGCTCGAAATTGGAGGAGATCTGGATGTCCATCGAGGGCGAGGTCGTGGCGTGCACGCCCTTCATCTCATAGGCGCCGGTGGCAAGCGTGCGCGCCAGGATGTCGTTGCTGTTGGTGCCGATCAGCAGCCGCTCGATCGGCAGCCCCATGCGCTTGGCCACATATCCGGCCAGCACGTCGCCGAAATTCCCGGTTGGCACCGCAAACGAGACCTTGCGGCCCGGCGCGCCCAGCGAGACGGCGGCGGTGAAGTAGTAGACCACCTGCGCCGCGATGCGGGCCCAGTTGATCGAGTTCACGCCCGACAGGCCGATCTCGTCGCGGAAGGCGTGGTGGTTGAACAGCGCCTTCACCAGGTTCTGGCAGTCGTCGAAGGTGCCATCGACCGCGACCGCGTGGACATTGTCGGCCTCGACGGTGGTCATCTGCCGGCGCTGCACGTCGGAGACGCGTCCCTGCGGGTAGAGGATGAAGATGTCGACCCGCTCCAGCCCCTTGAAGGCGTCGATCGCGGCGCCGCCGGTGTCGCCCGAGGTCGCGCCGACGATGGTGGCGCGCTCGCCGCGCAGCTTGAGGACATGGTCCATCAGCCGCCCAAGCAGCTGCATCGCCACATCCTTGAAGGCGAGCGTCGGGCCGTGGAACAGCTCCAGCACGAAGAGATTGTCGCCGATCTGGGTGAGCGGGCAGACGGCCGGATGCCGGAAGGTCGCGTAAGCCTCGGCGATCATCGCCGAGAGAGCCGTACGCTCGACATCCCCATCGGCCAGCGCCCCGATGACCCGCTCCGCCACCTGCGCATAGCTCTGGCCGGAAAAGCCGGCGATCTCGTCTGGCGTCAGCGTCGGCCAGTTCTCGGGAACATAAAGCCCGCCATCGCGGGCGAGCCCGGCGAGCAGCGCATCGGAGAAGGAGAGGGCGGGAGCCTCCCCGCGGGTGGAAACATGCAGCACGGCGTCTTGTCTCGGTGATCGGGGCAGGGCGTGATCGTGATGGAAGCTATAGGCCCGTGGGTCGCGGAGGGCAAAGCATTGAACACGGCTGAGGCCCATCGGTTCAAGCGACGCAGCCTCAACCCACCCCGTCATCCTGGGCGACCGAAGGTCGACCGGGATCCATCATGGGGCGCCGACGCAGCCTTGTGATGGATCCCGGCCTGCGCGGCTTCGCCGCTTGTCCAGGAGGACGCCCGAGGCAAGGACCGCGCTATCCGTTCAACCGGGCTCGCCGGCCTTCCGCCGCCCCTGCCAGGCAAACGCCGCGAACACCCCGATCAGCGTCGCCGCCAGCCCGAACCAGGTCAGTGCATAGGAGAGGTGGTTGTCGGGAATGCGCGCGATCAATTCCTTAGCGTCGACGCCGGCCGGGGGCGTCATCCCGTCGCCCTGGCGCTCGGCCTCGAGATAGAACGGCGCTGCTGCCCCGATACCCAGCGAGGCGGCGATCGCGGCCGGGTCGCGGGTGTAGAACTCGCGATTGGCGGGGAGATCCGCTGGCGTGAACGAGCCGCGGCCTTCCGGCGCGCGCAGGAAACCGGTGACGGTCGCAGGCCCCGAGGCCGGCTTGATCTCGCCGAGCCGCCCTTCCGGCACGAAGCCGCGATTGACCAGGATGACGCCGCCATCGGCGAGGCGAAAACCCTGGAAGATCCAGCGGCCGAAGCCCGCGAGCTGGCGCGTGCCGCGCTCGCCGGCGGCGATGGTGGTGCGGACCCCGGCGAAGGGCCCGTCGATGAAGGTTCCCTGTGCGCTCACCCGCGTCAGGTCGAGCGCGGCGGGGTCGAGCGAAGCCCAGCTCGCGGTGGCCGGCATGGCGGCGGGCGCGCCGGCCGCCTGCGCGGCGAGCCGGTCGATGAAGACGCGCTTCTCGCTCATCCGCGCGATCTGCCAGCTCCCCAGCGTGCACAGGATTGCCACGCCGAGGATCGAGAGCAGCGCCGGCCAGAGCAGGCGCGGCCGGCGCGGGGAGGGGGCGGTGACGTCGCTCACTTTTCGAGCCTGCCTTCCTGCGCCTTGTGGACATATTGCAGGGAGACCGCGAGCCCCTTCATCGGCCGCAGCAGGGCCAGGCACACGATCACCGCCAGCGGCAGCCAGATCGCCATGTGGACCCAGATCGGCGGCTCATAGGCGATCTCGACATAGAGCGCCGCACCCAGCACCGAAAAGCCCGCGATCAGCATGATGAACACCGCCGGCCCATCGGCCGAATCGGCGAAGCTGAAGTCCAGCCCGCAGGCCGCGCAGCGCGGGCGCACCTTCAGGAAGCCCTCGAACAGCTTGCCCTCGCCACAGCGGGGGCAGCGCCCGGCGAGGCCGGTCTTGTAGGGCGAGGGCAGGTGGACGTGATCGTCGGCCATGGCGGCCTCCTGGAGTGTCATGCCAGAGCACGACGACACCGGTCAAAAACGCGACCGTCATCCTGGACAAGCCGCGAAGCGGCGCAGGCAGGGATCCATCATCGGGCGACGCCCTGCCCGATGATGGATCCCGGGACGACCTGCGGTCGCCCAGGATGACGACGTGGTTCAACGCGAAATCATCAGCTCTAGAAAGCGCAAAGGCGGCCGCGAGGCCGCCTTTGCCGTTGCGATGTCGTTGCAGCTCAGTGCGCGCCGGGCGTGCCGGCCGCCCAGACATAGATCGCGGCGAACAGGAACAGCCAGACCACGTCGACGAAATGCCAGTACCAGGCTGCGAACTCGAAGCCGAGATGCTGGGCCGGCTTGAAGTGGCCGAGATAGACCCGGTACAGGCAGACCGCCAGGAAGATCGTGCCGATCACCACATGCGCGCCGTGGAAGCCGGTCGCCATGAAGAAGGTCGCGCCATAGATATGGCCGGCGAAGGCGAAGGAGGCGTGCGAGTATTCGTAGATCTGGCAGATCGTGAACAGCACGCCGAGAATGACGGTCAGCCACAGCGCCTGCTTCAGCCCAGCCCGGTCGTTATGGATCAGGGCGTGGTGGGCCCAGGTCACGGTCGTGCCCGAGGTCAGCAGGATCAGCGTGTTGAGCAGCGGCAGGTGCCAGGGATCGAAGGTCTGGATGCCGGTCGGGGGCCAGACGCCGCCGGTGAATTCCTTGCGGGTGTAGTTGATCGCCTCGCCGGCGAACAGGCTGGCGTCGAAGAAGGCCCAGAACCAGGCGACGAAGAACATCACCTCGGAGGCGATGAACATCAGCATGCCGTAGCGGTGATGCATCTGCACGACGCGGGTGTGGTGGCCCTCATGCTCGGCCTCGCGCACCACATCCATCCACCAAGCGAGGAAGGTGTAGAGCACGCCGAGCGTGCCGATCCCGAAGACGAGCGGGCCGAGCTTCATGCCGCCCAGTTCCATCGCCTTCATCCACATCACGGCGCCGGTCGCCATGATCGTCGCGCTGGCCGAGCCGACGAGCGGCCACGGGCTCGGATCGACGAGGTGGTAGTCGTGGTTCTTGGTGTTGGCCCCGGCCATCGTGATCAGTCTCCGCGTCCGACTATGTAGCGCTCGTTTCCGGCGCCGATCTCTACAGGTTCGATTTGCCCGCGTCACCCTCGACGGGGGCTGCTGCACCCTGGGCGAGGGGCTGCCCGCCCTTCGAGGCAAAATAGGTATAGGACAAGGTCACCGCCTTGAGCCCGTCGAGTTCGCGCTTATCGGCGATTTCGGGGTCGATGTAGAACACCACCGGGGCCTCCAGGCTCTCGCCGGGCTGCAGCGTATGCTCGGTGAAGCAGAAGCACTGGATCTTGACGAAGAAGGCAGCGCCCTTGTCGGGCGCGATGTTGTAGCTCGCGATGCCGGTCGAGGGCCGGTCGGTGCGGTTGGTGATCTTGTAGAACACCGTCTTGGTCTCGCCGACGCGCAGGGTGACCTCGGGGCTTTCGGCCTCGAACTTCCAGCCCAGATTGGGCGCGACATTGGCGTCGAACCGCACCGACATCGTCCGGTCCAGGATCGTGCTGGCGCCGGCCGTCCCGACCATGGGCGTGCCGCCGAAGCCCGTCACGCGGCAGAACATGTCGTAGAGCGGCACAGCGGCGAAGGACAGGCCGGTCATGCCCATCACGACGCCGAGGCACACCAGCACGGTGCGGCTGTTCTTGTGAGACCGCCCCTGCGGCGGCGTCGGTGCGGTTTTCGCAGATATGTCCATCACAGCGGCCTGTTGAGGATGGCGGGACCCGTCTTGACCAACGTTACGATGAAGAAAAACACCACGAGCCCACCGAGCACGAGTGCGAGTGCGATCGAACGACGGCGGCGGCGCGCCATGTCCTCCGGCGAGAAGGCTGCGGGGACGATGGGCTGCTTGACGGGTTCGGTCATCCGATCACCTTGGGCAGCGCCCACATCAGGCCGAGGCCGTTCTCGACCAGCAGGACGGCAAAGAGACCGAACAGATACAGGATCGAAAAGCCGAACAGGCGGTAGCAGGCCTTGGTCGCGGCCTCGCCCTCGGTCGTCCGCCAGACGCGAATGGAGAGCGCGATCATCACCAGCCCGGTCGCGATCGAGACGATGAGATAGGCCAGCCCGCCAAAGCCCATCAGGGCGGGCAGCACGGCGACCGGGGCCATCGCCAGCGTGTACAGCACGATCTGGCGGCGCGTCGCGGCGGGGCCTGCGGCGTTGGGCATCATCGGGATGCCGGCGCGGCCGTAATCGGCCGCCTTGACCAGCGCCAGCGCCCAGAAATGCGGCGGCGTCCACAGGAAGATGATCGCAAACAGCACGATCGAATGAATGCCGAGATCGCCGGTGACGACCGCCTCGCCGATCATCGGCGGAAAGGCGCCCGCCGCACCGCCGATGACGATGTTCTGCGGCGTCCAGCGCTTCAGCCACATCGAATAGACCACGGCGTAGAAGAAGATCGTGAAGGCGAGCATCGCTGCCGAGAGCAGATTGGCGACCAGCCCCAGCACGATCACCGACCCGACCGACAGCGTCAGCCCGAAGGCGAGCGCCTCCGAGGGCAGCACGCGGCCCGCCGGAATCGGGCGCTTGGCGGTGCGGCTCATCAACTGGTCGATGTCGGCGTCGTACCACATGTTGAGGCAGCCCGACGCGCCGGCGCCTACGGCGATCGCCAGCAGGGCCGCGAATGCGATCACCGGATGCACCGAGCCCGGCGCGGTCGCCATGCCGGCCATCGCCGTGATCACGACCAGCGACATCACGCGCGGCTTGAGCAGCGCAAAGAAATCGCGCGCCTCCCCGGTGGAGGTCAGCGTGGCGCTATCGGTCTGGGTGTCGAAAGCAGCAGACATCGGCTTTGTGGTCTCGATTCCCGTCAACGCGTCGGATGCGCGTTCCGGTCAGGTTCAGCGGCATTGGCCGCCCGTCTCCGGAACGCCTGCGCGAGGCGCTCGGGGGAGGGGCGGCGGCGGGCCCTGGGGCCCGCCGCCTGTAACGATCAGTGGTCCGAGCCGGCGATGCGCGGCAGCGTCTCGAACTGGTGGAAGGGCGGCGGCGAGGACAGCGTCCACTCCAGCGTGGTGGCGCCTTCGCCCCAGGGATTGTCGCCGGCGAGTTCCTTGCGGGTGAAGGCGACATAGAGACCGTAGAAGAAGATCAGCAGGCCGCCGGCGAAGATGTAGGAGCCGATCGACGACCAGTAGTGCCAGCCGGCGAAGGCGTCGGGATAGTCCACATAGTGACGCGGCATGCCGGCCAGCCCGAGGAAGTGCTGCGGGAAGAACAGCAGGTTCGAGCCGAAGAAGGCCACCCAGAAATGCAGCTTTCCGATCCAGTCCGGGATGATGTAGCCGCTCATCTTCGGGAACCAGTAGTAGAAGCCGGCGAAGATGCCGAACACGGCGCCCAGCGACAGCACGTAATGGAAATGCGCCACGACGTAGTAGGTCGCATGCAGCGAGCGGTCGACGCCGGCATTGGCCAGCACGACGCCGGTGACGCCGCCGACGGTGAACAGGAAGATGAAGCCAATCGCCCAGACCATCGGCGCGGTGAAGCGGATCGAGCCGCCCCACATCGTCGCGATCCAGGAGAAGATCTTGATGCCGGTCGGCACCGCGATGACCATCGTCGCGAACACGAAGTAGCGCTGCGTGTTGAGCGACAGGCCGGCGGTGTACATGTGGTGCGCCCACACGATGAAGCCGACGACGCCGATCGCCACCATGGCGTAGGCCATGCCGAGATAGCCGAAGATCGGCTTGCGCGAGAAGGTCGAGATGATGTGGCTGATGATGCCGAAGGCCGGCAGGATCATGATGTAGACTTCCGGGTGCCCGAAGAACCAGAACAGGTGCTGGTACAGGATCGGGTCGCCGCCGCCGGCCGGGTCGTAGAAGGTCGTGCCGAAATTGCGGTCGGTCAGCAGCATGGTGATCGCGCCCGCCAGAACCGGCAGCGCCAGCAGCAGCAGGAAGGCTGTCACCAGCACGCCCCAGGCGAACAGCGGCATCTTGTGCATGGTCATGCCGGGCGCGCGCATGTTCAGGATCGTGGTGATGAAGTTGATCGCGCCGAGGATCGAGGCCGCACCCGCCAGGTGCAGCGCGAAGATGCCGAAATCCACCGCCGGGCCCGGATGTCCGGAGGATGAGAAGGGCGGATAGATCGTCCAGCCGGTTCCGACGCCCTTGGCGCCCGGGGCGCCGTCCATGAACATCGACATGATCAGCAGGATGAAGGCGGCGACCGTCAGCCAGAACGAGACGTTGTTCATGCGCGGGAACGCCATGTCCGGCGCGCCGATCATCAGCGGCACGAACCAGTTGCCGAAGCCGCCGATGACGGCGGGCATGACCATGAAGAAGATCATGATCAGGCCGTGGCCGGTGACGAAGACGTTGTAGCTCTGGCCGTTGGCGAAGATCTGCAGGCCCGGCTGCTGCAACTCGATGCGCATCATGATCGAGAGGAAACCGCCGACCAGCCCCGCCACGATCGAGAAGATCAGGTAGAGCGTGCCGATATCCTTGTGGTTGGTCGACATCAGCCAACGGCGCCACCCGGTCGGGTGGGCATGTTCGGCGTCGTGATGTCCGTGGGCGGGAGCGTGCGGAGCCGCTGTTGCCATCGCCTTGGTCTCCTCGTGCGAAATCGGTTCGCGACAGTCAGTCAAATCGGGGTCGATGCGGGCATCGCCCGCATGATGGGAAGGCTACTGGCCGGCGACCGCGACCTTGCCGGCCGCGTCGCCGGCATTGGCGAATTTCTGCTTCGATTCGGCCAGCCACGCGGTGTAGCGCTCCTGGCTGACGACGCGGAAGGCGATCGGCATGTAGGCGTGATTCTGCCCGCAGATGAACGAGCACTGGCCGTAATAGATGCCTTCGCGATCGGCCTTGAACCAGGTTTCGTTCAGGCGGCCGGGGATGGCGTCGATCTTGATGCCGAAGGACGGCACGGTGAACTTGTGGATCACGTCGGCGGCGGTGACCTGGACGCGAACGATCTTGCCGACCGGCACCAGGGCCTCGTTGTCGACGGCGAGCAGGCGCGGCGCCTCGGCGGCGGCGATCCTGTTGCCCGCGATCGCCTCGGCGCGCTGCTTCTCGTCGAGCATCAGCGAATCGAAGGTGAAGGCGGCGCCGTCCTGCGGGTACTCATAGGACCAGTACCACTGCTTGCCGGTCACCTTCACGGTGATGTCGGCCTGCGGGATTTCGAGCTGGAGCTTGAGCAGCCGGAAGGACGGGATGGCGATCACCACGAGGATCAGCACCGGAACGACCGTCCAGGCAACCTCGAGCAGCGCGTTATGCGTTGTCTTCGACGGGGTCGGGTTGGCCTTCTCGTTGAAGCGCCAGGCCACATAGATCAGCAGCCCCAGCACGAAAATCGTGATCGCGAAGATGATGACGTTCAGCCAGTCGCTGAACCAGCGGATATAGGCGGCGACTTCGGTCGCGGCGCCCTGCAGGTTGAGCTGCCACGGGCTCGGCATGCCGGTCCCGGCGGTGGCGACGTCGGGAAGCAGCGTCGTCGCGCAGACGGCGAGGGCCGATGCGGCCACGGTGGCTAAGGTCCTGCTCATAAATCGCATCGATCCGACATAGCTCCTCATCACGTCGCGCCCGGGCAGTGTGCTTTGGCATCCCCCAGGATGTCCGTCGCCCGCTTCAACCCATGCACGACCATTGCGACCGCGAGGTCACCTTGCTCTTCGGGATTGCGATAAATCAAAGATCACGCTTGCGCCAGAGGGGCAATGCGAGGCGCCGACGCATCCTATGCGGCATAATCGCGCGAGATCGAGCCCGCCGCGACGGGTGACGAGAGGGCTGCGCCTTGACAGGGCGGAGCCTGCATGGTCCCAACGCAATCGATTGATCAGCCGCGGCGGGCTTCCCTTTGCGGGGTCGCCATGATGCCCCAATCCTCCTCATAGACATGCGAGGCGGGATATGGAGGCGGGCCCGGCATAAGGCCGCCGGTTTGGAGGAAACGCAGCGATGGGTAGGATCATCGGACCTGTCTGCGCCGCCGCGCTGTCGCTGGCCGCCATGGGCATGACGGCCGGCACGGCGCTGGCGCAGGGCGCCGTCAAGTCGACGCATGGCGACTGGCAGATGCGCTGCGAGGTGCCGCCCGGCGCCAAGACCGAGCAATGCGCGCTCGTCCAGAACGTCGCGGCCGAGGACCGGCCTAACCTGACGCTGCTCGTGATCGTGCTCAAGACCGCCGATCAGAAGAGCCGGCTCCTGCGCGTGGTCGCCCCGCTCGGCGTGCTGCTGCCGTCGGGGCTCGGCCTCAAGATCGACGACAAGGACATCGGCCGCGCCGGCTTCGTGCGCTGCCTGACCACCGGCTGCGTCGCCGAGGTGGTGATGGACGACACGCTGCTCGGGCAGCTCAAGGGCGGCAAGAGCGCCACCTTCATCGTGTTTCAGACGCCGGAAGAGGGGGTGGGCGTTCCCGTCTCCCTCAACGGCTTTGGCCCCGGCGTGGAGACCCTGCCGTGAGTGATGCGCTTTTTCGTCGGCCCAGCCTGCTGGCCGTCCCTTTCCTCTGCCTCGGCCTCGCCGGCTGCGGTTCCTCGGGCTCGTCCTCGGGACAGCCGAGCGCGATGCAGACCTTCGGCAACGTCGTGATGTTCCAGTCGACGACGCCTCCGCCGGCCGACCAGTTGCCGAAGGACGAGGAGGATGAGCGCCTGATCTGCCCGGAGGTGGTCATCGCCGATGGCGGCGCCGCGGTGCGAGCCCAGTCCGGCCAGGACAGTGGCGGCCTGCGCCACCAGATCTCGATCCTGAACGTCGCGCGCGAATGCACGCCCACCGGCAATGGCGGCTATCGCCTCAAGGTCGGCGTCGAAGGCCGCATCCTGCTCGGCCCCGCCGGCGGCCCCGGCACCTATGGCGCGACGCTGACGACGCTCGTCACCCGCGGCACGACGCAGATCGCCCGCCGCAGCGCGCGCGTCGGCGGCACGGTCGCATCGGGGCAGGGCGGCACCGATTTCTCGCATGTCGAGGACGGCATCGTGGTCCCCGCCGGTCGCGGCGAGGTCGAGATCATCGTCGGCCTCGGCGCTGGCGCGGCCATGCCGGCGCGTCGGCGCTGAGCGGCGGAAAGCCGCGGCAAGACCTGATTGCCTCCCACCGCAAGCGGGGGAGGGAGTTCGAAGCCTGCGCCGCAAAGAGTCGCGCGGGTTGCCTGTTAAGAAGGCAGCGCCGCGATTGACTTGGGCGGGGCGTCTAGTATCTCTGCCCCCAGCCGCAACATCCCCGCGGGAGAGACCGGGACTGGTTCAGGCCAGACTCGGCGCCGAAGGCGCAACCGCCCCGGAAACGCTCAGGCAAACGGACCGCGTGGGAACTGGCACTCTGGAAAGCGGCGGGAGAAATCCCGTCCACCGACGGGTGTAACCTGTCCGGCGCCACCATGCCGGCTCGGGGAAATCTCTCAGGTTCCAAGACAGAGGGGGCGCGTTCCGGACACATCCGTCCGGGGCTTGCGCTCGACTCTGGAAGGGGCCGTCGATGGATGCCGCTGTTGCCGATGCCGGGGCTTCGCCCGAGGCCATCGTACTCAAGACCCCCCTCCATGCCCGCCATGTCGCGCTCGGCGCCCGCATGGTGCCCTTCGCCGGCTACGACATGCCGGTGCAGTACCCCACTGGCATCCTGACCGAGCATAACTGGACCCGCGAGAAGGCCGGCCTCTTCGACGTCTCGCATATGGGCCAGTGCTTCCTGGTCGGGCCTGATCACGAGACCACGGCGCGCGCCCTCGAGGCGCTGATTCCCGCCGATATCGTCAATCTCGCGCCGGGCAAGCAGCGCTATTCGCAGCTCCTGAACGAGGAGGGCGGCATTCTCGACGATCTGATGGTGACGCGCTCGATCGATCCCGACGAGGACGGCGCGCTCTATCTCGTCGTCAACGCCGCCTGCAAGACGGACGACTACGCCCATATCGAGGCGCGCCTGCCGGCAAACGTGAAGCTGATCCGGGCCGAGCATCGCGGCCTGATCGCAATCCAGGGCCCGGCGGCCGAAGCGGCGCTGGCCGCGATTGCCCCCGAGGCCCGCGAGATGGCCTTCATGACCTCGCGCACGATGAAGGTCGCGGGCATCAAGGCCAATGTCAGCCGCTCCGGCTACACCGGCGAGGATGGCTACGAGATTTCGGCGGCCGCCTCGAAGATCGGCGAGATCTGGGACACGCTGCTGCTCGACGCCACCGTCAAGCCGATCGGCCTCGGTGCGCGTGATTCGCTGCGGCTGGAAGCCGGCCTGTGCCTCTACGGGCACGACATCGACACAACGACATCCCCGGTCGAGGCCGCGCTGACCTGGTCGATCCAGAAGCGCCGGCGCGAGGAAGGCGGCTTCCCCGGCGCCGCCCGCATCCAGCGCGAATTTGCCGAGGGCGTCGGGCGCGTCCGCGTCGGCCTGCTGCCGGAAGGCCGGGCTCCCGCTCGCGAGGGCGCCGAGATTGCCACCCCCGAGGGCGAGATCGTCGGCAAGGTAACCTCCGGCGGCTTCGGGCCGACGCTGAACGCCCCCTGCGCCATGGGCTATGTCGCCAAGGCCCACAGCGCGCCGGGCACCCCGCTCCACCTGATCGTGCGCGGCAAGCCCCTGCCGGCCGTCGTGGCGGCGATGCCCTTCGTCCCCAACGGCTACAAGCGCTGAACCTCATCCCGTTTTCTGTTTCCGGAGACTGAACTCATGTCCGAGACCCGCTACACCAAGGACCACGAATACATCCGCATCGAGGGCGATACCGGCATCGTCGGCATCACCGACTTCGCCCAGGGCCAACTCGGCGACGTTGTCTTCGTCGAGCTTCCCGCGCTCGGCAAGGCCGTCTCCAAGGGCGGTGAGGCGGCCGTGGTCGAGAGCGTCAAGGCGGCCTCTGAGGTCTACGCGCCGGTCTCCGGCGAGGTCGTGGCGGTGAACAGCGAGCTCGAGGGCGCGCCCGGCACGGTCAACGAGGATCCCTCCGGCAAGGGCTGGTTCCTGAAGCTCAAGCTCAAGGACGCAGCCGAGCTGGAGGGCCTGATGAGCGAGGCCGAGTACCAGAACTACCTCAAGACGCTGTGAGCCGAACCGCCCCGTCATCCCGGGACAAGCCCGGGATGACGGGGAGCGTTGAACCGACACGGGCGCCCCAAAACCGACAACGGACATTTCCCATGCGCTATCTCCCCCTGACCGACACCGACCGCGAGGACATGCTCGCCCGCATCGGCGTCGCGGATGTCGATGCCCTGTTCTCCGACGTGCCGGCCGACAAGCTGCTGAAGGCGCCCGTCGATCTGCCGCGCGCCAGGGGTGAACTCGAGGTCGAGCGCATCATGGCGAAGATGTCGGCCCGCAACGTCGCGGCCTCCTCGGTGCCCTTCTTCGTCGGCGCCGGTGCCTACAAGCACCATGTCCCGGCGACGGTGGACCATCTGATCCAGCGCTCGGAATTCCTGACCAGCTACACGCCCTACCAGCCCGAGATCGCGCAGGGCACGCTGCAATATCTCTTCGAGTTCCAGACGCAGGTCGCGGCGCTGACCGGCATGGATGTCGCCAACGCCTCGATGTATGACGGCTCGACCGGCACCGGCGAGGCCGTGCTGATGGCGCACCGGGTCACGCGGCGCAAGAAGGCGGTTCTGTCGGGCGGCCTGCACCCGCATTACGCGCAGGTCGTGCGCACCCTCTCCGAGATGGCCAATGATCAGGTCGTCACGATGTCGCCGGACGTCGCGGCCAGCGAGGACATCCTCGCCCAGATCGACGACGAGACTTCCTGCGTCGTCGTCCAGAATCCCGATGTCTTCGGCAATCTGCGCGACCTGAAGCCGATCGCCGCCAAGGCCCATGCCCATGGCGCGCTGCTGATCGCGGTCTTCACCGAGGTCGTCTCGCTGGGCGCCATCGTGCCGCCGGGCGCGCAGGACGCCGACATTGTCGTCGGCGAGGGCCAGTCGATCGGCAACGCCCTGAACTTCGGCGGCCCCTATGTCGGGCTCTTCGCCGCCAAGTCGAAATACATCCGCCAGATGCCGGGCCGTCTCTGCGGCGAGACGGTCGATGCCGCCGGCCAGCGCGGCTTCGTGCTGACGCTCTCGACGCGCGAGCAGCATATCCGCCGCGACAAGGCGACCTCGAACATCTGCACCAATTCCGGGCTCTGCTGCCTGGCCTTCACCATCCACATGACGCTGCTCGGCCAGGCGGGACTGGAACGCCTCGCCCAGGTCAACCACGCCAATGCCGTGGCGCTCGCCGACGCGCTGGCGGGCGTGAAGGGTGTCACCGTGCTCAACGAGAGCTTCTTCAACGAGTTCACCGTGAAGCTGCCCAGGCCCGCGGCCGACGTGGTCGAGGCGCTCGCGGCGAAGGGCATTCTCGGCGGCGTCCCGGTCTCGCGCCTGCTGCCGCAGGCGGGGCTCGACGACCTGCTCCTGGTCGCTTCGACCGAAGTCAACACGAACGAGGATCGGGCGGCCTTCGTGGCGGCGCTCGCGGAGGTGCTGTGATGCTGAACCGTCAGGGACGTCCCACCCAGGGCACCGTGTCCGCCCATGAGCCGCATGCGACCTTCACCGGCAACCGCGCGCTGCAGCAGATCGAGCCGCTGATCTTCGAGATCGGCCATCCCGAGACGACCGGCGTCGACATCGACGCGCCCGCGCCGTTCAAGTCGCGCCTCGGTGCCCATGCGCGCCAGGGCGAGATCGGCCTGCCCGGCCTCTCCGAGCCCGAGACGATGCGCCACTATGTGCGCCTCAGCCAGAAGAACTACGGCATCGACACCGGGCTCTTCCCGCTCGGCTCCTGCACGATGAAGCACAATGCCCGCCTCAACGAAAAGACGGCGCGGATGCCCGGCTTTTCCGACGTGCACCCGCTCCAGCCGGTTTCGACCGTGCCGGGCGCGCTCGAGGTGATGCTCGAACTCTCGCGCTATCTGATGACGCTGACCGGCATGCCGGCTGTCGCCCTGTCGCCGAAGGCCGGTGCTCATGGCGAGGCCTGCGGCATGATGGCGATCAAGGCCGCCATCGCCGCCAAGGGCGAGGGCGCGACGCGCAATGTCGTGCTCGTCCCCGAATCGGCGCATGGCACCAACCCGGCGACCGCGGCCCTGATCGGTTTCTCGGTGCGCTCGGTTCCCGCGCTGCCCGACGGCACCGTCGCGGTCGAGGACGTCAAGGCGCTGCTCGGCCCCGACATCGCCGCGATCATGCTGACCAACCCCAACACCTGCGGCATCTTCGAGCCGCAGATCGTCGAGATCGCCGCCGCGATGCATGAGGCCGGCGCGTACTTCTACTGCGACGGCGCCAATTTCAACGCCATCGTCGGCAAGGCCCGGCCGGGTGATCTCGGCGTCGACGCCATGCACATCAACCTGCACAAGACTTTCTCGACGCCCCATGGCGGCGGCGGCCCGGGCTCGGGCCCGGTCGTGCTGTCGGAGCGGCTGGCGCCCTTCGCGCCGGTGCCCTTCATCCATGTTGAGGGCGGCAAGCCGCGTCTGATCGAGAACGCCGCCGACGCGCCCGCTGGCAACCAGCCCTTCGGCCGCATGACCGCCTTCCATGGCCAGATGGGCATGTATGTCCGCGCGCTCACCTACATGCTCAGCCATGGTTCGGACGGCATGAAGCAGGCCTCCGAGGACGCGGTGCTGAACGCCAACTACATCCGCGCCGGCCTCTCGGACCTGATGTCGCTGCCTTATCCCGACCACCCCTCGATGCACGAGGCGCTGTTCGACGATGAGTGGCTGAAGGGCACCGGCGTCACCACGCTCGATTTCGCCAAGGCGATGATCGACGAGGGCTATCACCCGATGACGGTGTATTTCCCGCTCGTCGTCCACGGCGCCATGCTGATCGAGCCGACCGAGTCGGAATCGAAGGCCTCGCTCGACCTGTTCATCGCGACGCTGCGCGACCTCGCCATGGCCGCCAAGGGCAACGACAAGGTCCGCTTCACCGGTGCCCCGCACCACGCCCCGCTGCGCCGCCTCGACGAGACCAGGGCCGCGCGCCAGCCGGTGCTGAAATGGGTGCCGCCGGCGCCGCTGGCGGAGGCGGCGGAGTAGTCGTTGACGATCATTGCTGGCGGCCCAAGCCGCCAGCAACAGTCCGTTACCGAAATCCTCAGCACGCCTTAAGCCTTCCTTGACCATGCGCGAGGGATGCTTCCGCTATGCGTCTGTGACGCTGTGTGGGATCACGTCCATGTCCGTGCGTTTCGTCAAAGCCTCCGTCGCTGCCCTGGCCCTTCTGCTCGGCGGCGTGGGAGCGCGGGCCAACGAGCCCAGCTACGGCCCCAACACCTATGATCGCACCCTCGAGGCGCTGATCGCGCATGAGGATATCGCCGTCCGCGGCGGCTGGCCCAAGGTGCCCGCCGGCATCACCGCGCTGAAGCCGGACGCTCAGGGGCCCGAGGTCGCGGCGCTGAAGCAGCGCCTGGTGCTGAGCGGCGATCTGCCCGCCGACGCGCTGCCGGGTGACGTCTACGACGCGAACGTCGTCGCGGCCGTGAAGCGCTTCCAGGTCCGGCACGGCCTGTCGGATCTCGGCACCGTCGGCCGTCTCACGCTGAAGGCGATGAACACGCCGGTCGAGGTCCGCCTCAACCAGCTCACCGCCACGCTGGAGCGGCTCAAGGGCAATGGCTTCTCCTTCGCCGAGCGCTATGTCGTGGTCAACATCCCCGGCGCCAGCGTCGAGGCGGTGGAGAACGGCATGGTCCAGCGCCGCCATCTGGCCATCGTCGGCCGGCCGGACCGGCCGTCGCCGGTGCTTCAGGCCAACATCACCTCGGTCAATCTCAACCCGACCTGGACGGTGCCGACCTCGATCGTGAAGGCCGACATCATCCCGCACATGCGCAAGGATCCCGGCTTCCTGGCGAAGTCGCATATGCGCCTGCTCGGGGCCGAAAACCGCGAGATCGACCCGGCCACCGTCAACTGGGCGAGCCTGACCGCGCCCTATTTCACCGTGCGCCAGGACCCCGGCCCCGACAATTCGCTCGGCCAGATGAAGATCGACATGCCCAATACGGAAGCCGTCTATCTCCACGACACGCCGAAGCAATCGCTGTTCCGCAACGATGTCCGCTTCAACTCGTCGGGCTGCGCCCGCGTCGAGGGCGTGCGCGATCTCGGCGCCTGGCTGTTGGAGGGCACCGAATGGACCACGCCGGCGCTGGAGGCCGAGATTGCCAAGGGCGAGCGCAAGAACATCCCCTTGAAGAAGTCCGTGCCCGTGGCCTGGGTCTATCTCACCGGCTGGCAGGGGGCCGATGGGCTAGTCCAGTTCCGCGAGGACATCTACGGGCTCGACACGCCGCAGGGCATCGTCACCTCGACCATTCCCGCCCGCAAGCCCAAGCCGAAGCTGATCGGCACCGGCGAGCCGAAGCCCGCCCCGCGCGCCCCGTCGAAGACCGCCGCGAACTGACGAGCCCGAAACTGACGGCTGTGTCGCCGTCACGGCGGCCTTCTCCAGAGCGCATTGATCCGGAAACGCTCCGGCGTCGGTGAGAACGAAAAACGGCGCGACCCGATGGTCGCGCCGTTGATCGACTTTATGGTGTCCGAGACACCGGTGCTGGCGCGCTCAGTTCAGCTTGGCCTTGACCTCGTCGAGGCCGGTGGCGAACAGCGCGTCGCCGGCCTTGCCGCCGACCTGGGCGCGTATGATGATTTCCGCAGCCTTCGTCGCAGCCTCGGCGGCGGCGGCGCGAACATCGGCCTCGGCCTGGCTTTCGGCCTGCGCGATCTTCTCCTGCGCCGATTTCGTCCGGCGGGTGACGAAGTCGTTCAGCTTGGCTTCCGCCTCGGCAGCGAGGCGCTGGGCCTCCTCACCGGCGGCCGCGATGATCGAGGCGGCTTCGGTTTCGGCGGCCTTGCGCTTGGCCTCGTACTCCGCCAGCAGCTTCTCCGCTTCCATGCGCAAGCGACGCGCCTCGGCGAGCTCCTGCGCGACCTTCTCGCCGCGCCCGTCGAGCGCGGCGATGATCGCCTTCGGCACACCGAAATAGGTCAGGATGCCGAGGAAGATGAAAAACGAGACGCCAACCCAGAAAGTATCCATCGGTCTTCTCCTCAGCCGCGCGCCAGAACCTGATCGACCGCCTCGGACGCCTCAGTGGCGCTCGGGGTCTGGCCGGTCAGCTTGGTGACGATCGCGACCGCGACCTCGCTGCCGAGACCGCGAACATTGGTCATGGCGCTGGTCTTGGTGGCAGCGATGGTGGCTTCGGCCTGGGCCAGCTTGGCGGCGAGTTCGCCCTCGACGGTGTGGCGGCGGGCGTCTGACGCCTTGGTGCTGGTGTCGCGCGCAGCCTGGGCGATGCCCTGGGCGTTCTTGCGGGCCTCTGTCAGAGCCGTCTCATAGGCGAGGGCGGTCGCTTCCGCCTTGGCCTGCATCTGCGCGGCATTGTCGAGATCGCGCGCGATGGTGGCCGCTCTCTCGCTGAGGATCGCGCCGACGCGCGGCAGGGCGATGTTCGACATCAGCCAGTAGAGCGTGCCGAAGGTGATGGCGAGCCAGAACAACTGGCCCGAGAAGGTCGCGACGTCGAAGGGAGGGAACGCGGCCTTTTCGCCGCTCAGGGGCGGCGTCGCGGCGGCTGCTGCGCCTGCCACGAGCGTGGAGGTCAGCACCGAAGCGATGAAGCCGGCCCAACCTTGCCTGACGGACCGTGAAGATCGAACCGGCATGGGCTGCCTTTCAGCGAAGGAAAATCGATAGTCGCGCCCGAGCCCGCAGTTGCGGGCATTCGGGCGCGACGGGAAGCCGGTGGTCGAGACGCGTCAGACCACGAAGAGCAGGACGAGCGCGACGACGAAGGCGAAAATGCCCAGGCCTTCGGCAAGCGCCGCGCCGATGAAGGCGCGCGGGAACTGGCCGTCGGCGGCCGAGGGGTTGCGCAGGGCGCCCGAGAGGAAGTTGCCGAAAATGGTGCCGACGCCGATGGCGGCGAGGCCCATGCCGAGCGAGGCGAGGCCAGCGCCGATGTACTTGGCTGCAACGGGATCCATGGTCTTTCTCCAGTGTGAAAAGGTGATGGCGGGTGGGATGGTCTCGCGAACTCTGCCTGGCTCAGTGGCCGGGGTGCAGAGCGTCGTTGAGATAGACGCAGGTCAGGATCGCGAAGACGTAGGCCTGCAGGAAGGCAACGAGGAATTCGAGCGCGGTCAGAGCCACCGCCAGCAGCAGCGGCAGCGGCGCGATGATCGTCGCCGCACCGCCTGCGGCGATCAGCGCCACGACGAAGCCGCCGAAGACCTTGAGGGCGATGTGGCCGGCCAGCATGTTGCCGAACAGGCGCAAGGAGAGCGAGATCGGCCGCGAGACGAAGGAGACGGCCTCGATCAGCACCATGAAGGGCAGAAGCCAGCCCGGTACGCCAGACGGCACGAACAGGCCGAAGAAATGGCTGCCATGCTTGATGATGCCGTAGACCAGCACGGTGCCGATCACCAGGAACGCGAACGCCGCGGTGACGATGATATGGCTCGTCACCGTGAACGAGCCGGGGATCATGCCCAGCATGTTGCCGGCCAGAACGAACATGAACAGCGAGAACACCAGCGGGAAGAAGACCATGCCTTCCCGGCCCATCACGCCCGTGACGGTGGAGGCGACGAATTCATAGGTCATCTCGGCGAGCGACTGAAGCCGGCCGGGGACGACCGAACGCTGGCTCGAGCCATAGACCATGATGGCCGAGACCACGGCGACGACGCAGACCATCAGCAGCGACGCATTGGTGAAGGAGAGGTCGAGGCCGAACGGCCGCAAGCCGATGATCGGCTTGATCTCGAATTGGTGGATCGGATCGATTCCGCCGCCAGCCGCCATAATTCTCCAGCCCCTTGTCGTGCGGCCTATCGGCCGCCAGCCTCGGTCAGTCTTTCGGTGCGCTGTCCTTCGACCCGGAGGTCGGACGCGAACCGAGCCGATAGACGGAACGCAACCCGGCCATGGCGCCGATCACCAGAAAGATGATCAGCAGGAACGGAGACGTTCCCAGCCACCGGTCTGCGAGGATCCCGATCAGGGCGCCTGCGATGATGCCGCCTGCAAGATCCGTCGCGGCGCGAAAGCCTGAAGACATCGCGCCCGCAAGGGCGCCGTCCTGTCCAGCCGGGCTCGCGCCCGGCTTTTCGTTCCCGTCCGTACGCCCGAGAGCAGCCTTCAGGGAACCCAGTCTTGCGCGCAACTCCGTGTCTGAGGCGTTTTTATCGGGTTCGGACATGGCAGCAGTTCCTTGTGTGATCGTGAAATGGCCACGATCCTGCAAAAAACCACACGATCCCTGTTCGAGCCCGCGCATCGAGCCGTCGTCAGCACGGCCTCCTTTATTGCCCGCTCCCGGCGCTGTCAAGGCAGGTTAATGTCGCCTAACGTATTGGAATGTCTATAAATTCGGCTTAACTGCGACATTCTTGCCGCACTGCGAAGACGATTGTGGCGCTTTTTCAGCGGCTCAGACCGCCTCGCGGATGCGCTCGGCCGTCGCGAGATCGACCGAGACCATCTGGCTGACGCCGCGCTCGGCCATGGTGACCCCGAAGAGACGGTCCATCCGGGCCATGGTGATCGGGTTGTGGGTGATCAGGATGAAGCGCGTCTGCGTGTCGCGCGCCATTTCGTCGAGCAGGTTGCAGTAGCGTTCGACATTGGCGTCGTCGAGCGGGGCGTCGACCTCGTCGAGCACGCAGATCGGCGACGGGTTGGTCAGGAACACCGCGAAGATCAGCGCGATCGCGGTGAGCGCCTGCTCCCCGCCCGAGAGCAGCGTCATCACCTGCGGCTTCTTGCCGGGCGGGCGGGCGAAGATCTCGAGCCCGGCATCGAGCGGGTCCTCGGCGTCGACCAGCTTCAGCTCGGCGGTGCCACCGCCAAACAGCACGCCAAACAGCCGCTGGAACTGTGCGTTGACGATCTCGAAGGCGGCCAGCAGCCTTTCGCGGCCCTCGCGGTTGAGCGCGCCGATCGCCTGCCGCAGCCGGCGGATGGCCTCGCTCAGATCGTCGCGCTCGGCGGTGAGCGCCTCGCGCTTGGCCTTGATCGCCGTCAGCTCGTCCTCGGCCCGCAGATTGACCGCGCCGAGCCGCTCGCGCTCGGCCTTGAGCCCCGAAAGGCGCCGCTCGACGCCGTCGGGCTCGGGCGGCGTGTCGCCGGCTTTCAGGCCTGCCATCGCGCTGAGGCCGTCGAGCCCGGTTTCCAGCCCGTCCTCGATCTGCCGTGTCACATCCGCGACGCGCTGGCGCGCCGCATCGCGCCTCGCCTCGGCGGCGGCCCGGACTTCGCGGGCGCCGGCCAGCCCGTCGAGCGCGATCCGCGCCTGGCGGTCGGCCTCAGCCAGCGCCGCCTCGCCGACTGCCAGCCGGTCGGCCGCCGCGCGCCGCGCCGCCTCCGCAGTCTCGATCTCCGCGACGAGCCGGCGCCTTTCGGTGAGAAAGCTGTCGGGCGCTTCCTGCAGCGCCCGCTGCTCGGCGGCGACCGTCTCGATCCGGCTGCGCGTCTCGTCGGCGGTCTGGCTGCTGCGCGCCGCCCGTTCTCGCCAGGCGGCCATGTCGGTTGCGATCGCGCTGCGGCGCTGCGCCCGCAACTCCGCCTCGCGCGACAGGGTCTGCACCCGCGCCCGCGCATCCGAGGCTGCGATGCGTTGCTCGCCGAGCGCCACGCGTGCCGTCAGCAGCGTGCTGTCCAGCTCGGCCGAGGGCGGCAGGGCGGCCACCGCCTGCGACTGGGTGGCAGCTTGTGCCGAAGCCTCAGCGATGGAGCGGCCGAGGCGCTCGATCGCCTCGGTCAGGGCCGAGCGCCGTGCGGCCGTCTCGGCCGCCTTGCGTTCGGCCGCGGCGAGTTGCTCGCGTGACTGGTCGAGCGTCCGCCGGGCCAGCCGCGCAACCTCCAGCGCCGCAGCCTCGGCCTGGCCGGCCGCCTTGGCGTCGCGCGTTGCGGCATCGAGCGCGTCGCGGGCCGCTTCGGCGGCCTCCTGAGCGGCCTGGGCCTCGCGCTCAAGATCGTCGAGCCGGTTCTTCTCGGCCAGACGGCGCGCGGCGGGCGACGGCGCCTCGGCCGCGCCGGTGAAACCGTCCCAGCGCCAGACGTCGCCCTCGCGCGACACCAGCCGCTGCCCGGGCTGAAGCGCCGCACGCAGGCGGGGGCCGTCCATGCGGGAGACGACGCCGATCTGCGCCAGCCGCCGACGCAGCGCTGCGGGCCCGCGCACATGCGCGGCCAGGGGCTGCACGCCCGCGGGCAAGGCGGGATCATCGGCGCCGGGGCCGGTATCGTGCCAATGGCTGGGTGCGGCGGTGTCCGTCGCCGCGTCGAGATCATCGCCCAGCGCCGCCCCGAGCGCGATCTCGAAGCCCTTGGCCACGGTCACCGCATCGAGGATCGCCGGCCAGCGCCCGCCGCCGGTCGGCGCGAGCAGCTTTTTCAGCGTCCGGATCTCGGTTTCGAGCCGCTGCGCCAGGCGGTCGGCCTCGGCGAGCGGCGCGCGCAGCTGCGTCTCGCGCTCGCGGGCGGTGGCCAGGGCTGTCCGGGCTGCAGCCGCGCCGGCATCGGCCTCGCGCATGGCGCTCTCGCCGGCCGCGAGCGCGCCACGCAAGCCGTCCAGCGGCACGGCGGCGCTGCCGGCGTCCAGCGCCGCCTGGTCGCGCAGCAGGCGCTCGCGCTCGGAGGCCGCACGGGTCTCGCGCTCCTGCGTCTCGCGCAACGCCCGCTCGAGCGCGCCGCGTCGCGCGCCGAGCTCGGACAGGGCCGCCTGCGCCGCGCCATGTGCGGCCTCCGCAGCGGCCAGCGCCGTTTCGGCCTGCGCCAGCGTGGCGGTCGCGGCTTCGGCGCTCCCGGCCGCGCCCTCGCCGTCGCGGGCGAGTGCCGCATCCTCCTGGGCCAGGCGCGCCAGACTCTCGCTGGCGTCGCGCGCCAGGCTGTCCTGCCGGGCGAGATCGCCCTGCAATTCGGCCAGCCGCCGGCCCAGTTCCTCCATGCGCTGCTTGGCGCGCCGGTTCTCCGCCTCCAGCTCGTCGAGCCCGCGCTTGAGCCGCACCAGCGCAGCGGCCGCCGCCGCCTCGCCGTCGCGCAGCGCCGGCAGCTCATGGGCAGCCACCGCCTGCCGCTTGGCGGCTTCCGCTTGGAGACCCGTCTGGTCGGCCACTGCGCGCTGCGCCGCATCGAGCGCCTGGCCCGCCTGCGCCTCCTGCAGCCGCGCCTCGTGATGGGAGATCAGCGCCAGCGTCGCCTCGGCCCGGCGGATGTCGGCGGCCAGGCTGCGATAGCGCGAGGCCTGCCGCGCCTGGCGCAGCAGCGCCTCGATCTGCCCGTCGATTTCGCCGAGCACGTCTTCCAGCCGCGTCAGGTTCTCTTCCGCGCCCTTCAGCCGCAGCTCCGCCTCATGGCGGCGGCTGTGGAGGCCGGCGATGCCGGCGGCGTCCTCGAGGATGCGCCGGCGCGATTGCGGCTTGGCGGAGATGATCTCGGCGATCTGGCCCTGCCGCACGAGCGCTGGCGAGCGCGCGCCCGTCGCCGCATCGGCGAAGAGCAGCTGCACGTCGCGCGCGCGGACCTCCTTGCCGTTGACGCGGTAGGTCGAACCTTCCTCCCGCTCGATCCGGCGGGTGACCTCGAGCACATCGGTCTCGTTGAAGGCGGCGGGCGCCTTGCGGTCGGCATTGTCGAGCGTCAGCGCGACCTCGGCCATGTTGCGGCCGGGGCGCTCGTTGGAACCGGCGAAGATGACGTCGTCCATCCCCGAGCCGCGCATGTTCTTGAACGAGCTTTCGCCCATCACCCAGCGCAGCGCTTCGACGAGGTTGGATTTGCCGCAGCCATTGGGGCCGACGACGCCGGTCAGCCCCGGCTCGATCAGGAATTCCGTCGGCTCGACGAAGGTCTTGAAGCCGGTGAGCTTGAGGCGCGTCAGCTGCATCGGCGCGCCCGGTCTTTGTCACCCTCCGCCGTCATCCCGGGCGATCGAAGATCGACCCGGGATCCATTCCGGAACGGTTCAGGCATGGATCCCGGATCGGCGCGGCTGCGCCGCTTGTCCGGGATGACCGCGCGGATGGTTGGAGGCCAGCCGCCCTCAGCCCGCCAGGAGCGGCTCGAGGATCTTGTCGAATTCGGCCATCGAGAGCGCACCTGAACGCTTCTGCCCGTTGATGAAGAAGGTCGGCGTGGAATCCACGCCGGCCTTGGCTCCACGATCCTTCACGACTGTGACGGCGTCATAGATATCCTGCCTTTTCAAGCAGGCTTCAAACGAATCCTGTGTGAAACCGGCCTGTTTGACCATGGTCGAGAGCGCGTCGACCGGCTTGTCGGTGAAAGCCCAGACCCGCTGCTGGGCGAACAGCAGATCGGTCATCGCGACATATTTGTCGTTGCCGTTGCAGCGCGCCAGCATGAAGCCGGCCGTCGCCAGCGGGTCGAGCGGGAATTCGCGCAGCGTGAAGCGCACCTTGCCGGTGTCGATGTACTTCGCCTTCAGCGCCGGCCAGGTGTCCTTGTGGAAGGTCGCGCAATGGCCGCAGGTCAGCGAGGCGTACTCGATGATCGTGACCTTCGCGTCGGCCGAGCCGATCCAGACATCGCCGAGCGGGCCGGGCGTGGCCAGATCGGCCTGGGCCCGCGCGGCGGGCGCGCCCAGCATCGCGGTGGCCGCGAGCCCGGCTGTCGCCGTCAGAAGCTGTCGCCTGTTCGTCATCGTCGCTGTTCCCGAGAAGTGCAGAGGTTTGGAAGTGCAGAGGCTTGAAAGCCGGCATGCGGTTGCGCGGACCATAGAGGCAGCGACGATTGTGGCAAGATCGTCACCGCGCAGGCGGCGCCCGCTCACGAAGCCGTGTCGATGGCGCGGCGCTTCGTGTTCTGGGCAACATGGACGCCAAGTCGCGCCAGCGCCGCCCGCAGATCCGGATCCGCGATTCCGGCGACCTGCTCGCCCACGCGCGCCGTAAGCGCCGGGTCGGGCGGCGGTGGGGCACGCCGGGGCGCCGGCGCCTCGACCGGGCCCTGCTTGAGCACGAGCTTGCCGACAGCACGCCAGCCGAGATGGGTGTTGACCCGCTCCAGCACGATCGGTGCGAGCTGCTGCATCTCGAGCGCGAACGCGCTTTCGACCCGCACCACCATCGTCGCTGGCTCGGAGGCTTCGCCCGGGGCGGGTCGGCGGCGCGGCCAGTCGATCTTCAGCGGCCGCGTCCGCGCCGCCAGGCGTTCGCCGACGATCTCCGGCCAGAGCGAGACCACGGCGCGCCCGGCAAAGCCCTGCGCGGCCAGCGCGGGCGCCAGCAGCGTGTCGATCAGATCGGCGAGGGGTTTGACGGCCATGAGTCATTCTGGGGCGGCGGGGCAGGGGGCGCAAGCCGGCCGGTCCGCCCGCTTGGTCAGCCGGCGGCGCGCTCGCGCCCGACCGAGAGCCGCTGCGGCGTCGCGCCCAGGCGCCCCGCCAGCGCATGGCCCTTGGGCAGGATCAGCCCCGGCCGCAGCCGGCGCGGCCCCAGCGACAGGCCCGCCCGCTCGCGCAGCGAGCCGGAGAGGCCGCGCAGCGGGATCAGCGCCGGCCGCTGCGGGGCGAGAATGAGATGGCGCTCGACCGCCTGCGCCCAATGCAGCTCCGGCACGTCGCCGGCTTCGAGCAGGAAGAGCCAGTCCCCGCGCGCCTGGGCGGCGCCGGCGAGCCAGCTTTCCGCACCGTCGGCCCGCAGATAGCTCGCGCCTGTCCCGTCGGCGAGGCGCTCGACATCGGCCGTCCCCACGCCGTCGATCACCACGGCATGGCCGAGGAAACCGTCGGCGACGGCCGGAATCAGGACGGAGAAGGTCGCGGCGAGCGCCTCAGTCGAACCAGCGACGCGTATGACCGCAGTGAGCATACGCAAACCCATATGACGCAGCGCAGCATGTCGCAATCCTGTCACTTGCAATCTGTTCCCTTTATGTTCACATAGATCGACACCGAATCCGCCGATTCCCGGCGAGGATCAGGCAGGTCCAGCGCCATGCGCCAGAGCACACCCTCGTCGAGGCCGATTTCAGCGCAGCCGCTGAAGCAGCACGGCAGCCTGCCGATGGCGGTCTCGGCGCGCGTGGCGCCGGTCGAGCCGCTGGCCTATGCCGGCCACCGAATCGACCCCGAGCGTCGGCGCGGGCGCGGCGCGACGATCAATCCGGGCGGGCGCTACGAGGCGCAGCAACGCATCAGCGAGGATGATGGCTGGGGCTCGCTGGGCGAGCTCGAACCCTTCAAGACCGAGGTCGCGGTCGAGAAGCCCCGGACGATCATCACGAAGAACGATTCCCCGGATATCTCCTTCGACCGCTCGATCAACCCCTATCGCGGCTGCGAGCATGGCTGCGTCTACTGCTTCGCGCGGCCGAGCCATGCCTATCTCGGTTTGTCGCCGGGGCTGGATTTCGAGAGCAAGCTGACCGCCAAGCCCGACGCCGCGATCCTGCTGGAGAAGGAGCTGTCGGCGGCTTCCTACCAGCCACGCACCATCGCGATCGGCACCAACACCGACGCCTACCAGCCGATCGAGAAGAAGCTGCGCATCATGCGCCAGATCCTCGAGGTTCTCGCCAAGTTCAACCACCCGGTCGGCATCGTCACCAAATCGGCGCTGGTTCAGCGCGACATCGACATCCTCGCGCCGATGGCGGCCAAGGGGCTGGCCAAGGTCGCGATCTCGCTTACGACGCTCGACCCCAAGGTCGCGCGCGGCATGGAGCCGCGCGCTGCCTCGCCCGCCAAGCGGCTGGAGACGATCAAGGCGCTGACGGATGCCGGCATCCCCGTCACCGTGCTGGTCGCCCCGATCATCCCGGCGATCAACGAGCACGAGATCGAGCGGATTCTGGAAGCGGCGCAGGCGGCCGGCGCGCGCGAGGCCGGCTATGTCCTGCTGCGCCTGCCGCTGGAGGTGAAGGACCTCGTCCAGGACTGGCTCCTGACCCACCATCCCGACAAGCTGCGCCATGTCGTCTCGCTGATCCGCTCGACCCGCGACGGCAAGGATTACGACGCGGCCTGGGGCCAGCGGCAGGTGGGCTCGGGGCCTTACGCCTGGATGATCGGCCGGCGTTTCGAGATGGCGGCCGAGCGTTTCGGCTTCAACGGGGCCAGGACAAGGCTGCGCAGCGACCTGTTCGTCAAGCCGGAGAAGGATAAGGCACAGTTGAGCCTGTTTTGAGCCGGTCGCTCGTGACGTTTGAGATCAGGCCGCGACCTCCAGCGGCTGTGCCCGCTCGATGCGGGCGCGTTCCGCGGGCGAATGCAGCGTCTCCCAGAGATCGGTCCGTCGCTGCACATTGAGCCAGAACTCGGCGGAATTGCCGAAGACGCGGGCGAGGATGAGCGCGGTGGCGGCCGTCAGGCCCCGGCGATCCCGGCAGAGTTCGTTGACATGCTTGCGGGGCACGCCCATCGCCTGGGCCAGCCGAATCTGCGTCAGCCCCAGCGGCCGCATGAACTCCTCGACCAGGATTTCGCCGACCGTGGCGGGTTTGCGTTTCGTCGTCAGCATGGCCCACCTATCGATAGCTGTGGTCGTCGAGATAAAGGCCGCGGGCCTCGCCGCGGCGCCCGTCCCAGGCAAAGATCAGCCGCCACTGTTGGTTGACCCGGATGCTGTGCAGCCCATCCAGCGCACCCCGCAGTTTCTCGAAATGGTTGCTCGGCGGCACGCGCAGATCAGAATCGGTCGCCGCGTCGTCGATCATCTGCAGTTTGCGGAACAGGCGCGCCTCGATGTCGGGCGGAATCTGTTTCGCGTGGACGTCATCGACGAAGAAGGCCCGCAGCCAGTCATCCCGAAAACTGACGATCATGCCATTCTCCGCCTGAGATGATGTACCATATCATGGGTCACATCTCAAGCCGTGACGACAGGGCTGACGCTCTTGTTGCGTGCGCCGCCTCTGCGGCATAAGCCCCGCCCATGACCGCGCATTTTCATCGCGAGACGCAGGCCATCGCCCGCGGGCTCTGGCCGCTCGCCGGCGTCGACGAAGTCGGGCGCGGGCCGCTGGCCGGGCCGGTGGTGGCGGCGGCCGTGATTCTCGATCCGCAGGCCGTGCCGGACGGGCTTGACGATTCGAAGAACCTAAGCGCGGCGCGGCGCGAGGAGCTGTTTGCGCTGATTGCGCAATCGGCGCTCGCCATCGGCGTCGCCAGCGCCACCGCCGCCGAGATCGACGTCATCAACATCCGCCAGGCGACCCTGCTGGCGATGCGGCGCGCCGTGGCGGCGCTGGCGATCAGGCCCGTTTGTGTGCTGGTCGACGGCAATGATCCGCCCGTGCTGCCCTGCGCCTGCGAATCCGTCATCGGCGGCGACGCCCAGATCGCCTCGATCGCGGCGGCCTCGATCATCGCCAAGGTGACGCGTGACGCGATGATGGCGCGGCTGTGCGCACGTTATCCGGCCTACGGCTTTTCCGCCCATGCCGGCTACGGCACGCCGCAGCATCGCGCCGCCTTGCTGGCGCAGGGCCCCTGTCCCGAGCACCGCTATTCCTTTGCGCCGGTGAAGGGCGTCTGGCGGCGGTAAGCCGGCATCGGAATCACGCCGTCATCCCGGACGAAGCGAAGCGGAGATCCGGGATCCATTCCGGAACGCTTGTCCGCAAGGTTCAGGCATGGATCCCGGGTCTCCCTCCGGTCGTCCGGGATGACCCGCGCGTGTTGCACGGGAGAGAGCGGCGTTAACTCCGGATTAGCAATTCCCCATATCCGCCAAGGGGCTGGGCAATAACTGCAGCCCCAGAATGGGACGCATTTTTTTCGCCCCGGAAACCCGGCTTTTACCCTGACTGGCCAATATCGCGACTGTTCAAGTTGCGTAACGGTCTTGGGGCGTCATGGGTATTTTGCGTACCGGGACCACCAGCGCCGCCGTCCGGATTCAAGTTTCGCGTACCGGACGGCCCGCGCTGCAGTCACCGATCAAGGCGCCCCGGATCAAGCCGGCAAGCCTCCCGGTCGAGCTTCCGCTCGACCAGATTCTGGTGGGCGACTGCATCGCCGCCATCGAACGGCTGCCGGCGGCCAGCGTCGATCTCGTCTTCGCCGACCCGCCCTATAATCTCCAGCTCGGCGGCGATCTGCGCCGGCCCGACGACAGCCTCGTCGACGCCGTCGACGACGACTGGGACAAGTTCTCATCCTTCGCCGAATACGACGCCTTCACCCGCGCCTGGCTGTCGGCCTGCCGCCGCGTGCTGAAGCCCGACGGCGCGCTCTGGGTCATCGGCAGCTACCACAACATCTTCCGCGTCGGCTCGATCCTGCAGGATCTCGGCTTCTGGATGCTGAACGACATCGTCTGGCGCAAGGCCAACCCGATGCCGAATTTCCGCGGCCGGCGCTTCACCAACGCGCATGAGACGCTGATCTGGGCGGCGCGGGGCGAAGCCTCGAAATACACCTTCCATTACGAGGCGCTCAAAGGTGGCAATGACGATTTGCAGATGCGCTCGGACTGGTACCTGCCGCTCTGCACCGGCGAAGAACGGCTGAAGGACGGTAGCGGCGCAAAAGTCCACCCGACGCAGAAGCCCGAGTCCCTGCTCGCCCGCGTCATGCTGTCGGCCAGCAATCCCGGCGACGTGATCCTCGATCCGTTCTTCGGCACCGGCACGACCGGGGCGGTGGCCAAGGCGCTGGGCCGCCACTTCATCGGCTGCGAGCGCGACGGCACCTATGCCACTGCTGCCCGCAAGCGCATTGACGCCGTCACGCCGCTTCCGCCGGAGGCCTTCGCTACGGCGCCCTCCAAGCGCAGCGAGCCGCGCGTGCCCTTCCTCGCGCTCGTCGAGGCCGGGCTGGTCAAGGCCGGCGAGACCGTCACCGACGACAAGCGCCGCCACAAGGCGGTCATCCGCGCCGATGGCACGCTGCTGCTGGACCCGGCGGTGGGCTCGATCCACAAGGTCGGCGCACTGGCGCAGGGACTGCCGAGCTGCAACGGCTGGACCTTCTGGCATGTCGAGCGCGCGGGCGGGTTGATGCTGCTCGACGTGCTTCGCGGCGAGATCCGCGCCCGAATGGCGGCGGCCTGAGAACGGATCAGGCGTCTGCGCGGCTTCTAATTCCCGCCGTCTCCAGAACCTTCAGCATCACGCTGCAAAAGGGCTCCTCGCCCAGCGCCGCGAGCAGCGTGAACCGCATCCCCGCCGGAGCCTGCGTCCGCGCCGGCGCGCTCGCCCTGAACACCGTCAGCTCCAGCGGGAAATGCGTGAAGACATGGCGCACCGGGGGCCCAATCTGCTCCCAGCGCGTCACCACCGGCGCATCCTGCCAGGCGCCGTCGAGCTCGTAGTCGGTGCGCCATTCGCTCGTCGGCACCTCGGCCATGCCGCCGAGCAGCCCCTTGGGCGGGCGGGTGCGCAGCAGCACCGCGCCGTCCGCCCGCACCAGCACGAAGGCCGCGCCGAACCGCATCGCACCGGCCTTCTTGGCGGCCTTGCGGGGAAAGCTCTCCTGCGTTCCCGCCTGTCTCGCTTGGCAGGGCTCGCGCCAGGGGCACAGGCCACAAGCCGGGTTGCGCGGCGTGCAGATGGTGGCGCCGAGATCCATCAGCGCCTGCGCGAAATCGCCGGGCCTGTCCTGCGGCATCATCGCCAGCACGCGCTCGCGCACCAGCGGGCGCGCGCCTGGCAGGAGATCCTCGATCGCGAAGAGCCGGGTCATCACCCGCTCGACATTGCCGTCCACCGCTGCGGCCGGCCGGTTGAAGGCGATCGCGGCGATGGCGCCGGCCGTGTAGGCGCCGATGCCGGGCAGGGCGCGCAGGCCCTCCTCGCTGTCGGGAAAGTGCCCGCCATGCTCGGCGACGACGGCGATGGCACAGGCATGCAGGTTGCGGGCGCGGGAATAGTAGCCGAGCCCGGCCCAGGCCTGCATCACCTCTTCCGACGGCGCGGCGGCCAGCGCCGCCACCGTCGGAAAACGCGCCATGAAGCGCTCGAAATAGGGCTTCACGGCGGTAACGGTGGTCTGCTGCAACATGATTTCCGAGGCCCAGACCCGGTAGGGGTCGGCGCTCTCGCCCGGGCCCGCGCGCCAGGGTAGGGCCCGGCGATGGCGGTCGTACCAGGCGAGGAGATCGGCGGCGGCGGGGCTCATCGGCCGGGTCTATAGCCGCCCGGTGTGCGCCTGCAAGCCGCTGCCGCCGCTCAATCCTGTTTCGGTCGGTCGCGTGCGTGCTGCGAAGCCTCGGCCTGCGGCGCGAGCCAGTGTTCGCGCCGGATGGTCCAGAGCTCGTAGCCCGGTGCGATGGAACTCGGCCCGCCATCCAGCGTGCCGAGCTTGATCTCGATTTCGTCGGACCCCTCTTCCCAGCAAAACAGCGAGGATCCGCAGTGCGGGCAAAACCGGTCGCCCCCCGCGCGGCTCTGCCAGCAGGCGAGATCGCCCGACAGCGTCACGCTCGCCCGGGGCCAGACGCCGAAGAAGGAGAAGGCCGATCCCGACGACTTCCGGCAGCTCTCGCAATGACAGAGCCCGGTGCGGATCGGCTCGCCCTCGATCGCGTAGCGGACCTGCCCGCAATTGCAGCCACCGGAGAGTGTCATCGCCATCCTCGCACGCGATCGCCCATCGAGCATCCTGCAATGAGGGTACACCCTTCGCCCGGGCTCGCTAGCGGGCGCCGCGTTGGAGCGGGGCATGCGCCGGCATGGCCTCCGGTGCGGCGTCGTCGGCATCGAGCGCCAGGACCGTGCGCAACAGAACCGTCTGCAGCGCCGCCAGGTCCACCGCCTCCTGGGCTTCGGCCGAGCGCTGGGCTGCCTGGGCCGCGGCCTCGACGGCGCTGAAGCCCAGCGTTGCGGCGACGCCCTTGAGCGTGTGGAACTCGCGGATGGCGACGCGGGTCTCGCCGCGGGCGCAGGCCTTGCCGGCTTCCGCGACCATTCGCGTCGCGTCCTCCCAGAAGCCGCGCGTCAGTTCGTCGAGAAGGGCGTCTCCGACCTCGCGCCGCAATTCCGCCCGTGCGCCCTGGTCGATCAGCGCGGGCCCGCTGTCGGGATCGCGCGATCCTGCCTGTGCCGGCGGCGCGCGCTCCTCGGCGACCATGGTGTCGACGCGCAGCCATTTGGCGAGGATCGCCGCGATCTTCGCCCGGTTGATCGGCTTGGCGACGAAGTCGCTCATGCCGGCCTCCAGGCACGCCTCCCGGTCGCTGGCGAACGCATTGGCCGTCAGCCCCACGATCGGGAGATCGGCCAGGCCCCGCGCGCGCATCATTTGCGTCGCTTCCAACCCGCTCATGACGGGCATCTGCATGTCCATCAGGACCAGATCGTAAGGGGTGGCGCAGGCGAGATGGACGGCGATCTCGCCATCGGGCGCATGATCCACCGCGACGCCGAAGCGCTGCAGCAGCTCCCGCGCCACGGTGAAGTTGACGAGATTGTCTTCCGCCACGAGCACGCGGCCGGAAAACGCGCCGGCAGGGAGGGCGTCGGGCCGGGGTTGCGCCTGCCCTTGCGAGGCCATTACCGGGCCGACCGGCAAGGTGAACCAGAAACGGGTGCCGCCGCCTTCGCGCGGACTGACGCCGATCTCGCCGCCGAGCGCGCCGATCAGCCGCCGGCAGATCGCCAGGCCGAGACCCGTGCCGCCGAAGCGTCGGTTGATCGTGATGTCGAGCTGGCTGAAATCCTGGAACAGCCGGTCGCGGGCCTCCTGCGGAATGCCGATGCCGGTATCCTCGATCTCGACATGCAGCCGGTCCGCCGCCAGGGTGCAGACCACCCTGACCCAGCCCGTATCGGTGAATTTCACCGCATTGCCGACGAGGTTGAACAGAATCTGGCGCAGCCGCGTCGCATCCGTCGTGACGAGTGCTTGCGGGTTGTCGACATGAAGCGCGATGCCCTTGTCCTGGGCGCGCTGCCCCATCACGTCGCCGACGGCGGAAAAGACCTCGCCCAGCTCGAACGACGCCATCTCGAAATCGACCGCGCCCGATTCGAGCTTCGAAAAATCGAGGATGTCGTCGATGAGCGCCAGCAGCGTGTCGCTGCAGTGGCCGATGATCCCGAGTTGGTCGCGCTGGCCCGCGCTCATGGTGGAATCGCGCATCACGTCCACCATGCCGATGATGCCGTTCAGCGGCGTCCGGATTTCATGGCTCATGGTCGCCAGGAAGATCGACTTGGCGCGCGCGCCCGCCTCGGCCCGCCTGGCCGCATCCGCATTCTCGTTGCTCAGCCGCTCGAAGCGTCGGCGGGCGCTGCGGATGAAATAGAGCTGGACCGCGAGATAGACCACGATCAGGCCCAGCGACGCGATCAGCGCCGTCAAGGCGTTGGCGAGCTGGCTGTAGGCCGCACCCAGCTCGGCGCGGTCTTGTACCCGGATGCGCGACTGGGCGAGATTGGAGACGTTCAGCAGCCGCTCGGAAACCTGCGCCATGGGATCGAGCGCGACCAGCAATGCGGCCATGTCCGAAGGGCCGGCCTGGTCCAGCGCATCGACCAGCGGCGCCAGCGCAAGGATGCGCTGCCTCGCCTCTCGCGCGAGGATGGTGATCTCGATGTCCTGGCCGAACTTCGTGGCGTAGTGGTCGCTCGTGAGCACGGTGGTGCGGCTGTAGAGAATGTCGTAGCGCAGGGTCACGTCGGCGCGCCGATCGCTGGAGAACCCGGCGTCCAGTTCGCGGACCGCGTGGACGAGCTTCTTGACCTCCCGATCGAGCTGGTAGGCAGCCCAGACGACATCCTCCCGCACGCTTTCGTCGCTGGCGCGATGGCGCGTTCCCAGCGCGGAGAACGTCGACAGCACGACGCCGCCGAGCAGGAGGCTGACGCAGAGCAGCGCCAGAATGCCGATGTTCAGCAGCCGCGTCTGCATCCGATGCAGCCTCTCCCGTCGGCGCTTCAGCGCACCTCGATGGACTTGAGCTGCCAGGCCGACCGGCCGAAGTAGAGTTCGTTGTACAGGCTCGGCTCCTCGTCGAAGGGGTAGATCACGAAGAGCGGGCCCTTCTCGCGCACGGAGATCGGCTTGCCGTCAATTTTTGTCGCCAGGATCACCGGCCATTTGCGCAGATCGGCGACCGGGATCTCGACGGCATAGTCGTTGAGCGCGGTGACCCGCAGGACGGTCCCGGTCGCGCCGACCAGATCGAGCAGGGCGGCGCCGAGCGGCCCCTCGAAGCGGGTCTTCTGCGGATACCAGGGCGTCGTGGCGACGGTCACCCGGCTCGGCAGGGCCTCCAGCATGGCGGCGTCGAGCGTCACGCCGGTCGGGCTGTTGCTGTTGGAGATCTTGCCGCTGACGGTCAGGATCACCGGGCCTTTGGGCGCGGGAATGTCCGCGGCGGTCGCCAGGCTGGCGGTTCCCAGCAATGCGAGGCAGACGATGAGGAGACGCTTGAGCATGGGACGATCCCTTGGGTGACGGGTGCGCGACATCAGCTTGCGAGCGCGACGGGGGTGACGGGAGCCGGCGAGGCGGCCTGCGACGAGGGAGCCTGCATCAGGGCCGCGATCTTGTTCCAGTTCGCCTCGAAGGCCGCCACGCAGGCGGGATCGAAGTGGCGGCCTGAGCCGGACCGGATGAAGGCGCGCGCCGTCTCGATCGGCTGTCCGGGCCGGTAGACCCGGTCGGCGCAGAGGGCCTCGAAGACATCGGCCACGGCCGCGATCCTGCCTTCGATCGGGATGGCGTCGCCGGCCAGCCCGCGCGGGTAGCCCTGGCCGTCCCAGCGCTCGTGATGGGAGCTGGCGATCCGCTCGGCGCAGCGCATCAGCGCCGAGCGCCCATTCGCCAGGATGGCCTCGCCGATCGAGACATGCGTGCGCATCACGGCCATTTCCTCGTCGCTGAGGCGGGAGGGCTTCTGCAGGATGAAATCCGGGATGCCGATCTTGCCGACGTCATGCATCGGCGCAGCCGCATAGATCGTGTCGCATTGCTTCTCGTCGAGGCCCAGCCCCTCGGCGATCAGCCGGCACAGCGCCGCCATCCGCGCGACATGGTCGCCGGTATGGCCGTCGCGGCACTCGATCGCGCGCGCCAGGCGCCTGGCCATGTCGCGCTGGCTTTCGGAGAGGTCGTAAGTGGCCTGACGCACCTCCCGCGCCAACCAGGCGGCCTTGTCGCGCATCGCCGTCTGCGCCTCGCGCAGGTTGAGCAGGTTCTGCACCCGCACGCGCAGCTCGACTGGCTCGATCGGCTTGCGCAGGAAATCGGTCGCTCCCGCATCCAGCGCCGCGATCCGCGTTTCCCGCTGCTCGGCGGTGGTGACCATGACGATCGGCTGGTCGCGATGGTTCGGCAGTTGCCGCAGGGCCTGGATGAAGGCGATGCCATCCATTTCAGGCATCATGTAGTCGACCAGCACCAGGTCGAACTCCGTGCTTCCCGCCGCCTCCAGCGCCTCCAGCGGATTGGAGAACACGAAGATCGCGTGATTGCCGATGTTGTGCACGACGCTGCGCAACAGCATCAGATAGGTGTGGTTGTCGTCGACGATCAGGACCTTCATGCGCGGTGGCCCGCGACGATGGATGGCGCGCCGCGATCGGCCGAGCGGCCCTCGGCGGGGTGGCGACGACAGGCCAGGGCAAATAACATGGACATGCCTCTCGCAACGGAAATGTGTGATCCCGCAATAATAGCGTGACGTCGCTGATAGGCTTCGAAACTTAAAATAAGTTCAATTCAATCTCAGAAATGACGACGACTACGTCACTTTTGTTCTCGCAGGCCGCCTGTCGCCGCTCGCCTGCCAGCTTCGGCGCGCGGACCGTGGAACCGCATCGAGACGAGGGCGCCGCCGCCGGGCGCATCGGCGATGCTCACCTGCGCCTGGTGGGCTTCCGCGATGCGCTTGACGATGGCCAGGCCGAGGCCGGTGCCGCCGAGATCCGAGGCCGCGCCGCGCCAGAAGCGCTTGAAGACGGCCTCGCGACGGTCTGCGGGAATGCCGGGTCCGTGGTCGCGCACGCTCGTGAGGCCGTCTTCCTGAACGCTGAGGGTGACCTCGGTTCCGGCCGGCGTGAAGCGCAGGCCGTTGTCGACGAGGTTGCGCAGCGCATGGGCGATGGCGTCGGCATCGCCCATGACGGGGCAGGAATCGGGCCCCTCATAGGCGATCTGCCGCCCCGCCGCGATCGCGATCGGGGCCATGTCGGCGGCGACGGCGCGGGCGATGGCTGCAAGGTCCGACTGCATCGCGGGATCGACCACCAGCGTGTCCGCCTGGGCGGCCGAGAGCATCTGCTCGACGAGCCGGGTCAAGCCCGCGACGTCGTCGCGCAACGGGTGCGCGCCGGGTATCTGCGGCAGCTGCGCCACGCGGGCGGAAAGGACGGCGAGGGGAGTGCGCAGGGCATGGGCCGCCTCGGCGGTGAAGGCGCGTTCGGCCTCGAGCGCGTCTTCGAGCCGGCCGAGGGCGTCGTTGATCGCTTCGACCATGTCGAGGATCTCGGCCGGCAATCCCGCCGTCGGCAGGCGCCGCGTCGTCGTGCCGTGGCCGGTCTCGCGGGCGGCGCGGGCGGCCTCGATCAGCGGGCGCATCGACTGCCGGACGGTGACGATGTTGACCAGCAGCAGGCAGGCCGCAAAGGGCAGCAGCGCGACGAAGACATGCACGAACAATTCGTCGAAGAAGACGAACAGCACGAGGCGCGAGGGGTCGCCGACCGAGGCGAAGCCGATCCGCGCCGGGCGTCCGCCGACGACGACCTTCTGCGAGCCGACGAGCACGGTGCGCCCCTGGTGTTCCACGCTCGACGAGGCGGCGTCGGATGCGGCGACCCCCGCCCAGACGTCTGGGGACACCAGGCCCGGATTGGCTTCGCTGACCAGCCGGCCGTCATGGTCGAGGATCCGGTAGGCATAGGCGTCCGGATAGTCGCGGAAGTCGTCGATGAGCCGGTCCCCCGGCGAGAACCGCAGCGCGCCATCGGGTCCGCGCGAGAGTGCCGCCTCGATCCGGCTGATCTGCCGGAAGATCTTCGCGCGCTGGAGTTCGTCCCGGTCCAGGCTGTAATAGCCCATCACCAGGGCAATGTTGACCAGCGTCAGCAGCACGCTGCCGAGGACCAGCCGGCGCGTCAGGACCGTGATCAGCGAACGCGGCGTCACCGGGGCGCCTCCGTCAGGAGATAGCCGACGCCTCGCACCGTGTGCAGAACCACCTTGGCGCCGGCCTCTGTCAGGCATTTGCGCAGGCGCGACACGGACGCCTCCAGCGCATTGGGCCCCGGCGCTTCGTCGATCGTGTAGATCGCGGCCTCGATGGCGGGGCGCGGCACCACCTTGCCGCTGCGCCGCATCAGCACCTCCAGGACATCGACCTCGCGTCGGGCGATCGCGAGCGGCTGGTCGCCGAGCAGGGCGGCCCGGCTGACGGTGTCCAGCGTCAAGTCGCCGCAGGTCAGCTGCCCGCCGAGGAGCCCGCCGGGGCGTCGCAGCAGGGCCCGGCAGCGCGCGGCGATCTCCGCGGGCGCCGCCGGCTTGCCGAGATAGTCGTCGGCGCCGCGGTCGAGGCCCGCGATGCGCTGGTTGAGGCCGGTCTGGGCCGTCACCACCAGGATGGGAATCGCGAGGCCCTCACGGCGCAGCCGGGCCAGCAGCGTCAGCCCGTCGCCGTCCGGCAGGCCGAGATCGAGCACGATGACATCGGGCGGCGTCACCGCGAGCAGTTCTTCCGCCGCGCGAACCGAGCGCGCGACATCGACGCGGAAGCCTTCGCTTTCGAGATGGCGGCTGGTGAGGTCGGCGAGGGCGCCGACGTCTTCGATCAGCAGCAGCTTCATTCATCAGGACTCCGTCAGGCAGGAAACCTAGGCCCGGTCGGTAACGTCACAACCAGGTCTGCTTCATGCACGGGATCGCCGCCGCTCTTCTCAGCCATGTCCCTCTCGTCGCCTACCCCTATCGTGGCGAGCGTCGTCCCTGCAATCTCTGCGGCGAGACGGCGATGACCGTGGTCTGCCGCTACGACCGGCGCCTGAAGCCGCTGACCACCGTCAGTTGCGATGGCTGCGGCCTGCTGCGAACCGACCCGATGCCCAGCGAGGACGAACTCGGGCGGTATTACGCCTCGAACTACCGTCTCGATTACCAGCTCGCCCGCAGCGGCACGCCGCCGCGCCTTCATGTCAAGCGCAGCCGGGCCGAGGCATCGGCGCGCTTCGATCTGCTGGCAGGCTATCTGAGCCCGGGCTCGCAGGTTCTCGATCTGGGCTCCGGCTCGGGCGAGTTCCTCGACATCCTCGCGAAGGCCGGCCACGAAGCGACGGGCATCGAGCCGGGGCGCGATTTCGCCGGCTATGCCCGCGCGACCTATGGCGCCTGCGTCATCGGCGCCTCCTGGCAGGACGCCGATCTTCCGGCCGCATCGTTCGACCTGATCTCGGCGCAGCATGTGCTGGAGCATCTGCGCGAGCCCGTCGATGCGCTCCGCCGCCTGGCGCACTGGCTGGCGCAGGACGGGTTCATCCATGTCGAGGTGCCCAATGCGGCGGCCGCACGGCCCGATCCGCTGCAGCAGTTTCACTTCGCCCATATCCACCATTTCACGCCCGACACCCTGATCAGGGCGGCGGAATGCGCCGGGCTCGTCCTCCAGGCGGGTGGTCATCCCAGCGCCACCACGATGATCTTTCGCAAGCGTGCGCCGGGCGAGGCGCCGAGCCGGCCCGTGCCGCTCCCGGCCGGGCCGTCGCTGCAGCTCGGCACGCTGTCCCCGGCCAGCTACCTGCTCTCGGGGCGCTGGGCGATGAACGCGGTCCGTCGCGCCCGCAGCTTCCTGCGCGATGTCGGCCGCCCGTCTCCCGTGGGCCGAGCCGGCTCAGACCTGGGCGGGCTTGAAGGTGTCGCAGCTCTGCATCGAGCCCGTCCGGAACCCGGTGCTGAACCAGCGCTGGCGCTGGGCCGAGGAGCCGTGGGTGAAGGAATCGGGCACGACCTGCCCGCGCGAGGCCTTCTGCAGCATGTCGTCGCCGATCGCGGCGGCGGTGCGCATCGCCTCCTCGATGTCGCCGGCATCGATGCGCCCCATCGCCTGGATGTTGTGGGCCCAGACCCCGGCGAAGCAGTCGGCCTGCAGCTCGACCCGCACCGAGATCGCGTTCGCCTCCCGCTCGGATGAGCGCTGCTTCAGCTGGTTGGCCTTGGGCAGGATGCCGAGCAGGTTCTGGATGTGGTGGCCGACCTCGTGGCCGATGACATAGGCGTAGGCGAAATCGCCGCCGCCACCGAGCTTGCGCTGCATCTCCTGGAAGAAGGACAGGTCGAGATAGACGCGCTTGTCGGGCGGGCAGTAGAACGGCCCCATCGCCGACTGGGCGGTGCCGCAGGCCGAGCTCGAGACCCGGTCGAAGATCACCAGCCGTGGCGGCTCGTAGCGCATGTTCGCCTGCTGCGGCAGAAGCTTGGTCCAGACGTCCTCGTTCTGCGCCAGCACGGCCGAGACGAAACGGCCCATCTCGTCCTGCGGCGGTCCCGCCGAACGGCGCGTCTCCTGCGTCGGCGCCTGCCGCCCGCCGATGCCGCCGATCAGTTCCGCCCCGCCGATCAGCAGCCGCGGATCGATGCCCAGCGCCCAGCCGACGAGCCCGAGCACGACCATCGTGCCGATGCCCAGGCCACCGCGCCCGCCGGGAAGCCCGGCGAAATCGCCGCCGCCCCCGCCGCCGCGCCGGTCCTCGACATTGTCGGACTGGCGATAATCTTCCCACTGCATGGCGTCGTCCCCGTAACCCTGCCGGCAATCTCTACGGAGAGGGGGCCGGAACTCAAGCGGTCAGTCAACCCGCGCCGTCGGCGCCGGTTCCGGCGCCCCGCCAGCCGCTTCGAGCGCGGCCTTCAGCGACCGCATGTCGCGCCAGGCCAGCCGCTTCTGCAGAGGCTGCCGCAGCAGATAGGCCGGGTGCAGCGTCGCCATCGCCCGGATGCGCCGGGTGCCGGTGTCGTATTCGGACCATTTGCCGCGCGACGCCAGGATGCCGGTGAGCCCGAGCAGGCCCTGCGCCGCGGGGCCGCCGACGCAGACCAGGATGTCGGGGTTTGCCAGCTGGATCTGGCGCTGGATGAAGGGCAGGCAGATCGCCACCTCCTGCGGCGTCGGCGTGCGGTTGCCCGGCGGCCGCCACGGCAGCAGATTAGCGATGTAGACGTCGGTTTTGCGGTCGAGCCCGATCGCGCCCAGCATCCGGTCGAGCAACTGGCCCGAGCGCCCGACGAAGGGCAGGCCGACGCGGTCCTCGTCGGCGCCCGGCGCCTCGCCGACGATCATCACCCGCGCCTGCGGATTACCATCGGCAAAGACGAGATGTTTCGCGGTGGCCTTCAGCGCGCAGCCCTCGAATCGCGCCAGCGCCTCCTTCAGGGCCTCCAGCGTCGGGGCCTCCTGCGCCATCGCCCGGGCGGTGACCGCCGCGTCCTCGGGGGCCGTCGCGGCGGCGGCGTTGGGGCGTGCGTCGAGGGCAGGGCTCTGTCCGGCGCGCGGCGGCAGCGTTGGCCGGGGGCGCGAGGGCTCGTTCGTGGGCTGTGCGGCCGCGAAATGGTCGTGCGGCGTCTCGTCCAGCGCCTCGGTGATGCCCATTTCGGCATACCAGGCGACAAGCTCGGCGGGGGAGGGCGCAAGGGCGAAAGACATCGGCGTCTGTCTAGCATGGCGCAGTGCGACTTCGCGAGCCGATCCGGTTGCAAATTGAACCCCGCGCTTGGATAGAGGGTTTCCAGAGTGCCGCCCGGCGCGCCTTGAAGCGGCGGGGGCGATAGTTTACATATGAACTAATTCGATTGGGGCTGAGTGCCTGTTTTGGCGCAGGCGGCAGCGCAGGTCTCGAGCGCACGGTTTCGGAGGGCAGGATGAATCTCGAACAGGCACAGGCCGAACCGCGCGAGAGCATGGATTACGACGTCGTCATCGTCGGGGCCGGCCCGGCCGGGCTCGCGGCGGCGATCCGGCTGAAGCAGCTCGACGAGAACGTTTCCGTCGTCGTGGTCGAGAAGGGCGCCGAGGTCGGAGCGCACATCCTCTCGGGCGCGGTCATCGATCCCTCCGGCCTCGATGCGCTTCTGCCGGATTGGCGCGAGGACGAGGCCTGCCCCCTGACCACGCAGGTCACCGAGGACATCTTCTACTTCCTGACCGAGCCCAACGGCATCCGCCTGCCCAATGTCGGCATGCCCAAGCTGATGAACAACCACGGCAATTTCGTCGGCTCGCTCGGGCTGGTGACGAAATACCTCGCCGCCCGGGCCGAGGCGCTCGGCGTCGAGATCTACCCGGGCTTCGCTGCGGCCGAACTGCTCTTCGACGACGGGGGCGCGGTCGTCGGCGTCGCCACCGGCGACATGGGCATCGCCAAGGACGGCACCGTCTCCGAGCGCTACACCCGCGGCATGGAGCTGCGCGGGCGCTACACGCTGCTGGGCGAGGGCGTGCGCGGCTCCCTCTCGAAGATCGCGATCCGCAAATACGGCCTCGACGCCGGCCGCGAGCCGCAGAAATACGGCATCGGCCTCAAGGAAATCTGGCAGGTCGCGCCGGAGAAATTCGTCAAGGGCCGGGTGCAGCATTCCTTCGGCTGGCCGCTCGACGGCTCCACTGGCGGCGGCTCCTTCCTCTACCATTTCGACGACAACCTGGTCTCGGTCGGCTTTGTCGTGCATCTCAACTACGAGAACCCGACGCTCTCGCCCTTCGACGAGTTCCAGCGCTTCAAGACCCATCCGCTGATCCGCGACCTGTTCGAGGGCGGCAAGCGCCTGTCCTATGGCTCGCGCGCGATCAGCGAAGGCGGCTGGCAGTCGGTGCCGAAGCTCTCCTTCCCGGGCGGCGCGCTGATCGGCTGCTCGGCCGGCTTCGTCAACGTTCCCCGCATCAAGGGCAGCCACAACGCCGTCGTCTCCGGCATGCTGGCGGCCGAGAAGCTCGTGCCGGCGCTGGCCGCCGGGCGCGCGCATGACGAGGTCGTCGAGATCGAGGCCAGCTGGCGCGAGAGCGCCATCGGCGCCGATCTCAAGCCGGTGCGCAACGTCAAGCCGCTCTGGTCGAAATACGGCACGCTGGCCGGCATCGCGCTGGGCGGCATCGACATGTGGCTGAACCAGCTCTTCGGCTGGTCGCCCTTCGGCACGCTCAAGCACGGCAAGCCCGACCACGCGACGCTGAAACCCCTGAGCGAGGTCAAGCCGATCGTCTACCCGAAGCCCGACGGCAATATCTCCTTCGACAAGCTGTCTTCGGTCTTCCTGTCCTCGACCAATCACGAGGAGGATCAGCCGGCGCATCTGAAGCTGACCGATCCGTCGATCCCGATCGAAAAGAACCTGCCGCTCTATGGCGAGCCGGCGCGGCTCTACTGCCCTGCCGGCGTCTACGAGGTGGTCTACAAGGATGCGGACGCTAAGACCGAGCCGCGCTTCGTGATCAACGCGCAAAACTGCGTCCACTGCAAGACCTGCGACATCAAGGACCCCGCCCAGAACATCACCTGGACGGTGCCCGAGGGCGGCGGCGGGCCGGGCTATGCGAACATGTGACGTGGCCGCTCATCGCAGCCGGACATGAAAAAGGGGGCGTGCCGGCTGGCGCGCCCCCTTTTGTCTGGCGCCGGCCGGGGCCGGCGCAAAGACGATCAGCCCTTGCGGGTCACGGCCGGGGTCGGCTTCTGCGGCTGGGCGCAGCCGGCGGCGAAATCGGCAAGCAGAGCGACGGCGGCAACGCTGAGAACGAGCTTCTTCATGGGGGCAATTCCTGTACGAATCGTGATGGCGGGGTACAACGCAAGTATCGTAGCGCCAACAATCCTGACGATACGATAAAGAATACGACATGACGCTACGGCGCTTTACGGTTTTGCGACACTGTGGCACGCCGGCTACGAAACCGCCCCTTTCGCCCGGCGAAAGGCTTGCCCGCCTGCCTGGAAACCGCCATCTTGCCCGACTACGCGAAGCGGTCACGGTCGCGCTGAACAGACCACGCCTCCCGCGACGATCGTGGCGGCGGACCGAGGGAGAATGGCTGTCGTGGTATTGCGAATGAAGAACCGTGGCGCGCTCACGGCGGCGGCCTTGGCTTTGCTGCTGGCCCTGCCGGTCGGCGCGGCCGCGCAGGGTGCAACGCCGCGTCCCAACGAGCAGCTCGAGCCGGCCGAAAGCCTCGAGGGCAATTATCTGGCGGCGATCGTCGCCGGTGCCGGTCGCGATCTCGGTGCGGCTTCGGTCTTCCTGCGCGAGGCGATCAAGGGGGATCCGCAGAACAACGATCTGCTGGAGCGCGCCTTCGTCGCCTTCCTCGCCGATGGCGCGATGACCGACGCCTTCCGAGCCGCCGACAAGCTGATCCAGCGCGATCCCAGCAACGGGCTGGCGCAGCTCGCCATCGGCATCCGCGCGCTCAAGCAGAAGAACTACCAGACCGCCCGCAACCATCTCCAGCGCGGCGGCCGCGGCCGCGCCGCCGACATCACCGCGACGCTGCTCTCGGCCTGGTCCTATCTCGGCTCCGGCCAGACCAACCGCGCCATCGAGACGCTCGAGCGCCTCAAGGGCGAGGCCTCCTACAACCTCTTCCGGGATTATCACGCCGGCCTGATCCTCGATGCGGCCGGCCGCAAGGCCGATGCCGAGAAGCGCCTGAAGAGCGCCTATGATTCGGAGAAGACGACGCTGCGGCTCGTCGATCTCTGGGCCCGGATGCAGGCGCGCAACGGCGATTTCGAAGCCGCTGCCGTGACCTATGGCGAATTCGACCGGCTCTTGCCCAATCACCCGATCATTCGCGACGGCCTCGCCAAGGTTGCGGCCAAGCAGGCGCCGCCGCGCCAGGTCGGCAACGCCCAGCAGGGCGCGGCCGAAGTACTTTACGGCCTCGCCAGCGCCGGCAACCGCCAGGGCGACGAGGCGGCGGCCCTGCTGTATCTGCGGCTGGCGCTCTATCTCGACCCCAACCACGACCTCGCCATCCTGACGCTGGGCGACATCCTGGAGCGCGCCCGCCAGCCCGAGGACGCGGTGGCGGTCTACGAGAAGATGCCGGTGACCTCGCCCCTGCGGCCCAATGCCGAGATCCAGGCCGGGCTCGCGCTGGAAAATCTCGGCCGCTCCGAGGAGGCGGTGAAGCACCTCACCGGGCTGATCAGCGAGCGGCCCGACGACATCGACGCGCTGTCGGCGCTGGGCAATGTCTACCGCTCGCGCAAGATGTTCCAGGAGGCCGCCGACACCTACGACAAGGCGATCGCCAAGCTCGCCTCGCCGGGCCGCGCCAACTGGGACCTGTTCTATTTCCGCGGGATCGCCCGCGAGCGCATCAAGCGCTGGCCCGAGGCCGAGGCCGATCTGCGCAAGGCGCTCGAACTCCTGCCCGAGCCGCTCGGCCGCGAGCGCGCGCTGGTCCTGAACTATCTCGGCTATTCGCTGGTCGACCAGCATCTCAAGCTCGACGAGGCGCTCGACATGCTGCGCCGCGCGGTCGAACTGCGCCCGCGCGACGGCTACATCATCGATTCGCTCGGCTGGGCCTATTACCGGCTGGGACGCTACACCGAGGCGACGCGCGAACTCGAGCGCGCCATGGAACTGCGCCCGTCCGATCCGGTGATCAACGACCATCTCGGCGACGTCTACTGGAAGACCGGGCGCAAGCTGGAGGCCGGCTTCCAGTGGAACCATGCCCGCGACCTCAATCCCGAGCCTGAGGATCTGGTCAAGATCAAGCGCAAGATCGAGCGCGGCATGGAGGACGGCCCCAACGCCAACGTCGTCGAGCCGAAGGACCCCGCCGAGCCGAAGAAGGATGGCGGCTGATCTTCAGCCCGATTTCGCTCGGCGCCTTGTCTCCCTCGCCGTCATCCTGGACAAGCGGCGGAAGCCGCGCAACTCCGGGATCCATCATAGGACACGACAGCGCCTGATGATGGATCCCGGGACGACCTTCGGTCGCCCAGGATGACGCCGTGTTTCCGCATGTCACCGTCAAGCTCGGGCACACGGCATTGCAAGCTCAACCGACCGGCGATCCCCCCCTCACCACCCGCGCCCGCGCCAAGATCAACCTGACCCTGCGCGTGCTCGGCCGCCGGCCCGACGGCTATCACGAGCTCGAAAGCCTCGTCGCCTTCGCAGGCACCGGCGACGCCCTTTCGCTCGTTCCCGGTCCTGACCTCTCGCTCACCATCGACGGCCCGCGCAGGCAGGGGCTGCCGGTCGACGACAGCAACCTGATCCTGCGCGCGACGCGCGCGCTCGAAGCTGAAACCGGCCCGCTCCGGACCGGCCATTTCCATCTCGTCAAGCGCCTGCCGGTGGCGTCGGGCATCGGCGGCGGCTCGGCCGATGCGGCCGCCGCGCTGCGCCTGCTGGCGCGGCACAATGGGCTCTCCCATGACGATCCCCCGCTGCTGCGGGCGGCGGCTGCAACCGGCGCCGACGTGCCCGTCTGCCTCGCCTCCCGCGCCCGGATCATGGCCGGCATCGGCGAGCGGCTGGGCCCCCCGCTGACCCTGCCGCCGCTGTTTGCGCTGCTGGTCAATCCCGGTGTGCCGGTCGAGACCGCGCCGGTGTTCAGGGCGTTGGCCGCTCCCCCTTTGTCTCCCGCTTTGATGGGCGGTGCCCCGTCGTCATTGCGAGCGCAGCGAAGCAATCCGGGAGCGGCAGTGCCCGACTTCCCCCTGGATGGCGTCGCGACGCTCGCCATGAAGCTTGGCGCGACCGGAGCCGGTCCAGGCACGGCCGCCGCGCTGATCGCCGCCCTCAGCGCTGCGGGCAACGACCTCGAAGCCCCCGCCCGCCGCGTCGCCCCCGTCATCGACACGGTCCTGGCGGCGCTGCGCGCCCAGCCCGGCTGCCGCCTCGCCCGCATGTCCGGCTCGGGCGCGACCTGCTTCGCCCTCTTCGACGACTGCCGCGCCAGCGCCGCGGCGGGGAGGGCACTGGCGAGGAGCCATCCCGGGTGGTGGGTGAAGGCGACGGTGCTGCGGTGAGGGGCGGCGGGCGGGCGACAGCGCCTGTTGCCGCGACGCGCGCCCATCCGTAATCTCGTCTGCGATCTGGCGACGCTGCGGAGTGAACCGAACCACAGGGGCCGTCTCATGCGTATCATGCTGGTTCTGGTCCTGATGGTCGCGGCCGTCGCAGCGCGCGCCGCGCCGCTGGATGATGCGATCGCCGCCTGGCTCGCCGATGATGACGCCACGGCGCTGCCCGCCCTGTCGGCCCTCGCCCAGGCCGGCGATGACGATGCGATGCTGACCCTGGGTGTCATCGAGCCCCGTGCCTGGGAGGGGCCTTATGTTCAGGGGCTGGACCGCGCGCAGCGCATCGCGGTGCTGCGCCGGCCGGGCGGTCTATCCGGCGAGAGCTGGCTCGCGAGCGTCACCGCCCGCCGCCCTCTGGCGGAGGCGTTCCTCCAGGCCCGGCAGAAGGGCGATCCCTGGCCCCTGATGGCGCTGGGCCAGACCGATGCGGCGCGCGGCGCGCTGGCCATGGCCTTCAACCAGAACCCGTCCTCGCTCGCCGAAAGCGCGTGGCAGAGGGATGTTCCCGACGCGCTTCGCGGCCTGGTCTGGCGGGGCGCCGCCCTGCGCCTGGCGCGAACAGTCTATCCGGCCCCGCCTTCGCCGGATGTCGAGCGAAGCCTGCGCGCCGTCGTCGCACAGGCCTTTGCGCCGGAATGGAGCGGCAGCCTCCAGCAGATGCTGTTCTTCAGCGGCGAGCCTGACCTGGGTGTCGGCATCCCCGTGCCCCAGGCGGCCAGTCTCGTGGGCCGCGTCCTGCGTCAGGGGCGTCTCCTGGCCGAAGGCGACACCCGTTTCAGGAGCGCATCCGAGCCGGCGCGCGACCGCGCGCTCGCCGCGGCGCGCACCCTCCTGACCACGGCTCCCGAGGCCGCCGCCGTGCGACAGTTCTGCACGCCGTCCTGTGAACAGACTCTCGACAGCTGCGTTGAGACCGTCTGGTCGTTGACGGGCGGCGCCGACGCGCAGGCCCATCTCCATACGCCCCTCGATGCGCTGATCCCCCAGCACCGCTATGTTGGAAGCCCGCGCCATCGCGGCGACATGATCCGGATGGCGCAGAAGCGCTTCCGCACGGCCCCGCCCGGCATCGACGCCTGCGCGGCAAAACTCGTCTTCGGCGGGTAAGGGCGGCTCGGGCGCGAGTTGCTCCGCCCTCCGAGCCGTTCGCGGCGCAACCCTTCCGCAACAGCTGCGTTGTCAGCGGTGCGCCCTCCTGCGCTGCCCCTCTGACGGACCCCTCCCATGACCTCGCGCTTTCTGTGGCATGTCTCCCAGATCACGCGGCGGATGTGGTTCCGCGCCAGCCTGTTCTCCATCCTGGCGGTCGTCACCGCGCTGGCGGCGATCGTGCTGGCGCCCTACATCCCGAGCGACCTGCCGACCAAGATCGGCGCCGACGCCGTCGACAACGTGCTCGGCATCATCGCCTCGAGCATGCTGGCGGTCACGACCTTCTCGCTGAGCACGATGGTCGCGGCCTATGCGGCGGCGACCAGCAACGTCACGCCGCGCGCGACCAAGCTGGTGATGGAGGACACCACGACCCAGAACGTCCTGGCGACCTTCATCGGCTCCTTCCTCTACAGCCTCGTCGGCATCATCGCGCTGAGCACCGGCGCTTATGGCAGCACCGGCCGCGTCGTCCTGTTCGTCGTCACCGCCGGCGTCATCGTCCTGATCGTGGTGACGCTGCTGCGCTGGATCGATCACCTGTCGCGCCTGGGTCGGGTTACCGAGACCACCGCACGCGTCGAGAAGGCCGCGACGCAGGCGATGCGCCTGCATTGCAAACAGCCATATATGGGCGGCAGTCCTCCGGCTGATATCCCGACCTCAGCCCGGCCGATCTATGCCGCAAAGATCGGCTATGTGCAGCATCTCGATGTCGGGGCCCTGTCGGACATCGCTGAGGGCGGCAAGGGCCGGATCCATGTCTGCGCGACGCCGGGCGCCTTCGTCACGCCGGTCGATCCGATCGCCTTTGCTGAGGGTCTCGACGTCGCCGAGAAGGAGAGCGAGATCCGCGCCTGCTACACGATCGAGGATGTCCGCTCCTTCGATCAGGACCCGCGCTTCGGTGCCTCCGTGCTGTCCGAGATCGCCTCGCGCGCCTTGTCGCCGGGCATCAACGATCCCGGCACCGCGATCGACGTCATCGGCCGGGCGGTCCGCATACTCGCGATCTCGGCCGAACCCGCCGATCCGCAGCAGGAGGTGGCGTTCCCCCGCGTGAATATCTCGCGGATCGGACTGGATGATCTCTTCGACGATCTCTTCACCCCGATCGCAAGGGATGGCGCCGGCGTCGTCGAAGTCGGCGTCAGGCTGCAGAAGGCGATGCTGGTCCTCTCGCGGCTGGGGCCCCCTGAATTCGCCCAGAACGCCGCGCGCCATTCGACACTGGCTTTGCAGCGCGCGAGCCACGGCCTGACCCTGGAGCAGGATCTGGCGATCCTGCGCGATCTGGCGGCGCAGGTCGGTCGGGAGCGATCCCGCTGATCGCGGTCGTCGGATAGACGGTCGCACGGAGCCTTTCGGCAACTGAGGGGTTGTCCATATGTCGCTCCGCTCCGGCGGAGCCGTTAAGGGAGGCTACCATGCCAGCAGGACAGTCCAGCGGAACCGGCGCCATGACCGAATTGCAGGACGAGGACGTCCGCAAGGACGACATCCTCAGCAATCGCGACAAGGCGCAGCGTCCACCCGATCGCGGCCTCGACGGCAGGGGCGTGCAGGTTGACGAATACAAGGACACGCCGACGAACCAGCGGCCCAAGCCCGACAGCGAGGACCAGTCATCATGAGCACGGACAAGATCAAGCCGCAGCCCCTCACCGATGCCGACAAGGCCAAGCAGGACGCGCAGACCAACCGTCCTGGATTCGACCTCGGCGGCGCCAAGGGCAAGGACAGCGCCGGTCGCGGCCTCGGGCTGGGCACCGACGCCAAGGACGACCGTGAAGGACAAAGACTGCCGCGCAACGGCGATAAGGCGCCGTGAAACGCCAGCGGAAGGCTGACGCGTGAACTGGCAGGGTATGCTGTTTCAGGACTGGGAGGGCGTCGTTAGGACGCTCTTCGTCGGCGTGCTGGCCTATGTCGTGCTGGTGGCGTTTCTGCGGATGTCCGGCAAGCGAACGCTCGCGAAGCTCAACGCCTTCGATCTGGTCGTGACCGTCGCGCTGGGATCGACCCTGTCGGCCATCCTCCTGCAGGAATCGATCGCGCTCGCCGAGGGCGCTGCCGCGTCGGCGTTGCTGATTGCGATGCAGTATTCCGTCGCCTTCCTGTCGGTCCGCTGGCAGGGCTTCGCCAAGCTCGTTCGGTCCGAGCCGAGTCTGCTGATCCGCAACGGCGACTTTTGTGATGCCGCGCTGCGGTCCGAGCGTGTCACGCGCGATGAGGCTGTCGGCGCGATCCGCGCGGCCGGGGGAAGGGCCGTCGAGGATGCCAGCTTCGTCATCCTGGAAAGTGACGGCACGATGAGCGTGGGGCTTCGGTCCGCAACCTGAACGGCGCCCGCGGGGACAATCCTGCACCCCTATCCCCGCCTGCCACCCCCATGCCTATGCTCCCCCCGCTGCACCCGACCAAGGGGGCTGTCGCGAGGCATCGTGCGGCCGGGTGTGGTGGCGGGTTTCGGGAGGCGTCGCCGTCGCGGGCGGGGGCTCCCGGAGGTCGAGCGGTGGTGAGTCCCGTAGCCAGGGACGAGCGGCCGGGACGCCCAAAACACCCGCGCGCGGAGCCGGGCGGCGCGAGATCGGCGCTGCATCGACACCTCGACATCGACACTCGACATCGGCACGCGGAACTGGTCCGCGCGCCACCCGGCTCCGCGCATCCCCTCTGGGGGCAATGATGTGAAACCCCGCGGCTTTGGGCCGGTCGGGGGTTTTGGTGCGCGGCGCTACCCTGTCGCATTCAAGCGTGACGTCGTCCCGGGCGACCGCAGGGAGACCCGGGACCCATTCCGGAACCTCAATCGGATAGGCTCCGGAGTAGATCTCGGATCGGCGCCGCTTCGCGGCTTGTCCGGGATGACCGCGCCGTTGGGATCGGGGACGGTAGGCCTTTGCTGGAGCAACGGCCCCCGCCCGCCGCTCAATGCGCCCGTGCCACGCAGAAATCGACGGTTTCGTTCAGCGCCTGCTTCATCGCCGAGGCCGGGAACAGCCCCAGCGCGTCCTTGGCCATCTTGGCGTAGTGCTCGGCGCGCTCGATCGTGTCCTCCAGCGCGCGATGGCGCTTCATGATCGCCTGCGCCTCAGCTAGATCGCCGTCGCGGATCTCGCCATCCTGCAGGGTGCGCGTCCAGAAGGCGCGCTCGGCCTCGCTGCCGCGGCGGAAGGAGAGCACGACGGGGAGGGTGATCTTGCCCTCGCGGAAATCGTCGCCGGTGTTCTTGCCGAGCGTGTTGGCGATGCCGCCATAGTCGAGCGCGTCGTCGATGAGCTGGAAGGCGATGCCGAGGTTGAGGCCGTAGCTGCGGCAGGCGGCGGCGTCGGCCTTGGGCGCATTGGCGATGACCGGGCCGACCTCGCAGGCGGCGGCAAACAGTTCCGCCGTCTTGCCGCGGATGACGGCGAGATACTCGTCCTCGGTGGTCTGCGTGTTCTTGGCGACGGAGAGCTGCAGCACCTCGCCCTCGGCGATCACGGCGGCCGCCGTGGAGAGAATGTCGAGCGCCCGCAGCGAGCCGACCTCGACCATCATCTTGAAGGCCTGGCCGAGCAGGAAATCGCCGACCAGCACGCTCGCCTCGTTGCCCCAGAGCATGCGGGCGGCGAGCTTGCCGCGGCGCATGTCGCTTTGGTCGACGACGTCGTCATGCAGCAGCGTCGCCGTGTGCATGAACTCGACGGAGGCCGCGAGCTTGACGTGGCCCTCGCCGCGATAGGCGCTCAGCGCCGCCGTCGCCAGCGTCAGCATCGGCCGCAGGCGCTTGCCGCCCGACGAGATCAGGTGGTTGGCGACCTCGGGAATCATCGTCACCTCGGAGCCGGTGCGCGACAGGATCATTGCATTGACCCGCTCCATGTCGGCGCGCGTCAGCTCGACCAGCTGTTCGATCCGGGCCTGGCTTGCCTTCGCGGTGCCTTGGCCCGCTTCCTTGTCCTCGAACGCGACGACGACGCCCATATCATTCACTCCGGCGGCCTGCCCAGCTTGCAGCGCGCTCAAGCCTTGCCACAACCGGCGCATCGGTGACCAGCCCCCGCGCGCCGGCTCCGACGCCGCAGGAGCCGATCTGGGAGGCAATCGGACGGGGGGCTTGCGCTGGCGCCCGCGGACAGGCTCCATCGGGCGATGCATGAACTCGTTCGCACCAACGACATCGTCCTGCTCGGCGCCATCGAGGCCTTGCTGACCTCGGCCAATCTCGGTTGCCTGATCGCCGACCAGCATATCAGCGCGCTGGAGGGCATGATCGGCGCCTTTCCGCGCCGGCTGCTCGTGCGGGAGGCCGACCGGATGCGGGCGCGCGCCCTGCTGATCGAGGCCGGTTTTGGTGGAGAGCTGCGCGATGGCTGAGGCGCTGCCCGGCCTGGGCGAGATCGGCGAGGACCGTCTGCTCGACGGCCGCCTGGTCCTGCGCCAGCCCCGGCGCGGGCATCGCGCCGGCAGCGACGCGATCCTGCTCGCCGCCGCCATCCCGGAACTGGGCGAAGGGCCGCTCATCGACATCGGCGCCGGCGTCGGGACGATCGGGCTGGCCGTCGCGCTGGCGCAGCCTGCCCTGCATGTGGTGCTGCTCGAGCGCGACCCTGAGCTGGCCGTCCTCGCGGCGCAGAACATCGCCGCAAACGATCTGGCGGCCCGGGTTTCGGTCGTCGCCGGCGATGTCGCCGGTCCTGCGGCGGCGCTCGGCCTGGCGCCCGGCAGCTTCGCCTGCGTCGCGATGAACCCGCCCTTTTATCCGCGCGAGGGCACGAAGGCCTCGCCGGTGCCCAACCGCCGCGCCGCCCATGTCGCGGAAGCGGGCCTCGAGCCCTGGTTCAGGGCGGCGCGACGCCTGCTGCGCCCGGGCGGGCAGATCGCGCTGATCCACCGGGCCGAGGCGTTGGCGGAGGTCCTGGCGGGGCTCGGCAAGGGCTTCGGTGAGATCGCGGTCCGGCCGGTCCATGCGCTGCCTGGACGCCCGGCGATCCGCATTGTGGTGACGGCGGTGCTCGGCAGCAAAAAGCCGGCAGCGCTGCTGCCGGCTTTCGTTCTCAACACATCCGAGGGCGGTTTCACGCCGCAGAGCGAGGCCCTGCACCGCGGCCGGGCCGGGCTTGAGCCGGCGACGGCAGGTGAGCCGCCGCGCGATCAGTAGTAATAGCGCGGCCCGTAGAATGGCACGACCGGCGGCACGAAGACCGGCGGGGGCGGCGGACCGTAGAAGCGCGGCGGGCCGTAATAGCGGCGCGGACCATAATAGCGCGGCGGCCCGTAGTGGCGCGGCGGGCCATAAACGCGCCGCGGCGGGCCATAATACTGCGCCGGCGCGAGCAGGCCGGTCCCGGCTTCGATCGCCGGTCCGGCCGCCACCGGCGCGGCGCCGGCAGGTGCGGCGGCCAGCGACAGGCCACCCAGCGTCGTCGCGGCCGCGATGGCGAGAAGCGTTTTGCGGAACATGGATGAGATCCTCTGTGGTAGGCGCCGCCCGCCTTCGCGGAGCGGCCGACCGCTGTCCTGAGCGGCGGATTCGAGACTTCGGATGCCGAACGCCACGGTGTCGCGCCGTTCAGCTTGTCGTGAGATTGCGGCCGGATCTCGGCGCCGGGCCCGCCTCAGCGGCAGACGCGGACGGGGCGGATCACCCAGCGATAGCCGTTCCAGACCCTGCGATCGACGAAGAAGCAGCGCGGGCGATAGACCGGGCGGCCATAATAGCGCGGCGGACCGTAATAGCGCCGCGGGCCGTAATGGCGACGCGGGCCGTAATACTGGGTCTGCAGGACGAGGCCGGCCTCGGCCGGTGCGGTCTGGGCCAGGCCCGCCGAGATCGGTGCAGCCGAGGCCGGCGCAGCGGCGAAGGCGGCAGCGGCGAGGCTGAGGGCGCCGAAGATCGCGGCGACGATACGAGATGACAGCATGATGGGCTCCTCCATGCGTAAGACCGTCGATTCGGCTCGAGCGCTCCCCCCGATCGCCGCGAATCCACCGGATGCCTGCGAGATTATCGCGCCGATGATGAACAGAACCTGTCCGCCGCCGCGCCCCGCCGCCGCTTGACCGAAAGCCGGGCGAGCCCCTAAGCACGGCCCATTCTCGTCTTTCGGAAGGCTTCGACCCCGTGTCCGCCCTCGCTTCTCATTCCACCGCCGCGGCTTCGGCCGCGATGGACCCGACCCGCTCCTTCCAGGGGCTGCTGCTGACGCTGCAGCGCTTCTGGGCGGAGCGCGGCTGCGTCGTGCTCCAGCCCTACGACATGGAGGTCGGCGCCGGCACTTCGCATCCCGGCACGATGCTGCGCTCGCTCGGGCCCAAGCCCTGGAAGGCGGCCTATGTCCAGCCCTCGCGCCGCCCCAAGGACGGCCGCTATGGCGAGAACCCCAACCGTCTGCAGCATTACTACCAGTTCCAGGTCATCCTGAAGCCGAACCCGCCGAACCTGCAGGAGCTCTATCTCGACTCCCTGAAAGCCATCGGCATCGACGTGCTGCTGCACGACATCCGTTTCGTCGAGGATGACTGGGAGAACCCGACGCTGGGCGCCTGGGGGCTCGGCTGGGAGTGCTGGTGCGACGGCATGGAGGTCAGCCAGTTCACCTATTTCCAGCAGGTCGCCGGCATCGAATGCGCGCCGGTCTCCGGCGAGCTGACCTATGGGCTGGAGCGCCTCGCCTGCTATCTCCAGAATGTCGAGAGCATCATGGAGCTCAACTTCAACGGGCTGGATGGCGACGAGAAGGTCACCTACCGAGATGTCTTCCTGCAGGCCGAGCAGGAGTACTCCCGCTATAACTTCGAACACGCCGACACCGCAGCGCTGTTCACCCGCTTCGCCGAGGCCGAGACCGAATGCCGGGCCCTGCTCGCCAAGGGCGAGAGCGGCGAACGCCACCTGATGGTCCAGCCGGCCTATGACCAGTGCCTCAAGGCCGGCCACAGCTTCAACCTGCTCGACGCCCGCGGCGTGATCTCGGTCACCGAGCGCCAGAGCTACATCCTGCGCGTGCGCGAACTCGCCAAGGCCTGCGGCGCGGCGTGGCTGAAGACGGCCGGCGGGGGCGCCAACTGATGCCTGATCTCCTGCTCGAACTCTTCTCCGAAGAGATCCCCGCCCGCATGCAGCGCAAGGCGGCCGACGACCTCAAGAAGCTGGTCACCGACGCTCTGGTCGAGCGCGGGCTGGTCTATGAGGGCGCCAAGGCCTTCGCTACGCCGCGCCGGCTCGCGCTCCACATCGCCGGCCTGCCCGTGCGGGGTTCGGCCATCCGCGAGGAGCGGAAAGGTCCGCGCGTCGGCGCGCCGGATGCTGCCGTGCAGGGCTTCCTCAAGGCGGCGGGCCTGGCCTCGCTCGACCAGGCGACGATCGTCAGCGACCCGAAGAAGGGCGACTCTTACATCGCCGTCATCGAGAAGCCCGGCCAGGAAACCGTCGCGGCGATCGCCGAGATCGTGCCGGCCGTGATCCGCAGCTTCCCCTGGCCGAAATCAATGCGCTGGGGCCAGGCCTCCGCCGCCGGTGCCAGCCTGCGCTGGGTGCGCCCGCTGCATTCCATCCTCTGCACCTTCGGCGCCGAGACGGAGGAGCCCGAGGTGGTGCCCTTCGAGGTCGACGGCATCCGTTCCGGCAACACCACCCATGGCCACCGCTTCCATGCGCCGGGCGCCATCACCGTGCGCCGCTTCGACGATTACGTCGCGTCGCTGGAGCAGGCCAAGGTCGTGCTCGATGCCGACCGTCGCAAGGAGATCATCCTCGCCGACGCCAGGACTCTGGCCTTCGCGCAGGGCCTCGAACTGGTCGAGGACGAGGGGCTGCTGGAGGAGGTCGCGGGGCTGGTCGAATGGCCGGTCGTGCTGATGGGCGCCTTCGAGGAGCGCTTCCTCGAAATCCCCAGCGAGACGATCCGCGCCACGATCCGCGCCAACCAGAAATGCTTCGTGCTGCGCGATCCCGCGACGGGCAACCTCGCCAACCGCTTCCTTTTGACCTCGAACCTGATGGCGAGCGATGGCGGCGCGGCGATCGTCGCCGGCAATGAGCGCGTCGTGCGTGCCCGCCTCTCCGACGCCGCCTATTTCTTCGCGACCGACAAGGGCAATCTGCCCGATCTCGACACGCTGAAGGACAGCGCCGCCAAGCTTGGGCTCGACCTCGCCAGGCCGCTCGACCAGCGCATGGCCAAGCTCGACAAGCTCGGCGTCGTCTTCCACGCCAAGCTGGGCACGCAAGGCGAGCGCGTGCAGCGCATCGCCGCGCTGGCGCGCGAACTGGCTCCCATCGTCGGCGCCGATCCCGATCTCGCGGAGCGCGCCGCCAAGCTCGCCAAGGCCGATTTGCCGACCGAGATGGTCGGCGAGTTCCCCGAGCTTCAGGGCCTGATGGGCCGCAAATATGCGGAGCTGCAGGGCGAGCATCCAAGCGTCTGCGCCGCCATCGAGGAGCACTACAAGCCGCTCGGTCCCTCCGACCGCGTCCCGACCGATCCGGTCTCGGTGGCCGTCGCGCTCGCCGACAAGCTCGACACGCTGGTCGGCTTCTGGGCCATCGACGAGAAGCCGACCGGGAGCAAGGACCCCTATGCGCTGCGACGCGCGGCGCTGGGCGTGATCCGGCTGGTGGTCGAGAATGGGGTCAAATTCCGACTGGCTGCGCCAGTTATGCGACAGTTCGGCCTAGTAACCAGTGCCGGACCTGCGGTTTTGGATACCTATCGGGACCTCCTCGCCTTCTTCCACGACCGCCTGAAGGTCATGCTCCGCGACCAGGGTGCGCGGCATGATCTGGTCGATGCCGTGCTGGACAAGAGCGCCCCGGGGAACCACGACCTCCTCCTCATCACCCGCCGCGTCGCGGCGCTCGGTCGCTTCCTCGAAACGGACGACGGCCGGAGCCTGCTCGCCGGCTACAAGCGCGCCGCCAACATCCTGAAGGCCGAGGAGAAGAAGGACGGCGAGGGCGCCTTTGCGGGCGCCGCCGATCTCGGGCTGATCGCGCAGGCCGGGCTGATCGAGGAGAAGGGGCTGGCGGTCGCGCTCGCGCAGGCGACGCCGAAGGCTGAAAGCGCCGTCGCGGCGGAAGACTATGAGGGCGCGATGGCGGCGCTGGCCGATCTGCGCCCGGCGGTCGACGCCTTCTTCGACAAGGTCACGGTCAACGATCCCGATCCGGCGCTGCGGGCCAACCGCCTGCGGCTGCTCAACCAGCTGCGCGCGGCGACCCGCGCGGTCGCGGATTTCGGGCGGATTGCGGGGTAGGCTCGACCTCGCCTGTAGAGCGCGGGGAACCCTCTCCCGTAGGGAGAGGGTAGGGTGAGGGGTCGGCCGTTTGACGGTGGCGTGAGCCCCACCCGGCGCAGCGGTGAGATCTGCGCTCCGCTGGTCCAGGGGCCGACACCTCACCCCTGCCCCTCTCCTTACAGGAGAGGGGTTCCCCGCGCCTGGTGATCCAAACGCATCGCCCTTCGCCGGCAAAACCCACCCCTGCGGAACCTATTCGCTCCCCGCGACGTTCTGTCAGCGGATTGAGGTGCTTGCGAATGCGTCGCGGCATCGGCTCCGGGGGGCCGGCTTTCGGCCGATACCAAAGGTTCATTTCATGTCGATTCTGATTTCCCTGCTGATCACCGTTCTGGTCATCGGCCTCGTGCTCTATCTCGTGCGGATGCTGCCGCTCGACAGCCAGATCAAGAACGTCGTCCAGATCATCGTCATCGTGATCGGCATCATCTCGCTGCTGCGCTATCTCGCCGTGTTCTGAGAACCGCTGCCGCGGCGGGGCCGGACTCAGGGCGTCCGGCCCCGTGGCGGAACTCTGGGCTGCCCGGGCCGCGGCGGAAGCGGCGGCCCTTTTTGCCGTGGAGGAACCTGGGGTGCCGGCCGGTTGCGCGGCGGGGGCGGCGCTGGCCTGCCATTGGCCCGGCGAGCGGGCACCGGGGGCTTGCCCTGCGGCAACTGGTTGGCGGGCACGGGGCCGTAGAAGGTCGTGATCACCTCGAGAATCCAGGTCGTGTTCACGTCGTAGGCGTAGGGGGACTTGCCGTCGCGCCCCGTGTAATTGCGCAGCAGCTTTTCCGCGAAGAACTGCCGGCCTTCTATCGTATTGGCGACGATGTGTCCGTCGACGGCTTGTTTCCACAGAGCCGCCACGCGCTTCTTGTGCTCGATTTTTTCGCTGACGTATTTCTGCGCGGCGGTGTCGTTGGCCACATAGGCGGTCTGCTGGCCGAGCAGCAGCGCGCGGGCCCAGTTGCCGCGGTTCTGGATGAAGTCGCGGCCGCTGACGCAGTGCCGGCGGGCGTAGTCGTAGATCTGGATGCCCTGCACATTGACGCCGTGCATCATCAGCGTCTGCAGGAAGCTCATGAAATTCGCCTCGTCGGGCTGGTAATGGCCGCTGTCATTGCAGACGGCCTTGATCATCCCCTGCTCGATCAGGATCGTGCCCGCGCATAGCACGGGATCGCCGCCCAGATAGGATGAGTGGTAGAAATTGCCGCCGCTGCCCGGGCCGGCGCTGCCCTCTCCGCAGTGATGGCGCGCCATGTAGAGGTCGCGGCCCATGCTCATCGCAAAGCCGCCCCACTGCTTCAGACCGAAGACGTTCTTGTTCGAGGCGCTCTCGGACTCAGCGAGGACGAGCTTCATGCCCTTGGGCTGCTTCTTTTCCTGCGTGACCAGCCCGCCCTCGGGCGTCGGCCGCGTGAGTTCGTGCCCCTTGCCGGGCCACATCCACATATAGGCTTTGCCGTTGCGGAAGCTGAGCCTGTACTTCGCCACCTCGGCGCGGGTCAGATAGGTCGCGAACTGGCCAACGAGGTCGAGATGCTCGCCATGATAGCTGAGCTTGCGGCCGAAATGCCGCTCCAGATGCTCCGGCAGGGTGTTGATCTTGCAGGAGAGTGCCTCGGCGAGCGAGTCGGCTGTATACTTGTAGAGTTCGTAGATCACCGGCCGCCGGCTCTTGTCCATGCCGGGCGTGTTGCCATGCACCTTCAGCCAGTAGTCCAGCGTGAAGAAGAGATCCGAATGAAGCTGGATCTTGGCATAGGCTGACCGGTGCGGCCCGTATTCGCGCAGCAGTGCGTCGATGCGGGTGAGGATGATGTCGTCCTTCCGCCGGGCGAGGGCGACGCTGCTGTCCTTGAGCCACTGATCGAGCGTAGGCATGTTCTTGTATTCCTTAGCGCCGGCCATGCCTCACTCCCCCTGCCTGAATTCCCTCTGTGGACCCACGCCTCGAGTTTGAACGAAGTCGTCATGTCTGTCGCGGATTAAGGGCGCTGCGGCGGCTCAAGTCGTCGTGCCAGTGCAGGTTGACCACCTGCGGCTCTCGGCTCATACTGCTCAATTGGGCGAGAGGTCCCGGGCAGCGAGCCTGGGACCTTTTGCTTTTGCAGGCTTCGGACCCGGCTATGAGCTCCCCCAACCGCACCACCCATACCCGCCTGACCTCCTATCCCGAGCCCGGCAGCGCCGCGGCGCGCTTTCCCATCCACTGGGGCGCGCAGACACCGGCCGGGCGCGGCCCGGTCATCGCCTCGACCACGACGCCGGCCGACCGCAACGTCATCGGCGCCCATGGCGGCTCCTATTCGGTCTATCGGGCACTGGCGATCTCGGCGCGCGCGATGAACCCCTCGCAGCGCCCGGACCTGCACAACACCCATCCGACCGCCGAGATCCCCGCGCAGCCGCAATGGTTCGAGCCCGGCAAGATCGTCTCGATGGACCCCTTCGGCCACCGCGTCGCGCAGGATTTCGGCGGGCTGATCGGGGAGGGCATCGACATCCGCCCGACCATCGCCATCACCAAGGCCCGCCTCAACCTGCCGGAAATCCTGGCCGCGATGGGCGCGCATCGGCTGGCACCCGACGAGCACATCCTGCACGCCTCAGGCGACATCAGCGTCACCAAGATCGCGATCGACCCGGTCTGGCACCTGCCGGGCATCGCCGAGCGCTTCGGCACGACCGAGGCCGAGCTGCGCCGCACGCTCTTCGACCAGACCGGGGGGATGTATCCGGAGCTGGTGACGCGGCCCGATCTCCACGTCTTCCTGCCGCCGATCGGCTCTATCACCGCCTATGTCATCGGCGAGGTCTCGGCCATCACCGATCCCAGGCGCCGCGTCTCCTGCCGGGTGCATGACGAGTGCAACGGCTCGGACGTCTTCGGCTCCGACATCTGCACCTGCCGGCCCTATCTCGTCCACGGCATCGAGGAGGCGGTGAAGGAGGCGCAAGGCGGCGGCGTCGGGCTGATCGTCTACAACCGCAAGGAGGGCCGGGCGCTCGGCGAGGTCACGAAGTTCCTCGTCTACAACGCCCGCAAGCGCCAGGAGGGCGGCGACAGCGCCGCGACCTATTTCGAGCGCACCGAATGCGTTGCCGGCGTGCAGGATGCGCGCTTTCAGCAGCTCATGCCCGATGTGCTGCACTGGCTCGGCGTCACCCGGATCGACCGGCTGATGTCGATGTCGAACATGAAATACGACGCCATGGTCGAAAGCGGCATCGCGATCGGCGAGCGCGTCGCGATCCCGCCCGAACTGATCCCGCTCGACGCCTCCGTCGAGATGGAGGCCAAGAAGGCGGCGGGCTACTATGCGCCCGATGGCGCCCCGGGCGACAACGCCCTCAAGGCGACCGTCGGTCGCGCCCTGGACAAGTTCTGACACGATGCCTGATCGCGATCCGGAGGCCGTGCGCCTCCTTCTCAAGCCCGCCACGATCCGCGCCCGCGCGCGGGAGATGCTGACCCTCGGCCGGGCCGGGCAATTGCTGCATTTCACGGTCCAGCCGGAGCGGCTGGAGGCCTGCGCCGACTATGTGCTCGACACGATCAAGGCCAATTACCCGACGCTGGAGATTCCCTTCCACGCCCGCTGGCGCCATTTCACCGTCGCCGGTGTCGATCGCTGGAGCGCGCTCGACCGGGCTGCGGGCTTCACGGACGCCACCGCGCGCGGGCAGGCGGCCTATGATCTCGCCATCGTCAGCGTGCTGCTCGATGCCGGGGCCGGGCCCGACTGGTCCTACCGCGATGCGCTGAGCGGCCAGGCCATCGCGCGCTCCGAGGGGCTGGCGCTGGCCTCGCTCGACATGTTCGCCGCCGGCCTCTTCTCCAGCGACCCGGCGCAGCCGCTGCGGGTCGACGCCACCGCGCTGAAGCGGCTCGACGCCGCCGCCTTGGCGGCCGGTTTCCAGGCCGGTCCGGACAACCCGCTGCTGGCGGTGGGGGGGCGCGCCGCGCTGCTCAACCGGCTGGGGGAGGAACTGGAGCGCCGGGGCCTGAAGCGCCCGGGCGACCTGTTCGACCGCTTCCTGGGCGCGGCCGAGACCGGCACCTTGCGCGCCAGCCACATGCTCAGCGAGGTGCTGGCCTGTTTTGGCGGCATCTGGCCGTCGCGGCTGACGCTCGCCGGCATTGCGCTCGGCGACACCTGGCGCCACCCGCTGATCGCGCCCGAGGCCAAGACGGCCGGGCTCGTGCCCTTCCACAAGCTCTCGCAATGGCTGACCTATTCGCTGATCGAGCCGCTGCAATGGGCGGGCATCGCGGTCATCGACATCGACGACCTGACCGGACTGCCGGAATACCGCAATGGCGGCCTCTTCCTCGACACAGGCGTGATCGCGCTGAAGGACGAGGCCGACGCGGCACGCGCCCATGAGGCGGGCTCGACGCTGGTGGTCGAATGGCGCGCGCTGACGGTGGCGCTCCTCGACGAGATCGGCGCGCTGATCCGCCAGCGGCTGGGCCGCTCGCGCGAGGAATTGCCGCTCGCCAAGGTGCTGGAGGGCGGCACCTGGTCGGCCGGTCGGCGCATCGCGGCGGAGAAGCGCCCCGGCGGCGGGCCACCCTTGACGATCATCAGCGACGGCACGGTATTCTGAAGTCAGTCGACAATCCCCTCAGCCCTCATCCTGAGGAGCGAGCAGAGCTCGCGTCTCGAAGGATGCTCCAGATCGCACTGGATCATCCTTCGAGACGCCGCTTCGCGGCTCCTCAGGATGAGGGCTGAGGCAAGGAAGAAGGGGAACAGAGCGAATGACCAAGCAGCAGGACGGGGTCACCGTCGTCGATCACCCGCTCGTCCAGCACAAGCTGACGCTGATGCGCGAGAAGGACCGCTCGACCAAGAGCTTCCGCCAGCTCCTCAATGAGATCGGCATGCTGCTCTGCTACGAGGTGACGCGCGATCTCCCGGTCGAGATGATCGAGATCGAGACGCCGCTCGAAAAATCGATGCAGCCGATCATCTCCGGCAAGAAGATGGTCTTCGCGCCGATCCTGCGCGCCGGCGTCGGCTTCCTCGACGGCATGCTTGAGCTCGTGCCCGCCGCCCGCGTCGCCCATATCGGCCTCTACCGCGATCCCGACACGCTGCAGGCGGTGGAGTACTACTTCAAGGCCCCCTCCGACGTCGCCGACCGCATGATCGTGGTCATGGACCCGATGCTGGCCACCGCCAACTCGGCGGTCGCCGCGATCGACCGGCTAAAGGAGCGCGGCGCCAGGGATCTGCGCTTCGTCTGCCTGCTGGCGGCGCCCGAGGGCATCGAGCGCCTGCGCGGCGCCCATCCCGAGGTTCGCATCTGGACGGCGGCGATCGACGAGAAGCTCAACGACCACGGCTACATCGTGCCCGGCCTGGGCGATGCCGGCGACCGGATGTTCGGCACGCGCTGACGCGCGTGGCGGCGCCGCTCGTCGCCGCCCGCCCTCGTGCGAAAGCCCGCTCCCCTGCGGGCGCGGGCCTGTGGCGGTGCCGAAGCCCGGGCTGCGCGGAGGCGGCCCGGACAGGGCGGATCAGTCGATGATCTGGACGATGCGGCGGGTACCCGGTTCGATCACGACGGCGCGGTCGTTGATGACCGTGTAGCGATAGCCCTGCGCGCCGTACCCGGCCGGCACCTCGCGATAGACGACGCCCTGCTCGGGCAGCACGATGCCGACGATGACCGGCTGCTCATAGCGATAGGACGGCACGCGCTGCTCCATCACATAGGTCCGGAAGCGCGGCGAATCGTCGATCATGCTGCCGCCGGCGGGGTCGCGCTTCATCGGCCGGTTGTCGACCGTGCCGGGCATGGTGGTGCTCAGCGCAGGATCGCGGGTGGCGCCGCCGGCCGGGTCGCGGACGGCGGGGCCGGTGCTCTGGGCGAACACGGTCGCGGGCAGCACGACGAGGGCGGCGGCGACAGCGAAGGTCTTGATCATGGCTTGTCTTCCTTTGGGTTGACGGTCGGGTCTGCAACCCATTCGGGCAGGCAATGTTCCGAAATCGCCCATGGCGTGTGGCCGCGGCGGCCGTGGCGACGAAAAGCCCGCCCCGTCTCCGGGGCGGGCGTCAAGGCAGCCGATCCGCTCGGCGGACGGTCAGTCGATGATCTGGACGATGCGGCGGGTGCGCGGATCGACCACCACCGTGCGGTCGTTCACGACCGTGTAGCGATAGCCCTGCGCGCCGTACTCGGCCGGAACCTCCCGGTAGACGACGCCGTCTTCCGGCAGCATGGCGCCGACCGCGACCGGCTCGGCATAGCGGTAGGACGGCACGCTCTGCTCGACGACATAGGTCCGGAACTTCGGCGAGGCGGCATCGCCGATGATGGCGCCCACCACCGCGCCGCCGACGCCACCGACCGCGGCACCGATCGGCCCGCCGACGATGGCCCCGCCGATGGCGCCCGAGGTCGCGCCGCTGAGCGCACCGCCCGCCGCGCCACCCGAGGGCTGGGTCTGCACCTGCGTCTGGACCTGGGTCTGGGCGAAGGCCGCGGCCGGGGCCGCAACCAGGGCGGCGGCGAGAGTGAGTTTCTTGATCATGGGAGTTCTCCTTCCGAGAGACAGTTCGGGGAGAAAACCGCCAGGCGGCCCTGCCTGTTCCGCGCCGCGCGGTCACAACATGTGTGCGCGCGTAACGCGTGTCCGGCGACGGCATCTGCCGGGTCTGGAACCGCCGGTGAAGCGCCGTCACCCTGCGGTGCCCTCAAACGAAAACGGCGGGCCCGAGGCCCGCCGTCCTGTCGTCTCAGGCCGAACCTTCTCAGCGCGGCGCGTTCTTCAGCGCCGGGTCGAGCTTGGCGGCATCGCGCTTGATCACGGCGGCGAAGCCATCGGGCGTGCGGTCGGTCGCCGTGGGGATCACCGCGCCGAGATCGAGCAGGCGCTTCTTGGTGCCCTCGTCGTTCAGGGCCTTGTTCAGCGCGTCGACGAGCTTGTCGACGGCCTCCTTCGGCATGCCCTTGGGGCCGGCGATGCCGTTCCAGGCCTCGATCTGGTATTCCGGCAGGCCGGCTTCGGTCGTCGTCGGCACGTCGGGCAGCGCCGGCGAACGCTGCGGCGAAGCCACGGCGAAGGCCTTGATCGTGCCGGCCTTGATCTGCTCGGCGACGCTGACGATCTGGTCGCACATGAAGTCGATCTGGCCGGAGACGAGATCGTTCAGTGCAGGCCCGGTGCCGCGATAGGCGACCGCATTGAGCTTGGGCACGCCGAGCTGGCCCTTGAGCAGGGTGCAGGTCGTCCACGACACCGAGCCGAGGCCGGCATGGGCTTCGTTGAACTTGTCCGGATTGGCCTTCACGGCCGCCACGAAGGACTTCAGGTCGGTGGCCTCGATATTCTTGCGGGCGACGATCAGGATCGGCGTGCCGCCGGCCAGACCGATCGGCTGCATGCCGTTGATCGGGTCGTATTTCAGGCCGGGATAGGTGGCGGGCGCCGCCGAGAAGGTGCCGAGATGGCCCATCGCGATGGTGTAGCCGTCGGGGGTTGCAGTCATCGCGCGGGTGATGCCCGTGGTGCCGCCGGCGCCGGCGACGTTCTCGATCACGATCTGCTGGCCGAGCGTCTTCGACATGTGGTCGCCGACGATGCGGGCGATGATGTCGGTCGGTCCGCCCGCTGCGAACGGCACGATCATCGTCACCGGCTTGTTCGGATAGGCCTGGGCATGGGCGGCGCCCGCGGCCAGGGTCAGGGCGGCGGCGAGGCCGAGTACGGTTTTCTTCATGGCGGTTCCTTCCTCGTTTTGGTTTTAGGCAAGGTGGGGCCGCGCATGACGCGCGGCAACCCCGTCATTCGGTGAACACTTCGTCGCGCTTCTTCGACATCGACGGCAGCAGCGCGATGACGAGCACGGCGATTGCCACCAGCAGCAGCCCCGCCGAGATCGGTCGCTCGACGAAGGTCATGAACGACCCGCGCGAGATGATCAGCGCCTGGCGCAGCTTCTCTTCCATCAGCTTGCCGAGCACGAAGCCCAGCAGCATCGGCGCCGGCTCGAAGCCGAGCTTGATCAGGATGTAGCCGAACAGGCCGAACATGGCGGTGAAGGCGACGTCCACCGGCTGGTTGTTCACTGAGTAGATGCCGATGCAGCAGAAGATCAGGATCGCCGGGAACATCAGGCGGTAGGGCACCTGCAGCAGCTTCACCCACAGCCCGATCAGGGGCAGGTTGATGACGAGCAGCATCAGGTTGCCGATCCACATCGAGACGATCAGGCCCCAGAACAGGTCCGGGTTCTTGGTCATCACCTGCGGGCCGGGGATGATGCCGTGGATCGTCATCGCGCCGACCATCAGCGCCATGACGGCGTTGGGCGGGATGCCGAGCGTCAGCAGCGGGATGAACGCGGTCTGCGCGCCGGCGTTGTTGGCCGATTCAGGCCCCGCCACGCCCTCGATCGCGCCCTTGCCGAAGCGCGACGGATCCTTGGCGATCTTCTTCTCGACCGTGTAGCTGGCGAAGGGGCCGAGCACCGCGCCGTTGCCGGGCAGGATGCCGAGGATGGCGCCAATGCCGGTGCCGCGCAGCACCGGGTTGATCGACTGCTTGATGTCGCTCCAGCTCGGCAGCAGGCGGCCGATCTTGGTGCGCACGACGTCGCGCGCCTCGGGATTCTCGAGGTTGCGAAGCACCTCCGCGAAGCCGAACACGCCCATCGCCAGCACGGCGAAGTCGATGCCGTCGGCGAGCGGCGCGAAGCCGAAGGTCATGCGCTCCTGGCCGGTCTCGAGGTCGGTGCCGACGGTCGAGAGCAGCAGGCCCAGCATGATCATGCAGAAGGCCTTGAGGATCGAGCCGCGCGCCAGCACGACGGCAAAGCACAGGCCCATCACCATCAGCGAGAAATACTCCGCCGGGCCAAACAGCAGGGCGAGTTTGGTGAGCGGCGCGCCCAGCGCCGCGATGACGACGGTGGCGACGCAGCCGGCGAAGAAGGAGCCGAGCGCCGCGGTGCCCAGCGCCACGCCGGCGCGGCCCTGCTTGGCCATCTGGTGGCCGTCCAGCGTGGTGACGACCGAGGTCGCCTCGCCGGGGATGTTGACCAGGATCGCCGTGGTCGAGCCGCCGTACTGCGCGCCGTAATAGATGCCCGCGAGCATGATCAGCGCGCCGACGGGGTCGAGCCCGAAGGTGATCGGCAGCAGCATCGCGATCGTCGCGATCGGCCCGACGCCGGGCAGCACGCCGATCAGCGTGCCGACGAGACAGCCGACGAAGCAGAGCAGGATGTTGATGGGCAGCGGAAGCGAGATGGCGCCCTGCAGGAAGGCCGGCGACCACCAGACGATCTTCCAGACGGTTGCGAAACCGAGGCCGAGATTGGCGAAAACGTCCATGATGACCTCAGATTCCAAGCAGCCAGGGCGCGAGCGGGATCGGCAGGCTCAGCGCGTATTTGAACAGGAGGGCGCAGAACGTCGTCATCGCCACGGCAAAGATGATCAGCTCCTTCCACTTGACGTCCTCCGCGGCGCAGCCCGCGATCAGCACGACGAGCGGGCCGGAGACGAGCAGGCCGAGCGAGGGCACGCTGATCGGCCCGACATCGAAGCCGCGGATGGTCAGGCCGAAGACGATGGCGCCGCCGAGCACGAAGATGACGCCGCGCCAGGACCAGCCCGACAGCTTCTCGCCGTTGAAGCGCAAAGACGACAGGCACAGCATCAGCCCGAGCGCGGCGCAGATCACCGCGAAGGACTTCGGCAGCATGCCGGGCCCGATCTGGCGCAGCGTCCCGAGGGGCAGGTCGCTCGACAAAACGAAGGCCAGCCCGGCCAGCAGGATCATGAACAGCCCGCCGGCCATATCCTGCGACGAGCGGATGCGCAGGCCCTGCGCCCTCTCGATATTGTTCAAACTCATCGGGTTCCTCCGACTGCAGACCCGACGAGGCGGGCCTGACGCACTGGCTTGGTGACGGGAAGGGTGAACGGCAGGATATGCCGCTCGTCGATCAGGGTGACGCTCTCGCGCAGGATCGCCAGGAAATCGTCGCGCGGGTCAAGCCGCTGTTGCGGCCGCCAGGCGATTCCCACAAGAGCGCCCGGCGGCGGCGGGTCGAGCAGGGCGCCACGCAGGCGCCGCATCGTCACGCCGGGGAAGCTCAGCCGCGACACCCAGTCGGGCGCCAGCGCCATGCCAAGCCCCGCCGCGACCGCCGACATCATCGCCGGCTTCTCGGTCGCCTCGATGGTGACGTTGGGCACCGCCCCGACGCTTTCGAAATAGGCCATCACGAGATCGTAGGCGAAGGGCCGGATTCGCTTGGACGGCACGACGAAGGGCTCGCCCACGAGGTCCTGCATCGTCAGATACTCGCGCGCCGCGAGCGGGTGGTGCTCGTTGAGCACCACGATCGGCCGTTCGACGCGCAGCACCTCGAAGGCGCAATCGGTCGGCTTGCGCGGCGGCCGGGTCAGGGCGAGGTCGAGCTTGCCGGTTTCCAGCATCTGGATCAGGGCTGCCGTCATCGCCTCGACGAATTTGATCTGGACGCCGGGGTACAACTGGCGGAAGGCGACCAGCGCCTCCGGCACGAAGCTCGACGACGCCGCGTCGATCGCCCCGATCCGCAGCACCTTGCCGGAGCCGAGCGAGGCCTCCCGCACAGCCCGCGACGCATGCTCCATCCGCGACAGGATGGCCTTGGCCTCCTCGAGCATGGTCATCCCGGCGCGCGTCAGCGCGACCTGCCGGGTCGTGCGCGTCAGCAGCACGCAGCCGAGCTCTTCCTCGAGCGTGCTGATCTGTCGGGAGAGGGCGGGGGGGGCCAGGCCCAGCCGCTCCGCGGCGCGGCCGAAATGAAGCTCCTCCGCCACTGCGATGAAACATCGCAGGTGCCTGACGTCCATGGTGTCCCTCTGGTCCCCTCTGGCGTATCGTTGACCCGATATCTTCCAGTCGTTGCCGTGAAGCCGATAGCGGCTCAGGCCGCGAAAGCGACCCTAGAACAATTCATAATTTATTGGCAATAATGCGCGGCGTTTTCGGGAGGCGGTCACGCCCCGGCGCCGGCCCGCCGCCGGAACAGCCGCCCGTCGATCAGGGCCAGCCCTGCGAAGATCGCCGCCATGCCGGCGACATGGCGCGGCAGCAGGCTCTCGCCCAGGAGGCCGACACCGAGCAGGATCGCGCTGACCGGGATCAGGAAGGTCACCAGCATGGCGTTGGTCGCCCCGGCGCGGCGCATGATCTGGAAGAAGATCACATAGGCCAGCGCGGTCGAAACCAGCGCGAGGCCGGCGAGTGCGCCCGCCGCCTGGAGGCTCGGCAGCGGCAGCGCCCAGGGCGGGGCGAAGACGAGCACGATCGGCAGCATCATCACGCTGGTGGCGGTCAATTGCCCGGTCGCGGTGACCAGCGGCGGCAGCTCCCGGAAGCGCCGGCCATAGAGCCCCGAGAAGCCGTAGGAGAGGGCCGCGCCCAGCCCCGCGAGCTGCGCCAGCAGCGGCCCGCTGAAGCCCGCCAGCGCATCGGGCCCCATCAGGATGGCGACGCCGCACAGGCCCGCCAGCACGCCGGCAATCTTCAGCGGCGTCGCGCGCTCGCCCTGGCCGAAACAATGCGCGACGATGACACCGAAGACCGGCGTGGTCGCGTTCAGGATCGCCGAGAGGCCGCTGGGCAGCTGCGTCTGGCTCCAGAAGATCAGGCAGAACGGGATCAGGTTGTTGAGCAGCCCCATGGCGAAGAAGGAGCGCCACATCGCGCCGCCGACCGAAAGATCAAGGCCGCGCGCCCGCAGGACGAGATAGAGCGCGCCGGCCGCCAGCACGCAGCGCGTCTCCACCACCATCAGCGGCGGCCATTCGCCGACCGCGATCTTGCCGAAGAAGAACGACCCGCCCCAGAGCACCGACAACACCAGCAGGAGCGCCCATTCGCGGGGCCCCATGGCAAGGGTGGACGATGCAGGGGCTGGCGATGCAGGGACAGGGTGTGTGGCAGAGGCCATGCCGGGAGACTCGGGTGGTGATGGCGGCGGAAGCGCCGCCATCGACCGGCACGGGTTAGGCGGCGGCGCGCGAAGGCGCCACCCGTTTTCCGCTCATGCGGCTTCCGCGTCCCGCGCCTGCCACATCGCCTGGAAGGCGGGGCGGGCATGGCAGGCGTCGAGCCAGGCCTTCACATGCGGCGCCGCCTCGAAGAGCTGCGTCGCCGGCTTGGCGTAGCGAATGATCTCGGCGACGTTGATGTCGGCCACCGTGAAGCGCCCGCCCATCACGAAGCCGCCGCCCGCCGCCAGCGCCGCATCGAGCACTGCGAAGGGCGCGGGCAGGGCCGCCAGCGCCGCCTCGACCAGCTTGGGATCGCGCTTCTCCGGCGGATAGGCCGCCATGTGGTAGTTGATGTTGAGCGCATGGCTCTCGACCGCCGTGCTCGCCCAGAGCGACCACATCACCGCCAGCCCCTCTTCCTGCGCATCCTTGGGCGCCAGCGGGCCGCCATGCTTGCGGGCGAGATAGAGGTTGATGGCGAGCGATTCCTGCAGCTTGAAGCCACCATCGTCGATGGCCGGGATCTGCCCCTTCGGATTGACCGCCAGGAACTCCGGGCTCTGCGTATGCATCGGCGCGCCCGGCGCCTTGGGATCGGGCAGGCGGTAGACCTGGATCACCGGGACATGGGTGAAGGCGAGGCCAAGCTCGTTGGCCAGCCAGATGTTGCGCGTCGCGCGCGAGCGATAGCAGCCATAGATCGTCAGGGTCATGGGAGGCGCCTTGGGAGGAGGGAGGTGACGGTCCAGTCTTACAGAAGAGTCGGCCCCGGCGCATCAGCGCTGAGCGGCGCGATGGCGGCTTATGCCCTGTCCCGTTCCGGCGCGCCTCCCTTCCGGAAGGTCGACCCAGGGCGCGGTGATCGTAATGGCCGGAATCGCGGCCCAGATCAGCGGCCCGAGATGGGTCCGGTTTGCGTTGAGGAAGCGCGACGTCATCGACCGGATTATTTTTAGAGTTTCGTAAGTTCGCATTCGTAGCGTCGAAATCTCGCGTCTGTTCTTGGAAAGATCATGGGCTTGTCCAAACGCAGCCAACCGCCATTCTCATGGGACGGCCCGCAACGTCTTGCGGCGCTGCGGGCGTTCGACATTCTCGACACGCAGCCGGAGGCGGCGTTTGACGAGATCACCCAGCTTGCGAGCGCGTTCTGCGGCGCCCCGGTTGCGATCGTGAATTTCCTCGACGCCGATCGGCAATGGTTCAAATCGAAGATCGGATTGGGCTTCGACGAAACCTCGCTGGACGACTCCATCTGCGCGAAGACGATCCATCTGTCGAAACTCGTCGTCATCAATGACCTCGCCGACGACGAGCGCCTGCAAGACAATCTGTTCGTGACCGGCCAGCCGCATTTGCGTTTTTACGCCGGGGCTCGTCTGGAAACGTCCGAAGGCCTGCCGCTCGGCGCCGTCTGCGTCTGCGATGTCGTGCCGCGACCGGACGGATTGACCGAGGCGCAATCGAACACGTTGCTGGCTCTTGCGCGGGCGGTCATGCGCGAACTCCAGCTGCGCCGCTCGAACAAGGCGCTGGCCGAGAACACAGCCCTGCTCAACGGCACCCTGGAGAATGTCGACCAGGGCATCCTGATGGTCGATCAGAGCGGTGACGTGGTCGTCTGCAATCAGCGGGCGATCGACCTGCTCGGGTTGCCGTCCGAGATGATGCGGTCGGTGCCGAAGTTCGAAGAGGTCAAGCGATGGCAGATCCAGCAAGGAGAATTCGCCGAATCCGACCCCTCGCTGGTGCATGCCATCCGGCATGAAGGCAACAACATCGAGGCCTCGATCTATGAACGCAGGAGGCCCAACGGCACCGTGCTGGAAGTGCGCACGAACCGGCTTGCCAATGGCGGGGTGGTGCGCACCTTCGCCGACATCACCGCGCGGAAGTCGGCAGAGAACAACCGCAGGATCGCGGAGGAGCGTCTGCGCGAAAGCGAGCAGCGCTACCGGCTGGCGGCGCATGCGACATCGGACGCAATCTACGACTGGGATTTTGCGTCCGACGGCCTGCAATGGGGCGAAAGCCTCCAGGGCATCTTCGGCTACGGGGCCATTCAGGGACCAGCGACCGGGACGACATGGCTGGAGAGCGTCCACCCTGAGGATCGAGCCGCCGTCGAAGACCAGATCCGGCAGTTCGTCGCCGGGCAGGACGGGGAGCGCTGGGAGGGTGAGTATCGCTGGCGAACCGGTGACGGCGATTATGCTTACGTCCGCGATCGCGCCTATCTGGTGAGGGACGACGCCGGCAGCCCGATCAGGATGGTGGGTGCGTTGCAGGACCTGACGGAAACGCGCGGGGCCAGCGACGCCCTGCGAACCAGCGAAGAGCGGCTTCGGTTGGCCCTGGCTGCGACGGGCCTCGGCATCTGGGATCTCGACTTCGCCAGCGGTCACCGCGAATGGTCCTCCGAGGTTCGCCGCATTCTCGGGGTGCCGGAGAGCGCGGCTCTGGAGCGGGACGACTTCCTGCCGCTCGTTCATGCCGAGGACAGGGCGCAGATCGATGCCGCCTTCTACCCGGATGGCGATACGCGCGTGCCCTCCGTGTCGGCGACGTTCCGCATCGTCAGGGCCACGGACGGCGAGACCCGTTGGGTCGAGGTCGGTGGGCGGACGCTCTACGATGCCGAAAGCCGGCCCGTCAGAATGCTCGGCACACTCCAGGACATCACCCCCCGCAAGATCGCCGAAGACGCCGTGCGAATCGGCGGGGAGCGCCTGCGCCTGGCGCTGCATGCGAGCAACATGGTCGCCTGGGACGTCGATCTCGCGACGACGCATGTCGACCGGTCGGACAATGCGTTTGCGCTGCTGGGCATCGGTTCGGGGCCGGCGTCCCAGTTCTCGGCGCGCGTTCATCCCGATGATCAGCACAAGGTGGATCTGCTTCGGCTCGCCGCCATCACCGATGGAACGCACTGCGCCGAGGTCCGCTACCGCACGCCGGACGGTCGCGAGATCTGGCTCGCTCTCAGGGCAGAGCGGAAAGACAAGCAGCGCCTCATCGGCATAACCTTCGACATTTCGGATCGGAAGGCGACGGAAGCTGCGATCTGGCAGACGGCAAACCATGATCCGCTGACAGGGCTGGCAAACCGGGCGCTCTTTCAGACCCGGTTGGAAGATGCGCTCGCGATCGCCGAGGCCGAAGGCACGGGCGTCGGCCTGTTGTTGCTCGACCTCGATGACTTCAAGGACATCAACGACACCCTGGGCCACGCCGCTGGCGACAAGCTCCTGGCCGAAACGGCGGCAAGGTTGACGCGCCTGGTCGGCGACCGCGGAACGGTTGCCCGTGTCGGCGGAGACGAGTTTGCCGTTGTCCTGGTCGAGCATTCCGGGCTGGCCGACATCGCGGCCTGCGCCGACCGGATCGTCGAGGCGTTGCGAACCACGTTCGACTACGAGGGACGGGCCTTGTCGACGAAGGCGAGCATCGGCGTGGCGGCGTTCCCTGAACACCATCGCGACGCCGTCGAGTTGATGAAGGACGCCGACATCGCGCTCTACAGGGCCAAGGAGGGCGGCCGCAGCAGGGCAGTCATCTACACGAGCGCCGCCCGCGACGTCATGGAACGTCGCGTGTCGATATTGCGTGAAGTGCGCCAGGGCCTCGCGGCGCTGGAATTTCTGCCTCACTACCAGCCGAAAGTGTCGCTCGCGACCGGCGCCATCATTGGCTTCGAGGCACTCGCGCGGTGGCGCCATCCCACCCTTGGATTGCTGACGCCCGCTTATTTCGGTTCGGCATTCGATGATCAGGACATTTCGGCGGCGCTGGCGACGAGCATGATCGGGCAAGTGGCGTCAGATATCCGCGCCTGGCTCGACCAGGGCCTGGAATTCGGGCGTGTGGCCGTCAACCTCGCCTCCGCCGATTTCGCCGACAGAACGCTCGCGACGAGGATCATCGCGCTTCTTGCGGAGGCCGACGTTCCGGCCTCCCGGTTCGAGATCGAAGTCACCGAGACGGTTTTCCTGGGCCGCCAGACCGAGGAAGCGGCGGCCATCCTGCGCGAGTTCCACAAGGCGGGCATTTCAATCGCACTCGACGATTTCGGCACCGGCTTTGCCTCGCTGACCCACCTCAAGCAGTTTCCCGTCGATCACATCAAGATCGACCAGAGCTTCGTCAGGAATCTGGAAACCGACAAGGACGATGCCGCGATCGTGGCCGCGGTTGTCAGCCTCGGCCGCAACATGGGCCTCCAGATTACCGCCGAGGGGGTGGAAAACGCCGGCCAGGCTAAGCGGCTCAGGGAAGCGGGCTGCGATTTCGGGCAGGGCTATTTCTATGCAAAGCCCAGCGGGGGCGAACATGTGCCGTGGATGATCCGGAGCCGGGCGTCGCCGAGCCGGCCAGTGCGTTTGCAACGCGCCGCGTTTCGCCGGGCCTGATCAGGGGCGAGGGGACGGCCTGCCAGGCTGTTCTCTGCCCTGAGCCTGTCTCCCAGCCTACCCCGCCAGCACGCGCTGCGGCGGGAAGGTGATCTCGACCAGCGTGCCCTCCTTCTTGACGGAGGTGATCGACATTGCGGCGCGGTTGGCCTCGACCAGCGCCTTGGTCAGCGGCAGCCCCAGACCTGTGCCACCGGCGCGGCGCGTCGTCGGCACCTGGCGGAAGGGCTCCAGCGCCAGTGCGATCTCCTTGTCGTCCATGCCGATGCCGGTATCGCGCACCCGCAGGATCGCCTCGCCCTGGTCGCCGAGCGCCGTGGAGATGATCACCTGCCCGCCCGCATCGGTAAACTTCACCGCGTTGGAGAGCAGGTTGATCACGATCTGCCGGATCGAGCGCTGGTCGGCGACGACCGGCGGCAGCTTGGGCGAGAGGCCTGAGCGCAGCACGACCCGGCCGCGCTGAGCTTCGGGCTGCAGCAGATTGACGGTCGACAGCGCGATCTCATTGAGATTGACGCTGACGAAGTCGAGATCGAGCTTGCCGGCCTCGATCTTGGCGAGGTCGAGCAGGTCGTTGACCAGGCTGATGACGTAGCCGCCCGACTGGTGGATGTCGCGCAGATATTCCTTGTAGCGCTCGTTGGCGATTGGGCCGAAACGCTCCTCGGCCATCACCTCGGCAAAGCCGATGATCGCGTTCAGCGGGGTACGGATCTCGTGGCTGATCTTGGCCAGCACGTCGGATTTCTGGGCGCTGGCCTTCTCGGCCGCCTTGCGCGCCTCGACGAGTTCGCCTTCGGTCTTCTTCCAGGCGGTGATGTCGCGCAGCACGGCACAGAAGCGCCGCTCCGTGCCCTCCGCGATCTGGCCCATGGTCATGAAAAGCGGGATCTTGCCGCCCTGGCGCACGCGGCCGACGACCTCGCGGCCATCATTCATCACCGAGGCGACGCCGCCGCCCTTGAGCCCTTCGAGATAGTCCAGCGCCGGGGCGTGGCTCTCGGCGGAGAACAACAGCGTGAACAACTCGCCGGTGACCTCGCGCTGATCGTAGCCGAACAGCGCCTCGGCGGTCTTGTTGAGCGAGAGCACGCGGCCGCGCTCGTCCACCGTGACGACGCCGTCGGTGGCGGTGTCGAGCATCGCCACCAATTCTGCGATGCGCGCGTCGCGGACATCGGCGTCGAGCCGCAGCGCCTCCACGCGGGCGGCGCTCTCGGAGGCCTCGGCCTCGAACTCCGCTGCCATCTCGGCCTCTTCGGCCTCCTCCGGCGTCAGCACCTTGACCTCCCCGCCGCCATTGGGGTGGCGGAAGGCCATCAGCGTCGCCGGCTCGCCCTGCCACGCCACGCTGGAGAGCACCGCATGGACGCTGACGAGATGGCCGAGCCGGTCGATCAGGATCATCGCGCCGCCATCGGTGCGGGTCGCCTCCTTGATCAGCCGGCTGACGCCGCCCCCGGACGCCAGATCGTCGAGATCGGCATAGTCGAGCAGGTCGAGCATCGTGCGGTTGGCGTAGAGCGCCTCGTCGTCGCGGTTGACGAGCACCGCGATCGGCAGCTTGTCGAGCACGTCGGCATGGGAGTTGGGCAGGCGCTGGCGCGCCGGCGTCGATTCGGCGTCGGCCGGGACGGTGGACGGTGACGTCTCGTCGTCTTTGAGACGCAGCGGGGCGGCCGGCGGGAGCCGTGGCGCGGTCGGCTCCTCGTCGCCGGCGATGCGCGCGCCCAGCGCCTTGGCGATCTCGCGGAAGGCGTTGCGCTCGGCCGAGCTCAGATTGGGCTTCGAGGGTTCGATGATCGGCCGCACCGCCGCCAGATGCCCGTTGCGAAGCGGCACGATATTGCCGGCCGCCGCCTTGGGAGCCGCTACGGTGGGCTCCGGCGGCCCGGCCTGAGCCGAATCGGGCAGCGTCTCTGCGGCGTCGGCCGCCACGGTGGGTTCGACTGCGGGCTCGGACGCGGGTGCGGGCTCTTCCTCGGGACCGGCTTCGACCTCGGCGATCGACTCCAGCGTCGGCTCGCCCTGCGGGATCTCGTCCGCCACTTCATCCCGCGCCGAAGCGACCACGGGCGCATCCGGCGCTGCGATCAGAGCCGTCTCTGCGAGAGCCTCTGTGGACTCCGCCTTGGCTTCAGCGACCGAATCGACGGGACTGACATCCGTCTCGAACTGCGCCTCGGCCATCGCCGGCAAAGCGTCCGGTTCGGGGTCCGGGGTCGTGTCGGCCATGTCGCTCGAGACGGGAGCGGGCAGGGCGAAGGCCTCGGTTGCGCCGGGGCGCGCCAGTCCAAAACCGCGGAATCCGGTGACCTGCCGCGCCGCATCCAGCACGGGCACGCCCGACAATTCGACGCGGGCGCCTTCGCCCGGCGTCGCCAGGCGCCAGAGCACCTCATGGCCGCTCCAGGTCGCGGTGCCGGTCAGCCGCGCGAGCAGATCGCCGCTGCGGTCCTGCACCACGGGGCCGATCAGGTCGGCCCAGAGGCGGCCGGTGAGGCCGGCCGCAGCCTCGGGGCCGACGAGTTCGGCGATGTTGGGCGAGAGGCTGGTCAGTCGCGCTTGCGCGTCGCTCTGCCAGAGAAACCGGATCGCGCGGGCGGGAGGCGGCGGGGCCACGGGGGAGGGCGCCATCTCAGGCGCTGCGGCGGCAGGCTCCGGCGCTGTCTCCGGGGGGGCTTCGTCGGGCGCGACGACCACGCCGAGCCGGCGCAGTTCCGACGCCTGCACCGCGACCGCCAGCACCGGCTCGCCCGCGCCGTCGACGATCAGCTTGCAGCCGCAGGTCACCAGCGTCGCCGCAAAGCCCGTCGTCAGGCGCAGCCGCTCGAGCCGGACGCCGTCGCGGGAGGCGAGACCGCCGGCGAGCAGCGTCAGGCGCTGCCGTGTCGCGGCGGGGAGGGTGGTGGCGCCGGCGAGCAAGGCCTGGCCGGCGGCGTTGACGAAGCCCGGCGCTTGCGCCATCGGGTCCCAGAGCAGCAGCGCGCCGCCGGCTGCGAAGGACGCGAGATTGTCATCCCGCGTCGCCGCCGCGCCCAGCCGCGCCCAATTCTGTCCGGCTTCGCTCATGCCTGTGTGCTCTTGCTTTCCGCCACCATGGCCGCGCTCATATGGCTAACAAATCTTTAATAGCGGCCAAATCGATGCAACACCATGCGGCGGGCCGGGCTGTCCCCGCCCGCATCGAAACAACGTTAACGGGCGCGCCCGGCTGCTCCTGATTGTCATGACGGCGCATTAATGATATTGCACTGCACAATAATGGAGCGCTGCACAGTCGCCACGGGCGGCTGGGCGGACGATCAGCAAGACCGGCCAACCAGGAGGACGACCCGATGACCCCCAAGACCCCCTATGAAGTGCCCGCCGAAATGCGTGAATTCGCCGAGCGCAGCGTCGAGCAGGCCCGCAAGGCATTCGACGGCTTCATCGGCGCGGCCACCAAGGCCGTAGACACCGCCCAGGTTTCCGCCGAGAGCGCCCGCCTCAACACGCATGATGTCGCCCGCAAGGCCATCGGCTATGCCGAGAACAATGTCTCGGCGGCTTTCGAACTCGCCCAGAAGCTCGTCAAGTCGAAGGATTTGACCGAAGTGATGGCGCATCAGTCCGAATTCATGAAGGCGCAGATGGAGGCGCTTCAGTCCCAGTTCAAGGAAATGGGCGCCGCGGCCCAGGACGTCGCCACCAAGGCGGCCGAGACCATCACCAAGGCCGCCAAGCCCAAGTAAGTCTCCGGAGAGGCTACCCCTGAGCCGAAACGGGCTGAGCCGCTGTGAGACGGCCCGCCCGCTGACTGCGCCGAACTGATCATCCCGGCAGCCCCGGCGCGACATGAAACGATCGGAAGGCCGGGCCCAGTCCCGGCCGGCCGTGTCCCGCGCCGAAGGAGAATCGCGATGGTCAAGCCTGCCCCGACCCGGACCAAGTCGAAGGCCCCGGTCAGCCTGTCGCCTGTCAAGGCTCTGTCGGGCCCCCTCCCGCCCGAAGCCGCCAAGCCCGAACCTGCCAAGCCCGAACCTGCCAAGCCCGAACCCGCCAAGCCCGTCGCCGCCAAGCCCGTCGCCGCCGCGCCGGTGAAGGCGCCGGCCCCGCAGGCGCCGCAACCCACCGTCAAGGCCGCTGCCGAGACGAAGCCGCCCGCGATCGAGGCGGTCGCGGCCAAGCCTCAGGTAGCCAAGACGCCCGTGGCCAAGACGCCCGTAGCCAAGACGCCGGCTGCACCGGCCGCCCGGGCCTTCAAGCCCAAGCCCGCCGTGCAGATCGCGTCGACCAAGCTGCGCGTCGAAAAGCCCGCCCCGACGCCCGCGATGGCCAAGGCAGCCGCGGCCTCGACATCGGCTGCGGTCTCGAAGCCTGCCGGGGTCACGCCTGCCGTCGCCAAGCCTTCCGTCGCCAAGCCTTCCGTCGCCAAGCCTTCCGACGTCAAGCCGCCCGTCGCTCAGGCCCCGGTGCCGGCCGCCGTCGACGCGGTCGCAAAGGCCGTGGCTGCCCCGGCCAAGGCGGCCGAGGCGCTCGCCGAGGCCGTGACCAAGCTGGCCGAGCCCCCGCGCCCCAAGCCGACGCCCTCGCTGAGCGCGACGCCGCTGCCGCGCCCGCCGGAATTCGCCGCCATCGCCTCGACCACGGTGATGACCCAGACGCTGGCGATGGCGAAGGCCTTCGGCGCCCTCCAGGCGCGGATGCTGGACCATGCCTGCGCCGAGCTGAAGACGACGCTGAGCGACGTCGAGACGCTGGCGCGCACCGACAGCGCCGCCGATGCGGTGGCGCTGCAGGCCAAGGCCGTGCGGCGCTCCTACGAATCCTATTCGCAGCATCTCAAGGAATTGGCCCGGATCGCCGGCATGGCCATGGGCCAGAAGGCCGACACGGACGCGGACAAGGCCTGAAAGCGGCCAGCGCGAGGCGTCGTCGCGGGGCGACCCACGTCATAACTGGAAAAACCCGCGATTGGCGGGTTGCAATCGCGGGGCGTCGGTTCTAGGTTCCGCGCCGCCGCCGATCTCGCGAAAGCGACCGATCGCCAACCGCCGGGTGCGGGCAGCCATAGCTCAGTTGGTTAGAGCGCTAGATTGTGGATCTAGAGGTCCCCCGTTCAAGCCGGGGTGGCTGTACCACCCGTTCCCGCACCGCGAAATGTCGCAGCTTCGCAGCGTCGAGGGCGCCGGCAGTGCCCTTGAAGCCGCTGGCGTGATCGCCATATCCAGGATGAGCAGGAGGGCTTCGCCTCTGGCTCGCGGGGTGCCGGAGTGTCGGGCCCCGGTCGATCGGGGCGCCCTTCGGGGGCTTCGGCACCGTGACGCAAGGCCCGGGGAATGACACGCACGCCCAGTCTGTCCCATCCGTTTCTTTTGGGTTTCGACGATATCGAACGGGCCCTGGACCGGGTCGCCAAGGGCGCCAGCGAGGGCTACCCGCCCTACAACATCGAGCGACTCGCACGGTCCGAAGCGGAGCCGGACCGGCTTCGCATCACCCTTGCGGTCGCCGGCTTCTCGCGCGACCAGTTGGAAATCACCCTCGAAGAGAACCAGTTGACCGTGCGCGGTCGCCAGATCGACGACAAGACGAGGCAATTCCTCCATCGCGGTATCGCGGCGCGGCAGTTCCAGCGTAGCTTCCTCCTGGCGGAGGGCATGCAGGTGATGGGGGCCGATCTGGCCAACGGCCTGCTGGCGATCGATCTGGTCCGTCCGGAACCGGAGAGGCTGATCCGGCGTATCGATATCGTCAGCCGGGACGAGCCTGCTTAATCAGGCCCGGTCGAATTCGTGAGGGATGCAAGCGCGGTTTTTGCATCCGTTCATCTTTCAAGGCGTATTTTTGTAACCGCACTCGCACTGCTCTGAAGGAGGGCGCGATGAACGAAGACAGGACGATGATCCAGACGAACCCCCTGACCCCGGCCGAGTTCGCGGCTTTGGGAACCGGCGAGGTCGCCTATCTCAAGTCGATGACCTCCGACGAGCTGCTGCGGATCTTCCCGCAGGCGCCGGAGATCCAGTCGGGCCTGCAGCTCTTTGCGCTGCTCTCGGCCGATGGCGCGCCGATCCTGGTGACGGATTCGCGCGAGGCCGCCACCGCCAATGCGTGGGAACACGATTTGCGGATGGTGAGCGTCCACTGAGACGCCTCACGGCGCGGTCGCGAGCCCCGCGACCGCCGCCTTCAGGCGCAGGATGTCTTCCTCCGTCGAAAGCCGGTGGTCGCCGTCCTTGACCAGCGTCAGGATGACGGGATCACCGCTGAGATGCTCGACCAGCCTGAGCGCATGGCGCCAGGGTACATCCGGGTCGGCCATCCCCTGCAGGATATGGACGGGGCAGCCTGTGGCGATGGCGCTGCCGAACAGCAGGTGCTGGCGCCCGTCCTCGATCAGTGCCCGGGTGATCGGTGTCGGTTCGGGAGAGTATTCCGAGGGCCGCATCCAGACCCCGTCGCGCAGGATCGTCTGGCGGATCGCCTCGGGCATCTGCGCCCACATCAGCTCTTCCGAGAAATCGACGGCCGGCGCGATGAGCACGAGCCCCGCGGGCCTCTGCGAGGAGCCGAGCAGGCGCCGTGCGGCCAGCAGGGCGATCCAGCCGCCCATCGACGATCCGACCAGGACCGGGGGCTGCGCGCAGTGCGCCGCGACCACTGCCAGCGCGTCCTCGAGCCAGTCCGACAGGGTCCAGCGCGCGAAATCGGCCCCGCTCTCGCCATGGCCGGCATAGTCGAACCGGATGAAGGGCCGCCCCGCCTCGCGCGCCCACTGCGCCAGCGCCTCCGCCTTGGTGGCGCGCATGTCGGAGCGGAAACCGCCGAGCCAGACCACCGGGGCGCCTTCGCCGGCTTGTGTCAGAACGGCCAGGCGGCGCTGCCGCGCACCGGCGCCGACCTCCAGCCCATGCGGGGCTTCGCGCAGGGTCTCCAGCGGTTTTTCGGGCTGCAACGCAAATCTCCTGTGACGAATCGCCTGTTCGGCGTGAATATAGGCTGCGCTTTTCGGCCATGGGCCGTCATAGTCGCGCAGATGAAATGCGACGCGGGCTTTCTCGCGCCATCGACAGGCGTGGTTCCAAAGCGGTGAGTATGTCCTTCCAGCCCGGCGCGCATCTTTCCCTGCCGTCCACCGAAGCGCATCCGCTCGTCGGACGCACGATCCTGCAGATCATCCCCGATCTCGATGCCGGCGGCGCCGAGCGCACCACGGTCGACATCGCCAAGGGCCTGACCGATGTCGGCGCGCGTGCCCTGGTGGCGACCGAAGGCGGCCGGCTGGTCGCCGAGCTCCAGGCCAAGGGCGGCGTCTGGCTGCCGTTTCCGGCCGCGGCCAAGAACCCGCTCGCCATGGCGGTCAACATCCGCAAACTGATGCTGCTGTGCCGCTATGAGGGCGTCGAGCTGATCCATGCCCGCTCGCGCGCGCCGGCCTGGGTCGCCCTCGCCGCCGCGCGGATGCTGCACCTGCCTTTCGTCACGACCTATCACGGCTCCTACAACAGCCGCTCGGCGGTGAAGACGTTGTACAATTCGGTGATGGCGCGCGGCGACATCGTCATCGCCAACTCCGGCTATACCGCCGAGCTGATCCTGGCCAAGCACGCTTTCGCCCGCGAGCGCATCCGCGTCGTCAACCGCGGCACCAATTTCGCCGCCTTCGCGCCCCAGGCCGTCGCGCCGGAGCGCATCCAGGCGCTGCGCCAGGCCTGGGGCATCGGCGCCCATCAGCGGATCGTGCTGCTGCCGGGCCGCCTGACCGGCTGGAAGGGCCAACGCGTCCTGATCGAGGCCGCCCGCATCCTGCGCGACGGCGGCGACACCGATACCGCCTTCATCCTCGCCGGCGATCCGCAGGGCCGCGACGGCTATGTCCGGGAGCTCGATCTGCTGATCGGCAAGGCGGGGCTCGAGGACCGGGTCAAGCGCGTCGGCCATTGCACCGACATGCCCGCGGCCCTGTTGGCGGCCGCCGTGGTGACCGTGCCCTCGACCGAGCCGGAAGCCTTCGGCCGCGTCGCCGTCGAAGCGCAGGCGATGGGCACGCCCGTCGTCGTGTCGGATCTCGGCGCCGTGCCCGAGACCGTGCTCGCGCCGCCGCAGACCGCGCCCGGCGAGCGCACGGGCTGGCGCGTCGAGCCCGGCAACGCCGCCGCCCTGGCCGACGCGCTGGCCGGCGCGCTCTCGCTGCGGCCTTCGGCGCGCGACAACCTCGCTTTGCGGGCGCGCCGGCATGTCGAGCGGCATTTTTCGTTGGAGACGATGGTCGGCGATACGCTCGACGTCTATTGCGCGCTTTTGGAGGGACGGGCGGGCAATTGACACCCGTGCCCTTGCCGGACGCCGCGGCAATTCCGATCTAACGGGGATTCACGAGGCCGCGGCCCTCGTCATCCATTGACAACGCGCTTCTTTGTGCAATGTGTCTGCCGGTGGGCGTCGCGAGCGCCATTCACAGGAGAATATACCATTCGTCGTCCTTTCCGTGCTGCCCCGACCCCGACCAAAGACGGTCCGCGCTCCAACCGCGACATCCGTGGCGTCCGTGACGTCCAGCTCATCGACGATACCGGCGCCAACCGTGGCGTGGTCTCGTTCTTCGAGGCGTTGAAGATTGCCGAGGATGCCGGTCTCGACCTGGTCGAGATCGCCCCCAATTCTGAGCCGCCGGTCTGCAAGATTCTCGACTACGGTCGCTTCCGCTTCCTGGAGCAGAAGAAGGCCGCCGAGGCGCGCAAGAAGCAGCGCACCATCGAGATCAAGGAAATCAAGCTGCGTCCGGGCATCGACAAGCACGATTACGAAGTCAAGATGAAGGCCATGCTCGGGTTCTTCGAGGAGGGCGACAAGGTCAAGGTGACCCTGCGCTTCCGCGGCCGTGAAATGGCCCACCAGGATCTCGGCGTGAAGGTGCTCGAGCGCGTCAAGGCCGATCTCGCCGAGCAGGCGAAGGTCGAGAGCGACTGGCAGCTCGAGGGCCGCCAGATGGTCATGGTGCTCGCACCGAAATAGCCAGCCGCGATCGCGCCATGCGATTTGCATCAGGCCCGGCCCCAGCGCCGGGCCTTGTCATGTCCGGCCTTGCGATGCTTGGGTTCGTAGTCCCCAACGACCGCGAGCGCCTCTCATGACCACGCCGAGCCCGACCAGCCAGCGCCGCGATCTCGCCGCCGCATTGCGCCTCGCCGCGAAATTCGAGCTGAACGAGGGCATCTGCAACCATTTCTCGGTGGCGCTGCCCGATGGCCCCGACGGCCGGCCGCGCTACCTGATCAACCCCTATGGCGTCCACTGGTCGGAGATGAAGCCCTCCGACCTCCTGCTGATCGACGAGCGTGGCCAGGTTCTGGAAGGGGAGGGCGAGGTCGAGGCCACCGCCCGCAACATCCACATCGCCGCCCACAAGGCCAATCCGCGCCATGTCGCCGTGCTGCATGTCCACATGCCCTATGCGACCGCGCTGACCATGGTCGAGGGCGGGCGCCTCGAAATGGCCCACCAGACCGCCTGCCGCTTCCATGGCCGCACGCTCTATGTCGACCATTTCGGCGGGCTGGCGCTCGACGAGAGCGAGGGCGAGGCCATCGTCGCCGCCAACAAGGCCGAGGCCGGGGCCGACATCACCTTCCTCGCCCATCACGGCGTCACCATCGGCGGCCCTTCCGTCGCGGTCGCCTTCGACGATCTCTATTTCCTCGAGCGCGCCTGCCGCCAGCAGGTGCTGGCCATGTCCACCGGCCGGCCCCTGAAACTGATTCCCGAGGCCGAGATCGAGGCCACTGCACGCGAATGGCGCCAGGTGCTGGTCCACCAGTCTGAGAAGCATTTCGAGGCGCTGATGCGCATCGAGGGGCTCTGACCGAGCGTCACTTTCGGGTTCTCGCCGGCGCTGTCCGCAACTAGGGTAGCCGCGAGGGGACCGACGCCTGCGACGGGCGTGGCCGCTGCCGGGGGGAATGCCGATGGGATCGAACGGGGTTGCGGCGGCGTGTGCCGCGCTGGTGCTGGCAGCCGTGTCAGCGGGGCCGCTCGGGGCCCAGACGCCCCCGCCCGCCCAGAGCCCCGCGCCCGCCAGGCCCGACGAGACCAAGCTCGACCTGAAGCTCTTCGACAAGGCGGAGGTCGACCGCTCGAAAGGCTGCTCGGTCGCGCTGTGGCAGGCCAACCGCGACCCCGACAACGACCGCTACGCCTTCATCTTCACCGAGGCCCTGACCGGACAGAACCATGTCCGCCAGCCGGCGCGCATCAAGGTCGGCGAGAAGGTCCTGCCGATGACGCGGGTGGCGATCGGCGGCAAGGTCGGCGGCTACGGCCTCTACTCCTATCAGCTCTACAGGCTCGGTGAGGGCGACGGCTTTGCGGTGCTCGACCTCAAGCTCGGCGAGATCGAGGGCGAGGCGGTCGAGATCGAGAGCGGCACGCTGACCGTGTCGATGGCCGGCAAGCAGCAGGCGCGCGTGACCGTGAAGGGCGGGGCCGGCTGCATGACCGCCCCCGCCGCGGCCTCGCCACCGGCGGCCCCGGCTTCCGCGGCCCCGCCTGCCGCCGCGGCTGCGCCCGCCAGCCTGGACGGCATCTTCAGCCGCTACGCCGTGAGACCGGCCCAGATCCCGCGCACGCTGCCGGCGACGCTCAAGAGCCGTTTCGGCTGCGACCCGGAGATGCTGAAGGCCGGCGTTACCGGCTTCCAGATGTCGGAGGAATCGGCGATCTGGGAACTGCCCTGCCAGCGCTTCAACATCCAGGCGAACGCCGTCTATGCGCTGGTCTACCTGCCGGAGCCGGCGCAGAACCTCCGCTTCCTGAGCTTCAAGGCGCCGCCCGGCAAGAAGCGCACGAGCGCGCCGGCCGAGCTGATGTCGCCGGAATGGAACGTCAAGACCCGCACCGTCACCGGCACCGCGCTCGGCCGCAGCGAGGGCGATTGCGGGGTCTATGAGCGCCACCGCGTCGGGGCCGACGGCGAGTTCGTCCTGGTCGAGTACCGCGAGAAGGTGGCCTGCGACGGCAAGGCGAGCAAGCCCGAGCAGTTCCCACTCGTGTATCGGGCGCGCTGAATTCTGAATATGACGTAAAGGCACTTGCGTTGCAGCGCCGCTCGTGCGGGCTTCCTGCTTGAAATTTGGGCACGAACACCTGAACGGGCGGATGCGAATCAGCGCGCTTGGTGATCTCCTCTCGCGCGCAATGCAGCCGGCTGGCTGCATTGGCTCGCGTCCCTCGTTCGGTGCTGGACCGGCGGGCGACGGCCTACCGGAGGCGCCTGCGACTTGCCTACGCTTCGAGAGGGATACGAGATCGATCCGGCGCTCGCCGGCCTGATCCGGCACATGCGGGCGATCGACGACTACCGGCAGGTCTTTGACCGGCTGCAGGCGTCCTGGGACACGCTGACGCTGCTCGGGCAGCTTTCGGGCAACGCCACCGAGATGTCGGGCACGCGCTCGGCCTTCGAGGCCTTGACCGCGAGCCTGCTCGGCCATCTCGCCAAGGAAACCCGCGACAAGGCGATGGCCGATCTGCGCATCAAGGCGCAGAACGCCATCGACGTGCTGGTCCGCAATCTGTTCGAGCGCACGGCCGATATCGGCTTCCTCGCCGCCGACACCGACATCCGCGAGATGCTGGAGGCGCCGGTTTCGTCCGAGGCGCGCGCGGCCATCGAGGCGCGCTTCCGCGACTACGTCGCCAAGTACTCCGTCTATTCCGACATCGTGCTGGTCGATCGCGAGGGCGCGATCCGGGCGCGGCTCGCGCCGCATGCCGCTCAGGAAGCCCGGCATCCGGTCATCGACGAGGCGCTGAGTTCGACCGGCGCCTATGTCGAGCATTACGGCGTGCTCGATTTCGTCTCCGACGCGCAATCGCTGGTCTATGCCTGGCGTGTCGAGGATGCGGCCAAGCGCCCGCTCGGCGTGCTCGTCCTGGTCTTCCGCCTGGCCGACGAGATGGCGGGCATCTTCCGCAAGCTCCTGCCCGAGCAGGACTGGACGGTGCTGGGCTGCGTCTCGCCGGAGGGCGACGTCATCGCCGGCTCCTGCCCGATCCAGCTGCCGGCGGGGTTGAAGCTGTCGCCTGCGGCGCTGCAGGGCGCGGAGCCGGTGATCCGGCTCGGCGGGCGGCAATATCTCGCCATGGCCTGCCGGACCTCCGGCTATCAGGGCTATATGGGCCCGGGCTGGATGGGGCTCGGCCTGATCCCGCTGGACGCGGCCTTCGATCAGAATGACGGCGAACTCGCCCAGTCGATCGGCGAGGATTTGCTCGCCGCCGTGACCAGCCAGGCCGGGCTGTTTTCCGACGAGTTGCGCCATGTCTCGCGCCAGGCGGCGGCGATCCAGGGCGATCTCAACCGCTCGGTCTGGAACGGCTCGATCCGGCAGGCCGGTTCCACCGCCGCCAACGCCGCCTTCTCGAAGATCCTGCTCTGGGAGATTTCCAGCGCCGGCCGCAAGACGCAGTCGGTCTGCGACGCCTCGATCGGCGATCTGCACCGCACCGTCGTCGCCGCGATCATGGAGAAGTGCCGCTCGCGCGCCGCCTTCGCCATCGATGTGATGGACCGCAATCTCTACGAGCGCGCCAATGACTGCCGCTGGTGGGCGCTGAATGCGAGCCTCGCCCGCGTGCTGGCGGCGCCGTCGCCCGAGGGCCGGCGCCTCTGCGGCGAGATCCTCGCCACCATCAACGCGCTCTACACCGTCTACAGCAACCTCATCCTGTTCGATGCGCAGGGCGTCGTCGTCGCGGTGTCGCAGCCCGCCCAGGCTCATCTCGTCGGCGAGCGGCTCGACGCCGAATGGGTCGGGCGGACGCTCGCGCTGCGCTCGGGCCAGCACTACGCCGTCTCGGCCTTCGAGCCGACGCCGCTCTATGACGACGCTTCGACGCTGATCTACACGGCGGCGGTCCAGGCGCCGTCAGGCGGAAGGGCGCTGGGCGGCATCGCCATCGTCTTCGATTCGACCCCGCAATTTGCCGCCATCCTGGCCGATTCCCTGCCGACCGACGAGGAGGGCGCCGCCATGCCCGGAGCCTTCGCCGTGATCGTCGGCAGCGACGGGCGCGTGATGGCATCGAGCGATCCGCGCTTCGCGATCGGCTCGGACAACCCGCTTCCGGTCGAGCCGGCGAGTCTCGAGCGCGATGGCGATCTCGCTTGCATCCGCAGCTTCGAGGGCAAGCATATGGCGGTGGGGGCGGCGCTGTCGAAAGGCTATCGCGAATACAAGACCAGCGACGGCCACCGCGCCGATGTCGTGGCGCTCTGCGCCGTGCCGCTGGGCGATGTCGCGACGGCCTCCGCCGCCCGGCCGGCGCAGGGCAGCCGTGCCGCGGGCGCGCTCGCGGCCCACAAGCCGGCCGATGGAGTCGAGGCCTTCGAGGTCGCGAGCTTCCACATCGGCCGGCACTGGCTCGGCGTCCGGGCGCGCGACGTCGTCGAGGCGGTCGACATCGTCGGGCTGAAGCCCTCGGCCCGCAAGGCCGGCGACGGCCTGCTCGCCGGCTACAAGCTGCATGAGGGGCAGCCCGTCCCGGTGCTGCGCTTGGCCCGCCTGCTCGGCATCCCCGACGCGTCCTCAGACGAGCAGCAGATCGTCGTTGTGCGCGCGGCCGGCCGAACGCTCGGGCTGATCGTCGATGCGCTCGGCCTGATACCCGAGATCGCGGCCTCCGAACTGCAGCCGCTGCGCGACCTGACCTCGAAGACCGACGTGCCGGCGCTCGGCGTCGTCGCGACGCGCAATGCGCGCGGCGAACCTGCGGGCATGCTGATGGTCCTCGACGTCGACCGCCTCGGTGCGCGCCTTCAGGGCGAGGGCGGGCCGGCGCTCGTCCAGGCGGCGGAGTAGGCGCCGCTCAGCGGACCGGGCACCAGTCCCAGAAGCCGGTCGTGCGCGCCGGCGTGGTGTAGAACCAGCAATAGCCCGAACGCGGCGGCTGCCCGGCCCACGACACCGCCGCCGCCCCTGCGATGAAGCCGATCGCGGCGCCCGCCGCGATCGCCCCGCCCCGGTTCCAGTGGCGCCGGGGATGGACGACGACGACATGCGCCGGCCTGTGGTGCCGGACGACCGTCCGCCCCCGATAGACCTGGCCGCGGTTGACATGGGAGCGGTTGACCTGCGGCCGCTGGCTGCGATGCGCCCGGTTCACCGATCCCTGCCGGTGATCCCGGACGGCCTGGCGTGAGACCTCGCGGCCGGAGCTGCGCACCTGCGCCTCGGCCGACCCTGTGCCGGGCACCGGAGGACTGAAGCCCGCCATGAAGGCGAACAACAGCACGAGGGACTTCACCGTCAGTTTCCTGCGCATGCCAACCTCCCGCGATGCCCCGTTTCGGGCCTTTGGGCGACGAGACTAGCGCCTCGCCGCTGGCGATGTCGATTTATCCCGGCGAGCGGCAAGGCGACGCTCAGCCTGAGCCATGTCCGCTTCATTGCCCTGTCCGCTTCGAGCAAGCCGAAAGTGTCACCCGCGCCCGTAGCAAGGGTGCCAGGGCAAGCCGCCGCCATCGGCCGTGGGGCGTGCGCGAAGCCCGGTCACAAGCCGACGCCGCTCCTGCGCACGGTCGCGGTCAAGATCGTGAAGCGCGCACGGGTCGATCGCGCTTCGCCCAGGCGACGTCAGGCCCGCCCGGGGCGTCTGCGCTTGCCAGCTCCATCCTTTTCTGTCATACGCGCGTCCTTCGATCGCCCGGCTGATAAGGGCTGCCGTGGCGGTCGATCTTTGCTTCCAGCAAGCAAACATGAAGCGGCGCCGTTTGCGCGCTCGCGACCTATGAGGAGCGGAAATGCCCAAGATCAAGACGAAGTCGAGCGCCAAGAAGCGCTTCAAGATCACCGGAACCGGCAAGGTGCTCTACGCCCAGGCTGGAAAGCGTCACGGGATGATCAAGCGGACCAACAAGCAGCTCCGCAATCACCGCGGCACCAACGTCCTCTTCGAGGGCGATGCGGCCAACGTGAAGAAGTATTTCCTCCCCAACGGCTGACGCCCCCTTAACCTTTCCGGAGATCGAACATGGCTCGCGTGAAACGGGGCGTAACGTCCCATGCCAAGCACAAGAAGATACTCAAGGCCGCCAAGGGCTTCTATGGCCGCCGCAAGAACACGATCCGCGCCGCCAAGGCGGCCGTCGATCGCTCGATGCAGTACGCCTATCGCGACCGCAAGAACAAGAAGCGCTCGTTCCGCGCGCTCTGGATCCAGCGCCTGAACGCCTCCGTGCGTGAGCATGGCCTGGTCTATTCGGTGTTCATCAACGGCCTGCACAAGGCCGGCATCGAGCTCGACCGCAAGACCCTGTCGGCGATGGCCATCGACGACGCCGCCTCGTTCACGGCGGTGGTCGAAATGGTGAAGGCCGCGCTCGCCGCCGAGCCGCAGGCCCAGGCCGCCTGAGCTTTCGGGCTTCGACGAGATACGGAAAAAGGCCGGCAGCGATGCCGGCCTTTTTTCGTTTGACCCGTAGGCTCGGGCAGCGCGGGGAACCCTCTCCCGGAGGGAGAGGGCAGGGTGAGGGGTCGGCCGTTTGACGTTTGGCCTGAAACCTCACCGCGGCTTTTCCTGGGGCAGGCGCCTTGCTGGTCCAGGGGCCGACACCTCACCCCTACCCCTCTCCTTACAGGAGAGGGGATCCCGCGCCTGATTTCCTCTAAGTCTGCACGCCATCCTCCGTCGCCGGCCGCCAGTTGTCGCCCGCGCCCTCGACGATGCGGGCATAGGCTTCGTCGGGCGTGTCGGCATAAGCGAAGAGGGCGATGTCCTGCGCCCGGATCAGCCCGGCCTTCGCCATCACCTCGAGGTTCAGCAGCGCCTGCCAGTAGGTGCGGTCGTAGAGCACGATCGGCACCGGGCGCATCTTGCCGGTCTGCACCAGCGTCAGGATCTCGAAGAGTTCGTCCAGCGTGCCGAAGCCGCCGGGGAAGACGACCAGCGCCGCCGCCCGCATCGCCAGATGCATCTTGCGCATCGCGAAATAATGGAAGCGGAAGGTCAGGTCGGGCGTCGACCAGGCATTGGGCTCCTGCTCGTGCGGGAGCGTGATGTTGAAGCCGATCGAGAGCGCGCCGGCCTCCGTCGCACCGCGATTGGCCGCCTCCATGATGCCGGGCCCGCCGCCGGTGGCGATGACGTGGTCGCGGCCGAGATCGCCCGGCGCCAGCGCGCCGCCGCGCTCCGAGGCGAGCTTGGCGAAGGCCCGCGCCGCCTCGTACCAGGGCTCTCCCTCCCGCACCCGCGCCGAGCCGAAGACGACGATCGTCGAGAGGATACCGCGGGCGCGTAAGTGGTCCTCGGCCTTCTGGTATTCGAGCATGAAGCGGGCGCCGCGCGTCGAATCGCCGAGGATGAAGTCGGGGTCGAGCGCCGCCAGGCGGTAGGAGGGCGAGTTCCTCTGCGCCGTGCTGTCGGGCTTGTCTGTCGTGTCGGGCATGTCTTGCGAATCCGGTGGGGCTGTCCCAGCCTTACGCCAGATAGCTCCGCAATACGGCCACCATGCGATCCGCGCCGGTCTTGTGCGGCAGGAGCGTCAGGAAACGCCCCTCGCGGTCCATCAGATAGGTCAGCGAGCCATGGTCGACGCTGTGCTCACCCGCGGCGTGATGCGGCAGCGTCAGCTTGCGGCGATGCACCTTGTAGGCCTTCGCCACCGCGGCGATCTGCGCCTCGCTGCCGCTCAGCCCGATCAGCGCAGGGTGAAACGCGGCGACATAGGCCGCCAGCACCGCGGGCGTGTCATGGGCGGGATCGACCGTGACGAAGAGCGGCGCCACGCGATCCGCCAGCGGGCCGAGGCCATCCAGCGCCTGCGCGATCGTCGGCAGGTCGATCGGGCAGGTGTCGGTGCAGCGGGTGAAGCCGAAATAGACCAGCATGAAGCGCCCACGGAAGTCGCCGTCGCTGACGGCCTTGCCGCTGTGGTCCACCAGCGAGAAAGGCCCGCCGAACCGCCCCGCCAGCGGATCGGGCCGGGGGGAGGCCGCGGCGTGCCCGGCATGGCCGTGCTGCTGCGCCAGCGCCGGCAGGCTCCAGCCGGCGGCGAGCCCGGCCAGCAGAGCGCGTCGCGTCGGGCTTGCCCGCATCCTCGCGCTCAGGGCTTCGGCTTGGGCACGAGGCCCTTGATACCGAGCGGGCCGGTCTCGGCAATGATCGCATTCGACTCCGGATCGGCTCGCCACCATTCCGGCGCGGCGCCGTTGCGGGCCTCCCACTGCGTCTTGAAGCGCTCGGTCGGCGTGAAGGGAGCTGTGCTGCCAGCTTCGCGAACGCCCTGGGCGAAGAACAGCGTGATTGCCGGGTTCTCGATCAAGAGCCCATCGACCTCGACCTCCCGGCCACAGAAGCCGGCGAGATCGGGCGCAGCCCCGGCGAAATCAACCTGCCCCTTGCCGACCAGCCGGAAGCGGCCATCGACCTCCAGAATGCCGAGCTGGCGCTTCCCGGCGCCGCAATCGGGCGTGCAGACGCCCTTGAGATGGCAGAGCGCCTCGATGACGCGCCCCTTCAGCACGACCGGCTTTTCATGCGGGATGCCCCAGGGCTCGGCGGCCTGGGCGACGACCGGAGCCAAGGCGGCCAGCGCCGCGACGCCAAGCCCCGCTGCGCTCCTCAGGATGAGGGCTGAAAACGTGCCCATCGCCTCAGTTCCCGAACGGCTGGATGCCGTGCTCGTCATGGGTCAGGTTGATCACGCCCTTGTCGTCGGCGATCTGGTCCACGAGCAGGTATTTCACCCCGTCGCGCTCGAGCAGTTCGCCATCCACCGTGACCTCATGCGCCATCAGCCGGGCGATGCGCGGATTGGCGGCGCTGTCGCTGTCGTCGCCGATGCGCAGGATCAGGTAGAGCGCGCCGTCAGCGTCGCGGATCGCGACGGGAATGCCGCCGAGCGCGCACCAGACGGCGCATTGGTGATGGGCGCTGCCCTTGGCGAACATCAGCCCGCTGACCGTGCACCAGCTGTCGGCGATCTCGCCGGTGATGCGCACGCGCCGGCCGTCCTGCGCCAGAGCCGGCAAGGCCGCGGCAGCCCACAGTAGGGCCGCACCCGCCCAGGCCCGCCGATGCGAGAGGCGCCATCGCGACATCATTGTCATGCAACTGCGCCCATCATCGTCAAACCCCCCGGTTTTGCGCGCGCCGGCCTGCTTTGCCGGCGTGATTGCCTCTAGCATCGCGGCTGGCGACACCCTAGAAGATGCCTCGCAAACGGACCAGAGCAGGCATGAACGAGATCGATCACTTGGGCGCGAGCCTCCTCGCCGAGATCGCCAGCGCGCAGGACGAAGCCGCGCTGGAGCAGATCAGGATCGCCGCGCTCGGCAAGGCCGGCTCGATCTCGGCCCTGCTGAAGACGCTGGGCGCGATGACGCCAGACGAGCGCAAGGAGAAGGGCCCGCTGATCAACGGCCTGCGCGACCAGGTTCAGACCGCGCTGGCGGCCCGCAAGGATGCGCTCAGTGAAGCGGCGCTCGAGGCCAGGCTCGCCTCCGAGACGATCGACGTCTCGCTGCCGGTGCGCGAGGGGCCCGAGGCGCGCGGCCGCATCCACCCGATCAGCCAGGTCATCGACGAGATCACCGCGATCTTCGGCGATATGGGCTTCTCGATCGCCGAGGGGCCCGATGTCGAGACCGACGACCTCAACTTCACCAAGCTGAACTTCCCCGTCGGCCATCCGGCCCGCGAGATGCACGACACCTTCTTCTTCGCCCCCGACGCGAATGGCGAGCGCAAGCTGCTGCGCACCCACACCTCGCCGGTGCAGGTGCGCACCATGCTGGCCTCAGCCCCGCCGATCCGCGTGATCTGCCCCGGCCGCACCTACCGGATGGATTCCGACCAGACGCATACGCCGATGTTCCATCAGGTCGAGGGCCTGGTGATCGACAAGAAGGCCCATATGGGCCACCTGAAATGGGTGCTCGAGGAGTTCTGCAAGGCCTTCTTCGAGATCGACACGGTCAAGATGCGCTTCCGGCCGTCCTTCTTCCCCTTCACCGAGCCCTCGGTCGAGGTCGACATCCAGTGCTCGCGCAAGGGCGGCGAGATCCGCTTCGGCGAGGGCGAGGACTGGCTCGAGATCCTCGGCTGCGGCATGGTCCACCCGAACGTGCTCAGGAATTGCGGGCTCGATCCGGAAATCTACCAGGGCTTCGCCTGGGGCATGGGCATCGACCGCATCGCCATGCTGAAATACGGCATGCCGGACCTGCGCCCCTTCTTCGAGGCGGATGTGCGCTGGCTGAGCCATTACGGCTTCCGCCCGCTCGACCTGCCGACGCTGACCGGCGGTCTCTCCGCGTGAGTGCCGCCGCCAATCGGAGGGCGATGTCATGACGGCCGCGGGATGGGCAGGCCTGTTCGCCGCGCTTCTCGTCGCGACGAACCTGCTCTGCCAGGCGATCGCGTACATGCGCCTGCGCCGCCGCGACCGGCAGACGGCCCTGCTCGCGGCGCGGCCGCCGGTGACGATCGTGCGCCCTCTGCGCGGCATCGAGGCCTTCAGCCGCGAGACGGCGATCTCCGGGCTCGAACTGGATTATCCCGACTACGTCACGATCTTCGCCGTCGCCGATGCGGACGACCCGATCGTGCCGATGGTCGAGGAGCTGATCGCCCGCTATGGGGCGGATCGCGTGAAGCTCGTGACCGGCGACGTGCCGGTCAGCGCCAATCCCAAGCTCAACAACTGTGTCAAGGGCTGGGAGGCGGCCCAGACCGACTGGGTCATCCTCGCCGATTCCAATGTGCTGATGCCCAGGGACTACATCCAGCGCATGCTCGCCTCCTGGGGGGAGGAGACCGGGCTGGTCTGCTCGACGCCGGTGGGCTCGCGGCCCGTCGGCTTCTGGTCCGAGCTGGAATGCGCCTTCCTCAACACCTTCCAGGCGCGCTGGCAGTTCGCCGGCGAGGCCTGCGGCTTCGGCTTCGCCCAGGGCAAGTCGATGCTCTGGAACAAGCCCTTCCTCGATGCGCGCGGCGGCATCGCCGTTCTCGGCGAGGAGATCGCCGAGGATGCGGCGGCGACGAAGCTCGTGCGCCGCGCCGGCAAGCATGTCCATCTCGTCGGCCAGCCCTTCGAGCAGCCGCTCGGCGAGCGCAGCCTGCATGACGTCGTCCAGCGTCAGTTCCGCTGGGCGCGGCTGCGGCGCGTCACCTTCCTGCCGTTCTTCCTGCCCGAAATCCTCTCCGGCCCGCTGCTGGCGGTGCTGGCGGCGGCGATCGCGCTGCCGTCTTTCGGCCTGTCCGCCTGGCTCGCCCCGGTCCTCGTGCTGCTGCCCTGGTACGCGGCCGAGCTGGCGTTCGCGCGCGGCGTCGGCTGGTACGGCTCCTGGCGCATGCCGCTGGCGCTGCTGATCCGCGACATCGTCTTTCCCGGCGTCTGGGCCTATGCCTTCGTCGCCCGCGAGGTCAGCTGGCGCGGCAACGCGATGAAGATCAAGACGGACGGGGAGGACGAGCTGAACGCCGCGCCGGCCCCGATGTCCCATGCAATGACGAGAAGTGACGGACGCTCATGAAGTTCACCCTGTCCTGGTTGAAGGATCATCTCGACACGACCGACACGGTCGAGGCCATCACGGAGGCCCTGACCCGGGTCGGGCTCGAGGTCGAGGGCGTCGAGGACAAGGCCAAGGCGCTCGCCGCCTTCACCGTGGCCTATGTGATCGACGCCAAGCAGCACCCCAATGCCGACCGGCTGCGCGTCTGCATGGTCGACACCGGCGCGGGTGAGCCCGTGCAGGTCGTCTGCGGCGCGCCCAATGCCCGCACCGGCATGAAGAGCGTCTTCTCCCCGCCCGGCACCTATATCCCCGGCAAGGACATCACGCTCGGCAAGGGTGTGATCCGCGGCGTCGAATCCAACGGCATGCTCTGCTCGGCCGCCGAGCTGCAGCTCTCGGAGGACCATGACGGCATCATCGACCTGCCCGAGGATGCGCCCGTCGGCCAGTCCTACGCCGCCTATGCCGGCCTCAGCGATCCGGTCATCGAGATTGCCGTGACGCCCAACCGGGCTGACGCGCTCGGCGTCGCCGGCATCGCGCGCGACCTCGCCGCCGTCGATCTCGGCAAGCTGAAATCCCCGTCGATCCTGCCGGTTCGCGGTTCCTTTCCCTGCCCGGTCGAAGTCCGGCTCGATTTCGCCGGCGAGGACAAGGCGCTCTGCCCGGCCTTCGGCTTGCGGCTGGTGCGGGGCGTCAGGAACGGGCCGTCGCCGGAATGGCTCCAGGCGCGGCTGCGCGCCGTCGGCCTGCGCCCGATCAACGCGCTGGTCGACATCACCAACTTCATGACGCTCGACCGCAACCGGCCGCTGCACGTTTTCGACGCCGCCAAGGTCAAGGGCGATCTCGTCGTGCGCCGGGCGCGAGCCGGTGAAACCATCGTCGCGCTCGACGGCAAGACCTATACGCTGAGCGACGAGCAGGTCGTCATCGCCGACGACGCCGGCGTGGAATCGATCGCCGGCATTATGGGCGGCGAGGCCTCGGGCTGCGACGAGGGCACCACCGACGTGCTGGTCGAGAGCGCGCTGTGGGACCCGCTCAACATCGCTCGCTCGGGCCGCGCGCTCGGCATCACCTCGGATGCGCGCTACCGCTTCGAGCGCGGCGTCGATCCCGATTTCTGCCGGCCGGGCCTCGATCTCGCGACCGCGATGATCATCGACCTCTGCGGCGGCGAAGCCTCGCAGATGGTCTTCGCCGGCGAGCTGCCCGAAAGCCCGGGCGCGATCGATCTGCCCTGGGCCGAGGTCAAGCGGCTGACCGGGCTCGATCTGCCGGTCGTCGAGATGAAACTGGCGCTGACCTCGCTGGGCTTCCATGTCTCGGGGCCGGGCGAGCGGGTCAAGGTCGCGCCCCCCTCCTGGCGCGCCGATATCGGCGGCAAGGCCGATCTCGTCGAGGAGATCCTGCGCATCGCCGGGCTCGATCGCGTCGTCGCGACGCCGCTGCCGCGCATCACCGGCGAGGTGATCAAGCCGGTGCTCACCGTGCTGCAGAAGCGCACCCGCTCGTCCAAGCGCCTGCTCGCCAGCCGCGGCATGGTCGAGGCCGTGACGTGGTCCTTCATCTCGCACGACCAGGCGAAGCTGTTCGGCGGCGGCTCCCGCCAGCTCGTGCTCGCCAATCCGATCGCGGCCGATCTCTCGGACATGCGGCCCTCGCTGCTGCCCGGCCTGATCCGCGCGGCCCAGGCCAATGCCGATCGCGGGCAGGGCGATGTCGCGCTGTTCGAGGTCGGCCAGATCTTCCAGAGCGACCAGCCGGAAGGCCAGCTGATCGCCGCCGCCGGCTTGCGCCGGGGCACGGCGAAGCTCGACGGCGCCGGCCGGCATTGGGACGGCGCGGCGCAAGCCGTCGACGCCTTCGACGCCAAGGCCGACGTGATGGCGCTGCTGTCGGGGCTCGGCGTCCCGACGGGCGGTCTCCAGATCGTGCCCGGCGGGCCGGACTGGGCCCATCCCGGCCGTTCGGCGACGCTGCGCTTCGGCCCCAAGGGCGTGATCGGCGCCTTCGGCGAGGTTCATCCCCGCATTCTCAAGGCGCTCGACGTCAAGGGCCCGCTGGTCGCTTTCGAGATCCATCTCGACGCCCTGCCGCTGCCGAAGTTCAAGCCGACCAAGGTCAAGCCGAAGCTCAGCCTGTCCGGCTTCCAGCCAGTGACGCGCGACTTCGCCTTCATCGTCGATAAGGCAACCGCCGCCGGCGAGATGGTCAAGTCGGCCCAGAACGCCGACCGCGCCTTGATCTCTGACGTCTCGGTCTTCGACCTGTTTGAGGGTAGCGGGGTTGCCGTTGGCACGAAATCAGTCGGCCTGACAGTCACCTTGCAGCCGGTCGATAAGACGCTGACCGAGGCAGAGATCGAGGCCGTCGGCGCGAAGATCGTGGCCGAAATGGCCAAGCGCTACGGCGCGGCGTTGCGGGGGTAGGGGCAGCGTCATGCTCGGGCTTGACCCGAGCATCTCGGAAACCAGCCCTCTCTCGTCCTGAGATTCTCGGGTCTGCGCTTGGCGCAGCCCGAGAATGACGCGTCACCACCATTGATCTGGATTGTGTAATAATCGCTGCGCGCAATCCCCCGGGATTCAGCGTACGCGCTTCCTATTGCATGACCCCGAAGTGGCGCCCATGGCCCTCACCGATCTCCCCGTCACCGACAGCCTCTTTCCCGGCTTCCGCCTGCTCGACGTTTCCACGTCGGGCGCGCGCATCCGGGTGCGCACGGGCGGGCAGGGGCCGGCTTTGCTGCTGCTCCACGGCTATCCGCAGACGCATGTGCTCTGGCACAAGCTGGCGGAGTGGCTGAAGGACCGCTTCACCCTCGTCTGCGCCGATCTGCGCGGCTATGGCGACAGCGACAAGCCGCTGACCGACCCAGAGCACTTCCCCTATTCCAAGCGCGCCATGGCGCTCGACATGGCGCAGGTCATGACGTCGCTCGGCCATGAGCGTTTCATGGTCGGCGCGCATGACCGCGGCGCCCGCGTCGCCCATCGCCTGGCGCTCGACCATTCCGAGCGCGTGACCAGGCTCGCCACGCTCGACATCGCGCCGACGCGCGAGATGTATGAAGGCACCACCGACGCCTTCGCCCGCGCCTATTGGCACTGGTTCTTCCTGATCCAGCCGGCGCCCTTCCCGGAGAAGATGATCGGGGCCGATCCGGAAGCCTATTGGCGCAAGAAATGCGGCTCCGGCGCGGCGGGCCTGAAGCCGTTCGCCCCGGAGGCGCTGGCGCAGTATCTGCGCTGCTTTGCCGATCCGCGGACCATCCATGGCTCTTGCGAGGACTATCGCGCTGCCGCCACCATCGACATCCGCCATGACGACGAGGATGGCGGCCGCAAGCTGACGCAGCCGCTGCTGGCGCTCTGGGGCGAGAACGGCATCATCGGCAAGTGCTTCGATCCGCTGGCGCTCTGGCGCCTGCGCGCGGAGAACGTCCAAGGCCGCAGCCTGCCCGGCGGGCATTATCTGGCCGAGGAGATCCCCGATCTCGTCGCTGCCGAATTTATCGCCTTCTTCGGAGACAAGTCATGAGCCGTACCAACCGCGTCTATCGCATCGCCGCCATCGCCGGGGACGGCATCGGCAAGGAGGTGATGCCGGAGGGGCTGCGCATCCTTGAGGCGGCCTCGAAGAAATACGGCTTCGAGCTGCGGCTGGACGAGTTCGATTTCTCCTCCTGCGACTACTACGCCAAGCACGGCAAGATGCTGCCCGACGACTGGAAGGACCAGATCGGCGGCCATGACGCGATCTTCTTCGGCGCCGTCGGCATGCCCGCCCAGGTGCCGGACCACATCTCGCTCTGGGGCTCGCTGCTGCTGTTCCGGCGCGAATTCGACCAGTACGTCAACCTCCGCCCGGTCCGGCTGATGCCTGGCGTGCCCGGCCCGCTCGTCGGCCGCAAGCCCGGCGATATCGACTTCTTCGTCGTGCGCGAGAACACCGAGGGCGAGTACTCCTCCGTCGGCGGCCGCATGTATGCCGGCACCGAGCGCGAGATCGTCATGCAGGAGACGGTGATGAGCCGTGTCGGCGTCGACCGCGTGCTGAAATACGCCTTCGAACTCGCCATGCGCCGCCCGCGCAAGAAATTGACCTCGGCGACCAAGTCGAACGGCATCGCCATCACCATGCCCTACTGGGACGAACGGGTGAAGGAGATGGCGAAGAACTACCCCGACGTCGCCGTCGACCAGTACCATATCGACATCCTGACCGCGCATTTCGTGCTCAACCCGGACCGGTTCGACGTCGTCGTCGCCTCCAACCTGTTCGGCGACATCCTGTCCGATCTCGGCCCGGCCTGCACCGGCACGATCGGCATCGCGCCCTCGGGCAACATCAACCCGACCGGCGATTATCCCTCCCTGTTCGAGCCGGTGCATGGCTCGGCGCCCGACATCGCCGGCCAGGGCATCGCCAACCCGATCGGCCAGATCTGGTCGGCGGCGATGATGCTCGACCATCTCGGCGAGACGGAAGCCGCCAAGGGCATCGAGGCCGCCATCGAGCGGGCACTCGGCGATGCGCGCACCCGCACGCGCGATCTCGGCGGCGCGCTCGGTACGGAAGCCGCCGGCAAGGCGGTCGAGCAGGCGCTCGGCTGACGTATCGGAACCTGCGAGCCGCCGCGCCGTTACGCGCAGGGGGCTCGCAGATGATGCTTGTTTTCAGCGCTTGCCCCTTGCGTTGATCGGCTCTTTTGGGTCACAGGGGGCGCAACGCCCGAAGGCATGAGGAACTGACCGACCGATGGATTTTTCATCCTCCACATTCTGGGTCTCGCTGCTCCAGATCATCTGGATCGACCTGCTGTTGTCGGGCGACAACGCGGTCGTGATCGCGCTGGCCTGCCGCTCGCTGCCCGAGAAGCAGCGCAAGGTCGGCATCTGGCTCGGCGCCTCGGCCGCGATCGGCCTGCGCATCATCTTCGCGCTGGTCGTGACCTATCTGCTGCTGGTGCCGTATCTGAAGGTGATCGGCGGCCTGCTGCTGTTCTGGATCGCGGTCAAGCTCGCCATGGGCGAGGATGAATCCCATGCCGAGATCGATGGCGGCACCACGCTCTGGCAGGCGGTGCGCACCATCGCCATCGCCGATGCGGTGATGAGCCTCGACAACGTCATCGCGATCGCCGCCGCCTCGCGCGGACACCCTGAACTGTTCATCTTCGGCCTGCTGCTCTCGATTCCGCTGATCATCATGGGCGCGCAGTTCCTCACCACGATCATCACGCGCTATCCGATCCTGATCTGGATCGGCGCGGCCCTGCTCGGCTGGATCGCGGCAGAAATGATCCTGGGCGATATCGCCGTGCTGCAATGGCTGCAGGTCAACATGCCGACCTGGGTGAAGCCCGTGCCGCCGGAAGTCAGCGCCATCGGCATCGCGCCCGCCAACATGCCGCATTATGTCACCTCGGTGATCGGTGCCGCCCTGGTCTGCGCCGTGGCCTATGTCCTGAAGCAGAGGCACGCCGCCAGGGCGGGCTGACCGACGGGGTCTCAGTCGAGAACGATCATCGCGGCGGCCAGGATCTCCTGGCCGCCGTTTTCAATGGTGCGGCTGAAACCGCTCGCGGTCGCGGCCCCGTCACGCACCGTGAACGCGCCGTCCTGCGAGATCGCGACGGCGAAACTCTCCGGCGCCTGCGCGAAGCCCGTCCCCAGCGCCTTCACATAGGCTTCCTTCGCGCTCCAGAGGCGCGCGAAGGCCACCGCTCGGCTCTCCGGCGGCTGGGCGAGAAGCCAGGCCCGTTCGTCCGGATGTAGGACGTTCATGGGCGGGGCAGCAGTTTCGTCCACGGCCTCGACGTCGACGCCGACGGGCCGGTGGGCGAGCGCCACGGCGACAAGCCCGGCCCGGGTCGCGAGCGAGAGATGCAGCCCGCTCCCGCACGGCTGCTCGACCAGGGGCCGTCCGCGCGCGTCATGGCTGATCGTGACCGCTTCACGCGGCAGGCCGAGCTGCCGCGACAGGATGCGCGCCCCGATGCCCCGTCGCAGCGCGGATCGCTCGGGCAGCGTCGCGGGCCGCTCCGGCGTCGCCACGAGCCAGACGGCAGGGAGGCGGGCGGCGACGGCGTCGGGAGAAGAAAGCCAGTTCATCGCGGCAGGATAGGCCACGGCCGGGGCGCTCGCCATCGCCCTGGCGCCGCCCTGTGCCAGGCTCATGTGGCCAACCCGCCCGGCGGCGTTGACCTGCGGCCCACTTCGGCCTTGGAAGGGTCATCCGTCGCCCGCTCTCGGCGAGGCGGCGCAAGTACGGGCCGCGACAGGCCCGCGCACAGGGAGAGAACGGGTTCATGGAGGAAGCTCCGGCACAGACGAGCGCGGCCGGCATGCGCCTGGGCATGCGCAAGGTCTCGGTGCTGGTGCCCGGCGTCGTGGTCTTCGCGGTCGCCTTTGGCGCGGCGGCCGCAGCCAAGGGCCTCAGCCTGGTCGAGACGCTGCTGATGAGCGCGCTGGTCTATGGCGGCATCTCCCAGCTCGTCGCGATGGAGCTCTGGCGGCCGGAGTGGAGCTGGGGCGCCATCATGGGCCTCGCCGTGGTCACAGCCACCGTCAATTCGCGGATGATCCTCCAGGGTGCGTCGCTGCAGCCCTGGTTTGCGGCTTATCCCAGGGCGCTGAACGCCTTCCATCTCTTTTTCTTCACCGACGCCAACTGGGTCATCGGCACGCGTTACCGCGCCGAGGGCGGGCGTGATCTCGGCGTTATGATCGGCGCCGGCCTGCTGCTCTGGGTGGTCTGGATCCTGTTCACCGGGCTGGGCTATGGGCTCGGCGCGCTGGTCTCGGACCCGCGCGCCTTCGGCATCGATCTGGTCATGCCGATCTTCTTCGCGGCGATGATCGTGCCGCTCTGGCGCGGCCGCCGTGCGGCCGTGCCCTGGGTCGTCGCCGGGCTCGTGGCGCTGGTCACGGCCAAGCTGGTCGATGGCTATGCCTTCATCATTGTCGGGTCGCTGTCGGGCGCGATCGTGGGGGCCTTCAGCAATGACGCTGCCTGATCCCGGCACCTGGGGGGCCCTTATCGCCATCCTCGCCATGGCGGTGGCGACCTATCTCTGCCGCATCGCCGGCGTGGTGCTGATGGGCTTCATCCCGCTGACGCCCCATGTCCGCCGCGGGCTGGCCGCCCTGCCGGGCTCGATCATCGCCGCCACCGTCCTGCCCCTGATCGAGCGGCTCGGGCTGGCGGCCGGCATCGCGCTGCTGGCCGCGATGGGCAGCATGATCCTGCGTCGCAACGAGCTGCTCGCGCTGGTCGTCGGCATGAGCGTCATCGCCGCCCTGCGCGCGTTGGGGTTTTGATCCATCACCCACACCGATCGCTTCCATCACATCCCGTCATCGGGTTGTGCGGGGCTGCATGTTGACGAAGGAAGGCCCGGGGCAGACGGTGCGCGCCACGTCGATTGTACAGCAGGAGCGCCTGATGGCCTGGTATTCGCAGACTTGGACATGGTTCGAGGGAGAGTGGCACGAGGGCAACCCGCCGATCATGGGGCCGCGCAGCCACGCGACCTGGCAGGGCTCCTCGGTCTTCGACGGGGCCCGCTATTTCGACGGCGTCGCGCCCGATCTCGCCTTGCACGCCGCCCGCGTGAACCGTTCCGCCACCGCGCTCGGCCTGAAGCCGACGGAAACCGCCGAGACGATCATCGCCAAGGCGCATGAGGGCATCAGGAAGTTCGGCGGCGGGACGGCCCTCTACATCAAGCCGATGTACTGGGCCGAGGCCGACGGCGTCTCGACCATCATCCCCGACGAGGATTCGACGCGCTTCTGCCTGTGCCTGTTCGAGGCGCCGATGGGCCTGCCCGCGAACGGTCTTTCGGTGACGCAAGGCGTCTTCCGCCGCCCGACGGTCGAGACGGCCCCGACGGACGCCAAGGCCGGCTGCCTCTATCCCAACAACGCCCGCACGCTGCGCGCCGCCAAGGCCGCCGGCTTCGACAATGCGCTGGTGCTCGACATGCTCGGCAACGTCGCGGAGACGGCGACCTCCAACATCTTCCTCGCCAAGGACGGCGTGGTGAAGACGCCCATCCCCAATGGCACCTTCCTGAACGGCATCACCCGCCAGCGCGTCATAGGCCTGCTGCGCCAGGACGGTGTCACCGTCGAGGAAGCCAGCCTGCGCTACAGCGATTTCGAGCAGGCCGACGAGATCTTCTCCTCGGGCAACTACTCGAAGGTCGTGCCGGTCGGCCGCATCGACAGCCGCCAGCTCCAGCCCGGCCCGCTCTACACCAGGGCCCGCGAACTCTACATGGACTTCGCCAAGAGCGCGAAGGTCTGAGGACCATGGCGCGCCTCGTCACCAGGCTGACGCGGCAACTGGGCATCGAGCACCCCGTCCTGTCGGCGCCGATGGCGCTGGCGGCGGGCGGGGCGCTCGCGGCGGCCGTGACGCGGGCCGGGGGGCTGGGCCTGATCGGCGGCGGCTATGGCGATGGGGCCTGGCTCGAACAGGAGTTCGGGCAGGCCGGCAACACCCGCATCGGCTGCGGCTTCATCACCTGGTCGCTGGCGAAACAGCCGTATCTGCTGACGGCGGCGCTCGCGCATCGTCCTGCGGCGCTGATGCTCTCCTTCGGCGATCCCGCCCCCTTCGCCGCCGAGATCGCGGCGGCTGACATCCCGCTGATCTGCCAGTGTCAGTCACTCGACCATGTCCGCCAGGCGCTTGATGCGGGTGCCGCGATCATCGTCGCGCAGGGCGGCGAGGCGGGCGGCCATGGCCACCGCCGTGCGACGCTGCCCTTCGTGCCGGAGGTCGCCGATCTGCTGGCGCGCCAGAGCCCCGAGACGCTGCTGCTCGCGGCGGGCGGCATTGCCGACGGGCGTGGGCTCGCGGCGTCGCTGATGCTGGGCGCAGACGGCGTGCTGGTCGGAACCCGCTTCTGGGCGAGCCGCGAGGCGCTGGTTCATGCAAGTCAGCAGGAGGCGGCCCTGGCGGCCACCGGCGACGGCACGGTTCGGACCTCGCTGCCCGACATCGCCCGCCGGCTCGACTGGCCAAAACCCTTCGACATCCGTGTGGCCGCCAATGCCTTCACCGCACGCTGGGCCGGCCGCGACGAAGAGCTGAAGGCGGCGATCGAACAGGAGGCCCCGGCCTATAGCGCGGCCTTTGCGGCCGGCGACGCGCAGAATGCCGCCGTCATCGTCGGCGAGGCGGTGGGGCTGGTCGCCGATGTGCCGCCGGCCGGCGAGATCGTGACGCGGATGGTCGACGAGGCGGCGACGCTGCTCGACGAGCGGGCGCGGGGCCTGTTGGGGTGATGATAACTTCACTCGGAAACACCGCCGTCATCCTGGGCGACCGCAGGTCGGCCCGGGATCCATCATAGGGCTCTGTCGGTGCTCTAGGATGGATCCCGGAGCTGCGCCGCTTCGCGGCTTGTCCAGGATGACGCCGTGTTTCCGAGCCGAATCATCAGGTCCGCTACCGCAACAGCCGCAGCGTCCCGGTGGCCTTCAGCCCGATCGCGAGAACGACGCCGTAAAGCGTCGCTGCCCACAGGCCGACGAGCCCGAGCGCGACCAGCCGCGGCTGGAACGCCAGACCTGAAAGCGCTGCCAGCAGCGCTGGGGCGGCATAACGGGCCGCAAACCCCGCCAGGATCGCGGCCAGCACCGCGACGGCGATCAGCATCCCAAGTCGCGGATCGGGTCGCGCCCAGCCGCGCCGGATGCCGAGCACGAACAGCGTCGCGACATTGATCCAGGCGCCGGCCGCCGTCGCCAGCGCCAGGCCCGGCGCGCCGAAATCGCGCCACAACAAGAGCTTGAGCGCGACATTGGCGCCGATGGCGGCCAGCGACACCAGCATCGGCGTGGTGGTATCGCCGCGCGCCTGGAAGGTCGAGAGCTGCGTGCGGATGAGCACGATCGCCGGCAGGCCCACCGCATAGGCCAGCAGCACAGCGCCCGCCGCCTGGCTCGCGGCTGCATCGAAGCGCCCGCGCTCGAACAGGGCCGAGACGATCAGCTCGGGGATGGCGAGGAAGGCCGCCGCGAAGGGCGCTGCCGCCACCACCGTCAGCGCGATGGCCCGGTTCTGCGCGCGGTCGGAGGCCGCCTCGTCGCCGGACGCGATCAGGCGGCTCATCGTCGGCAGCAGCACGGTGCCGACGCCGATCGCGATCACGCCGATCGGGAGCTGGTACAGCCGCTCGGCATAATACAGCGCCGCATAGGCGCCCGCCGGCAGGAGCGAGGCGATGATGGTGTCGGCAAAGAGCGCGATCTGGACGCCGGCCGAGCCGATCACCGCCGGGCCGAAGGCCTTGAAGAAGCTCTTCACATCGGCGTCGAGCCGCGGTCGTGTCAGGGCGGCCGCAACGCCGGCGCGTCGTGCGGCGAAGGCCAGCAGGAGCCATTCCAGCACGCCGGCGGCCGCCATGCCCCAGGCGGCGGCATAGGCGGCGTTGGGAAACAGGAAGGCGACGGCGAGCGCCGCGACCAGGCAGAGATTCATCAGGATCGGCGCCGCGGCTGCCGCCGCATAGCGGTCGACCGCGTTGAGATTGGCCGAGAGCAGCGTCACCAGCGTGATGAAGAGCAGATAGGGGAAGGTGATCCGCGTCAGCGACACCGCCAGATCGAAGCGCAGCGGATCATTCGCGAAGCCCGGCCCCAGCAACCGCACGATCTCCGGCATGAAGGGCAGGGCGATCGCCACCAGCACGAGCTGGACGACCAGGTTCAGACTGAAGACGCGGTTGGAGAAGAGCGCGGCGGCCGCCTCGCCGCCCTGTTCGCGGATGCGCGCATAGGCCGGGATATAGGCCTGGTTGACCGCACCTTCGCCGAAGATCGCGCGGAAATGGTTGGGCAGCCGCAGCGCCACCGAAAACGCATCCATCATCGCGCCCGCGCCCAGGACGGCGGCCAGCACGATGTCGCGCACGAAGCCCGAAAGCCGCGAGAGCAGGGTGAAGCCGCCGACGGAGAGGATTTTCTTGAACATCGCGGCTCCGGGGCTGTCGTCGTCAGCCCTCATCCTGATGAGCCGCATAGCGGCGTCTCGAAGGATGGTCCAGTGCGGCGCCACGGCCTCACCGTCATTGCGAGCGCAGCGAAGCAATCCAGGGGCGGCCGCGCTCGACGTCCTCCTGGATTGCTTCGCTGCGCTCGCAATGACGAGAACAGCGTTTACCGGATCAGCGGCGGCAGCGCGTCGCCGCGCGGATGGTCGACCGTGCGTGCATCGAAGCCGACGCGCTCGCCGATCAGATAGAGCGGCCGGCGTTTCACCTCGGCGAAGATGCGCCCGACATATTCGCCGATCATCCCCAGCGAGACGAGCTGGATGCCCGAAAAGAACATGATCGAGACGATCAGCGAGGGGAAGCCGGGCAGGTCGGTGCCGAAGAACAGCGTGCGCAGCACGAAGAACAGTGCCGTCATCGCCGCCATCACGGCGATGACAACGCCGGCCCATGTCGCGATCTTGAGCGGCACGGTCGAGAAGGACGACAGCCCGTCGAAGGCGAAGGAGAACAGCGTGCGGTAGCGGAATTTCGAGACGCCGTGTTCGCGCTCGGCGACGTCGAAGGTCACGCCGGTCGAGCGGAAGCCGACCCAGGCATAGAGCCCCTTCGAGAAGCGCGCCCGCTCCGGCAACGCCCGCAGCGCATCGACGACCTTGCGGTCGAGCAGGCGGAAATCGCCGGCCCCCTCCGGCAGCTCGGTCTCGCCGAAGCGGGCGAAGAGCCGGTAGAAGACCTTGGCGAAATTGCGCTTCAGCCGGGTTTCGCCGTCGCGGTCCGAGCGCTGGCCATAGATGTTGAGATAGCCCTCGCGCCATTTCTCCAGGAAGAGCAGGATCGTTTCGGGCGGATGCTGCAGGTCGGCATCCATGATCACCACCGCGTCGCCCGAAGCGTGGTCGAGCCCGGCGGCGATGGCGATCTCCTTGCCGAAATTGCGGCTGAACGAGACGGCGCTGACGCGCCGGTCCTGCGCCGCCAGCAGCCTCAGCACGGCCAGCGAGCCGTCGCGGCTGCCGTCGTCGACGCAGACCAGCTCCCAGGAGGCGACGGCGCCGTCGAGCACCTGCTTCAGGCGCTCGACCAGCAGAGGCAGGTTGTCCGCCTCGTTGTGGACGGGCACCACGATCGACAGTTCGGGCCGGCTGGCGGGCGCGCGCGGCGCGGCGGGGGCTGGCGTCTCGGACACGGACACATCGACCTCTCGGCAGCGCCGCGTGCGACATCCGTCCGGAGACCGGGACGGCGCCGGGATGACGCGGCCTGCATAGAACCGTAAAGCTGTCGCGCTCTTAGCGCATGACGCCTGAACAGAGGACAACAAACCGGGATGGCGAGCGGATTTGTTTTATGCGCCGACGACTTCGCCCTGACCGCGGGCGTCAGCCGCTCGATCCTGGCGCTGCTGGAGGCCGGCAAGCTCTCGGCGGCCGGCGCGATGACCAACCGGCCGCATTGGCCGGCCTTTGCGAGGGATTTCGGAGCGCTCGCCGACAAGGCCGATCTCGGCCTGCATCTCAACCTGACCTGCGCTGCGCCGCTGGGCGGGATGCCGCGGCTCGCGCCGGGCGGGGAACTGCCCGCATTGCGCGATCTGGCGCGGGCGGGCGCGACCTCGCCGACGGCACGGCGCGAGATCGCCGATGAGATCGCCCGCCAGCTCGACGCCTTCGAGGACAGGTTGGGGCGGGCGCCCGATTTCATCGACGGCCACCAGCACGTCCATGTCCTGCCAGGCGTGCGCCGCAGCCTGCTCGATGCGGTGACGCGCCGCTACGCCGCCGGCCGCGTCTATCTGCGCGACCCCGCCGATTCGGCGGCCGCGATCCGGGCGCGCGGCCTTGCAATCGGCAAGGCTTTAACGATCGCGGCGCTGGCCCTTGGCTTCCGGCAGGCGGCCCTGCGCCGCGGCATCCCGGTCAATCGCGGCTTTGCAGGGGTCGCGCCGTTCGATCCGGCCCGGGATTTCGGAGCCGATCTGCAGCGCTTCCTGCTGCGTCCGGGCAAGGCCCATCTCGTGATGTGCCATCCCGGTTTCGTCGATGAGGAGCTCGCCGGGCTCGATCCCGTGATTGCGACGCGGCCGGTCGAGCATGCCGCACTGATGGCCTTCGCGCCGGTCGGATTGCCGATGGTTCGGTTCTCGCAGCTGCGCTGAGCTGCGCGCCGCGCAATCGATTCTTTACCAAACTCTGGCAGCTTGCCCGTGGACTTTGTTCGCGGCGGCGCTTCCGCCGAGACGGTTTCGGGGATATCGCGTGCCATGAGCTGGATGAAGCGAGCGGACAGGACAGATTCCGCTGCGCAGGCACTCCCCAAGTCCCGAACATGGGGCCGCTCGCTCGGCAGCAAGATCGCCGCTGCGGCTGTCGCGACCGTCGCGCTCGCCATCATGCTCGTGGTGTTTGCGGCCGCGCGCTACAACGACGCCAAGACGCGCGACGACCTCCAGCAGAAGATGAACTCGCTCGTGCTGATGGTCGTCAATGCGGCGCCGTCCCTGATCCTGGCGCGCGACACCAACACGCTGGGCTACATTCTGGCCTCGCTGCAGCGCGACCCCGATTTCGAGGCCGGCTTCGTCGCCGACAACCTGTCGGCGCTGGCGAGTTCCGGTCGCACCGAGGACGCGCGGCTGGCCATGACGCCTCGCACCGTCACCGCCCTGTTCGGCCGCGAGCCCTGGGAGATCTTGAAGGACGTCGCCTCTGCCCAGGTCGAGGACGCCACCTACATCACCAAGCTGCATGTCGTCCGCGTGGGGGGGCACCAGAAGCAGATCGGTTATGTCGCGCTGCGCTTCGACAAGTCCCGGCTGCTGGCGCGCGCCGGCTTCGAGCAGGCCGCCACCATCGCCTTCGGCGTGCTGATCCTGATGATTCTGGGGCCGCTGCTCTGGTTCTCTCTGTCGCGGACGATGAAGCCGCTCAAGAGCATGACCCGGGCCATCGTCAGCATCTCCGACGGCCAGCTCGACACGCCGATCGACGCGCTGACCCGCCATGACGAGATTGGCGCGATCGCCCATGCGCTCGGCATCCTCAAGCTGCGCCTGGCCGAGCGCGCCGCGCTGCAGGAAAAACAACATGTCACCGAGGCTGAACGCAGCCAGCACCAGCAGCGCGTCGACGAGGCGATCGGCCTGTTTCGCGGCGAGGTCGGCGTCGCGCTCGAAGCCTTCAAGAGCAATGCCGATCGCATGAGCGAGGCCTCCGACGGTCTCGCCCGCGTCGCGGCCGAATCCTCCGGCCGCGCCGCGCGGGCTGCCCACAATGCCCACGGCGCCTCCGGAAATGTCGAGAGCGCAGCGCAGGCCGCCGAAGAGATGGGCGCCGCGATCCGCGAGGTCGAATTCCAAATCCGCCGCGTCCGCACCGAGATCGTCGAGGCGGCTTCGATCTCGCGCGAGACTGCGACCTCCGTGCGCGCGCTCGACGAGACGGCCCGCGCGATCGGCGAAGTCGTCAACCTGATCCGCGACATCGCCGCCCAGACCAACCTGCTGGCGCTCAACGCCACGATCGAGGCCGCGCGCGCCGGGGATGCCGGTCGCGGCTTCGCGGTCGTCGCCTCGGAGGTCAAGAGCCTGGCCTCGCAGACAGCCGATGCGACGGACCGGATCGTCGCGCAGGTCGGTGCGATCCAGAGTGCGACCGGGCAGGTCGTCGGCTCGATCCAGAACATCGCGGAGCGCATGAGCGCGATCGAGAACTTCGCCAATTCGGTCGCGGTCTCGATCGAGCAGCAGGCGATCGCCACCGGCGAGATCGCGTCGGGCGTGGCGATGGCGTCGTCCTCGGCGCTGTCGGTGTCGAGCGATCTCAGCGTGCTCGCCGATTCGGTCGAGGAGACCGGCCGCTCGGCGGCGGAGGTCCGCGGAGCGGCCGGCGAAGTCGCGGCCCAGGCGCTGCGGCTGCGCTCGACAGTCGACCAGTTCCTCCACAGCGTCGCGGCCTGAAGCCTCGCGCAGCGTCGCGAAAGACGGCCATCGCACCATAAGAAAACGGGGCCGTGAGGCCCCGTTCATGTGTCGGGCATCGACTGCGAAGGCTCAGGCCTTGGCGGCGGCGTCGTACATCTCGGCCACATACTCCCAGTTCACCAGGCTCTCGAGGAAGGCCTTGAGGTAGTCGGGGCGGCGGTTGCGGTAGTCGATGTAGTAGGAGTGCTCCCAGACGTCGCAGCCGAGGATGGGGGAGGCGCCGTTGACCAGCGGGCTCTCGCCATTGGGGGTCTTGGAGACGGCGATCTTGCCGCCCTTGACCTCGAGCCAGGCCCAGCCCGAGCCGAACTGGCCGACGCCGGCGGCGACGAAGTCTTCCTTCATCTTCTCGACCGAACCGAAGGAGTCGACGATCGCCTTTTCCAGCGCGCCCGGAATGGCGCCGCCGCCATTGGGCTTCATCCACTTCCAGAAGTGAAGGTGGTTGTAGTGCTGGCCCGCATTGTTGAACACGGGGGCGTTCTTGCCGTGCGAGGCCTTGACGATCTCCTCGAGCGACTTGCCCTCGAATTCCGTGCCCTTGATCGCGTTGTTGCCGTTGGTGACATAGGCGAGATGGTGCTTGTCGTGGTGGAACTCCAGCGTTTCCTTCGACATGAAGGGCTGCAGCGCATCATGGGCGTAGGGCAGGTCGGGAAGGGTGAAGGTCATCGGGGCCTCTCCTTGGGCTGGCAAAATCGCATGAATCGAGAATGGCTTGCCGCCGGGCGGCCTGGGCCGGGTGGGCTCGCAGGGAGCGCCCGCCATTCGCCTCGTTAGTTAAGCCTCCACCGGCCCCCCGGCAACCGCCGCGCCGGCGGAAGACGCATGTTGCAGCAAAGAATGCGCCTCACTGCCGCCCAAATCCTCGCCTCTAGCGGAACCGAATTCGAAACTCTCTCTTATTCAATACGTTAGATGATGGCAGAAGGGGTCGGCCGCTTCAGGTCGGTCGGCGGATTGCCTGAAGGGCCTTCGAGCCGGTTGCCAAGGACACGTCATTGATCATCATTTTCATCGTGCTCGGGCTGGGCTTCCTCGGCGGCGGCGTTGCGGCCATCGTCGATGGCGCGCCCTATATGGTGCTCGAGCGGGGCTTCACGCAGGTCATCATCGGCACGGTGGTGGCGGTGGCGGGCGTGGTCATGCTGGCGCTCTCGCGGGTGCTGCTCGAGATCAGGCGGCTGAAGGCCACGCTGTCGGGCGCCGCCGTCGCGATCTCCATGGCCTCCATGGCGGGCGGCCCTGTCGCGGAGACGGCTGCGCCACGAAGCGAGACGAGCCCCGACGGCAGCGACGCAAGGCCGCCGGCCGGCCTGCCCGTTGCCGCGTCCCTTGCCGGCGTCGGTGCGGCGCTGGCTGCGTCGCAGGCTTCGGCGGCTCCGACGCCTGAAGCCCGCGACGAGGGAGCACCCGAAGCCCCGTCTCTCGACATCAAGGCCGAGGCGCCCGATCTCTTCGACGCCTATCTCGAACGGTCCTTCGCCCCTGCCGCCGAGCCCGAGGTTGCCACGCAACAGGATGCGCGCGCGGCCGCTGTCGATGCGCCCGAGGCGGCCGAGCCGGACCGGCCTGTGGATCCCCCGCAACTGTCCGATTCCGCGCTGATCGCCGATGTCGACAGGGCGTTCGACTGGCCGCCCCTGCGCATCGTCGAAGCCGAGATCGCGACGCCCCTCGAGGCCTCGCCGCAGCCGGAGCCCGTCGATGAGCCGACGGCGGACGCGACGACCGAGCTGCCGCCGGCGCTGCCGGGCCCCGCCGACATCGACGATCCCTTGTCGTTCGACCGCCCACCCCCGTCCCCAAGCGAGGACGACGAGTTCGGCCGGCTGCGCGAAAGCCTCGCCGGTCTGGGCCTCGGCCCCGCTGTGATCGAGGCCCGAACCGAGCCGTCTCTTGCAACGCCCGAGCCTCTGGACAGGGCCGTTGAGCCGTCCGCGGCCGAGCAGGCAGACGATCTGGCTGCGGCGGCGAGCTGGATGCAGACGCCTGAGACGCGCAAGGCCCCCTGGTTCGACGAATCGTCAGTCCGCCCGGACATGGCGCCGATGCCCCTTTCCCCGGAGCCGGAGCGGCCGTCCTCTCCGGCCTCTCCGTCCTGGCCGGTGCTCGACGCCGCCGATCGCAGCGTGCCGTCCTGGCTTTCCCAGCCGCGAGATCTGCGGGGGGGCGCCCCGGATTTGGGCGCGGTTCGGCCGGTGCCGGAGGTGGAGGCCCCCAGGCCGGACGAGCCGATATCCGAGCCGGCGGCGCCTGAGACGTTCGCGTTCGAGGCTCCCGCGCCTGAATCTGTCGCGCCCGAGCCTCCCGCCATAGAGGCTCCCGCCATCGACGACGCCCCGGCCGCTTCCGACGAGGGCATCGTCGGCGCCTATCAGGTCGGTGAAGCGCATTTCACCATCTTCGCCGATGGCTCGATCCAGGCCCGCACGCCCGATGGCGATTACAGCTTCGGCTCTATGGACGAGCTCAAGATCTACCTCGCCAGCGAGAAGAGCCGGCTCGGCACCTGACCGCTCGGTTTAGTCCTTGCCGGCCTCCGGCCAGCCTTCGCCGACCGCCTGGATGGCGAAGGCATAGGCGAGCGCCGTCTCCTTCAGCGAGTCGAAGCGGCCGGCCGCGCCGCCATGGCCGGCGCCCATATTGGTGTGCAGCAGCACCGGCCCGCCGCCGGTCATCGTGGCGCGCAGGCGCGCCACCCATTTCGCCGGTTCCCAATAGGTCACGCGCGGATCGGTCAGCCCGGCCATGGCCAGGATCGGCGGATAGGCCTGGGCCTTGACGTTGTCATAGGGCGAATAGCTGCGGATCGTCTCGAAGGCGGCGATATCGCGGATCGGATCGCCCCATTCCGGCCATTCCGGCGGGGTCAGCGGCAGGGTGTCGTCGAGGATCGTGTTGAGCACGTCGACGAAGGGCACCTCCGCGACGATGCCGGCGAAAAGGTGAGGGGCCATGTTGGCCACCGCCCCCATCAGCATGCCGCCGGCGCTGCCGCCCTCCGCGACGATGCGGCCGCGCGCGGTGAAGCCGGCCTCGGCCAGCGTCTCGGCCGCCGCGATGAAATCGGTGAAGGTGTTGGTCTTCTTGTCGCGCTTGCCGTCGAGATACCAGCGCCGGCCCTTGTCGGTGCCGCCGCGGACATGGGCGATGGCGTAGACGAAGCCGCGATCGACCAGGCTGAGCGGGCGCGTCCGGAACGAGGCCGACATCGCCGAGCCATAGGAGCCATAGCCATAGAGCAGGCAGGGCGCCGAGCCGTCGAGGGGCGTGTCGGCGCGGTGCAGTATCGAGATCGGAACCTGCTCGCCATCCCCAGCGGTGGCGAAGATGCGGCGGACCCGGTAGGCGTCCGGATCATGGCCGGAGGGCACCTCCTGGCGCTTCAGCAGCACGCGCTCGCCCGTCGCCATATTGTAATCATAGGTTTCGGCCGGGCGCGCCATCGAGGCGTAGATGAAGCGCAAGGTGTCGGTGTCGAACTCGTAGCCCGCATCCATCCCCAGCCCATAGGCTTCCTCGGCGAAGGCGATGCGGCTTTCCGCGCCCGTCGCCAGGTCGCGGATGACGATGCGCGGCAGGCCGTCCTCGCGCTCCAGCCGGATCAGGCGTCCCTTCAGGCAGAGATGGCTCAGGATCAGCCGGCCGGGTTGATGCGCGATCAGGTCGCGCCAGTTGGCGGGCGACGGGTCGGCCACCGGCGCGGCGGCGATCTTGAAGTCCTCGGCGCCGTCGGCATTGGTCAGGATCAGCAGATCGTCGCCGTGATGCTCGACCTCGTATTCGAGACCCACCGCGCGCGCCGCCACGATGACGGGGCGCGAATCAGGCGCTTCCAGATCGACCAGCCGGATCTCCGAGGTTTCATGGTCGTTGATCGAGATCAGCAGGAAGCGGCCCGACTGGGTCTCGTCGATATCGACGAACATGCCGGCGTCCGCCTCCTCGTGCAGCAGCGTGTCCTCGTCGGGGCGCTCGCCGAGACGATGGCGCAGCACCTTGGACGGCCGGTGGTCGGCGTCGACGCCGACATAAAAGAACGACTGGCTGTCGGCCGCCCAGACGATGTCGCCGGTCGTGTCGGGGATCGCGTCGGGCAGGTCCGCACCGCTCGCCAGATCGCGCACGCGGATCGTGTAGAGCTCTGAGCCGGCCTCGTCGGCGCTCCAGGCCAGAAGGCGATGGTCGGGGCTGTGGGCGGTGTCGCCGAGGTCGAAGAAATCCTTGCCGTCGGAGAGCGCGTCGGCGTCGAGCATCACCGTCTCGCGGGCCTTGCCCTTGCTTTTGTCCGCGCCCGGCGCCGTCGTCCCCGGTCGCGGCTTGCGGCAGATCAGCGGGTGTTCGCCGCCCCTGCGGTAGCGCGCATAATACAGGAACGGCCCGTCCGGCTGCGGCACGCTCGCATCGTCTTCCTTGATGCGGCCGCGCATCTCCTTGACGAGATCGCGCTGCAGGGCGCGCGTCGGGGCCAGCAGCGCCTTCGCATAGGCGTTCTCGGCATCGAGATGGCGGCGGATGTCGGCGGGCAGCGCCGCAGGTTCGCGCAGCACCTCTTTCCAGTTCGCGGCCCGCAGCCAGTCATAATCGTCTTGCAGGGTGACGTTGTGAACATGGGTCGTCTTGGTGCGAATCTCGGCGCGCGGCGCGGTGGCCTTGCGCGGCGGCCGCGTCCTGGCGCCGGAAACGGAGTTTGAGCGCATCGACGACATCCCCACCAAGCTTGGACCCAGACAGGTAGAGAGCAGCCCTGCAACTGGCAAGACCGCGGCGCCCGGGCCGGAGGCAGCCAAGCGACGCAGCCTGTTGCCATGAACATCTGGAACAGACGGAAACAATCGCAGAGGATAATCGTATTCGCAGCATCTCCATCACTTGCAGCGATGTAGGCCTTCGATTACATCGTCTGCAATGGTTCGCAGTTGATGCGTCCGAGTCGGTAGTGTTCGGATGCCGTTGATCAGGGCCGCGTCAGGCATCTATGCAGATAGTGCCGGCTGTAATCGTCGATTCTCACGGACTATCTCAGGGAGTGATGCCAACATGGCTGACAATGACGAATCGGATTTCATCGAGCTGACGGCGGATATCGTGTCCGCTTATGTTTCGAACAACTCGGTTCCCGCGTCCGATTTGCCTGCGCTGATCAGTGATGTTCACGCCGCGCTGGGCCGTGTCGTCAGCGGCGCCGCCCCGGTGATGCCGGCCGAGGCGCCGAAGCCGGCGATTCCGGTCAAGAAGTCGATCACGGCCGACTATCTGATCTGCCTCGAGGACGGCAAGAAGTTCAAATCGCTGAAGCGCCATCTGCGCACGCAGTATAACATGTCGCCCGAGCAATACCGCGAGAAGTGGGGTCTGCCGCCGGATTATCCGATGGTGGCGCCCAATTACGCCGAGGCGCGCTCGCAGCTCGCCAAGAAGATGGGCCTGGGCCAGCAGCGCCGCAAGCGCCGCTGAGATCCTTGCGATCACTCTGGATTTCGCAAAGGCCGCCGGCATCCCGGCGGCCTTTTTCCATGGGCTGCCCGGTGCCGCGGCGGGGATAGATGCGGCGCCAGACGCTGGTGCTTGATATAGGAATATTTTCATGCACACATAGCGCCACGACGCCGCGACCGGCGTAGCGCTAAAGGAACATAACATGAACATCGATTATCTCGGCGGCGCCGATCCGCTGGACTGTGCCGCCTTGGCGAGGCTCGCCGAAACGGCCGTGGCTGCGACCTCGCATGTGTCCATTGGCGCCTTGCGGGCACGCCACCGCGGCGGCGCCCCGGCTGCCCGGGCGCGTCAGACGGCGATGTATCTGGCTCATGTCGCCTTCGGGCTGACCTTCACCCGCGTTGGCATCTGCTTCGGGCGCGACCGCACGACCGTCCGCCATGCCTGCGCGCTGATCGAGGATCGCCGCGATGATCCCCGGCAGGAATTTGCGTTGACGGCGCTGGAGGCCGGTCTGCTCGCGCTGACGGGTGCGCTCGCAGCCGTCACGCATGGGGAGTGCCGCTCGTGAGCCGGGCAGGGGAGAAAGCCGCTCGCACGGACGCCGCAACGGCGTCGCTGCGGCGCCATCTGGTCCAGCCCGGGGCCTTCGGCTGCCTGTCGCCGCTGGGCTGCGGACGGCTTGCGCTCTACCGCAGCAAGGGCGGAACGAGCCTCGGTGCGGGCTATGCGCCCATCGAGGCGGCCGAGGCGCTCGTCGCATCGGGCGGGGCGCAGTGGACCGGCGAGGGGCGCACCCGGCGTCTGCTCCCGCGCGATCCCGTCGGCAGGGTCGCGCGGTCCGTGGTCGAGGCCACGGTCATGGTCGATGGACGCGCGCAGAGCGTGATGCTGGACGAGCGGGAGAGCCCACTGCTCTGGTTGCACCGACGGCCCGGCAAGGACGGTCAGCCGCAGATCTCGGCGCAGGAATTCGCAGCCGGCGAGCGGTTCCGCGCCGATCTCACCTTGGCCCGGATGATGCCGCGCATGACGATGAACTGGGATGCGTCGCTGGCGCCCGACGGGCGCGGCGCCTGCAGCCGCGGCCCGGCCTCGGCCTCGGACGCAGCCCTTGCGGCGCGCCAGCGCGTCCGGTTGGCCTGCGACCGGCTCGGGCCCGATCTGTCGGGCCTGGCGATCGATGTCTGCGGCTTCCTGAAGGGGCTCGATTCCGTCGAGCGCGAGCGCGGCTGGCCGGCGCGGTCCGCCAAGGTGGTGCTGCGGCTCGCGCTCAAGAGCCTCGCGACCCATTATGGCCTCGTGACGCCCCCCACGAGCCGACGCCGCGACCAGATCTGGCTGGCGGACGACGCCCGAGCGACGATCATGGCTGCGTCGGCGGGCTGAGACGCGGTGTCAGCCGGCAGCGGCCTGGCGCGCATCGGCCTTGATCCGCTCGATCATCGAGCGCACGCCATTGGAGCGCTGCGGCGTCAGATGCGCCGCGAGCCCGAGCTTTTCGTAGATCGCGAAGGCGTCGGTTTCCAGGATCTCGGACGCGGTGCGGCCGGAATAGGTCGCCAGCGCCAGCGCCACCAGCCCGCGCACGATATGGGCGTCGCTGTCGCCGCGGAAATGCAGGAGCGTCTGGGGCCCCGGCCCGGCCTCGCGGCGCGCGTCGAGCCAGACCTGGCTGGCGCAGCCGCGCACCTTGTTGGTCTCGTTATGGGCCTCTTCCGGCAAGGGCTCGAGGCTCTTGCCGAGTTCGATCAGATAACGATAGCGGTCGTCCCACTCGTCGAGCAGGTCGAAATTCGCGATGATCTCGTCGAGTTTGGCGCTCATGTTCCGTCCGTGCGGCCCGCCGCGGGGCATGCTGCAGGCCAGCGTCGCAAACCGGCAGCGACAGCGTCTTCGGCGCGCCGGGCGTCGGCGTCAAGCGCGGGGCCGCCTGGCGCCCTGTGGCGTGTCAGCGCGTCGGAAGCCCGGCCGCAGCTGCGAGCCCCTCGCCACGACCGGCGGCGGCCGCGGCCGTCATCGCCATCAGGCGCTGCCGCGTTTCGGGGTCGAGGCCGGCGAGGATCTGCGCCGCCTCGCGCGCCGCAGTCAGGCCCGACATCGCGCCATGGGCGTCGATCGTCGCCGCGGCCCGGCCCAGATTGCGCGCCGTCGCGACCGGGCCATGCTCCTCGGCCCGCTCGCCATGCACGGGCGAGTACGCCGCGATCACGCCGATCACCGCCAGGCTCCGCAGAATATAGGCCATCGGGGTCCCCACATCGAAAGAGGCTCTCACAGCCCCGTCCCGAAGCGATCCTAGCCCGGGATTCGACAAAATCGCGTCATTCGCGATCCTCAAAGGCAAGGGGCGATCTTCAGCTTCCGTTCACCCTGCTTCCAACATCAAAAAGCGGGTGGCATCTTGGGCTCTAGAGACGTAAATCTCTGATAAGAAACGATAAAAGGACTTTTCAGCGTCGTCCATGAGCGGGCTGGAGGCCGCAAGCTTAAGCCGCGCTTAAACCGCCGTGGCGACAGTGGCGTGAAGCGGGCGAACCGTCCGCAAAGGTTAGGCGTTGCGTTGCTCATGAAGATGCAGGCGGTCAGGACACAGGTGGCGGCGATGGTGCACGCATCCGTGCTGCCCAGTTCGCTGGAACGCATGCGCCATGAGCGTTTCATCCTGACGCGTCTGCTGGTCGGCGCGGTCGCGCTCGGCCTCGCCCCGGCCTACATCGCCTGGCGCGGCACGCTCGGGGCGCTCGAAGCGGCGGTGATCGTGGCCGCGGCCCTGCCGCTGCTGGCGGTGGTGACGCTGTCGCGCAGCGGCCGGCTCGACATCGCGCATGGCATCTCGGCCGCCGCGCTCGCTCTCTTCATCGGCGCGCTGGCCGGCCTGACCGGCGGCGCGGCCTCGCCGCTCCTGCTCTGGCTCGCCGCGATCCCCGCCGAAGCGATGTTCTTCGGGGCGCGGCCCTATGTCGTGCGGGCGGGCATCATCGCCGCGGTCGCGCTGTTGGCCGTCGTCGCGCTCGACCATGCCGGCCTCTTCGCCGGGCAGGTCGCCTGGTCCGGGGAGATGATGCCGACCCTGGTCATGGTCGCCGTCCTGCAGGTGATGCTGGTCGCCGTCGGCTTCCTGCATCGCCGTCGCGAGGAGTTGCGGGAGCACCGCGCCTCCGACCAGCGCGCCCAGCTCCTGCTCGACCATGTCGGCGACCTCGTCACCTGGCATGATGCCAGCGGCGCCGTCGTCTTCGCCAACGAGGCTGCGCGCTCGCTGGCGGGTGCCGAGCCGCGCGACCTGCTCGGCCGTGGCCTGTTCGAGCGCGTGCATGTCGCCGACCGCCCGCTGTTCCTGAAGGCCCTGAGCGATGCCGCGCATGGCGCGGGAGCCGCGACTGCCTGTTTCCGCACGCTCTTTCTGGCCAGCGGCGAGCGCGACCAGCCGCAGCCGGTCTCGCTCTGGCTGGAAATGCAGGCCCACCGCATCGAGACCGCCGTCCCCGGCGACAGTGCGGCGGTCGTCTGCGTCATGCGCGACATCACCGCCAGGCGGGCCGTCGAGGCCGAACAGGCGCGCGACCATGCCGAGGCGGTCAAGGCGAGCGACATCAAGGGCCGCTTCCTGGCGACCGTCAGCCATGAGCTGCGCACGCCGCTGAACGCCATCATCGGCTTCTCCGAACTGCTGACGAGCGAGGCCCAGCCCTGGCTCGATGCGGACAAGCGGCTCGAATACGCGCAGATCATCCACGCCTCGGGGCATCACCTGCTCGAGGTCGTCAACACGCTGCTCGACATCTCCAAGATCGAGAGCGGCACGATGACGATCGACCAGGAGCCGCTCGACCTCTCAGAGCTGACGCGCGACTGCGCGGCGCTGATGGCGCTGCGGGCGCAGGCGGGCGACATCGATCTGGAGCGCGTCGTCGGGCCCGACCTGCCCACCGTGCTGGGCGATCGCCGGGCGCTGAAGCAGGTCATCATCAACCTGCTCTCCAACGCCATCAAGTTCACGCCGCCGGGCGGACGCGTCGTCCTCGCCATCGTCCGCGACGGCGACATGATCGACCTCTCGGTTTCCGACACCGGCATCGGCATCGCCGCCCAGGACCTGCCGCGGCTCGGCGACCCGTTCTTCCAGGCCAAGGGCTCCTATGACCGCGCCTATGAGGGTACGGGCCTGGGACTTTCGGTGGTGCGCGGCCTCGTCGGCCTGCATGGCGGGCGCCTCACCATCGAGAGCGCGCCGGGCGTGGGAACGCGCGTCGCCGTGCGCCTGCCGGTCGCCGGCGCGACGGAGATGTGCCAGCCCGCCCGGATCGCGACCTTCGCCCGCGCCCCGCGCCGTGGCTTCGAAACCAAGATGCCCTTTCGTCTGACCGCCTGAACACGAGCCCTTCGCATGTCAACGATCGCCGCCCGCTCCCATTCCAGCGTCTCGCTGTCTGCGCCCCTCAAGCGCGCCCAGTCCCATCCGCGTCGCGGCGCGAGCTGGCTCGGCCGCATGACGAAACTGGCCCTGCGCCGCCCCGGCCGGGCCTTCGTACTGCTCGTCTTCGCGGGCATTTCGGCCGCCATCCTCGCCAACGCGCTGTTCCTGCAGAAGGCGCGCCACCCCGCGCCGATGGTCTCGGCCCCCTCGCAGACGCCGCCGGCTCGCCAGGGTGAGCGTCAGGTAGAGCGTCAGGCCGAGCGCCGTGTCGAGCCGCCGGCCGCGGTGGCTCCCTCGGCCGCGATGACGAGCACATCCGCGGCGCCGTTGCCGCCCTCGCGCCCCGTCGATCTGTCGCAGCAGGCCCGCGAGACCGTGGCCCGGCCGCCGGCCGCGGTCACGAATGTGCCGCGCACCGCGGCCGCGCCGGCACCGACGCCGGCTCCGGCCGCGCGCGCCGCCGCGCCGCGCGATCCGATCGCCGATCTGATCAACGGTGCCGATATGCGTCCGCCCGCCGACATTCGCGGCGTCGCCCAGGCGAAGCCGGCCGCGCCGCGCCGCAGCGCGGAAAACTGAGACGGCGAAGGAAGCGGCGCCGATGGCGCGTCTGACCAGTGATTTCTGGGTTTCGGCCTATCTGCGCCAGGCGGCGCATGACGGGCTCGTGGCCGTGCTGCGGCGCCGGGGCGCCGCCGAGGCCGGTGCGATCTTCGTCAAGCTCGATCGGCTCGACCGCACGGCTGCGCTGTATGGCCCGGCGCCGCAGTCGATGGCGCAGGATGACGGCGTACGCCGCTTCCAGCTCGTCCTCGACAGCGATCCCGGCAGCGTCGAGGAGCGCGTCGCGCGCGAACTGCGCTTCGATTCCGACCTCTGGCTGGTCGAGATCGAGAACCGCCAGGGCGACCCCAAACTCGACCTCGTCGCCGAATAGGCGCGTCGCTTCGTCCTGGACGATCAGCCCTGGTCGCGCTTCAGGCCGAGCTTGCGCAGGATGTCGCCGGCCGCGCCGACCGTCTCGCCGCGGGCGGTGCCGGTGCGGGCGGGCGTGCCGCTCGGGTCCATCGCCGGCTGATGCTGTCCCCTGCGCACGGCTGCGGGCATCGGCGTGCCGCTGACCTGCATGACCAGCCGCAGCGCCACGCTCGGCCGGACGCTGCGCATCAGCGCAACGACGGCGAAGATCCGCTCGACCGAATGGGCCGCCTCGTCGCCGAGCCTGATCAGGAAGCGCGTCGCATCCTCGACGCTGGCGCCGGCCGCCGCCAGGCTGAGCGCGGCGAGATCGCGCGCATGGTCGGTGGCGATGGCCGCAGCCAGGGTGGGCCCGCCGCCGAGATGGGTCGCGAGCGCCAGGAACGCGCTGTCGCGATCCTGGGCCGCCAGGGCGAGCCAGTCGGCAAACGCCTCGCGCGACACGGGCGGGCGGCGCTCGGCCGGGCCCAGCGAGTCCAGCGCCGCCAGCGAATCGAGCATCGCCATGCGCCGATCGGCCCCGGCGAACAGGAACAGGGGGGCGAGATCGCTGCTGGCGAGGTCGCGGCGCGCCAGCAGCGGCGGCGCATAGCCGGCATCGGCGCGGGCGCGGGCGAGCAGCAGATCGAGCGAGGCCCGGGGCAGGGTGGCGGCCATGTTGGCCATCAGCGCGAAGTCGATCGCGCGGTCGGCGCGTTCGATCAGAATGAGGATGGCGGTGGCGCTGAGGTCGGGCCGGCTGGCCAGCGCGGCCGCCAGCGCGATGTCCGAGTGTTCGGCGAAATCCTCCATCTCGGCGGGCGTCAGCGGCAGGCCGTGATGAATCAGGGCGGCGAGCGCCGCCCCGCCACGGGCCCGCAGCGCCATCAGGGCCTGCGCCGGTGCATGCCGCCAGCCGGCGATCTTGCGGGCGAGGATCACGGCCGTGGCCTCGTCGATGCTGGGCACCAGCGTCGCGGCCATCTCCCCGAAGGCGGCGAGATCGTCCGGCGCCGGGTGCGGCGTCGACATCAGCAGGTCGGCCTTCACCCGCAGCGAGACCTGGCTGAGATCGAGCCCGCCATCGCGTGCAAGGCGGGCCAGATGGGCGAGTTCGGCTGAAATCCGCGACGGCATGAGACACTCGGCTGTGATTCTAAGGCGCAGGCCAGCGTAATCCCCGAGGCTTTAAGAGGGCGTTAACCATGTGTGGGCCTGATGCGGGACGGAGAGCGATCTCCCGCGACCGAAACGCAGGCGCCAAGACATGGAGGCGCATTATGGCCGTCGTCATCCCGCTTGCGCCCCGCCGCAGGGCGCAACCCGCCGAAGCCTCCGCCCTTCCCAGGACGGAGCCGGCGACGATTCTGTTCTTCACCGGGGTTCGCTACGAGCGGCAGGGGGACCCGGGCGTCGTCGCCGAGGCCCCGTCGCCGCGCCGGCCGCGTGTGCAGCCCCCGGTTGCGACCGGACGCCCGAAACGCCCCAGGAAGGCGACGCACGCCAGGCAGCCGGCGTGATGTCGCGCCTGGCGGGTCTGGACCGCGCCGGGTTGCGGCGGGCGGCCGCAATGGTCGTCGCCCTCGCCGCGGCGGCCTGCACGGGCGATCTCGGCCGGCCGCGCCAGGACATCTTCAGCCAGGTCATCGCGCCGCAGGCCGGCTTCTGGTCGGCCACCTTCCGCGGCGAGGCCGCCTCGCATTTCCGCTTCACCGACGACGAGGAGCAACTGCGCGACCGCGCCTGGCGCTTCATCATGCCCAGCCATGAGCGCAGCGTCTTCCATGCCCGCATCTCCGACCTCGCGCATGCCAGGGTCCTGCCGGCGCAGATGCAGCCGGGCGCGGTCTCAAACTATTTCAGCGCGCTGACGGCGGGCTCCTACGCCTCGCAGGCCTCGCGCTATTCGCGCCTAGCGGAGGACGCAAATGCCGACCGGCTGCTGATCGGCCCCTTCCGCGCCAATGCGATGCGCGTGGTCTCGGCCGACCGGGTGCGGATGCGGACGGCCGAAGGCTCGCCACAGGTCGCGCCGAGCCAGATCGAGCCGGCCTTCGCCCGCGTCGTCGAAAACGAGGGGCTCATCCTCTGGGTCTGCGAGCGCGTCGGTTTCCGGATCGAGAGCTATCGCTATGCGCTCGCCAATCTCGTCGTCCAGATGCCCTCGCGCGAGGCGATCCGCGCCGAACGCGCCATCATGGCGCTCGAGGCGGAAGCCGGGCCTCTGTGCAAGATGTCGCTGATCGGCGCCTTCGGCGGCGGCGCGCAGACGCCCGCCGACGGCGGGGCCGCCCAGCCACCGGCTGTCTACAAGGGCTGACGTTCAGTCAAGGAGAGCTCAGTCGGCCAGGCCGCAGGCGACGCCGCCGGCCAGCGCCTCGGCATCGGCCCGGTCGGACGGGAGCCGCATCAGGACACGCACCACGATCAGCCCCTGGACGCTGTCGGAGACGATACGCAGTTCGCGGGCGGCCTCACCCTCTTCGTCGCCGGCGATGCGCTCGTCGCGCTGCTCGGCGGTCATCACCACAAATTCGATGACCCCGCGGACCGCGGCGCGATCGGTGATCGCGTAGACCACGCCGCCGCCGCTCCGGTGCAGGGTCAGGCCCAGCGGCAGGCTCCCCGCCCGCGCGATGACCCGCATCGGCCCCGCCGTGAGATCATAACTGCAGACGGCCGTCACCACCGCCGGGTCCGCCTCGCGGGGCAGGGGGAGGCCACGCTCGTCGGCCGCCGCGATCAATTCGGCGCGGCCGTCCTGGCCGAGCGCGCGGTAGGCATGGGCGGCGTCGCCGACGGACAGGGTCGGGATCAGCAGGATCGTCACGATATGGACGATGCCCGCGAGCACGAGCCCGGCCGCCGTCGCCAGCAGCAGGCGGCTCACCGCCGCGCCGAAGCGTGCGCCGCGCGGCAGCGCCCGTCTCGCCGTCGCGCTCGACGCGATGGTCCGCGCCCCGGAGGCGAGGTCCTGATCGGCGGCGCTCATGGGCAGTCCAGCCGTTCGATCCGCGGCAGGCTTTCCGGCCTGGTTTCGCCGGCCTGGGTGGCGATGGGCGTGTCGTAGAGCCGCAGGCGCAGCTGGAAGCGCCCGCTCGTCGGCAGCGGCAGCCAGTCGCCGGCCTGCGGCCAGGATGCGGCGGCGATGCGCAGTGTGCCGCTCTCGTCACGCAGGACCTCGGCATCGGTGAAGCCGCTGCGGTCGAGCGGCAGCCGGAAGGCGCGGCCATCGCCGTCGGTGACGCTGAGCGTCCAGCCACGGGTCGTCGGAACCAGCCCGCTCAGGAGATAGCGGCAGCGCCCGTCGAGGGCACGGCCCTGGTCGTCATGCTCGGCGATCAGTTCCAGGCCTTCGCCCGCGCCCAGCGGCAGATGCACGCCTCTGGCGAGATAGGCGCGCAGATAGGGGTCGATCTCGCGCCCGCCGCTGCGTGGCCAGGTCTTCCAGGCGCCGATCTCGACCATGCCGAGGAGAGGCCGGCCGGCGACGGCGTAATGCGCCGAGGTCAGCCCCACGCCCGCACCCAGCGCGATCAGATAGGCGAGATGGAAAACGCGCACGATCCTGCTTTCGAAAGCGGCCCGTATCAGGCGGGCGGCGGTCCGAGTTGACCCAGCCCGCGGCAGCGCGTCAACCGAGCCCGGCCGATGGGCTTACCGGATGGCCCGCTCGGAGCCCGCGGCCGAGATGTCCTGAATGCCGACCTGGAGCCGCCGCCCGGCGGGGCGGGGCGCCTCGATCGTCTTGAACATCGCCCCCACGGCCGACAGCACCTCGAAGGACTGGCGCGGCATGTGGCCGGCCCCTGGCCCAGCGGTAGACGCCGTATTCGGGGTGGCCGGCGCCTGGGCCCGCGCGATCGTCGCCGCCTTCGGATCGGGGGGCGCGACGCCGGGAATCGGCTTCAGTTCGAGGCCCTGATGAGCGAACTGCATGATCTCCTTCCAGGTCATGGCCGGCAGCGAACCGCCGGTCATGTTGGCGGTCTCGGAGGAATCATCGTTGCCGTACCAGACCGCGCCGACCAGGTTGCCGGAATAGCCGACATACCAGGCGTCCTTGTAGCCGTTGGTCGTGCCGGTCTTGCCCGCCGTGACGACGCCCTCGAGCGCGGCCCGGCGGCCGGTGCCCTCGGTGGGAACCTTGGACAGCATGAAGTTGATGTCCTGCGCCACCTGCGTGCTCAGCACCTGCAATGGCGCGGGCTCGTCGCGGTCGTGGCGATAGATCGGCTCGCCATGGGAGTTGTGGATCTCGATCGCGGCATAGGGCCTGGCGCGCCTGCCGCCATTGGCGAACACGGCATAGCCGGCGGCCATGTCGATCACGGTCACCTCCGCCGCGCCGATCGGCAGCGAGACCGTGTCGGTCAGCGGCGAGTTCAGGCCCATCGCGCGGCTGGTTTCGATGATCTTCAGCCGGCCGATGCGGGCGGCGCGGGCGACATGGGTTTCGCCGGTCGCCTGGCCGAGCGCGATCGACATCTGCACCGGGATTGTATTGATCGACTTGGCCAGCGCCACCGTCAGCGGCATCGAACCGGCGAAGGACCGCCCGTAATTGTTGGGGCACCAGTTGCCGATGCAGACCGGCCGGTCGGTGACGATCGTCGCGGGCTTGTACAGCCCCGCCTGCATCGCGGCGGCATAGACGAAGGGTTTGAAGGACGAGCCGGGCTGGCGCAGGCTCGCCGTCGCGCGGTTGAACTGGCTGGCGCCATAGTCGCGCCCGCCGACCAGCGCGCGCACAGCCCCGTCGGTCTCCATGATCGCGGTGGCGGCCTGCTTGGCGCGATAGCCGGGCCCGTGCTGCCGCAGGATCGATTCGATCGCCGTGTCGGCCCGGTCCTGGATCGCGGGGTCATGCGGCGTCTTCACCGTCAGCACCCGGTCGGGGCCGATCTTGCCGTCCTCGGCCAGGCGCCGGATCTCGTCGAAGGCCCAGTCGAGATAGTAGTCCGGGCTGGAATCGCGGCGCCGGTCGATCGGCGTCGCCGGGTTGCGCTTAGCGCTGTCGACCTGGCCCGCCGTCATGAAACCGGCATCGACCATGGCGTTGAGCACGTCGTTGGCGCGCGAGCGGGCGGCCGGCAGGTTGACATGGGGCGCGAATTTGGTCGGCGCCTTGAACAGGCCGGCCAGCATCGCGGCCTCGGCCAGCGAGACATCCCGGACCGATTTGCCGAAGTAGTAATCCGCCGCCGCCGCCACGCCGAAGGTACCGCCGCCCATATAGGCCCGGTCGAGATAGAGCTTGAGAATCTCGTTCTTGGTCAGCCGCTGTTCCAGCCAGATCGCCAGGAAGGCTTCCTTGATCTTGCGGTCGAGCGAGCGCTCATTGGTCAGGAACAGGTTCTTGGCGAGCTGCTGCGTCAGCGACGAGCCGCCCTGCACGACGCCCGAAGCCCGCGCATTCACGCTCAGGGCGCGCATCGTGCCGATGATGTCGATGCCGAAATGGTCGTAGAAGCGTCGGTCCTCGGTGGCGAGAACGGCCTTCAGCAGATGGTCGGGCATTTCCTCGAGCGTCAGCGAATCGTCGTGGCGCGCGCCGCGATGGCCGAGCTCGGCACCATAGCGGTCTAGGAATGTCACGGCGAAGACCTGGTGCTTGAGCGCCTCCTCGCGCCCCTCCTGGAAAGAGGGGATGGCCAGCGCCAGCAGGAGAAAAGAGCCTGCGATGCCGACGTTCAGACCCTCGCTGGCGAATTCGGCGGCGAGCCTCTGTCCGCCGGTGACGGTGAGCCGGTCGGTGAAGCTGCGGATGCGTTCATAGGTGTCGCCGGCGCGCCGCGCCGCGCCCCACAGCCCGGCATCGACCCATGAATCGACGGCAAGCGCGAAGCGCTTCAGTCGGGTCGTCCAGCCTGTCTTCTTGAACTCCATCGCCGTCCTGGCATCCCGATTGAGAGCCGCCGCCCCGAAACATCGGCAACATCGTCCCGCCGCGCTCCGGTCGCGCGAGCACCATAATCGCGCCGGTGCGCGATTACATATCCCCTCTTCGTCCCAGCGTAAGAGGCGCCGGGATAATTTGATCGGCACAGCAGTTTCCGGGCCACGCCCCGCTGTCCCGTTTCGGCACGCCCCCTGCCTACGCAGGCGCCGGAGAAGCGGATGCGGCGGCCGTCTCGCTTCCATCGCCGCGCCGGGCGGCGCATAAGGCGCCATGGCCGATGAACGAACACCGCGCGATCCCTTCTGGCTGTCGACCTCGCTGGAGGCGATGAACCCGCAACAATGGGAATCGCTCTGCGACGGCTGCGGCCGCTGCTGCCTCGTCAAGCTCCAGGACGAGGACACCGACGCCATCCTGGCGACCGACATTGGCTGCCGCCTGTTCGATGCGCAGACCTGCCGCTGCAAGGACTACGTCAACCGCTCGACCATCGTGCCCGATTGCGTGACGCTGACGCCCCATGACGTGCGCACGCTGCCCTGGCTGCCGCCGACCTGCGCCTATCGACTGGTAGCCGAGGGGCGTGATCTGCCCTGGTGGCATCCGCTGGTCTCGGGTGACCCTGAGACGGTGGTCGAGGCGGGCGTCGCGGTCCGCGGCCGGGTTTTCGCCAGCGAGGATGATGTCCCCGACGAGGACGTGCCCGACCGGATCGTCAACTGGCCCCTGCGCTGGCCGAAGAAGGCGAGGCCGCGTTAGGCGGCGATCGGCTTGATCCGCGCAATTTCGCCAGACAGCGAAAGACGCGCCGTTTCGAGGTCGTAATCGTCTTGAAGGCCCAGCCAGAATTCAGGCGAGGTACCGAAGAGCTTGCCGAGGCGCAGCGCACTGTCGGCCGTAATGCCCGTCTGCTCCCGAGCGATGCGTTCGATCCGGGTCCTCGGCGTACCGCAGGCCTTTGCGACCGCATAGGCGCTCAGGCCGAGCGGAGCCATGAACTCCTCACGCAGCACCTCGCCGGGATGCAGCGGCGGCAGGCGGTCGGTGTTGGTTTCCATCGCAGGTTCCCTCCAATCGGCTGCAATCATCAATGATAGTCCGCGATCTCGACGTCATGGGCGTCGCCATCTTTCCAGATGAAGCAAATCCTGAACTGGTCGTTGATCGAAATCGCGTACTGGCCGGCGCGATCGCGTCGCAAAGCATGAAGTCGATTGCCCGGTGGAGCTTTGAGGTCTTCGAGGCGGAGGGCGCGGTGCAGCATGCGGAGTTTGCGGCGGGCTGTAGAGAGAAGGTCGGCCGGAAAGCGCTTTGGGTGCCTGCCATCGAAGACGGCCTCGGTGGTTTTGTCCTTGAAACTGCGGATCATGCGCGATCCCCGACGGCGGGCACAATAGTATCATTGAACGATACATTTGCAACAGTGCGCTGGCAGTCCTCCCCCATCGGCTCATTGATTGTTCATGCGCTTTTCGGCATGACCACGCGGTCTTTGGCCCGCGTTGCCCCTGCGCGATGGGCGGCGCTGCGCCGAAACATTTTGAACGCCGGGGCGTTGTTGGCCTGGGCTCAATCAAGAGGCGAAATCTGATGGCTGGCGGGAAATGGGTCTACACCTTCGGCGACGGCAAGGCCGAGGGTGAGGCGGGCATGAAGAACCTGCTCGGCGGCAAGGGTGCAAACCTCGCCGAAATGAGCAATCTGGGCCTGCCCGTGCCGCCCGGCTTCACCATCACTACCGAGGTCTGCACCTGGTATTACGACAACGGCAAGCAGTTCCCGCCGGAGCTGGAGGCGCAGGCGCAGGCGGCGCTCGCCGAGATGGGCCGCTTGACCGGTAAGACCTTCGGCGACCCTGCCAATCCGCTGCTCGTCTCCGTGCGCTCCGGCGCCCGGGCCTCGATGCCGGGCATGATGGACACCGTCCTCAATCTCGGCCTGAACGACGTCACCGTCGAGGCCGTCGCCCAGGCCTCGGGCGATGCCCGCTTCGCCTGGGACAGCTATCGCCGCTTCATCACGATGTATTCCAACGTCGTGCTCGACGTCGACCACGGCCATTTCGAGGAGGCGCTCGAGGACTACAAGGAGCGCAAGGGCCTCCATCTCGATACCGATCTCGGCGCCGAGGACTGGAAGATGCTCGTCGGCAAGTACAAGGACATCGTCAGGAAGGCGCTCGGCAGCGAGTTCCCGCAGGAGCCCCACGCCCAGCTCTGGGGTGCGGTCGGCGCCGTCTTCTCCTCCTGGATGAATGCGCGCGCGATCAAGTATCGCGAGCTGAACAGCATCCCCGCTGCCTGGGGCACGGCGGTGAACGTCCAGTCGATGGTTTTCGGCAACATGGGCGACACCTCGGCCACCGGCGTCGCCTTCACCCGCAATCCCTCGACCGGCGAGAACGCGCTCTATGGCGAGTTCCTGGTCAATGCCCAGGGCGAGGACGTCGTCGCCGGCATCCGCACGCCGCAGGACATCACCGAGATCGCCCGCAAGGAGGCCGGCTCCGACAAGCCCTCGATGGAAAGGGTGATGCCGGAGGCCTATGCCGAGCTGTGCCGCATCTACGGCATCCTCGAAAAGCACTATCGCGACATGCAGGACATGGAATTCACCATCCAGGAGGGCAAGCTCTGGATGCTGCAGACCCGCTCAGGCAAGCGCACCGCCAAGGCAGCGCTCCGGATCGCGGTCGAACTCGCCCAGGAAGGCCTGATCACGCAGGAGGAAGCGGTCGGCCGCGTCGAGCCCGGCGCGCTCGACCAGCTCCTGCATCCGATGATCGACCCGAAAGCCGAGCGACGCGTCCTGACGACCGGCCTGCCGGCTTCGCCCGGTGCGGCTGCCGGCGAGATCGTCTTCAACTCCAACGATGCCGAAGCGGCCAAGAAGGCAGGCCGTAAGGTCATCCTGGTGCGCGTCGAGACCTCGCCGGAGGATATTCACGGCATGCATGCCGCCGAGGGCATCCTGACCACGCGTGGCGGCATGACCTCGCATGCGGCCGTCGTCGCGCGCGGCATGGGCAAGCCCTGCGTCTCGGGCGCGGGCCAGATCCGCGTCGATTATGCCAAGGGCACGATGACCGTGGGCGCCACCACGCTCAAGGCCGGCGATATCCTGACCATCGACGGCGGTACCGGCCAGGTGCTGCTCGGCGAGGTCAAGATGCAGAAGCCGGAACTCTCCGGCGAATTCGCCACGCTGATGGGCTGGGCCGACAAGGTCCGCCGCCTCAAGGTGCGCGCCAATGCCGAGACGCCCGACGACGCCCGCACCGCGCGCGAATTTGGCGCCGAGGGCATCGGACTCTGCCGCACCGAGCACATGTTCTTCGAGGCGGACCGCATCCAGTCGGTGCGCGAGATGATCCTCGCCGCCGACGACAAGGGCCGCCGTGCGGCGCTCGCCAAGCTGCTGCCGATGCAGCGCCAGGATTTCGTCCAGCTCTTCACCATCATGAGCGGGCTGCCGGTCACCATCCGCCTGCTCGACCCGCCGCTGCACGAATTCCTGCCGCATGGCGAGGCCGAGATCGCCGCCGTCGCGACCGCGCTCGGCGTCACGCCCGAGGCGCTGAAGCATCGCGCCGCCGAACTCCACGAGTTCAACCCGATGCTCGGCTTCCGCGGCGTGCGGCTCGCCATCGCCTATCCCGAGATCGCCGAGATGCAGGCCCGCGCCATCTTCGAGGCGGCCGTCATCGCCGCCCGCGAGACCGGCAAGGCCGTGATCCCCGAGGTCATGGTCCCGCTCGTCATGGGGGTCGCCGAACTCGACCTCGTCAAGGCGCGCATCGACGCCATGGCGAAAGAGGTCATCGCCGAGAGCAAGGTCGAGCTGACCTACCAGGTCGGCACCATGATCGAACTGCCGCGCGCCGCGCTGCGCGCCGAGGAGATCGCCAAGAGCGCCGAGTTCTTCTCCTTTGGCACCAACGACCTGACGCAGACGACGCTCGGCATCTCGCGCGACGACGCGGCCTCGTTCCTGGGCGCCTACACCGCCAAGGGCATCCTCGCCGCCGACCCCTTCGTCACCATCGACCAGGAGGGCGTCGGCGAACTGGTCAAGCTCGCGGCGGAACGCGGCCGCAAGGCCCGCCCCGACATCAAGCTCGGCATCTGCGGCGAGCATGGCGGCGACCCGGCCTCGATCGGCTTCTGCGAGAGCATCGGGCTGGACTACGTCTCCTGCTCGCCCTTCCGCGTGCCGATCGCCCGTCTCGCCGCGGCGCAGGCGGCGCTCGGCGCGGTTCGGGCGAAGGAAGGCTGAGGCGGGCCAGCATTCAGGCGGCGGTCAGAACCGGGATACGAGAGACATCGATGTCGCGTTCTGCATGCCAGGCATCATAAGCCGCCTGCATGCGCAGCCAAGATGCCGTGCTGCCGCCGAAGGCCTTGGCGATCCGCGCCGCCATGGCCGGTGACAAGGGCTTTTTGCCGTCCAGCACCGCGTAAAGGTACTGGCGGGAGATGCCCAGCAGGCTGGCGATCTCGGTCTTGCTCTTTCCCACATCGGGAATGATGTCGCCGAGAACGGCTCCGGGATGGAGCGGCGCGCGGCGCATCTCGGGGCGATGATCGCTGCTGTCAGTCATGCGTCAGCCTCCTGATCACTAATGGTACTGCTCGAGATCAACATGGTAGGTGTCGCCGTCCGAGAATTCGAACGTCACGCACCACGGCCCGTTGATATGAACCGTGTAACGGGTGGGATCGAAACCGCGCAGCGCGTGGAAGTCGTAGCCGACCAGATTCATGTCTTCCGGTCTTGCCGCCGCATCCAGGCTCGTCAGCCGAGCCAGGATGCGCCTGTGCATCTTGACGTCGATCTTCGCCGTCACGCCCGTTTCCCAAAGGGTCTTCAGAGCCGTGTTGCGGAAGCTCTTGATCATGCCCGACGATAATCCGCTCGGGCAAAACGTCAACCGATCGGATGACTACCGCTTCGCCACGGCCTGCGCCGCGAGCACCGCGATCTGGCGCAGCCTGGCTTCATAGGTTTCCAGCGAAGGCTGCGGCCCCATCTTCGCGCCGATCGCAGCATGGGCGATCGTTTCGACGATCTGTTCGGCCTTGAGCGCTCCCAGCGATACCTCTCCCGAGGCGGCTGCTTGCGTCAGGAGCGCCGTCGCATGGCTGCAGAAAATGTGTTCGAAGGCCTGCGCTTCCCGCATCGCGATGCTCGCCATTACCGTCTTGAGCTCGAGCAGATGTTCGCCATCGCCGAAAGCGGCATAGCCTGCGCCGAAATGCGCGAGCATCAGCGCTGAAAGCTTGTCGGGAAGGGGCAGGGGCTGCGCCATCACGGCTTCGCAGCGTGCGGCGACCTGCGCCAGAAACCGCGCCATCATCGCCCGGAAGACGTCGTCCTTGCCCTTGAAGTGCAGATAGATCGTCGCCTTGGCGAGGCCGGCTTCGCGCGCGATGTCGTCCATCGAACTGCGCTTGAATCCATAGCGCGCAAACCGGCGAAGCGCCGCGTCGGCAATCTGTTCGATCCGGGTCACCGCCTCGTCGTGCGGCGCCGGGGCACATTCTCGTGAGCCGTCCATTCTCACTCTTGACGGATTCCAGTCTTTGCGCGATCTACTGAATGGACTGAATTGATACAAACAGTCCAATTCGGCTGATCGCCACCGCGGTCGCCGTCGGACGCTATGCCGGATCGGGTTCTGACATAACCCCCCGCGACAGACCGACGTTCCGCTTCTTCACATCGTAGTTCATCCACGAGGCAGCCATGGCCCATACACTCACCGTCAATGGACGCACCCACAGTGTCGATGTCGACGACGACACGCCCCTGCTCTGGGCGATCCGGGACAATCTCGGCCTGACCGGCACCAAATTCGGCTGCGGCATCGCCCAATGCGGCGCCTGCACGGTCTGGATCGACGGGCAGCCCGTGCGCTCCTGCGTCACGCCGGTTTCGGCGGTCGATGGCAAGGTGACGACGATCGAGGCGCTCGACAGCCAGGAGGCGAGGGCGGTCCAGACCGCCTGGGACAAAATCGACGTGCCCCAATGCGGCTATTGCCAGTCCGGCCAGGTGATGAGCGCGGTCGCGTTGCTGAAGGACAACCCCAAGCCCAGCGACAGCGACATCGACGCCGCCATGAACGGCAACATCTGCCGCTGCGCCACTTACGCCCGCATCCGGACGGCCATCCACGCCGCCGCCCGCACCTTGGAGGGTTGAGCATGACCGCCCACGATCTCACACTCTCGCGCCGCTCTCTGCTGGCCGGCGCCGGCGGCCTCGTCATCGCGCTCCACCTGCCCAAGGCGGCGCGCGCCCAGCAGGCGCCTGGCGCCGCGACCTTCGCGCCCAACGCCTTCATCCGCGTCGGCGCCGACAGCAGCGTCACCGTCCTCGTCAAGCATATCGAGTTCGGGCAGGGGCCCTTCACCGGGCTCGCCACGCTCGTCGCCGAAGAAATGGACGCCGACTGGAGCCAGATGCGCGCCGAGCACGCGCCCGCCGACGTCAAGCTCTACGCCAACCTCGCCTTCGGCGTGCAGGGCACCGGCGGCTCCACCGCGATGGCCAACTCCTTCGACCAGATCCGCAAGGCTGCCGCGACCGCCCGAATCATGCTGGTGCAGGCCGCCGCCCAGGCCTGGAAGGTGCCGGCCGGGGAGATCACCATCGAGGCGGGCGTGCTCAAGCACGCATCGGGCAAGCAGGGCCGCTTCGGCGACTTCGCCGCGGCCGCCGCGAAGCTGCCTGCCCCGGCTGACGCGCAGTTGAAGCAGCGTGCGCAGTTCCGTCTGATCGGCAAGGAAGGCGCGGTGAAGCGCCTCGACAGCGCCGACAAGGCGCGCGGCAAGGCGCAGTTCACCATCGACATCAGCGCGCCCGGCATGCTGACCGTCGTCGTGGCCCGCCCGCCGCGCTTTGGCGGCAAGGTCGCGAGCTTCGATGCAAGCGAGGCCCTCAAGATCAAGGGCGTCGTCGACGTCAAGCAGATCGGCTACGGCGTCGCGGTCTACGGACAGGGCATGTGGCCGGCGCTCAAGGGCCGCGAGGCGCTGAAGGTCGTCTGGGACGAGAGCGGGGCCGAGATGCGCGGCAGCGCCGAACTCATCGCCGAGTACCGCGCTCTGGCCCGCACGCCGGGCACCGTCGCCGGCAGCCATGGCGATGCGCAAGCCGTACTCGCCAAGGCCGAGAAGGTGATCGAGGCGGAATATGTCTTTCCCTATCTGGCGCATGCGCCGATGGAGCCCCTCGACGGCTATCTCGAATGGAACGCGCAAGGCGCGCTCGCCCGCTTCGGCAGCCAGTTCCAGACAACCGAGCATATGACGATCGCGACCGTGCTGGGCTTGCCGCCCGAGACGGTCAGGCTCGAGACCATGCTGGCCGGCGGCTCCTTCGGGCGGCGCGCCCAGGTCAGCCAGCATCTGGCGGCGGAACTGGCCATGTGCGCCAAGGCGATCGGCCCCAACCGGCCGGTCAAGCTGGTCTGGACCCGCGAAGACGACCTGACGGGCGGCCATTATCGCCCGCTCTTCGTCCACCGCATGCGCGGCGCGGTGAAGGACGGCAAGATCACCGCCTGGGCCAACAGCATCGTCGGTCAGTCCTTTTTCCTGGGCACGCCCTTCGAGGCGATGACCGTGAAGAACGGCATCGACGCGACGATGGTCGAGGGCGCCAATGAGCTGCCCTACGAGGTCGCGGATTTCCGCTGCGAGGTCCACACGGCAAAGGTCGGAGTGCCCACCCTGTGGTGGCGCTCGGTCGGGCACACCCACACCGCCTATGCGGTCGAGTGCTTCATGGACGAACTGCTCCAGGCTGCGGGGCAGGATCCCGTCGCCGGGCGGCTTGCCCTGATGGGCAAGGAGCCGCGGCTGGCCGGCGTGCTGAAGGCTGTCGCGGAACTGGCGAAATGGACCGGTCCGGACGCCGGCAACGGCCGGGCGCGCGGCGTTGCCGTGGCGGAGAGCTTCGGCTCCTTCGTCGCCCAGATCGCCGAGGTCTCGATCGGACCCGATGGCGAGCCCAAGGTCCACAAGGTCTGGTGCGCGATCGATTGCGGCATCGCGGTCAACCCCGACGTCATCCGCGCCCAGATGGAAGGCGGCATCGGCTTCGGGCTCGGCCATGCCCTCTATGGCGAGATCACGCTCGACAAGGGCAAGCCGGTGCAGACCAATTTCGACAGCTACCGCTCCCTGCGCTTCCAGGAGATGCCGGAGGTCGCGGTGGTCATCGTCGCCTCGACCGAGAAGCCGACCGGCGTCGGCGAACCCGGCGTCCCGCCGATCGGCCCGGCGGTCGCCAATGCGCTCGCCCGGCTCGGCAAGGGGCGCCCGCGCCAGCTTCCGATGGTCGGCGGGATGGTCTGACGTCTAAGCCGGCAACGGCTGTGATCAGGCAATAGAGAAGGTGGCGGGCCCCGGCGGGTCTGCCGCCTTCTCTGTTACTGCGCTTCGCTGGACCCGCGTTGCAATTTGTGCTAGCTCCACCCATGTAAGACGAGATGCGGCCGGGTTCTGGCCATCCTCCGCGCGGGTTGTCCCGGTCGGCGGGCACGATTCAGATCCACCACACATCGACTACAAGACCATGGCAGGCGTCCGCGCGCCGCGCCGTGTCTTCCCCACATACGCGGATCTGAAACGTAAGGACTACCTTCCATGGATAAGGGCACCGTCAAGTGGTTCAACGCCACCAAGGGCTACGGCTTCATCACCCCTGAGAACGGCGGGCAGGACATCTTCGTCCACATCTCCGCTGTCGAGCGGGCCGGCCTGCGCGAACTGGTCGAAGGCCAGGTCGTGTCCTACGAGCTGATCGCCGATCGCAAGACCGGCAAGTCTTCGGCCGGCAACCTCGCCATCGCCTGAGACGACGACGACCGGGCAGGCGCCACGCGCGCCCGCCCGGCATTCCACCAAGACCATTAGAAAGACACCTCCCGGCGCTGTGGCTTAGCGGTTCGCCGGCAGGACAGATCCAATATTCAAGGCCGGACGCAATCCGGCGGCACAGCCGATACCCACATGTGCCCCTTGCGTCACGGCGTCCGGAAAGACCTGTTTTGACTCAATTCACCGACCTCGGCCTGGCCGAGCAGCTTCTCAAGGCGCTCGCCTCCGAAGGTTACACCACGCCCACGCCGATCCAGGCCCAGGCGATCCCCCATATCCTCCAGGGCCGCGACCTCCTCGGCGCCGCCCAGACCGGCACCGGCAAGACCGCCGCCTTCTCCCTGCCGCTGATTCACCGGCTGCTCAGCCAGCCGCGCCGCATGGAAACCCGCCAGGTGCGCGCGCTGATCCTCTCGCCGACGCGAGAGCTCGCCGCCCAGATCGAGACCTCGATCCGCGCCTATGCCCAGTTCACCACGGTCAAGTCGGCCGTCGTCTTCGGCGGCGTGCCGGTCGGCAAGCAGATCCGCGCGCTCGGCCAGCATGTCGACATCCTCGTGGCCACGCCCGGCCGTCTGCTCGACCTCGTCGACCAGCGCGCCGTCTCGCTGCGCGAGATCGAGTACCTCGTCCTCGACGAGGCCGACCAGATGCTCGATCTCGGCTTCGTCCATGCGCTGCGCCGGATCGCGACGCTGATCCCCAAGAAGCGCCAGACGCTGCTGTTCTCGGCGACGATGCCCAAGCCGATCCGCGAGATCGCCGGCGCCTATCTGACCGATCCCGTCGAGGTCTCGGTCGCGCCCGTCGCGACCACCGCCGAGAAGATCGACCAGCGCGTGATCTTCACGCAGCCCGGCGAGAAGCCGGCGCTGCTGGCCAAGACCCTGAGCACGCCCGACATGGAGCGCGCCATCGTCTTCACCCGCACCAAGCATGGCGCCGACAAGGTCGTCCGCCAGCTCGAGATCTCCGGCATCAAGTCGGCCGCGATCCACGGCAACAAGAGCCAGGGCCAGCGCGAGCGGGCGCTCGGCGCCTTTCGTGACGGCGAACTGCGCATCCTGGTCGCTACCGACATCGCCGCCCGCGGCATCGATGTCGACGGCATCAGCCATGTCGTGCAGTTCGACCTGCCCAACGTCGCCGAGACCTATGTCCACCGCATCGGCCGCACCGCGCGCGCCGGCGCCTCGGGCATGGCGATCGCCTTCTGCACGCCCGAAGAGCGCGGCGATCTCGCCGCGATCGAGAAGCTCACCCGCATCGCCATCACGCCCATGGGCGAGGTGCCGTATTGGGATGGCCGCACACCGAAGAAGCCGCCCCAGAACCAGGGCCGCGGCGGACGCGGCCAGCAGGGCGGCGGCGGCCGTGACCAGGGTCGTCCGCAGGGCGAGCGTTCCGGGCGGTCTGCCTCCTCAGCCAAGCCCGCCGGTGGCGGCGGTTCGCGCTCTGATGCGCCCCGCAGCGACAGGCCGCAGCGCAGCGAAGCGCCGGCCCCGCGAAAAGACGCCGCTCCCGCCAAGGAAGGGCTTGGCGGCGTCGCGTTCTTGCAGCAAAGAACACAGCAACCACGCACCAACGGCGCCCGGCGGCGCGCGAACTGACGCGCAGGCCAGCCAGAACCGGAGCGAGACGGCCGCCAGGCCGTCTCCTTCAGCGCCAACGGGCACACGAAGGACGACAGAATGGCTAAAGAAGAACTGCTTGAATTCGACGGAACGGTGGTCGAAGTGCTGCCGGACGGCAATTACCGGGTCAAGCTCGACAATGACCATGTGATTCTGGCCTATGCGGCCGGCAAGATGAAGAAGAACCGCATCCGCACCATCGCCGGCGACCGGGTCGTCGTCGAGATGTCGCCCTACGATCTCGATCGCGGCCGCATCAACTTCCGCCAGAAGACCGCCGGCCCCGCTCCGGGTGGTCCGCCGCGCAACCAGAACTTCCGTCGGCGCTGACGCCGGCATGCGGTTTTCCCGCGTCGAGCTGGTGTTCGTCGCGTTCGGCGCCAGCCTCGGCGCGCTCGTCGCCGCCGTGACCGGGGCGGGCTGGATCGCGCCCTCGGCCAGCTTTCCGCCCTTCCTCCTCGTGCTGCTGGGGCTGGGCCTTTCCGAAATCCTCGCCGGCTTCGCGCTGGGCCGCCCGCCGGGCGCGCTGGTGCGCATGCCGGCCCGCATGCTCGCCTTCGGGGCCGGCATCGGCGTGCTGGCGCTGCTGATGGGCGGGCTGGGGTAGGACGCCGCAAAGCCAAGCTCGCATTGCCGCGTCGGGCTCTCCGTCGACACACATCAAGACCGTCATCCTCGACCAGCGGCGAAGCCGCGCGGGCCGGGATCCATCATCGGGCGCCATCCCTTGCCGGACGGAGCGCCCGATGATGGATCCCGGTCTTTTCGCTGCGCGAAGCCCAGGATGACGCGGTGTGTCGAGCTCTCGGGGCCGACTCATGAAAAAAAACCCCGGCGCGAGCCGGGGTTTGAGTGGTCTTTTCCGTAGTTCAGGGTCTCAAGTCAAAAACTCAGTAGCCGGCCTTCTGCCAGTGCTGCGAGCCATGGCTCACCAGCACCTTGCGATGGCGGGTTTCGTAGACGGCCGGCACGGTCTCGTGCAGGACCTGCGTCGGCTGCACCATCACCTTGCGCTGGCGCTGCGTGTAGACGGCGGGGATCGTCTCGTATTCGGTGCGGGCCGGCGAGACCTCGACGGTGCGCTGGCGGAATCCGTATTGCGGCTTGTCGTAGACCCAGCAGCCGGTGGTGCGGCCATGGGCGTCGGTGGTGACCTCCCAGCGCTTGCCGCCGGGCGAGATCAAAACCTTCTCCTGGATCGACGAATACTGCGCCGGGACATGATGCGGGATCTGCCGCGCCGGCTGGATCATCACCTTCTCGGTGACGTAGTCATACTGCGCCGGCACGATGCGGCGATGCGTCTGAGCCTTCCGCACCAGCTGCGTCTCGGCGATGGTGCCATAGACCGGCGGTGTCTGGACGAGGTTGTAGCAGGCCGAGCCGCGGCAGGGTGCCGGGCGGCAGGAGGAGCCGTAGCAACCGCCGGCCTGGGCCGCCGTCGAGCCCAGCAGCAGGACAGCCGAAAAGGCCGAGGCCGTGAAAGCCGAAATGCCGAGAACCTTGTGCGTCATGTCAGGCAACCTGTCCCGCCCATCTCCGCGACGCCTTGCGCCGCTCGTTGGCTGGAGAAAGCCGGGAAACAGTGATGAACGCAAGGTAAACGCCGAAACAAGGTAAAATTAACCACGTCGGACAGGCGGCATGCGTTCACGCAGTTTGCGGTTGCGTGAACCCAAAGCGCTGCATTTGAGCAGGTTTTCGCCGGCAATCGCCGGCAGCCGGGGCACTCAGGCGCCTCACCCCCGCGCGAAGGCGATGATCAGATAGAGCCCGGTCCAGACCGTGGCATAGGCGCCCAGCCACAGCCCGCGCTCGCGGCCGGCCCGGCGCAGGTCGCCGGCGCCCTCGGCGCGCAGGACCGCGGAGGCGATCAGGAGCGCCAGCAGCGGCCAGAAGCCGAACAGCAGCATCACCGCGTTGAGCGAGAAATCCAGCAGCGACAGCCCGCCGCCCCAGAGCGAGAACAGCGGCATCGCCGAGAGGAACGGCCAGGCGCCGAGCACGGGCAGGAACAGCGCCCAGGCCAGGATGCGGCTGATGTCGGTCTTGAGCGGCGAAGTCGCATCGGTCATTGGCCAGGGTCCATCCGTTTCTGCTGACGCAGCGTAGGTGGGGCGGCGGGCAAACACCACGCGGTGGACCGCGACATTTTGGCGGGTGGGGGAGGGGGACGGGCGCCGGTTATGGGCGCTGCCGCGGCTGCGACGCCCCGGCACCAGCGAGCACGTCCGATTCAATAACCGCATCTGGCAGCAGGAATGCACTATGCGGCGCGAGTGCGGCCAAGCCATCCTCCACGCGCATGGTTCGCCTGCGCTCGGCACGGTTGCATCACTCCATAGTGTCCAACAAGCTTGCCAGCATGATCTCGCGACGCGCCTTCGTGGTGAGTGCTGGCTCCATGCCCCTGGCCAGATTGGGGGGGGCTCGCGCCTTGTCCTATTTCACGCCCGAAGAGCATGCCGCAGTCATCCTGGATCCGACCTACATCGGCGCGCTCTATGCTCGACACCGGACGCGCTTCAGGGCGGATCTCGGGAGTGGCTTCGCCGCGGAAATCGAGCAGCATTTCATGTTCGGGTTCTGTGGATTGGTGGCGTTCGACCTCAAGCCTTACGGGGCGTCGGTCGCGGTCACCATGACCGATCTTCTGGAAGCGCCAGCCCTCGATTGCGACAACTATGCTGTGCTGATGTGGCGGCTGTTCGACATCCTGTGCCCCGATGCGACGACCAACATCGCGGCCGTCGGCTGGCACAACGGTCCGATCGGCAATCACGCCCAGATGCACTGTCAGAAAGATGCCGACTCGAATGGGAAAAACGGGGGATATTGGCTGGTGGATCCGACGGTCGGGATCATGCTCTGCGGATGGGGTTTCGACGGCGTGGCGCGCGGTATGCCGGTTGGAAAAAACTCGCAGTATCTGAAGAGCTTCCATGCGGCTTGCGGTCGGACCGGATCGGTCACGCAATGGCTTCATGATGCGGCTCGGGGCGCGCTTGTGAGTGGCCTCTACAGGCCTTCCCAGCTCCTCTACTACTATGTTGATCTCGACCGCTACATTGCGCCGATCGCGGATTTCGCCGACTGGATGACGCCGCAGGGATCCTCGCTGGCGCCTTAGCTCGCTCGATGAGCGGATGGTCCCAAGGGATGCTCTGCTGCCACGCCAACGGGGCGAGGCGAACGTAGTGGAGGCCGCGCCGGCGGGGTTTGAGGCGCGCAAGGCCTGGCTCGAGAGCATGTCGCCGCTGTTTAGGGTGATCCCGGCCGTTGAGTGGGACGCGGCCTTCTATCGCTGAGTCCCCGAACTCGGGGGGCACGCCCCACACCCCTCACGTCTGCCCAGGCCGCAGCTTGTAGAAGACGTGCTGCCCGATCGTGTCCATCTTCTTGAGCTTCTTGGCCCAGTACGGCCGGACATATTGCGCGTGGTAATGCGTGGAGGCGCCGACTTCGGGCAGGTAGGTCGTGCCCTCATAGACCTCGCGGGCGATGCGCACCGCGTCGCGCCAGGGCGCGGGCTCGGTGATGCGCAGCGACTTGCCCTCGCAGGTGAAGGTGAACTGGCAGGCGAGGTAGCGGTGGCTGTTCTGGTAGACCACGCCGCAGACGCTGTCGGGATAGAGCGTGCTCTTGACCCGGTTGAGCACGACCTGCGCCACCGCGGCGCGGCCCTCGTCGGATTCCGAGCGCGCCTCGAAATACACAGCTTCAGCCAGGCAGCGCTGCTGGCGCGCCATGTCGGCGCTGGCGATGAGCCCGGTATAGATCTCGCGGGCGCCGGGCGCCGCGCTGGCGGCGGGGCGCCGGGGCGAGGTCGGCGCGCGCGCGGTCAGGCCTGGCATGTCGGGCGCGGCGGGCGTGACGAGGGCGGGCACCAGCGTGGTGACACTGTAGGACACTGACGGCGTCGCGGAGGCCTGCGCGTTCGCGGCGGCGACGCCGGGCGTCGCGCCGTCGATTGTGCGCGGCACGTTGCCGAAGGGGTTGGCGCGGTGGCCGCCCGGCGTCAGCGCGTCCGGTGAGGCATCCGACAGCGCCGGGTCGGTCAGGCCCTGCTCGTCGGAATGCGGCTCGAAGCCGACCGGCGGGCCGATGATGCCCTCCGCCTCGCGCATCGCCTCCAGCGAGAACCCGCCCGAGATCAGGCCGGGCTGGGTGTCGCCGAACACGACGCGCTCCAGTTCGCGCGGCGCGCTCGCCGAAAGCCCCGGCCTCAAGCGCGGCAGCGGGTCGCCCTTGGCGGTGCGGTCGACCTCCGGGAAGCCGCTGGCGCTGCGCTTCATCTCCTCGCGCGGCTGGCGCGGATCGATCGCGACGCGGCGCTCGGGGTCCTCGAAGGAGAGATGCGCCTGGCGGATCGCCGAGGACAGCGACAGGCCCGGCAGCCGGAAGGCGCTGGCGGCGATCAGCAGCGAGGGGCCCTCGGCAAGCTCCGAGGCCGGGCCGGGCTGCGTGCGCAGGAGCGCGGTGGTCGGCAGGCCGTCGAGGCTGAAATCCTGCCCCGCCGAGGCGGTGAAGGAGACCAGGAGCCCCGCCGACAGCGCCCAGGGCGCGACCGTCGCCACGGCCCATTTGAGCCCGACCGAACCGATCCGCCTTGTCCGCCGACGCAAACGCAAATGACTCAAGGCAACACACCCACCCGAACACACGAGGGCCGCGACGGCGCGCCACCGGCACGCTTTCGCATGCTGTCGTTATCACCCCGGTAGGGTTGAGCGCGGGTTAACGCGGGCGGGGGCTGAGCGTCGTTAGCAAGGAGCTGCAGCAAGGAGCTGCGTCATCCCGGGTCTGCGCTTTGCTTCGCCCGGGATGACCCGCCATGAGGAGCAGGCCGTGACAGCCCCCCTCCCATGCGCGCGCGTGATGCGCCCTGCCACGAAATCGCGTTATCGGACCGCGCGAGGCGGCGCTATCGTGCGGCGAAAGCCAAGCCAGATTCCCGGAGTGTCGAAGCCCATGAGCGTCGTGTCCAAGGCCGCCCCGGGGCGCAGCCATGCGCCGGAGATCATCGTCGCGGCGGGCTGCCTGATCGCGCTGATCACCTTCGGGCCGCGCGCCAGCGCCGGCCTGTTCCAGATCCCGATGACCGTGGAGTTCGGCTGGGGGCGCGACACCTTCGGGCTGGCGCTCGCGATCCAGAACCTGCTCTGGGGGCTGGGCGCGCCGTTTGCCGGCGCTATTGCCGACCGCTTCGGCATCGTCAAGGTGTTCTGCGCCGGCGCGCTGCTCTATGCGGCGGGCCTCGTCGTGATGGCGCTGGCCACCACGCCGCTGCAGCTGCATTTCGGCGCCGGCGTGCTGATCGGCTTCGGCCTCTCGGCCTGTTCCTTCAACCTCGTGCTCGCCGCCTTCGGCAAGCTCCTGCCCGAATCCTGGCGGCCGATGGCGTTCGGCGCCGGCACGGCGGCGGGCTCCTTCGGCCAGTTCCTCTATCCGCCGATCGGCAACATCCTGATCGAGCAGATCGGCTGGAACCAGGCACTGATGGTCTTCGCGCTGACGCTGCTGCCGATCCTGCCGATCTCGATCTTCCTGTCGACGCGCAAGCTCGGCGGCGCGGTCCAGGCGTCGGCCGCCAACCTGCCCAACCAGTCGATCGCGCAGGCGCTGGCGGAGGCCTTCAAGCACCGCAGCTATGTCCTGCTCGTGCTCGGCTTCTTCACCTGCGGCTTCCAGCTCGCCTTCATCACCGTCCACATGCCGGCCTATCTCAAGGATATGGGCCTGGCGGCCTGGGTCGGCGGCTGGACGCTGGCGGTCATCGGGCTGGCCAATGCGGTCGGCTCGCTCTCCTCGGGCTGGCTCTCGACGCGGATGCCCAAGCGCCATCTGCTGGCCTGGATCTATCTCGGCCGTTCGCTGGCGATCGCCGTCTTCATCCTGCTGCCGCCGAGCCCGGCGACCGCGATCTGCTTCGGCATCGTCATCGGCCTGTTCTGGCTCTCGACCGTGCCGCCGACCTCCTCGCTGGTCATGCTGATGTTCGGCACCAAGTACATGGCGATGCTCTATGGCTTCGCCTTCTTCTCGCACCAGGTCGGCGGGTTTCTCGGCGTCTGGCTCGGCGGCCTGCTCTACGAGGCCTTCGGCTCCTACATCGTCGTCTGGTGGCTCTCGGTCGCGCTCGGCATTGCGTCTGCGCTGATCAACCTGCCGATCGTCGAAAAGCCGGTCGAGCGCGCGGTGCCGCAGCCGGCCTGACGAAAGGCGCAGGGCGAGCGGGCTTGCCCCGCGGCCTGCGCTGCGTATCTGCTGCCGGAAACGACATTCTGGAGGATGCGCCCATGACCAGCTTCAAGGCCCTCGTCGCCACCAAGGGCGAAACCGGCCCGAACCTCGCCTTCACGGAGTTCGCCGAGAGCGACCTGATGGACGGCGACGTCACCGTCCGCGTCACGCATTCGACGGTGAACTACAAGGACGGGCTCGCCCTGACCGGCCGCGCGCCGGTGATCCGGCGCTGGCCGATGATCCCCGGCATCGATTTCGCCGGCCGGGTCGAGATCTCCGAGCATTCGGATTTCAAGCCGGGCGACCTCGTCGTGCTGAACGGCTGGGGCACGGGCGAGACGCATCTGGGTGCCTATGCCCAGAAGAGCCGGGTAAAGGGCGACTGGCTGGTGCCGCTGCCTGAAGGCCTCAACCCCGACGAGGCGATGGCGATCGGCACCGCCGGCTATACTGCCATGCTCTGCGTGCTGGCGCTGGAGAAGCATGGGCTCAAACCCTCGGACGGCCCGGTGGTCGTCACGGGCGCGGCCGGCGGCGTCGGCTCGGTGGCGGTCGCGCTGCTGGCGAAAGCCGGCTGGCATGTCATCGCCTCGACCGGGCGCCCCGAGGAGGCGGAGTATCTCAAGGGCCTCGGCGCCGCCGAGATCATCGATCGCGCGGAATTGTCGGCGCCCGGCCGCCCGCTCGGCAAGGAGCGCTGGATCGCCGGCGTCGACGCGGTGGGCTCGCACACGCTGGCGAACCTCCTCTCGATGACGAAGTACGGCGGCGCCGTCGCCGCCTGCGGCTTGGCGCAGGGCATGGACCTGCCGGCCTCCGTCGCGCCCTTCATCCTGCGCGGCGTCGCCCTGCTCGGCATCGATTCGGTGATGTGCCCCAAGCCGCGCCGGCTTGAGGCCTGGGCGAGGCTGGCGGCTGACCTCGACCGCGAGCGCCTCGCCCTGATGACGACGCGCATCCCGCTCGCGGATGTGATCGAGACCGGCCGCGCGATCGTCGAAGGCAAGGTGCGCGGTCGGGTCGTGGTGGAGGTGGGGTGAGGCTCTGGCCTCACCCCGTAACAAGGAGCAGTTCGATTTTCTTGCATAGCACTGTAGCTGCTTCCTGCCGTGTCGCGATGGTGACATCCGGTAGCTGCGGCGAAGAGCCCTCTCAGATGGGCTTTTCGTGCGCGGCCTTACTTGCGTACCGGGTCACACCTCGGCGACGCGCCTTCTCGAATAGCAACTTCAATCGGTCATCCAGCGAGCTGAGTTCTGAAACTAACGATGCCTCTTCGCCATCCATGATCAGAAATTTGAGTGAGCCATCCTTGGACTCAACGATGTCGATCAGCCGACCTTTGCGCTCAAGTCGATAGAAAACGGCCATTTTGCCCTGGTAGTCGCGATATTCGATTTTGGAAATCGCTTCGTAGAGCTTCGGATTTCCCGACGAGAGGAAAGCTAGCCGCCTTCTGACAGCTTCAAATGCATCCAATTCAGCCGCAGTAGTATTTGGCGCTGACGGTGCCGGAACTGCCGTGGCTGGAATTGCTTCTGTAGGTGTGTCGGGTCGTGCAGACTGCTTTGGGACGTTTCCTGTTATATCCAGACGCCTCAGTACGTTAGATGTAAAAACGTCGTTAAAGGCAGCCTTCGCTATCGAGCGATATCCTTCGATCGCATTTGACCGAACATGCTTTATATCGTTTTCTTTCAATAGGAATCGGGTGAATTCTATTGATGGTTCTGCAAATTGATTTGTGAGGTAATCAAAGAAAGCTCGATGGGTAATGCTTCTTCGGGCGTTGTCAGCTACAACGTCAGGATCAAATTTTGATTTGGTAAGCGCATATAGGCCTTCGATAGCAGTTTCAGAAATCTGCGCTTTTGCGAGCTTATCAAAATCGACCTCAAGAAATGGGTTATCATCCATAAGATTTGGTTCGTTTGAGTCAACGAAGAATTGATATAATATTCCATCAGTTAGTATTCCAAGTTTTACGGTTTTGGCCGCATTAAAATAGCTCTTCAATTGGCCTATATCGTCCTTTTTTCCATTTCCAGCTGTTTTGCACTCTATTGCGATAACTGGCTTCATGTCTCGGAGAATTGCGTAATCAACTCTATTTTTGTATTTTTCAGAAAAATCGGCGGCGTGCTCGGCGGCCACTTCGGTCGGGTCGCGATCATCGTACCCAAGAACCGCGATAAACGGCAGTATAAGGGCAACTTTGGTTGCCTCTTCATTTTTGACGTGCTGACGGACACGCTGAACACGCTCTCCGTAGGTTACGAGATTCGATCGAAACTCTTCCATCGTTGCCATCGCGTCGCTCTCCCCGGCGTGTTTAGGCAATCATAGCGCGCAAGCAAAAAAAGGCACAATCGGTTTGGATGTTCTGCCGTGATTGACTTGGGCTTGAGGCCGAGAGTTCTTCTGCTTCCTGCCGCTCACCCCGTCCCCTCGATCAGCGCCCGCTTCTTCGCCAGTTCGCCGCCGACGAAATCCATGAAGGCGCGCACGCGCGGGGCGTTGCGGATGTCGGGATGGGTCAGGATCCACAGGCCCGCCGCGAAATCCGGATCGGGCGGCAGCAGCCGCACCAGCCCCGGCCGCTGGTCGGCGATGAAGCAGGGCAGGGGGCCGATGCCGAGCCCCTGCTCGACCGCCTCGGCCAGCCCCAGCACCGCCGAACTCTTCAGGGCGATGCGCTCGGGCGCGACCTTGTCGCGGACGAAGCGCGCAGCCTTCACATGGCCGAGCGCGTCGCCGAGCCCGACCCAGTCGCGCGCGAACAGGTCGGCGGGGTCCGCCCGGGCGGCGGCATTGCCGTAGATCGCCCAGTTCAACGTCGCCAGCCGCCGCCCGACCAGCGTTTCGCCGGGCGCGTCGCTGGCGCGGATGGCGATGTCGGCGTCGCGCTTGGACAGGTTCAGCGCCTGGTTGCCGATCACGATGTCGAGCCGGATCGCCGGATGGGCGACCCGGAAACTCGCGAAGATCGGCAGCAGCAGGTTGAGATAGAGCGTGTCGGTGGTGGTGATGCGCAATTCGCCGGAGGGGGCGAGGTCGCGCCCGGCGAGCCTTCGGCTGAAGGCGGCGACATCGTCCTCGACGCGTCCCGCCAGCGCCGCCATCTCGACGCCGGCGACCGTCGCGACATAGCCGGTCTTGCGACGCTCGAAGAGCTGCAGCCCGACCTGCTCCTCGATCTGCCCGAGCCGGCGAAACACGGTCGAATGGTTGACGCCGAGCGCGGCGGCCGCCCCCGTCAGCCCGTCATGGTCGGCGATGGCCTTGATCAGCCGGAAATCGTCCCAGGCGAGATTGAGGTTCATGGGTGGCCCTGTTGCCGCGGTCGCGCAGGCAAGCTGAAATCTTGCGGGAGTGCAAGGAGTTGCCCTGAGGAAGGTTCAGGTCGGGCCTGGAAACTCCGGCCCTCATCCTGAGGAGCGCGTCTCGAAGGATGCTCCAGATGGTTCCGGAGCCTCCTCGAGCATCCTTCGAGACGCCGCTGCGCGGCTCCTCAGGATGAGGGCTCATGTCGTAGCCGATGCTGAGATCACCGCGGCGCGGCGGCTCTCCGGAGCCGGTCGTTGATGGCCTCGCCGAGGCCGTGATCGGGGATTGGCGCGACGGCGATCACGGCGGGGCCGGCGGCATCGAGCGCCCGCAGATGCCCGAACAGATTCGCCGCCGCCTCGGTGAGATCGCCGCCGCGGCTGAGATCGAGCCCGGGCGCGGCGCTCGCCAGCAGGGCCGGGTCGCTGCCGAAGCCGAGCCAGGCTTCGCCGGGGCGCGGGGCGTCAGCCTCGAGCCGAATCCGTGCCGAGGGCGCATAATGCGAGGCGAGCAGACCCGGCGAGATCGGCGCCATGCCGGCCTCGCCCGCGAGCACGAGGGAGCGCCCGATCACGCCCTCGATCGCGCTGCGCGGCACGCCGCCGGGCCGCAGCAGGCGCGGCGCGCCATCGAGACAGGCGACGATGGTCGATTCGACGCCGACCTCCGTCACGCCCCCGTCCAGCACCGCGTCGATCCGGCCGTCGAGATCTTCAAGCACATGCGCGGCGCTGGTCGCACTGACGCGGCCCGAGCGGTTGGCGGAGGGCGCCGCAATGGGGCGTCCCGCGGCTTGCAGGATCGCATGAGCGAGCGGATGCGACGGCACCCGCAGCGCGACCGAACCGAGCCCCGCGCGTGCCAGTTCGCTGACCTCGCAACCGGCCGAGACCGGCACCACCAGCGTCAGCGGTCCCGGCCAGAACGCCTTAGCGAGCACCAGCGCGTTGGCGTCGAACAGCCCCTGCCGGCGGGCGGCGGCGAGATCGGGCAGATGCGCGATCAGCGGGTTGAAGCTCGGCCGCTCCTTGGCGCCGTAGATGCCGGCGACCGCCGCGCCGGAGGTCGCGTCGGCGGCGAGCCCATAGACCGTCTCGGTCGGCAGCGCGACGAGGCGGCCCTCCCGCAGCAGGGCGGCGGCACGCGCGATGCCGTCGGCATCGGGGCGCAGCCGCTCGGTCACGCGGGGGGAGGGGACATCCTGCGTCACGGGAATCTGCGTCACCATGGCTCCATTGCCGGGCGGTCGCGCCCGATTGACCCCATACAGTTTACATATAAACTATATCACTGCTGCAGCGGCACCGTTCGCGCAGCGCATGGCCTCGGGGATAGTTCCTCGCTACCATCGCGGCAACGCCAAAAGCGGCTGGCCGGGGCATGGCGCATGGCCAGCCGACGTCACGAAAACAGAGATGGCCGGCTGCGACAGTGGCAAGGCTGGCGTCCAGGGAGAAGACATCATGAGCTATCGCGCCCCCGTCGAGGACATCCTCGCCACGATGCGCCATGTTGCGGGCCTCGACAGGCTGATCGCGGATGGTCTGGCGCCGGAACTCGATGGCGACATGGCCCAGGCCGTGCTCGACGAAGCCGCGAAATTCGCCGGGGACGTGCTCGCCCCGCTCAACCGCGTCGGCGACAAGCATGGCTGCGTTCTGAAGGACGGGGTCGTCACCACCCCGCCCGGCTGGAAGGATGCCTACACGGCCTGGGCCGGCGCGGGCTGGAACGCGCTGCCGGCCCCGCCCGAGCATGGCGGGCAGGGCCTGCCGGCGTTGCTGCAATCGGCCTGCATCGAGATGTGGAACTCGGCGGCGTTCGCCTTCGCGCTCGGGCCGCTGCTGACGGTCGGCGCCATCGAGGCGCTGCACGCCCATGGCTCAGAGCACCTCAAGGAAACCTATCTCCCCAAGCTCGTCTCCGGCGAGTGGATGGGCACGATGAACCTGACCGAGCCTCAGGCCGGCTCCGATCTCAACGCGCTGCGTGCCAAGGCCGAGCCCGTCGGCGACGGCACCTACAAGATCACCGGCCAGAAGATCTACATCACCTATGGCGAGCACGACCTGACCGAGAACATTGTGCATCTCGTGCTGGCGCGCCTGCCGGATGCGCCGGCGGGCACGCGCGGCATCTCGCTCTTCCTGGTGCCGAAATACCTCGTCAACGGCGATGGTTCGCTCGGCGCGCATAACGATCTGCGCTGCTCCGGCATCGAGCACAAGCTGGGCATCCACGCCTCGCCGACCTGCTCGATGGCCTATGGCGACAAGGGCGGGGCGATCGGCTGGCTGATCGGCGAGGAGAATCGCGGGCTGGCCTGCATGTTCACGATGATGAACAACGCCCGCCTCAACGTTGCGCTCCAGGGTGTCGCCATCGCCGAGCGGGCCTATCAGCAGGCGCTGCATTTCGCGAGGGAGCGCCGGCAGGGCACGGCGCTCGATGCGCCCAAGGGGGCGCCGATGAGCCCGATCCTCGTCCACCCCGATGTCCGGCGGATGCTGATGGAGATGCGGGCGAAGACGCAAGCCGCCCGCGCCATCGCCTATCAGGTGGCCGAGGCGCTCGACCGTTCACACCGCGCCGGTGACGCGGCCGCACGCAAGGCCGCCGCCGAACGCGCCGCGATCCTCACCCCCGTCGCCAAGGCCTATGCCACCGATATCGGCGTCGAGGTTGCCTCCACCGGCATCCAGATCCATGGCGGCATGGGCTATGTCGAGGAGACCGGCGCCGCCCAGCATCTGCGCGATGCCCGCATCGCCACGATCTACGAGGGCACCAACGGGATTCAGGCGATCGACCTCGTGCTGCGCAAGCTGCCCCTCTCGGGCGGGCAGGCTGTCGCGGACCTGATCGCTGAGATGCGTGGCGTCGTGTCGGAGGTGAAGGCGGCCAACACCCCGGGCTTCGGCCACAGTGCGGTGCGCCTCGGCGCCGCCGTCGATGCGCTCGAGCGCGCGACACAGTGGATGCTGGCGACCATGGGCAGCGATCAGGGGGCCGTGCTGGCCGGCGCGACGCCCTATCTCAAGCTCTTCGCTTTGGCGCAGGGCGGCACCGGCCTCGCCCGCAAGGCGCTCGCCACCCGCACCGAGGCGCAAGGGACGGACGATCTCGCCACAGCCCGCTTCTTCGCCGAAATCCTGGCGACCGAGGCGCCGGCGCTGGAGCTCGCCGTGACGGAAGGGGCGGGGGCCATCGCGGACGCGGCGGCGGTCTTCGCGGCGTGAGCGAGCCGGAGCGCCCGCTCGCCAACCGCGTCTGCCTCGTCGCGGGCGCCTCGCGCGGGCTCGGGCGCGGCATCGCCCGGGCGCTGGGGGAAGCCGGCGCGACCGTCGTCGTCACCGGCCGCTCCAGCGAGGCGGGGCCGCGCACCGACCATCGCCCCGAGACCTTCGAGGACACGGCGCGCGAGGTCGAGGCCGCCGGTGGCAAGGGCCATCCCTATCGCTGCGACCACACCCAGGAACGGGAGGTCGACCAGCTCGTCTCCTGGTGCCTGCGTCGCTTCGGCCGGCTGGATGGGGTCGTCGATGCCGTCTGGGGCGGCAATGAGGGCTATGACGGTCAACGCTATCCGGACGGCTCGGCCTTCGGCGCGCCGTTCTGGCGAAGGCCGGTGGCGCGGCTGGGCCAGAGCTTCGAGAGCGGCGTCTATGCGCAGTTGCTGCTGGCGCGCGCGGTCGCGCCTGCCATGGTGCAGGCGCGCAAGGGGCTGATCGTCACGGTCAGCTTCGACACGGAAGGCGGCTATCTCGGCGATGTCGTCTACGATCTCGCGCAAGCCGCGATGAACCGGCTGACGCTGGCGATGGGCCATGAACTCAAACCCTTCGGCGTCACCGCGCTCGGCCTCTCGCCGGGCCGGGTCGCGACCGAGCGTGTCCGGGACGCCGGACTGGCGACCGAGGCGCTTGAAACGCCCGCCTATGCCGGCCGCGCGGTTGCAGCCCTGCTCGCCGATCCCGACGTGGCGCGCCATGCCGGGCAGGTGCTCAGCGTCGCCGATTTGGCGCGCGAGCATGGCTTCACCGACCGCGACGGCAGCATGCCGGAGCGCTTCGTGCCGCAGGCCTGACCCGCCCGTTATCGGTTTGACACGGCCTGCGGGTTGGGGTTCCTGCGCTGCTCAACGCCGCCGCGACCAACCGGATAGCCCGCCATGCTGATGATCAACACCATCTGCCCCGAGCATGGCGACCGGCTCGTGCGCCGGGTCCTGCCGGACGAGGAGGCGATTCCCCAGGGCGCGATCTGGGTCGATCTGCTCAACCCCACCGCCGCCGAAGACAAGAAGATCGAAACCTATCTCGGCATCTCGATCCCGACGCGGGAGGAAATGCACGATCTTGAGCCCTCCGAGATCATCTACACCGAGAATGGCGCGCATTACATGACCGCGCGCATCATCTGCCAGTCGGAAACCGATGTGCCCAAGCTGGCCGACGTCACCTTCATTCTGACGGACACGGCGCTGATCACGGTGCGCTATGACGAGCCGGGCGCCTTCACCATCTTCCTCAATCGCGCCAACAAGCCCGGCGGCTGCGGCCTCGAGCCCGCCGCCGTGATCGAAGGGCTGTTCGAGGCGATCGTCGACCGCGCCGCCGAGGTGCTGCGCGGCGTCGGCGACCGCGTCGATCTGCGCTCGCGGCGCATCTTCGAGGGGCGGGGTTCCCAGGTCGAGCAGGGTGGCGCCTATCAGGCGGTGATCCGCAAGATCGGGCAGTACGAGCACATCATCTCGAATGTCCGCGAGAGCATGGTCTCGGTCGAGCGCGTGCTGCTGTTCCTCTCCGCGAACTTCAAGCGCTCGAAGAAATCCGCCAGCGCGATCGTGCCGGAATGGCGCAGCGCCATCCGCGACGTCCAGGCGATTGAGGAGCACGCGACATTCCTGACCAGCAAGCTCCAGTTCATGCTTGACGCGACGCTGGGCCTCGTCGGGCTCGAGCAGAACAAGATCATCAAGCTGTTCTCGGTGGTCTCCGTGGTGCTGATGCCGCCGACTTTGATCGCCTCGATCTACGGAATGAACTTCAAGGCGATGCCGGAGTTGGATTGGGCCCACGGCTATCCGATGGCGCTGGCGATGATGGTGATCTTCGCGGTGCTGCCATACCTGTTCTTCAGGTGGAAGAAGTGGCTCTGACCACGCGAGCCTGAGATCTCGCGCAAATGCGGGATCGATGCGATGACCACCCCTCAGCTTCTCTCCGTCTCGCTCGTGGCGGTGATGATGGCGGCCTTCCTGTGGGGCCGGCTTCGCTATGACATCGTCGCCATGCTGTCGCTGCTGGTCGGCGTCGCCATCGGCATCGTGCCGGCCGCCGAGGCGTTCAAGGGCTTTTCCGACGACATCGTCATCATCGTGGGAAGCGCGCTCGTGCTCAGCGCCGCGGTGGCGCGCTCGCGGGTGATCGAGCGCGTTCTGGCGCGGGTCACGCCGGTTCTCGGCTCGGTCCAGTCTCAGGTCGTGCTGCTGGTCGTGGTGGTGGCCGTCATGTCGGCGATCATCAAGAACATCGGTGCGCTGGCGATGATGCTGCCGATTGCCTATCAGCTCGCCCGCAAGGGCGGCCACTCGCCCTCCGTCTTCCTGATGCCGATGGCCTTCGCCTCGCTGCTCGGCGGCGTCGTCACGCTGGTCGGGACCTCGCCCAACGTCATCGTCTCCCGCGTCCGGGCCGAACTCGGCGGCGAGCCCTTCTCGATGTTCGACTTCACGCCCGTCGGCATCGTGGTTGCGCTCGCCGGCTGCGCCTTCCTGATGGTCGGCTACCGCCTGCTGCCCCAGGACCGGCGCGGCGCGGTCTCGCTCGACCAGGCCATCGACATCAAGGATTACGTCACCGAGGCCAAGATCGGCGCGACGTCGGTCCTGGCCGGCCAGACGGTGGCCGACCTCAAGGCGATCGGCGACGGCGAATTGCAGATCGTGGCGATCCTGCGCGACGAGCGCCGCACGCAGGCGCCCTTGCCCGATGCGGCCCTCAAGGCCGGCGATACGCTGCTGCTGCGTGGCGATGCGGCGGTTCTGGAGCGTGTCGTCGCGGAGGGCGGACTGGATCTCGACGGGCAGAACCGGCCGATGGAGAAGGAGGATGCGCTCGACCCCGACCAGGTGAGCGAGGCGATCATCGGCCCCGACTCGGTGCTGATCGGGCAATCGGCCGGGGATATGGGGCTTCATGCCCGCTTCGGCGTGAACATGATCGCGATCAGCCGGGCCGGCGAGCGTTCGACCGAGCGCCTGCGCGACATCCGCCTGAGGGCCGGCGACGTCGTCGTCATCCAGGGCGACGAGAAGCAGCTGCCTGAAAAGCTGCTGGAGCTCGGCCTGCTGCCGCTCGCCGACCGCGTCGTCTCGCTGGGCTCGACCCGCAAGGCGGTGCTGACGGTGTCGATCGTGCTGGCCGCCGTGGTGACGCTGGCTTTTGGCCTCGCGCCGGTGCCGATCACCTTCTTCGCCGCTGCCGTGCTGCTGATCACGCTGCGCTGCCTGCCGTTGCGCGAGGCCTATAGCAGCATCGACGCGCCGATCCTGCTGATGCTGGCGGCGCTGATCCCGGTCAGCGACACGCTGCGCTCGACCGGCGCCACCGACCTCTTCGCCGGCTGGCTGGCGCAGGTTGGCTCCGGGATGCCGGGCTGGGCTTCCGTCGCGCTGATCCTGGCGGCGGCGATGGCGGTGACGCCTTTCCTCAACAACGCCGCGACCGTGCTGGTGATGGCGCCGATCGGCGCGGGCTTCGCCGCCAAGCTCGGCTACAACCCCGACGCCTTCCTGATGGCGGTGGCGATCGGCGCGGCCTGCGACTTCCTCACCCCGATCGGGCACCAGTGCAACACGCTGGTGATGGGCCCGGGCGGCTACAAATTCAGCGATTATCCGAAACTGGGCGCGCCTTTGTCGCTGATCGTGCTGCTCGTGGCCGTGCCGATGATCCTGCTCGTCTGGCCGTTGCAGGCGGGATAGCGGCGCGCGCGACCGCTCACGCGACGAGGCGTCCCATCAGCTGCTCGACCTCGTTCGCCAGCCTCTGGCTCTGGCTGTTCAACTGACGGGCCGAGGCGCTGACCTGTCCGGCCGCCTCCGTCGTCAGTCGGGCGCCGCTGTTCACATCGTCGATGGTGTGCGCGACCTCGGCCGTCAGATGCGCCGTGCGCTGGGCGTTGCTGGAGATATCGCCGATGATCGCGGTTTGCTCGACGAAGGCGGAGGCCATCGCGATCGCGATTTGCGACATGCGCTCGATGGTTTCGCTGACCTCCTCGATCGACGTCACCGAGCTGCGTGTCGCGTTCTGCATGTCGCTGACCAGCCTGCCGATGTCGTGCGTCGCCGTGGCGGTCTGCGCCGCGAGCGCCTTGACCTCGGCGGCGACGACGGCGAAGCCGCGCCCGGCATCACCCGCGCGCGCGGCCTCGATGGTCGCGTTGAGCGCCAGCAGATTGGTCTGCTGGGCGATGTTCGAGATCACGCCAAGCACCGCCCCGATGCGGCTTGCCGCCGTCGAGAGCGACACCATCCGCTCATTGGTCAACCGCGTGTGCTCGACGGCGTTGCTGGCGATGCGGCTCGATTCGTCGAGCTGTCGACTGATTTCCTGGACAGCGACGGCGATCTCCTCCGCCGCCACGGCCATGGCGGTGACATGGCCGGAGGCCTGCCGCGCGGCGCCGCCGACCAGTTCGGAACGTGTCTGCGCCTGGCCGGCCGTTGCCGACATGTCGCTGGCGGCGACTTCGAGCTGCTGGGACGCAGCCGCCACGCTCGCGACGATGTCGCCGGCCGCTGCCTGGAATCGGTTGGCGACCTCGTGCAGCAGGCGGCTGCGTTCATCCGCATTGCGCCGCTCGATGTCCTCGAGGTCGCGCCTCGCCGCATCGGCGACGATGAGCTGGCGACGGAAATCGTCGATCGCCCGCGCGATGTCGCCGATTTCGTCCGAGCGGTCGCGCCCGCTGATCACGGTTTCGCGCTGCCCACCCGAGATCCGGGCCACCTGAGCCGACAAGGCCATCAGAGGCCTGGCCAGACTGCGGCCGGCCGCCAGCGTCACCAGCACGATCGCCAGAAAAAACGCCAGCTGCAGCCCGAGCTTGATCGTCATCTCGGTGCGATGATCATCGACCCGGTCCGACAACAGTTGCGCCAGGCCTGCTTCCGCCCCGCCCATCATCGCGACCGTCATGGTCAGCTGGTGCGCGATCGCCGTGTCCGCCTTCGTGACCAGATCCGGCGCCTCCGTCTCGGCGACGATCCTGTCGATGGTCGCGGAGACGGCATGGATCGCCTGCAGCAGGGTGGAGGGCGCCTCGCCGAGTTCGCGGCGCAGGCTTCCATCGGCATTGCCTTCCAAAGCGGAAGCGAGCGCGTTTTGAACCGCGTCGCGCCCGCGGTCGAACCGGCTGGCGGCCGAAACCAGCGCCGCGAGATCGCTCCTTGTCCCGAAGCCCGCATGATAGGGGATCAGGGCCTGCCGCAGGGCGAGCCCCGAGACCATCATCTCGGGCAGCAGCACCGTGACCAGGCTCATCAGATAATAGCTGTCGAGCTTCGGATCGAGCGTCAGATAGGACCCATCGGCGATCTTCACCAGGGCGGGCTGGGCCTGCGTCAGCGCCAGCAGCGGGTCGGGCTGGGCGGCGGCCCGCAGGAACGCCGATATCGCCTCCGCCGAGCCGAACGCCGTGTCGTAGCGCGCGCGCGTCGGGCCGAGCGCCTCGATGGTCGCGGGCGCGACACCCGTCGTCGTCTTGGTCAGCGCGGCCATCACGGGGGTCAGCGCCTGCAGATAGCGAACGCCATCGAGCTCGCGGGCGGCGAAGCTGATGTCCTTGTTGGCCTGAGCGACGTAGGAATACGTCATCAACCCGAACGGAACCGCGACCAGCAGCAGAAGGCAGGACAGCTTCTTGCTGATCCTGAAATCAGCGTAGCGAAGGAAACCCATCACGATGACCCGAAGCCCCGGCGACCAAGATGTCGCGGACCGGATGACGATAGGTAAAAAGCTCCTCTATTTGATTAAGACGATGCCTGAAAATCGGGGATCGTCGAAAAGCAGCCGGAAACCGATCTCCAGGCGATTGATCCATCTGCGTCATCGCTCGATGGTACGCATGACGACGCTGCCGATACTGACCTCGCCGGCTTCGATCACCCGCGCCGTGATCCCGCCATGGCCGCGCACGGCATTGTAACCGCCTTCGCCGAGGATTTCTTCCATCCGAGAGCAGGGATGGCATTCGCCGGTCGCCTCCAGCACCGCCGTGCCGAGCCGGAGATGGCGTCCCTTGAGGGCGGCGAGGTTGATCCCGGAGACCACGATGTTGCGGCGAAGCAGTTCGGGCGTGAGCGCGTCGCGGCCGAGATGGGCGGCGATGGCGGCCAGATGCTCGGCCTGGATCAGCGTGACATGCCGGGCGCCGCCGGTGCGGCTGCTGTAATGGTCGCCGAGCAGACCCTCCTGCGGATCGAGTGTCGCGGTCTCCACGGCCTGCAGCGGTGCCCGCCGCAGCGGCCGCAGGCCGATCCAGACGACGCGACCGGGCCGCATCGGCGCGTCGAGCAGCCGGGCCAGCGGGGAAGCGGGGTCGAGGGGCAAGCGCCTCAGCCCATCACCCGCGTCACCACATCCTTCAGCCCTGCGCCATCCCGCTCCAGCCAGCCCGGAACCGGCAGCCCCTTCGAGCGCAGGAATTCCGGATTGAACAGCTTCGACTGGTAGCGCGTGCCGTAGTCGCAGAGGATCGTCACGATGGTGTGGCCGGGGCCGAGCTGCCGGGCCAGCCGCATCGCACCCGCGACATTGACCCCGGACGAGCCGCCCAGACACAGGCCCTCATGCTCGAGCAGGTCGAAGACGATCGGGATCGCCTCCGAATCGGGGATCTGGAAGGAGACGTCGATCGGCGCATCGACCAGATTGGCGGTGATGCGGCCCTGGCCGATGCCCTCGGTGATCGAGGATCCTTCCGACTTCAATTCGCCGGTCGTGTAGAAGGAATGCAGCGCCGCGCCCATCGGATCGGCCAGCCCGATGGTGATCTTGGGGTTGAAGCGCTTCAGCGCGATGCCGGTGCCCGCCAGCGTGCCGCCGGTGCCCACCGCGCAGATGAAGCCGTCGACCTTGCCGTCCGTCTGCGCCCAGATCTCGGGGCCGGTCGTCTCGATGTGGCCCTGGCGGTTGGCGGTGTTGTCGAACTGGTTGGCCCAGATCGCGCCGTTGGGCTCGGTCTTGGCCAGTTCCGCGGCGAGCCGGCCCGAGACCTTCACATAATTGTTCGGGTTGACGTAGCCGACGGCGGGCACCTCGACCAGCGTCGCCCCAGTCAGCCGCAGCATGTCCTTCTTCTCCTGGCTCTGCGTTTCCGGGATCACGATCACGCAGCGATAGCCCAGCGCATTGCCGACGAGCGCCAGCCCGATGCCGGTATTGCCGGCCGTGCCCTCGACGATGACACCGCCGGGCTTGAGTAGCCCCTTCGCCTCGGCGTCACGAATGATGGCAAGCGCGGCGCGGTCCTTGACCGACTGGCCGGGGTTCATGAACTCGGCCTTGCCGAGGATGGTGCAGCCGGTCGCCTGCGAGGCGCGCTTCAGCCTGATCAGCGGCGTATTGCCGATGGCGTCGATGACGCCGTCGCGGATGCTCATGCGGAATTTCCCTGTTGGTCTGCAACCTGATAGGCGAAAGCGCGAAACAGGTCATCCACCCCGCGCCCCTCCGCCTCGCTTCGGAAGAACAGGGTCGGCGATGGCCCCGCCAGGAGACAATTCGACCCCGATGACGCTCGCCATGAACGAAATTCTCTCGGTGGCCCGGCTGGGCCAGCGCGGCGACGGCGTCGCACCGACGCCGGGTGGCGACGTCTTCGTGCCCTATGCCCTGCCCGGCGAGACCGTGCGCGCCGTGCGCGACGGCGACCGGGCGCAGATCGTCGAGATCATCACGCCGGCCGAATCGCGCATCGCCGCGATCTGCCCGCTGTTCACCCGCTGCGGCGGCTGCGTCGCCCAGCATATCGAGCCCTCGCTATACAGCGCCTGGAAACGCCAGCAGGTGGTCACGGCGCTGTCGCGGGCCGGCATCACGGCACCGGTCGCCGAGATCGTCGACGGCCATGGGGCCGGGCGCCGCCGCGTCACCTTCCATGCGCGGCGCGAGGGAGACGATCGCCAGGGGCTCGGCATGCTCGTCGGCTTCATGGTCGCGCGCAGCCATGATCTGATTGCCGTACCGGCCTGCCCGGTGCTGGCGCCGAGCCTCGCCCGCGCCCCGGCCGTGGCGCAGCTTCTCGCCAACCGGCTCGGCGGTTCGAACAAGCCGCTCGACATCCAGATTACCGCGTCCGAGGCGGGCCTCGACGTCGACATCCGCGGTCATGGCCCGGCCGCCGAGAAGCTCAGGCTCTCACTGACCGAGGCCGCCGAGCGGCTCGATCTGGCGCGGCTGGCGATGCATGGCGAGATCGTGGTCGAGCGCCGCCCGCCGCAGCAGCGCATGGGCAAGGCGATGGTCGCGCCGGCGCCCGGCGGCTTCCTGCAGGCGACGGTCGCAGGCGAGGAGGCGATTGCGGCGCTGGTGCTGGCGGCCCTGCCGGCCAAGGTCAAGCGCGTCGCCGATCTCTTTGCCGGCTGCGGCCCGTTCAGCTTCCGCCTGGCCGAGCGCGCGCAGGTCCATGCCGTCGAGAGCGACCAGACCGCGCTGCTGGCGCTGACCCGCGCCGCCGGTACGACGCAAGGCCTGAAGCCGATCGCGACCGAGACCCGCGACCTGTTCCGCCGGCCGCTGCTGGAACACGAGCTCGACGCCTTCGACGCCGTCGTGCTCGACCCTCCACGGGCGGGCGCGGAAGCGCAGGTGCGGCGTCTGGCCGCCGCCAAGACGCGCACGGTCGTGTATGTATCCTGCGATGTCGGCAGCTTCGCGCGTGACGCCGCGATTCTGATTGCGGGCGGTTATGCGCTGGAAGCTGTCACGCCCGTCGATCAGTTCCGCTATTCCGCCCATATCGAGCTCGTCGGCGTGTTCCGGCGCGCCAAGAAGATCTGAGACCCCGGAGGCATCATTGAGCGCATCCATCCTGGACGACATGGCGGCGATCATCGGCGCGAAGAACATCGTCACCGATGCCGACGCGATGGTGCCCTATCTCAAGGAATGGCGGGACCTGTTCCGCGGCAAGGCGCAGGCGATCGTGCGGCCGGGCTCGACCGCGGAGGTCGCCGAGCTGGTCAAGCTCGCGGCCCGGACCGGCACGAAGCTCGTGCCCCAGGGCGGCAATACCGGCCTCGTCGGCGGCCAGATCCCGATCGCCGAGGGACGCGAGATCGTGCTGTCGCTGCAGCGCATGGACAGGATCCGCAGCATCGACGCCGACAGCGATACGATGACGGTCGAAGCCGGCCTGACGCTGCAGAAGGCGCAGGAGGCGGCGGAAGCCGCAGGGCGGCTGTTCCCGCTCTCGCTCGCCTCGGAAGGCTCCTGCACCATCGGCGGCAATCTCTCGACCAATGCCGGCGGCACCGCCGTGCTGGCCTATGGCAATGCCCGCGAGCTCTGCATGGGGCTCGAGGTCGTGCTCGCCGATGGCCGGGTCTGGAACGGCCTGCGCCAGCTGCGCAAGGACAACACCGGCTACGATCTGAAGAACCTCTTCATCGGTGCCGAGGGCACGCTCGGCATCATCACCGCTGCCGTGCTGAAGCTGTTCCCGCAGCCTGCCGCGCGCGCCACCGCCTTCCTTGCCGTGCCCGACCCTGAAGCGGCGCTGGCGCTGCTCAACGCCGCCAAGGCCGGCGCCGGCGGCACGCTCACCACCTTCGAGCTGATGTCGCGGCTCGGTGTCGAATTCGTCCTGCGTCATGCCGCCGGCGCGCGAGACCCGCTCTCGGAGCCCTCGCCCTGGTATGTGCTGATGGAGGTCTCGGCCCAGTCCGCGACCGGGCTCGACGAGGCGGTCGAGGCCTTTCTCGGGGATGCGCTGGAGAACGGGCTGGTCACCGATGCGGCGCTGGCGGGCTCGCTCTCCCAGCGTGCGGATTTCTGGAAGCTACGCGAGATGCTCTCCGAGGTGCAGACCTATGAGGGTGGCTCGATCAAGCACGACGTCTCGGTGCCGCTGCAGGCGGTGCCGGCCTTCATCGCCCGCGCCTCGGAAGCCGTCACGGCGATGGTGCCCGGCTGCCGGCCGCTGCCCTTCGGCCATCTGGGCGACGGCAACATCCACTTCAACGTCAGCCAGCCCGTCGGCGCCGACAAGGCCGGCTTCATCGCCGGCTGGAGCGCGATGAACGAAGCGGTCCACGCCATCGTCAGCGAGATGCACGGCTCGATCTCGGCCGAACACGGCATCGGCCGCCTCAAGCGCGACCTGCTGCCCGGGGTCAAGGACCCGGTCGAACTGGCCTTGATGAAGACGCTGAAGGCGACGCTCGACCCGCAGGGCATCCTCAACCCCGGCGCCGTACTGGCGATGTGAGTTCCAACAGTTCGGGCGGGAAACCGGCTCGATTGTTGGAACCGCTGCTGTGCGTCAGAACAGGCTGCCCTGACCGTCATCCCTGGCGCGCGCCACCGGTTTGGCCCTGGCGCTGACGGCGGCGGCCTTGGGCACCGTCGCCGGATCGAACGGCGCCTGCACCTCCGGCCCGTCATGGGCGACCTTGTTCACGGCGCTGCCGATCCGGACCATCTCCAGCAGGTCCTCCGGCGGTGGCCGCAGCAGCGCGTTGTAGGCCTGGGCTTCGGCTGCGGGATCGAGCCAACAGTCGAAGTCGCGCGGATCGAGGATCACCGGGCAGCGATCATGGATCGCCGCCATCAGCCCGTTCGCCGGGCCGTTGACCAGCGCGACCGTGTCGATTTCCGATCCATCCGGCGAATGCCAGGTCTCCCACAAGGCGGCGAAGGCGAAGAGGTCGCGGTCGGGCCGCCGGAACAGATAGGCGCGGTTTTCGGCCTGCCGGCCCTGGCCGAGCCGCTGCCATTCATAGAAGCCGTCCGCCGGCATCAGGCAGCGCCGCCGCGTCAGCGCCGCCCGGAAGGAGGGTTTCGTCGCGGCGCTTTCGCCGCGAATGTTGATGACGAGCGGAAAGTCCTTGGGGTCCTTGACCCAGCCGGGAATGAATCCCCAGCGCATCAGCATGAACTGCCGCGCCCCCTCGTGCTGCCGGACCACCGGCACGGGCTGCGTCGGCGCGATGTTGTAGCGCGGCGGGAAATTCGGCTGCTCGGCATAGCCGAACAGCGACCGCATCGAAGCTGGCGGCAGGGTAATGGCGTAGCGACCACACATGATCTCGCAGATGTGGCGACGACTTGCTTTCGGATCAACACTTTATTTGGGTTTGCCGAAGCATAGTCCCGTCGGTTTGAGGCTCGAGAGGACCGTCTCCGCGATCGATGCGCAGGGTGATGGAGGGGACGCCAGGGGCGTAGATGTCAGAAGGTCCACGCCTCTCGACCGACTTTCTCAACCGATACAATGAAGCCCTGATGCTGATCGAGCTGGCGGCGGATGATCACGGCGTCATCGACGATCTCAAGGGCTGGCGCAGCATCACCTATTGCGAGCATTTCGAAACGTCGCCGCTGCGTTGCGCTCCCGCTGCGCTGGCGGCCTATGAGCAGGTCTCGCTGGAGCGCCGCGCCGGTTTCGAGGAACTCTGCGTGGCGATGACCCGGCTGGTCGCGACCGCCACCGCCCTGCTCTCCGACAAGCCGTCCGAGCTGGACGCCGCGACCATCGCCGAAGTGGCCGGCGAGGCCTTGCGCCGGCAGATCGGGCGCGCCACCCAGTTCATCAACGCCAATGGTGCGGTCGATATCGGCCGGGTCGAGAGCCGGGCCCTGCAGGCCGAGGTCGATGCGCTTCTGAAGCGCTGATCAGCCCAGCTTTTTGGCGCCGATCAGGAATTCGCGGTTGCCGTCACCGCCCTCGATCGGGGAGGGGATGGGGCCCTCGACGGCAAAGCCGAGAGTGCCCAGCAAGGCCGCGATCTCGGTGCAGACCGCCTGATGCACGGCCTCGTCCCGGACGATCCCCTTCTTCAAGGCGGCGCGGCCGGCCTCGAATTGCGGCTTGATCAGAGCCGCGATCTGCGCGCCGGGCGCAACCAGCGCTGCCACGGCCGGCAGCACCAGCCGCAGCGAGATGAAGCTGACATCGATGGCGGCGAGCGTCGGCGCGTCCGGCAGTTCGGCGGGCGTCAGCGTCCGGATGTCGCGCGCCTCGAGGCTGACCACACGGCGATCACCCCGCAGCGAGGCGTGGAGCTGGTCGCGGCCGACATCGACCGCGATCACGCGCGCCGCGCCGCGTCGCAACAAAAGATCGGTGAAACCACCGGTCGAGGCACCGACATCAAGGCAGATGCGGCCCTTGGGATCGAAACCGAAGGCATCGAGCGCCTCCGCCAGCTTCAGCCCGCCGCGCGAGACGTAAGGATGGGGCGCCTGCGCCGTCAGCACGGCCGTCGGCGCCAGCATCTGCGACGCCTTTCGGACGGGAAGCTCATCGGCGGTGACGAGACCGGCGGCGATGGCGGCCTGGGCGCGGGCGCGGCTCTCGCACAGGCCGCGTTCGACGAGCAACTGGTCGGCCCGGAGCTTCATGACGAGCCTTCCGCGCGCCGTTTCAGGCCCGCCTGGCCGAAGCCGGAACGCCGAGCGCGCCCTCGACGGTGCGCACGATGCCGGCGGCGTCGAGCCCGGCCAGCGCATACATCGCCTCTGGCTTGTCGTGTTCCTGGTAGACGTCGGGCAGCGTCAGCGTGCGCACCTTCAGCCCGCCATCGAGCAGGCCGCTGCGCGCCAGCAGATGCAGGACATGGCTGCCGAAGCCGCCGACCGATCCCTCCTCGACCGTGACCAGGACCTCGTGCTCGCGGGCGAGCCGCAGGATCAGCGCCTCGTCGAGCGGCTTGGCGAAGCGCGCATCGGCGACGGTGGTCGACAATCCGCGCTGGCCGAGCTGCTCGGCCGCCATCAGACACTCCGCCAGCCGCGTGCCGAGCGAGAGCAGCGCGACGCGCGAGCCCTCGCGGACGATCCGGCCGCGGCCGATCTCGAGCGGAACGCCGACATCTGGGATCTCGACGCCCACGCCCTCGCCACGCGGGTAGCGGAAGGCGATCGGACCCTCTTCGAAGGCGGCCGCCGTGGCGACCATATGTGTCAGCTCCGCCTCGTCGGCTGCTGCCATCACCACCATGTCGGGCAGGCAGGCGAGATAGGCAACGTCGAAGGCGCCCGCATGGGTCGCGCCATCGGCGCCGACCAGCCCGGCCCGGTCGAGCGCGAAGCGCACCGGGAGCTTCTGGATCGCGACGTCGTGGACGACCTGGTCGTAGGCGCGCTGCAGGAAGGTCGAATAGATCGCGCAGAACGGCTTGTAGCCTTCCGTCGCGAGACCTGCGGCGAAGGTGACTGCATGCTGCTCGGCGATGCCGACATCGAAGGTGCGGCCTGGGAACTCCTTGCCAAAGGCGTCGATGCCCGTGCCGGACGGCATCGCGGCCGTGACGGCGACGATCTTGGCGTCCTCGCGCGCGGCCTTGATCAGCGCGTTGCCGAACACCGCCGTATAGCTCGGCGCGTTCGCCGGCGCCTTGGCCTGCTGGCCGGTCACGGGGTCGAACTTGACCACGGCATGATATTTGTCGGCCGTCGCCTCGGCGGGCGCGTATCCCTTGCCCTTCTGGGTCACGACATGGACGAGGATCGGACCGCGGCCGGCGTCGCGCACATTGCGCAGCACCGGCAGGAGGTGGTCGAGGTTGTGGCCGTCGATCGGGCCGACATAGTAGAAGCCGAGCTCCTCGAACAGCGTGCCGCCGGTCCAGAAGCCGCGCGCATACTCCTCGGTGCGCTTCGCCTTGTCGTGGAAGAAGCGCGGCAGCCTCTCGGCCAGTTGCTTGGCCGCCTCGCGGATCGAGCGGTAGGTCCGGCCCGAGACCAGCCGCGCCAGATAGGCCGACATCGCGCCGACCGGGGGCGCGATCGACATGTCGTTGTCGTTGAGAATGACGATGAGGCGCGAACCCAGCGCGCCCGCATTGTTCATGGCCTCATAGGCCATGCCCGCCGACATCGCCCCGTCGCCGATCACCGCGATGACGTTGTTGACGCCGCCGGCGAGGTCGCGCGCGACCGCCATGCCGAGCCCCGCCGAGATCGAGGTCGAGGAATGCGCGGCGCCGAAGGGATCATACGCGCTCTCCGAGCGGCGGGTGAAGCCCGACAGCCCGCCGGGCTGGCGCAGCGTGCGGATGCGCTCGCGTCGGCCGGTGAGGATCTTGTGCGGGTAGGCCTGGTGGCCGACATCCCAGATCAGCCGGTCGCGCGGCGTGTCGAAGACATGGTGCAGGGCCACCGTCAGCTCGACGACGCCGAGACCGGCCCCGAGATGGCCGCCGGTCACGGAGACGGCACTGATCGTCTCCTGCCGCAGCTCTTCGGCGAGCTGTCGAAGATCGGCATCGGGGAGCTTGCGGAGGTCCTCGGGCGTGGCGACGCGGTCGAGGATCGGCGTGTGAGGGCGCTTTGTCACGCGCCGGGTCTATCGCATCCCGCCGGGGTGGCACAAGGGCGCGGCGTCGCGAAACGCGGACGGCGCCGATGCGCCGCAGCGGGTCTCGGTGCTGCCGATGCAGCGCGCATCACGTCGGACTGTCACAACCTGCAGTCACACCTGACAGCCACGGCCAGGCCGTGCAGGGCTCGTCTGCTCAGCCGCGAAATCAGGGGGCGCAGCCTGCCGATCTTGAGGGCTTGCGCCACGGCTCGCAACTTGCAAAACGCAACCTGCAAGTTGCAAATTGCGCTGATGGCACTTGGATGATGCGGCGGGGGAAAGACAATGCGTGGATGGACTTTTGCGGCCTCGCGCGGGCGGCTGGTGGCAGCGCTGAAGATCGCGATGCTCGCCGGCTTGGCCGGGCTCGGGTTGAGCGAGCCCCTGCGGGCGCAGGGCACGCTGCGCATCGCGATGACCGCCTCCGACATTCCGACCGCGACCGGCCTGCCCAATAACGGCTTCGAGGGGATGCGGTTTCTCGGCTACCCGGTGTTCGAGAGCCTCGCCCTGTGGGATTTGACGACGACCGATCGACTGGCGCCGCTGCGGCCGGGCCTGGCCGAGCGCTGGGAGCAGGCGGCCGAAGATCCGAAAACCTGGATCTTCCATCTGCGGCGCGGCGTCGCCTTCCATGACGGCACGGCCTTCGATGCCGACGCCGTGATCTGGAATTTCGAGCGCTACTTCAACAAGGACGCGCCCCAGTTCGAGGCGCCGTCTTCCGCGATCATGCGCGCCCGTGCGCCGATCATGACCGGTTACCGCAAGATCGACGCCTACACGGTGGCGATCACCACCAGCGTGCCGGCCTCCTACTTCCCCTACATGGTCTCGCTGGCGCTGCTCAGCTCGCCCGCCTCCTTCGAAAAGGCGGGCCGCGACTGGGCCAAGGCCGCGCTGCTGCCGTCAGCGGGAACCGGTCCGTTCCGGATCGCCAGCGTCTCGCCGCGGGAGCGGGTCGAACTCGTCCGTCATGACGGCTATTGGGATGCTGCGGGCAAGGCCAAGCTCGACAGGGTCGTGCTGCTGCCGATGCCGGAGGCGAATGCACGCCTCGCGGCGCTGCGCACCGGCCAGGTCGACTGGATCGAGGTGCCGCCGACGGATGGCATTCCCTCGCTGCGCCAGGCCGGTTTCACCATCGCCACCGGCTCCTACCCGCATGTCTGGCCCTGGCTCTTCAACATCGGCGCTGCCGGCAGCCCTCTGAAGGACGTCCGCGTCCGCCAGGCGCTGAACTACTGCGTCGACCGGGACGGCATCGTCGCGCTCCTGAACGGCATGGCCGAGCCGGCGGTCGGCTGGCTGAAGGCGAACGACCCCGGTTTCGGCAAGCCGGCCAACCGCTATCGCTTCGACCCGGCCAAGGCCAAGGCCCTGCTCGCCGAGGCGGGGTTCGGCCCGCAAAAGCCGCTCTCCTTCAAGGTGATGATCTCGACCTCGGGATCCGGGCAGATGGCGCCCCTGCCGATGAACGAATTCCTGCAGGCCAGCATGAAGGAGGCCTGCGACATCCGCATCGACTTCAACGTCACGGAATGGCAGGTGCTGCTCAACAGCATGCGCGCACTGCCCGACCAGCCCTCGCTGGGCGGCGCGATGGCGCTCAACATCAGCGGACCATCGACCGACCCAAGCGTCATGGCGCGCTATTTCGGCGCCGCCAGCGCGCCGCCCAACGGCTTCAATTTCCCGCAGTGGAAGGACGAGGCCTTCGAAGCGGCCCTGGCGAAGCTGGCGGCCGCGTCGGATCCGAAGGTGGTGACGGAGCAGACGGCGATCGCCCATGAGCGGCTGGTGGACGACCCGCCCTGGCTCTATGTTGTCCACGATCTCAACCCGCGCGCCATGTCGAAGAAGGTTCAGGGTTTCATTTCGCCGCAATCCTGGTTCGTCGACCTGGCGCGCATCAGCATGCAGTAGCCGCCATGGACACAGCCCCTCGCATCGGCACGGATCCGGTTCATCTGCCGGCCCATGTCCTGGCGCGGGAGATCGCGGCCCGGCGGCTCTCGCCCGTCGATGTGGTCGAGGCGCTGCTGGCCCGCATCGAACGCCTCGAGCCCAAGCTGCGCGCCTTCGTCGACGTCTATGCCGACGATGCGCGGCTGGCCGCCGAGGGGGCCGAGAAGGCGATCCGCTCCGGCCATGCGGTGGGCCCGTTGCACGGCATACCGGTGGCGCTGAAGGACCTCGTCGATCTCGAGGGACGCATCACGACCGGCGGCTCGGCCCATTGGCGCAGCCGGAGATCGGCGGTCACGGCGACGATCGCCCGGCGCATGATCGCGCAGGGGATGATCGTCCTCGGCAAGACCCACACCGTCGAATTCGCCTATGGCGGCTGGGGCACGAACCAGCATATGGGCACCCCCTGGAATCCCTGGGATCTCGCCCATGCGCGCACGCCCGGCGGCTCCAGCAGCGGCTCCGGCGTCGCGGTCGCGGCAAGGCTCGCCCCCTGGGCGATCGGCACCGACACCGGTGGTTCGGTCCGGCTGCCCGCCGCCTTCTGCGGCCTGACCGGGCTCAAGGTCACGATCGGGCGGATCTCGACGCATGGCATCATCCCGCTCTCGACCTCGCTCGACACGCCGGGCCCGATGGCGCGCGACGTCGAGGACGTGGCGCTGCTCTACAATGTCCTGCAGGGGCCTGATCCGCTCGACCCCAACACGCGCGGCATCACAGCGGCGGACCCGCTGCCGACGCTGAAACGTGGCGTGCGCGGCCTGCGGCTGGCCCGCATGCCGGCCTCGGAACGCATCGGCGTGGATGACGACGTGCTGGCGGCCTATGACCGCTCGTTGGCGACGCTGGCCGGGCTCGGCGCCGAGATCGTCGATGTGGCGCTGCCCTTCGCTTTTTCCGATTTCCTCGATTCTCAGGCGGTCCTGGAGGCGGAAGCCTATTTCAACAGCGGGCACCTGGCGGGTGACCCTGCGGTGGTGCTGGACGAGGCCGTCCGCGCCCGCGTTCTCGGTGGCGCCGGGGTCTCGGCGCAGGATTATCTCGCCACCAAGCGCAGGCAGGTGCGGGCCAAGCAGGCGATGGCGGAGGCGTTGGCGGGGACGGACGCCCTGCTGACGCCGAGCACGGCGATGCCCGCGATCCGCCTCGACGCGGTCGATCAGGCGGTGATGCCCTCGCGCTTCACCCGCTTCGGCAATTTCCTCGAGATATGCGCATTGTCGCTGCCCAACGGCTTCACGGCGGAGGGCCTGCCGCTGTCCCTGCAGATCTGCTGCCCCGCCTACGAGGAGGCGATGGCCCTGCGCATCGGCTTCGCCCTGCAGCAGGCGACGGATCATCATCTCAGGATTCCGCCCATGCTCGGATGAGCGACGACACGGCGCGGCTGCGGGAGAAGCGGCAGACTTCCCAGAAATCGGGTGGGCCGCGCCGGGCATCGCTGGGAAGACCTCCTGGTCCAGGCAGGAGGCCGCCATGTCGTCGCTTTTTCTCCCGTCCCTGCTGCTGGCCGGGATCATCGCGCAGTTCGCCGACAGGCTGGCGCTCGACACGATCACCCTGGCGGCCACGCAAGCCGGCGCGAGCCCGCGGCTGGTCGGCTTGCTCGTCGCCGCGCAATCGGCAGCCTGGCTGCTGGTCTCGCTGCCGGCGGGCGTCATCGCCGACCGCGTCGCGCCGCGCAGCCTGATCCGCCTCGGCGGGGTGCTGATGATCATCGGCGCCGGGGCGGGGGCGGGCCTGCTCGCGATCGGCCAGACCGGCTGGCTGCTGGCGGGCTCGACCTTCGTCGCGGCCACCGGGCCGGTCATCATCGCGCTGTCGATCTTCGTGCTGATGCCGCGCATCGTCGCCCTCGCGGAGCTGCCGCGCGCCAATGGTCGGCTCGAACTCGGTCGTGCGGTTCTGAGCCTCGCGGCACCGCTGATCGCAGGCTTTGCGGTTGCGCGCGGGCAGGGTTGGTTCGGGCTGCTGCTCTGCGCCGCGGCGGGTGCGCTGGTGCTGGCTGCTGCGATGTCGCTCCCCGGCGAGCGGCCTCCGGCGCAAGCCCGCCTGAAGTTGCATCGCGCCATCGCCGAAGGCGCGGCCTTCGTCGCGCGCCATCCCTATCTGCGGCCGATCGCGCTGTGCGCCATCGCCTGGAACCTCGCCTTCTTCGCCTTCACCGCGATGGTCGCGCCCTATGGCGCGCGTATCCTGCTGCTGGCGCCGGAGACGATCGGGCTCGCCTCATCGGCCTATGGCGCCGGGCTGGTCGCCGGTGCGCTCGGCGCCGCCTCTCTCATTGCCGGTTTGCCGACAGGCTGGCTGCTGGTCTTCGGCCCGGCCTCGTCGCTGCTCGGCGCGGGTGCTCTGGCTCTCGCACCCGTCGGGCTCGGCGGACCTGCGCTGGCGCTCGCCTTCTTCCTGTTCGGCTTCGGCCCGATCCTCTGGTTCATCACCCAGACCAGCCTGCGCCAGGCGGTGACGCCGCAAGCGCTGCTCGGCCGCGTCAGCGCGACCCTGGCCACGGCGATGTACGGCATGCGGCCGCTCGGGGCGCTGGCCGGCGGGCTCGCGGGCGAATGGTTTGGCCTCGCTACCGCGATCTGGCTGCCGGTCGCGCTGTTTGGCCTCTCGACGCTGGCGATCCTGGCGTCGGCGATGCCGGGGCTGAAGGCGATGCCGAAGGGAGAAGTCAAACCCTAGGTCCGGGGCCGATCAGGCGTTCCGGCTACGCCGCGCTGATGCGCTCAACACCGCTGAGCTTGAAGCCCATGGCCTTGAGGACGACAAGCAATGTGCTCAATGTCGGATTTCCGTTGGCACTCAGGGCGCGGTAAAGCGATTCGCGCGACATGCCCGCCTCTTTGGCAAGCGTGGTCATGCCCTGAGCCCGCGCGACGATCCCGATTGCCTCGGCAATTTCTTGCGGATCGCCGCCAGCGAATATCTCGTCCAGAAAGCCTTGCGCGACCTCGGGATCGGCAACCAATTCCGCGATGTCGTAGGGTCGTGAAACGTGATCAAGGTTGATGGTCATGGTCCCATCCCTTCAATGTCAAGGAAGCCCGCCTGATATCGTCATGTTGCGTTGACTTGTCGCCCCCGCCCAGCAACAGGATCAGCAGATCGCCGCGCCGGGCATAGTAGATGCGGTATCCCGGCCCGAAATCGATCCGCAACTCGCTGATGCCACCCGTCAGATTGCGATGATCGCCGGGATTGCCGTTGGCTAACCGAAACAGCCGTACAGCAATCCTGGCCCGCGCACGCGTGTCGCGAATCCCCGCGACCCACGCTTCATATGGTGCGAGCACTTCGAGTTGCATGATGAGATAGTCGCTTAAAAGCTACAGCTGGGCAAGCTTCTCAGACGTCGGAGCGCTGTCACCCCTCCGGCAGCGGGATGAACTCGGCCTCGTCGCCCGGTACCGTGTCGAAACGCCCGGCCTTCCATTCGGCCTTGGCTTGGTCGATGCGCTCCTTCGAGGACGAGACGAAGTTCCACCAGATGTGGCGCGGCCCGTCCATCGGCTCGCCGCCGACGATCATCAGCCGGGTCTGGTCGAGCGCCAGGACCGAGATGCGGTCGCCCGGCTTGAAGATCAGCAGCTGCCCCGCGCCGAATTCGTCGCCGGCGATGTCGACCCTGCCGGAGACGATATAGATCGCGCGTTCGTCATAGTCGGGATCGAGGGGCAGGACCGCGCCCGGCGACAGCACGGCCTCGGCATAGAGCGCCTCCCACGGGAACGACACCGGCGACGTCTGGCCATAGGCCGAGCCCATGATCAGGCTGACCCGCTTGCCGCCTTCGACGATGCGTGGCAGCTCGGGCGCGGCATGATGCATGAAGGCCGGCGCGGTCTCTTCATGCGTCTTCGGCAAGGCGAGCCAGGCCTGGATACCGTAGAGCCTGGGTCCGTTGGCGCGCGCCTCCAGCCCGGTGCGCTCGGAATGGACGATGCCGCGCCCCGCCGTCATCAGGTTGACCGCGCCGGGCCGGATCGCGAGTTCGGTGCCCAGCGAGTCGCGGTGCATGATCTCGCCATCGAAGAGATAGGTCACGGTCGAAAGCCCGATATGGGGATGGGGCCGCACGTCGAGCCCTTCGCCGAGATGAAACTCCGCTGGCCCCATCTGGTCGAAGAAGATGAAGGGCCCGACCATCTTGCGCCCGACCGAGGGCAGGGCCCGCCGCACCGAAAAACCGCCGAGATCATGCGCGCGCGGCACGATCACCTGCTCGATCGCCGCGCAGGAGCGGGCATCGCCCAGGACGGGATCGTCGGCAGGAAGCTTGGACATGGTCGGGGCTCCTCGGGGCGGCGCTCTTCAGACTGGGAGCAACCGGGCTGGCGAGCAAGTCCGCGGACTGCGCAAGCCGCAACCGCAATCCGCTCATTGATGCTCGTAAAAGTTGTAAAAAGACTTGATAAATTAAAAAAGCTGTAGTTCTCTCTCCCGACGGCGGGGTCGGCGATGCAGCGATGGTGCTCGCTTCTTGGCGCGGCCGAACATTGTCGGGGGCGGACATGAAGGTCGATCATCACCGGCTGAAGCTGGACAGTGGAAAATTCGCGAGTTTCGTGTCCACGCCCAACATGGGCGGGCAGCTGGAGGGCGGAGCGCCCAGCATCATCGTCGTCCACTACACGGCTGGAGCGACGGCTGCTGGAGCGATCCAGACATTCAAGTCGCAGTCTCCGAATGGCAGGACATCGGCCCATCTGGTGATCGATCACGACGGCAAGATCACGCAGATGGTGCCGTTTGATCGCGTCGCATGGCACGCCGGCGCCAGCCGCTGGCGCGGGCACAACGGCATCAATCAGCATTCGGTCGGGATCGAAGTCGCGAACTGGGGCAAGCTCTCACGCACCGCGGGAGGAGGCTGGGTCAGCTGGACCGGGGCCAGCGTACCGGCAAGCCGTGTGATGCTTGCTCCGCACAAACATTTCCCCGGCCAGGAGCACGGCTGGGAGATTTTCGACGAGGCGCAGATCGAGGCCCTGATTGCCGCCTGTCGGGCGATCGTCGGCGCCTATGACATCCAGGGGTGGGATCTGGTTGGCCATGACGACATCTCGCCGATCCGCAAGATCGATCCCGGCCCGGCCATGGCCATGGACAGCATCCGGTCTCGCGTCTTCGGGCGCGAGGACGACGCCTTCAACGACAGCCTGTTCCGCGTCAACGCCCCGGGCGACGGGCTCAACCTGCGCGAAAATCCTGGGCTCGCCGGCAGCAGGGTGATCAAGAAGCTGCCCCACGGCACCACGGTGCATGTCGTGGAGGTCGTCGGAAGCTGGGCTCTTGTCGCGGAGGTGATCGGTGGCAATGACGATGTCACCGGCTTCACCCATGTGAATTGGCTCGTACCGTTGGCGGCCTGAATTGCGCCTGCCGACGAACGCCACCGCCCCAAACTGCGCGCAACTTTTGGGTGTGCAGTCCGATGCGAAGCATCCTGGGATGCTCCCGGTCGTCGTGGACGGGGCCGATCACGCCTTGTGAGTTGAATCTGCCATTCGAACGCGCGGAAGTCGGCCATGGACGCTTCGAGCCCGAAACCCGTCACATCATTCGTGAAAGGGTTTCTTTTCATCACGCTTTTCATCGTGTCGATCTACTTCATCCTGCAGTTGATCAAGAACGGGTTCGCTGCAGACAAGCAGATGGACTTCGCGATCTGGGCGTCTGTCTTCATGGCGTTCGTCACGCCGGCTGCCATCGTCATGATCCGGCATGAAGTTCGGCTGAGCCGCATCAAACTCATCGAACTCTTCGCCGAAACCTTCAATTTCGTGCCGTCCGCCCCGCGAACGGCAGCTGTCCCGCCAGCGGTGCCCGTGCAGCAGGACGGGATGATCCAGCCGGCTCCGCAGGAGGCTCAGCTCCCCCAGCGAGATGCGAAGAGCAGGCAAAACGTCTCGTTCGAGTTCGTGAAGGGCAAGTACTTCGCCGATCTCGACATGCCACGGCATCATCAGCAGACGACGGCGAACGTCCCGCGGTTCCCGATGATGATCCGCTCCGACTGGTTGATGCTGGTGTGCGCGATCCCCTTCATGGTGATCGCCTGGTTCGGCTCGTTCATCCTGTTCGCGCCGCTGATCGAGGTCTCCCGGATCGGCAGGGATTTTGGCGTGGGCTCCTGGCTGTGGCCGAGCATGCTGGCGCTGGGCGGCGCCGACATCAACACGATCAGGGATCCGGCGCAGTTTGAAGCCCAGCACGTCAACGTCCTCACCGTCGCGATGCTGGCGTTCGCGGGGGGCTATTTCTTCAGCCTTCGCTTGTTGCTGCGGGCCGTCGCCGTCTTCGACCTGTCCCCGATCACCTTCTTGCGCTGCTTCGTCCATATCCTGCTGGCCATGCTGCTGGCCGTGGTGATCTACCGCGTCTTCCCGACGGCCGAGAGCTGGGGGAATGCCATCTCCCGGACGGGCCAGGCGCTGCAGACCCTATCGGGCGCGCCATCGCCCCCTGCACCGCCCCCGACCGTGCCACCTGCTGCGGCCCCGGTCGCGCCCGTCATCGTGCCTCAGGGGGGCGTGGCCCCGCCCGTGGTGCCACCGACCCCCGGCCCGGGCGCGCCGGTCATTCTGCCCGCGCAACCCACCGCCGGCGTCACGGCGGCCGCAGCCGAACCGCTGCGCGACCCGAGGGGCGGCACGATCTGCCAGTCCAACCAACCCTGTCAGGCACTGGGGCCCGCGGCCGGGGTCAGCGCCATCTGGCTGATCATCGCCTTTGCGCTCGGATTCATTCCCGATGCCGCGCTGCAGTTCGTGCTTCAGAGGGCGGGTCTGAGCTTCAAGGAGCGCTATGCCGACCTCGACCCGCACGCCAAGCTGGTGCCGGTGACCCTGATCGACGGCATCGACAATTTCATCGCCTTCCGCCTGGAGGAGGCGAACATCTTCGATGTTCAGAACCTCGCCACCGCCAACCCGATCATGCTGCACATCGAAAGTCCGTTTGGGATCTACGAGACGATCGACTGGGTGGCGCAGGCGCAGCTCTGCACCGTGACGGGGCCCGATCGCTTCCTGCTGCTGAAGACGCTCAACATCCGGACGATCTTCGATCTGGAGCGGGCGGTGATGCCGCATGTCCCGGACCCGAACGCGCCGGCGGGTACGCTGCCGCCACCTGCGCCGCCTGACGACGTCGTGCTCGCCATCGGCGAATTGCTGGTGCGCGATAGCGAGCGCGACAAGGCCATGCGGACCCAGCTGGCGCTTGGTCCGTCGGTGGGAGAGGGGCGCGACGGCGCGCGCGGCAAGCCATCCGTCACCGAGACCCAGCATATGGTCGCGGTGATGATCGACGACCTCCATGTCCACCGCCTGCGGCAGATCTGGAAGCACATCGTCGGGGAGCTCGGCGGCGCCAACGCGAGGTTGTGACGCGCCGCTGCAGCGGGTCCGGTCGGTCACGCCAAAGCAGCGCCAGCCCGCTGCCGCTGGCGGGCCGGTCCGGTGCCTTCAGGGCGCGGCGCGATGCCCTACTTGTCGACGTCGAGCGGTGCGGTGCCCGTCGGCTTGCCGTCGGCGGAGAGGGTGATCTTCTCGATGCGCGCTTCGGCCTGCTTCAGCAGCGCGTCGCAGCGGGCTTTCAGCGCCTCGCCGCGGGTGTAGATCGCGATCGATTCCTCGAGCGGCACGTCGCCGCGCTCCAGCCGGGCGACGATGTCCTCGAGTTGTTTCAGCGCAGCCTCGAAGGGCAGGGCGGCGACGTCGTCGTTGGAGATGGCTTCGCTCACAGCATGATTCCCGTTTGCCGCACGCTTATCGGCCGGAGAGACGGGACCCGCAACCCAAAAGCCGCCGCGGCGCACAGGCAGGGGCGGCCGCCCCGTATGGCTTCACACTGGCAGCGCCGAGCTCTTCTTGATCGAGCGCAGCGTCAGCGTCGATTGCACGCGGGTGACGCCGGGCAGCTGCGTGATGATGTCGGTGTGGATGCGCTCGAAATCGGCGCTGTCGCGGTAAATCACGCGCATCAGATAGTCATGCGCCCCGGCCAGCAGATGGCATTCGAGGATCTCGGGCAGGTTAAGCACCGCCTGCTCGAAGCCCTCCAGCGAGGCGCGGCCCTGCTGGTCGAGCGTGACGAAGACGAAGGCCGTGCCCGGAAACCCCGCGATCTTGTCGTCGAGGATCATCGCATAGCCGCGGATCAGGCCGCTCTCCTCGAGCTGCCGGACGCGGCGCAGGCAGGCCGATGGCGAGAGGTGCACCTTCTCGGCCAGGTCCGAATTGGTGATGCGGCCATCCGCCTGCAGGATGCGCAGGATGGCGCGGTCGCGTGAATCGAGTTCGATGGTCATGATGCCCGTCCCTTGCGCGATGCATCATGGCAAATTCGGCTCAGTGCAAGCAATTTTCTGCATCGATTTTGGCTGGGGCCGCCGATTTCGGCGGCATTGCGGTCAGAGGCCGCACGAAGCTGCCCGGCGCCGCGAGGCCGTGGCGGCCTCAGTCGAGCCGTAGCGCAAACGGCGTGCCCTCGAAGGCGTCCGCACCGCGCCCGATGCGCGCGATCGCCGCGCTCATGCGGCCGTCGCGGCCGAGCATCGCGTCGGCGAGCGCGACGAGGCGGGCATTGGGCGTGGCGGAAGGGGCGACACGGCGCAGCTCGGTGGCGATCGCGTCCTCGTCGCGGGCGGGGCCGAGCGCGCAGGCCGCGATATAGGCCGCAGCCGTCGAGCGGCTGATTCCCGCCCAGCAATGGATCACCAGCGGCGCGGCCCGGTCCCAGCGTCGCGCAAAGGCCAGGAAGCGCTCGACATGGAGTTCGGCGGGCACGACATGGCCGTCCATCGGGGCGCTGATGTCGGACATGCCGAGAAAGAGATGGTTGCTCTCGGCGATGCCGAAGGGGCGTTCGACGACGGTATCGACATTGATCAGCGTCACGAGATGGCTGGCGCCAACGGCGGCAACCGTGTCGTGGAGCTTCGACAAGGGAGAGACGTGGAGGGTCGGCATGGGGTCCCCTGGGCGTGGTGTCGTGTGGCTGACGGTGTTGGCGAGCGCGACCTGCTGTTAAGCCAGCCATGGGACGCCGTCATCCGGCGCAACGTCGCGGCGCGGTCTCGTCGCTGGTCTTGCCCGGTCAAATGGTTCATACGTGAACCATGATGATCGTAGAGCGGCGCTGCCCGGCGTCCGACCCGCGGGGTGCGCCATGAATCTCTGGTTCCGCCTGATCTGGCTGCTGGTCTCGAGCCGGTTCGGCCCGCGGCTCGAGCCCCTGGCCGATCCCTCCCGGCTCGGCTTTCGCGTCTGGCCGCATGATCTCGATACCTCGCTGCACATGAACAACGGCCGCTACTGGTCGCTGATGGATCTCGGCCGCACCGACCTGATGCTGCGGACCGGGCTCTGGCGGGCGGTGCTGCGGCATCGCTGGGTGCCGGTCGTCAATGCCGGCATGATCCGTTTTCGCCGCGAGCTGCGTCCGTTCCAGCCGTTCCGGGTCGAAACCGCGATCCTGTGCTGGACGGAGACCTGGCTGGTGATCCGGCATCGCGTCCTCATCCGCGGCAAGGATGGCGAAGAAGTCGTGGCCGCGCATGCCCTCGTGCGCGCCGCCCTCTATGATCGCGCCAACCGTGCCTATGTCCCCGTCGCGAGGCTGATGGCCGAGATCGGGACCCTGCAGGAGAGCCCCGGGCCTGGGCCCGAAGTCGAGGCCTTCCTGACCTCGGAAGAGGCGATGCGCGAGAGCACGACGGCGCCGCGCTGACTGGCGCTACTCGGCCGCGACCCGCGTCGCCCGCCACTGCGCCAGGAGCGCCCGCAGCGCGCCGGGTTTCACCGGTTTGTTCAGCAGGTGGACGTCGAGCGCAGCCGCTGCCTCGCGCACATGGGGCGAGCGGTCGGCGGTGAGCAGGATCGCCGGCAGACGCCCCCGCGACCGTTCGCGCAGCGTGCTGATGGCGGTGAGGCCGTTGCCATGGTCGAGATGGTAGTCGGCGATGACGACATCGGGCGTTCGTCGCTTCTGCTCCGCCAGTGCCGCATCGAGCCCGGCCGCTGTCGCGACGCTGCAGCCCCAGCCCTCCAGCAGCCGCTTCATGCCGTCGAGGATCGCGGGCTCGTTGTCGAGGACGAGCAGCTTGAGCCCGGCGAGCTGGCCGGCGGGAATGGTGCGGGGCGCGGCGCTGACGCTCATCTCGGGCAGGGACGCGGCGCGGGGCACCAGGACCGCGAAGCGGCTGCCCCGGCCGGGCACCGAATCCAGCGTCAGCTTGTGGTCGAGCGTGCGGGCGATGCGCTGGACGATCGACAGGCCGAGCCCGAGCCCCCGCGCGACGCGGGCGCCCTGGTCGAGCCGCTGGAACTCGCGAAACACCGTCTTCTGCTTACCCTGCGGGATGCCCAGCCCCGTATCGAGCACCTCGACCGAGACCTGCGCGCCGCGGCGGCGAAAGCCGATCAGCACCTTGCCGCTCGGGGTGTACTTGATCGCGTTGGAGACCAGGTTCTGCAGCAGCCGCCGCAGCAGCCGCCGGTCCGAGCGCAAGGCGAGGCTCGTCGGCATGAACACGAGCTTGAGGCCCTTCTCCTGGGCGCTCGGCTCGAATTCGCGCTGGAGCTGGCGCATCAGCTCGTCGAGCCGGAACGCGGTGATCTCGGGTTTCAGCGCCCCGCCGTCAAGCCGGGAGATCTCGAGCAGCGCGGTCAGGATCTCCTCGACCGCGTCGAGCGAGGCGTCGACATTCTCGGCGAGGTCGGGGCTCCCGGCGGCGCGATCGCGCTCGACCAGCGAGGTCGCGTAGAGCCGTGCGGCGTTGAGGGGCTGCAGGATGTCGTGGCTGGCGGCGGCGAGGAAGCGCGTCTTCGAGGCGTTGGCATCCTCGGCTTCGGCCTTGGCGCGCTGGAGTTCGGCGTTGACGCGCAGAATTTCCTCGGTGCGCTCGACGACGCGCCGCTCCAGGCTTTCATTGGTGCGCTCGAGTTCCTCCTGCGCCTCCACCGCTTCCGTGATGTCGGTGTAGGTGGTCACGAAGCCGCCATCGGGCAGCGGGTTGGTGCGGATCTCGATGACCTTCTTCGAGGGGTAGAGCTTGAGCCTCACCGGCTCGCGGTCGCTGACGAAACTCTGCAGCCGCGCCGCCATCAACTCGTCCTGCTGGCCGTCGCCATAGGCGCCGCGCGCCGCATTGTAGCGGACGATCTCGTCGAGGCCCGTGCCGAAGCGCACCATCGCTGGCGGCAGGTCGTAGAGCTGGATGAAGGCCTGGTTCCAGGCCAGCAGCCGCAGATCGCGGTCGAGCACGGTGATGCCCTGGCCGGCATGGTCGAGCCCGTGCTGGAGGATGTCGCGGTTGTATTGCAGCGCCGCCGACGCGTCGTCGAGCAGCTTGAAGGCGGCCTCGGTCGTGAGGTTGCGCCGCCGCAGCAGGAGCGACAGCACCAGCCGCGAGGAGGCGGCGCCGATCGCCGAGGAGAGCAGATGCTCGCCGAAGCGCAGCAGGTGGATGTCGGCGTCGCGCGCGGGCGTCGGCGCCTCGCCCCGGCTGCTGGCGAAGCCCTCGAAGGCGCGCTGCGTGCGCTCCTGGCCGAGATAGCGCCCGATCGTCGATTGCAGCTCGGATTCGGTGACGCTGGAGCGCCAGAGCGAGAAGGATTGGGCCATCGTGGCGCGGTCGGATTCGACGAAGGCGTTGGCCTGCAGGCGCTCCATCGCGGTGGCCGGACGCAGCAGCGAAAAGCCGATATAGGCCAGGAGGTTGAGCCCGAGACTCCAGAACACGCCATGGGGCAGGGCCGGCAGGTCGAGCCCGAACAGGGCCTCCGGTCGCAAGGACGCCTGGCCGAACGGCCCGGATGCGACGATGTCGCTCCAGAAGCTCCCGGGCCGCACGAGGCTCGGCATCAGCAGCGTATAGGCCCAGGTCGCGACGCCGACGATCAGCCCGGCCGCCGCGCCCAGTGCCGTGCCGCGCCGCCAGACCAGGCCGCCGAAGAAGGCCGGTGCGATCTGCGCCGTCGCGGCGAAGGAGAGAAGGCCGATGGCGACCAGCGCCTGGTCGCCCGCCGCGCGGTAATAGGCATAGCCGAGCAGGATGACGCAAAGGATCGCGATCCGCCGGATGATCACCACCTGCGAACCGAGATCGCCGCCCATCGTGCCGTTCTCGGCGCCACGCGCCTCGATCTGGGCCTTCGATCCGGCGGGGTCGCTGAGGCCGCGGCGGCCGCGCAGGAGAAGCGGCATCACGAGATGGTTCGAGATCATGATCGCCAGCGCGACCGATGCGACGATCACCATGGCGGTCGCCGCCGAGAGCCCGCCGACGAAGACGAGCAGGGCCAGCAACCCCGCCTGCTGCTGAAGCGGCAGCAGAAGAACCGTCATGTCGCGGTCGACATCGGCGCCGGGGATCAGCAATTCGCCGGCCATGGCGAGCGGCAGCACGAACAGGTTGATCAGGATGAGGTAGAGCGGAAACATCCAGGCGGCGCGGCGCACATCGGCTGCATCGCGGTTCTCGACGATCGTCATGTGGAACTGGCGCGCCAGCAGCAGCGCGGCGCAGGCCGACAGCAGCGTCAGCGTCAGGAAGGTCGGCCAGCTCGATGTCCGTTCCCAGATCGGCGGCATCCCGCTGGGCAGATGGGCCGCCTGTGCGAACAGGTCGCCGGCGCCGTCATAGAGCCCGTAGACGACGAAGACGCCGAGCACGAGGAACGCCACCAGCTTCACCAGCGATTCCACCGCGATGGCCAGCACCAGGCCATCCTGGTGCTCGGTGGCGTCGATATGGCGGGTACCGAAGGCGCAGGCGAAGCCGGCTAGCACCAGCGCGACCAGGAAGGCGAGGTCGGTCAGCACCGGCACATCGGGCGAGGCCGGCCGGCCGCCGGCCGCCGTCAGCAGCACGGACAGCGAACTCGCCACGGCCTTCAGCTGCAGGGCGATATAGGGCAGGGCGCCGATCACGGCGACGAGGCAGACCAGCGCCGCGACGCGCTCGCTCTTGCCGTAGCGAGCGCCGACGAAATCCGCGATCGAGGTGATGTTCTGGGATTTCGCGGTTCTGACGATGCGCTCGACGAAGCGGTGGCCGAAGCCGATCACCAGAATCGGCCCGACATAGATGCCCAGGAAGTCCAGGCCGGCGCGGCTGGCGAACCCGACCGAGCCATAGAAGGTCCAGGACGTGCAGTAGACTCCGAGCGCCAGCGCATAGATCGTCGCGCGCGCCCTGCCGCTGATCAGCCGCCGTCCCGAGGTGTCGGCGGCATGCGCGATCGCAAACAGCGCGCACAGATACGCCAGCGCCACCAGGACCACGGACCATGCGGGGATCATCTTGCCTCCATCGCCAGGCGGAGCTGGCGCCGAACCTTAAAGGAGGACGGCGGCGCGTGGGAACTGGTTTCCACGGCCGCTTTCGTGCTTTAGCCTCCCTTGCGTCATGCGGGGGTGGCCGGCCGGTCGGCCCCGCCGCGCCAGCCATCCAAGAAGGGGCCAAAGCATGCTCGATGAGTTCAAGAAGTTCGCCCTGAAGGGCAATGTCGTCGATCTGGCGATCGGCGTCATCATCGGCGCGGCCTTCAGCAAGATCGTCGATTCGCTGGTCTCCGACATCATCATGCCGTTCTTCGGCGCGCTCGGCGGCCTCGATTTCTCGAACTATTATGTCGGCCTGAACAGCAGCGTTACGGCCCCGGTCCTGGACGAGGCCAAGAAGCAGGGCGCGGTCCTGGCCTATGGCTCCTTCATGACGGTCGCGCTGAACTTCCTGATCATCGCCTTCGTGCTGTTTCTGGTGGTCAAGGGCATCAACCGGCTGCGCCGCGCCGAGGAGGCGAAGCCCGAAGCGCCGACCCCGCCTGCGGCCGATGTCGTTCTTCTCACCGAGATTCGCGATCTGCTGAAGCACAAGCCGGTCTGATGCGAGGCCGATCGGTCACGCTGAATCATCACCGTGACCGATCGACCCGATCTCGCGATTTCATGCCGCGCGGCGCCATGATGGGATAAAGCTGCCCGATCGTGATCGCGAGGTTCCCGCCGATGTCCACCGTCCTTCCCGCAGGCTCCAGCCTGATCGCAGGCCTGCGCTCCGAGGCGCGCAACGCGCCCGAGAGCGGCATCGTCGAGGTCGTCAATCACGGCCGGATGAAGGAGGGGCTGATCCCGCTCTGGGTCGGCGAGGGCGATCTGCCGACGCCCGATTTCATCGCGCGCGCCGCCAACGCGTCGCTCGCCGCCGGCGAGACCTTCTACACCTGGCAGCGCGGCATTCCCGATCTGCGCGAGGCCCTGGCGCGCTACCACACGGCGCTCTACGGCCAGCCCTTCGCGATGGACCGGTTCTTCATCACCGGCTCGGGGATGCAGGCGGTGCAGATCGTCGTGCGCATGGTCACCGGTCCGGGCGACGAGGTCGTGATCCCGACGCCGGCCTGGCCGAATTTTGCCGCCGCGCTCGGCGTGGCCGGCGCCGTGCCTGTCAGCGTCCCGATGGATTACGTTCAGGGCCGCTTCTCGCTCGATCTTGAGCGGCTCGCCGCCGCGATCACGCCCCGGACCCGGGCCATCGTGATCAATTCGCCCGCCAACCCGACCGGCTGGACAGCCACCAGGGACGAGCTGGCGGCGATCCTGGCGCTGGCGCGCCGGCATGGCCTCTGGATCATCGCCGACGAGATCTACGGCCGCTTCATCTATGATGGCGCGGCTCGTGCCGCTTCGTTCCATGATGTGATGGAGGCGGAAGATCGCGTCCTCTTCGTCCAGACCTTTTCGAAGAACTGGGCCATGACCGGCTGGCGCGTCGGCTGGATCGAGGCGCCGCCGGCGCTCGGCCAGATCATCGAGAACCTGATCCAGTACTCGACCTCCGGCGTGCCGGTCTTCGTGCAGCGTGCGGCGATCGCCGCGCTCGACGAGGGCGAGCCCTTCGTCGCCGACCAGATCGCGCGGGCCGCGCAGGGGCGAAAGATCATCGCCGAGGGGCTGAAGGCGACCAACCGCGTCACGCTGGCGCCGCCCGACGGCGCCTTCTACCAGTTCTTCTCCGTCGACGGGCGCGAGGATTCCCGCGCGCTGGCCATCGAGCTCGTCGACAAGGCCAATGTCGGGCTCGCCCCGGGAACCGCCTTCGGGCCGGGCGGCGAGACGGGCCTGCGGCTTTGCTTTGCCCGCAAGGCGTCGGATCTGGAGGAGGTCGTCAGGCGGGTTCAGCGGGCGCTGGCCGGGGGCTGAGGTTTTCGCCGGCCAGACCCCGCCGAGCCGCCGTTTCACGCAAGGCGTGCATGTCGCCTCTGCGTCGATGGCGCGCCCCACCAAATTGACCGGGCTCCCGGCTGCCGTCATGAACGCTCATGCTGCGTTGCAGCGAAGCGGCGGGGCGTCATGTCAGGCTCGGGTCATTCGTCGACGGTGCTTTCGGTCTGGTCGCGCGAGGCCCTCGTCATCGCCATCGCCGCGATCGGCGGCGCGCTGTTCTCGCTGCTGGGGGCGCCGGCCGCCTGGCTTTCGGGCGCGATGATCCTCAGCGCCGCCGTGGCGCTGGTCCGGCCCTTGCCGGTTCTGCGCCGATCCTGGTTCGATGCGACCGTGCTGTTGTCGGGCACGATCATCGGCGCCTCGGCGACGCCGGAGGCGTTGGCGGCGGCGGCGCGCTATCCGGCATCGCTCCTTGTCCTGCTGGTTGCGATGGCGGGGATCATGACCGCGACGGGGGCCTATCTGCGCTATGTCGCGCGCTGGTCCTGGATCGATGCCTTGCTGGCGGCGGCACCTGGCGCGCTCGCGACCGTGCTGGCGGTCGCCCAGGCCAAGGGCGCCAATATCGGGCGCATCTCGGTCGTTCAGCTGTTTCGCCTGCTCGTGCTGGTGGCGCTGCTGCCAAGCCTGATGCAGCTGACCGGCCTCCATCCCGACATCGCGCCTGCTGCGGTGAAGGTGCTGACGCCGGGGACCATGCTGGTGCTGCTGCTGAGCAGTTTCGCCGTCGGGCTGGTCTTCGAGCGGATGGGCGTCGCGGCGCCGATGATGTTCGGGGCCACCTTCACCAGCGCGGTGCTGCACGGCACCGGCCTCGTCGAGGGCAGCCTGCCCCCGGCGGTCCAGATCGCGGTGCTGGTCATGCTGGGCTCGACCATGGGCGGGCGGATCGGAACCATCCCGCGCGGCGAACTGCTCGGCCTGTTTCCGCTGGCGGCCGGCGGCCTGGTGGTGTCGCTCGGCGTCGCCTTCGCCTTCGCCTGGCCCGCCGCGCTGCTGGCGGGCGTGTCCTATGCCGATGCGATGACCGCATTCGCGCCGGGCGGGCTCGAGGCCATGGCGATGCTGGCCTTCGCGATGGGGCTCGACATGCTCTATGTCGGCTCCCACCACCTGATGCGGTTCCTGGTGATCGGCTTCGCGATGCCCTTCGTGCTGAGCCGCGTGAAGGCCGAACCGCCGCAGCCCTGAGGCCGCGGCGGCAGGCGGGTCGGCTGTCAGTCGACGCCGATCGTCGTCAGGTCCTGGAACCAGTGCTGGGCCAGCACGAACTTCTTCACCTTCGGCGAAAGCGCGTGCGGGTTGGTGTCGTGCACGACCCAGCCGAGCACCGCGTCGTCGACGATCAGGCTGTGGGCCTTGGCGAGCAGCTCGTCCTGCTTGGCGACGTCGAAGCTCTTGGCGGCCTCGTCAAGCAGGGCGTCCACCGCCGGGCTCGACCAGGTCCCCCAGTTCACGCCGACGGGCGCGACCTGGCTGGAGTGGAAGAAGCGGATGATGGCGTAGAGCGGGTCAGACGTCACATAGGCGATGTTGTTGGAGGAGACGTCGGCGTTCATCTCGTCCTTCGCGCCCTTGCGCCAGCGCGTGTAGAGCACCTCGAGCTCGACGACCTTGAACTCGATCTCGATGCCGACATCCTTGAGGTTCTGCTGGATGAACTCGTTCATCGGCAGTGACTGCATCTGGCCCGAGCCACCCTGCGCGATGACGAAGGTGGTCTTGAGCGGCTTCTGCTTGGAATAGCCGGCCTCGGCGAGCAGCTTCTTGGCGGCTTCCGGATCGTACTTGATCTGGAAGGTCGGCTTGCCGAACCAGGGGCTCGTCGGGTCGACCTGCCCGATGGCAGGGCGCGCCAGCCCGTTCAAGAGCGCGACGATGCCCTCGCGGTCGATGGCGAGGTTGAGGGCCTTGCGCAGCCGCATATCGGCCCAGGGCGAGCCGGGCGCCACCGAAAGATGGTAGTTCCAGACATGCGGCGTGACGTTCTCGACGATCCGCATCTTCGCCGACTTCAGCTGCGGCACGGTGTCGGGGGCCGGCGTCTCGATCATGTCGACCTGGCCGGTGATCAGCGCGTTGGTGCGCGCCAGCACCTCCGGCATCGGCAGCAGGATCAGCCGGTCGACCTTGGCGAGGCGCTTCTTGTCCCAGTAGTCCACGTTCTTGACCAGTTCGGCGCGCTCGCGCGGCACGAACTTGTCGAGCTTGAACGGCCCCGTGCCCGAGGGCGTCATCGCGAACTTGTCCCAGTCCTTGCCGACCTTTTCGTATTGTGCGGGCGAGGACACTAGGAACCAGAGCATCTGGTAGGGGAAGAAGGAATCGATCGCCTTGGTGGTGATCTCGACCGTCTTGGCGTCGACGACGCGGTAGCTCGCCACTGAAGGCAGGCGCGGCTTCACCTGCGCGGCCTGACGGCGGTCGAAATGCGGGGCCTTCTCGTCCAGCACCTTGTCGAGGTTCCAGACCACGGCGGCGGCATCGAGCGTCGAGCCGTCATGGAACTTCACGCCCTCGCGCAGCGTGAACAGCCACTTCTTCTGGTCGGTCGGATCGACCTTCCATTCGGTGGCCAGCCCCGGCATCAGCTTGCCCGGCCGGTCGGCGACATCCATCTCCCAGGCCACCAGCGGGTCGTAGATCGTGTAGCCGGTGAATTTGTAGGCGCCGGCGCCGCGATCGGGCTGGCCCGAGGTCAGCGGGATATCCGCCAGCGAAATGCCGTAGCGCACCACGGATTCGGCTTGCGCACCGCTGGCGAAGGAAAAAGCGAGCGCAGCCGACAATGCCAATCGTTTCAACATGCATGCATCTCCAAGGGGAAAGATGCATGCACTTCAGCAAGGGGTGTGCCATGGCCGCCGCCCTCGCGAACACGTCATCGAAAGCGCTTTGGGCCTCTCAGCGCTGGCCCGGCCACACGGCTCCATTGGTGTTGATCATCACCGCATAGAGCGAGCTGGTGCCGCAGATGAACAGCCGGCTGAGCCGCGGGCCGCCCCAGCAGACATTGGCGACCACCTCGGGGATTGCGATCTTGCCGATCAGCGTCCCGTCGGGGTGGTAGACATGGACGCCGTCGGCGGCGCTGGTCCAGATCCGGCCCTCGACATCGAGCCGGAAGCCGTCGAACAGGCCGGCCGTGCAGGTGGCGAAGACGTGCGAGCCGGTCAGCCGCGTGCCGTCGGCCGAGACCTCGCAGGCGCGGATATGGCGCGGCCCATGGACCGGATCGTGGCTGGCGCCGGTGTCGGCGATGTAGAGGGTGCGCTCGTCGGGCGAGAAGGCGAGCCCGTTGGGCTTGACGAAATCATCCGCGACCAGGCTCAGCGCGCCGCTCTGCCCGTCGATCCGGTAGACATGGCAGGCGCCGATCTCGCTCTCGGCCTTGTTGCCTTCATAGTCGCTGAGGATGCCGTAATCGGGGTCGGTGAACCAGATCGACCCGTCCGACTTCACCACGAGATCGTTGGGCGAGTTCAGCCGCTTCCCCTGCCAGTGGCTGGCGAGCACGGTGACCGAGCCGTCAGGCTCGGTGCGCGTCACCTGCCGGCCGCCATGCTCGCAGGTGACGAGCCGCCCCTGGGGATCGACCGTGTTGCCGTTGCTGTTGCGCGCCGGCTGCCGGAACACGCTCGTCTGCCCGCTGATCGCGTCGAAGCGCAGCATCCGGTCGTTGGGGATGTCGGAGAAGACCAGCGTATTGTGGGCCCGGAACCAGGCCGGCCCCTCCGCCCAGCGCGAGCCGGTCCACAGCCGCTCGACGCGGGCCGAGCCGGGAATGATGCGGTGGAAGCGGGGATCGAGCACGGTCGAGCCCGTGCCTTCGAGAATGCCGAACATGGAACCTGTCTCCGCCTGCGTGCTGCCGATGAGCCCGTCTTACGTTTACAGCGTCAGCCCGGCGTCCCAATAGGGCGTCTGGCCATAGAGCTCGGCGAGGTAGTCGACGAAGGCGCGCACCTTCTGCTCCATGTGCCGGCGGCTCGGATAGACCGCATGGATGGCGACGCGACTGCCGACCGAATAGGCCGGCAGCACCCGCTGCAGCGCGCCCGATTTCAGCTCCGGCCCGACATCCCAGGTCGAGCGCAAGGCGATGCCGAGCCCCGCCAGCAGCGCCTCGCGCACGACCTCGCTGGAATTCGTCCGCAGCGGGCCCGCAACGCGCACCGTCACCGGCCCGGCGGGGCCGTCCAGCGTCCAGTGGTCGGTGTTGTGGGCGATCAGCGTATGGCGCGAGAGGTCCTCGATCGTCGCCGGAACGCCCGCTGCCGCGAGATAGCCCGGCGTTGCACAGAGCACGCGGTGGTTCGGCGCGAGCCGCTTCGCGACCAGGCTCGAATCTCTGAGGTCGGCGATGCGAATCGCGAGATCGAAGCCCTCGCCGACGATGTCGATGAAGCCGTCGCCGAGCACGAGCTCGACGCTGACCAGTGGGTGCGCGTCGAGAAAGGGCTTGAGATGCGGCGCGATGTGCAGCCGCCCGAAGGAGGTCGGCGCCGAGACCCGCAGCGTGCCGCGCACCTGCCCGGCCCCACTCGCCACCCAGGCCTCGGCATCCTCGATCGAGGACAGGATCGAGACGACCCGCTCGTAGAAGCCCTGTCCGGCCTCGGTCAGCGAGAGCTGCCGGGTCGTGCGTTGCAGCAGCCGCACGCCCAGCCGCTCCTCGAGCCTGCGGATGCGCTTGGAGATGACCGCCGGCGACAGGTTGAGCTGCCGCCCGGCGGCCGACATGCTGCGCGCCGTCACGACGTGGGCGAAGACATCGAGATCGCCGAACCGGTCCATGGCTGCACAGATCCCTCGTCGATTTTTTCGACTATGGAAAAGATCATGCGCGTCGGTCGCACTGCAAGTCGTTTCGAATTGGTCTAGGCTGCGTGCCGTTCGCCCGGGGAGACCGCACCATGTCCGCCATCGCCTTTCCGCTGCCCGATCCGGGAATCCTGGCGCGCCGCGAGGAGATCGTCGCCGGCCTCGCCAGGCTGGTCGCGCCCGAGGCGCTGATCACCGCCGAGGACGAGCGCCGCCCCTATGAGACGGACGCGCTCACCGCCTATCGCCGCCTGCCGCTGGCGGTGGTGCTGCCCTCGACCACGGCGGAGGTCGCGGCGGTCCTGAAGTTCTGCGGCGAGCAGGGCGTGCCGGTGGTGCCGCGCGGAGCGGGCACCTCGCTCGCCGGCGGCGCCATCCCGCAGGAGGATGCCGTCGTCATCGGCGTCTCCAAGATGAACCGCATCCTGGCGATCGACTACGCCAACCGCACCGCGAAGGTGCAGGCCGGCGTCACCAATCTCGCCGTGACCGGCGAGGTCTCGGCCGAGGGCTTCTTCTACGCGCCCGACCCGTCTTCCCAGCTCGCCTGCTCGATCGGCGGCAATATCGGCATGAATTCCGGCGGGGCGCATTGCCTGAAATACGGCGTCACCACCAACAACGTGCTCGGCGTCACCATGGTGCTGCTCGACGGCAGCATCGTGGAGGTCGGTGGCGCCCATCTCGATGCCGCCGGCTACGACATCCTCGGCCTGATCAACGGATCCGAAGGCCAGCTCGGCATCATCACCGAGGCGACGGTGCGCATCCTTCGCGCGGCCGAAGGCGCCAGGCCCGTGCTGTTCGGCTTCCCGACCAGCGAGCAGGCCGGCGCGGCGGTGGCGGCCATCATCGGCGCGGGCATCATCCCGGTCGCGATGGAGTTCATGGACAAGCCCGCCATCGAGATCTGCGAGGCTTTCGCCCATGCCGGCTACCCGATGGATGTCGAGGCGCTGCTGATCATCGAGGTCGAGGGCTCCGACACCGAGATGGACGCCCAGCTCGCCCGCATCGTCGCCATTGCCCGCGAGCACGGCGTCAAGACGGTGAAGGAGAGCAAATCGGCGATGGAGGCGGCCGCGATCTGGAAGGGCCGCAAATCCGCCTTCGGCGCCACCGGCCGCATCGCCGACTACATCTGCATGGACGGCACCATCCCCACCGGCCAGCTGCCTTACGTGCTGCGCCGCATGGCCGAGATCGTGAAGGGCTATGGCCTGCGCGTCGCCAATGTCTTCCATGCCGGCGACGGCAATCTCCACCCGCTGATCCTCTACAACTGCAACGACCCGGTCGAGGCGCAGAAGGCGGAGGATGCCGGCATGGACATCCTCAAGCTCTGCGTCGAGGTCGGCGGCTGCCTAACCGGCGAGCACGGCGTCGGCATCGAGAAGCGCGACCTGATGACCTTCCAGTTCAACCCCGAGGATCTGAACCAGCAGATGCGGGTGAGGGCGGTGTTCGACCAGCGCTGGCTGCTCAACCCGGCGAAGGTGTTCCCGCTGGAAGGGCGGGTGGCGGCGTGACGATCGGCTTGCAGCAATGACCCTCCACATCCCCACCACCGAGGCGCAGGCCTGCGCCATCGTGAAATCGGTGATCGACAGCGGCGTTCCCCTGTCGATCGGCGGCGGCGGCACGCGGGCCGGGCTCGGCCGCCCGACGCAGACGCAGAGCACGCTCTCCAGCGCCGGCCTCACCGGCATCACGCTCTATGAGCCGGCCGAGATGGTCATCGCCGCGCGCGCCGGCACGCCGCTGGCCGAGGTCGAGCGCACGCTCGCCGAGCGCGGCCAGATGCTGCCTTTCGAGCCGATGGACCACCGCGCGCTGCTGGGCACGGAAGGCGAGCCGACCATCGGCGCGGTTGCAGCCGGCAACATCTCCGGCCCGCGCCGGATCAATGCCGGGGCCGCGCGCGATTCCCTCATCGGCATCCGGCTGGTGAACGGCCGCGGCGAGGCGATCAAATCCGGCGGGCGGGTGATGAAGAACGTCACCGGGCTCGACCTGGTGAAGCTCGTCGCCGGCAGCTACGGCACGCTCGGCTTCCTCACCGAGGTCACCTTCCGCGTCCTGCCGAGGCCGGAGCGCATCCTGACGCTGGCCTGGCGCGGCCTCTCGGACGAGGCGGCGGTCGCGCTGCTCTGCACCGCACTGGGCTCGCCTTTTGAGCCCTTCGCTGCCGCGCATCTGCCGGCCGGCCTCGGCGCCGAGCAGCCCCGTACCCTGCTGCGGCTGGAGAACTTCTCCGACTCGATCGACTATCGCAGCCGCGAGCTGATCGCGCTGCTGGCGGCCCATGGCGCACCCGAGCGGATCGAGGGGCAGGATTCGGTCGAACTCTGGCGCGATGTCCGCGACGCCCGCGTCTTCGCCGGCAGCGACGAGGCCATCTGGCGGCTCTCCGTCGCGCCGACCGACGGCCCGACGGCGACGGCGGCCATCGCGGCGCGGGTGCCGGGCGCGCGCTGGTTCTATGACTGGGGTGGCGGGCTGGTTTGGCTCGCGGTCCCCGCCGGCGCCGATGCCGCGGCCGACGCGATCCGCACGGCGATCAGGCCGCTGGGCGGTCATGCCACGCTGGTGCGCGCGCCTGCCGCCATCCGCGCGAGCGTGCCGGTGTTCGAGCCGCTGTCCGAGCCGCTGATGCGGGTGACGGCGGGCATCAAGACGAGCTTCGATCCGGCGGGGATTTTCGAGCCCGGCCGGATGTATGCGGGGGTGTGACGAAGGGCGCGGGGAACCCCTCTCCCGTGTGGGAGAGGGGCAGGGGTGAGGGCCCGCCGCCGATCGCTCAAGCGCAACGGAGCCGTAGTGCTCGATGCGCAAACGGCAGGCCCTCATCCGGCCCTCCGGGCCACCTTCTCCCATCCGGGAGAAGGGAAGAGGTGTAGCGGACGATCAGAGCGTAATCATGCAAACCAATTTCAGCCCTGCCCATCTCGCCTCGGACCCGCGGCTTCCGGCCTCGGAGAAGATCCTGCGGACCTGCGTGCATTGTGGCTTCTGCACCGCGACCTGCCCGACCTATCTGCTGCTCGGCGACGAGCTCGATTCCCCGCGCGGGCGCATCTACCTGATCAAGGACATGCTGGAGAACGGCAAGCCGGCGACCGCGGAGGTCGTGAAGCATGTCGACCGCTGCCTCTCCTGCCTCTCCTGCATGTCGACCTGCCCGTCCGGCGTGCACTACATGCACCTCGTCGACCATGCCCGCGCCCATATCGAGGAGACCTATGAGCGCTCCTGGCACGACCGGCTGCTGCGGCGCGTGCTCGGCGCGATCCTGCCCTATCCGGGCCGCTTCCGTGTCGCCATGCTCGGCGCGATGCTGGCGAAGCCTTTGGGCCCCGCGCTCGGCGCCCTGCCGCTGGTCGGGGCGCGACTGAAGGCGATGCTGGCGCTGGCGCCCTCCAAATTGCCGTCGCGCTCGCCGATGGAGGGGCCGCAGAGCTTTGCCCCCGCCACGGCGCCTGCGGGCAAGCGCGTCGCCATCCTCTCCGGCTGCGCCCAGCCGGTGCTCGACCCCGCCATCAACGAGGCGACGATCCGGCTTCTGACCCGCCATGGCGTCGAGGTCGTGCTGCCGAAGGGCGAGGGCTGCTGCGGCGCGCTCGTCCACCATATGGGCCGCGAGCACGATGCCCACGCCTTTGCCCGCGCCAATATCGACGCCTGGACGGCCGAGATCGAGGGCAAGGGCCTCGACGCGATCCTGATCACCACCTCGGGCTGCGGCACGACGATCAAGGATTACGGCTTCATGTTCCGCAACGAGCCAGCCTATGCCGCCAAGGCGGAGCGGGTTTCGGCGCTGGCCAAGGACGTCACGGAGTTCGTCGCGACGCTCGATCTCGTGCCGGTGCGGGATGTCGCCATGCCGATCGCCTACCACTCGGCCTGCTCGATGCAGCATGGCCAGCAGTTGAAGGACGGGCCCAAGCGCCTGCTCTCGGGCGTCGGCTTCAGCGTGAAGGAGGCGCCGGAGGGCCACATCTGCTGCGGCTCTGCCGGCGTCTACAACATCCTCCAGCCGGAGATCGCGGGCCAGCTGCGGGAGCGCAAGGTCGGTAACATCCAGAAGACAAAGCCGATGCTGGTCGCCACCGGCAATATCGGCTGCATGACCCAGATCGCGAAGGGCTTCGCCGACCGCGGCGCCACCACCCCGGTGGTCCACACCGCCGAACTGCTCGACTGGGCGACGGGTGGGCCCTTGCCAGAGAAACTGGCGCAGGCCGGGTTCGCCGATCGCCCGCTGCGGGAGGTGGCGCGGGTGGCAGCGGAGTAAAGCGCTTCCCCTCCCCCTTGTGGGGAGGGGAGAGGGGTGGGGGGCGAAAAGGCGAGTTCTGTTCTGGAAGGCCCCAGAAGAGCCTTGCTCCCGCGTGGTGCTCTCAAGTCAGTCCGCTCACCAGGCCTCCCGCCCCCCCACCTCCAACTCCTCCCCACAAGGGGGAGGAGGGCTGGTCGCGGTTCCGAGGCTTGCCCCATCCGTCCGCGCAAGCTACCGAACGGCCCAATCCCGCCGTCGAACACACGAAACGAACGCCCATGTCCGTGGACAAGCCCGCCCCCGCCAAGCTGAAGGCCCGCCAGCCGCGCGGCTTCGTCGATCGTGGCCCGGCCGATGTCGCCGCCACCGAGCGCATGCTGGCGGTCATCCGCGAGAGCTTCTCGCGCTACGGCTTCGATCCCGTCGAGACGCCCTTCGTCGAATACACCGACGCGCTCGGCAAGTTCCTGCCCGACCAGGACCGCCCGAACGAGGGTGTCTTCTCCTTCCAGGACGATGATGAGCAGTGGCTCTCGCTACGCTACGATTTGACCGCGCCGCTCGCCCGCTATGTCGCGGAGAATTACGACGCGCTGCCGAAGCCCTATCGCAGCTACCGCGCCGGCTATGTCTTCCGCAACGAGAAGCCGGGCCCGGGCCGCTTCCGCCAGTTCATGCAGTTCGACGCCGACATCGTCGGCGCGGGTTCGGTCGCGGCCGACGCCGAGATCTGCATGCTTGCCGCCGACACGATGGAGGCGCTCGGCATCAAGCGCGGCGACTATGTCGTCAAGGTCAACAACCGCAAGGTGCTCGACGGCGTGATGGAGGCGATCGGGCTGGGCGGCGAGGAGAATGCCGGGCGCCGGCTGACCGTGCTGCGCGCCATCGACAAACTCGACAAGTTCGGGCCGGAGGGCGTGCGGCTGTTGCTGGGCGAGGGCCGCAAGGACGAGAGCGGGGATTTTACGAAGGGCGCGGGGCTGGATGCGGATGGAATTGACCGCATCGTTGCGTACACCCGGTCTGCGCAGTTTCTTTCCGGCATGCCGGGTGCGACAGCACCCGACTCCATTAAATGGAATACCGTCCACGCTATTCTCGGCGAGATACGAGACTTGGCTGGTCGAACAGCGAGTGGCGAAGCGGGCTATGAGGAACTAACCCAGTTTGCGGAGCTGATATTTGCGTCAGGATATGATGACCGCATCCGCATCGACCCCTCCGTCGTCCGCGGCCTCGAATACTATACCGGCCCGGTCTACGAGGTTGAGCTGACCTTCCCGGTCACCAATGAGGACGGCCAGGTCGTGCGCTTCGGCTCGGTGGCGGGCGGCGGGCGCTATGACGGGCTGGTCGGCCGTTTCCGACCCGAGCCCGTACCGGCGACCGGCTTCTCGATCGGCGTCTCCAGGCTCTACACCGCGCTGAAGGCGGTGAAGTCGCCCATCGTCGACGCCAGGAACGAACTGCCGCTCGTCGTCGTCACCGCCATGGACAACAAGGCGCCGGAGTTCATGCCGGGCTATCAGGCCTTCGTCTCGACGCTGCGCCAGGCGAAGGGCGAGGACGGCAAGCCGCTCTGCCGCGCCGATCTCTATCTGGGTTCCTCCGGCTTCAACGCCCAGATGAAGTACGCCGACCGCCGCGGCGCGATCTGCGCGATCATTCAGGGCTCGTCGGAGCGTGATGCCGGGACCGTCGTGATCAAGGACCTGATCCTGGGCGCCGAACTCGCCGCCGCCTCCCGCGACGTCAAGGATTCCGCCGAGCACAAGGCCAAACAGGCGGAGGCTCAGTTCTCGGTGCCGGTCGAGGGGCTGGTCGAGGGTGTGAAGACGGTGCTCGCGCGGCATTCGTAAGGCGCGGGGAACCCCTCTCCTGTAAGGAGAGGGGCAGGGGAGAGGTGTCGGCCCCTGGACCAGCGAGGCGCTCATCTGTCAGGCAGGCAGCGGTGAGGTCTCCGCCCAAACGTCAAACGGCCGACCCCTCACCCTGCCCTCTCCCTACGGGAGAGGGTTCCCCGCGCCTCCCTCGTTCCGTCATGCGGGTCAGGCCCGAGCACGACGCGTGTCGATTCCCGTTCACCCATTTCCCTCAAATGCCTCGAAAATCGCGCCCGCCGCTGCTAGGACAGCGCCCGTAACAGGATGAAGCCGCCGTGCCCGCGACCGCTGCCAGCATCGAGACCGTGATCGCGCTGTTCGCGCGCGAGGGCTATGCCCGCGCCGAGCCCGCGATCCTGCAGCGCGCCGACGTCTTCCTCGATCTCTCGGGCGAGGACATCCGCCGCCGCATCTTCATGACGCAGGACTCGGACGGCCGCGACTGGTGCCTGCGGCCGGAATACACCATCCCCGTCGCGCTCGATCACATCGCGTCTCGTCGCACCGAGCCGGCGGCCTATGCCTATGCCGGCCCGGTCTTCCGGATGCGCTCGGGCGAACCCGGCGAATTCGCGCAGGCCGGAATCGAGTCCTTCGGCCGTGACGACTTTGCCGCTACCGATGCCGAGATCATGGCGCTGACGGTCGAGGCGACCGCCGCGCTCGGTCTCGCCAGCCCGAAGATCATGATGGGCGACGTTGCATTGCTCGGCGCCTTGCTGGACGGGCTCTCGGTCCCCGCTGGCGCCCGCCGTCGCCTGATGCGCGCCGTCGTGCAGGGCCGTGGCGTCGAGGCTGTCGAGGCGCTCGATCCCCCCGTCGCCACGGGCGAGACCGCCCATGCTGGCCTGCTCAAGGCGCTGGAAGGGCAGGACCCCAAGGCGGCGAAGGCCTTCGTCGAGGACGTGCTCTCCATCGCCGGCATCTCGACCGTCGGCGGCCGCAGCGCCTCCGACATCGCCGAGCGCTTCCTGGCCCGCGCCGCCGAGCGCGAGAACCCGGTCAATGGCGACGTCAAGGCGCTGCTGGCGCAGGTGCTGGCGATCAAGGGCGATCCCGACACGGCTTCCGCCGCGCTGCGCGCGCTCGCGGATCAGGCTTCGCTCGATCTCGGCCGCGAACTCGACGCCTTCGACGAGCGCACCGGCTTTCTCGCCGTGCGCGGCGTCGATGTCGGCGCGATCGGCTTCCAGGCCGCCTTCGCCCGCAATCTCGACTACTACACCGGCTTCATCTTCGAGTTGCACGACGAAGGCCGTGGCGACGGCAAGCCGGTCGCCGGTGGCGGCCGCTACGACCAGGTGCTCGGGCGCCTCGGTGCGGCCGCGCCGATTCCGGCCGTCGGCGCCTCGATCTGGCTCGAGCGCCTGGCTGGAGACGCCGCATGACCGACATTGCTGCTAAAGACTCGGCCGCCAACGACGCTCCGCTCGTTCTCGCCGTGCCCTCCAAGGGCCGGCTGCAGGAGAACGCCACAGCCTTCTTCGGCCGCGCCGGGTTGAAATTCGTCAAGTCGCGCGGCGAGCGCGACTATCGCGGCACGATCGCCGGCGTCGAAGGCGCCGAGGTCGCCTTTCTCTCGGCCTCCGAGATCGTCGCGCAGCTCGCCTCGGGCGCCGCCCATCTCGGCATCACCGGCGAAGACCTCGTGCGCGAGCAGGTCGCGGATGCCGATGCCGCGGTCGAGATGCTGACCCCGCTCGGCTTCGGCCACGCCAATGTCGTTGTCGCCGTGCCGCAGGCCTGGATTGATGTGCGGACGATGGCCGATCTCGACGACGTCGCCTCCGCCATGCGCAGCCGCCAGGGCCGCAAGCTCCGCGTCGCCACGAAATACGTCAATCTGACCCGCCGCTTCTTCGCCCGTCACGGGCTCGCCGATTACCGCATCGTCGAGAGCCTGGGCGCCACCGAAGGCGCGCCCGCCGCCGGCACGGCCGAGATCGTGGTCGACATCACCACGACGGGCGCGACGCTGGCCGCCAACGCGCTGAAGATCCTCGACGACGGCGTGATGCTGGCGTCGGAAGCCAATCTCGTCGCCTCCGTGCGCGCGCCCTGGGGCGAGCGGGCGCGGGCGGGCGCCAACGCCATCCTGTCGCGCATCGCGGCCGAGGAGGAGGCGCGCTCCGTGCGCGAGATCCGGGCGACGCTCGGCGCCTCGTCCGACACGCTCGGCGATCTCGGCGCTCTGTTCGGTGCGCGGCTGCCCTTCGGGGCGAGCGCGGCGTGCGGCGTGCTGACGGTGCATTGCCCGGAGAAGGCCGTCTTCGCGCTGGTTGAACATCTCGCCGCCGCAGGCGCCGACGACGTCACGGTCTCCGCGCCGGCCTATGTCTTCCGCAAGGCCAATCCGCTGATCGAGCGCCTGCAGTCGCGGCTCTAGCCGCGCCGGCAAGCGAGGCCGCCGCCTAGGGGGCAAGCGGCCTCGCCGGTCGCGGACGGCTCCGGGGGGATGAAGCCGGCCACTGGACCTCGTGTTTCCGACATCTTTGGCGGTTACGGCTGGCGAGCGCTGCCGGATGCAGGCTCCTGCGAAAAATCCGGCGGGGCCGCCGCCGCCGGGGCGCGAAATCGCGGCGGGTGCAGCTTGCCGGTTGATCGCGGGACGATTGGCCGCTACGCGCTTTCACAGGGGCGCGCCCATGCGCTAGGGTCGCCCCGAGATGTTCAGGTTAGACGACCGGGTAAGACGACCATGATTCGACGCCTCGGCTATGCCGTTATCCTCGCTGCGATGGCCGCGCCCCTGCTGCTGCCTGCGGATGCGCTGTCACAAAGCCGCCAGCGCATGCCCTCCCGCGAGGAACTCGGCGCGCCGCAATCGGCGCCTGTCCAGCAGCAGGAAAAGAACTTCCCGCTCGGCGCTTCCTGGTCGGCGGTGTCGTTCAACGGCAAGCCGATCGCCGATCGCCGCGCCACGCTGCAGGTCGACGCCTCCTTGCGCGGCACCGGTTTCGGCGGCTGCAACACCTTCTCGGCCTCCGCCTACCCGCTGCGCGCGCAGGGTTTCGCGGTCGGCCCGCTCGCCTTGACCAAGCGGACCTGCGACAAGGGCCTGTCCGATTTCGAGCGCAGCTACCTGACGGCTCTGCGCGCCACCCAGAAATGGGATCTCGTCGACGGCAAGCTCGTCCTCACCGGCAGCGCCGGCGAGCTGCGCTTCGATCGCGGCTTCTGACGCCTTCGGCGTTTTTCGCGGAACCATCACCGTCATCCCGGGCTTGACCCGGGATCCATTAGAGGGCGCAACCGAGCGTCATGAAGGATTCCGGATCTGCGCGGCTCACGCCGCTTGTCCGGGATGACGCGGTGTTTCTCCGCATGATCCCTTGATCGCCGCTCAGGCCTCGGCCGGGAGCTTCACGGGCGCGCGCGGCGTGTAGGTGCCGTCCGGATTCGGCTCCATCGTCACCACCGCATCATGCATCTCGCGCAGCGTCGAGCGATGGCCGATCGAGACCACGCGCGTCTGCGGCAGGGCGGCATCGATGGCGGCATAGAGCTCACCTTCCAGCTTCTCGTCGAGCGAGGCGGTGGCCTCGTCGAGGAACAGCCAGTCCGGCTTGGCGAGCAGGGCCCGCGCCACCGCCAGCCGCTGCTGCTCGCCGCCCGACAGGCGCTGGCCCCAGAGATCGACCTCGTCGAGCCGGTCCTGCAGATGGCCGAGCTTGACCTTCTCCATCGCGGCGCGAATGGCGGCGTCGTCATAGGCGTCGGCCTCGGCCGGATAGGCCAGCGCGGCGCGCAGCGTGCCCTGCGGCAGATAGGGCCGCTGCGGCAGCAGCATCACCTCGGCCTGGGCGGGAATGCCGACACGGCCCTCTCCGAACGGCCAGATGCCGGCAATCGCCCGAAACAGCGTCGATTTGCCAGAGCCCGAGGGGCCGATCAGCAGCGTTCGCCGGGCCTGTCCGAGGTCGAGATCCTCGATGCGCACGATCGGCGCGCCGTTGGGCAGCGTCAGCACGGCGCCGCCGACATGGACGTTGCGGTCGGGTGCGTGCTCGCGGTGGATCGTCTTGTCGCCGACGCCGGCCGCCTGCGCCTGGGCGATCGCGGTCTCGAAGCTCGTGAGACGGTTGATCGAAGCGAGGTAGGAGGCGATCGACTGATAGCTGTTGATGATGAAGGAGAGCGCGGACTCGACCCGACCGAAAGCCGAGGAGGTCTGCGTCAGGGTGCCCAACTGGAACTCCTTGGCGAAGTAGCCAGGCGCCAGCAGCAGGAACGGGATGACCACATTGGCCTGGTTGTAGGACAGCGTGAAGCTCGTGATCTTCAGCTTGCGCCACATCAGTTCGAAGAAATTGGCGACGATGGCGCGGAAGCGCTGGCCGAGATGCTGCAACTCCGCCTTCTCGCCGCGCATCGAGGCGATCTGCTCCGAGTATTCGCGCAGGCGCGCCATCGAGAAGCGGAAATCCGCCTCGCGCCGCTCCTGCTCGAACTCGAGTGGGATCAGGTGGCGGCCGATCAGATGGGTGATCCAGGTCGCCAGCGCGGCATAGAGGAACGTCGCCCAGAAGATGAAGCCGGGAATGACGATCTCTGTGCCGGGCACCTTGATGACCACCGGCAGCGACCAGAGAATGATCGAGAACGAGACCAGTGTCGAAACCTGGGTCAGCAGGGTCAGCGAGAAGGCATAGGTCTGGTTGAGGAAGGCGCGCGTGTCCTCGGCGATGCGCTGGTCGGGGTTGTCGGCGGTGCCCGCGAGCGACATGCGGTAATGCGCGCCGCTCGACAGCCAGCGCCGGTTGTAGTCGGCGGCCATGTATTCGCGCCAGCGGATCAGCAGGACCGACTGCCCGACGATCTCGACCAGGTTGGTGATGACGGAGATCGTGGCCCAGACGCCGAAGACCCAGATCAGCTGATACCAGAATGCCTGGACGTCGTAGTTCTGCAGCGCGTTGTAGAAATCGCGATAGAAGAAGTTCAGCCGCAGCGAGACGCCGACCTGCGCCTGATTGAGCACGACGAGGAAGACGATCAGCGCCACCGCGAGATGGCCGAGCCTCACCCGGTAGCGGCCGAGCAGCCAGAGATTGGCCTCGGTAAAATCGTCGGAGAGAAAATAGGGTGACGAGATGCGCGCGATCCGCTGGACCACCGGCGCAAAGGAGATCGCGTAGATCAGGATGCCGAACACCGCGACCGTGGTGGCCAGGCTCGCCGGAGGGGCGGCGGCCATCCAGTCCTGCGGCCAGAGGCCCCCTTGCGCCAGCAGCGCGCCGCCGCCGAAGACGACGAACTCGGTGCCGAAGATGCCGGAGAAGATCTTCAGGAAGAAGGCGATCTCGGTCGAGCGGTACAGCGCCACCGCCAGCAGAACGCCGACGACTCCCATGCCGATCGTCCCCGCGGCGCCGCTCTGCTGGCCCATGATGAGCGCCACGACGGCAAGCGCAGCGACGGCGAAACTCAACGGGCGCATCGGCTCTTCCTGATCAAAGCTGGAATCGCGGGGAAAACCGCGAGCGCGACCATGTCGCAGCCGATGCGACCGTTCAATGGCGCAGTGCGAAGATGAGCAAATTGTCATCCCCTGGATAGCAAAAGGCCCGACTCGCGCCGGGCCTCTCGGATGCTGCGTGAGAGGCGACCGCTCAGCCGCCGGGCTTCTGCTTGCGGCGCGCGTCCAACTCTTCGGTGACGGCGATGACGTCGAGATAGTCTTCGTGCTTGGCCGGCGCATAGGTCGAGACCTGGCCATCGGTGAAGGTTTTGAAAACCTCGGGTGCGTCGGTCTTCATCGCCATCATCGCGGCGACGAAATCGCGCTTGAGGCCTTCGGGCAGGTTGGCGCGCGTCGAGAACGGGCTCGCCGGAATCAGGGGTGAGGTCCAGATCACCCGCGTCGAGCCCTGCGGAATCATTGCCTTGCCTGTGAGCCGCTGCACGACCCCGGAGTTTTCGTTCACCTGGAACGTCGCGGCAGCCTCGAACTGGCCGCGCACCAGTGCGATCACTGAATTGTCGTGGCTACCGGAGAAGACAGTGCCGCTGAAATGGCTGGCCGGATCGAACCCCTGCTTGCGCAGATAGTAGGACGGGAAGGCATAGCCCGAGGTCGAGTTGGGGTCGGCGAAGGCGAAAGCCTTGCCCTTGAGATCGGCGACGGTCCGGTAGGGGCTGTCGGCGCGCACGACGATGACGGAGAAATAGCCCTCCTGCCCGTTGTTGTCGACGTCGCGGAACAGCGGCTGCAGCTTGTCGCCGAGCACGCGTCGGCCGAGCGCGTAAACCGCCGGCCCAAAGCGCGAGAATTCGAGCTGGTCGGCCCGCATCGCCTCGACGAGGCCCGCATAGTCGCTGACCCGGTAGAGCTTCACCGGCACGCCGAGCGCCTTGGTCAGGTAGTCGATGACGGGCTGTGTGCGGGCGAGCGCGGCCGCCTCGTTTTCGGCCGAGGACACGCCGAAGCGGACTTCCCTGACGGTCTGGCGCCAGTCCGCCTGGGCGAAGGCAGGCATGGCGAGCGAGCAGCCGAAGCCGGCGAGCAGGTAGCGGCGTGTGAGCATGATGGCGATCCTCCCGAGCCGCGAGGAAGCCAGCATCCGATTGCAGCCCGACGACGGTTGCGTGTCGGTTTCATCACGGAAGCCGTCCGGCCTCGAGCCTGTCGGCGTGGTCGGCGGTCCGGGTGGGATCGCCGAGCATCGTCCTCTGGTCCGGCCGACTTGCCCTGCTGCGTGACGGTGCCGTCCTCCCCGTTCCCGCAGCCTCCGGACGGACAGCGCGCTTGAGGTGCGACAGGTCGCTCAAGCGAATGCAGCGGCACGGATCGGCGACGGGAGGCTCGGCTGACTGACGCCGGTCAACTCGCGAGCTCGCGCGTCCGCGTCTGTGTCTGTGCCAGCCGGTCGGTCCTGTCGTCGATGAGCGTGATGACGCAATGCGTCACGCCTTCCCAGTCCGATGCGGGAAGGTGGCGGATTCCCGCGGTGCGCCTGCCGTTTCCCGGCGTCACGATGGCCTGAACCGTCTCGCGCGATCCGGCGTCGCTCTTCTGTGCCGGTTTCGCGGGCCCATCAAGCTTGTCGGCCGTGTCCTTCTCGAAAAGCTCCTGGGCCGTCCGTCCCATGATCGCGGAGCGGGGCATCCCGAACAGGACTTCGGCAGCCCGATTGACGAAGACATAGCGATCGGTGCTGGTGTCCCGAGCGAGGATCGCTTCGCCGATGTTTTCAGCGACGGTTCCAAACAGCCGCTCGATCCGCTCGAGCATCTGCTCGACCTGATGCAGCCGGGTGAAGTCCTCATGGGTCGCGACCCAGTCGCCCCCCGGCATGGATCGTCCGACGATCCGGATCCAGCGCCCATCCTTCAGGTGGAGGAAGCTCGTCGTCGGCTTGCCCAGCGCAATGCGGGCCTGGATCGCCTTGATATGGCTGGGCGCATCGCCCGAAAACAGGCCGGCTTCTGCGCGGTGATGGAGGATGTCGCTCAGGCTGCATGGTGAATCCGTGATGGTGTCCGGCAGCTTGTAGATCTTCTTGTATGCATCGTTCATGAGCACGACGTTTGTCTGCGGGTTGAGGATCACGAGGCCCTGAGCCATGTTGTTGATCGCGGCCACGAAGTGGGCTTCGTTGTCTTTGAAAACGGCTTGCTCGCGCAGGGCTGCGCGTTCCTTCTTCCGAAGCGTTTCGTTGTGCCGAAACACCTTCTGCAACTGCTGTACGGCGGCCGCCAGCTTGCCGATCTCGTCGGTCTTGGTGATGTGCGGAATCGTGATCAGCGGCTTGCCGGCTGCCATGCTGTCCGTCGCGGCCGTGATGTGGAGGATGGGCGTCACCAGCAAGGCTTTGAGCAGGAACAGCGTCATGAAGGTCACTGAGACAGCCAGGACGCCCAGAGCGATCAGAACCAGCTTCGTGAAACCGATGTCGTCACCCATGCGCGCGCGGGTGGCGTAAATGGTGGCGAGGGCTGCGAGGTCTTCATTGAGCGCTATGCGCACCGCGCGGTTCGCGTCGTTGTCGCCCCATTCCCGAGCCGCTCCCTGGCTGACGGTCGTCGCGAGGCGTGCCAACTCGTTGCGAAACCGGATGAACTCCACGACGCGCGACCGGACGGTGTCAAACAGCTTCTGGTCGTCAGCGCGGATGCTGCGCTGCCATCCGTCCAGCAGCTGGGCCAGTTCACGGTTGCGCTGCAGCAGCGCCGTGGTGAAGCGTTGGACGGTCGCCGGATCGGTCGACATGTAGACACCGCGCGATTCCATGACGATCGCGAAGATCAGACCGTTGGCCTTTTCGGCGTTGAGGGCACCCTGCGCCGAGGTATCGAACTGATCGCGATAGATGGATTGCTGGTGGAGAGAGTAGATCGCTACGCCGGTCAGCATGAGGATAAAGGACAGAATCAGGGCGAACGCAGCGTAAATGCGAAGCCTTGCGCTGCTTCGAAGCGGTCGCGCCATGCGATCGAGATAGGATCTCGGCATTTTGAGCGTCCAAGTTACCAACAAGGCAAGCTTGCGCCCCGATCATTGAGGTTTGATTTCGTAATCCCGTACTCTTTGATGCTGATGATGGCTCGGCCGGCATCGTCCTTGTGGCCGCCTGGCTGCCGGCGCTGGTGATCCGCGTGGGGACGACACGGGCCAGTCCCGTTGGAGCGGTGGCGGCGGTCATGGCTGAAGCGCGACGAAAAAGGCCCGGCTTGCGCCGGGCCTTTCATCGTTTTCGCAGGAGCGAAGGGTGCGTGGATCAGAAGTCCATGCCGCAACCGAAACCGGGCTTGCCCGGTTTCGGCACTCCGACGCTGTGGGCGTCTGGATTTCCTCAGAAATCCATGCCGCCCATGCCGCCGCCGCCCATCTGCGGCATCGGGGAGTCCTTCTTGGGAAGCTCCGCGATCATCGCCTCGGTGGTGATCAGCAGGCCGGCGATCGAAGCCGCGTCCTGGATGGCGGTACGCACGACCTTGGTCGGGTCGATGATGCCGGCCTTGACCAGATCGCCGTACTCGCCGGTCTGGGCGTTGTAGCCGAAGTTGTAGTCCTTCGACTCCAGCAGCTTGCCGACCACGACCGCGCCGTCATCGCCGGCGTTGTCGACGATCTGGCGAGCCGGGGCCATGATCGCCTTGCGGACGATCTCGACACCGGTCTTCTGGTCGTCGTTCTGGGTCTTGATCGACTTGACCGTCTGGAGCGCGCGCAGGAGGGCGACGCCGCCACCCGGCAGGACGCCTTCTTCCACGGCCGCGCGGGTCGCGTTCAGGGCGTCGTCGACGCGGTCCTTCTTCTCCTTGACCTCGACCTCGGTCGCGCCGCCGACGCGGATGACCGCGACGCCGCCGGCGAGCTTGGCCAGACGCTCCTGGAGCTTCTCACGGTCGTAGTCCGAGGAGGTCTCCTCGATCTGCGCCTTGATCTGCGTGACGCGAGCCTCGATGTCTTTCTTCTTGCCGGCGCCATCGATGATCGTGGTGTTCTCCTTCTCGATGCGCACCTTCTTGGCGCGGCCGAGCATGGCGAGGGTCACGGTCTCGAGCTTGATGCCGAGGTCTTCCGAGATCATCTGGCCGGCGGTCAGGATCGAGATGTCCTCGAGCATGGCCTTGCGGCGATCGCCGAAGCCCGGAGCCTTGACGGCCGCGACCTTCAGGCCGCCACGGAGCTTGTTGACGACGAGGGTGGCGAGAGCCTCACCTTCCACGTCCTCGGCGATGATGAGCAGCGGCTTGCCCGTCTGCACCACGGCCTCGAGGATCGGCAGCATCGCCTGGAGCGAGGACAGCTTCTTCTCGAAGATCAGGATGTAGGGGTCTTCCAGCTCGGCGACCATCTTCTCCGAATTGGTGATGAAGTAGGGCGAGAGATAGCCACGGTCGAACTGCATGCCCTCGACGACGTCGAGTTCGGTCTCGGCGGTCTTGGCTTCCTCGACGGTGATGACACCCTCGTTGCCGACCTTCTGCATGGCGGTCGCGATCATCTTGCCGACCGTCTCGTCGCCATTGGCGGAGATGGTGCCGACCTGCGCGACTTCCGAGTTGGAGGTCACCTTCTTGGAGTTCTTCTTCAGGTCCGCAACGATCGCCTCGACCGCAAGGTCGATGCCGCGCTTCAGGTCCATCGGGTTCATGCCGGCGGCCACCGACTTCATGCCTTCGCGCATTATGGCGGCGGCGAGAACCGTCGCGGTCGTGGTGCCGTCGCCGGCGTGGTCGTTCTGCTTCGAGGCCACTTCGCGCACCATCTGGGCGCCCATGTTCTCGAACTTGTCGGCGAGCTCGATCTCCTTGGCGACGGTGACGCCGTCCTTGGTGATGCGGGGAGCGCCGAACGACTTGTCGATGACGACGTTGCGGCCCTTGGGACCGAGCGTCACCTTGACGGCGTTGGCGAGGATTTCGACGCCGCGCAGCATCCGGTCGCGCGCATCGGTGGAGAACTTGACGTCTTTGGCTGCCATGAGAGCAACTCCTTATGTAGTGACGGGAAGGGCGGTCTCAGGCGTTCAGCCGATGACGCCCATGATGTCGGATTCCTTCATGATCAGGAGATCCTGGCCGTCGATCTTGACCTCGGTGCCGGACCACTTGCCGAAGAGGACGCGATCGCCCTTCTTGACGTCGAGCGCGACGAGCTTGCCGGCGTCGTCACGGGCGCCGGGGCCCACGGAGACGACTTCGCCCTCTTGGGGCTTTTCCTTGGCGGTATCGGGGATGATGATGCCACCCTTGGTCTTCTCTTCGCCATCAAGGCGACGGACCACAACGCGGTCATGCAGCGGACGGAACTTCATGGTTCTGTCTTCCTCTCGTACAAATTCGATGCGGGCTTCTGAACAGCCCGCGCGGGCATCTGTTAGCAGTCTCGATCCGTGAGTGCCAACCGATGGCGCGGAGATAGGCGCAGGGGCATCCAGAGTCAAGAATTGACGCTGCAGAAAGGTGAACGGCGCTGCCGGGACCGTGCGTCTGAGCGGACGTTCGACCACGAAGGCATGGCGTTATGACGACACAGCCCCGTCCCGACCGGGGAAGGGGTGGGAAAGTCGCTCGCCGCGCGGTTACGCCCGCCGGCTGATCGCGATCGCGCCGGCGACGATCAGCACCGCGCCGGCATAGGTCGTGATCAGCGGCACCTCGCCGAAGACGAAATAGCCCAGCAGGCTCGCCCAGATCAGCGCGGTGTATTCGAGCGGGGCGAGCCGCGACGCCTCGGCGCGCGCAAAGGCCGAGGTCAGCGTCAGATGCCCGGCGACGCCGAGCATACCGGCGACGAGGTAGACCAGGAGGTCGGTCGTGCTCAAGGGCACGAAGTTCAGCGCCGCCGGGATCGCCAGAACCAGCGCCGGCCCGCAGTTCTGGAAGGCGACGATGACCGCCGGATGCTCCTTCTGCGCGATCCGCCGCAGCAGGATCAGGTTGAAGGCGTAAGCCACGGCCGAGAACAGCGCCGCGGCGACGCCGAGGCCCGCGCCGCTGACATGCCCCTGCAGCCGCGGCCAGACCATCACCAGCATGCCGGCAACGCCGAAGCCGAGCGCCTGCAGGATGCGGGAATCCATGCGCTCCTTCAGCATCAGGGCGCCGAGCAGCGCCACGAAGACCGGCGCGAGGAAGGCGAGCGTCAACGCCTCCGCGAGAGGCAGCACCGAGAGCGAATAGAAGAAGCTGCCTGCGGTCAGCACCACCACCGGCACGCGGATGCTGTTGCCGATCAGGCTCGCGCGCGTCGGCGTCGGCGGGCGCACGATCGCCAGCACCGCGAGCGCGCAGATTCCGCCCATGGCGAAGCGCATGAACAGCGCCACGATGAACGGGTGTTCCTGCATCTGCGCCTTCACCACCGCATCCATGACGGTGAGGAGCGCAATGCCCAGAAGCGCGCGCAGCGCCGGCCCGACGCTCATCGCGGCGCAGGGCTGACAGGCTGGCCCGCCAGGCTCAGCCGGAAATGATACTCCCAGGTCGCCGAGACGTCGGCGAGATAGCGCTCGCCGGGCCAGCGCCGGAAGCCGAGCTTCTCGTAGAAGCGATGCCCGCGCGCGAACCGCGTATCCGACCACAGCATCATCTCGCTGTGGCCGCCGGCCTGCGCGAAGGCCAGCGCCTCGGCAAACAGCGCCTGCGCCAGCCCGCTGCCGCGAAACGCCGGCGCGGCATAGACCTTGGTGATCTCGACGGCGTTCTGCTCGGGAAGCGGCGTCGCGGCCAGCGAGCCGGCAATGCCGCCATCGGGGCCGTCGACGATCCAGAGCCGGCCGCCCTTGGCCGCGAAATGGCTGGCGGGCGCCCGCAGTTCCGGGAATTCGTCCCAGACGAATGCGCAGTTGGGGTACTCGGCAAAGCACGCCGCGATCAGCCGCGCGAGCGGCTCGGAGTCATCGTCGCGGGCGGGGCGGATCTCGGGATGGGCGGTGTTCATGGCCGCTCCGCAATAGACGGACCGGCGGGCGGCGGATAGCGGCCTTCGACGCCGCGTCGCATTCGGGCAGCGCATGCGGTGGCTGCAGGTCGCTACCGGGCGTGCTTGGCCTCTTCGAGGCTGAGCGCCTGCGCGAGCGAAACCGCCGTCTCGAAATCGACCCTCGAGGGGTCGATTTGGCCGGGGATGCCATGCGCGGCAAAGATCGGGTCCTGCTGCGGCGTCCGGCGATATCCGCCCATCTTCCATTCGCGGAAGAGGCGTGCCTCGGCGGGATGGGTCCCCAGCACCGACACGTCGCGGTGGCGCTCGTCGGCTGCGATGCGCGCCATCGTCGCCTCCAGCGCCGCCCGCGGACCCTCGAGAACCTGGATGAAGCTGTCGCCGTCGAAGATCAGATAGCCGGTCACGTTGGCGGCCTCGTTGTTCTTCCGCGACGTCGACAGAATGGCGCGCAGCGCCGAGAGCGCGTTGTCGACCCGCCCCGCGCGATAGACAGACGTGTAGACAAGCCGATGAAGAGGCGCCGTGTTCATGCTGTCTCCTTGCTCGACAAAGGTCCCGGGCGTCAACGCAGATCAGCGCGTCCGGTTCAACGCTTACGTGCGGCCGGCGACGGTCGTCGCCCCGCGCCCTCCTGACGAGATGCCGGCGGCGCTTGCAAAAAGCGCCGCCGGCCCGCTACGCCGGATCCTCAGGACAATCGCGCTCGCAGGCGAGTCGCCCGGTGTCGGGCTGCTGACGGAAAAGGGCATCGTCGGACGATGACGGAGACGCGATGAAGGTTCTACTGCCTTTCGTCATCAATGCGGGCCTGAACTTCGTCCTCGGGCTGTTGATCGCGTTCTTCCTTGGCCCGGAGGCGTTCGGCCGCTATGCCATCGGCGCCGCCATTATCGTCCTCGTCAACACCGCGATGCTCGACTGGCTCAAGCTATCGGCGGTGCGGTTTTATTCGCTGGGGACGCGCGAGAGCCAGCCCGAGATCCGCGCCACGCTGGACCTCCTCGTCGCCGGGGTCAGCATGACGCTCTGCGCGCTGCTGGTGGCGGCGATCGCAGCCGGCGTGGATTTCCGCATGCCGGCGATGATGCTGGCGGCCTCGGTGCTCGCCGGCATCGGCGCCGGCCTGTTCGACTATCATGGCGCGATCGCGCGGGCGCGCTTCCTCGATGCGGCCTATGCCCGGCTGGTGATCGTCAAGAACGTGCTGGCGCTGATCCTGATGGTCGGCGGCGCCTGGCTGACGCGCGATCCGACCGTGGTGCTGCTGGGCGGGCTGCTCAGCGCCGCGGTCGCGCTGATCTCGGTGCGCCGGCGGCTCGCCGATGCGCCCCTGTCGGTGACGGCGGCCAGGCGCGACCTCGCCTGGACCTTCGCGAAATATGCCCTGCCCATCGTCGCGGGCAACGCGATCTACTCGCTGATGCCGCTGCTGAACCGTTCGCTCGTCGCGGGCGCGCATGGCTTTGCCGAGGCCGGCTATTTCTCGCTCGCCTCGGATATGGGGCTGCGCCTGTTCGGCACGCTGGGCGCCACGCTCGAGATCATTCTCCTGCGCGAGGTGCTCCGCCTTGACGAGACGCGCGGCCGGCGCGCGGCGCAAAAGCGCATCGCCGCCAATCTGACCATCGTGCTCGCCGTGGCGTTGCCGGCCGCGGTCGGCTTTGCGCTGGCGCTGCCCGCCTTCGACCGGCTGCTGGTGCCGCCGAGTTTCCAGGGCCGCTTCTCCGCCTACATGGCGTTGCTGCTGCCGGGCTTCGTCGCTCTGACGATCTTCCAGGCCGGGCTGTATCCGGCCTTCCTCCTGGAGAAGCGCACGCTCGTCGCCACGCTGGCGGCGGTCGCGGGCCTGGCCGCGAATGGCGCGATCGTGTTCGTCTTCGCCGCTTCGCCGCCGACCATCTATGCCGTGGCGCAGAGCGTGGCGCTCCTGCTGGTGCTGGCCATCACCGCGACGGCGGCGCTGCGAATCCTGCCGGTAAGGCCCTCGCTGCGGGATGGCGGCGCGATCCTGCTCGCGGTCGCCGCGATGGCGCTGGCGATCGCGCCGTTGCAGGGTCGGTTGCCCGCTGCAGCCGAACTGACGCTTCAGGTCGGGCTGGGCGCGCTCGTCTATGGCGCCGTCATCCTCGCCTGCGACGTCGCGCGCTGGCGAACGCTCCTATGGCTCTGGTGGGCGGCGCGGCGCAGCCGGCGGCGCTGAGCGCCGCGCATCGTTCGACGGGCGGCCGCGCAAGGGTTCGTTCACCCTGTCCGTTGGCATGGCGATAAGGTTAATTCCGCGAATTGCGTGGTTTGGCCGAGCATTCGCGCGACGCGAATCCACGATTTACCATTCCTTTTAAGACATCCCGGCAGGCTCTCGGCAGTCGATATCGAAAGAGTTGCGTCATGCGTCCGGTTCTCTGCTTCCCGCTGCTCACACTCGCGGTCGTGCTGGCCGCTCCCGGTCCGGCCCTGGCGCAGAGCTATGCATATCCCGCTCAGGTCGATCCGATGACGACGGCCTCGACGGCCCGCGGCCAGTATGGCGGCGGCTTCATCGAACTGCTGATGACCGGGCGCGATCCGGGGTCGCAAGGGCGTGGCGCCGCCGTCTACAACCGGCCGGGTGGCTCCTCCGCCTATGGCCGCAGCGCCCGGCCGCAGGTCGGCTACGAGGCCGATCCGTTCGAGCAGGCGAGGGGACAGCAGAGGTCTCCCGGCCGCGTCGCGGCGCTGGGCCAGCCGATCGAGATGGAGCGTCCGATCGAACGCGTCATCGACCCGCGCTTCCACAAGCAGGAGGTCGCCTATGGCGGCCCGCACAAGCCGGGCACGATCATCATCGACACGCCGCAACGCTTCCTCTTCCTGGTGCAGCCGGGCGGCCGGGCACTGCGCTACGGCATCGGCGTCGGGCGTCCGGGGTTCTCCTGGGCCGGCATGAAATCCGTCAGCCGCAAGGCCGAGTGGCCGACCTGGACCCCGCCGCCCGAGATGCTCAAGCGCCGGCCCGATCTGCCGCGCTTCATGCCGGGCGGCCCCGAAAACCCGATGGGCGCGCGCGCGCTCTATCTCGGCTCCTCGCTCTACCGCATCCACGGCACCAACGAGCCGCACACGATCGGCCAGGCCGTGTCCTCCGGCTGCATCCGGATGACCAATGACGACGTCACCGATTTGTATGAGCGCGTGCGCGTCGGCGCGAAGGTGCTGGTGATCTGACCGCATAACGGCTGCCGCCGTCGGCGCTGGCGCCATCGCCATGAAAAGACCCGCCCGGCTCGCGCCGGGCGGGTTTCTTACGTGTGCGGAGGGTGGCAGAGGCCGATCGCGGGATCAGGCCCAGCTGTCGTCGTCGCCGCCGTCGAACCCGCTCGAGCCGTCGTCATAGCCGGCATCGGCAGGCTCCGGATAGGCGGCCTGCTGGTAGTTCCCGGCATTGGACGACCCATCGTCGTAGCCGGCCTGCTCGGTGTTCGCCGCAGCTTCCCCGGCCGGTGTCCCGGCCGCAGCGTCGGCGGGCTTGGCTTCCGCAGCCTTGGCCGAACCACCGCCAAAGGCATTGGCCAGCATGCTGCCGACGACCATGCCGCCGGCGACGCCCGCCGCCGTGGTCAAGGCGGTGGCCATGAAGCCGCCCCGCCCGGGAGCCTGCTGCTGTGCCCCCTGGTTGGACCAGGGACCAGGCTGTGCGCCGGGGGCGGGCTGACCGCCCGGAACGGCCTGCATCGCGGAGCCGGGCTGCTGTTGCCCGGCCCATGCGGGCGAGGCCCCTTCCTGCGAACGCGGCGGGAAGGAGGGCACCGAGCGCGGCCGCGCCGACGGTTGTGCGCCGCCGCCGAAGATCCCCGAGAGGAAGCCGCCAGCGGGTGCGGGCGCCTCGGCCGGACGGCTCTGCAGGTCGCGCAGCTGTGTCTGCAACTCCTCAACCTGAGCCTGCAGGTTGGTCAGCGCGGTCTCCTGGACATAGACCGCCTGCGCCATCGCATAGGGAGCATAGGGCTGCTCGCGCAGGCGCTGCGCGATGAAGTTTTCAGCCTCGGGGTCGCGGGGCTGGTTGGCCGCCTGTTTCAGGCGATCGAAAATCCCGGCGATCACGTCGCGTTCTTGCGGCGTCATCGTCATCTCCTCTCATCGTTGGACGGCGCGGATGCGCCGCCGCACAAGAGGTGGTGGCTGGTTATGACGGTATCAAGGCGGCGGGCAGGGCCACCATCCCAGAACGCCGATAAACCGGATCTGGACCTCAGATACCGTCCACCGCGGCAAATTCGTCAAAGCTTTCGCCGGGCTGGGGCGTGAGCAATTGTCCGCGGTTCAAGACCACCACCGTCGTGCCGGTCGGCACCCTGCTGTGCAGATCGATGATGTCCTGGTTGAACAGGCGAATGCAGCCGCTCGAAACCGACTGGCCGATCGACCAGGGCTCCGTCGTGCCGTGAATGCGGTAGAGCGTGTCGCGATTGCCCTGGTAGAGATAAAGCGCCCGGGCGCCGAGCGGGTTGTCGAGGCCCGATTCCATCCCGCCGGCCCAGGGGCCGTTCTTCTCGGGGTCGCGTGCGATCATCGCGGCCGTCGGCGTCCAGCGCGGCCAGGCGGCCTTGCGGGCGATGGTGGCACGCCCACGCCAGGACATGCCCTGCTTGCCGACGCCGATGCCGTAGCGGATCGCGCGGCCGTTCTCGCGGACGAGATAGAGGAACTTGTTGTCCGTATCGACGATGATCGTGCCTGGCTGCTCGCGCGTCGGATAGGACACCTCGCGGCGCAGGAAGCGGGGATCGACTTCGGAGATGTCGGTCGCCGGCAGCGGGAACTGTTCGTCGGGACGCTCGCCATACATCGCCAGGTATTCGGCGCTGACGCTGAAGCCGGGAGCGCGCGCCACCTCATAGGGTTGCTGCGGTCCCGAAACGCACGCGGCCAGCGCAAGCGGCATCATCAGAATAGTCAGTCGCCGCGTCGGACGCGCGAGAGCAGATGGAAGATGGCTGGCGACGGACGAGACAACGGACATGAAGTTGGGCTCTGCTTTATTGGTCTTGCGGATGTGGCTGATGAACGGCGAAACGGCGTCGACGTTCCATGCGTCACGCCGATCACGACCTTCAAGCCCTATCGCATGTCCGCGGGGTGAACGCGATGCGGCGAAAATATGTCGCGCCGCCGTTGTGATCTATCCGCAACAGATTGCTGAAGGACGGTGCGGGGTCGTCACGGCCGACGACCCGGTCCGGGGGTGGTGAGTAAAAACATAGCAGTCACCGCTTAGAATCCGGACAGATCGCCGATAGGTTGCAATTTAAGTGATTGTTCATCGATTTGATCTAGATCAATTCCAAGATCGGACGAAGGGCGCTGCGGCATGCCAAGTGCAGGGCGCTCGGGACGGTCCGGTAGACCAACTGGCCTCCCATTTTCGTCCTTTTGTTCATTGATGCGCGCCCCGCGCTCGAAGGTGAAACCGGCGCCGTCTCATGACGGCCAGGCTCTGTGCTGCACAGAACGCCCCGTGGGTCGACGCCGCTTCCAACCCAGGCTGTCTTCATGAAAAAACTCCTGTCGTTTCGTCTGCCCTTTGCCACCCGTCTCGCCGTTCTCGGCGTGATCTTCGTCGGATTGGCCGTGGCCGCCTCGGTGCTGGTCTCCCTGCGGGCGACGGAAGCCGCCATGCGCGAGCGCGCCCAGAACGACCTCACCGTCAACATCAACCTGCTGCGGGACCTCGTCGCGGCGAAGGGGGAGCCCCGGCTGGAGGGCGACAAGCTCTATTTCGGCAACGAGCTGATCAACGGCAACTTCGCCGCCGTCGACAAGGTCAAGGCGCTTGCCGGCAGCGTTGCGACGATCTTCATGGGCGACGTCCGGGTGGCGACCAATGTGCAGCGGCCCGACGGGACGCGCGCGGTCGGCACGAAGCTGGCGGCGGGGGTGGCCTACGACACCGTGCTCAAGCAGCGCGCCACCTATTCGGGCGCGGCCGACATTCTGGGCCAGCCCTACTTCACGATCTACGAGCCGATCATCCAGAAATCCAACAACAGCGTCGTCGGCATCCTCTTCGTCGGCATCAAGCAGCAGGATTTCGTCAGCGTCATCAGCGAGATGATCGTCGTCAACGTCATCGCCGGACTGCTGATCGCAGCGGCCGCCGGCCTGGCGCTGTTCCTGCTGGTGCGCCGGATGATGAAGCCGCTCGGCAGCCTCAAGGCGGCGATGGAGCGTCTCGCCACCGGCGATCTCGTCTCGGCCGTCCCGACTTTCCGCAGCGGCGAATTCGCCGAGATGGCGGGGGCGGTCGATGTCCTGCGCAGCGCCGCCATCGAAAAGGAGCGCCTCGAAGCCGAGGCTCAGACACAGGCCGGCATGATGGACGAGAACCGGCGCTCGACCGAGGAGCAGCGCCAGCTGGCCGCGCAGCAGCGCATGCAGCAGGCACAGGACCTCGAAAGGGTCGTCGGCGCGATCGCCACGGGCCTCGCCCATCTGTCGGACGGCAACCTGACGCATCGCATCGAGGCGCCCATCCCGGCCGAATACGCCAAGCTGCGCGACGATTTCAACGCCACGGTCGACCGCCTGTCCGCGACGGTCAAGACCATCCAGGCGACGACGGCCGATGTCGGCCTGGCGGCCCGCGAGATCAACACGGGCGCCGACGACCTGTCCAAGCGCACCGAGGAGCAGGCCTCCTCGCTGGAAGAGACCGCGGCGACGACCGAAGAACTCGCAGCCTCGGTGAAGGCCACCGCCCAAGCCTCGCGCCAGGCGGCGACCGTTGCCGACGAGGCGATGAAGGCGGCGCAGAACGGCGGCGCCATCGCCGGCCAGGCCGTCGACGCGATGTCGCGGATCGAGAGCGCCTCGACGAAGATCTCCGACATCATCCGCGTCATCGACGACATCGCCTTCCAGACCAATCTGCTCGCGCTCAACGCGGCGGTGGAAGCGGCCCGCGCCGGCGATGCCGGCAAGGGTTTTGCGGTCGTCGCCTCGGAAGTCCGGACCCTCGCCCAGCGTTCGAGCGAGGCCGCCAAGGACATCTCGGCGCTGATCTCGTCCTCCAACACCGAGGTCGGCCAGGGCGTGAAGCTGGTGCGCCAGGCGGGCGACCAGCTCAGCCTGATCCTGGCGGCGTCGGAAAAGGTCGCCGCGACGATCGCGGAGATTTCCGCCGCGTCGGGCGAACAGGCCAGCGGCATCGACGAGATGAGCCAGGCGGTCGCGCATCTCGACGAGATGACCCAGCAGAACGCCGCGCTGTCGGAACAGAGCGCGGCCTCGGCCGGCTCGCTGTCGGGCCGCATCGCCCAGCTCAACGACCTCGTCGCCGCCTTCAAGACGGGTCCTGATGGCGCCCGCAGCGTCGGTTCCGCCCCGGCGACCGAGCCGGCGCGGCTGCGCCAGCTCGCCGAGGCCGCCTTCGTCCAGAAGGCCGCCCCCGCGCCCCGCATGGCGGCGCCCGCCCCGCGCCCGGCGCCCGCTCCGGCCAGGAAGGTCGCCAACAGCCGCGCCGGCGATACGGGCTGGGAAGAGTTCTAGGCCGCACCCTCGAGGCGGGCCGCAGCTCAGGCGTTGCGGCCCGCCTCCATCATGATCCCCGCCATGTCGTTGTAGAGCGTCGTCCAGGCGTCCTCATGCTGCGGGGTGAAGGCTGGCCCGAGCGAGAAGCGCAAGGTCCAGATCAGGGCCCGGCCGATCTGATCGTAATGCCGCTCCTCGACACCGTAGCCCCGATGGGCGCGCCCGAGCTTTCGCAGTAGCAGCGTCAGTCCTTGCGGGTCGTGCAGCATGGCCATGGCCACGGCGAGGAACTCCATCAGCGCAGTGCGCTGGACCGCAAGATCATCCTTGAACAGCGGCCGCACCTCGGGTGCGATCTCGAGCAGTCGTTCGTAGAACAACACCGCCGTTTCGGTCTTCCGACGGTGAAGATGGGCGAAACTGTCTCTGATGAGGGCGATTTCGGCCTTGGTTATGGCGTCGCCCTCCTTGGTTCAAGCGCCGGGTCGGACCGCGAGACAGGATCGCCTCCATCTCGTCCGCCAGCACACAACATCGATGCCGATGCGCCGCCTCCGGTGACATAGACAACACGCAGGCATCGTAGGAATCGACAGGCTTATCGTTGCCCGACTATGCAGGACGAACCTTGTCCGAAGGTGGCCTGCCATCGCGCCGCCTCGCAAGGTCTGGAATGGCTGGGGAGGAGACGCCGATGAGCAGCAATCTGAGGATCGACGGCGTCAGGCTGGCGTCGCGGCTCACGGCGCTGTCGCGCATCGGCGCAACCCCGGAGGGCGGCTGCCGCCGGCTCGCGCTCAGTGACGAGGATCGCCGGGGGCGCGACTGGCTCGTCGCGGAACTGACGGCGCTCGGCCTGACGGTGAAGATCGACGCGATCGGCAACATCGTCGGAATCCTGAAGGGCAGGGAGGATGGGCCTGCCGTCATCATGGGCTCGCATATCGACACGGTCGGCACCGGCGGTCGCTTCGACGGGGCGCTCGGCGTCGTCGCCGGCGTCGAGGTGCTGGCGACCTTGCGCGATGCCGGCCTGACGCCCAAACGCGACATGGCGGTGATCGCCTTCACCAACGAGGAGGGCGCGCGCTTTCACCCCGACATGCTCGGCTCCTATGTCTGGGCCGGCGGCATGAGCGTGGCGGCGGCCCATGCCGAGCTGGATGCAGAGGGCGCGGTGCTCGGCGCGGAGCTGAAGAGGATCGGCTATGAGGGCCCCGAGCAGCCGGGCTTCCTGCCCGCCCATGCCTATCTCGAACTGCATATCGAGCAGGGGCCGGTGCTGGAGAGCGAAGGTGGCGGTCTGGGCGCAGTCACCGGCATCCAGGCGATCTGCTGGCTCGAACTGACCCTGAAGGGCCGCCCCAGCCATGCCGGCACCACGCCCATGGTCTATCGCAAGGACCCGGGGCTGGCCGGGGCGCGCCTCAACATCTTCGCCCATGAACTGACCAAGACCATCCCCGGCCAGCTCGCCAATTGCGGCGTCATCCGCGTCCAGCCGGCCAATGTGAATGTCGTGCCCGAAACGGTCGTGATGACGCTCGACCTGCGCAACCCCAGCGATGAAGCGCTGGCGCAGGCGGAAGCCGCGGTCCGGGCCTACTGCGCCGAGCTTTCGGCCCGCGATGGAATCGAGATCGCGATCCGGGATCTCGCCCGCTTTCCGGCGACGCCCTTCACCGAAGCCTTGATCTCGGCCGTCGAGGGCAGTGCGGCGGAACTGGGATTGCCGATCCGCCGCATGATCTCGGGCGCGGGCCACGATGCGCAGATGATGTCGCGCCTCTGCCCCACCGCCATGGTCTTCATCCCCTCGATCGGGGGGCTCTCGCACAACCCGGCCGAATTCAGCACGGATGAGGACATCGCCTCCGGCGCCAATGTCCTGTTGAATGCGGCCTGGCGCGTGGCGAACGCGTGAGCCCGATGGCGGGACGTTCTCGAACGACGCAGACAGGATAAGCCCATGACGACGATCTCCTCGCTTTCCGCCGCCGAACTGGGCCCGCTTTACGCCAGCCGCGAACTCTCCCCGGTCGAGGTCGCCAAGGACGCGCTCGAGCGGATCGAGCGCTTCGAGCCGCAGATCAACGCCTTCGTAGTGCGCGACGCCGAGGTCACGCTCGCCATGGCGCAGTCGTCCCAGGCCCGCTGGCTCAAGGGCGAGCCGCTGGGCCCGCTGGACGGCGTGCCGGTCACCATCAAGGACAATATCGGCGTCGCCGGCTGGCCGATGCGGCGCGGCTCGGCCATGGCGTCTGATGCGGCCTTTGCAGAGGATGCCCCGGCCGCGGCGCGGCTGCGCGAGGCCGGCACGGTCTTCCTCGGCAAGACGACGATGCCGGAATATGGCTGGAAGGGCGTCGGCGATTCGCCGCTGTCGGGCATCACCCGCAACCCCTGGGACCTCGCGACGGGCCCCGGCGGCTCCTCGGCCGGCGCGGCCTCCTGCGCGGCGCTCAACCTGGGCTGCATCCATATCGGCACCGACGGCGCCGGATCGGTGCGCATCCCCGCGGCCTTCACCGGCGTGGTCGGCTTGAAGCCCACCTATGGCCGAATCCCGGCCTGGCCGGTCTCGACCATGGGCTTCCTCGCCCATCTCGGCCCGCTGACCCGCACCGTCGCCGATTGTGCGCTCGCGATGAACGCCATCGGCCAGCCCGACATCCGCGACATGACCGCGATGATCGACCGCGCGCCCGACTATGTCGACGGGCTGAAGGGTGGCGTGAAGGGCTTGCGCCTGGCCTGGTCGCCGACGCTCGGCGGTTCGGTGCCGGTCGATCCCGAGATCGCCGCCCTGACCCGCGCCGCGGCGATGGCGTTCCAGGATCTGGGCGCCACCGTGGAGGAGGTCGATCCGGGCTTCGAGGATCCCATCGAGACCCTGATGACGATCTGGTCGGCGGGCGCAGCCCTCGCCTTGCGCAGCGCCGGTCCAGCCGAGCGGGCGCGGATGGACCCGGGCCTCGTCGCCGTCGCCGAGCAGGGCGAGCGCGTCACCGGCGCGGCCTATGTCGATGCGCTGCTGAACCAGCGCAATGCGCTTGCGCACAAGATGGCGCAATTTCATGCACGCTTCGATCTGCTGCTGACGCCGACCCTGCCGCTGCCCGCCTTCGCGGTCGGGATGAACACGCCCGGTCATGGCGCCTATGGCGCGGACTGGACGCGCTGGACGCCCTTCACCTACCCGTTCAACATCACGCAGGCTCCGGCCATCTCGCTGCCCTGCGGGCTGACCGGCGCGGGTCTGCCGGCCGGCCTCCAGCTCGTCGGCGCCTTCGGGCGCGACGCGCTGGTGTTGCGGGCGGCGGCCGCCTTCGAAGCAGCGCGGCCCTTCGCCCGGATCGACGCGCCGGTCGGGTCGGCCTGAGGCGCTCTCGCCGATTGGAACGCCTGCCGATGAGGCAGGCGTCTGAGGGCCCTGTTCCCGAGTGTCCTCGCGAATCGACGAAAAAAAATTCTGCGGGCCGAAACGGCCTTTCGCGCCCCAATCCTGCCGAAACGACAACCAGTTCCGTTTGGCACGAAGCGTGCAAGCGGTCCGCCGCCTGCGGATGGCCGGTCAGACGAGTTGTCACGGCAGATTTTTCTGCCCAAACTCGCGCCAAGGTCGCCCGTCTAGAGGTTGCCGTTTCAGGGGAGAGATCGATGGACCGCAGAACATTTCTGAAGACCGCCGCCGGGACGGGTGCGCTCGCCGCCGCCGGTGGCCTGGCCATGCCCGCCCTCGCGCAGGGGGCCGCCGGGGCGAAGACGCTGCGCTTCGTGCCTCAGGCCAACCTCGCCAATTTCGACCCGATCTGGGGCACGCAATATGTCGTGCGCAATGCCGCGCTCCTGGTCTGGGATACGCTGTACGGCATCGACTCGAAGTTCCAGCCACAGCGCCAGATGGTCGAAACCGAGACGGTGTCCGCCGACGGCCTGACCTGGACCTTCAAGCTGCGCGACGGCCTCAAGTTCCATGACGGCGCGCCGGTGACGGCCAAGGACGTCGTTCAGAGCCTCAAGCGCTGGCAGGCCCGCGACCCGATGGGTCTGATGATCAAGGCGATCGAGGTCGAGCTCGCGCCGGTCGACGACATGAGCTGGAAATGGGTCCTCAACAAGCCCTATCCGAAGATGCTGCTGGCGCTGGGCAAGAACAACGCGCCCTGCACCTTCATCATGCCCGAGCGCATCGCCAAGACCGATCCGTTCACGCAGATCACCGAATACATCGGCTCCGGGCCGATGAAGTTCGTCCGCAACGAATGGGTCCCGGGCGCCAAGGCGGTGTTCGAGAAATTTGCCGACTACAAGCCCCGCTCCGAGAAGCCCGACTGGCTCTCCGGCGGCAAGGTCATGAATTTCGACCGCATCGAATGGGTCATCATGCCCGACCCGGCGACGGCCGCGGCTGCGCTGCAGAACGGCGAGGTCGACTGGTGGGAGACCCCGCTGTCGGATCTCGTTCCCGTTCTCAGGAAGAACGCCAACGTCAACGTCGATATCGGCGATCCGCTGGGCAACATCGGCGCCTTCCGCATGAACCACCTCCACCCGCCCTTCAACAATGTGAAGGTGCGCCAGGCGGTCATGACGGCGCTGAACCAGGAAGACTACATGCGCTCGATCATCGGCGACGATGACAAGCTCTGGAAGGAGATGGGCGGGTTCTTCACGCCGGGCACGCCGCTCTACACGGAGGAGGGCGGCGCTGCGATGAAGGCCAAGAACGTCGCGGCCGCCAAGAAGCTGCTCGCGGAATCCGGCTACAAGGACGAGCCGGTGATCTGCGTCGTCGCGCAGGACATGGCCGCCACCAAGTCGATGGGCGATGTCACGGCCGAACTGCTCAAGAGCATCGGCATGAAGGTCGATTTCGTCGCCACCGATTGGGGCACCGTCGGCGCCCGCCGCGCCCAGAAGACGCCGCCCGGCCAGGGCGGCTGGAGCATGTTCCACACCTGGCATGCCGGCGCCGACTGCGTGAACCCGTCCTCCTACACGGCCGTGCGCGCCAATGGCGACAAGGCCTGGTTCGGCTGGCCCGACGTTCCCGCCGTCGAGACGGAGGTCGTCAACTGGTTCGCCGCCAAGGACATGGCGGAGGAAAAGGTCGCGATGGGCCGCCTCAACAAGGCCGCCGTCGAGAACGTCGTCTTCTGCCCGACGGGCTTCTACCTCGGCTACCAGGCCTGGCGGAAGAACGTCTCGGGCGTGACCAGCGGGCCCTTCCCGGTGCTCTGGGGCGTGTCGAAGGCCTGATCGGTACGACCCAGGGGGGTCAGTCGCCCCCCGCAATCGTCGGGGACCGCGCGCATCGGGCGCGCGGCCTTCCCGGTCTTCGCCTCGCCGCCGGCCCTCTTGGGCCGGCGCCATCGGATTTCCGACGTCGATCGACAAAGGGCGCCCAGCTGTAATGTTAGCCTTCATCGTCAGACGGATCATCACGACCATCCCTGTGATGGCCTTCGTGGCCCTGTTCGTCTTCTCCCTGCTCTACATCGCGCCGGGCGATCCGGCCGCCGTCATCGCCGGCGACCAGGCCTCGCCGGCGGATGTCGAGAAGATTCGCGCCAGCCTCGGGCTGGACCGGCCCTATCTCGTGCGCTTTGCCGAATGGTCGTTCCGCGTCCTGCAGGGCGACCTCGGTACCTCAATCTTCACCTCGCTGCCGGTGACGCAGCTGATCGCGCAGCGCATCGAGCCGACCCTGTCGCTGATGGTGCTGACGCTGATCTTCGCCGTGACCATCGCCGTGCCCATGGGGGTCATCGCCGCCTGGAAGGCCGGAACCTGGATCGACCGCTGCGCCATGGCGTTTGCGGTCTTCGGCTTCTCGGTGCCGGTCTTCGTCGTCGGCTATCTGCTCGCCTATGTCTTCGCGCTGCAGCTCGATTGGGTGCCCGTGCAAGGCTACACGCCGCTGTCGCAGGGTTTCTGGCCCTGGTTCAGGAACCTGATCCTGCCCTCGATGACGCTCGGCCTGGTCTATATCGCGCTGATCGCGCGCATCACCCGGGCCACCATGCTCGAGGTGCTGCAGCAGGACTATGTCCGGACCGCGCAGGCCAAGGGCGTCGGCCAGCGCGAGGTGCTGTTTCTTCACGCGCTGAAGAATGCGGCCGTGCCGATCGTCACGATCATCGGCATCGGCATCGCGCTGCTCATCGGCGGCGCGGTCGTGACCGAGAGCGTCTTCGCCATTCCCGGCCTCGGCCGGCTGACGGTGGATGCCATCCTGAGGCGCGACTATCCGGTCATCCAGGGCGTCGTCTTGATGTTCAGCCTGGTCTACGTGCTGGTGAACCTGATCATCGACCTGACCTACACGATCGTCGATCCGAGGATACGCTATTGACGTTGCAGAGCTCCCTCCCGGCGCCCGCAGCGCTGGCGGCGTCGCCCGAGCCCGGCATCGCGCCGCTGCCCGGTCGTTTCACCCGGTTTCGGCGCTATCTGCGCCGTCACCCCGCCGTCGCGATCGGCGGCTTCCTGCTCGTCCTGATGGCGCTGATCGGCATCTTCGCGCCGCTGCTCTGGACGGTGGACCCCACGACGATCGCGACGTCGCGGCGCACCCGCGTGCCCTCCGAACTCTACTGGTTCGGCACCGACATGCTCGGCCGCGACATCTATTCGCGCGTCGTCTATGGCGCACGGGTCTCGCTGGTCGTCGGCTTCAGCGTGGCCATCCTGTCCTCGGTGATCGGGCTGGCGATCGGCCTCTTCGCCGGTTTCGTGCGCTGGGCGGACGGCATCGTCATGCGGATCATCGACGGCATGATGTCGATTCCGCCGATCCTGCTCGCCATCGCCCTGATGGCACTGACCCGCGGCTCGATCCAGAACGTCATCATCGCGATCACGATCGCCGAGATCCCGCGCGTCGCGCGTCTCGTGCGCGGCGTCGTTTTGTCCCTGCGCGAGCAGCCCTATGTCGAGGCGGCGATCTCCAACGGTGCCCGCACGCCGCGCATCATCTTCCGTCACATCCTGCCCAACACCTTCGCCCCGATGAGCGTCCAGGCGACCTATATCTGCGCCAGCGCCATGATCATCGAGGCGATCCTGTCCTTCATCGGCGCGGGCATCCCGCCGGCCACGCCCTCCTGGGGCAACATCATGGCCGAGGGGCGGGCGCTCTGGCAGGTCAGGCCGCACATCATCCTGTTCCCGGCGATCTTCCTGTCGATCACGGTGCTCGCGGTGAATCTCCTGGGTGACGGGCTGCGCGACTCGCTCGACCCGAGGCTTGCCAAGGCGCTGTGATGCCTGTTGCGGAGAGATGCCTGTGAGCCGAATCCTGACCATCGCCGCAGCCCAGCTCGGCCCGATCCAGCGCGACGAGAGCCGGGCGTCGGCCGTCGCCCGGATGATCGACCTGATGCGCCAGGCGAAGGCCCATGGCGCCGACCTCGTCGTCTATCCGGAAGCGGCGCTGACCGCTTTCTTCCCGCATTGGTGGATCGAGGACGAGGACGAGATCGACAGCCATTTCGAGAGCGCGATGCCCTCCAACGAGACCGCGCCGCTCTTCGACGAGGCCAAGCGCCTCGGGATCGGCTTCCATCTCGGCTATTGCGAACTCGCCCAGGAGGGCGGCCGCAAGCGGCGCTTCAACACGGCGATCCTCGTCGACAAATCAGGCGCGATCGTCGGCAAGTACCGCAAGATCCATCTGCCGGGCCATCCCGAGCATCGCCCAGAAGCCCCCTTCCAGAATCTCGAAAAACGCTATTTCGAGACGGGCGATCTCGGCTGGCCGGTCTGGCGAACGATGGACGCCCATATCGGCATGATGATCTGCAACGACCGCCGCTGGCCCGAGAGCTATCGCACGATGGGTCTGCAGGATGTCGAGCTGATCGTGCTCGGCTACAACACGCCCAAGCACAACCCGCCGGCTCCCGACCACGACCGGCTCGGCAACTTCCACAACCAGCTCGTGATGCAGGCCGGCGCCTACCAGAACGCGACCTGGGTCGTTGGCGTCGCCAAGGCCGGTCTGGAGGCCGGCGTCGACCAGATCGGCGGCACCTGCATCATCGCCCCGACCGGCGAGGTTGTGGCGCAAGCCGTGACCGAGGGGGACGAACTGGTGGTGGCCCGCTGCGACATGGATCTCGGCAAGAGCTACAAGGCCTCGACCTTCAACTTCGCCCGGCATCGCGAGCCGCAGGCCTATGGCCTCATCGTCGAGCGCAAGGGCGCGGTGGGGCCGGCGTGATGGCGCTCGATCCCATGCTCCGTCATTCCAGGTCTCCGCTTCGCGGCGCCCGGAATGATGACGTTCTGTTCTGAAATCGAAAAAACGGCCGAGGACTGCCCACATGACTCACGATCTCATCCTCAAGGGCGGGCGCGTCATCGACCCCTCGCAGAAACATGACGGCGTCCTCGACGTCGCCTTCACCGACGGCAAGGTCTCCGGCTTCGGCAAGGACCTGAAGGGCGCGAAGGAAATCCGCGACGTCTCCGGCTACATCGTCACGCCCGGCCTGATCGACCTGCACACCCATGTCTATTGGGGCGGCACGTCGCTGGGCATCGACGCCGACGAGTTCTGCCGGGCCTCGGGCGTCACCACCTCGGTCGACACCGGCTCGGCAGGGCCGGGCAACTGGCCGGGCTTCCGCAAGCACGTCATCGAGAAGAGCCAGGCCCGCATCCTCGCCTATCTCCATGTCAGCCACGCCGGCATCTACGGCTTCGATCACCGCGTCATGGTCGGCGAGAGCCGCGACATGGCGATGATGAACCCGATCGACTGCGCCGAGGTCGCCGACAAGAACCGCGACCTCATCGTCGGCATCAAGGTCCGCGTCGGCCTGCATGCCTCGGGCGACCAGGGCACCGCCCCGCTCAACGTCGCGCTGCAGGTCGCCAACGAGGTCGGCATGCCCCTGATGTGCCATATCGACCATCCGCCGCCCTCTTATGAGGAGGTGGTGAACATGCTGCGGCCGGGCGACGTGCTCACCCATGCCTTCCGCCCCTTCCCGAACGCGCCCTGCACCGCACAGGGCACGGTCAAGCCGGAGGTTCTGGCGGCCCGCAAGCGCGGCGTCATCTTCGACATCGGCCATGGCAAGGGCTCGTTCTCCTTCAAGACGACGCGCGCCATGCTCGCCAACGGCTTCCAGCCCGACGTGATCTCGTCCGACGTGCACAAGCTCTGCATCGATGGCCCGGCCTATGACCAGGTCACGACCATGTCGAAGTTCCTGCTGATGGGGATGAGCCTGAACGACGTCGTCGCCGCCTCGACCGTGAACGCGGCCATGGCGCTGAAGCGCCCGGAATATGGCTCGCTCAAGGTCGGCTCGCTCGGCGATGCGACGATCCTGACGGTGAAGGAAGGCAAGTTCGACTATGCCGACGTCACCGGCGAGCACATGACCGGCGACCGCAAGATCCTCTCCGAGGGCGTCGTGCTCAAGGGCGCCTGGTGGCATCCCAAGCGGACGAACAAGTTCAGGAAGGTCGCGGGCTGAAAGCCGCGGACCGTCATGCTCGGGCGAAGACCCGAGCATCTCCTGCAGGAGGTTCTCGGGTCTGCGCTTCGCTTCGCCCGAGAATGACGCCCTCGGTCTCAAGGCTTGGGCTTATCGCATGGCTCAACCAACCTGGCGTCCCATGACCGCAACCGACCTGCCTGCAGTGCAGGCGGTCGCAGGTGCGGTCCATCCGGATTATCCGGAAGACGCGGCCGTCTTCGCCGAGCGGCTGCGCCTGTTTCCGCAAGGCTGCCTCGTGCTGGAGGGTGCAGACGGGCCGATCGGCTATGTCATCGCCCATCCCTGGCAGCGCGCGGCGCCGCCGGCGCTCAACAGCCTGCTGGGCGAACTTCCGCAGCAGGCTGCCTGCTTCTACATCCACGATCTCGCGCTCCTGCCGCAGGCACGTGGCAGCGGGGCCGGGGGCGTCGTCGTCGCGAAGCTCGCTGAGATCGCGGCCCGTGCCGGCCTGCCTCGCCTCGCGCTGGTCGCGATCGACGGCTCGTCCGGCTTCTGGCGGCGGCAGGGCTTTCGCGCGGTGCATGAGCCTGCCCTTGCGGAGAAGCTCGCCAGCTATGACGATGCCGCCCGCTATATGGAGCGCGCGCTCCATCCAGACGACGAAACGACCGAAGAGGGACGAACGACACCATGAGCGCCGAGCAGAAACTGAAGGATCTGGGCCTGGAGCTGCCCGCGATGGTGGCGCCGATGGCCAATTACGTGCGCTTCAAGAAGGCCGGCGATCTCGTCTTCCTCTCGGGGCAGGGCCCGCGCAACCCAGACGGCTCGATTCCCAACGGCAAGGTCGGCAAGGAGTTCACCACGCAGCAGGCCTATGACTTCGCCCGCAATACGGGCTTAGGCCTGCTGGCGGCGATGAAGGAGGCCGCCGGCTCGCTCGACAAGGTCGAGGTCATCAAGCTGCTCGGCATGGTTAACGCGGTGCCGGAGTATGGCGACCAGCCCAAGGTCATCAATGGCTGCTCGGACCTGCTCGTCGCCGTGCTCGGCGAGAACGGGCGCCACGCCCGCTCGGCCGTCGGCATGGGCTCGCTTCCGGGCAACATGCCGGTCGAAATCGAAGTCATCATCAAGGTGCTGCCGTGATGGCTGCCGACCACGAAGCCTTGAAGGCCGAGATCGCGCGGGCCTATGGCACGCCGGCGGTGGTGATCGACCTCGACAAGGTCGAGGCCAACATCGCCCGCCTCCAGGCCGTCTGCGATGCCAAGGGCGTCGCCAACCGCCCCCATATCAAGACGCATAAATCGCCCGAGCTCGCCCGCCTCCAGATCGAGGCCGGCGCGCGCGGCATCACCTGCCAGAAGCTCGGCGAGGCCGAGGTGATGGCCGATGGCGGCATCGACGACATCCTGATCAGCTACAATATCCTCGGCGAGCAGAAGCTCGGCCGCCTCGGCCATCTCCAGCGCCGGGTCCGGATGATCGTGGCCGCCGACAACCCCGTGACCATCGCCGGCCTGCCTCAGGCGGCAGAGATCGCCGGGCGCGACCTCGAGGTCGTCATCGAATGCGACACCGGCCGCCAGCGCGCCGGCGTCGAGACGCCCGCGGAGGCGGTCGAACTGGCCAGGCTGATCGCCAGCTCGAAAGGGCTGCGCTTCGCCGGCTTCCTGATGTATCCGCCCGAGGACGGCTGGGCGCGCACGCAAACGTTCCTCGACACCGCCAATCAGGGCCTGCGCGACGCGGGGCTGGAGGCCGGAATCGTCTCGACCGGCGGCTCCCCGAATATTCCCCATATCGGCGAGCTCAAGGGCGCGACCGAGCACCGCGCGGGAACCTCGATCTTCAACGACCGCATGCAGGTCGCGGCCGGGGTGGCGAGCCTGGAGGATTGTGCGCTCACCGTCTACGCGACGGTGGTCAGCCGGGCGGGCCCCGAGCGCGGCATCCTCGATTCGGGCTCCAAGACGCTGACGAGCGACACGGGCGGCCTGGATGGCCACGGCCTCATCCTCGAATACCCCGCCGCCCGCATCGCGAAATTCGCCGAGGAGCATGGCTTTCTCGACCTGGTGGCCTGCAACGACCGGCCCAGGGTCGGCGAGGTCGTGCGCGTGGTGCCCAACCATGTCTGCGTCGTCGTCAACATGGTCGATCGTCTGGTGACCGTCCGCGGTGACAGGCTGATCGGCGAACTGCCGGTCGCGGCCCGTGGCAAGCTGAGCTGAGGCGCCCGTCCTCAGTTCTGCCGGATCTTCGAGCCCCGCATCACCACGTCGGACGAGGCCTTGGCGTTGATCTTGCCGCTCGCGATGATGCTGACGTCGCGGCCGCGAAGATCGACGGAGCCGTCCTTCTTCATCGCGAGCGAGGCACCGCCCGTGGCCATCGCGGCGCTGTCGGCGGCCGTGATCGCCAGCGTCTTGCCGACGCTGACGGTCATGCCCGCTCCGGCGCTCATCGCCATCTCCTTGCCTGCGGTGATGGCGAGGTTCTGTCTGCTGTTGATATCGCAGCCCACTGCTGCGCTGACGCTGAAGCTGCCCGTTGTTTCGAACGAGGCCTCGTGGCTACGGACGCGCAGGCGATTGCCGACGACCATGGTGGCACAATTGCCCGCGGTTAATTTCAGATCGTGCTGGCCTGTCATCGTCAAATCGAAGCCAGCGGTCATCGTCATCGCGTAGCCTGCGTTCAGCACGATGTTCGTTCCGCCATTAAGCGTTAACGAATTTTGCGCTCTGATGACGACATTGCCGCCGCGATCCGCCGAAATCGCTTGCATCAGGGTTGCAACCTGCGCCTCGAGCGTGGCGACGCGTTGCTGAAGGGCTTCGATGTTCGGATCGGCCATTGCATTTCCCGCTCGTCGACATGACAGGGTGACGACAGGTCAGCCTATCATGCGTCCACCGCGCCGAGAATGCGTTTGGCCGGTCACGCCTCCGGATGCCGCGCATTCCACGCCTGCGCATAAGTCGTGCAGAGCCGGTCGAGTTCGTCGCGGTCGGTGACGCCGGCCGGGCGCGAGCGAGAGGGCGAAGCCTGCTGGAACGGGACATAGCGCTGATGCGCGATCCGCCAGAGCCGGCGCAGCTCCGCCAGCGGGTCGGCATGGTCGTCGACGCGGATGTCGAAGCTCGGCACCGGCTCGCCCGACCAGATCCGGATCGCGGCCGATTGCCGCCCGCGCTTGTCGCCGCCGGCCTTTTCGCCGGCCTCCAGCGCGACCAGCAGCCGCTCGTCGAAATCGAGCGCTGAGGATGCGATATAGGCCTTGAGCGTCTGCTGGATCACTTCGGGGCCGCTCAGCATGTTGCCGGCGACGGACACCTGCGGCCCGTCGACAGCCCCGCACCAGTCGATGCAGGCCGCGCCCGTATGGGCCGCGATCTTGCCCTCGCGGTCGATCAGGTGAAGCTGCCGGTGCGCGCGCCCCTCATCGGCGGCGGTCAGCGTCGCGACGATCTCCACCGCCGAGCGCCCCTCCTGCAGCAGGCGCAAGCCGTCGACGCCGTAGAGCGGATTGACGAAGGCCTGGGTCGCGATCGCCCCGATCCGCCCGCCGCCATAGGGCACGCGCGAGCCGACCGCGAAGGCGCAGGTCGAGACGGCGACGCCATAAGCGCCGGTGGCGGCGTCGCGTGCGACGATGGACCAGGTCATGCGGTATCCTTCCAATCGAAGAGGTTGACCTCAGCCTCATCCTGAGGAGCGCCGGAAGGCGCGTCGCGAAGGATGCTCAAGAGCGATCCGGAGCCTCCGGGAGCATCCTTCGAGACGCCACTTCGCGGCTTCTCAGGATGAGGGCTTGAGGTGAACCGCCGGTCGCTCAGCGGCCGGCCGCGTAGGCCTGCATCAGACGCGGCGTCGCGGCGGCGCGCAAGAGGCCGTCTGCACCCTTCTCGGCCGCCGTCAGTCGCCCGATCGTCCAGGCCGGCGACCGCTCGAGCTTGTGGCCGCGGCGAACAAGGTCGGCCAGCACCTTTTCGCCGATGCTTTCTTCCACCGCCAGATGGCCGAGGTTCGCTTCGCGGGGATAGAAGGTCGAGGGGAAATGCTGGGTGTGGAACAGCGGCAGGTCGATCGCCTCCTGCAGGTTGAGCCCGTGATGGACGCGGCGCAGGAACAGGCCGAGCTGCCACTGCTCCTGCTGGTCGCCGCCCGGCGTGCCGAAGACGAGGCGCGGTTCGCCGTTCTCGAAGGCGAGCGAGGGGGTCAGCGTCGTGCGCGGCCGCTTGAACGGGGCGAGCGAGGAGGGCAGCCCCTCTTCCAGGAAGAACGCCTGCGCGCGCGCGTTCAGCGGAAAGCCGAGCGCCGGGATCACCGGCGAGGACTGGAACCAGCCGCCCGACGGCGTCGCGGCGATCATATTGCCCCATTTGTCGATGACGTCGATATGCACGGTGTCGCCGCGCCGGCCGGCGGCAACCATCGAGGCCGTCGTCGGCTCGCCGACCGTCGCGTCGCCTTTGCCGGCCTGGCCGGCATAGCGCACGCTCGCCATGGCGCGCGCGACCTGGTCTTCGAAGCCGGCGACCATGCCCGGCCGCAGTTCGTGTGAGGCGGTGTCGCCGATCAGGTTGCGGCGGCCGCGGGCATAGTCTTCCGAGAGAAGCGTCGTCATCGGCACGGTGACGAAATCGGGGTCGCCGTAATAGGCCTCGCGATCGGCGAAGGCGAGCTTCATCGCCTCGGCGACATGGTGGACAAAGGCGGCGCTGTCGGGCCCCATTCCGGCGATGTCGAGGCCTTCGAGGATCTTCAGCGTCTGCAGGAAGACCGGGCCCTGGCCCCAGGGACCGATCTTGAAGACCTCCCAGCCATGATAGGTCACACTCGCCGGCGTCTCGTAGGTCGGCTGCCAGCGCGCCATGTCGTCGGCGGTCAGCAGGCCCTTGTGGCGGCGACCGGAGGAATCGAGCGCCTCGGTCGTGCGGCAGAAGGCGTCCATCGCCTCGGCGACGAAGCCCTTGTACCAGGCATCGTAGGCCGCCTGGATCTGCTTCTCGCGGCTGCCGCCGGCGGCCTCCGCCTCGCTCAGGATGCGCTTGTAGGTGTCCGCGGCGCCCTGGTTCCGGAACAGCGCCTTGGCCTTGGGCACCTGCCCGCCGGGCAGATAGACCGCGCCCGAGGTCGGCCAGTCATTGGTGAACAGGTCGGTGAGGCCGGCAATCGTGTCCGAGACGCGTGGCAGCATCGGGTGGCCGTTCTCGAAATAGCCGATCGCGGGCTCCAGCACCTCGCGCAGGGACAAAAGCCCGTGGTCGCGCAGCAGCGTCATCCAGCCGCCGAAAGCGCCGGGCACGACGGCCGCGAGCAGGCCCGAGCCCGGCACGAGATCGAGGCCGAGCGCCTTGAAGGCCTCGATGGTGGCCGCCTGCGGCGCATTGCCCTGCCCGCAGATCACCTCGACCTTCTTCGTCTTGGCCGAATAGAACACCGCCGGCATTTCGCCAGCCGGCCCGACGAGATGGGGCTCGACGACCTGGAGCACGAAAGCCGCCGCCGCGCAGGCGTCGAAGGCGTTGCCGCCCTTTTCCAGCATCGCCATGCCCGTCGCCGTGGCGAGCCAATGCGTCGAGGTGCAGACACCGAAGGTGCCGAGGATTTCCGGGCGGGTGGTGAACATGGGTGGTCCCTGGGCTCAGTTTTCTTTTGGGTCGAGGACGTCGCGTAAGCCATCGCCGAGCAGGTTGAAGCCCAGCACGGCGAGGAAGATGCAGATGCCGGGCGCGACAGACATCCACGGTGCCTGCTCCATGAAGTTCTTGGCGACGTTGAGCATCTGGCCCCAGGACGGGGCGGGCGGCTGCTGGCCCAGCCCGAGGAAGGACAAGGCGGCTTCGAGGATGATCGCCTGCGCCATGAACAGGGTCGATTGCACGACCACCGGCGACAGGATGTTGGGCAGGATGTGGCGGACCACAATGCGCAGGTCGCGCGCCCCGACGGCCCGGGCGCCTTCGACGAAATCCTCCGCCTTGACGCTCATCACCTGCGCCCGCACCAGCCGCACGAAGACCGGCACCGCCGAGAGCCCGATCGCGATCATGGCATTGGTGAGGGACGGGCCGAGCACGGCCGCGAACGCGATCGCCAGGATCAGGAAGGGGCAGGCCAGCATCGCCTCGGTGACCCGCGAGATACCCGCATCGACCCAGCCGCCATACCACCCCGCCAGCAGCCCGAACGGGATGCCGATGGCGAGCGCGATCATGACCGACATGATGCCCGCCAGGAGCGAGGCCTGCGCGCCGTAGAACAGCCGCGAGACCAGGTCGCGCCCGAGCTCGTCGGTTCCGAACCAGTAGAGCTCCGAGGGCGGCTTGCGGATGGCCAGGAAGTTCGACTTCAGCGGGTCGGCCAGCGGCAGCAGCGGCGCCAGCACCGCCATTAGCACGAAGGCCAGCACGATCGCGCCGCCGATCAGGGCCGAGCGGTTGCGCGCCAGCCTCGCCAGCACGCTGGGCCGGGGGCGGAAGGAGGGCTCTGCCGGGGCGGGCAGGGCCGCTGTTGCGGTCGCGGTCATCACTGTTCCCTCAGCCGCGGATTGACCAGGATGTAGAGCACGTCCGCGAGCAGGTTCATCAGGATGAAGCCGATCGCCGTACACAGGACGACGCCTTGAACGACGCCATAATCGCGGTTGAACACGGCATCGACGATCAGCTTGCCGAAGCCGGGTATGGTGAAGACCTGTTCGGTCAGGACGGCGCCCGCCAGCAATTCGCCGAACAGGATCGTCGTGAGGGTGATGATCGGCACCAGCGCGTTGCGCAGCGCATGCCGGTTGACGACCGCGTCCTCGTCGAGCCCCTTGGCGCGGGCGGTGCGGACATAGTCCGAGCGCAGCACTTCGAGCATGGCCGAGCGCGTGTGGCGCATCAGGAAGGCGGCGAGCCCCGAGCCGAGCACGAAGGCCGGCATGATCAGCCGCTCGATCGCGCCGATCGGGTCGCTGAAGAACGGCTCGTAGCCCGAGGCCGGCAGCCATTGCAGCTCGACCGAGACCACCAGAATCAGCATGATCCCCAGCCAGAAATTCGGGATCGACAGGCCCGACAGGGCGAGCGCGCTGACGGAATAATCGACGGCCGTGTCCTTGCGCCTTGCCGCAAGGATCCCGGCGGGAATGCCGATGCCGATCGCGACGATGATCGAGGCGATGGCGAGCTGCAGGGTCACCGGCAGCTTCTGCAGGATCAGCCCCAGGACGGGTTCGCCGGTGCGCAGCGAACGGCCGAAATCGCCCTGCACCACCTGGCCGAGCCAGGCGAAGAACTGGACGACGACGGGGTCGTCCATGCGGTAGATCGCGCGCAGGCGCGCGATCACCTCCGGGTCGCGCTCCTCCCCGGCGATGACGAGGAACGGATCGCCCGGCAGCGCACGCTGCAGGGCGAACACGAACAGCGACACCAGAAACAGCGTCGGCAGCGCGATCAGAAGGCGGCGGCCGATCAGCGCGAGCATGACTTGCCCGGAACCACTTCGTCATCCTGGACAAGCCGCCCTCGGGTCCGGCCTTTGGCCGGCCCAAGGACAGGCTCCGCGGCGCAGCTCCGGGATCCATCATCGCGCTCGGTCGGTGCCCTGCAATGGATCCCGGGACGACCTTCGGTCGCCCAGGATGACGGCGTTGGTGAGATCATGGGCACAGACGATCTCAAGACCGCTTGATCCCCGCCAGCCGGATCATGCCGTCGGGGCTGATCACGAAGCCGCTCAGATTGGCGCGCATCGCGAAGAAGACCGTCTGGTTGTAGAGATAGACGATCGGCAGCTCGTCCTGCAGGAAGACCTGCGCCGCGTCGTAGCGCTTCTTGCGCTCGGCGACGTCGTAGACCGTGCGCGCCTCGTCGAGCAGGCGGTCGACCTCGGCATTGGAATAGCGCCCGTCGTTCTGGTTGCCCTTGCTGGTGACGAACTGGTGCAGGTTGCCGTCCGGATCGATGCGGCCGGACCAGCCGATGCGGCTCATCTGGAACTTGCCCTGCTGCTGGTCGCGCAGCTGGCTGGCGAACTCCGTCGAGCGGATCTGGATGTCGATGCCGGCTTCCGCCGCCATCGCCTGGATGACCTGGCCGAGCTGGGCGTCGACCGGGTTGTTGGTGACGAACAGCTCGACCGAAACCTTGGTCAGGCCGGCCTCCTTGAGCAGCGCCTTGGCCTTGGCGACATCGCGCGCCGGCACCGGGAACTGGGCGCTGACATACGGATTGCCGGGGTTGAAGGGCTGGATCATGGGCTCATAGAGCCCCTCGAACACGACCTGGCTCAGCACCTTGCGGTCGATCGAGAGCGAGAGCGCCTGCCGCACGCGCTTGTCCATGCCCATCGGCTGCTTGGCGGCGTCGCCGTTGCCGGTGTTGATGGTGATGCCCTGGTAGCCGAGATTGGCGACGCTGGCGACCTTGAGCGCCTTGTCCCCCTGGGCCGATTTCACGTCGGTGGGCGCCAGCCGCTCCAGCATGTCGAGTTCGCCCGAGCGCAGATTGGCCAGCCGCACGGTGGTGTCGGGGATCGCGCGGTAGAGCACGCGGTCGAAATGGTAGTTCTGCGCTTCCCAATGCTCCTTGAAGCGTTCCAGCACGATGCGGTCGTTCTGCACGCGCTCGACGAACTTGTAGGGGCCCGAGCAGACCGGCTTGGCGCCGACATCGCCCGCCAGGCTCTTGGGTGCCAGCATCATGCCGGCACGATCCGTGAGCTGGGCCAGCAGCGTCGCGTCGGGGCGCTTCAGCTTGAGCGAAATCGTGGTGGGGTCGACGACGGTGATACTGTCGACCGAGGCCAGTTCGGACTTGCGCAGCGAGTCGGGCAGGGTGCGGGCGCGCTCGAGATTGGCCTTGGCGGCCTCGGCGTCGAAAGCCTCGCCGTCATGGAATTTTGCGTCGCTGCGCAGCTTCATCGTCAAGGTCAGACCGTCGGCCGAGAAGGACCACTCGGTTGCCAGTCGGGGCACGATCTTCAGATCGGGGGTGATGTCGAGGAGCTTGTCGCACAGCCCCTTGAAGACGATGCGACCGACGAAGGTGCGCGCCTTGTGCGGGTCGAGCACGTCCGGGTCCTCCTGGAGGCCGATGCGCAAGGTGGATGGGGCCTGCGCGAGCGCGGGCAGCGCGGTCAGCGTCAGGAAGGTGGCCGAGGCCAGGACGGTGAGCAGCTTCATCGGTTCTCCCCTTTTTTGATGGCGGTCGCGATCATGCAAGATCGTCCCGCTTGGTACCAGCCTGATGCAAAATCGCAGCGGCGTCGATGATGGATTGCGACAGGAGCCCGAGGCTCCTGCATGCCGTTACGGAGCCCAGATGCATGCAATTCGACGGCCAGCCGTCCTCTCAGCGACAGCGGGCCGCAGCCACAAAGCCGTGATCGCCTTGTGCGCGGCGGCCGGCTACAAGGCGAGCATAAGCGCCGGCGCACGGCGCGCAAAGGAGGGCGCAGATGCTATTGGGTGTGATCGCCGACGACATGACGGGCGCGACCGATGTCGCGCTGATGCTGAACCGCAGCGGCATGCGCACGGTTCAGACGATCGGCGCCCCCCGGGCGGGGCAGGCATTGCCGGAAGCCGACGCCGTCGTGGTCGCGCTGAAATCACGCACCACCCCCGTCGCCGAGGCGGTCGCGGATTCGCTGGCCGCCTGCGAGGCGTTGCTGGCGGCCGGTGCGCGGCAGATCCTGTTCAAATACTGCTCGACCTTCGATTCGACCGCAGCCGGCAATATCGGCCCGGTCGCGGATGCGCTGGCGCAGCGTCTCGGCGCGCAGGTCGCGATCGTCTGCCCGGCCTTTCCGGCCAATGGCCGCTCGATCTACCAGGGCTATCTCTTCGTCGGTGCCGTGCCGCTGCATGAAAGCTCGATGAAGGACCACCCGCTGACGCCGATGCGGGATTCCAGTCTCATGCGCCTGATGGGGGCTCAGACGAAGGCCTCGGTCGGCCTGGTCGACTACGCAACCGTTCTGGCCGGTGCGAATGCGGTCAGGGCGCGCTTCGACAAGCTGACGGGGGAGGGGGCGGTCTATGTCGTCACCGATGCCCTGACCAATGCCGATCTGATGGTGCTGGGCGAGGCTGTCGCCGATCACGTTCTGCTGACGGGTGGCTCCGGCATCGCCATGGGGCTGCCGCAGAACTTCCGCAAGGCGGGCCTCCTGCCGGCCCGCGAGACCGCCGTCAGTCTGAAGGCGCCGGAGGGGCGCGCCGGCATCATCTCCGGCAGCTGTTCGACCGCGACGCGCGCTCAGATCGCGACCGCGATCGAGGCCGGCTACCCGTCGCTCAAGGTCGATCCGATGGAACTGGTGTCGGGACGGCAGGATGCCGGCGGGCTCGCGGCCTGGGCGCTGGAGCAGTCCCCGGAGAAGCCTTTCCTGCTCTATTCGAGCGACGATCCCAAGGAAGTCGCCGCCATCCAGGAGACATTGGGTCGCGAAAAGGCCGGCGAGACGGTCGAAAGCGCCTTTGCGCGGACGGCTGCGCTGCTCGCGAACGGCGGCGTCTCGCGGCTGCTCGTCGCGGGCGGCGAAACCTCCGGCGCGGTCGTTCAGGGGCTGGGAATCGGCATGCTCGAGATCGGTCCCGAGATCGACCCCGGCGTGCCCTGGACCCGCGTCGCCGAAGGCCCGGAGATGGTGATTGCCTTGAAATCGGGCAATTTCGGCGCTCCCGACTTCTTCCTGAAGGCCTGGGGCCTGCTGCGCTGAGGCGCGGCCGGCAGGCCGGGCTTGCGCGCGACGCCCCGCAAGGCATGATGCGGTTCAGGAGGACCGGACGGACATGGCGTTTCTCGGCGAATTGCTGACCAATGTAGCCGATCGCGGCCGGGCGCTGATCGGCTTCGAACGCTTCATCGGCCAGCGCAACCGGCCGATCGACCGGCTCTGCGAGGATCTGCTCTCGGGCCGTGGCGAGGCCTCGGGCATGGCGCTGGCGCAAGGGGTGCTGGAAGCCTGGGAACGCCTGGACAAGCCGGGCCGGCGCGCCTTCTTCGCCATGCTGCAGGAGCGGTTCGGGCCGGACCACGAGCGGCTCGACCGCGCGATCGAGGCCTATCGCAGCGAGCCGGGTGCGGCCACGATCTCGGCGCTTCATCTGGCCTCGGAGCCCCGCCGGCAGGAACTGATGCGCCGCCTCAACCTCGCCCCCGACGGCACCCATGTGCTGGTGCGGATGCGCGAGGCTCTCTTCGAGGCGATGGAGAGCGACCGCGATCTGCTGGCCGTCGATGCCGATTTCCGCCACCTCTTCGGGTCCTGGTTCAACCGGGGGTTCCTCGTCCTGCGTCGCATCGACTGGCGTTCCCCGGCCAATGTGCTGGAGAAGATCATCCGCTACGAGGCGGTCCACGAGATCCAGGGCTGGGACGATCTGCGTCGCCGGCTGGAGCCGGGCGACAGGCGCTGCTTCGCCTTCTTCCACCCGCAACTCGTCGACGAACCGCTGATCTTCGTCGAGGTGGCGCTGACCCGCGCGATTCCCAGCAGCATCGGCGAACTGCTCAGCGGCGAGCGCGAGGTGCTGCCGGCCGCCGAGGCGACGACGGCGGTGTTCTATTCGATCTCAAACTGCCAGGAGGGCCTGCGAGGCATTTCCTTCGGCAATTTCCTGATCAAGCAGGTCGCCGAGGACCTGAAGCGCGAGCTGCCGGGGCTCGAGACCTTCGTCACGCTGTCGCCGGTGCCGGGCTTCGCGCGCTGGCTCGAGGGCCTCGTCGCCGAGCCGGGCGACCTCGCTTTGACCAACGAGGAGCGCTCGGAACTCGCCCGTCCGGCCGGAGAGACGATCTCGCTCGACGAGCCGACCCGGCTGCGCCGCGACAAGCTGCTCGGCCAGATGATGGCGCACTACATGCTGCGGGCGCGCACCGCTTCGGGGCGCGTGATCGACCCCGTCGCCCGTTTCCATCTCGGCAACGGGGCACGGCTGGAGCGCGTCAATGTCGGCGGCAATCTCTCCGCGCGCGGCCTGCGCGAGTCGCACGGGGTGATGGTCAATTACCGCTACGATCTCGACGACATCGAGACCAATCACGAGGCCTTCGCCACCCGCAACACGGTGGTCGCCTCTTCGGGCGTGCGCAAGCTGCTGCGGCCGGCCGCAACCTGATACCCGCTCCCCGATAAACGCCTGCAAAAACACGCCTGAAAGGACCCGAAATCATGGGCAACCACCTGTTCGACCTCGTTCGCGCGCGCATGCCTGCGCCGGACGCTCCCTTCGCGTTGCTCGATGACGGCCGGCGCTATGCCTATGCCGACATGGTCGATGTCTCCGCCCGCTTCGCCAACGCGCTGGTCGCGCTGGGCGTGCAGCCGGGGGACCGGGTGGCCGTCCAGGTCGAGAAGTCGATCGAGGCGCTGATGCTCTATCTCGGGGCCGTGCGCGCGGGTGCGATCTTCCTGCCGCTCAACACAGCCTACACCCCCGCCGAGATCGAGTATTTCCTCGGCGACGCGCAGCCCGCCGTCTTCGTCTGCGATCCGGCGAAGGCGCAGGCCCTGAAGCCCTATGCGGACAAGGCTGGTGCGAAGCTCGAGACGCTCGGCGTCTGGCGCTCGCCGGACGTCTCCGCCGGCACGCTCTCCGACAAGGCGCTCGCCGCCTCGACCGCGTTCGCCGACATCGCGCGCGGGCCCGACGACCTCGCCGCGATCCTCTACACGTCGGGCACGACCGGCCGCTCCAAGGGCGCGATGCTCAGCCACGACAACCTCGCCTCGAATGCGCTGGCGCTGGTCGATTACTGGCGCTTCACCAAGGACGACGTGCTGCTGCACGCGCTGCCGATCTTCCACACGCACGGCCTCTTCGTCGCGACAAACTGCGTGCTGTTCTCCGGCGCGTCGATGATCCTGCTGCCGAAATTCGATCCCGACCAAGTCTTCAAGCACCTGCCCCAGGCGACCTGCCTGATGGGCGTGCCGACCTTCTATGTCCGGCTGCTGCAGGATGCCCGCCTGACGAAGGAGGCGACGCAGCATATGCGCCTCTTCGTCTCCGGCTCGGCGCCGCTGTTGGCCGAGACCCATCGCGAATGGCGCGAGCGGACCGGCCACGCGATCCTCGAGCGCTACGGCATGACCGAGACCAACATGAACACCTCCAACCCCTATGAGGGCGAGCGGGTCGCGGGCACGGTCGGCTATCCGCTGCCGGGCGTGGCGGCCCGCGTCGTCGATCCCGAGACGGGCAAGGGGCTCGGCCCCGACGAGATCGGCATGATCGAGGTGAAGGGGCCCAACGTCTTCAAGGGCTACTGGCGCAACCCCGAGAAGACCGCGGCCGAGTTCAAGCCGGACGGCTTCTTCATCACCGGCGATCTCGGCAAGATCGACGCCGCCGGCTACGTCCACATCGTCGGGCGCGGCAAGGACCTCATCATCACCGGCGGCTACAACGTCTATCCCAAGGAGGTCGAAACCGAGATCGACGAGATGCCGGGCGTAATCGAGAGCGCCGTGATCGGCTGCCCGCATCGCGATTTCGGCGAAGGTGTCACCGCCGTCGTGGTGGTGAAGCCCGGCGCGACCATCACCGCCGCCTCGATCGCGCAAACGCTCGAACAGCGCCTCGCCAAGTTCAAGCTGCCCAAGCAGGTCTTCATCGTCGACGACCTGCCACGCAACACCATGGGCAAGGTCCAGAAGAATCTGCTGCGCGAGCAGTACAAGGACATCTATGCGGTGAACGGCAAGGCGGGGGCGTAGGGCGGTCCGCTAAGCGCAGCACAGCCGCTCCAGCGGAAACCGCGCCACATCGGCGAGCAACTCGACGAAGCCTTTCGCCTGGAAGGCGGCGGTCGCCTTGCCTTTCTCGGCTGTAGCCACCGAGGCATCGCCCGCCGCTCCGGAAGGGTGAACGTCCTGCGCCATCCAGGCCATCGCGTGCAGGCCGGTCGGCCGCAGCCAGCTGTAGCCCTCGGCCGCCATGTCGACTGTCAGCGGGTTGAAGGCGGCGGCCTGGCCCATATCGACGAGGTCCGGCCGGAAATGGAGCATAAGCGAGGTCTCGATGTCGCCGGCATGGATGCCGTGGTTGGCGTCGAGTTCGGCGAAGAGGCCCGGCGGCAGGCCGAAGGCGCGCCAGGCGGTCGTCACCGCGAGCATGCCGTGGCGCACGCGCAGCTCCCGCGCCACCACCTTCATCGGGTCGATGTTGCCGCCATGCGAGGTCAGGATCACCAGCTTGCGCAGGCCCGCACGCCGGACGCTCTCGCCGATTTCGATCCAGCTCTGCGTCGCGCTCTCCCAAGACAGCGTCAGCGTGCCCGGCGAATGCAGGTGCTCGTTGGACTTGCAGATCGCCAGCGTCGGCAGCACGAGCACTCGAGCCCGGCCGGCACCAGCGGCATCGCTTCCGCGAGCATCGCGTTCATGATCGTGGTGTCGACCGACACGGGCAGATGCGGCCCATGCTGCTCGATCGCCGCCAGCGGCAGCACCGCAACGGTGCCCTCCGCCGAGAGCCGGGCGAAATCGGTGGTCTTCAGATCGCCCCAGAAGCGCGCGCCCATCGTCTTGTCGTCTCCATTCGCGTGACCCGCACAGTCTAGCCCGCCCGCGCGGAAAAGGCAGGCGCGATCGCCTGTGGGCAATGGCCTCCGGCGGCGCCATGACGCAGTGTCGCGGTTCCTGCCGAAGCCCTGTCATGGCATACAGTTTGCTGGCGCGCAGCCAAGGCGTTCAGCCGGGGATTATCAGGGGAGGTCACAAGGATGACGATGACGAAGTACCGCCTGACGCGCCGTGGTGCGCTGGGCCTGATCGGTGGATCGGCGCTGGTCGCCGTGCCCGGAGCGCGGGTGAGTGCGCAGACGCTCGACAAGGTGTCCTACCAGACCAACTGGCGCGCCCAGGCGGAGCATGGCGGATTCTACCTCGCCGCCGCCAACGGCATCTACAAGAAGTACGGCATCGACGCCGAGATCCGCCCCGGCGGCCCGCAGCAGAACCCTTCGCAGCTCCTGCTCGGCGGCCGCGTCGACATGATCATGTCGAACTCCTTCGAGGCGATCCGCTATGCGCAGGAGAATATTCCCTTCCTCTGCATCGCCTCGATCTTCCAGAAGGATCCGCAGGTCATCATCTCGCATCCGGGCGTCGGCAACGACTCGCTCGCCGCGCTGAAGGGCAAGCCCATCCTGGTCGGCGCCGCCGGCCGCACCAGCTACTGGCCCTTCCTGAAGGCGAAGTTCGGTTACACCGACGAGCAGATCCGGCCCTATACCTTCAACATGGCGCCGTTCCTGGCCGACAAGACGATCTCGCAGCAGGGCTTCCTGTCGTCGGAGCCCTTCGCCATCCAGAAGCAGGGTGGCGTCACGCCGGTGGTCCATCTCATCGCCGATGCCGGCTTCGAGAACTACAACACGACGATCAACATCTCCCGCAAGATGGTCGACGAGAAGAAGGACCTGGTCCAGCGCTTCGTCACCGCCACACTGGAGGGCTGGGCCGCCTACATGAAGGGGCAGGACGTCGCCGCCGCGAACGCGCAGATCCTGAAGGACAATCCCGACATGGATCAGGAGAAGATCGACTACGCGGTCAAGGTGATGAACGCCAACGGCATCGTGCTATCGGGCGATGCGACGACGCTCGGCATCGGCGCCATGACCGATGCGCGCTGGGGCTCGTTCTACAAGACGATGACGGATGTGGGCGTGTTCCCCGCCGGCATCGACCTGAAGAAGGCCTACAGCCTGGAGTTCATCAACAAGGGCGTCGGCAAGGCGTGAGCCTTGTCATTCCGGGGCGGCGCGCAGCGCTGCACCCGGAACCCACGACCGGGTGAGCCTTCCCACCCGGTCGCCAGCGCTCGCCCCGTCGTGGGTTCCGGGTTCAAGCCTTTGGCTTGCCCCGGAATGACGGCGGAGGGCGACAATCAACGGATCATCAGGCTTTGGACACGGCCTCTCTGAGTACTCCCCATGCCGTTCGCCCGGAGGGTCGCAAGCCCCTGGTCTGCGTGCGCCATGTCTCCAAGCAGTTCGGCAACGGCACACTCGCCGTGCGCGACGTCAATCTGAGCCTGGGGGAGGGCGAGTTCGTCAGCCTGCTCGGTCCCTCCGGTTGCGGAAAGTCGACGCTGCTGCGGATGATCGCAGGCCTCGGCGCGCCCTCCAGCGGCACGATCGAGTGGCCGACCACGGTTCATGACGCATCGGGCGAGCCGCAGCGGGATCTCGGCTTCGTCTTCCAGGACCCGACGCTGATGCCCTGGGCGACGGCGCTCGCCAACGTGATGATGCCGCTCACCCTGAAGGGGGTGCGCACCAGCGAGGCCCGTGAGCGGGCGGCGGCGATGCTGGCGCTGGTCGGCCTCTCCGGCTTCGAGAAGTCCTATCCCCGCGAACTCTCCGGCGGCATGAAGATGCGCGTCTCGATCGCGCGCGGGCTGGTGCTGCGGCCGAAGATCCTGCTGATGGACGAGCCCTTCGCCGCCCTCGACGAGATCACCCGCCACCGCCTCAACGACGATCTGCTCGAGCTGTGGTGGAAGGAGAAGTTCACCGCGGTCTTCGTCACCCATTCGGTGTTCGAATCCGTCTATCTCTCGAAGCGCATCGTGGTGATGGCGGCGAGACCCGGCCGCGTCATGGCCGATCTCGACGTCGACGCACCCTATCCGCGCGACGACCTCTTCCGCACCTCGCCGGAATACGCCCATCTCTGCCGGGTGGTCTCGGGGAAGCTCAAGGAGGCGATCGGCTCATGAGCATGCCATCGATCGAAGCCCCGGCCCCCGCCCATGGCGGCACCGACTCCGACGCGCGCCCGGTCTTCGTCACCGAGCCGCGCCTGCTGGGCCTGCCGGCCAGTGCCTGGCCGCGCATCCTCGCGCCGATCGCGATCGGCGTGTTCTCGCTGGCGCTGTGGGAGTTCGCGGTCCGCTGGAACGGCATCCCGGCCTATATCCTGCCCGGGCCGCTCCTGATCGGCCAGACCCTCGTCTCTGACTGGGGCACGCTGTCGGGCTCGCTCTGGATCACGCTGAAGATCACCTTCATGGCGCTCGCCGCGGCGGTCATCGTCGGCGTCACGCTGGCCGTGCTGTTCACCCAGTCGAAATGGCTGGAGATGTCGCTGCTGCCCTATGCGGTGATCCTGCAGGTGACGCCGATCGTCGCGATCGCGCCGCTGATCATCATCTGGGCCGGGGACATCAATCTCGCACTGCTGATCTGCGCTTGGATCGTCGCCTTCTTCCCGATCCTGTCGAACACGATCCTCGGCCTGAACTCGGCCGACCACAACCTGGTCAACCTGTTCCAACTCTATGGCGCGACGCGCTGGCAGACGATGCGCTATCTCAAGCTGCCGGCCGCCTTGCCCTATTTCCTGGCCGGGCTGAAGATCTCCGGCGGGCTGGCGCTGATCGGCGCGGTTGTCGCGGAGTTCGTCGCCGGCACCGGCAGCAGCGCCTCGGGGCTGGCCTATCGCATCCTCGAGGCCGGCTATCAGCTCAAGATCCCGCGCGTCTTTGCCGCCTTGCTGATGATCTCGCTTTCGGGCATCGCGATCTTCCTTTGCACGAGCTGGATTTCGCACATGCTGCTGCGGCGCTGGCACGAGAGCGCCCTGAAGCGGGAGAACTGAGATGAGCGCACTGCCCGAACGCCAGCCGAGGCCCGAGCGGGTCTCGCGCTACGACATCGCCGCGCTGAAGGAGGATCTCGCCGGCATCGCGCTGATCGACGAGGCGCAGGTCGTCCGCAAGCGCTCTCGTGACTTCTTCTGGTACTCGCCGATCCTGAACCAGCAGCTGGCGGACAAATCCGCCGACATCATCGCCACGCCCCGCGACGAGGCGGAGGTGGTGCGGATCGCGGCCGCCTGCGCGCGTCGACGCATTCCGCTGACGGTTCGCGCCGCCGGAACCGGCAATTACGGCCAGGCCGTGCCGCTTCAGGGCGGCGTCCTGCTCGACATCACCGGCCTGACCGGCATCGAATGGCAGAAGCCGGGCATCGCCCGTATCGCCGCCGGCGCCCGCATGCTGGATGTCGACATCGCGCTGCGCGAGACCGGCTTCGAGCAGCGCATGCATCCCTCGACCAAGCGCAGCGCGACCGTCGGCGGTTTCGTCGCGGGCGGTTCGGGCGGGGTCGGCTCGGTGACCTATGGCGGCCTGCGCGAACCCGGCAACATCCTGGCGGCGCGCATCGTCACGGTGGAGGAGGAGCCGCGCATCATCGAGTTGCGCGACGACGCCGCCCAGAAGGTCAACCGCGCCTATGGCACGACCGGCATCATCACGGCCCTGGAAATGCCGCTCGCGCCGGCCTGGCCCTGGATCGACGTCATCGTCGCCTTCGACAGCTACATGGATGCCTTTGAGACGGGCTACGAGGTCGCCCTCGCGGACGGCATCGTCAAGAAGCTGGTGACGCCGATCTCGTCGGTGATCACGCCCTATTTCGGGGCGCTCAAGGCCCATTGTCCTGAGGGCAAGAGCATCCTGATCTGCATGATCGCCGAGGGCTCGCTCGGCCCGTTCAAGGCCATCGTCGGCAAGCGCGGCGCGGTGACCTATGAGGCGCCCTCGGAGGAGGGGCCCGGCACGGTGCCGCTCTACGAATACACCTGGAACCACACCACGCTGCAGTGGCTGAAGAGCGACCGCTCCATCACCTATCTGCAGTGTCTCTTCCCGCATGATCGGCTGGTCGAGAGCGCGCGCGAGACGATCGCCGCCTTCGGCGACGAGCTTCTGCCGCATCACGAGTTCATCCGCTTCGGCGGCAAGGTGACGGCGAGTGCGCTGCCGATCCTGCGCTACTCGACACCGGAGCGGCTCAACGCGGTCATCGCCCAGCACGAGGCGTCCGGCGTCTTCATCGCCAACCCCCATGTCGTCTCGCTGGAGGAGGGCAGCCGCCACAAGCGGGCCGATGCCGACCAGCTCGGCTTCAAGGGCGAGGTCGACCCGCAGGGCCTGCTCAACCCGGGCAAGATGGCGAGCTTCGTACCCGCCGGTCAGGCGAAATAGGCGAGCTTGCGGGTCGTCGGCAACCCGTCGAGATCCCGCAGGCCGGCCTCGGAGCTGACGAGAGCGAGGCCCGCCAACTGTGGCTTCGTGTCCACGGCACTGAACTCAGGCGTCATGAACGCCGGCGCAGGCGCGTCGGCGGGCGCATCAATGAGGGTGTCCGCCGCGCCGGCTGCCGGTTCGCTGAAGACGACATCGTCGTCAAACGGCGTCATTGTGCCCATATGGGGCTCGCGCCCCAGAAGTCCGACAGCCGTCGAACGGCTCTTGGCGGGTGCGGGCGCGGGCGGATCGTCGTCGATCTCGACGATCTCGATTGCGCTGAAGCTGTCGAAGGCTGCGCGATCCCGCGCGCCCGCGTCCAGTGCGCCCAGATCGCGCGGGCCGAGTTCACGCTCGCCGAAGTCGCGCTTTGGGGTCAGCGTCACCGCGAAGGTCTCGGCCTCGAGCGCGCGGTGAGAGCGGCCGCTGACGGCCCTCAGGCTGCTGTCGAGCATGGCGATCGTGTCGGCGATCTTGTCGATCTGCTGCACTGTGCCGTCAACGACGGCGCCCGCGACCGATATCTCGACGGCGCGCTGGTCCAGCAAATCGCACAACGCCTCGCTGGCGCCGGCTTCGCGGAGGCTCCAGGCGATTTCTTGCACGCTTTCGGTCGCGGCAACGATGGTGGTCGCGGCGGTTTCGATCCGCGCCGCCAGCCCCGACGCACGGGCTTCGGCCTTGCCGCTGATTCGCTCGAGGTCGATCCGCAGATCCGCGATCAGGGCGGCGGCTTCGCCGATATCGGGTTCAACCATCGGCTCCGGAAGACCATGCCCGACGACGCGCTCGATCCGATTGAGGGCGCCGAGAAGCTGCAGCGTGTCGGCCTGGCGATTGCGCTTGGCGAATTCGGCCATGAACCAGCGCCCGCGCGCGGTTTCCATGACGGCGGCCTCGATCGCGACATAGTCGGTTTCGCTCAGCGGTGTCAGTGAACGTGCTTCGCTCATCACCGATCTGCTTTTGAAGGACCGACCATCGTGGATGCGGTCGGCCAGGAGACGCCAACGCGAGTTTTGCCCTCAAACTGCTTAACGTTTGGTTACCATGCGGAAGGTCCGGGCTGGGCCGGGCCAGCGCCGACGCTGCTCGTTTTGGCTCCGATCTTCGATAGAAACGCCCTGGCGGCTGTTGCATCCCTGCCCTTGCCAAGCGGTCTGGGGACGGCGATACAAGCTAGAGGGGTAGGCCGGCGCCTTCGACAGGTGTCGCGGATTGATGACGAGTTCGTCGATCGCGGGCGAGGATATCACGTAGAGAATGGCGCTCCCTGCTTCCGCCGAACCCCAGGCTGTCTTCCGCGACGATGCCGGTACGCTTGCCGTCACGCTGGCGGGTTCGTGGAGCGCTGACCGTGCCCCACGCATCGAAAGCCTGGCCGAGGAAATCGGGCAGCGCGTCGCCAAATCGACGAAAGCCCGTCTCGATCTTTCGGCCGTCGATCGGCTCGACACGCTCGGCGCCTATGTCCTGAATCGCCTGAAGCACCAGCGCGAAACCGCCGGGGACGCCGTCGAGATCGTTAGCAACCGGCATGAACACGAACTGCTGCTGGGCGAGGTCGGCGTGCATGATCACCAGCAGTCGGCGCCCGATACCCAGTTCCGGATCGTCGATGTCCTGGTGAACATCGGCGCCGCCATCGTCCAGTTCGGCCGGGACATGGTCGGCGGCGCGATGTTTCTGGGCGAGGTCGTCGTCGGCTCGGCCGCCGTCGTGCTGGGCCCACGCAAGTTCCGGGGGCCCTCTCTGATCAACCAGATCGAGCTGATCGCCTTCAACGGCGCGCCGATCGTCATGCTGATCTCGTTCCTCGTCGGCTGCATCGTCGCGCAGCAAGGCATTTTCCAGCTCCAGCAGTTCGGCGCGACCGTCTTCGTGGTCAATCTCGTCGGCATTCTCATCCTGCGCGAACTGGCGGTGCTCCTGACCGCGATCATGATCGCCGGTCGCTCCGGCTCCGCCATCACCGCCGAGATCGGGTCGATGCGGATGCGGGAGGAGATCGACGCGCTGCGTGTGATGGGGCTCGATCCGATCGAGGTGCTGATCGTCCCGCGCATTCTCGCATTGATCATCTCGCTGCCGATCCTGACCTTCATCTCGGCGATGTCGGGGCTGACGGGCGCGGCTCTGGTCGCCTGGCTCTATGGCGGCATCGGCATCGATACCTTCCTGGCGCGCCTGCAATCGGTCATCACCTGGAAGCATTTCGCCGTCGGCCTCATAAAAGCGCCGTTCATGGCCTTCGTGATCGGGCTGATCGCCTCGATCGAGGGATTGGCCGTCAAGGGCTCGGCCGAATCGCTTGGTCGCCAGGTCACGGCTTCGGTGGTGAAGGCGATCTTCATGGTCATCGTCGTCGACGCGCTCTTCGCCCTGTTCTTTTCGTCGATCTCCTTTTGAGGACCACCCACCGGCTATGAGCGAGCAGCGCATACAGCAGGCTGAGACGGCGCAGGCGCGTCGCCCAGCGCCGCACGCGACGCCCGCAGCGGCCGAAGACGACGTCGTCATCCGCGTGCGCGATCTCAAGGTCGCTTTCGGCGAAAAGGTCATCATGGATGGCCTCGACCTCGATGTGATGCGCGGCGAGATCCTCGGCTTCGTCGGCGGCTCGGGGCAGGGCAAGTCGGTGCTGACGCGCACGATCCTGGGCCTGGTCGAGAAGGCGCATGGCACGATCGAGGTCTTCGGCGAAGACGTCGATACGCTCAACATGGTCCAGCGTCGGGCGCTGGAACGCCGCTTTGGCGTCATGTTCCAGCAGGGCGCGCTGTTCTCCGCCCTGTCGGTCAAGCAGAACATCCAGCTGCCGATGCGCGAATATCTCGAGCTGTCGCCGGGGCTTCTCGACGAGATGGCGATGGTCAAGCTCGATCTCGTCGGCCTGCCGGCCGATGCCGCGGATAAATCGCCGTCGGAACTGTCGGGCGGCATGATCAAGCGCGTCGCCCTGGCGCGCGCCCTGGCGCTCGATCCCGACATCGTCTTCCTCGACGAGCCGACATCGGGGCTGGACCCGATTGGCGCCGCCGATTTCGACCAGCTCATCGTCACGCTGAAGCAGACTTTGGGGCTCACCGTCTTCATGGTAACCCACGATCTCGACAGCCTTTATTCCGCTTGCGACCGGATCGGCGCGCTGGCGGACAAACGCGTCATCGCCGTCGGGCCGTTGGCCACGATGCTGGCGTCGGACCATCCATGGCTCAAAGCCTATTTCGGTGGCGAGCGGGCCCGCGCCCGCATGCCGGCGGACCAACGGGAAAACACTGTCTAGGTCATGGAATCGCGAGCAAACTACGCGCTGGTCGGACTCTTCACGCTCGCCGTTCTGGCGTCGCTGTTTGGCTTCGTCTACTGGTTCAACAGCGGCGGCGCCGGCAAGACGGCCGATGTCCGGATTATCTTCAGCGGCACCGTGACGGGGCTCGGGCGCGGCTCGAGCGTGTTCTTCAACGGGCTTCGCGTCGGCGAAGTCACCAGCATCGAATTGCAGCCGGACGACCCGCGTCGCATCTATGCCGTGGTCAAGGTCTATCGCTCCACGCCACTGCGAATCGACACCCGCGCCCGCATCGAGTCGCAGGGCCTGGCCGGCGTGGTCGCGGTTCAGCTTCTCGGCGGCGACCCGAATTCTGCCGTCCTGACGCCCCCGCCGGGCGAGGTGCTGCCGACGATCATCGCGGAACGGTCGGAGTTCCAGGACATCCTCGAGACGGTCCGGACCATCGCCAAGCGCGCCGACGAGGTGCTGGGCAGTGTCGAGGGGCTGGTCAAGGATAATGCCGGCTCGATCAGCAACACCGTCAAGAACGTCGAGAAGTTCTCCGCCGCGCTGGGCAACAATTCTGAAGGCATCGACAAGCTGATGCAGAGCTTCGGCACCATCGCCGACACGATCGCGCCGCTCTCGCAGAAGCTCGGCGTGCTCAGCGAGGAGCTGACGCAGATCGTGCGCTCGGTCGATCAGAAGAAGGTCACCGAGATCCTTGCCAATATCGACAGGTTCACCGCAGCCCTCGGCGGCTCGAGCGAGGATGTCGGCAAGGCCGTGAAGGACGTGGCCTCGATCACCGGCAAGCTCAACACCGCCGCCGACCAGGTCGAGGGCGTGCTGAAGAGCGCGCAGGCCTTCCTGAACACGGCGGCGGGCACCGACGGACGCAGCGCCTTCACCGAGGTCAGCGACGCCGCCAGGTCCATCCGCGTGCTGGCCGACAATCTCGACAAGCGCACCGCCGAGATCACCAGCGGCATCAGCCGCTTCACCGGGCCTGGCCTGCGCGACATCGAGGCGCTGGCCAGCGACGGCCGGCGCACGCTGACGGACCTAAACCGCACCTTGCGGAGTTTGGAACGTAACCCGCAGCAGTTCATCTTCGGCGGCAAGCCCCCGCTCCCTCAATATGGTGGATCCCGCTAGACCATGACGATCCCGTCCTCGCTCCCCTTGCCTCGTTCCCTGCGTCCCTTGGGTCTGACCTTTGCTGCCGCCCTGCTGCTGGCCGGCTGCGGCGGCGGCAGCGTTCCGACGACGTTCGACCTCTCGGCCCCGCGCGATTTCGGCCGTGTCGGCGCTTCGCGTGCCACCCTGGTGGTGCAGGAGCCGACGACGGTGCAGGCGCTCGATTCCGATCGCGTCATCGTCCGTGATTCCAGCGGCGCGCTCTCTTTCCTGGGCGGGGCGCAATGGGCCGACCGCGTCCCCAAGCTGGTTCAGGCTCGTCTGGTCCAGACCTTCGAGAACGGCGGCCGCGTCGGTTCGGTCGCTCGCCCGGGCGACCGGATTACGCCCGAGACCCAGCTGCTGACCGACATCCGCAGCTTCAACATCGACGCCGCCAGCGGTGCGGCCGTGGTCGAGATCACGGCCAAGCTCGTTGGAGACCGCACCGGCGACGTCCGCCGCGCCCGGCTCTTCACCGCCCGTGTGCCCGCCGGTGCGGTCGATGGCCCGGGAGCCGCGCAGGCGCTTGACCGGGCGCTGTCGCAGGTTCTGGTCGATATCGTGCGCTGGGCGCGCTGAGGCGGGCCCGAGGGCAACAGCTGGTCAGTTCGCCAGGCTGCGCGGCTCGCGCTCACATCGAACACCATGAAAAAGGCCGCCTTCGCAGGCGGCCTTTTTTGTTGGGCTTGGCAGGCTCGGCGCTTACTCGAAGCGCCCGCTCGCATGGGCGAGCATCGTGTAGACCTTGCCGGTCTCCGAGGTGAGGTAGGTCTTGGCCACCATCGAGTCGCGGTCGTCCTTGGCGGCTTCCGCCAGCAGACGCTCGAACTCGTCGATATAGCGGTCGACCGTCTCCTTGAATTCGGCGTCGCGGCGATACTTGCGACGGATCTCGTCGAAGGTCTGCTGGCCCTGCAGCGTGTAGAGGCGGCGCGTGAAGACGTTGCGCTCGCCGCGCTTGTAGCGGTCCCACAGCTCGACGGCGGCGTCATGATCGATCATCCGGGCGATATCGACCGAGAGCGAATCGAGCCGCTCGATCGAATGCGCCGTCGGCTTGGGCGTCTCGGGGGCCTTCTCCTCGCGCGAGGCGCGGTTCAGCAGATCCGAGAGCCAGCCGCTCTTGGCCGTAGGCTGCGCCTCCGGCGCAGGCTGGCGGCGTGCCAACTCCGGCACAGGCGCCGGGGCCGGAGCGGCGGCGGCGACCGGAGCGGGCGCGGGACGCGTCGAAGGGGCCGGCGTCGCCGGCCGCATCTCAAGGCGGGGCTCGGGCAGGGCGGTTGCGGGCGTCGCATCGAGCGAGGGCCGCAGCAGCGGCTCGTCGGCAGGCAGGCGGGCCTGCGTCACCGTGGTATAGGCCGGCTCCTGCCGGGGCAGGGCGCTCGCCGTCGAACGGCGGCTCTGGCCGGCATCGACCGGCAGGGCGACGTCGCTGCGCCGGCCCGAGCGTGTGACGATCTCGGTCAGCTCGTTCAGCGCCTTGATCTGCTCGGCGACGACACGGCGCATGGCCGAGGTCGATTCCTGCGTCTCGCGGGGCAGGTCGAGCACGCCGCGCTTCAGCTCGGCGCGGGTTTCCTCCAGCTCGCGCTGGATCTCGGCGGCTACGCCGCGCATGTCCTGCGCCGCGCCCTGGAAGCGCTCGGTCACCTTGGCGAGCTCGCCGCCGACCTCGCTGGAAACCTGCTCATAGGCCTGGCGCAGGGCGTGGGCGGTGCGCTCGCGTTCCTTGCCGGTGGTGGCGCGGATCATCTCGAACTGCTGCGCGATCGCGGTCGTCGTCGCCTCGGCCGAGTCGCTGAGAACGCCGCCGATCTGGCGTGCGCGGGCTTCGGCGGAGCTCAGCGACTCGTCCATCAGCGCCGCGAAGGAGCGCGTGATCGATTCGACGTCGTCGGTCCGGGTCGCGATCAGGCCGTGCAGATCCTCGAGCGAGTTCTTGCGCTCGGCGAGGGCCTTCCCGACGCGCGCCTCAACCTGTTCCAGGCGGCTGGCGACCGAATGCAGGGCAGCGGTGCTGGCCTGGGTGACGTCGCCCAGCGCATGCCCCTTCTCGTCGAGCTGTCCGACGAGCACGGCGGTCTCGCGCAGCGTCCCCTCGGAGAAGGCCTTCAATTCGCCGATCTGGTCCGCGATCTGCTGCGAGGCCTTGCCGGTCTCCTCCATCACCGTGGAGATGACGCTCTGCAGGTCGCCGACGCGCGCCGACAGCCCACCCTCGACGGCAGCGAGGTTCTTGTTCGCGCCGTTGACGATCTGCTGCATCAGCTTGTTGGCTTCGCCCAGGCGGCTGAGCATGCCGCCGAGTTCGCCGCGGAGCTGCTCGTTGGTGGCCACCAGCGCATCGACCGACTGGCGCGTGCCGTTTTCGAGCGTCTCGCGCAGGCCGCTCGACGAGGTGTCCAGCGCCGTCGTGATCGCCGCGCCGCGTTCGCGCAGGCCATCGATGATCGACGAGCCGCGGCTCTCGATGGCGCGGACCACCGCGTCGCCGATGCTGGCGACTTCGTTGGCGATCGCCTCGCCGCGCTGGCCAAGCGCCTGGACCATGCCGTCGCCCTTGTCGTCGAACAGCAGGCGCAGGGCCTCGGCCCGGTCGCCCAGGGCCGCCGCAATGGCATCGCCCCGCTCGCCGAGGGCGGTCACCATGCCGCCGCCCTTGTCGTCGAACAACACGCGCAACTCGTCGGCACGAGCGCCCAGCGAGGCGGCAATCGCGTCCGACTTGTCCTGCAGCGTATCGGCGATCTGCTGACCACGCGTGTCGAGCGTGCCGGAGACGGTGTCGAGCCGGTTGACCACGCGCTCCTCGAAGCGCGCGACGCTGCGGTCGAGCGTGTCGGCGATCTGGAGCGCCCGGCCGCCGAGCGTCGCGTTGATCGTGTCGGCCTTGTCGCTGAGCGTGCGGGTAAGCGATTCGCTCTTGGAGGTGACGACCTCGCCGATTTCGTCCGCCTTGGCGGCCAGGGCGCGGGTGACCTCGCGGCCGCCCTCGGCCAGAACCCGGGCGATGTCGACCGTGCGCTCGACCAGCGCCTCGTTCAGCGCGGTGGCGCGCGAGCCAAGGCTGCCGTCGATCCGCGCGATCAGGCCGTCGAGCGAGGTCGCGATCTCGGCGCTCTTGGCGCCGGAACGCTCCTCGAACAGCTTGATCTGGCTTTCCATCGCATCGGTGGCTTCCCGCGTGCGGTCGGCCAGGATCGTGGCGGCCTCGGCCGCTCGCGTGCCGACGCGGTCGGCCAGCGCCATGCCGTCGTCGCCGATCAGCTTCTCGACGCTGGCGATGCCGCTGGTGACGGCCGCGGTTAGCGCCTGGGTGTCGTTGGACAGCCTGTCGGTGAGTTCGCCGCCCTTGTGGACGATCACGTCCTCGAAGGCCGCGAGGCGCGAGCCGATCGCGGTTTCGACCACGCGACCCTGGTTGTCGAACAGCTGCGCGAAGGCGCTGAGCTTGTCGCCCATGGTCGTCTCGATCTCGCGGCCCTGCTCGTCGAACAGCCGGGTCAGCGCATCATGTCGGCCCGCCAGCGCTTCGGTCAGCGCCTGCGCACGGCTCTCGACCGAACGCAGCATCGATTCGGCGTTGGCCGAGAGAGCCTCGTTCACGCGCCCGCCCTGCTGCGTCAGCGCCAGCACGATCTCCTTGCCGGTGCCGGCGAGCAGCGTGCGCGCCTCTTCGGCATGGACGGTGAAGGTCTCGCGCAGCCCGTGCGTCGCTTCCGTCACGCGCTCGGCGACGTCGCGGCCATCGACATTGATGGTCTCGTTCAGCGAGCGGGTGGCATCGTTCATGCGGCGCGCGAGTTCCTCGCTCTGCTCGCCGAGCAGGGTGTGAACCTCGCGGCCGGCGCTGACCAGGTCGCGCAGTAGCGTCTCGCGCTGGTCGCCCAGCATCGTGCCGACCTGTTCACCGGTTTCGCCGAGGCGGGCGAGGAACCCGCTCTGCTGCGATTCCAGAGCCGCCTGGGCGGCTTCGGTGGCGTCCTTGAGGCGAGCGGCGAGGGCCGCGCCACGCTCGTCGAGCCGCTGGTCGAGGCTGTCGCCGGTTTCGGCCAGCCGCGCGATCAAGGCGCCGCTGCGCTCCGCCAGCACGCCATGCACCGAGCGGCCGACATCGGCGACGCGGCTGACCAGCGCCTGGCTTTCAGTGCCGAGCAGATCCTTCACTTCGAGCCCGGCCTGAGACAGCTTGACCGTCAGCGCGGCGGCCTGCTCGTCGAGCAGAGCGCCGACGCGGGTGCCGGTTTCCGACAGACTCGACGTCAGGGCGTCGCTCTGGGCACCGATCACGCCATGCAACTGCTCGCCGGCCTCGCCAAGCCGCAGCACGAGTGCCGCGCTCTGGTCGTCGAGCGCCTTGGCGATCTCCGAGCCGGTGCCAGAGACGCGCGAGACCAGGGCCTCGCTCTGCCCCGCCAGCAGGCTGGCGACATTGGCCCCAGTGCCCGAAACGCGCGAAACGAGAGCATCACTCTGGTCGGCCAGCAACTGGGCCACCTCCGCCCCTGTGCCGGACACACGCGAAACGAGCGTTTCGCTCTGGTCGGACAACAGCCTGGCGACGTCCGAGCCCGTTCCCGAAACCCGCGAAACGAGGCTCTCCGCCTGCTGGTCGAGCATAGCCTGCACCGTCTCGCCCGTCTCCGAAAGGCGCGTCACCAACTGGCCGCCGCGTTCGTCGAGAACGCTCTGCAGGCCATCGGTGACGGTTGCGACGCGGGTCGCCAGCACGTCGCCATGACGCCCGACGTTTTCGCCCAGCGCCTGGCCGGCTTCGTCCACGCGCAGGATGATGGCGTCGCTGCGCTCGCGCAGGATGTCGTCGACCGTGCGGGCGGTGTCGTTCAGGCGGGTGACCAGGGCGTCGCTCTGCGACCCGATCAGCGTGTTGACGCTTTCGCCGACCTCGAGCAGGCGCGACGCGATCAGCTCGTTCTGGCGGGCGAGCAGCCCGTTGACGCCACGGCCGACCTCGGCGAGGCGCGTGGTGACGCTGTCGCCTTCCGTGGCGAGCGAGGCGCGCAGGCTCTCGCCGGTTTCCGCCAGGCGCGCCCGCAGGGCCTCGCTCTGGCTGTCGATCAGCGCGACCATGCCGCGGCTGCTGGTCTCGAAGCGCTCGGCGGCCTCGTTGCCGCGGGCGGAGATATCCTGCGCCAGTGTCTCGCCGGTGGCGCGCAGCGTTTCGTTCACCGTCTCGACGCGGGCGGTGAGGGTGTCGACGACCTGCGTCCCGGTTTCGGTGATCGCGCGCGTCACGTCGCGGGCTCCGTTGGCAAGGCCTTCCGTCAGCACGGCGCCGGTGCGCTCGAGCGAAGAGGCGATGTCGCGGGCGCGGCCGTCCAGCAGCGTCGACAGGCTGTCGCTGGCGCCCGAAAGCCGCTCGCTGACCTCGCCCGAGGTGACCTGAAGACGCTCGACCAGTTCGCCGCCGCGACCGCTGATCTCGTCAATCATGCGCTCGCCGGCGCGGCCCAGCGCCAGGGTGATCTGGTCGCCTTTTTCGCCGAGCGAGCCGGTGACGCGGTCGCCGGCCTGGGACACGGCCTCCGCGATCGTCCGGCTGGCGTTGTCGAGATCCTTCGAGAGGCTCTCATGCGCGCCACTGATGGCGAACTTCACACGCTCGGCATTGCCGACGACGGCCTCGCGCTGCGTGACCAACTCGTCGATCAGCGAGCGCAGCCGGATTTCGTTGTCGGCATAGGCGCGCTCGAGCGTGGCGATCTCGCCGCGCACGATCGTCTCCAGTTCACCGGCGCGCGCGACCGCACGCTCGATGCCGTCGCCCATGGCGGCGACTTCGCGACGGATGGTCTGGCTCAGCGACAACACCGAATCGGCGCCCACGACCTCGGGCTCGGCCAGGCGCAGCGCGACCTCGGTCATCGCCCGCGCGACAAGCCGCATCTCCTGCGTGCGCCGGTACAGCGCCGCCAGGACGAAGAAGAAGACGACCGGGGCACCGATCGCCAGCGCCAGCAATGTCCATTCGCCGACGCCGAACGTGGCGAACCGATCGGCCAGGCCGGCATCGATCGCTCCGAAGCGGCTGAACAGCACGAAGGCGGCGCCACCGAGCCAGGTCAGCGAGGCGAGCGCTGCAAACCAGTAGGGGCGGGCGGACGGGCGGACGGAAAAGGCCTGGACCAGCGAGCTTGAATCGCGACGGTCGTCATTGGCGACACGGCTGGTATCGGGCGCGATGCCTGCGCGCGGAGGCGGCGGCGCGACGACCTTCACTGCCGGCGGCGCGGCGGGCTCGAGGCGAGGCAAGTCGAGCTTGAGGTCGTTCTCGGTCGTGGCGGGCAGCTTTGGCTCGGCTGCGCCATCGCTTCCGCTCTCGGCCTTCGGCTGGTCGAGCCGGAGAGCCTCCTCGATCGCCGACATGGCGGCCTCGGTCGGGTCCTGGAGCTTCTTTTGCCGATTCATGGTGTGCCGCCTCGCCACGCTACTACGATGGGAGCCAAACCGCGTTCGCTGCGCTCGCGCGGGACCGCCTCTGGTCCCGGCAAGGCGAAAACACTGCGCCCATCATTTACCAATTGGAAGGGTAGTGGACGCTCTAAGCCTTGGGAACCCGTTTAAGGCGGCGATTCACAAACGTCGTTAACGCCTCATTCACCATGTTGGCGCTTCGTAGAGGCTGTCGCCGTCGCGTGCGTTTCCCTGGACAACCCGTGTTTCTCGAGCCCGTGATGCCTCAAACCGCCATCGATCTCGACCATCTCACCCGTCAGACCGGCGGCGACCATGAACTCGAGCGCGAGCTTCTCGCCCTCTTCGCCCAGCAATGCGTGCGGCATTTGCGCACCATCCACCAGGCCGCCGACGCGCGCATCCGTATGGATGCGGCCCACACGCTACAGGGCGCGGCGCGCGCCATCGGCGCCTGGCAGGTGGCCGACGCCGCCGCCGCCATCGAGCGCCAGCTCGCCGACGCCGATCCGCGCCGCACGGAAGCGGCCATGGACACGCTGGCGCTCGCAGCAGCCGAAGCGCGCGCCGCTATCACCCGCTACGACAGCGCCGCATAGCCGGCAGCGCCGTTCCGCTCTGATCTGCCGCAGGTCTTCGCGGCGGAAAGGGCTTTCCCAGCCGCTTGGAAATGCTCTAAGGCGTGGCCCAACCACAGGATTGCTGGAGCAGACGATGCCGCAGGTCACCTTCATCGACGCGCACGGAGAAAGCCGGACCGTCGAGGGCGAAGCCGGTGCCACGGTGATGGAAGTCGCCATCCGCAATGGCGTGCCGGGCATCGAGGCGGAATGCGGCGGCGCCTGCGCCTGCGCCACCTGCCATGTCTATGTCGACGAGGCCTGGACGTCGAAGACCGGTGCGCCGGAGTCGATGGAGGAGGACATGCTCGACTTCGCCTTCGAGGTGAAGCCGACATCGCGCCTGTCCTGCCAGATCAAGCTGCGCGACGACCTCGACGGGCTCGTCGTCCGCACCCCGGCGCGGCAGGGCTGAGCGGCGACACCGGGCGGCGCGCTATTCGGCGGCCGCCGGAAGGGCCGGGGCGATGACCGTTTCGGCGCCAGGTGCCGGGTGGCGTGGCACCAGAAACGCCAGCCCCAGCGACACGGTCGCCACCGCCGAGCCGATGTAGAAGACAACCGCCGGATCGCGCAGCCAGATCAGGCCGAAGGTGACCGGCAGGGCCACCGCGGCGATGTGATTGATCGTGAAGGCCACCGCCGAGGTGGGCGCGATATCCGCCGGGTCGGCGATCTTCTGGAAATAGGTCCGCTGCGCCAGGGTCAGTGTGAAGAAGACCCCGTCGACGATGAACAGCGCCCCGGCGACATAGACGCCCCAGCTCGCGAAATGGCCGTGGCTGGCCAGTGCATAGCCGACGAAGACCGCAATCAGCGAGACGTTCTCGATCTGGATCGTCGCCCGTTCGCCGATTTTGCCGACGAGGTTGCCGAGCAGCGGCCCCATGAAGGTGTTGATGCCATAGGTCGCCAGCAGCAGCATCGCGGTGGCCGAGACGTCGTAGCCGAAGCGTTCGACCAGCAGGAACCCGCCGAAGGCCATGAAGATCTGCCGGCGCGCGCCGGACATGAAGGTCAGTGCGTAATAGAGCCAGTAGCGCTGGCGCAGCACGAAGCCCTTGTTCTGGGGCACGCTGCCCTGGAAGCGGGGAAAGGCCAGGAAGGCCAGCACGGACAGGACGACGACGAGGCTGCCCGCCACCAGGAAGACGATCGTATACCCCGGCTGGAAGACCTTCCAGACCAGCGCGATGGTGCCGAAGGCGATCAGCTGCGCCGTTGCTGAGGCCCCCGCGATCCGCCCCAGCAGGCGCGGCGCCTGGGCCTTCGGCAGAAGCTGGAGCTGCAGCGATTGCTGCGCCGTCTCGTAGTAGTGGAAGCCGAGCGACATGATGGTCGTCGTCAGCAGAAGACCGCCCAGCGTCGGATGGAAACCGGTCAGCGCGATGCCGATGCCCAGCGTCACCAGGCTGACATAGGCCAGGACCTGTTCGCGCATGAACCAGAACAGGATGATGGCGGTGAAGGCGAGAAAGCCCGGAATTTCGCGCACCGACTGCAGGATGCCGATATCGGCGCCTGAGAAGCCCGCCGCTTCCTTGGTGAAGTTGTTGAGCAGCGCGCCCCAGCTCGCAAAGCCCAGCCAGTTGATGAAGGCCAGCGTCATCAGGAACACCGCTGGCGAATGCAGCAGTGCAGCGTAGCCGCGCGGTGCGGAGGCGGTCTCGGTCATCGCAGGCCCCGGCGAAACGGCGCGGCGAGCGGCTGCGCGCCGCATCTGTTTAGAAGACCGGCTTCGGGCTGAATAGCAGCCCCCGGCGCAGCACCGCCCGGCGCATGGCGCGCAGGCGGCGTGCAGAGCTCCCCCCTTGCGAACGCTGTCTTTTGCGCTGGATCATCGCAGTCTGCACGGCAGCGCCTAAGGTGCGGATGCAACGCAGCGAGGAGATGATGATGTACAAGTCGATTCTGGTTCCCGTCGACATCGCCGAACCGGAGATGTCGGACGCCGCCATCGCCGCCGCCGTGTCCTTCGCGAAGGCCTCGGGCGGGGCCGTCCGGCTGGTTTATGTCCGTTCGCTCGTGCCGGTGACCTATATGGAGTTCGTGCCGGCCGATTTCGACGCCGAGCAGCAGGAGGATGCGCAGGCCAAGCTCGCCGCCATCGCCGCCAAGATCGATCTCCCCGAAGCGCAGGTCTCCGCCAAGGTGCTGATCGGCTCGGTGCATGGCGAGGTTCTGGCGGAGGCCGATGCCAGCGGCGCCGATCTCGTCGTCATCGGCTCGCATGAGCCCGGCATGCTCGCCTTCGTCATCGGCTCCAACGCCTCGGCGATCGTGCGGCGTGCCAAATGCTCGGTTCTCGTCGTCCGTTGAGCCGCGTTATGCGGCCGGGCGGCCGGGCACCAGCTCGTCGGGGATCTCGCCTGTTGCGAGGTCCCGCGGCTTGTTGAGCAGCACCATGGGCATGACCTGCCAATAGGACGCCGCCGTCAGCAGCGCGCCGAGCAGGGCGATGGCGTGGGCGCCCTGCAGCAGCGCCCGACCGGTGATGAAGACCAGCATCAGCAGCGACAAGACACTGACGCCGGCCAGCACGACCCAGAAGGCGAAGGGCTTGCCGGCGACGAAGCGCGCGCGGGGATTGGCGCGCGCGATGGCTGCGGCCAGCGCGCAGACGAAGGCGCGGTAGCCGGCATCGTCGCGGTCCATGTCGGTCAGCGAGCGCCAGGACAGATTGCCGAAGGTGATGGTCTTGCCGTCGCTCAGCCGCAGCTGCGTCTTGAAGCCCTTCGAACTCAGATTGCTCGGCGCATAGAGAAAGCGGACCTGCTCGACCGCCGCCAGCCTGACGCGGTCCACCTTGCGCGTCGAGTCGATCTCCAGCATCTCGCCATCGAGCTTGTAGGCGATCTCGAATCCGACCGGCTTGGGGCGCTGGCGCCAGGTTGGGGGCAGGGTGTCGTCGTTGGAGCTGTCTGGTTGCATGCCGGGAGCCATAGCGGCTTGCGGGGCAGTTGTCAGCGCGCCAGCGCCTTCATCGCCCCATCGAGCCCGTCCAGCGTCAGCGGGAACATCCGCCCGCCCATCAGCGCGCCGATCTGTCGGATCGACTGGGTGTAGCTCCAGAGATGCTGCTGCACCGGGTTGAGCCAGACCGACTTCGGGAAGCGCCCCGTCAGCCGCTCCATCCAGACCGCTCCGGCCTCCTCGTTCCAGTGTTCGACCGAGCCGCCTGGCATCGCGATCTCGTAGGGGCTCATCGAGGCGTCGCCGACGAAGACGCAGCGATAATCGGCCGGATAGGTGCGCAGCAGCTCGAGCGTGGGAATTGTCTGGTCGTGCCGGCGCCGGTTCTCGCGCCAGACCCGCTCATAGGGGCAGTTGTGGAAGTAGAAATGCTCGAAATGCTTGAACTCGGCCCGGGCCGCCGAGAACAGCTCCTCGGCCAGTTCGACATGCCAGTCCATCGAGCCGCCGACATCGAGAAACAGCAAAACCCTGACGGCGTTGCGCCGCTCGGGCCGCAGCTTGACGTCGAGATAGCCATGGCGGGCCGTCTCGCTGATCGTCGAGTCGAGATCGAGCTCCTCGGCCGCTCCGGTGCGGGCGAACTTGCGCAGGCGGCGCAGCGCGATGCGCAGGTTGCGCACGCCGAGCTCCCGCGTGTCGTCGAAATCCTTGAAGTCGCGCTTGTCCCAGACCTTCACCGCCTTGAAGTTGCGGTTGCCGTCCTGCCCGATGCGGACGCCCTCGGGATTGTAGCCATAAGCACCATAGGGCGAGGTGCCGGCGGTGCCGATCCATTTCGAGCCGCCCTGATGGCGGCCCTTCTGTTCGGCGAGGCGCTGCTTCAGCGTCTCGAAGAGATTGTCCCAGCCAAGCGCCTCGATCTGCGCCTTCTCGGCGTCGGTGAGGTATTTCTCGGCCAGCTTGCGCAGCCACTCGTCGGGAATGCCGGCTGGATCGACGGCCTGGCCCAGCGTCTCCAGGCCCTTGAAGACCTGGGAAAAGACCTGGTCGAACCGGTCGAGATGGCGCTCGTCCTTCACCAGGCAGCAGCGCGCGAGATAGTAGAACTCGTCGACCCGGTACTCGGCCAGGTCGGCTTCGACGCCTTCGAGCAGCGCCAGATATTCGCGCAACGTGACGGGCACCTTGGCGGCGCGCAGATCGGTGAACAGGCGCAGGAACATGCCGCTACTGTGGCGCTGAGCGAGCCGCGGTCAAGAGCGGCGACCCTGCAGTCGAACCGGCCGGCGAAAGCGGCCGGATCGACTGCGGGGCCTGAGGATCACGCCACGGCGTCGGCGAGATCCTTGGTCACCTTGAACTTGACGACGGTCTTGGCGGGAACCTTGATCGTGGCGCCGGTCGAGGGGTTGCGGGCCTCGCGGGCCTCGCGCTTGGCGGCCGAGAGCTTGCCGACGCCGCCCAGCGTGATGTCGTCGCCCGACTTCAGCGTCTTGGCGACGACGGCGCCGAGCGAGGTCAAGACGGCGGCGACGTCGGTCTTCGACTTGCCGGTTTCTTCGGCGATCGCCGCAATCAGTTCATTCTTGGTCATCAGATCCTCCGAGGGAGTAGTGTTGTCAGGCGTCACACGCTGTGGGCCGGCGAGCGGTGCGTCGCGGGTTGCACGATGCACAGCTGCCGCAGATCGCATGACCGCGACTGCGGCAGTTGCCACGACCATCGTGGAAAGGCGATGGCCGCAACGGAAGATACGCACAGAAATCGCGTTCGTTCCGCGAAACCGGGCCTCCCTGCAACCCCCGGGCGTCGCTCCGCGTCGCGATTGACAAAGCAAAGGCGATTATTTCAAGCTTGAAATAATCGGATGCGCGGGGGATCGGCATGAAAGTCATTATCGTCGGAGGCGGGATCGGCGGTTTGACGCTCGCGCTCCTGCTTCATGCGCGCGGGATCGCGGCGACCGTCTACGAGCAGTCCGGCGAAATCCGCGAGGTCGGTGTCGGCATCAACACGCTGCCCCATGCCATCCACGAGCTGGCGGAACTGGGCCTGCTGCCCGCTCTGGACGCGGTCGCCATCCGGACGCGCGAACTGGTCTACATGAACCGCTTCGGCCAGACTGTCTGGCGCGAGCCGCGCGGCCTCCATGCCGGCCTGGCCACGCCGCAGTTCTCGATCCATCGCGGGCGGCTGCAGGGTGTGATCCGCGATGCCGTCGTCGCGCGGCTGGGCGAGGGTGCGATCCGGACCGGCCGCAGGCTGCAGGGCTTCATCCAGGACGAGGGCGGCGTCACCGCCCATTTTACCGATTCCCGCAAGGGCGAGACCGGCGAGACCGACCGAGCCGACATTCTCGTCGCCGCCGACGGCATCCATTCCGCAGTCCGCGCCCATTTCTTCCCAAACCAAGGTCCGCCGCGCTGGAACGGCGTGCAGATGTGGCGCGGGGCCTGCGACTGGCCGGTCTTCCTCGACGGTGAGAGCATGATCGTCGCCGGCGGCATGGCTGGCAAGCTCGTGCTCTACCCGATCGCCAAGGGCGCGACGCCGCAGACGCGGCTGACCAACTGGGTGGTCAACATCCGCACCGGCGACCCCGCGAGGCCGCCGCCGAAGGAGGCGTGGTCGAAGCCGGGACGGCTCGAGGACGTGCTGCCCTTCGCCCGCCGCTTCAGCGTGCCCGGTGTCGATATCCTCGGGCTGATCCAGGCCAGCCCCGGCTTCTGGGACTACCCGATGTGCGACCGCGACCCGCTGCCGCGCTGGACCCATGGCCGCGTCACGCTGCTCGGCGATGCCGCCCATCCGATGTACCCGGTCGGCTCGAATGGCGCCTCCCAGGCGATCCTCGACGCGCGCTGCCTGGCCGATGGGCTGGTCCGGTCAGAGCATCCGCGCCATGCACTCGCCGCCTATGAGGCGCAGCGCCTGCCGGCGACGGCGGACATCGTGGCGCTCAACCGCAAGGGCGGCCCCGAGCGCGTCATCGACGCGGTCGAGCAGCTCGCGCCGAATGGCTTCGACGATGTCGAGCGCGTCTTGAGCTATGCCAAGCGCGAGGCGATCGTGAAGTCTTATGCCGGCAAGGCCGGGTTCTCCCAGGAGCAGCTCGCCCGGCGGGCCTGACCGGCTCAGCCGGCTTCGGTCAGCTGCCGGATGCGGCTCTTCAGCCGGGCATTGTCCTGTTCGCAGTGTTTGAGGCGCCGCGCCATGTCGAGCGGCACGATCTCGCCGCTGGAAGGCGCCTCGAAGGCGACGCCGACGCGCTCGCCGTCACGCCAGCGGATCCGCGCGACATAGGAACGCTGATGGCGCGCGATGTCGAGATCGAAGGCGCTCGGCAGCGCCACGGAATCGGAGATCATCAGCAACGCTCCATCGTCAGAGACATTGCGAACGACGCAATCGAGCGTGCAGTTCTTTTGATTGAAGCTGACGCGACCTCCCAGCAGAGATCGCAGGCGTTGTTTCTGTCGTCGTTCGACAATCATAGTATTGATTTCCCTAAAGTCATGCTGATTACTGTGATAAACAGTAACAGCGATCAGGGAATGGAGCTGGCTTAAACTTCTGTTAACCTTAACGCGCCAGGGCGCGAGGGTTTCGCTCCCTGGCCGGCCGGGGGCGTTGGCTGCCGTCAGCCGGCTTCGGTCAGTTGCTGAATGCGGCTCTTCATGCGGGCATTGTCCCGCTCCGCCATGCGCAGGCGCATCGCGACGTCGGCTTCCGCAGGGCCTGCGGTTTCCGGAACCGCCTCGGTCTCGAAGGACACGCCGATGCGCGTACCCGTCCGCCAGCGGACATGGGCACGGTAGCAGCAGTGGCGCTGGGCGATCTCGAGTTCGAAATCGGAGGGCAGGAGCACCGAGTCCGGCACCACGATGAGGGCGCCCCCGTCGGAGATATTGCGAACGACGCAATCGAGGGTCGCGCGCTTCTGGTTGTACAGCGCTCGGGCGCCCAGAAGAGAGCGCAGCCGTGGTGTCTGGCGCCGCTCCGTGGTCATGGCTCGATCCCGGCCGTCTGCATCCGGGCGGCCCCATGCCGCCCCGAGGTGACCATGCCAGAGTCCGCGCTGCGCTGCAGCAACCGCCTCGTTCAATGTTTAACGATCAGTCGCCCGGATGCGCGAAAGACGGGCGGCTCAGCCCGCATCGCCGCGGTCGGCCCGGCGGGCGCGCGCCTCGGCCAGCGAGACGACGGCGCTCGGGCGGGCCTCCTCGGGCGTCAGGAAGGCGACCCCGACATCGTCGCCGCGCCGCCAGCATTGGCGGACCCGACGGCTGTCGCCGGCCGGGATGTCGAGTTCGAAGGTGTCGGGAAGCTCGATCCAGTCCGCCATCCGCACCATCGCGCCGGTCTGCGAGCGATTTCGCACGGTGCAGGCCAGCACCGACTGCTCGCCGTTGAACACGAGCCGAGCCGGCTGGTGGAGGCGGCTGCGCGTCTGGAGGCGGCGATCGGCGATCATCGGCAGGCTCCCGCAAAGGGCCTCCGAGGGATCGGAGGCGTGTTGCCGGCGAAACTGCCGCAAACCGGCCGCCGGTGCAGCCTTTACCTGCGCTTAACCTTACCCCGTCGGCGTCAGGCGCCGTCGGGCGGCGGCGGCAGGAAATCGACCTCGTGCTTGGCCGAGAGCGCCACGACATCGGCGGGATTCTGCTCCGCCATCGAGTGGATGCCCCAGAACAGGTCGTAGAGACGTCCCGTCGGCGCGACCCAGAACAGGCACTTCACGGGCGCATCGCTCTTGTTGAAGAGGCCATGGGGCACATTGCGCGGCAACCGGATCAGGTCGCCGGGCAGGGCATGGCTTTCCGCCCCGTCGAGAACGAGGTCGAGCCGCCCCTCGAGCATGTAGATGAACTCGTCCTGGGTGGTGTGGATATGCGGCGGCACGAAGGTGCCTGGCGGGAAGGTCGCGTGCCAGGAGAAGGAGTCCTCGCTCAGCGACTTCGGCACATAGGTCTGGCCGAGGATGTTCCAGGAAATCGAATCGAGCCCCTCATTGGCCCGGGTCACGCCGGCGGTCAGTGGTTTCATCATGGGTGGTTCTCCGTTTTGCTCTGGTCGTTCTGGCGTTGAAACACGCCGTCATTCTGGACGACCGCAGGTCGGCCGGGATCCATCATAAGGCACCGACAGAGCTCCATGATGGATCCCGGCCTGCGCGGCTGCGCCGCTTGTCCAGGATGACGGTCCGCTTCCATCTTCCAACCAATCGCCTGTCAGAAATGCAGGAAGCGGTCCTTGACCGCGCTGTCGCTGCGCAGATCCTCGCTGGAGCCGCGCCAGACGACGCGGCCCTTCTCCAGCACGACATGGCGGTCGGCGATCTTGGCCAGCGCATCGACGTTCTTGTCGATCACCAGGATCGACTCGCCCTCGGCCTTGAGCGCGGCCAGGCAGGCCCAGATCTCCTGTCGGATGATCGGCGCCAGCCCCTCCGTCGCCTCGTCGAGGATGATCAGCCGGGGGTTGGTCATCAGCGCCCGGCCGATCGCCAGCATCTGCTGCTCGCCGCCCGAGAGTTGGTTGCCGCGGTTGGCGCGGCGCTCCTTCAGGCGCGGGAAGAAGGCATAAATCCGCGCGATGTCCCAGCGCGGCGTGCCGAAGCGGCTGGCGGCCGTGGCGATCAGGTTCTCCTCGACCGACAGCGTCGGGAAGATCATCCGCCCCTCGGGCACAAGCCCGATGCCGGCCTGCGCGATCCGAAACGAGGCCGCGCCCGTCAGATCCCGGCCCGCAACGGTGACCCGGCCGGCCTTGGGCTTGATCATCCCCATGATCGCCCGGATCGTCGTGGTCTTGCCCATGCCGTTGCGGCCGAGCAGCGTCACGACCTCGCCTTCGCCGATCGACAGATCGACGCCGAACAGGATCTGCGCCTCGCCATAGCCGGCATCTAGCCCCTCGACGATCAGCATGGCGCCCACTCCCCCCTGTCATTCCGGGGCTTTGCGCAGCGAAGAACCCGGAACCCACGACCGGGCGTGACATCTGTGACGCAGTCGCACCCTCTCACCCGGTCATGGGTTCCGGGTTCGCTACGCGCCCCGGAAAGACAGAGGTCGAGCATACCCGCCACCTACCCCTCCTCACCGAGATAGGCTTCGCGCACCGCCGGGTCGGCCCGCACGCTCGCGGGATCGCCCGAGGCGATGACGCGGCCATAGACGAGCACGCTGACGGTATCGGCCAGCGCGAACACGGCCTCCATGTCGTGTTCGACCAGCAGCATGGCGTAACGCCCCTTGAGACTCTGGAGCAGCGCGATCAGGCGTTCGCCCTCCTCGCGCCCGACGCCGGCGAGCGGCTCGTCGAGCAGGATGGCGGCGGGCTCCAGCGTCAGCGCCATGGCGATCTCGAGCGCGCGCTTTTCGCCATGCGACAGGCGCCCGGCCAGCACATGGGCTCGCTCGGCGAGGCCCACGGCCTCGATCGCGGCCCAGGCCGGCGCGTTCAGAGTTTCGTCGCGGGCGGCGTTGCGAAACAGGGCCAGCGGATGCGCCGCCCGCGCCTGCACCCCGAGCGCGACATTCTCCAGCACAGACAGCGACGGAATCGTCGAGGTGATCTGGAAGGTGCGCGCCAGGCCGGCCTGCGCCCGGTGTTCCGGCGGCAGCCCGGTGATGTCTTCTCCCCGGAAGCGGATGCTGCCGGTGTCCGGGCGCAGCATGCCGGAGATTTGATGCACCAGCGTCGTCTTGCCGGCGCCATTGGGGCCGATGAGCGCATGCAACTCGCCCGGCGCCACCGAGAGGCTGACGCCGTCGGTGACCTTGAGCGCCCCGAAGGCCTTCTGCAGGCCCGAGAGAACGAGCACGGGCTCAGTCATGCCGGGCGATCCCGAGCTTGCGCATCAGACCGACGATGCCGCCGCGCGTGAACAGCACGAACAGCACGATCATCGGTCCGAAGATCACCTTCCAGTGCTCCGTCCAGCCCGACAGAACGTCTTCGGCGACCAGGAAGGCGATCGCGCCGATGATCGCGCCATGCAAGGAGCCGACGCCGCCCAGCACGACCATGAAGATCAGCTCGCCCGAGCGCGGCCAGGACATGAAGGCCGGGCTGACGAATTCGGTCTGGTTGGCGAGCAGGAAGCCCGACAGCCCTGCGATCATTCCTGAGATCACATAGGCGACGAGCCGGATGCGCGAGACGTGGAAGCCTGTCACGGAAACCCGCGTCGCGTTCTCGCGCGCGGCCCGCAGCACCCGCCCGAAGCGCGAGGCGACGATCACGCTGACGAGGGCATAGCAGGCGAGAAGCACGCCGAGCACCACATAGAAGAAGCCTATGCGGTTCTTGAACAGGTCGAAGCCCAGCACCGTGCTGCGCTCGTACAGGGTCAGCCCGTCATCGCCGCCATAGGCGGAGAGCGCCTGCGCCAGGAAGTACACCATCTGGCCGAAGGCGAGCGTGATCATGATGAAGGTGACGCCGCGCGTGCGCAGCGACACGAAGCCGGTCACCGCACCGAAGAGCGCGCAGATCACAAGGACGACCGGCAGGATCAGCAGCGCCTCGGTCTGGCCCTCGGTGATCATGATGCCGGTGGCATAGGCGCCGATCCCCACAAAAGCGGCATGGCCGAAGGAGACCATCCCGCCGACGCCGAGGATCAAGTCGAGCGAGAGCGCCGCGATGCCGAAGATCATCGCCCGCGTCACCAGCGTCAGCCAGTGCGGCGGCAACCCCAGCGAGACCGCGACCGGCAGCATGGCCAGCAGCGCAAACAGGAGGATGGCGACGACCGGGCGTCGGCCGGCGGGCGCGTCGCGTCGCGGCGCTGCCGCTGTGCTGGCGAGGCTCATGCGCGTCCCTTGGCGGGCAGGAGCCCCTCGGGCCGCACGAACAGCACGATCGCCATGACGAGATAGATCAGCATCGAGGACAGGGCCGCGCCCGCCGCCCGGGCCGAGGGCGCGCTCATGAACAACCGCAGGAGATCGTTCATCGAGGAACGGCCGAGCGTGTCGACGAGGCCGACGATCAGCGCGCCGACGAAGGCGCCGCGGATCGAGCCGATGCCGCCGACGACGATGACCACGAAAGCCAGGATCAGGATGTTGTCGCCCATGCCGGGCTCGACCGAGAGGATCGGCGCCGCCATCGCGCCGGCGAAGGCCGCCAGCATCGTCCCGAAGGCGAAGACGATCATGAACAGCTTGTTGATGTCGACGCCCAGCGCCGAGACCATCGGCGCATTCGATGCGCCGGCCCGCAGCAGCATGCCGGCGCGTGTCTTCTCGACCACGAACCAGAGCAGCGCGCCGACCGCCAGACCCGCGCCGATCAGCGCGAAGCGGTAGGTCGGGTACAGAATGCCGTCGAGCAGCGCGACATTGCCCGACAGAAAGGCCGGGACCGTCACCGAGAGCGGCGCTGCGCCCCAGATCATCTTGACGCCCTGGTTGAGCAGCAGGATCAGCCCGAACGTCGCCAGCACCTGGTCGAGATGGTCGCGTTCGTACAAATGGCGGAAGACCAGGAATTCGAGCGCGAGCCCGATCACCAGCGCAGCCGCCAGCGCCAGCACCAGCCCGAGCACGAAGCTGCCGGTGAGGCCGACGAAGGTCACGGCGAGATAGGCGCCGAGCATGTACTGCACGCCATGCGCCAGGTTGATGAAGTCCATCACGCCGAAGACGAGCGTCAGCCCGGCGGCCACCAGGAACAGCAGGATGCCGAGCTGGAGGCCGTTCAGGATCTGGACGATGAGGAGGCCGGTGGTCATGTCATGTCGCCCGTCATGCTCGGGCTTGACCCGAGCATCTCAGGAAAGAGATTCTCGGGTCTGCGCTTCGCTTCGCCCGAGAATGACGAAAAGGCTTACTTCAGCGCGCAGTCCTTCGCGTGCGGGTCGGCGTAGTCCGTGAACACCTTCGAGACGACCTCGGTCTGGAACTTGCCGTCCGCGCGCTTGGCGGCCTTGACCAGGTAGAAGTCCTGGATCGGGTAGCCGTTGGTGTTGAACTTGAACTTGCCGCGCAGCGAGGTGAAGTCGGCCTTCTTCAGGGCGGCCCGGATCTTGTCCTTGTCGGCCGTGCCGCCGGCTGCCTTGATGGCCGAGTCGATCAGCATGGCCGCGTCATAGGCCTGCATCGCATAGGAACCCGGCACGATCTTGTAGGCCGCCTCATAGGCGCTGACGAATTTCTTGCTCTGCGGGTTGTCCATGTTGGGCGCCCAGGTCATGCCGCCGAACAGGCCGACCGCCGCATCCTGCTGCGCCGGCAGGGTCGATTCATCGACCGTGAAGGCCGAGAGGAAGGGAATCTTGCCCTGCAGGCCGGCCTGCGACCACTGCTTGACGAAATTGACGCCCAAGCCGCCCGGCAGGAAGGCGAAGACCACGTCCGGCTTGGTCGAGGCGATCTTGGCGAGGTCGGAGGCGAAGTCCATCGAGGTCAGCGGCGCATAGACCTCGTCGACGATCTCGCCCTTGAAGTAGCGCTTGAAGCCGGCGAGCGAGTCCTTACCGGCCTGGTAGTTCGGCGCGATGATATAGGCGCGCTTGTAGCCCTGGTCCTGCGCATGCTTGCCGAGCACCTCGTGGACCTGGTCGTTCTGGTAGGAGGTCACGAAGAAATTCTGGTGGCAGCCCTTGCCGGCCATGGTCGAGGGGCCGGCATTGGGCGAGATCAGGAAGGCGCCGGAGTCCAGCACGGGCTTGGCGATCGCGCCGAGGATGTTCGAAAACACCGGGCCGACGACGAAATCGGCCTTGGCGCTCTCGACATAGGCCTTGACCTTGCCGACGGCGACATCCGGCTTGAGCTCGTCGTCGATCACCGTGATCTGCACCGGCACGCCGCCGAGCTTGCCGCCGTTCTGGTCGACCGCGAGCTGGAAGCCGTCACGGACCTGCTGGCCGAGCGCCGCGGCCGGGCCGGTCAGCACGCTGACGACGCCGATCTTGAGCGGCTCCTGCGCCTGGGCCGACGCGATGCCGAGCGCGAGCAGGCCGGCGCCGAGCGAAAGCGAAAACTTGAGTGTCATGTCGAATGTCCTCCCGGGACGAGCGAGAAAGCGACAGCGCGACAGGGGTCCCCTCGACCTCCTTGACCACGCGATGAAGGCATATTGTTTCAAGCTTAAAATATCTGCAAGGGGGCCGCTGCAAGAATGTTGGACAGCCCCCTCGCTGTCATTCCGGGGCGGCCTGCAAGGCCGAACCCGGAACCCACGACGGGGCGAGCCCGGTTCCGTTCGCAAACGCGCGCCCGGTCGTGGCTTCCGGGTTCTTCGCCAGAGCGAAGCCCCGGAATGACAGGCGTCACGCCTGCACGCCATCCACATACCAGTCCATCTTGGACAGGATCGCGTCCGACGCGGTCTCGCCGGCCTTCAGGCGGACCTCTCCCTTCTGGTCCTTCAGCTCCCCGGTGAAGGGGTGGAGCGTGCCGGCGACGATGCCCTTCGTGACCGCATCGGCAGCGGCGCGGGCGGCGGGCGTCACGGCGTCGTTGTAAGGCGCGATCTTGACCATGCCGTCCTTGATGCCGTGCCAGACGTCGCCGCTCTTCCAGCTGCCGTCCATCACCTCCTTGACGCGCTTGATGTAATAGCCCGACCAGTCGTCGACGATCGCGGTCAGATGCGCCTTGGGGGCGAAGGCCTTCATGTCGGAGGCCTGGCCGAAGGCGAAGACGCCGCGCTGCTCGGCCGCCTGGAGAGCCGCCGCCGAGTCGGTGTGCTGGGTGATGATGTCGCAACCCTGGTCGATCAGCGCCTTGGCGGCGTCGGCCTCCTTGGCGGGGTCGTACCAGGTCGAGGCCCAGATCACCTTGGTCCTGAAGTTCGGGTTCACCTTGCGGGCGGCGAGCGTGAAGGCGTTGATGCCCATCACCACCTCGGGAATCGGGAAGGAGGCGATGTAGCCGGCCTGGCCGGACTTCGACATGTGCCCGGCGATCGTGCCGATGACCGCGCGGCCCTCGTAGAAGCGGGCATTGTAGGTCGCGACGTTCTCGGCGCGCTGATAGCCGGTCGCGTGCTCGAACTTCAGGTTGGGGAACTGCTTGGCGACCTGGATGGTCGGGTTCATGAACCCGAACGACGTCGTGAAGATCAGCTGGTTGCCGGCCTGGGCGAGCTGGCGGATCGCGCGCGCCGCATCGGGGCCCTCCGCCACCTTCTCGATGAAGCTGGTCTTGATCTTCGCCCCGTACTCCTTCTCGATCGCGAGCCGGCCCTGGTCATGCGTCCAGGTCCAGCCATGGTCGCCGACCGGGCCGACATAGATGAACCCGACGCCCAGCGGCGCCTGGGCGGACACCCCGCCGCCGATCAGCGGCAGGGTAGCGGCGGTGGCGCCGGCTCCGAAATTGAACCGGCGGCGGGTGATGATGGAGGTCATACTACGCGTCTCCCCTGGTTGGTTGCGGCGTCACGACGCCGAGAACGGCTTGCCGAGACAGGCCGGCGCATTGAGCCGGCCTGTCTTGCGGCCCAGCGACATCATGGTCAGAACCGCGATCGTCGCAAGATAGGGCGTCATCGCCAGCAGCTCGGGCGCCAGCCAGGTGATGCCGGCCGCCTTCGCCTGCAACTCCAGCGTCATCACCGCGCCGAACAGATAGGCGCCCAGCAGCAGCCGCCCCGGCTTCCACGCTGCGAAGACTACCAGCGCAAGCGCGATCCAGCCGCGCCCGGCCGTGAGACCGTCGGCCCACATCGGCGTCAGCGCCAGCGAGAAATAGGCCCCGCCCAGGCCGGCGAGCGCACCGCCGAAGGCGATCGCGGCATAGCGGATGGCGATGACGGGGTAGCCGATGGCATGGGCCGAGGCGTCGTTCTCGCCGACGGCCCGCAGGATCAGGCCCGGCCGCGTCCGGCGCAGGAACAGGCTGACGCCGATCACGAGCGCGAGCGAGAGATAGACCACGATGTCGTGGCCGAAGACCGCGCGCAGCCAGGGATGCTCCGAGAGCGCGGCCGGAAACACCGGGCCGAGCCGCGTGATCGTGCGGCCGACGAAGCCCGCGCCGATCAGCGAGGAGGCGCCGATGCCGAAGATCGTCAGCGCCAGCCCCGTCGCGACCTGATTGGCCGTCAGCGACAGCGTGAGTACGGCGAAGACCATGGCGGTGGCGACTCCCGCCATCATCGCCGCCAGGAGGCCGAGCATCGTGCTGCCGGTGCTGAACGCGACCGCGAAGCCCGCCACCGCGCCACACAGCATCATGCCCTCGACGCCGAGATTGAGGACGCCGGCCTTCTCCGTGACGAGTTCCCCCAGCGCCGCCAGCAGGATCGGCGTCGAGGCGGCGACGAGGGTCATCAGGATCGAGACGAGGATGGCGGTGGTCATAACGCGACCCCTGTCATTCCGGGGCGCGCCAAAGGCGCGAACCCGGAACCCACGACCGGGTGAGCGTTTCGTCCTTCGTCCCGCCCAGCCGGGTGGTCTCGCCCGGTCGTGGGTTCCGGGTTCTTCGCTGCGCGAAGCCCCGGAATGACAAGCGCGCGTGCCCGACCCCTCATGCCGCCCGCACCTTCCAGCCGATGCGGTATTTCACCAGCACGTCGGTCGCCAGCAGCACGAACAGCAGCAGCGCCTGGAACATGCCCGTCGCGGCCTGCGGCAGCCGCACGGTCGTCTGCGCGATCTCGCCGCCGACATAGGTTCCGGCTAGCACGACGCCCCCGAAGACGATGCCGAGCGGGTTCAGCCGGCCGAGGAACGCCACGATGATCGCGGTGAAGCCGTAGCCGGTCGGGAATTGCGGGGTCAGCTGCCCGAAGGGGCCGGCCGCCTCGAACAGCCCGGCGAGCCCGGCCAGCCCGCCGCTGGCGAGCAGGGTCGCCCAGGTCACCCGGTCGGCGCTGAAGCCGCCATGGCGCGCGGCAGCAGGCGCCAGACCCACGACCTTGACCGCATAGCCGGCGGTCGTTTTCTCCATCAGCAGCCAGGCGACGAGCGCGATCAGCAGCGCGGCGGGGATGCCGAGATGGACGAGCGAGCCCGGCATGATCGCGGGCAGCGTCTGGTCGGCCCCGAACATCCGCGTCTGCGGGAAGTTGAAACCGTCCGGGTCCTTCCAGGGCCCGCGCACCAGGTAGTAGAGGCCCTGCACCGCGACATAGGTCAGCATCAGGCTGGTCAGAATCTCGCTGACCTGCAGGCGGACGCGCAGGAAGGCCGGCACCGCCGCCCAGGCCATGCCGCCGAGCACGCCAGCCAGCGCCATCGCGGGCAGAATCCACCAGCCGGTCATCTCATGCGTCACGAGGGCCACGCCGGTGCCGGCGATCGCGCCCATGATGTATTGGCCCTCGGCCCCGATGTTCCAGACATTGGCGCGAAAGCCGATCGCCAGCCCGAGCGCGATCATCACCAGCGGCGCCGCCTTGACGCCGAGATCGGGCCAGCGCTGCGGCTCCAAGAAGGGCGTCACGAAGATGCTCTCCACCGCATGGAAGCCGTCATAGCCCATCGCCGTGAACACGATCATGCCGAGCAGCATCGTCAGCCCGACTGCGATCAGGGGGCTGAGCCAGAGCATCAGCGTGCTTGGTTCGCGACGGCGGCGCCATTCAAGCATGGGCCGGCGCTCCCGGCGGCGAGGCCGCGCCATGCACCCCGCCCATCATCAGGCCGATCTCGTCGATGCCGAGGCTGGCCACCGCGCGCGGGGCAGAGAGCCGGCCCTCGTTGATGACGCAGAGCCGGTCGGCGAGTTCGAGCAGTTCGTCGAGATCCTGCGAGATCACCACCACCGCCGAGCCCTTCTCGGCGAGATCGACCAGTTCCTGTCGGATCGCCGCCGCCGCCCCCGCATCGACGCCCCAGGTCGGCTGGCAGACGACGAGCACGCCGGGCGTCTGGCCGATCTCGCGGCCCATGATGAACTTCTGGAGATTGCCGCCCGACAGCGAGCGGGCCAGCGCCGCCGTGCCGGTGGTGCGGACGTCGAAGCGCTTGATCACGGCATCGGCGAAGCGGTTGACGTCTCCCGTGCTGATCAGCCCGAGCGGCGTCAGCGGCAGGCGGTGGCGCGCGGTCAGGATCGCATTGTCGGCGAGCGAGAAATCGGGGACCGCGGCATGGCCGTTGCGCTCTTCCGGCACGCAGCAGAGCCCGAGCGCCCGGCGCGCGCCCGCATCCAGCCGCCCCACCGGCTTGCCGTCGAGCGCGATCGCATCGGCCGTGTTCGCCGGCCGCTCGCCCGAGAGCGCCGTGAGCAATTCGGACTGGCCGTTGCCGGCGACGCCGGCGATGCCGAGGATTTCGCCGGCCCGTGCCTCGAAGGCCACCCCGCGCAGATCGGTGCCGAAGGGAGGCTCCCTCGGCAGCGTGAGCCCGGACACCGACAGCCGCACCGGCCCGGCGCCGGCGCTTCCGGCATGCTCGATCTGGCGCAGCTCGGCGCCGATCATCAGCTCGGCCATGCGCTTCGTGCTCTCGACGCGCGGGTCGCAGGTCGCGACGACCCGGCCAGCCCGCAGGATCGTGGCGGCCTCGCACAGTGCCTTGATCTCGTGGAGCTTGTGCGAGATGTAGAGGATCGCGCAGCCCTGCGCGGCGATCTGGCGCAGCGTGCCGAAGAGCTTGTCCACCTCCTGCGGCGTCAGCACCGAGGTCGGCTCGTCCATGATCAGCAGCTTGGGATTTTGCAGCAGGCAGCGCACGATCTCGATGCGCTGCCGCTCGCCGACCGACAGCGTATGGACCTCGCGCTCGGGGTCGAGCGGCAGCGAGTAGCTTTCCAGGATCGCCGCAACGCGGCCCTTCAGCTCGTCGGTGTCGCAGGCCTCGTCGAGACCGAGCGCGATGTTCTCGATCACCGTCATCGCGTCGAACAGCGAGAAGTGCTGGAAGACCATGCCGATGCCCAGCCGCCGCGCGGCCTTGGGCGAGGGGATCGAGACCGGCGCGCCGTCCCAGGCGATCGTTCCGATGTCGGCCTGCTGCACGCCGTAGATGATCTTGACCAGCGTCGACTTGCCAGCGCCGTTCTCGCCCAGCAGGGCGTGAATCTCGCCCGGGCGGACGCTGAGGCTGATGTCCTCGTTCGCCTTCACGCCGGGAAAGCTCTTGGAGATGCCCGACAGGGCGAGCCGGGGGCGAACCGTCTGGTCAGGCGGTTGCGTCATGGCCGGCTTGTTCCTTCGCTCCGGCTCCTCGGGAAGCCTGTTGTTTCCGAAGCAAACTCCGCACCAGCTCGGCCGCCGTCAAGGCCGCGATCACCTCGGGGCGCTTGTCGTCCACATCGCTTCCGCCGATCGGGCAGGTGAGGCGGGCCAGTGCCTCCGCCCGGCCGCCGTCGCGCAGGAAGCCGGCCTCGAACCGCGCCCGCTTGGTTGCCGAGCCGATCATGCCGACGTAAGCCGCATCGCCCCGCTGCAGCGCGGCTTCCGTCAGCCGGTAGTCGAGCGCGTGGCTGTGGGTGAGCACGACATGGGCCGCACGGGGCGGCGCCGCGGTGACGGCCGCGACGGGGTCGGCCATGCGGATGCAGGTTACCGCCGCCGGCAGCCCGTCCATGACGGCGTCGCGATCGTCGATCAGCGTCACCTGTAAAGGCAGGGGAGCCAGCGCCTCGACCAGGGCCCGCCCGGTGTGCCCGGCGCCGAAGACCAGCACGGACGGCCGCCTCCCGGCCTCGGCCCGCTCCTGCGCCAACTGTATCGCGAGGTCCGCCGATGTCGCGCGCCGCAGCGAGACCTGCACCCGACCGCCGCAGCATTGCCCCATCTGGGGCCCGAGCGGGATGTCGAGATCTCGTGCCGTCTCGCCCGCCTCCAGCATCGCGCGGGCGATGTCGAGGCAGTGGAACTCGAGCTGCCCGCCACCGATCGTCCCGGCCGTGCCGGTCGCGCTCGCCGCCATCGTCGCACCGGCCTCGCGCGGGGTCGAGCCAGCGGCGTGGGTGAGGGTGACGAGGATGGCGCCATCCGCGAGGTGGCGGGCGAGGAAGGCGGCGGCGGTCATGACCTGCCACCTTCATCCAGAAGGCGCGGGGAACCCCTCTCCTGTAAGGAGAGGGGCAGGGGTGAGGTGTCGGCCCCTCGACCAGCCAAGCTCATGCATTTCGGCGAAACGGCGGTGAGGTGCTGCCTCAAGCGTCCAACGGCCGACCCCTCACCCTGCCCTCTCCCTCCGGGAGAGGGTTCCCCGCGGTGGGTTCGCGTAGCGTGGGGACGCAATGGAGCACCGGTCATGAGGCCGCCTCCGCCCGAACCCGTTCCACCGCCGCCAGCACGCGCTCGGGCGTGGCGGGCGCATCGAGCCTCGGGCAGACCCGGTGTCCGCCGACGCTCGCCACGGCGTCCGACAGCGCATGCAGGACGCTGATCGCCAGCATCAGCGGCGGCTCGCCGACCGCCTTGGAGCGGTGGATCGTCGCTTCGCGATTGGGGGCGTTCTCCAGAAGCACGACGTTGAAGATGCGCGGCCGGTCGGAGGCGACGGGGATCTTGTAGGTCGAGGGCGCATGCGTTTTCAGCACGCCCTTGGCATCCCAGACCAGTTCCTCGGTCGTTAGCCAGCCCATGCCCTGGATGAAGCCGCCCTCGATCTGGCCCTTGTCGATCGCCGGGTTCAGCGATGTCCCGCAATCATGCAGGATGTCGACGCGCTCGACCTTGTATTCGCCGGTGAGCGTATCGACCGCGACTTCGGCGGCCGCCGCGCCATAGGCAAAATAATAGAACGGCTGGCCGCGCCCGGCCTTGCGGTCCCAGTGGATCTTCGGCGTCGCGTAGAAGCCGGTGGCCGAGAGCTGGACGCGGCCCATATAGGCTGCCTTGACCAGATCGACGAAGGCGATCTCGCGGGCACCGACCTGCACGAAGCCCGGCCGGAAGACGATCGCCTCCGGGCTTTCCTGCCAGTGCCGGGCGGCGAAGTCGGTCAGCCGCGCCTTGATCGTCTCGCAGGCATCGAGCGCCGCCATGCCGTTGAGATCGGAGCCTGAAGAGGCGGCCGTGGCGGAGGTGTTGGGCACCTTGCCGGTCGTCGTCGCGGTGATCTTGACCTGGTCGAGGCCGATGCCGAAGGCCTGCGCCACCACCTGCGCCACCTTGATATAGAGCCCCTGGCCCATCTCGGTGCCGCCATGGTTCAGCATCACCGAACCGTCGGTGTACACATGCACCAGGGCGCCGGCCTGATTGTACCAGGTCGCCGTAAAGGAAATGCCGAACTTGACCGGTGTCAGCGCGATGCCGCGCTTCACGACCGGGCTTTTCGCGTTCGCCGCCCGTATCGCCGCCTGCCGGGCCTGGTAGTCGCAGGACCGCTCCAGCCGCTCGATCACCTCGCCCGCGATATTGTCGGTCACGGTCTGGTGGTAGGGCGTCAGATCGCGACCGGGCCCCTCGCCGGGCCTGCCGCCATAGAGGTTGCGCCGGCGCACCTCCAGCGGATCGAGCCCCGTCGCGAAAGCGACCTCCTCGATGAAGCGCTCGGCCCCGACCATGCCCTGCGGCCCGCCGAAGCCGCGAAAGGCCGTGTTCGACACGGTGTTCGTCAAAAGCGGCTCGGAGCGTCCGCGCACCGCCGGGGAGAAATAGCAATTGTCCATATGGAACAGCGCCCGGTCCGTCACCGGCCCCGACAGATCCGCGTTCCAGCCGCAGCGCGCCGCATAGACCGCGTCGACCGCATGGATGCGTCCCTCGTCGTCGAAGCCGATCTCGTAATCGACGACGAAGTCATGCCGCTTGCCGGTGACGATCATGTCGTCGTCGCGGTCGGGCCGCAGCTTCACGGGGCGCTTCAGCTTGCGCGCGGCGAGCGCGGCGACGCAGGCGAAGAGGTTGGACTGCGTCTCCTTGCCGCCGAAGCCGCCGCCCATGCGCCTGACTTCGACGGTGACGGCATGGGAGGCGACGCCCAGCACCTGCGCCACTATGTGCTGCACCTCGCTCGGATGCTGCGTCGAGGAGAAGACCTGCATGTCCTCCTCCTCGCCGGGAATGGCGAGCGCAATCTGGCTTTCGAGGTAGAAATGATCCTGCCCGCCGATCGTCATCGAGCCCTTCAACCGGCGCGGGCTTTCCGCCAGCGCGGCTGCGACATCGCCGCGCTCGAGCTTGAGCGGGTCGGTCACCAGCGTGCCGCCGGCTGCGCGCGCGGCGGCGACGTCGAGCACAGGCGGGGCCTCGTCATAGACCGCCTGCGCCAGCGCCGCAGCCTGCCGCGCCGCCTGGCGCGTCTGCGCGACCACGGCGAAGAGCGGCTGGCCGTGATGCAGGATCGTCTGCGTCGCGAAGACCGGCTCGTCATGGCGATGCGTCGAGGAGATGTCGTTGACGCCGGGAATATCGGCCGCCGTCAGCACCGCGACCACGCCGGGCGTCGCCAGCACGGGCGCGAGATCGAGCGAGACCAGCCGGCCATGGGCGATGCGGCTCAGGCCGAGATAGGCGTGCAGCAGCCCCTCGGGCGCCGCGATGTCGTCGATATAGACGGCTTCGCCCGTGACATGGCGGTCGGCGGAATCGTGGATGCGCGGCGCTCCGACGATGGCGGAGGTTTCGCTTTCGAGCCGACGGCGCGCATCAGCCATGGGCCGCCTCCGCGAGTTGGCCGGCCACGCGCGTCTCGACATCGGGCTGCGTCGTCTCGATCAGGAACCGCCGCAGCAGGTTCCCCGCGACGGTCAGCCGGTAGCCGGCCGAGGCCCGCATGTCGCTGAGCGGCGTGAAATCGCTCGCCAGCGCGGCTATTGCCGCGTTCACGGCCGCCTCGCCCCAGGCGCGGCCGGTCAGCGCGGCTTCCGCGGCGCCGGCGCGTTTGGGCGTGCCCGCCATGCCGCCATAGGCCAGCCGGGCCTCCGCAATGCGGCCAGCGGAATCGAGCCGCAGCAGGAAGGCGCCGCAGACGGCGGAGATGTCCTCGTCGAAGCGCTTCGAGATCTTCGAGACATGGATGAGCGCATCCGGCCCCGGCCTGGGCACGATCACCGCCTCGACGAACTCGCCCTCGCGCCGGTCCTGCTTGCGGTAGTCGAGAAAGAAGTTCTCCAAGGGGATTTGGCGCTGTTCGCCGCCACGACGCAGCACGAGCGTCGCCCCCAGCGCGATCAGCGCCGGCGGCAGGTCGCCGATCGGCGAGCCATTGGCGATGTTGCCGCCGATCGTGCCGGCGTTGCGGACCTGCTCGCCGCCGAAGCGGCGCATCAGCTCATCGAGTTGCGGCGAGAGCGACGCCAGCACGGGGCGGACCTCCGCGTGGGTCGCCATCGCGCCAAAGACGAGGTGGTCGCCCCGATCCGCGATCTCCTGCAGCGCCGCGATCCGCCCGAGCGAGATGACAGGGTCGAGCCGGCGCATGCCCTTCGTCACCCAGAGCCCGACATCGGTCGCGCCCGCGACCAGCGTCGCCTGCGGATGGGCGGCCACCAGATCCGCCAGCACCGCAACGGTCGCCGGCGCGAGGAAGCGCCCGCCGGGTCCGGAGAGGGCGAGCGTCTCCTCGTCGGCGAGATCGTGCAGCCTCGCCGCAACCGCCTTGCGGTCCGGCCGGTCGCCGCCACCAGCCGACATCCGCTGCGCCGCCGCGATGATCGGCTCGTAGCCGGTGCAGCGGCAGAGATTGCCCGCCAGCGCATCCTCGATCCGCGAGACGGTGGGCGCATCCTCGTTCAGCCAGAGTGCGAAGAGCGACATCACGATGCCCGGCGTACAGAAGCCGCATTGCGACCCGTGACAGTCGACCATCGCCTGCTGCACCGGATGCAGGCTGCCGTCCGGGCCTTTCAGATGCTCGACCGTCAGCACCTGGCAGCCATCGAGCGTCGGCAGGAAGCGGATGCAGGCATTGATCGCCTCGTAGCGCAGCCGCCCGCCATCGAGCCGGCCGACAACGACGGTGCAGGCGCCGCAATCGCCCTCGGCGCAGCCTTCCTTGCTGCCGGTCAGGCGCCGGTCCAGCCGCAGCCAGTCGAGCACCGTCAGCGTCGGATCGCAGTTTGCGATCTCGATCAGCGCGTCGCCGAGGAGGAAGCGGAGCGTATCACGCATGCGGGCCTCGCATGGTGCTGACCACTCCATTGCGGGTCATCCCGGGCGACCGGAGGGAGACCCGGGATCCATGCCGGAATCTCTCCGGCAAGCGCTCCGGAATGGATCCCGGATCTCCGCTTCGCTGCGTCCGGGATGACGGCGTGGTTGAAGCAGGCGATGTCTCGTCAGCGGCTGCGCAAATCATGCCCTCAGATTAGGCATGATCCCCGCTTGGCCGGAAGCTTTGATTTGGTGCAGATGTGATGTGAATTTGAGCCGGAGTCCAAGCCCGTGACGGAAAACCCCGCCATTCGCGCCCTGCGCGGCCGCCTGCTGTGGTTCGTGGCTGATCCGCACGACATCGGCGATGCGGCGCATCGTTATGTCGCGGACGGGGTGCTGGTGATCGAGGGCGGCGTCATCCGTGCGGTCGGCCCGGCGGAGGCCATCCTGCCAACCCTGCCGGCGGGGGCGGAGATCATCGACCACCGCCCGCATCTGATCATGCCCGGCTTCATCGATGCCCATCTTCACATGCCGCAGACGCAGGTGATCGCCTCTTATGGCGCCCAGCTGATGGACTGGCTCGAGCGCTACACCTTCGTCGAGGAGCAGCGTCTGGCGCAGCAGGGCCACCCGGAGAAGCTCGCGACCTTCCTGCTCGATGAGTTGTTGGCCAACGGCACCACGACGGCGGTGATCTACTGCTCCGTCCATCCGCAGTCGGCAGAAGCGCTGTTTGCCGAATCCGAGCGCCGCAACACCCGCATGATCGCCGGCAAGGTGATGATGGACCGCAACGCGCCCGAGGCGCTCACCGACACGGCGCAGAGCAGCTATGCCGATTCCAAAGCGCTAATCGAGCGCTGGCATGGCAAGGGCCGGCAGCTCTACGCCATCACCCCGCGCTTCGTCGTGACCTCGACGCCCGAGCAGATGGCGGCCGCCGGGCGGCTGGCGGCCGAGCATCCCGACTGCCACGTCCAGACGCATATCAACGAGAACCGGGCCGAGATCGCGCTCGCCAACGAACTCTATCCCGAGCCTGGCGACTATGCCGGCATCTATCAGCATTACGGACTGCTCGGCCCCAGAAGCCTGCTCGGCCACTGCATCCACATGACCGACCGGGAATGGCGGCGTTTCGCCGAGAGCGGCACAGTCGCCGTGTTCTGCCCGACCTCGAATCTCTTCCTCGGCTCGGGGCTGTTCGACTGGGCCCGCGCCCGGGCGGAGGGCGTGTCGGTCGCGGTCGCGACCGATATCGGCGGCGGCACCTCCTATTCGATGCTCAGGACGATGTCGGAGGCCTACAAGGTGCTGCAGTTGCAGGGGCAATCGCTCTCGGCCTTCGCCGCGCTCCACGCCATCACGCTGGGCAACGCCAAGGCGCTGAAGCTCGACCATCTGATCGGCTCGCTCGAACCCGGCCACGAGGCCGATGTCGTCGTGCTCGACCCGGCCGCGCAGCGCGCCATGGCGCATCGGCTGGAGACGGCGCGCGACCTCGCCGAGGAGCTGTTCGTGCTGGTGACGCTCGGCGACGAGCGCAACGTCGTCGCGACCTATGTGATGGGGGAACGGGTCAATCCTCCGTCATTCTCGGGCGGAGCGCTCGGGTCCGATCTTCGATCGGCCCAAGCGTAAACTCCGCGCAGACCCGAGAATCTCCGGCAAGAGATGCTCGGGTCAAGCCCGAGCATGACGCGTTTCACCCCAGTACGCCGCCCTTGCGCGCGAAATCGATGTAGATCTCGCGCAGGCGCAGCGCGGTCGGGCCCGGTGCGCCGTTATGGATGCTGTGGCCGTCGATGGTCGTGACCGGCATGACGAGGCTGGTCGCCGACGTGATGAAGGCCTCCTCGGCGTCCATCGCCTCCTGCAACGTGAATTCGCGCTCCTCGAAAGTGAAGCCCGTCTCCGCGATATACGCCAGCACGGCCTTGCGGGTGATGCCGGGCAGGACCTTGTTGGAGAGCGGTCGCGAGATCAGCGTCTTGCCCTTGACGATCCAGGCGGTGGAGGAGGCGCCTTCTGTCACGACGCCGTCCTCGATCATCCAGGCTTCCTGCGCGCCGTTTTCGGCCGCGAACTGCTTGGCGAGCACCGGCGCGAGCAGGTTGACGCTCTTGATGTCGCGCCGGGCCCAGCGCAGATCCGGCGTCGAGACGACCTTGATGCCGGTCTTGACCGTCGGCGCGTTCACGAAGTTGCGCGCCTGGGTGAACATCACCAGCGTCGGCGGCACATCCTTGGGGAAGGCGAAGTCGCGGTCAGAGGCGCCGCGCGAGACCTGCAGATAGACGCCGCCCTCATCGAGGCCGTTGCGCTTGATCAGCTCCTCGTGGATCGCGACCAGCTCGGCCTTGGACCAGGGCAGGGACAGCCTGATCTCGCCGCAGGACCGCTCGAGTCGCGCCAGATGCGCTTCGCAATCGACCAGCTTGCCGCCGATCACCGCCGAAACCTCGTAGATGCCGTCGCCGAAGATGAAGCCGCGGTCGAAGATCGAGATGGTGGCGTCTTCTTCCGGCAGATAGGCGCCGTTCACATAGACAATGCGGCTCATCGATCAGGTCTCGTCAGCGGTTGAAAGGCAGGACTGTCCTAGCCGACGAACGCCGCGGGCGCGAGGGCGAATGCCCCTTCGCCAGCGCGGGGCGCCCCGGCATTTTCCGGGATAGCCCTTCCGGGTTCAGGGCCGGAGGCTGAGGAAGCGGCTGGGGATCGCACCATGCGGGTTGGGCGCGAAGCCAACCAGCTTCGGCGAGACGAGATTGCGCGTCGTGTAGTGCAGCACCGGTATCCAGGGCTGCTCGCGGGCGATGATGCTGTCGGCCTCGCGCAGGATGGCCGCCCGGTCCGCGAGATCCGGCTGGGCGGCGGCAAGCGCCATCAGCCGGTCGAACTGCGGATCGGCGAAGCGGCCGAAGTTGAAGCTGTGCGTGTCGCTCTGGAACAGGAACAGGATATTCTGGGGATCGGAATAATCGGCGATCCAGCCATAGCGCGCGACGTCGAATTCGCCGCCCTCGCGCAGATGCGCGAAATGACTGGCGCTGTCGGTCTCGAACAGGGAGGTCTCGACGCCGATCGCCGTCCACTGCTCGGCGATGGCCTGGATGGTGCGGCGGTTGTCGTCGCTGCGGTTGTAGCGCAGCTCCAGCCGCAGCGGCACACCGGGCCCGAACCCGGCTGCGGCCAGGAGCCGGCGCGCCTCCTCCTCACGCTCCAACGGCGTGGCCATCTTGAAGTCGAGCTCGGCGCGCTCACCGTAATGGCCGATGCCGGGCGGGATCACGCCATAGGCCGGCAGCATCGCCCCGCTCCAGATCCGCTCCGCGATGAACTCGCGGTCGATCGCCAGCGACAGGGCCCTTCGCACCCGGGTGTCGTTGAAGGGGGGCTTGGCCGTGTTGAGCACGAGGAAATAGGTGCCCAGCCCCGGCGCGATCTTGACCTGCGCGCCGAGCTTGGCCCGCAGAGCCTGGATCTGGTCGGCGGGGATGTCGGTCGTCAGGTGCAACTCTCCCGCCTGGAAACGCCGCGCCGCGACGGCGGGGTCCGAGGTCGGATAGACAATCACCGTCTCGACCGCGACGTTCGCGGCGTCATGGAAGGCCGGGTTCCGGTCCAGCCGGATATGCGAATTGGGCACGAACTCCCGGAGGCGATAGGGCCCGTTGGTCACCAGCGCCTCCGGCCCGGCGCCGCTTCTCCCGATCCGCTCCATCATCGAGCGGTGGACCGGCAGCCCGGCCGGGTGCGTCAAGAGCGCGAGCAGATAGGGCGTCGGCCGCTCCAGCGTGATCTCGAGGCGCTGCGGCTCGGGTGCGCTCACGCCGAGATCGGCGGGGGTCGTCCCTTCGGCGCCCTTGTGGAGCTTCTCCGCGTTCAGGATCGGGTAGAACAGCGCGGCGGAAGGAGCGCCGCTGCGCGGATCGAGCACGCGCCGCAACGAGGCCACGAAATCTTCCGCTGTCACCGGGTCGCCATTGGACCAGCGCGCGGTCTCGCGCAGCGCGAAGCGCCAGGTCCTGCCATCCTCGCTGGTCGTCCAGCTTTCGGCGACGCCGGGGACGACCGCGCCCCGCATATTGTGGATCACCAGCCCTTCGGACAGGTCGCGCAGCAGATGCGCCTCGGCCACGGTCGTCGACTGGTGGGGATCGAAGCTGCGCGGATCGCCGTCGTTGCCGCGGTGGAGCACGCCCTGGGACAGGGCCGGGCCGACACCTGCCAGCACCAGCAGTGCCGCCAGCATTGGGGAGGCCGCGCGGCGCAGGGCTGAGAACATCGACAATCTCCCCTCGGACGACGACACGGCCGCAAAGCAGGGATTCGCGAAGTGAAGTAGAGCCCGGCTTTGACGGCCTGCCAAGCGCCCGGAGCCATCTGCTCCAGGAAAACGGATCCGGCGCCGCGGCTAGCCCGCCGCAGCCGCCGCCCGCTCCTGCGCCTCGACCACCGCCACTGCGGTCATATTGACGACGCCGCGCGCGGTCACCGAGCCGGTGAGGATATGCACGGGCTTGGCCGCGCCGATCAGGATGGGTCCCACCGGCAGCGCATCCGCCAGCACCTTGGCGAACTGGTAGGCGATGTTGGCAGCGTCGAGGTTGGGGAAGATCAGCACGTTGGCGACGCCCTTCAGCCGCGAGGAGGGCAGGACGCGCTCGCGCACCATCGCCACCAGCGCGGTATCGGCCTCCATCTCGCCATCGCATTCCAGATCCGGCGCGCGCTCGCGGATCAGGCCGAGCGCCTTGCGCATCTTGAGCGCCGAGGGCGTGTCCGCCGCGCCGAAATCCGAATGCGAGAGCAAAGCGATCTTGGGTTCGATGCCGAAGCGGGCGACATGGCTCGCCGCCAGCACCGTCATGTCCGCGATCTCCTCGGCGCTGGGATCATGCTTCACATGGGTGTCGGCGAGAAAGAAGGCGCCCTTGTTGGTGATGATCAGCGTCATGGCCGAGATGTCGCAGACACCGGGCGCCAGTCCGATGATGTCCTTGATGTGCCGCAGCCGCGACATGAACCGGCCTTCGAGCCCGGTGATCATCGCATCGGCCTCGCCGCGCGCGACCGCGAGCGCTGCGATCACCGTGTTGTTGGTGCGCACGAGCGAGCGTGCCGCCTCCGGCGTGATGCCGCGCCGGCCGGCGATGTCGAGATAGGTCTGGACGTAGTCGCGATAGCGCGGGTCGTCCTCGGGGTTGATCACCTCGCAGTCGATGCCCGGCCGGATCGACAGGCCGAAGCGCTGCACGCGGCTCTCGATCACGCTCGGGCGGCCGATCAGGATCGGGATCGCGAGCCCTTCTTCCAGCGCGATCTGGGCGGCACGCAGCACGCGCTCATCCTCGCCCTCCGCGTAGATCACGCGCTTGGGGTCGGCCTTCGCCTGGGCGAAGAGCGGCTTCATGATGAAGCCGGAGCGGAAGACGAAGCGCGACAATTCCTCGCGATAGGCCTCTATGTCGGCCAGCGGCTTGCGCGCCACGCCGGTCGCCATCGCCGCCTGCGCGACGGCCGGCGCGATCCGGATGATCAGGCGTGGGTCGAAGGGGTTGGGGATCAGCGAAGTTGCCCCGAAGGTCGAGGATTCACCGCCATAGGCGCGCGCCGCGATGTCCGACGTCGCCTCGCGCGCCAGCGCCGCGATCGCGCGCACGGCGGCGAGCTTCATCGCCTCGTTGATCGTCGTGGCCTGCACGTCGAGCGCACCGCGGAAGATGTAGGGGAAGCAGAGGACGTTGTTGACCTGGTTGGGATAGTCCGACCGCCCGGTGCAGATCATCGCGTCGGGCCGCACGGCGAGTGCGTCCTCCGGCGTGATCTCGGGGTTGGGGTTGGCGAGCGCCAGGATCAGCGGCTTGGGACCCATCGCCTTGGCCATTTCGGGCTTGAGCACGCCGGCCGCCGACAGGCCGAGGAAGACATCCGCGCCGGGGATCACCTCGGCCAGCGTGCGGGCGTCGGTCTCCTGCGCATAGACCTCCTTCCAGCGGTCCATCAGGGTGTTGCGGCCCTTGTGGACGACGCCTTCGAGGTCGGTGACCCAGATGTTCTTGCGCTGGGCCCCGAGCTCGACCAGCAGGTTGAGGCAGGCCAGCGCGGCTGCGCCCGCGCCCGAGACCACGATCTTCACGTCGCCGATCTTCTTCCCCGACAGATCGAGCCCGTTCAGGATCGCGGCCGAGACGATGATCGCCGTGCCATGCTGGTCGTCATGGAAGACCGGGATGTTCATCCGGGCCTTGAGCTGCTCCTCGATCTCGAAGCATTCCGGGCCCTTGATGTCCTCGAGATTGATGCCGCCGAAGGTCGGCTCCAGCGCCGCGACGACCTCGACGAATTTCTCGATGTTCTTCTGCTCGACCTCGATGTCGAAGCAGTCGATCCCGGCGAATTTCTTGAACAGGACAGCCTTGCCCTCCATCACCGGCTTGGAGGCGAGCGGGCCGATGTCGCCGAGCCCCAGCACGGCGGTGCCGTTGGTGATGACGGCGACGAGGTTCTGCCGGGAGGTCAGTTCGGCGGCCTGGGAGGGATCGTCGACGATGGCTTCGCAGGCGGCGGCGACGCCGGGTGAATAGGCCAGCGCAAGGTCGCGCTGGTTGCCGAGCGGCTTGGTCGCCTGGATCTCGATCTTACCGGGGCGGGGCAGGCGGTGATAGACGAGCGCGCCCGAGCGCATATCCGCCGACAAGGTGCTCTTAGCCATCCCCACGCTTCCTTCGCATCGCAATTCGAGGGCAGGAGGTCGCGCGGAAAGCCCCGCCGCGTCAAGCGCGACGGCGGCAATAATGCGTGGTGAGAAAGCGGAAGGCCGGTCAGCACGCCGTCTGGCGCGCGAGTGCGCGATGCACCCCGCCGGCCTAAAACGCCTTGAAGGTGATGATCGTGTGGGTGTCGGCGATCTCGGGGATGGACTGCACCTTCTGGGCGACGAAATGGCCGATATCGACGTCGGCCGCGACGTGGAACTTCGCCAGGATGTCGTAATTGCCCGCGGTCGAGTAGATCTCGGAGGCGATCTCGCGGTCGGCGAGTTCGCTGGCGACCTCATAGGTCTTGCCGAGCTTGCATTTGATCTCGACGAAGAAGGTCTGCATCGCGGGGGCTCCGGAGTGTGGCCGAGGGCTCTCGATAGAACCTCTCAGCCCTTCAGATCAAGCGCCGGCGAGTGCGGCGATGCGGCGGGTCATGGCGCTCTCGGGGTCGGCGAGGCCGCCGATCACCGTGAAATGGTTGGCGCCGGGGATCTCCTCATAGCGCGTCTGCACGCCCGACAGGCCCCAGACGTCGACGATGCGCCGGCTTTGCTTGAAATACTCCTCGCTCTCCTGGCCGCCGACGACGGCGTCGAGGATAAGCCCGGACGGGGCTGGCCAGAAGAAGGGGCTTTCCCGCTCCGCCGCTTCAAAGCTCAAGCCCAGCGCCGTGTTGATGCTGGTCTCGGTCAGGGGTTTCAGGTTGTAGAGCCCGGAGATGCCGTAGGCGGCCGGCACGAGCTGAGCCGGCAGATCTTCGTCGACCCCGGCCCAGTTGGTGGCGAGCAGGCAGGCCGCGAGATGCCCGCCGGCCGAATGCCCGGTCGCCACCACCGGCAGCGAGAAGCGCCGCCACAGCGCGGCTGCCGCCTGCTGCATCTCCCAGACGATATGGCCGAGCTCGACCTGCGGGCAGAGATCGTAGCCGACCACGGCCACGGGCACGCCGAGCCGGTTGAGGCCCCGCGCCATATGCGAGAAGAAGCTGCGGTCGAGCGCCTGCCAGTAGCCGCCATGAATGAACATCGCGATGGCGGTGCTGCGCACGGTCTCCGGCTTGAACAGGTCATAGCGCTGGCGCTCGCTCTCGCCATAGGACACGCCGAGTTCGCACAGCGCCTCGGCCCGGTACGCCTGGGCATCATTGGCCCAGCCCGCGATCAGCCCGGGATGCTCGGGCACGCGGGCCCGGTTGTTGTATTGTGTTTCGTAGTCGCTCGACATTCCCGGCTCCGGCTTGCCTGACGCCCCCAGGTTTCCGCTCGCAGCGGCAAGAGCCCGTCATGGCAGGTGCCGGCGATCTGCGCCATGGCTTTTGACAGCTCCTGGCTTCTGACAGGTCATCCCTTTTGACAGGTCGAGCCATGGGCGTCACAAGGCGCCGCGCGTCTCGTGCAGGGCGCAGCCGATCTGGAGACGACGATGGAAAACCCGATCCTGGCCGAGGTGACGCGCGGCGAAACGGTCGAATCGCGCCATCGCGGGGCTGCCCTGGTGGTCGACGCCGACGGCGCCGTCGTGTTCAGTGCCGGCGATGTCGACCGTCCGGTGTTTCCGCGCTCGGCGGTGAAGGCGATCCAGGCGCTGCCGCTCTTCGAGAGCGGCGCGGCCGACCGCTACGGGCTGACGGAGGCCGAGATCGCGCTGGCTGTCTCCTCTCATTCCGGCGAGCCGCTGCATGCGCAGACCTCGCTGGCGATGCTGGCCAAGGCCGGGCGCGAGGCCGGCTGCCTCGAATGCGGCGCGCATTGGCCAATGAACGAGGCGGCCGCGCGGGCGATGGCGAAGGGTGGGCTCGAGCCGAGCGCGCTCAACAACAACTGCTCGGGCAAGCATGCCGGCTTCATCTGCCTCTCCTGCGGGATCGACGAGGACCCGGCGGGGTATGTGAAGGCCGGCCATGCCGTGCAGAAGGCCGTGCGCGGCGCGCTGGAGGATGTCACCGGAGCCGCCCACTCGACCGACCTGATGGGCACAGACGGCTGCTCGATCCCGACCTATGCCGTGCCGCTCAAGGCGCTGGCGCTCGGCTTCGCCCGCTTCGGCACCGGTCAGGGCTTAGGGCCTGAGCGCGCGAAGGCCGCCGCCCGCATTCGCAAGGCCGCCGCGGCGCATCCCTTCATGGTGGCCGGCACCGGCCGCTTCGACACCCGCGCCATGGAGTTGCTGCGCGAACGCATCTTCATCAAGACCGGGGCCGAGGGCGTCTATTGCGGCTCCCTGCCGGAACTGGGCTACGGCATCGCGCTGAAATGCGACGACGGCGCCGGCCGTGCGGCCGAGGTGGTGATGGCGGAGCTGATCGCGCGCTTCCTGCCGATGGACGAGGCTGAGCTCACCGCATTCGCCCCGCTGCGCGAGAGCGTGATGAAGAACTGGAACGGCATCGAGGTCGGCCGAGTGAGGGCGGCCGTCGTTTGACCGCCGAAAGGTCACGCATTACCTTTTGGCGGGAAGGAGACCGCCATGCCGCGTCCCGCTCTCAAGGATGGCCTGACCAAGCAGGCCCGCTACCGCGCCGCCAAGAAGGCGGCCGGGCTGAAGGAGGTCAGGCTCTGGATCTTCGATGCGAAGAATCCCGCATTCCTGGCCCAGTTGAAGCGTGACATGGCGGCGATCCGGAACAGCCCCGGAGAGATAGAAGATACCGCGTTCGTCGAGGCGCTGACGGATTGGCCGGCCGAGGACACATGAAGCGGGGCGATGTCGTCCTCGTCGTGGTGCAGGGCGATCACGGTAAGCCTCGACCCGCGCTCGTTGTTCAAAACGATCTGATCGACGATCTCGATACCACGCTGGTCTGTCTCATCACGACGAGCACGGATGTCTTGGCGCCCTTCCGTCTCGGCATCATGCCAACCCCGGGCAACGGTCTTCGTCACCAGAGCTATGTGATGCTGGACAAGACCACCATGGTTCTGCGTCACAAATGCCGGGCGGTCGTCGGGCGGCTAACCGACGAGCAAATGGCCGATGTCGGTGTTCGCCTGGCCTTCGTCTTTGGCCTCACCGGCTGATTCTCACCCTACCGCGTTGTTCTCGACCCGCACGCCTGCCGCCCGCGGGTCGGGACTCCGGGTGAGATCTCCGGTGACGGCCTTCCCATACTCTGTCCCGACGACCGCGCCGCGGCTGGCCTCGGCGATGACGTTGCCGGAGATCATCGCGTTGCGCTGCTTTGGGACCAGCGAGACGGAGATGCCGATGCCGGTCCGGCGCACCATGTTGCCGGTCGCGACGAGATTGCGCATGCCCCAGGACCAGCCGAGCGAGATGCCGATGTCGCTGGCGTCCTCGATGACGTTCCCGGTCACCGCGGCCTCGGCCTCGACATGCACGCCCATGCCGCCGATCGGCTCCTTGACGCCGGGATAGAGCCCTTTGCGGGCATTGCGGACGATGTTGTTGGCGAAGACGCTCAAGCGGCCGCCATGGTCGAGATTGGTGATGTTGGCGCCCTGCGCGCAGTCCTCGACGAGGTTGTTGGCGATGATCGCGCCCTCGAAGGCAAATTCCGAATAGAGCCCGACCTCGCCGCAGCGCTTGCCCTGATTGCCGAGGATCTGGACGCTGGCGCCGGAGTTGTTGCGGATGAAGGTCAGCGCGCAGTCGCGCAGCTGGTTGCCCTCGATGATGACGCCGCCAGCCTTGTAGAGGCTGATCCCGTTGCCGTTGGGGCCGTCGCCGCCCGCGTCGGCGCGGATGCGCTCGACGCGGTTGCCGCGCACGATCGAGCGCTCGTCCCCGGCCTGGCTGCGCCAGAGCTGGATGCCGTTGTTGCCGCAATCCTCGACGCGGTTGCGCTCGATGCGAAGCCCCCGCGAGTCGAGGGAAAACAGCGCTGATTCGCGCATGGTGCGGAAGCTGCTGCTCTCGATGTCGCCGCCCGTGCGATGGATTACGAGCCCGACCGAGCCGGCATCGGCGAAGGCACAGTCGCGGATCTGGAGGACCTCCACATCCTCGGCCGTCAGCAGGCCCTGGCGGCCGGCCGCGCGCAGGCCGAGCCCGTCCAGCGTCACGCCGGTCAGCGACGATCGCTGGGTGCCACGCGCCTCGAGCAGCGGGCCGGGCTGGGCCGCCACCAGCGTCGTCGCGCCCGGCACGCCGATCAGGCTTGCCCCCTCCGGCAGGCTGACGCGGCCGATGCGGTAGCGCCCCGGCGCGATGACGAGCGGAACCTGGCGCCGCGCGGCTTCAGCGAGGGCGCTCTGCAGGCGCTGCGATTGATCCTCCGCGGCGCCCGGCCGCAAGCCGAACGCGGCTGCCTCCAGCCCGAGCCCGCCCAGGGGCACCGGTTTGGCGGCGCGCGAAGACTGGCCGAGCCCGGGGGCGGCCGCGAGCGAGCCTGTCCCGAAAACAGCCATGGCCAGCAGCGAACGCCGCGATATCGCGAGAGGAGTTTGCGCCATGCGAGCGGTGGTTCAAGCACCGTGCCGACGGCGCCTGTGCCGTTCCGGCACGTCGATCAGCCGGCCCCGCGGCCCTGACGCGCGAGCGCGGCCCCGATCTCGGCGAGGCTCGCCACCAGCACCGCCTTCGCCGGGCGAAAGCCCGCGACGCGTCGTGCCGGGCGCGAACCGGGGGCAGGGCGCAGCCAGGGCACATGGATGAAGATGACCGGCACGCCGCTGCTGCGGTTAGGCCGGAGGGCGGCCGCATAGCAGGCGTCGCAGAGGTAGCGCCCGGCCGAGGGAGAGAGCGTGCTGCGCAGCCCGCGACGCCGCAGAGCCGCCAGCGTGGCCTGCGGAGCGGCGGTCGTCCGCAACGGAATGGCGGCCGGCACCGGCCCCGCGGTCGGAGTCGCCCCGCTGACGTCGGGATGCAGCGGGCTGGCGTGGCCGCGGCCGAAGAGTTCGACCCGGATCTTGCGGGCGCGTGCGGCCAGCCCGAGCATCAGGATCGCCCGGGGGCGCGAATCCGCGAGATGGGCGCGCAGCCGCGGCAGCCCTCCGGCATAGCTCGTTTCCAGGATCAGGGCGTCGGCTGCGAAGCCGGTGGCCCGCAGCCGCGTCGTCACGGCCCGCGCCAGAGCGGTCGTCGGATTGACCCGCACCCGCGGAAAGGGGCCGAAGCCCGTGACCAGAATGTCGGGGCGCGCTTGTGTCATCGGCTCAGAGCCCCAGCGCCTGCGCGATGTCGTCGGCGGCCAGCGTCGGCGCCAGCGTGCCCGCCGCGACGGCGGCTTCCAGCGCCGGCGTCGCGGCCCTCAGCGCGGGGTCGTTGCGCAGCTTCGCCTTGAGACGGTCCTCGACCATGGCCCACATCCATTTCACATCCTGCCGATGACGCTTGTCGGCGATGAGCCCCTTCGCCTCATGGCGGGCGCGGTGATCCTCGATCCTGGCCCAGAGCGTGTCGAGCCCGTCGCCGGTCAGGCCCGAGATCGTCACCACGGGCGTCGACCAGAGCGGAGAGGAAGGCGCCAGGATGTGCAGCGCGGCCTGATACTGGGCCGCGGCGGCGCGCGCGGCGGTCGCACCCGCTCCATCCGCCTTGTTGACCGCGAGCATGTCGGCGAGTTCGATGATGCCCTTCTTGATGCCCTGCAACTCGTCGCCGGCATTGGGCAGCATCAGGACCAGGAAGAAATCGGTCAGTTCCGCCACGGCCGTCTCGGATTGCCCGACGCCGACCGTCTCGACCAGGACGACGTCGAATCCCGCCGCCTCGCAGAGCAGCATCGTCTCGCGCGTCCGGGCGGCGACGCCGCCGAGCGTGCCCGATGAGGGCGAGGGCCGGATATAGGCGGCCGGATCGACCGCGAGCCTCGCCATGCGCGTCTTGTCGCCGAGGATCGAGCCGCCGCTGCGGGTCGATGAGGGGTCGACGGCGAGCACGGCGACCTTGTGTCCGCGCTGGGTGAGAAAGCTGCCGAGTGCGTCGATCGTCGTCGACTTGCCGACGCCGGGCACGCCGGTGATCCCGACGCGGACGGCGCCGCCGGTCCGCGGCAGCACCGCCTGGATCAGTTCGCTGGCCTGGCGGCGATGGTCCGGCCGGCGTGATTCGACCAGCGTGATCGCCCGCGCCAGAGCTGCCCTGTCGCCGGCGAGCAAGCCGGCGACCAGTGCGGTGACAGGAGCGGGAGGATCGGCCATAAGCTCCCCTAGCAAGGCCGAGGGTCCAGCGACAAGGTTTCGCCGGTCGGCTCTGCCGTCATCGTAAGGCGCGCGGGCGTCTCGACGGTGCATCGCGCACGGGGAGAGCTGTCAGGCGATGATGACGATGCGTGCGGCGATGCGGTTTCGGATTCTGGTTTGGGCGGTCGTCGCGCCGCTGGCGCTGGGCGCCTGCGGGACTCCGCGCGTGCTCCAGATCAACCCGGCTGCCAGCGCGCCCGCGGATATCGCCGGCAAGGTGGAGATGTTCGTCGCGACGACGCGCGAGGCTTCGTCCGAGCCTGTCTACTTCAATGGCGAGCGGGGGGCGCGGCTGGCGTTCGCGCGCCTGGATTTCACGGTCCCGCGGGCTCACAAGACCGGCGAACTCGAACTGCCGGATTCGGGGCCGAGCGATCCGGCCAAGCATTTCGCCGTCACCAATGTGCAGCGTCTGGACCTCGCGCCGATCGTCGCCGACGTCCGTCGCGAGATCCTGAAGCGGCCGGCCTCGCAGCGCGACGTGCTGGTCTTCGTGCATGGGTTCAACACCAACTTCGCCGATGCCGCGTTCCGCTTCGCCCAGATCATCCATGATTCGGGCTTCAAGGGCGTGCCGATTCTGTTCACCTGGCCCTCGCGCGGCCAGTTGCTGGCCTATCCCTATGATCGCGAGAGCGCCTATTATTCGCGCGACTTCCTCGAGCTCAATCTGCGGGCCATCGCGCGCGATCTCGGCACGACGCGCATGGATATCCTGGCGCATTCGATGGGCACGCTGCTGACGCTGGAGTCGCTGCGCCAAGCCTCGATTCGTGGCGACGGAACCTTCGGTGGCAAGCTTCGCGACGTGATCCTGGCGGCGCCCGACGTCGATCTCGACGTTTTCAGGACCCAGATGCGCGAGATCAAGCGTCCAGTCACCGTCTTCGTCTCGGCGGATGATCGCGCGCTCGATTTTTCCCGCCGCTTCGCCGGCGACAAGACGCGGTTGGGCGCCGTTTCGGCCAAGGACACAGAGATTATCGCCGAGCTCGAGAAGCTCGGCGCGCGCATCATCGACCTCTCGGAAGTGGCGTCGGGCGACCCGCTGAACCACAGCAAGTTCGCCTCCTCGCCGAAGGTCGTGCAGATGATCGGCCAGCGTCTGCAGGCGGATGGCGGCATCGCCACGGCCGGTCCCCAGCTCGGCGACCGGCTCGGCGACATCGCGGGCGGCGTTGTCGGAACCGTCGGATCGACCGTGGGTCTGGTCGTGACGGCACCCGTGACCATCATCTCGGGTGGCCGCTGAGCCACGGTCGCGGTGCAATGGCTCGTGATCGAGGGGATCGCCGCATTCTGGCCGCGTTAGCCTGTCGTTAAGGGGGGACTGGCCAATTCGGCCCCTAACGATCGACTGGATGCCCGACACGATGCTTGGTTTGCGGCACGCTCCCACCTGCCGTCGTGCAGCGCTCGCCGCGCTGCTCGCGCTGTCGCTCTCGGCCTGTGCCCAGAGCGAGGTCACCGTCTCGCCCTTCTCGGAGCCGACCCGCGCCGACGCGTCCGCGATCGGCAAGGAGCCCGAACTGCTCGTGGTGACGACGCGCAAGCCGGTCGGCCCGCGCCAGCCCTTCTTCGGCTCGGATCGCGGTTCGCTGACCTTCGCCGAGGCGCGTCTTGCGCCGCCCGCGGACGGCATTTCGGGCCGCGTCTCCTCCGCCGTCAGCGGCGACTGGGCCGTGCTGGGCCTCGACAGCCAGACCTCGGCCGAGGCCGGCCGCGCCTTCGCGCAAGCCGCGACCGGCCGCGATGTGCTGCTCTATGTGCATGGCTACAACGAGACCTTCGAATCCGCGGCGCGCAGCGCCGGCCAGCTCTCGCATTCGCTCGAATTCCAGGGCCGCACCGCGATCTTCTCCTGGCCGTCGGGCGGCAAGCTGTTCGACTACGCCTATGACCGCGAAAGCGCGCTGTGGTCGCGCGACGGCTTCGTCAAGGCGCTGCAGGCCCTCGTCGCCAACCCGACGGTCGGCCGCATCCACATCGTCGCGCATTCGATGGGCACCTTCCTGACGCTGGAAGGGCTGCGCGAGCTGCGCGATTCCGCCGACGTCTATTCCCGGATCGGATCCGTCGTCCTCGCCTCGCCCGACATCGATATCGACGCCTTCGAGCAGACGGTCGGCAAGCTCGGCCCGCTCGCCCGCCGCATGACGCTGATCATCGACCCGGGCGACCGGGCCCTGGCGATCTCCGCCCGCATCGCCGGTGGCGTCGCGCGCGCCGGAGCGGCCGACCGCTCGCGCCTGGAGGCCCTGGGCGTGCGCGTCGCGGACACCTCCGGCCGGGGCTGGAGCATGCTGCGGCACGACCTCTTCCTCTCCGACAGCGAGGTCACGCAGGTCGTGCGTCGCGCCATGGACCGCGGCAAGGGCGCCTGAGCGGCTTGCCCGGTCGGGCGGTCCCGCGCAAACTCCGCGCCTAGGAGGCGTGGATCGATGGCGACGGTCGGCCGGGTTTTGGTGGCAATGCTCCTGCTGGTCTGCGGGCCGCAGATCGTCGCGGCGCATGACCTCACGCCTTTCCAGGAGGCGGGGCGCAGCCATGTGATCCACGAGGACGTCTCGCCCACCGGCGCCGAGCCGATCAATATCGAGACCTATGTGCCTGCGGCTTGTACGACGAAGCCCTGCCCCTTGGTGATCGCGATCCACGGCCTCGAGCGCAATGCCGAGAACGCCCGTGAAAACTGGGTCGAGGCGGCCGAGCGCTACGGCCTGCTGATCGCCGCGCCGCATTTCGACCGGGACCGGTTCCCGACGCGGCTGTTCCAGCAGGGCGGCGTGCGCGACGAGACGGACCCGGACCGCTGGGTCTATGCCAGCATCGAGCGCTTCTTCGATCGCGCCTTGGCCAGCGGCCGCGTCGCCGGAACGAGCTATGTCCTGTTCGGGCACTCGGCAGGCGCGCAATTCGTCCACCGCATGGCCCTGCTGATGACGGCAGCGCGCTTTTCGACCGCCATCAGCGCCAATGCCGGCTATTACACGCTGCCCGTCCGGCCGAAGTCCGGCGGCTTTGCCTATCCCTATTCGCTGGCCGGTACGCCCGCCACCGATGCGACGCTGGCGGCCGTCCTCGCAAAACCGCTTTTGGTGATGCTCGGCGAACGCGACGACGACCCCGCCCATCCACAACTGAACCACAGCCGCGGCGCGGATGCGCAGGGCCCGAACCGGCTGGCGCGCGGGCGTCATTTCATGGCGGTCGCGGCCACTGAGGCGGCGCGGCTGAAGGTGGAGAGCTCCTGGCGCGCGATCGTGGTGCCGGGCGTCGGCCACGATTCGCGGCGGATGGCCGCCGCCGCGGCCGAGGCGGTCTTCGCGGGGCGCTAGCCGCTCACAGCGGCGGCAGGCCGATGCGCTTCTTGACCGTCGCCAGCGCAAAGTTGGATTCGACCGACTGGATGCATTTCAGCCGGGTCATCTTCTGCTTCAGGAAGCGCTCATAGCCCTCGATGCCGTCGGTCAGCACCCGCAGCAGATAGTCCTGGCTGCCGGTCATCAGGTAGCATTCGGTCACCTCGTTCCAGCCCTCGACCGCCTTCTCGAACTCGGCGATGTGCTCCTGCGTCTGCTGCGAGAGCCGCACCGAGACGAAGACGCTGAAGGGCAGGCCATAGGCCTTGGGATCGACGGTCGCGGAGTAACCCTGGATCACGCCGGTCTCCTCCAGCCGCTTCAGCCGGCGCAGGCAGGGCGTGGGGGACAGGCCGACCTTCTGCGACAGATCCTGGTTGGTGATGCGGCCGTCCTCCTGGAGAACGGCGAGCATGCGGCGATCAACGCTGTCGAGCATGGACTGCTCCTCATGAAACGAAATTTGGCAGAATGATGCTGAAATGAAATCCTAGACAGTCGAAGCCATCCAAGCAATCGTCGGCGGAGCGCCTTATCTTCAGGCGAACGGATCGGCGCCGTCCGGCCGCGGTTCGACAGGGAGATCGTCATGAGCGCAGACAATTATCACAAGGACCGGATCGCCAACCGCAAGTTGCATCCCGAGACGCTGATGATGGGCTTCGGCTACTCGCCGGCCATGTCGGAGGGCTCGCTGAAGCCGCCGATCTTCCTGACCTCGACCTTCGTCTTCGAGAACGCCCAGCAGGGGAAGGATTTCTTCGACTTCACCTCCGGCCGCCGCCAGCCCAAGCCCGGCGAGAAGCCCGGGCTGGTCTATTCGCGCTTCAACCATCCCAACATGGAAATCCTCGAGGATCGCCTGGCGATCTGGGACGAGGCGGAGAAATGCGCCGTCTTCGCCAGCGGCATGGCGGCGATCGCCACGACCTGCTTCGCCTTCCTGCGCCCGGGCGACACCATCATCCACTCTCGCCCGCTCTATGGCGGCACCGAGACCCTGCTGAAGAACCAGATGGGTGCCTTCGGGGTCACGCCCTTCGGCTTCACCGACGGTCTCGACATCGCGCAGATGCGCGAGACGGCGAAGGCGGCCGCGGCCAAGGGGCGCGTCGGCATGATCCTGGTCGAGACGCCGGCGAACCCGACCAACGGGCTCGTCGATCTCGCCGCCTGCAAGATGATCGCCGACGAGTTGGAGGCCTCGCAGGGCCATCGCCCGCCGGTCGTCGTCGACAACACCATGCTCGGCCCGAAATACCAGAAGCCGCTGAAGCAGGGCGCCGATCTCTCGCTGCTCTCGCTGACCAAATATGTCGGCGGACACTCCGACCTCGTCGGAGGCTCGATCAGCGGTTCGGAAGCCTTGGTGCGACAGGTCAAGAGCTGGCGCGGCTCGCTGGGGACGCAGCTCGACCCCAACTCCTGCTGGATGCTGATGCGCTCGCTCGAGACGCTCGACATCCGCATGAGCCGCGCCAACGAGAACGCGCGGCTGGTCGCCGACTACCTCTCCGCCCATCCGAAGGTCGCCAAGGTGCATTATCTCGGCGACCTCAAGGACGGCGACCCGCGCAAGGCCGTGTTCGACCGGCAATGCACGGCGGCCGGCTCGACCTTCGCCTTCGACGTGGTCGGCGGCGAGAAGGAGGCCTTCGCGCTGCTCGACAACCTCCAGATCATGAAGCTCGCGGTTTCGCTGGGCGGCACCGAGACGCTGGTTTCGCACCCCGCCGCGATGACGCATTCGGGCGTCGCGCGCGAATTGCGTGAGGAGATCGGCCTGACCGACGCGCTGATCCGCATCTCCGTCGGCATCGAGAACATCGAGGATCTGATCTCGGATCTGGCCCAGGCGCTTGAGGCGGTGTGAGGCTTGCCGCCCGTCATTGCGAGCGCAGCGAAGCAATCCAGCCGGCCCGCTCGCCGTCCTCCTGGATTGCTTCGTCGCTGCGCTCCTCGCAATGACGGTGGGCGTGTTCGTGTCGCCTAAACCCCGACCCGCCCCCAGCCCGGCAGCTTCAGCGCCGGGCTGCGCAGGTCGAAGCCGGCCACCAGCCCGAGCAGGTTGATCTCGACGCCCTCGACCCAGCCGATGGTGAAGCCGGCGAGCCCATATAGCGAGGCCTGCACCCCGGTCCGGCTCGGCGTTAGTCCCGCGAACAGCCCATCCTCGCGGAAATCCTTGCCGATCGCGGTCGGCGGCAGGGCCCGCGCCAGTTCCGGAACCTCGGCCATGACATGCTGGACGAAGCTGTTGGAGTTGGGGCCCGGCCAAGCCTGGTAGCTGCCGGGCGTGACATAGGCATAGCTCTTCACCGCCGCGCGGATGCGCGGGATCAGCCGCTCGGCCGCCTCGCCTCGGATCTCCGCCACCGGCTCCGGCAGGTTGCCGTACCAGCGGCCGTCGGCCTCGCGGTGGTTGACGCGCACCGGCGTGCCCCAGCCGACCACGTCGAAGCGCGTATAGGCGCTGGCGCCGGCCTCCTTCACCACCACCCAGGAATGATGCGCGAAGACGCCGCGCCAGCGCCCGACGCGTGCGGCGAAGACATGGACAGTGGCTTCCGGCTCGGTTGAGGCTGCGGGCAGGAGCTTCGCGCTCGACCAGTCGGCCCGGCGCCAGTCCTCCGCCATCCCCTGCATCGACCACCAGGCGGCATGGGTCAGCAGGGGCAGGATGAACAGCAGGGCGAAGAGCAGGGGAACGAGACGGGCGGCACGCATGGACCTTGATATGTGGCAGCCCTATTGCATCGCAAGATCGCCAGTGCGCCGCAGGGATCACAACGGCTTGAGGCGTGCGCCCAAGCTGATAGCCTTGCCGCCATCTGCAGGAAGGGGAATCGGATCGATGACGATACGGCGTGGCTGGCTCGCAGGACTCCTTGGCACGGCGGCGCTGGGGCTCTCGCTTCTGGCGACGGACCCTGGCGCGGCGCAGAACAAGGAACTGCGCATCTACAACTGGTCCGATTATGTCGACCCGGAGGTTCTGGACGCCTTCAAGAAGGAAACCGGAATCACGGTGGTCTACGACACCTTCGACCAGATGGAGACGGTCGAGACCAAGCTCCTCGCCGGCAAGACCGGCTATGACCTGATCGTCGTCACCGCCTCCTTCCTGCCGCGCCACATCCCGCTCGGCCTCTATGCGCCGATCGACGCCGCCAAGGTGCCCAATCTGAAGAACGCCTGGCCCGAGATTCAAGGGCGGCTGGCCAAATACGACTCCGGCAACAAGCACGCCGTGAACTATATGTGGGGCACCACCGGGATCGGCTACAACGTCGCCAAGATCAAGGAACGGCTCGGCCCTGACGCGGTGATCGACAGCTGGAAGATCCTGTTCGACCCCGACCAGCTCAAGAAGCTCTCGAACTGCGGCGTGCATGTGCTGGATGCGGTCGAGGAGATGTTCCCCGCTGCGCTGCGCTATCTCGGCCTCAACCCGGATTCGAAGGCCGAGGCCGACCTGAACAAGGCCGGCGAGCTCTTGCGCAAGATGAGGCCCCACATCCAGAAGTTCCACTCGTCGGAATACATCAACGCGCTGGCCAACGGCGACATCTGCCTCGCCGTCGGCTATTCCGGCGACATCCTCCAGGCGAAGAAGCGCGCGGAGGAGGCCAAGAACAAGGTCGAGATCGCCTATTCCATCCCCAAGGAAGGCGCACTGATGTGGTTCGATTCCTTCGTGATCCCGAAGGATGCGGCCAATCCGGAAGCCGCGCTCGCCTTCATCGACTTCGTCAACCGCCCGGCCATGGCGGCGAAGAATTCCGACTTCATCCAGTACGCCAATGGCAACATCGCCTCAAAACCGCTGCTCTCGGCGGCCGTGCGCGACAACCCCGGCATTTATCCGCCGGATGCGGTGATGGCGCGGCTCTACACGATCACCCCTTACGACCAGAAGTCGCAGCGGCTGGTGAACCGGCTCTGGACCCGGGTGAAGACCGGCAAGTGAGCAGACCGGCAAGTGAGCGGACGGGCAAAGTGAGCGGACGGGCGTGAGCGAGCAGAGGGGGCGAGGGGCGGGCCCGTTGCGCAAGGCATCGCCCGGCAGCGTGCGCCGCGCCTTCCAGCCCTGGAACGACCCCGCCGCGCAGCCGCTCGTCGAGTTCCGCGGCGTGACGAAGCGCTTCGGCGGCGTCACCGCGGTCGCCGATGTCTCGCTCTCGCTCTACCCGCGCGAGTTCTTCGCGCTGCTCGGCCCCTCCGGCTGCGGCAAGACCACGCTGATGCGGATGCTGGCGGGCTTCGAGACGCCGGACGAAGGGCAAATCCTGCTCGACGGCGTCGACATCACCGCGGTCCCGCCGCATCTGCGGCCGGTCAACATGATGTTCCAGTCCTATGCGCTGTTCCCCCATCTCAGCGTCGCCGACAACATCGGCTATGGCCTGAAGCGCGAGGGGCTGCCGCGGGCCGAGATCGACCGGCGCGTCGCCGAGATGCTGGCGCTGGTCAAGCTGGACGGGCTGGGCAAGCGGCGCCCGGATCAGTTGTCCGGCGGGCAGCGCCAGCGCGTCGCGCTCGCCCGCGCGCTCGCCAAGCGCCCGAAGCTGCTGCTGCTGGACGAGCCGATGGCGGCGCTCGACCGCAAGCTGCGCGAGGCCACCCAGTTCGAGCTGATGGACATCCAGAGCGAGCTCGGCACCACCTTCATGGTCGTCACCCACGACCAGGACGAGGCCATGACCATGGCCGACCGCATGGCCGTGATGGATCATGGCCGGCTCGTCCAGATCGGCCCGCCCGACGTGATCTACGAGGCCCCCGTGAGCCGCCACGTCGCGGAGTTCGTCGGCGACATCAACATCCTCGAGGGTCGCGTCGAATCCGTCGATGGCGATCTCGTCGGCGTCGCGACGCCGCTGGCGGGCCGCGTCGAACTCGATGAGGAGGCGCCGGCCCTGTCTCCCGGCGCGCCGGTCCTCGTCGGGCTGCGGCCTGAGAAGATCGCGCTGAGCCATGACGAGCCGGCCCAGGGCGTGAACAAGGTCCGCGGCGAGATCTGGGACATCGGCTATCTCGGCGACATGACCATGGTGCAGGTCATGATCGGCGGTGACGACGGCCAGCTCCTGAAGGTCTCCCTGACCAACCGCTCGCGCCGGATCGAGCGCCCCTTCGCCTGGGAGGATGCGGTCTGGCTGTCCTGGGACGTCGAAGCCGGGCTGGTGCTGAAGCCGTGAGCGGGCCGGTCTCGCCCGTGAAGGCACCCGGCCGTCTGGTCGTCGCCGTGCCCTATCTCTGGCTGGGGCTCTTCTTCCTCGCGCCCTTCGTCATGGTGCTGCGCATCGCGCTGTCGGACGCTGCCACGGCGCTCCCGCCCTATGCCCCGCATTTCGAGGGCTTCGCGGCGCTGCGTGACTTTCTGGCCGGACTCGATCTCGAGAATTTCGGGCTGATCTTCGAGGATCCGCTCTACTGGCAGAGCTATCTCTTTTCGCTGCGCATCGCGGCGCTGACGACGCTGATCGCGCTCGCGATCGGCTATCCGCTGGCCTATGCGATGGCTTGCGCTCCGGCGCGCTGGCGCGCCATCCTGCTCGTGCTGGTGATCCTGCCGTTCTGGACCTCCTTCCTGATCCGGGTCTACGCCTGGATCGGAATCCTGCGGCCCGAGGGGCTGCTCGACATGATTCTGGCGGCGCTCGGCCTGAGCGATCAGCCGCTGCGGCTGCTCAACACGCAAGCCGCGGTCCTGATCGGCATGGTCTATTCCTACCTGCCCTTCATGGTGCTGCCGCTCTATGCGACGCTGGAAAAGCTCGATCGCAGCCTGCTGGAGGCCGCCGCCGATCTCGGCGCGACGCCGCTCAAGGCCTTCCTGACGGTAACGCTGCCGCTCTCGCTACCCGGCATCCTGGCGGGCTCGGCACTCGTGTTCATCCCTGCCATCGGCGAATTCGTCATTCCCGACCTGCTCGGCGGGCCCGACACGACGATGATCGGCAAGGTTTTGTGGACGGAGTTCTTCTCCAACCGCGACTGGCCGCTCGCCTCGGCGGTCGCGGTCGTGCTGCTGGTGGTGCTGGTCCTGCCGCTGGCGCTGCTGCAGCGCGCGCGGCTGGCGCGGGCAGGCGACGGGGGAAGCGCGTTATGACGCGGCTCGGCCCCGGCCTCATCCTCGCGCTCGTCGCGGGCTTCGCCTTTCTCTACCTGCCGATCCTGGCGCTGATCGCCTACTCCTTCAACGCCTCGCGGCTCGTCACCGTCTGGGGCGGCTTCTCGACGCATTGGTACGGGACGCTGCTCGCCAACGAGCCCCTCCTGTCGGCTGCCTGGCTCAGCCTGCGCCTCGCCTTCGTCTCGGCCACGCTCGCCACCGCGCTGGGGACGCTGGCGGCGCTGGCGCTGGCACGGCATGGCCGCTTCCGCGGGCGCCTGCTGTTCTCCGGCATGGCGCTGGCGCCGCTCGTAATGCCGGAGGTGATCACCGGCCTCTCGCTGCTGCTGCTCTTCGTGGCGGCGGATGTGGAGCGCGGCTTCTGGACGGTGACGATTGCCCACGCGACCTTCGGCCTCGGCTTCGCCTGCATCGTCGTGCAGGCGCGCCTCGTCGGCTTCGACCGCTCGCTTGAGGAGGCGGCGCGCGATCTCGGCGCCACGCCGCTGGTGACCTTCTGGACGGTGACCTTACCCTTGATCGCGCCGGCGGTGGCGGCGGCCTGGCTGCTCGCCTTCACGCTGTCGCTGGACGATCTCGTGATCGCGAGCTTCACGACAGGGCCGGGCGCCACGACCCTGCCGATGCGGCTCTATTCGGCGGTCAGGCTCGGCGTCTCACCCGAGATCAATGCCGCCTGCACCATCCTGATCGGCTTCGTCGCCATGGTGGTGATCGCGGCCTCGCTGCTGCTGAAGCGGCGTCAGGCCCTGGGGGCCTGAGCGGCAGGGCAGCTAAACGACAGGTGAATGGCGGCCTCAAACGCCGTTCAGGCGCAAGCTGCGAATGTCCTGGTCAGGCGAGGGGATGACCCCGACGCCATCAGACAGGACGAGGACCATGTTCCGCCATTTCGCCGCGACCAGCCTGGCCAGCCTTGCCATCGGCGCCGCCGTCTTCGCCGCGGCCAGCCTCACCACCGTCAGCCCGGCGGAGGCCTTCGGCGGCCGCTACGAGCGCGGTTACTATGGACCGCCGGCCCATGGCTGGCGTCCGCCGCCGCCCGTCGTCCATGGCTATTGGGGCGAGCGTCGCTGGCGGCGCTGGCATGAGGAGCGCCAGTTCCACGGCGCGCCCCCGCCGCGTTACGGCTATGGCTATGGCCACGGCTGGCGCTGATCGCTTGCTGCGGTCGCTGTGATCAGGGAACAGGCGCGGCCCACCGGCGGCGCCTGTCTTTTTATTCGGCCGCGTCGCGCTGGACGTAGCCCAACTGGCTGTTGAGGTCTTCGAGCAGCTTCTCGGCCGCATCGGCGATGACCGTGCCGGGCGGGAAGATCGCCGCCGCGCCGGCGTCCCTCAGCGCCTCGAAATCCTGCGGCGGGATGACCCCGCCGACCACTATCATGATGTCGGGCCGCCCCGCTTTGGCGAGCGCCGCCTTGAGCTCGGGCACCAGCGTCAGATGGCCGGCCGCCAGCGACGACACGCCGATGATGTGCACGTCGTTCTCGACACCCTGGCGGGCCGCCTCGTCGGGCGTGGCGAAAAGCGGGCCGATGTCGACGTCGAAGCCGAGATCGGCGAAGGCCGAGGCGATCACCTTCTGGCCGCGGTCATGCCCGTCCTGCCCCATCTTGGCGACGAGGATGCGCGGGCGGCGACCATCGGCCTCCTCGAAAGCCTGCGTCATCATCTGCACGCGCATCACCGCCGGGTTCATCGTGCCGACCTCCCGCTTGTAGACGCCCGAGATCGACTTGATCTCGGCCCGGTGGCGCCCGAAGACCTGCTCCATCGCCAGCGAAATCTCGCCGACGGTGGCCTTGGCGCGGGCCGCCTTCACCGCGAGGTCGAGCAGATTGGCCTCGCCCTTCGCACCCTCGGTCAGGGCGGCGAGGGCGGTCTGGACCTCGCCTTCGTTGCGCTCGGCCTTGAGGCGCTTGAGCTTGTCGAGCTGCTGCGCCCGCACCGAGGCGTTGTCGACCTTGAGCACGTCGATCGAAGCCTCGTTATCGGGCTTGAAGCAGTTCACGCCGATGATCGCCTGCAGCCCGCCATCGATGCGCGCCTGCGTCTTGGCGGCGGCCTCCTCGATGCGCAGCTTCGGGATGCCGGCCTCGATCGCCTTGGCCATGCCGCCGAGCGCCTCCACCTCCTGGATATGGCCCCAGGCCTTGGTCGCCAGTTCCGCGGTCAGGCGCTCGACATAATAGGAGCCGCCCCAGGGATCGATGATCCGGCTGGTGCCGCTCTCCTGCTGCAGCAGGATCTGCGTGTTGCGGGCGATGCGGGCGGAGAAGTCAGTCGGCAGCGCCAGCGCCTCGTCGAGCGCGTTGGTGTGCAGCGACTGGGTATGGCCTTGCGTCGCCGCCATAGCCTCGATCATCGTGCGCGGCACGTTGTTGAAGACGTCCTGCGCCGTCAGCGACCAGCCGGACGTCTGGCAGTGCGTCCGCAGCGGCAGGGACTTCTCGCTCTGTGCGCCGAAATCCTTGACGAGCTTCGCCCAGATCAGCCGGCCGGCGCGCAGCTTGGCGACCTCCATGAAGAAGTTCATGCCGATCGCCCAGAAGAAGGACAGGCGCGGCGCGAAGGCATCGACCCCGAGCCCCGCGCGCTGGCCGGCGCGAATGTATTCGACGCCGTCGGCGAGCGTATAGGCGAGCTCGAGGTCCTGCGTCGCCCCGGCCTCCTGCATGTGGTAGCCGGAGATCGAGATCGAGTTGAACTTCGACATATGGGCCGAGGTGTAGGCGAAGATGTCGCCGATGATCCGCATCGAGGGGGCCGGCGGGTAGATGTAGGTGTTGCGGACCATGAACTCCTTGAGGATGTCGTTCTGGATCGTCCCCGAGAGCTTGGCGGCCGGAACGCCCTGTTCTTCCGCCGCGACGATATAGAGCGCCAGCACCGGCAAAACCGCGCCGTTCATCGTCATCGACACGCTCATCTGGTCGAGCGGGATGCCGGAGAACAGCGTGCGCATGTCGTAGATCGAGTCGATCGCGACCCCGGCCATGCCGACATCGCCGCCGACGCGCGGATGGTCCGAGTCATAGCCGCGATGCGTCGCCAGATCGAAGGCGACGGAGAGGCCCTTCTGGCCGGCGGCGAGATTGCGCCGGTAGAAGGCGTTGGAATCCTCCGCCGTGGAGAAGCCGGCATATTGCCGGATCGTCCAGGGCTGGTTGACATACATCGTCGGGTAGGGCCCGCGCAGATAGGGCGCGATGCCCGGCAGGGTGTCGACGAAGGGCAGGCCCTCGCGATCCTCTGGTCCGTAGACTGGCTTCACCGGGATGCCCTCGGGGGTCAGCCAGGCCTCGCCGGCCGGCAGCGCGGGAGAGGCGGGGCCTGTGCCGTCGGCATAAGCCAGCGTCGTGAAATCCGGGATGGCGGTCATGGCTGTCTCCCGTCCTGACGATCCCACCAGTGGTGGAAATGATGCACCGGTCCGTGGCCACGGCCAACCGGAACCTCGTCGGCCGCCGCGATCGCCGCCGAGATATAGGTCTTGGCCTGGCCGACGGCGTCCGGCAGCGATAGCCCCTTCGCCAGCCCCGATGCGATGGCGGAGGACAGGGTGCAGCCGGTGCCATGGGTGTTGCGCGTGGTCAGGCGCGGCGCCGCGAAGCGCTGGCGGCTGCCGCCCGCGAGCAGGAGCAGATCGCTGCTGCTGTCGCCGCCGCCATGCCCGCCCTTGATCAGGACGTTGGCGGCGCCGAGCGCGGCGAGCGCATCCGCCTGCCGCTCGACCGCGTCCTCGGTTTCCGCCTCGCCGGTGCCGAGCAGGGCCGCCGCTTCCGGCAGGTTTGGGGTGATCAGCGTCGCCAGCGGGAAGAGATGGCGGTGGATCGCGGCGACGGCCTCGTTTTCGAGCAGCCGCGCGCCCGACGCAGCGACCATCACTGGGTCGAGCACGATGTTGCGCGCCTTGTGGCGTTTCAGCCCCTCCGCCACGGTCTCGATCAACTCGGCCGTCGCCAGCATGCCGATCTTCACCGCCGCGACGTCGAGATCCTCGAAGACGGCGTCGATCTGCTGCGCGACGAAAGCCGCCGGCACGGCGTGGATGGCGCTAACGCCCCTGGTGTTCTGCGCCGTCAGCGCGACGATGACGCTGGCGCCATAGACCTGATGGGCTGCGAAGGTCTTGAGATCGGCCTGGATGCCGGCGCCGCCGCTCGAATCCGAGCCGGCGATGGTCAGGGCGATGGGGTGGCGTGTGCTCACTCGGCGGCTTCCAATGTGATCCGGAGCTTGGTGCCGGTTGCCTTGGCGTAACGCTCCAGCGTCCGGGTCGAGGGTTTGCTGCGACCGCTTTCGAGCCGGGCGATGACCGACTGCGTCGTGCCCATGCGCTGCGCCAGCTCTTCCTGCGTCAGCCCGGCGCGGCTGCGCGCGCGCGCCAGCGAGGTCAGCAAGGCAAATTCCTCCTCCAGCGCGTCATATTCGCGCTTGAAGTCGGGGTCCTTCATCTGTTCGAGACCCCATTCGCGAACGCTCTTCATCAAACCTCCTTGGCGCGCAGGCGCGCTATGCGAAGTTCCTTGGGCGGAGTTTTCTCGGTTTTCTTGACGAAAACCCGGACAATCACCACCCGCTTGCCCGTTGCCGTGACATAGATCGCTCGGGCAATGCCATCCCGCCCCGTCAGCCGCAGTTCCCAAAGCTTGTCGCCCAATGGTTTGATCCATCCGGCCGGCAGGGCATTCAAACCTTCGTCTTCGATGACATCGGCGTAGCGAAACAATCGGGCCCTGATGTCGTCGGGCAAAGCGTCGGCCTCGCTTTGGACGACCGCGTTCAAGAATTCGAAACTCCAGCCCGACCGTGTCGTCATAGCAAAAATGCACTAATCAGACAAGGTTGGCAGCGAGATCGCGAGAGCCTCCGTCAGCATCGCCACCGCGTCGCAGCCTGCATAGATGAACGACCCCACCCCCGCTTCGTTCAGCGCGGCCTCCAGTTCGCCCGGTCGGCCCGCCAGCCAGACGGTCGCTCCTGCTGCTGTCAGCGCTCTTGCTGCGGACACACCCTCGGCCGCATAGGCGGCGTCCGATCCGCAGAGGCAGGCGAGACGTGCGCCCGAGGCCTTGAAGGCGGCGACCAGCGCGGCGAGATCGGTGCCGCCCTCCCGCGCAAAACCCTCGCCGACCGTCACCGCGAGACCGCCCGCCTCGAACAGGTTGCGCGCGAAGCCGGCCCGCGCCGTGAAATCGGCGACCGGCCCGAGTGTCGCCAGGAAGACGACAGGCCTCTCCGCAGCTGCATCGGCCCGGTCGCGCAGCGCCTCATAGGGTTCGGCCAGCCGCTGCGACGGCAGGGCCTGCGCCCGCAAGCCATCCTGCGGCGCGATCAGGCCCTCCTGCCGTTCGGCGCCTGAGGCGAACCGGCCGATCAGGGCCGCCGGGTCGGGCGCGGCCCCCGACCTGCCTGTGGATTTGGCGATCGTGACCGGGGCCACATCCAGCACGGCAACAGCGGCCTCCCTGAGGTTTGGGAACTCGCTGGTGCCGGTGATCGGCTCGCGCCGCGTCGCGATCGCCCTGGCACGCGCCTCGCGCTGATGTTCCAGCGCAGTCTGGATCGTGCCGGCGGTGAGCGCGGCGAGGATGCCGGGCAGGCCGTCCTTCGACTCCCGCTCGACCGCCTGCATCTGCGCCCAGCCCTGCTCGCACAGCGCCTGCGTCAGCGTCTCGAAGCTGCCGGAGCCCGCGGCGGGGTCGGCGACGCGCCAGAGATTTGCCTCCTCCAGCAGGACGAGCTGGGTGTTGCGGGCGATGCGGCGGGCGAAGCCGTCGGGCAGGCCCAGAGCCGCCGTGAAGGGCAAGACGGTCACGCCATCCGCGCCGCCGATGCCCGCCGAGAAGGTGGCGACGGTTCCGCGCAGCAGATTGACCCAGGGGTCGCGTTTCGTCAGCGAACGCCAAGCCGTCTCGGCTTGGAGAGCCATCGGCGCGGGCGTCAGCCCGCAGGCGCCCTGGATGCGCCCCCAGAGCAGGCGGGCCGCCCGCAGCTTGGCGATCGTCAGGAACTCGTCGGTGTCCGCGACCAGCGTGAAGGAGATCGCGTCGCGCGCCTCCTCGAGCGAAAAGCCTTCGGCTTCCAGCGCGCGCAGATAGGCGAGGGCCGTCGCCAGGCAAAAGCCCAACTCCTGCGCCTCGCTGGCACCGGCCTCGTGCCAGGGCCGGCTATCGACTGTGAGGAAGGGGCCCTTGAAGCCGCGCGCCTTCAGCGCCCGGATCGCCGCGGCGAGGCGGCGCCCGACCTCGGACCAGGAGGCCGCGAGCCCGCCAGTGCCGGCGAACACACCGATCGGGTCCATGCCGAAATCGATCGACAGCGCCGCAGGCGAAAGCCCGCGCTTCTCGACCAGCGCCGCCAGCAGCAGCGCGTTGATGCGACCCTCCGGGGCGGGGTCGAGCCGCAACTGGATCAGGTCGAGCATCGCGCCGTCGAGAGCGGCATCGAGAGCGGCGACGTTTTCGGCTACGAGCCCATAACCGCGTGCGGCGCGGGATCCGGCGAAGGCGATCGTGAGCGCGTTCGCGCCGCCCTCGAGATCGGCCAGCGCAAGCTTTTGCGCTTCGGCCGGCTCGGGATGTTCGAGCCTCGCCGCGACCTGCCAGCGCCCGGCCTCGGCGCGCAGTGGCCGGGCCGGCGGGGATGCCGCCGCATACAGCGGCTCGATGCGGATGCCGTCAGCGGTCCTGGCCACCAGGCGCTTCTCGAAATCGCCGCCTTTCAGCACCTTGTCGACCGCTGCGCGCCAGGCTTCCTGCGTCGGAGCGGGAAACGCGCTCATGAAGGACAGATCGGGGTCCGGGGCCGAAGTCATGCGAAGCTGTCCTCGTCATCGCCGCCGCGCGCGGCTGCGCGGTGGTGATTGCCACGTGCCGCGACGCATCGCCATTCCTACTTCGTCGCAACGCGGCTGCGCAAACCCGCGCCGGGGAGGGCGCAAACGACAACGCCGCCTCGCGGCGGCGTTGTAACGTTCACATTGCGGCGGGGCGGCTCACACGAACTGGCCGAGCCCCGGAATGGCGCCGACGATGGCGCCCATCGCATCCTCGCCCGCCTTCTCGCGGCCGACGGCGAACATTTCCTTCGAGACTGACTGGATCTGGCCCATCGAGAGACCCGCGCCCATCAACTGGCCGCCGAGCGCCATCACACCGCCGCTGCCGCCCATCATTCCGCCGACCATGCCCATCAGGCCGCCCTTGGCGCCGCCCTCGGCCGCCGCGAGCTCCGCTGCACCGGGCAGGGCCGCCATCAGCTCGCCGATCTCGGCCGGAGGCCCTTCTTTCTGCAGGAAAGCGAGGATGATGCCGATCGCTTTGCGGGCGAGATCTTCGCTCAGCCCGGAGGCCGCGATCACGCGGGAAATCAGTTCATCCATGGTGTCGATCCTGTCGGTTGCGGCGCGGATGGCCAGATGGTTCACATATCAACGATTGAGCGGATGCGATAGTCCGGCGACCGGACGGGCTTCCACCGGCGACCGCCATTCGCTACATCCTTGGCCCTGACCCATCGACAGCACAACAGGCAGGCCCATGGCGGATGACGGCGCGATTCTGATCGGCAAGAGCTGGAAGCCGGAAACCCTCCTGCTCAAGCTCGCCAACCGGCACGGCCTCGTCACCGGCGCCACCGGCACCGGCAAGACGGTGACCCTGCAGGTGTTGGCCGAGGGCTTTGCCCGCGAGGGCGTGCCGGTCTTCGCAGCGGACATCAAAGGCGACCTGTCGGGGATCGCCGCGCCCGGCGATTCCAAGCCGCCCTTCCTCAAGCGCGCCGAGGAGATCGGCGTGAAATACGAGCCCGACCAGTTCACCACCGTGTTCTGGGACGTCTTCGGCGAGCAGGGCCACCCCGTCCGCGCCACGATCTCGGAGATGGGGCCGCTGCTGCTGGCGCGCCTGCTCGATCTCAACGAGACGCAGGAGGGCGTGCTCAACATCGCCTTCCGCATCGCCGACGAGCAGAAGCTGCTGCTGCTCGACCTCAAGGACCTGCGCGCCATCCTCGGCTTCATCGCCGAGAACGCCAAGGACCTGACGACCAAATATGGCAACGTCACCTCGCAGACGGTTGGCACGATCCAGCGCGCGCTGCTGGTGCTGGAAAACCAGAAGGGCGACCTGTTCTTCGGCGAACCGGCGCTCGAAATCTCCGATCTGATGCGGACGGATCGTTATGGCCACGGCATCGTCAACATCATGGCCGCCGACAAGCTGATGGCCAATCCGCGGCTCTATGCGACCTTCCTGCTCTGGCTGCTCTCGGAGCTGTTCGAGCAGCTTCCCGAGGTCGGCGATCTCGACAAGCCCAAGCTCGTCTTCTTCTTCGACGAGGCGCATCTGCTCTTCAACGGCGCGCCCAAGGCGCTGCTGACGGCGGTCGAGCAGGTCGTGCGGCTGATCCGCTCCAAGGGCGTCGGCGTCTATTTCGTCACGCAGAACCCGCTCGACATCCCCGAGACCGTGCTGGCCCAGCTCGGCAACCGCGTCCAGCACGCGCTGCGCGCATTCACCCCGCGCGATCAGAAGGCGGTCAAGGCGGCCGCCGAAACCTTCCGCCAGAACCCCAAGATCAACACGGCCGAAGCGATCATGCATCTGGCGGTCGGCGAGGCGCTGATCTCGACGCTCGAGGGCCGGGGCTCGCCCACGGTGGTCGAGCGCACGCTGATCGCCCCGCCGATGGCGCAGGTCGGGCCCTGCTCGGCACAGATCCGCCAGCAGGCGCTGAGCGAGTCGGGCTTCAAGGGCAAGTACGACACCATGGTCGACCGCGAGTCGGCCTATGAGGAACTGATGAAGCGCAAGGAGCTGGCTCCGGAAGAGGGGCCCGTCGAGGCCTCGACCACCGGCGGCGGCGGCATCCTCGACACGATCGGCGGCTGGCTCGGCGGCGGCGCGCCGCAGCAGCGGCCGAAGACCGGCCCCGGCAGCCGTGGCGGTGCCCTGCCGCAGAGCATGGCCGAGAAGGTCCTGACCTCGGCCGCCCGCTCCGCCGCGACCACGATCGGCCGCCAGGTCGGCACCGCGATCCTGCGCGGCGTGTTGGGGAGCATGATGGGCGGGAAGCGGTAGCGGCTGTCATTCCGGGGCGCGCCAAGGGCGCGAACCCGGAACCCACGACCGGGTGAGCGGCGGGATCAGTCGTCACATCCCCGCCTGTACCCAGTCATGGGTTCCGGGTTCTTCGCTGACGCGAAGCCCCGGAAAGACAGGTTCACGACGGCCATGAACCAATCCTGCTGACGCAGCCCCCGCGCCTTGCCATGATGGCGTCACCTGAATCGGCTCAGCCTCCCCGCATGAGCCCAGCCCTGCCGAGTGCCATGTCAAAGCTTCCCGCGATCCTCGCCCGTCTCGATGCCGATCTCGACGCCTCGCTGACGCGGCTGTCCTCCTGGCTCGAAATCCCCTCGATCTCGACCGATTCGGCTTATGCCGCCGACAGCCGCCGCGCGGCGGAGTGGCTGGCGAAGGATCTGGAATCGCTCGGCTTCACCGCCGGCCTGCGCGAGACGCCCGGCCATCCGATCGTGCTTGCCCACCGGCCCAAGCCCGGCGCGCCGCATGTGCTGTTCTACGGCCATTACGACGTCCAGCCGGTCGATCCGCTGGAGCTCTGGGACACCAAGCCCTTCGAGCCGGTGATCAAGGAGATCGAGCCCGGCCGCCGGGTCATCGTCGCGCGCGGGGCCTGCGACGACAAGGGCCAGGTCATGACCTTCGTCGAGGCGCTGCGGGCGACGCTCAGTGAGACCGGCGACCTGCCGATCGGCGTGACCGTGATGGTCGAGGGCGAGGAGGAGTCGGGCTCGGTCAATCTGCCGGCCTTCGTCCGCGACAACGCCGCCGAGCTGAAGGCGGACTTTGCGCTCGTCTGCGACACCGGCATGTGGGACCGCCAGACGCCGGCCATCACCGCCTCGCTGCGTGGCCTGGTCTATCAGGAGGTGACGATCACCTGCGCCGACCGCGACCTGCATTCCGGCCTGTTCGGCGGTGCGGCCGCCAACCCCGTCCATGTGCTCGCGAAGATCGTCGCCGCCCTGCATGACGAGGACGGGCGCATCACGCTGCCGGGGTTCTATGACGGCGTCGAGGAGCCGACGAACCAGCAGAAGGCCGACTGGGCCGATCTGAACCTCACCGAGGACGAGTTCCTCGGCCAGATCGGGCTGAGGCACTCGATCGGCGAGAGGGGGCGCATGCTGATCGAGCAGATCCAGTCCCGCCCGACCTGCGACGTCAACGGGCTCTGGGGCGGCTATACCGGGGAGGGCACCAAGACGGTGATCGCCGGCAAGGCCTCGGCCAAAGTCTCCTTCCGCCTCGTCGGCCAGCAGGACCCGGCCAAGATCGCCGCCGCCTTCCAGGCCTTCGTGCGCGAGCGGCTGCCGGCCGATGTGACGGCGGAATTCATCGCCCATGGCGCCTCGCCGGCCATCGCGGTTCCGGTCGAGTCGCAGGCCCTGCGCCAGGCACAAAACGCGCTGACCGAGGAATGGGGCCGCAAGGCCGTGACCATCGGCTCGGGCGGGTCGATCCCCGTCGTCGGCGACTTCAAGCGCCTGCTCGGCATCGACACGCTGCTCGTCGGCTTCGGGCTCGACGACGACCGCGTGCATTCGCCCAACGAGAAATACGACCTCTCCTCCTTCCATAAGGGCCAGCGCTCCTGGGCACGCATCCTGCAGGCGCTTGCCGCGAAGGGGGGCTGAGCCGATGAAATCCGTCTGCGTGTTCTGCGGGTCGAATCCCGGCAACGATCCCGTCTATGCCGAGGGCGCCCGCGCCATGGGCGCCGAGATCGCCAGGCGCGGCATGGTGCTGGTCTATGGCGGCGGCGCGGTCGGGCTGATGGGCATCGTCGCCGATGCCGCGCTCGCGGCCGGCGGCGAGGTCCATGGCGTCATCCCCCGTGCGTTGCGCGAGAAGGAGGTCGGCCATCACCACCTGACCCGGCTCGAGATCGTCGAGACCATGCATATCCGCAAGGCCCGCATGGCCGAGCTCTCGGAGGGCTTCATCGCCATGCCCGGCGGCATCGGCACCTTCGAGGAGCTATTCGAGATCTGGACCTGGGCACAACTCGGCATCCACGACAAGCCGCTCGCCTTCCTCAATGTCGCCGGCTTCTACGACCCGCTGGCGACCTTCCTCGACAACACGGTGGAGGCCGGCTTCCTCAAGCAGACCCACCGCGCCATGACGATCACCGACACCCAGCCCGCGACCCTGCTCGACCGGATGGAGCAATATGTGCCGGCGGTGACGTATAAATGGGTGGAGAAGGAGGAGGTGTAAGCCTTACAGGCTTCACACTTCAGATAGCAGGAATTAAATCCAAGCTAGATGGTTGGTGAGGCAACCATTGGCAGTTGCCTGATGCCGCGTGACAGGTCGGTGAGTGAGCCGTTCGATGTGCGGGCGTGTCAAGGAATCAGTTGCGGTGCGCTCGCTTTGGATGCGAGCGCACCGCAACAAAGATTATACAGACGGAGGCTCAGTGGGTTAGCCGAATCGTTTGACAGGTCGGCAGTTGGGTGCTTGCTTGTACCCAACAAGGTAACGCGCCGGCGCCGATGCGCCGCAAGGCGGATAACCGCCATAGCGTGTCAACGGGAGGAACCTACAAGGTGAGCAATCGTTAACTTTTTATGGCGAAGCTAGGACGCCGACGGCGCATCCTAGTTGGGCCCGTCAGGGCTCGCCAATTCCTGGCCCGAGAAGGCGTGCGGCAGCTGGCAGGCGAATCGCACCCGTCGAAGGAACGCACGATGCTGAGCGATCGTCGCAGAACGAGTCAAGGACGCGGCCTAGCTGCGTCCACAGGCCATCTGTTCGCGCGTGTTCGGCGCGTCATGCGGAATTCCCCTTCCTCGAAGATGGGGAAAAAAGAGGGGGCCCAAAGGCCCCCCAAGGTAGTAGCAGAAGTAAAGATCAGTCCGGCTTAGCGCTCGTGAACCAGTGCGGAGCCGGACTGACAAACAAGGCCGATGCCGTGCAGACAGTCAGCCTTGTTATGGTAACCCTCGCCGGAGTTGGCGATCTTGCGATGGTTGGCCCCGAAGAGAGTCCATCGCCACTGGTGGTTAGCATCAACATAGATGACGTAATACATGCCCAAATCTCCTGATCAGGCGGTTTCTGAAAAGCGGTATCTCTTTGAGTACCGCCACGATGGGTCGGAATGGGGTGTCGAGATCACTGCCAGCTCCCCGGAGGAGGCAAGGCGGCGTCTCCAAGCAATGACTTGGGCTCGCTTTGAGGGCGAGATCAAAGCCAGTGTGCGCATTCCTGGCGCAAGCACGATCCACCGAATCATGACGCGCTGCCGCCAGCTTACCAAGCGGCTGGGCACGTAAACAGGCTAGCGTGTGGCTGTGCACATAGAATTCTCTACATAAAGACTTCTTTATGTCTTTATAGACTTGCGTCCGCAAGAAGGCCCTAGCTGTTTGGCCGGCGCAATTGCCGTATTGGGAGATCCGATAGTGCGGGCGCTTGCCGTCGATGCTGACGCAGTGATGCGGTGCATCACTGCGTCGAGGCCAAGCTTGTTGCGGTTGATGTAGCGGTAATCGAATTCAGCGAGGCCGCGGCGCAAGCGCTTCTTTGCGGAGCGCTGGTAGATGCCTTCATCCCACGCTTCAAAATCGCGAACTCGATATAGGAAAATATCCCTTGACAGCGTCACGCTGATCCGCTAGACATCAGGAACGCTCACGAAGTGTGACCAGACGCCCAAGCCGCCGCGCTCTCCAGCCGGCGGCTTTCGCGTTTCCAGCACCGGAGATCTCCATGTCCCATTCCGATGATGACGCGCCGGCATTGCCGGTCGCGAAGGGCAAGCGTCTGTCCGTGGCCCGCAAGGCCGTGGTGACGCGGCTCTGGCGCGCCGCGCAGCGCCAGCTCGATGCGCATGAGGCGCGGCTCGACGAGTTGCCGAAGGGCGCAGCCGCCAGCGAAACCGAGGCCAAGGCGCTCGCCGTGCTCGCTCGAACCGTGCGCGAACTGGTGGCGCTCGACGCGGCGTCGCCCGGCCGGGAGGACAGATCCAACGATGAACTCTCGCCCGCCGCCGGACTGCGCCATGTCGCCGAACTCCGAAAGGAGCTTGCACGACGTCTTGATGCGCTTGCCGATCGAGAGCTGGGCCAGGCTGATCCCCCAGCTCATTCCTGATCTGGACGCTGACAGTGTGGTGGCCCTCAGTGAGTGCTGGACCCTGTTCGGCCGGGTCGATCAAAAGCTCGGTGAGCCGCCGCACAAGCCCGTCTGGCTCGTTTTGGGCGGTCGGGGCGCGGGCAAGACCCGCACCGGCGCCGAATGGGTCAAGGGCATGGCGCTGGGGCAGGAGCCTTATGCGCAGGCCGCCACCGAACGGATCGCTCTGGTGGGCGAGACGCATGGCCAGGTCCGCGACGTGATGATCGAGGGCGTCTCCGGACTGCTCTCGATCCACACGCGCTGGGAGCGGCCGAGCTGGTATCCCTCGCGGCGGCGGCTCGAATGGCCCAATGGCGCCATCGCCCAGGTGTTTTCGGCGGAAGATCCGGAAGGGCTGCGCGGCCCGCAATTCGGCGCCGCCTGGTCCGACGAACTGGCGAAATGGCCGAACCTTCAGGAGACCTGGGACATGCTGCAATTTGGGCTTCGCCTCGGCGACCGGCCGCTCCAGATCGTCACCACGACGCCGCGTCCCGTGCCGCTGATCAAGCGGCTGCTGGATGACCCGCAAGTGGCCGTCAGCCGCGCGGCGACGAGCGCCAACCGCTTCCACCTCGCCGCCGATTTCATCCGTAGCGTGACGTTAAGCTATGGCGGGACGCGGCTCGGCCGGCAGGAGCTCGACGGCGAACTGGTCGAGGAGAGCGCGGACGCGCTCTGGACGCGGGCGATGATCGAGGGGTGCCGGGAGCGGGAGGCGCCGGCCCTGGCGCGGATCGTGGTCGCGGTCGATCCGCCGGCCTCGTCCTCGGCCCGGGCCGATTCCTGCGGGCTGGTGGTCGCGGGCCTCGACAGCGACGGAATCGGCCATGTGCTGGAGGACGGCACCGTGTCGGGCGCCCGCCCGCATGAATGGGCGGCCAAGGCAGTCGCGCTCTACCGGCGTTTCGAGGCCGACGCGCTCGTCGTCGAGGTCAATCAGGGCGGCGAGATGGCCACCGCCGTCATCCGCGAGGTCGATCCGGGCGTGCCGGTGAGCCCGGTGCGGGCGACGCGGGGCAAGTATCTGCGGGCGGAGCCTATTGCCGCGCTCTATGCGCAGGGGCGGGTGCGCCATGCCGGCGCCTTTCCCGCGCTGGAAGACGAGATGTGCGATTTCGGCCCCGGCGGCCTGAGTTCCGGCCGCTCGCCCGACAGGCTCGACGCGCTCGTCTGGGCGCTGACCCATCTGATGCTGGGCCCCAAGGGCCGGCCGCGGGTGAGGGGGATTTAACGGACGTCATTCTCGGGCGGCGCGCCGTCATTGCGAGCGCAGCGAAGCAATCCAGGGGCCGTCGCGCGCTGCCGTTCTGGATGGCTTCACTGCGCTCGCAATGACGGATCACTTCAACAGCGAGACCTCCATGCTCAACTTCCTACGCCACCTGCGCGGCCTCGCCGCGCCGGAACGCAAGCGATCGCGCGTCGGGCCGCTGATCGCCCTGCACGAGGCCGGGCGCCCGGTCTGGACGCCGCGCGACTATGCGGCGCTCGCCCGCGAGGGCTATGAGCGCAACCCGGTCGTACATCGCTGCGTCCGGCTGATCGCCGAGGCGGCGGCCCAGACGCCGCTGATCGCCAAGGCCGGCGATCGGGAGAGGCCCGAGCATCCGGCGCTCGCGCTGATCGACCGGCCCAATCCGCGCCAGGGCGGCATCGCCTTCCGGGAGATGCTGTTCGGGCATCTGCTCGTCGCCGGCAACGCTTATGTCGAGGCGGCCGGCACGGACTGCGAACCGCGCGAACTCTACGCGCTACGGCCCGACCGCATGAAGGTCGTACCCGGCCGCGATGGCTGGCCGGAAGCCTATGACTACAGCGTCGGTGGCGACACCATCCGCTTTCGGCAGGATGAGGGCGTCGTTCCGCCGATCCTGCATCTCACCCTGTTTCACCCGGTCGACGACCATTACGGCCTCTCGCCGATCGAGGCCGCCGCCTGCTCGCTCGACATCCACAACGCCGCCAGCGCCTGGCACAAGGGCCTGCTCGACAATGCGGCCCGGCCCTCCGGCGCTCTGGTCTATGACGGGCCCGACGGGGCGAGCCTGACCGACGCGCAGTTCGAGCGGCTGAAGGCCGAGCTGGAGGACAGCTTCCAGGGCGCCCGCAATGCTGGCCGGCCGCTGCTGCTGGAAGGCGGGCTCGACTGGAAGCCGCTCTCGCTGACACCGGCGGAACTCGATTTCGTGGCCGCCAAGGGCGTCGCGGCGCGCGAGATCGCGCTCGCCTTCGGCGTGCCGCCTTTGCTGCTCGGCCTGCCCGGCGACAACACCCATGCCAATTTCGCCGAGGCGAACCGCGCCTTCTGGCGTCAGACCGCGATCCCGCTGGTGCGGCGCACGGCGCAGTCGCTGGCGCAATGGCTCGGGCCGGCCTTCGGCGGCGAACTGACGCTCGAGCCGGACCTCGACGCGATCGAGGCGCTGGCCGAGGAGCGGGAATCGCTCTGGCGCCGGCTCGGGGCGGCGACCTTCCTCAGCGAGGACGAGAAGCGCGAGGCGGTCGGCTATGGCCGGTCCCCCGGAGGGGGAGGGGTGAGCCCGTGAACCTGCTCGACCAAATCGTCACCGCCTTCGTCGGGCGCGCCGATGTCGGCCATCTCGGGCTGCTGCTCTGGGCTGCGACGGCGTCGGCCGCAGCCTGGTTCGTGATGCGCGAGCTCTCCGCCGCCAACCGGCGCTTCGACGATTTCGTGCGCGAACTCAACCGCTTCAACGCCCGCCACGAGGGGGACCAGCCATGACGCGTTCCGGAGAGACAAAGCCCGCCCCGCCGAAAGCCTCCGGACCGGGCCGCAGCCCGCCGCGGCAGCCGGCGCGCGGGCCGGCCAACACGGAGGCCTTCGGCCGTTTCCTGCGCAATCTGGCCCGGCTGGAAGGCGGTGCGGGTCGCGTCGGCAAGGCCGGGGAGCGGTCGCGATGAGGGCGTTTCCTCCTGCCGGCCCCTGCGGCCGCGAGTCCAAGTTCCTGCCGCTGCCGCCGGCGCGCATCGGCCTCAATGGGCTGTTCGAGGGCTATGCCAGCCTGTTCGGCGTCGCCGATCTCGGCAAGGACATCGTCGAGCGCGGCGCCTTTCGCGAGAGCCTGGTGCGGCGCGGGCCTGCCGGCATCAAGCTGCTCTGGCAGCACGATCCCGCCGAGCCGATCGGCCGCTGGCTCGCGCTCACCGAGGATTCGCGCGGGCTCTTCGTCAGGGGGCAGCTTTCGCTGGCGGTCGCCCGCGCCCGCGAGATCCACGCCCTGATGCGCGAAGGCGCGGTGGACGGGCTCTCGATCGGCTTCCGCTCCGAGCGCGCCCGCACCGAGCCGCGCAGCGGCCTGCGCCGGCTGGAGCGGATCGACCTCTGGGAGATCTCGATCGTCACCTTCCCGATGCTGCCCCAGGCGCGAATCTCCGCCGTCAAGGCGCTGCGCAGCGCGCAGCCTTCATCTCATGCCGCCTTCGCTCACGCCTGAAACCGTTTTTTTCCCGAAGGAGAGACCATGACCACTGTCACCCACGCTCCCGAGAGCAAGGCCGCCGGCGCCGATCTGTCGCTGGCCTTCGACGACCTGCGCTACACGCTGGAGAGCTACCGCGTCAGCAATGACGAGCGCCTCGCGCAGATCGAGAGCCGCCACGGCGTCGACCCGCTGACCGAGGAGAAGATGGCGCGCATCGACGCCGCCCTCGACGACGCAACGCGCCGTCTCGACCGCCTGACGCTGGACCGCAGCCGCCCGGTGCTCGGCCGCGACGAGCCGCGCGACCCGCTGGTCGGCGAGCACAAGGCCGCCTTCGCGGCCTATGTCCGCAGCGGCGAGGCCGGCGGACTGAAGCGTCTCGAGGGCAAGGCGCTTTCGGCCGGCTCGGGTCCGGACGGCGGCTATCTCGCCCCCTCCAGCGTCGAGAGCGAGATCCTGCGTCGGCTCTCGACCGCCTCGCCCATCCGCGCGCTGGCGACGGTGCGGACGATTTCGTCGGGCACCTACAAGAAGGCCTTCTCGACCACGGGGCCGGCCTCGGGCTGGGTCGGCGAGACCGCGGCGCGCCCGCAGACCAGCTCGCCCACCCTGGCGGAGCTGAGCTTCCCGGCGATGGAGCTCTACGCCATGCCGGCGGCGACGCAGACGCTGCTCGACGACGCCATCGTCAACATCGACCAGTGGATCGCCGAGGAGGTCGAGAGCGCCTTCGCCGAGCAGGAGGGCGCGGCCTTCGTCAGCGGCGACGGTATCGACAAGCCCAAGGGCTTCCTCGCCTATCCGATGGTCGCGGAGGCGAGCTGGAACTGGGGCAGCATCGGCGTGCTCAACACCGGCGTCGCCGGCGCCTTCGCCACGGCCAACCCCTCCGACATCCTGGTCGACCTCGTCTATGCGCTCAAGGCCGGCTATCGCCAGAACGCGTCTTTCGTGATGAACCGCAAGACGCAAGCCCAGCTGCGCAAGTTCAAGGACTCGACCGGCCAGTATCTCTGGCAGCCGCCGGCCTCGGTCGGAGCGCCCGCGACCCTGATGGGCTTCCCGCTGGTCGAGGCGGAGGACATGCCCAACATCGCCAACAATGCGGTCTCGCTCGCCTTCGGCGATTTCCGTCGCGGTTATCTGGTCGTCGACCGGGCGGGCGTGCGCATCCTGCGCGACCCCTATTCGGCCAAGCCCTATGTGCTGTTCTACACGACCAAGCGCGTCGGCGGCGGCGTGCAGGACTTTGCCGCGATCAAGGGGCTGAAATTCGCGGTGTGACCAGGATGGGGTCGCGCCCTGTCGTCAGCGCGAGAACCACCAGCTGTAACCGGCCGCCGGTGGCGGCCGGTCGAGCGCGCGCGGGTTGGAGCCCATCGCCAGAAGCCGCGCCGCGCTTTCGGTGATCCAGCCGCGATGCTCGCTGATCGGCGTGATCGCGGTAAAGCCGCCGCAGATGCGCCGCTCGCGCGTGTTCAGCGGACCGCTGGACCAGCTGACGATACCCACGAGATCGCGCGAGCGGACGTCGCCGCGCAGGACAGGGCCACCGGAATCGCCGCGGCAGGCGCCAGCGCCAGGGGTCTCGCCGCGCGCTTCGGCATCGACGGCGACCTTGACCGTGTTCTGTGTGGTGTAGTTGCCGGCATTGACCAGCCGGGTCTCACGCAGGCGCCGTGCGGTGCTCTTGTTGGTCTCAACCGAGAGGCCGAACCCGGCCATGGTGACGCTTTCGCCCTGCCACAGGCTCCCACCCAGCGTCACCGGCTGGATATCCGCCGGTAGCGGGGCCGCCAGCCGCAGCATCGCGAGATCGGCGCCAGGCTGGGTGCGCGGGGTCGTCCCGGGCACGAAGCTCGGATGCGGCAGCACCGCGACGACGGCGTGCCGGCGCGCGCGGAAACGGGTGTCGAGGCTGACGACGCTGACCGAACCGCCGCCCATCAGGCAATGCGCCGCGGTCAGGACCAGCTCCGGCGCGATCACCGCGCCCGAACAGAGCTCACCGCGGCTGGTTTCGACGCGCAGCGTCGAGGCCCGCGCACCGCGCACGTCCTGGGAGGCCGAGCCGCCGACGACAGCCAGTGCCGGCACGGTGCCGGCGACCAGCGCAATGGCGAGAACGAAGACGAGATGAGGCGATGCCATGGTTCCAACCGGATGGACGAGCCGTTCTAATCTAGGGGCTGCCGCGCCCCAGTCCAGCCTTTCCGTCAACGACTGTTGCTCCAGGACGCGCTCTGGCCCCATTGCGACAGCGTGCCGTCGATCCAGCCGCGCTGCGGCGCGACGAGAACGCCCTGGCTCAGAAGCCCGCAGCTCTTGCCCGACGGACCCGTGGACCAGCTGGTGACGGCGACGACACCGCCATCGGCCGATGTCATCGGCCCGCCGGAATCGCCCTGGCAGGCGCCCGGCCCGGGCCGTTTTCCCGCACCGGCGGGATCGGCCGCCCAGAGCAGGATCTTGCCGGGACCATAAGGCTCGACCACGGCCAGCGCGGCGGACCGATACACGCCTGTGGTGCGCGCCTCGCCCTCGCGCGAGACGCCGTAGCCGGCAAGCCAGACCGCCGCTCCGGCGCGAGGCAGCCCGCCATCGACGAGGCTGGCGGGGGTGAAGCGCGCCGGCAGCGGTGCAGACAGCCGCACCAGAGCGAGGTCGATCGAGCGGCGCCGCGCGGTCACGGCATCGGCCTTGAATTCGGGATGCATCGCGATCGTGGCCGGTGCGATCAGAACGGGCTCGCCGCCGCCATCCTTCCAGTGGATGCGCAGCTCCGTGCCGCCGGCCGCGCAATGGGCGGCGGTCAGGATTGCGCGGGCCGACACGACGATTCCGGTGCAGACGCCGCCACGCGCATTGAGAACCATCAGGGTCGAGCCCGCGACCGGCCCGCCCTCGCGCCCGCCGACGACCGCGTCTGCGGAGGACGAGGCGGCCAGCGCCAGTCCGGCAGCCAGCCCGGCCGAGGCGATCAAACGTCCGAGGTGCATCTGCGGCTCTCCGGGAGGGGAGCGTTGCATAGCGCGTCGACCCCGCGAACCAAACCTGAATCGGAGCGATCATGACGCCGCTTGCCCTGACCCCGCCGGCCCAGGAGCCGGTCTCGCTGTCCGAGGCCCGGGCTTTCCTGCGCCTCGACCAGACCGACGAGGACGATCTGCTGGGCACGTTGATCACGGCAGCGCGGCTGATGGTGGAGGCGGCGTCGGGCCGCCTGCTCGTCGACCAGAGCTGGCGCATCGTGATCGACCGCTGGCCCGATAGCGGCGAGATCCGCCTGCCGCTCTCGCCCGTTAACGTCCTGACGGGGGCGCGTGTTTATGACGCGCTGGGCGCGGCCCAGCCGGTCGCCATGAACGCTCTGCAGCTCGATCCGTTGGCCGACCCGCCGGTGCTGCGCATCGTCGCGGAGGTGCCCGAGATCGGCCGGGACCGGGGCGCTATCGAGATTGACGTCGTCGCTGGATTCGGCGCGACGGCGGATGCCGTGCCGGCCTTGCTGCGGCAGGCGGTGCTGCGGCTGGCGGCGCGCTGGTTCGAGCGGCGGGGCGATGTCGTCGGCCGCGATGCGCTGGCGCTGCCGCCCGAGATCCTGGCGCTGATCGCGCCGTTTCGCCGCGCGAGGCTGTGAGCGATGGCGCCTTCGGATCACGATCGCGCACCCGTCGGGGCGTTGCGCCGCCGGCTGACGCTCGAGGCGCCCGTGGCGATGCCGGACGGTCTCGGCGGGACGACCCAGGCCTTCGAATCCGTCGCGGCGCTCTGGGCCCAGCTCGAATGGCTTTCGGGCGGCGAGCACTGGCGGCGCGGTCGGCCCGAACAGGTCGCGACCCACCGCGTCACGCTGCGCTGGCGCCCGGGCGTCGATGCCGGCCAGCGCCTGCGCGACGGCGAGCGCCTCTTCGACATCCGCGCGGTCGCAGACCCTGATGGCAGCCGGCGCCGCCTGATCTGCCTGGTCCAGGAGATCTCGCCATGAGCGACGCGATCCTCAGTCTGCGCGCGGCGCTCCAGGCACGGCTCGAAGCCGACGCCGATTTGGCCGCCCTGATCGGCCCCGGCCGCATCCATGACGAGGCGCCGCGCGCCGCGCGCGGCGTCTACATCGTCCATGGCGATGTCGAGGCGCTCGACTGGTCGACCGGCAGCGACCGCGGCTGCGAGCAGGATGTCGGTTTGACCGTCTGGGCCGGCGAAAGCGGCTCGTCACGGCGGGCGCTCGAGGCTGCGGCCCGCATCGTCGCGGTTCTGGACGAGGCGTCGCCGACGCTTTCGGGGCACCGGCTGGTCAATCTGCGCTGGCGGTCGAGCCGGCTGACACGCGACGGCGCGACCGGGCTTGCCTTCGTGGCGATCCGCTTTCGCGCGGTGACCGAAGCCCTCTGATCTCAACCAAACTGGACGAAGGAGAGCCGGAATGTCGGCACAGAAGGGCAAGGATCTGCTGCTCAAGGCAGCGGACGGCGGAGGCGTATTCGTCACGGTCGCCGGGCTGCGCGCCCGCCAGATCGCGTTCAACGCCGAGACGGTCGATGTGACGCATTCGGAATCCGCCGGCCGCTGGCGCGAATTGCTGGCGGGCGCAGGCATGCGGCGCGCCGCGATCAGCGGTGCCGGCATCTTCAAGGACGAGGCCTCGGACGCGCTCGTCCGCCAGATTTTCTTCGACGGCGCGATCCGCGACTGGCAGGTCATCGTGCCCGATTTCGGCACCATCACCGGCCCGTTCCAGCTGTCGAGCCTGGAATATCGCGGTGACCATGCCGGCGAGGTCACCTTCGACCTGTCGCTGGAATCGGCCGGCCAGCTCGCCTTCGTCGCATTGTGAGGAGCCGGTCATGATCAACCGCCACCGCGGCGAGACCGCGCTCCTGGTCGATGGCGAGGCGCTGCCGATGCGGCTGACGCTGGGCGCGCTGGCCGAACTCGAACAGGCCTTCAGCGTTGACAGCCTGCCGGCGCTGGGCGAGCGCTTCGCGGGCGGCAGGCTCTCGGCCCGTGACGTCACACGCATCCTTGCGGCCGGCCTTCGCGGAGCCGGTAGCAGTGTCAGCGAAGACCAGGTCGCGGGCCTGGCCTTCGATGGCGGGCTCAACGGCGCGATCCGAGCCGCGATCGCTCTGCTCGACGCGACCTTCGGCGGCGCCGACGAAAGCGCTCCGGAGGCGGCGGACACCGCGCGCCCTCCGCGGCCGCCGGCGGCATGAGCCAGCCGGCGGCCGTCCCGTTTCCCTGGCGCGAGGTCATGGCCTTCGGACTCGGCCGGCTCGGCTGGCCGCCGGCCGTGTTCTGGGCCGCGACGCCGCGCGAAATCGGCGCGGCGCTGCGGGCTCACCAACCCGCCGACGCCGCGACCGCGCTCCGGCGTGCCGACCTGCGGGCGCTGATGGCCGCCCATCCTGACGCCTGACGAGGCCGCCACCCCCTGATCGAAAGCGAGGCCCACCATGGCCGACGACGACATCGACCTGTCCTCCCGCCTCTCCGACCTGCGCGCGTTCGGGTCGCTCACCCAGAGCCTCGACAAATCCGCCGCGAGCTTCGGCAAATCGATCACCAACGCCTTCGCCAAAGGCATCGTCGAGGGCAAGCGCTTCGAGGACATGCTGCGCAGCGTCGGCCGTTCGATGACGGAGAGCCTGCTGAAATCGGCGCTGAAGCCGATACAGACCAGCCTGTCCAGCCTGCTCACGACGGGGATCAAAGGTCTGACCGGTTTGTTCGGGGGCGGCCTCAGCCTAGGCGGACTCGGCGGCGGGGCCAGCGTGGCGGTCGCCCCCTTTGCTGAGGGCGGGGTGATTGCCTCGCCGGCCTATTTCCCGCTCGGGCGCGGGCTCGGCCTGATGGGCGAGCGCGGCGCGGAGGCGATCCTGCCTTTGTCGCGCGGTGCTGATGGCCGGCTCGGCGTGCGCTCGTCCGGCAGCGAGGCGCGCCGCCCGCTCAATGTTGTCGTCCAGGTCGCCACGCCCGACGCCGACAGCTTCCGCCGCTCCGAGGCGCAGGTCTCGGCGGCGATCGCACGGGCCGTGGCGCGCGGCAGCCGGGCGCTGTGAGGACACTGGAGCATGCCCGATTTCCATGAGATCCGCTTTCCCACCGACGTCGCGCGGGGTGCGCGCGGCGGGCCCGAGCGCCTGACCCAGATCGTCACGCTGGCCTCGGGCCGGGAGGTCCGTAACAGCCGCTGGGCCCATTCGCGCCGCCGCTACGATGCCGGTGTCGGCATCCGCACGCTCGATGCGCTGGCGTCCGTCATCGCCTTCTTCGAGGAGCGGCGGGGCCGGCTCTACGGTTTCCGCTGGCGCGACCGGCTCGATGGCAAGAGCGGCCCGCCCTCGCAGGCGCCGGCCGCGACCGACCAGGCGATCGGCACGGGCGACGGCGTGACGGCGAGCTTCCAGCTCTGCAAGCATTACGGCACGGGCATCGCGACCTATCGCCGGGAGATCACCAAGCCCGTACCCGGCGAGGTCTTGATCGCGGTCGACGGCGTCCCGACCGACCCCGCCCACTGGGCCTGCGATGCCACGACCGGCCTCGTCACCTTCGCTCCCGGGCATGTGCCGGGGCCGGGGGCCGTCGTCAGCGCCGGCTTTCTCTTCGACGTGCCGGTGCGCTTCGACATCGACAGCATCGAGGTCGATCTCTCGGCCTTCGAGGCCGGTGAAATCCCCCGCATCCCGATCGTCGAGATCATCCCGTGAGGCGAGACGAGGACAGCCCCGATGCGTGAGATCCCCGAGGCACTGGCCACCCATATGGCCCAGAGCGCCACGACCCTTTGCCGTTGCTGGAGCCTGACGCGCCGCGACGGCGCCGTGCTCGGCTTCACCGATCACGACAGGGCCTTGAGCTTCCACGGCATCGTCTTTGCCGCGGTGACGGGGCTCGAAGCGGCCGAAAGTGCCTCCGAACTCGGCTTCGCCATCGGCGGTGGCGACGTCTCGGGCGCGCTGGCGGCGATCGGCCTGAACGAGGCCGACATCGCCCGTGGCCTCTACGACGACGCGCGGGTCTCGGTCTGGCTGGTGAACTGGGCCGACACCGGCCAGCGGCTGCTGCTGGAGACAGGCTTCGTCGGCGAGATCCGGCGCGGTGACACTGCCTTCAACGCCGAGGTGAGGGGGCTTGCCAAGGCTTTCGACGAGGAGCGCGGCCGGCTCTACATGCGCTCCTGCGCGGCCGATCTCGGCGATGCCCGTTGTGGCGTCGCGCTCGTGCCGGTCGAGGCCAGCGTGGCGTCCAGCGACGGCAGGCTGGGCCTGACCGCGCCGGGGCTGTCAGCCTTTGCCGACGGGCATTTCACCGGCGGGCGGCTCGTCTTCACGGGAGGCGGCAATCTCGGCTTCGCCACCGAGGTGAAGCGCCACGCGGCCGCCGATGGCCTGACCGCGCTGCAGCTCTGGCAGGCGCCGCCGGCGCCGATCCAGGCCGGCGACGCCTTCCTCGTCTCGCCCGGCTGCGACAAGAGCTTCGCCACCTGCCAGGCCAAATTCGGCAACGGAATCAACTTCCGCGGCTTCCCGCACATCCCCGGCAACGACTTCATCATCGGTGGCGTCAGGCCCGGCGATGGCGGCCTCGACGGCGGGAGCCTGTTTCGATGAGCGCCGCTGTGTCGCGGGCCGATATCGTCGCGGCCGCCCGCGACTGGCTCGGCACGCCCTATCATCACCAGGCCTCGCTGCGCGGGGTCGGCTGCGACTGCCTCGGGCTGGTGCGCGGCGTCTGGCGGGACCTCAACGGAGACGAACCGGAGGCGCCGCCGCCCTATTCGCCGAGCTGGGCAGAGAGCCTCGGCGCGGAGACGCTGGCGGCGGCGGCGTTACGCCATCTCCAGCCGGTGGCGCGCGGTTTGGAGCAGCCCGGCGACGTGCTGCTGTTCCGCTGGCGGGCGCATCTGCCGGCCAAGCACTGCGCCATTCTGAGTGCGCCGGACCGGATCATCCACGCCCATGACGGCGCGCAGGTCGCCGAGGTCGCCTTCTCGCTTTGGTGGCGGCGGCATCAGAGCCACGCCTTTTCCTTTCCCGGAGTGACCGACTGATGGCGACGCTTCTTCTGCAGGTCGCGGGCAGCGCGCTCGGCACGGCGCTGGGCGGCCCGATCGGCGCGGTGATCGGCCAGGCGATCGGCGGCATCGCCGGGGCGCAGATCGACCAATCCCTGCTCGGCGGCGGCGCCGGCACGAAGACGGTCGAAGGGCCGCGCCTGACCGAGATCGACGGGCTCGCCTCCAGCGAGGGCGCTGCGATCCCGCGCGTTTATGGCCGCGCCCGGATCGGCGGACAATTGATCTGGGCGACGCGCTTCGAGGAGGAGATCAAGGTCACGGTGACGCGCTCCAAGAGCGGCGGCAAGGGCAGCCCGAAGCAGAAAACCGTCGAGACGACCTATAGCTACTTCGCCAATCTCGCGATCGGCCTCTGCGAGGGGCGGATCGCCTTCGTCCGGCGCATCTGGGTCGATGGCCGCGAACTCGACATCACCACCGTCACCCTGCGCGTCCACCAGGGCGACGAGACGCAGGACCCCGATCCGCTGATCGCAGCCAAGGAGGCGGGCGCGGCGCCGGCCTATCGCGGCCTCGCCTATGTCGTGTTCGAGCGCTTTCCCCTTGGCGACTATGGCAACCGCGTGCCGCAGTTCGCCTTCGAGGTCGTACGCGCCGTGGAAGGGGTCGGCGGCATGATCCGGGCGGTGACGCTGATCCCGGGCGCCAGCGAATTCGTCTATGAGACGCGCAGCGTCAGCCACGAGCCCGAGCCCGGCGTGACCGAGAGCCTGAGCCGACACCAGCTCTATGGCGGCGCCGATGTCGACACCGCACTCGGCCACCTCGTCGCGCTGTGCCCGGACCTGCGCCGCGTCGCGCTGGTCGTGGCCTGGTTCGGCGACGATCTGCGGGCGGGCTTCTGCACCCTGTCGCCGCGCGTCGAGCTCGCCCACAAACCCACGACCGGGGCCGAATGGGCGGTGGCGGGGCTTTCCCGCGCAACGGCGCGCGTCGTCAGCGAGGTTGAAGGCCGCCCGGCCTTCGGCGGCACGCCGTCGGACGAGAGCGTGATCCGCCTGATCCGCCGCCTGCGCGACGATTATGGCCTGGAGGTCGTGCTCTATCCCTTCGTGATGATGGACATCCCAGCCGGCAACACGCTGGCCGATCCGGTAACGGGGTCGATCGGCCAGCCGCGCCACCCCTGGCGCGGCCGCATCACCTGCGACCCGGCTCCCGGCAGTCCCGGCAGCGTCGACGGCACGGCCACGGCTGAGACGCAGATCGCGGCGGTGCTGGGCACGGTGTCCGCTTCGGACCTGTCTCTGGCCGGCGAGTACATCGCCTGCGCCAAGCCTGATGAGTGGAGCTACAGCCGCTTCGTCCTTCATCACGCTGCGCTCGCGCAGGCGGCCGGTGGGGTCTCCGGTTTCGTGCTCGGCTCGGAACTGCCCGGCCTGACGCGGGTGCGCGGCGCCGCTGGCTATCCGATGGTCGATGGGCTCGTCGATCTCGCCGCGGAGGTCGCGACGCTGCTGCCCTCGGCCACCCTGACCTATGCCGCCGACTGGACCGAGTACGGCGCCCATGTCCGCAATGGCGGGCAGGACGTGACCTTTTCGCTCGACCCGCTCTGGGCCTCGCCGGCGATCGGCGCAATCGGCATCGATTTCTATCCGCCGCTCTCCGACTGGCGCGACACCACCGACCACGCCGACACCGCCATCGCCAGTGGGCCTGCTGATCTCGGCTATCTCCGGGGTCGCCTGAATTCCGGCGAGGCGTTTGACTGGTATTATGCCGATGCGAACGGCAGGCTCGCGCAGACGCGCCTGCCGATCACCGATGGTGATTATGGCAAGCCCTGGATCTTTCGCCCCAAGGATCTCGTCGGCTGGTGGAGCAATACCCATGTCGAGCGCCTTGGCGGCGTCGAGGCCGGCGCGACCGCCTTCGTGCCTGGGGCCAAGCCGATCTGGCTGACCGAGATCGGCATCCCCGCCGTCGACAAGGGCGCCAACGCGCCCAACGTCTTCCCCGACGCGAAATCCGCCGAGAGCGGATATCCCTATTTCTCCAGCGGGGCGCGCGACGATCTGGTCCAGTCGCGCGGACTGGAAGCGATCCTCTCCGGCTTCGACCCGGCGCGCGAGGGTTTCGAGGCGGCGCGCAATCCGGTCCATGCCGGAACCGGGATCCGCATGGTCGATCCTGCCCACATCTTCGTCTGGAGCTATGATGCCCGGCCGTTCCCGGCCTTTCCCGATCTCGGCGGCATCTGGGCCGACGGCGCTGCCTACGACACCGGCCACTGGATCAATGGCCGCATCGAGGGCGCTCCCGTCGATCGGCTGCTGCGCCGGGTGCTCGCCGATTTCGGCCTGCCGGCCGCCGACGCAATCACCGTCGATGGCTTCCTCGATGGCTATGTGCTCGACCGGCCGCTTTCGGCGCGTCAGGCGCTCGAGCCGCTCGGCCAGGCCTTCGGTTTCGACGCGACGATGAGCGCCGGCAGGCTGGTCTTCCGGGGGCGCGCTGGCGATGTCGCGCGCCATCTGGGCGTGGACGATCTCGTGGCCGACCGCGACGGCAACCCGTTCGCACTGCGCCGGGCGCAGGAAAGCGAGCTTCCGCTCGAGCTGCGGCTGGGCTTCGCCGACGCCGAGAGCGACTACCGCGCCGCCGCCGCCCGCTCGCGCCGGCTGGCCGGGGCGGCCCGCCGCGAGATCGGGGTCGAAACCGCCATCGTGACCCGCCCGGCGGAGGGCCAGCGTCTCGCCGATCAGCGATTGCAGGAGGTCTGGGCCGGCCGCGAGACGCTGGACCTCGAACTGTCGCCGCGCTGCCTCGATCTCGAACCCGGCGATGTCGTCACCCTGCCGATCGACGGCGCGGAACGGCTCTTCCGGCTGACGCGCATCGATGACGGTCCGAGCCGCAAGGCGAGCGCGCGTGCCGTCGAGCCGGCGATCTACCGCAGCAGCGGCGTGCCGAGCCTGCCGCGGCCGCCCCGAACCGCCCCTGCCTTGCCGGGCCGTCCGCTGGTCATCCCGCTATCCCTGCCGATCGTGCGGACGCAGCCGCCGCCGCTTCTATCGCTGGCGGCGTTCGCGCAGCCCTGGCCTGGCGCGCTGGCGGTCTGGCAGGCCGATGGTGCCGGGCAGTTCGACCTGCTGCGCCTGATCGAGGCGCCCTCGATCGTCGGCGAGACGCTGACCGTCCTGCCACCCGGCCCGGTCTGGCGCAGCGATGTCCGTTCAGTGCTCGATGTCCGCCTGCGCGGCGGCAGCCTGTCCTCCGTCCCCGCCGAGGCGGCGCTGGCGGGCGCCAACGCCCTGGCGCTGATCGACGCCGACGGCACGGTGGAGATCGTGACAGCCGCGCAAGCCGAACTGATCGGCCCGCGGCACTTCCGGCTGTCGGGTCTGCTGCGCGGCCTCGGCGGCTCGGAAGCGGCGGCGGCGCGCAGCCTGCCGGCGGGCTCACGTGTGGTGGTGCTGGACGGGGCCGCCGTGACGCTCAGCGACGATCTCGCCGATCTCGGACAGCAGCGGCGCTATCGCATCGGTCCCGTGCAGCGCGACCTCGGCGATCCGTCGATGGCCGAGATCGTCGCGACCGCCGGCGTCGCCGCGCTGCGGCCGCTGTCCCCGGTGCATCCCAGAGCGCTCCGGACCGCCGACGGCGTTGCGCTCAGCTGGATCCGGCGCACCCGCATCGATGGCGATTCCTGGGAGCTCGCCGAGGTGCCGCTGGGCGAGGAGACGGAGCGCTATGAGGTCGCGATCCGGACGGGTGCGGCGCAATGGCGGAAAACCACCACCACGACGCCAGCCTGGACCTATCCAGCGGCGCTGGAACTGGCGGATTTCGGCGCGGCCCAGGCCGAAATCGAGATTGTGATCGCCCAGATCAGCGCCGTGGTCGGCCCCGGCGATGAATGGCTTGGACGCATCCCGGTCCGCTGACATATTGTCGGCGTGGCAGCATTCATGGCGCGTTCACGCATGCGGGATTAGCCGATGTCGATCATGCCCGTCGAAACGCTCTTTGCCTTGTCGCTCCTGGTCGCCCCGCTGCCGATCGTGACGATCGACAGCCAGGACCCCATGTCCTGCCTGTCGGCCGACGAAACGCGCGACATGGTCGCCGACGGGCGGGTGATCCAGCCGGCGCTGGCCTCGCGCCATGCCCGCCAGGCGGCGCCCGGCGAAGTCGTGCGCATCCGGCTCTGTCGGCAGGGTGACGACTATGTTTATGTGGTGACGACGCTGAAGCGCGATGGTCGCGTCGCCCGCGTGACGCTCGAGGGCCAGTCGGGCAAGGTCGGCACGATTCGCTGATCGCCTCAGCCATAACACCGCCAACAGGAGCTGCCGCCGTGAGATTGCTCGTCGTCGAGGACGACAAGGACCTCAACCGCCAGATCGTCACCGCGCTGGAGAATGCCGGCTATGCCGTCGACAAGGCCTTCGATGGTGAGGAGGGCCTGTATCTCGGCGAGACCGAGCCCTATGACGCGGTCATTCTCGATCTCGGCCTGCCCAAGGTCGACGGCGTTGCCGTGCTGCAGGGCTGGCGCCGCGCCGGGAAGACGATGCCGGTCCTGATCCTGACCGCGCGCGACCGCTGGAGCGACAAGGTCGGCGGCTTCGATGCCGGCGCCGACGACTACGTCACCAAGCCGTTTCATGTCGAGGAGCTGCTGGCGCGGGTGCGCGCCCTGCTGCGCCGCGCCGCCGGCCATGCGACCTCCGAACTCGTCTGCGGGCCGGTGCGTCTGGACACGCGCGCAAGCCGCGTCGTCGTCGACGGCAACCCGGTCAAGCTGACCTCGCATGAATACCGGCTGTTGGCCTATCTGATGCACCATCAGGGCCGGGTCGTCTCCCGCACCGAGCTCGTCGAGCACCTCTACGATCAGGATTTCGACCGCGACTCGAACACGATCGAGGTCTTCGTCGGGCGCCTGCGCAAGAAGCTCGGGGTCGAGGTCATCGAGACCGTGCGCGGCCTCGGCTATATCTGCGCCGCCCCCGCCAAGGTCTGATGGCGACCGATGCCCTTCCGGTCGCATCGCTACTCGCTCGGCGCGCGGCTCTTCATCTCGGCGGCGGTCTGCTGCGCGCTCGTGCTGATGCTGGCGGGTTTCGGCCTGACCACCTTCTACCGCCGCTCGGCTGAGCGCGGCTTCGACGAGCGGCTCAGTGTCTACATCAAGGAACTGATCGCCGATCTCGCCGCCCCGCCGGAGACCGAGAGGCAGGCCATCGGCGATCTCGGCGAGCCGCGCTTCGACCTGCCGCTGTCGGGCTGGTACTGGCAGATCATCCGCCTCGATGGCGAGCGGCCGAGCATTCGTGCCTCGCGCTCGCTCGTCGGCGGGCAACTGCCCAAGCTCCTCGACCAGCCGATCGCTCCCAATGCGCGCGGCATCCGCGAAAGCTACATTTCCGGTCCCGACGATCGCTCCCTGCGGATCCTCGAGCGCGAGATCGATGTCGGCGAGGATGGGCGCTTCACGGTCGCGGTTGCGGCCCCCTCCGACGAGATCGACGCCGATATCCGCGATTTCCGCCTCGCCTTGACCATGACCTTCCTGCTGCTGGGGCTCGCCCTCGTCGCCTCCACCATTGTGCAGGTCCGCTTCGGCCTGCGCCCCCTGGTGCGCCTGGGCGCCGCCGTCGGGATGGTGCGCACCGGCGAGACGCCGCGCATCGTCGGCGAGTATCCGCCCGATCTTGCGCCGCTGGCGGGCGAACTGAACCTCCTCATCGACGCCAACCACGAAATCCTCGATCGCGCCCGCACCCAGGTCGGCAATCTCGCCCACGCCCTCAAGACCCCGCTCAGCGTGATGCTGAACGAGGCCGAAGCCGGCGAGGGCCCGTTGCCGCAGACCGTCAAGACGCAGGCCGCGATCATGCGCGACCAGGTTCAGTACTATCTCGACCGGGCCCGGGCCGCGGCGCTGTCGGGCGCACTGGGCGGCGTCACCGAGGTTGCGCCTTCCCTCGACGCCCTGATCCGGACCTTCACCAAGATCTCGCAGGGCAAGGGCATCGTCGGTGGGCATGATGTGCCGGCGAGTCTGCGGTTCCGCGGCGACAGGCAGGATCTTGAGGAAATGCTTGGCAATCTGCTCGACAACGCCTTCAAATGGGCCGATGCGACGGTCTCGGTCTCGCTGGAGAAGACGCCGGGCGACAAGCCGGGCCGGATGGTTCTGCTGATCGACGACGATGGGCCCGGCCTGCCCGACGACGCGCAGGCCGACGTGCTCAAGCGCGGGCGGCGCCTCGACGAGGCGACGCCCGGTTCGGGACTGGGGTTGTCGATCGTGGTCGATCTCGCCAAGCTCTATGGCGGAGAATTGTCCCTGCGCCGCTCGCCGCTGGGGGGGCTGCAGGCTCGCCTCGCCCTGCCGTCGGTCTGATCCAGATGCGCGCGCGTGACCCTTTGTCGCCATATTCGGACATGAAGCGGAGCCGATCTTTGGCTAAGAGCTTTGCATGCTGATCTGGATCATCTTCGCGGCTTTGACGGGGGCGGCGGTTTTCGCCCTGCTCTGGCCGCTCGGCCGCGACCGGGCCACCGCCTTCGCCGATGGCGCCGACGCGACCAGCCTGTACCGCTCGCAGCTCGGTGAAATCGAGCGCGACATGGCGCGCCGGCTGATCGGGCCGGTCGAGGCGGAGTCCGCGCGCGCCGAAGCGGCGCGGCGGTTGCTGCGGTCGTCGAGCGACGAAGTCGGGCCGTCGGGCGAGACCGAAGCCTCGCTGCGCCGACGCCGCGCCAGTTCGGCGCTCGCGCTGTCATGCGTGCCGCTGCTCGCGCTTCTGGTCTATGGCGCCTATGGCTCGCCGGGCAATCCCGACCAGCCGCTCTCGGCCCGCCTCCAGGCTGACCCGGCGCGGCAGGATTTCGCCCTGGCCCTGGCGCGCATCGAGACGCATCTCGCCGCCAACCCCTCCGATGGAAAAGGCTGGTCCGTCATCGCGCCGGTCTACCTGCGCCAGGCCCGCTACGACGAGGCCGCAAACGCCTTCGCCGCGGCGATCCGTCATGGCGAGGCGAGTTCCGAGGCGCATGCGGGGCTCGGCGAGGCGCGTTCGCTCGCTGCCGGCGGAGTCGTCACGGCCGCGGCCCGCGACAGCATGGTCGAGGCGCTCCGCCTCGACCCGAAGAACCCGCGCGCCCGCTTCTTCCTCGCCATCGGCAAGGAGCAGGATGGCGATGCGCCGGGTGCGATCCTGGCCCTGCGCGCGCTGCTGGAAGACGCCGGGCCCGACATGCCCTGGACTCAGGCCGTCAGGCAGCGTCTGGCCCGCCTCGAGGCCGAGGCCGCCGGCGGCGGCGTCGCCGCCTTGCCGCCGGCCGAGCAGCAGGCGGCGATCCGCGCCATGGTTGACGGCCTGGCCGAGCGCCTGAAGGCCGGGGGCGGCACACTGCCCGAATGGACGCGCCTGATCCGTTCGCAGGTCGTGCTCGGCGACAGGGCGGCCGCTCGCGCCGCGCTCGTCACCGCACGGGATCGCCTGTCGCAGGAAGCGGCGGCAAGCGCCGCGCTGGACGCACTCGCCGTCGAACTCGCGCTCAAGGAGACCGCGCCGTGACCGCTGTCGAACCCGCGCGGCCCATGGTCGCCAAGCGCCGGATGACCCGCAAGCAACGGCGCCTCGTGCTGATCGGTGCGGCTGGCGGCGTGCTCTGTCTGGCCGCCGGCCTCGTCCTGTTCGCGCTGCGCGATACGATCGTGTTCTTCTACGGTCCCACCGAGATCGCCGAGAAGGGCGTGGCTCCCGGCACGCGCATGCGCCTGGGTGGCCTGGTCGAACAGGGCTCCGTGGCTCGCGGACCCGGCCAGCGCGTCGCCTTCACGATCACCGACAGCCGTACCGCGATTAAGGTGACTTATGAGGGCCTGCTGCCCGACTTGTTTCGCGAGGGCCAGGGTGTCGTCACCGAGGGCGTCTTCCAGGGTGGCAACCAGTTCCGCGCCGACACCGTCCTCGCCAAGCATGACGAGAATTACATGCCCCGCGAGGTGGCCGACACGCTGAAAAAGCAGGGCCATTGGCAGCCCGGTGAAGCCGGCGCATCCGCGCCGCAGGCCAAGCCAGCCCCGCAGGCTTCCCCTTGAGGCGCTCATGATCGTCGAAATTGGCCATTTCGCACTCGCTCTCGCGCTGGGCGTCGCCGTCGTGCAGTCGCTCGTGCCGCTCTGGGGCGTCGCGCGCCATGACCGGGCGCTGGCGAGCGTCGGATCGGCGGCGGCCATCACCTGCTTCCTGCTCGTGTCGGTGTCCTTCACCGCGCTGGTCATTTCCTATGTGCGCTCGGACTTCTCGGTCGAGAATGTCGTCGCCAATTCTCACTCCGCACAGCCGCTGATCTACAAACTCACCTCCGTCTGGGGCAATCACGAAGGCTCCATGCTGCTTTGGGTGCTGATCCTGACGCTGTTCGGCGCTCTGGTCGCGCTCTCGCGTCGCTCCTTGCCATTGCGGCTGCGCGCCGGCACGCTGGCGGTCCAGGGCATGGTCACGGTCGCCTTCCTGGCCTTCACCCTGCTGACGTCGAACCCTTTCCGCCGGATGATCCCGGCCCCGGCCGAGGGCCAGGATCTCAACCCGATCCTCCAGGATCTCGGCCTCGCGATTCATCCGCCGCTGCTCTATGTCGGCTATGTCGGGTTCTCGATCACCTATGCCTTTGCCGTCGCGGCCCTGATCGACGGGCGCATCGACGCGGTCTGGGCCCGGGCCGTGCGGCCCTGGACACTGCTCGCCTGGGTCTTCCTGACGCTGGGCATCGCGATGGGGTCCTACTGGGCCTATTATGAGCTCGGCTGGGGCGGCTGGTGGTTCTGGGACCCGGTCGAGAACGCCTCGCTGATGCCTTGGCTGGCCGGCACCGCGCTGATCCATTCGACGGTGGTGATGGAGAAGCGCGACGCCCTCAAGGTCTGGACGATCCTGCTCGCGATCCTGACCTTCTCGCTCTCGCTGCTGGGCACCTTCATCGTCCGCTCGGGCGTGCTGACCTCGGTCCACTCCTTCGCGACCGACCCGGCCCGCGGGCTTTTCATCCTGATGATCCTGGTCTTCTTCGTCGGCGGTTCGCTGGCCCTGTTCGCCTGGCGCGCGCCGCTGCTGCGGCAGGGCGGCCTGTTCGCGCCGGTCTCTCGCGAAGGCGCGCTCGTCGTCAACAACGTCTTCATCGCGACCGCCTGCGCGACGGTCTTCATCGGCACGCTCTATCCGCTCGTGCTCGAGATGGTGACCGGCGACAAGATCTCGGTCGGTCCGCCCTTCTTCAACGCCACCTTCATTCCCGTGCTGGTGCCGCTGCTGCTGGTGCTGCCCTTGGGCCAGTCGCTCGCCTGGAAGCGCGGCGATCTGCTTGGCGCGGCGCAGCGGAATTTCGCCGCCTTCGGTCTGGGGATCCTGGTGGCGCTGGCGACGATCGCGATGACCTGGGGCGGCCCCGTGCTGGCTCCGCTCGGGATCGGGCTTGGCGTCTTCCTCGTGGCCGGGGCCTTCTTCGATCTCGGCGAGCGGATCGTCACCCGCGCCAGCGGCTGGTCGGCTGTGCTGTCCCGCGCCAAGGGACTGCCGCGTTCGGCCTGGGGTACGGCGCTCGCCCATGCCGGCGTCGGGCTGAGCGTGATCGGGATTGCCGCCGTCGCCTGGAGCACGGAAGGGATCGGCGTGCTGAAGCCCGGCGAGCGCCTGACCAGCGGCCGCTACACCGTCGTGCTGGAATCGATCCTGCCCCGCAAGGGGCCGAATTTCACGGCCGAGGTCGCGCGTTTCCAGGTCTTCTCGGGCAACCGCGAACTGGCGCCGATGGAGGCGGCCAAGCGGATCTACACAGCCCGGGCGATGCCGACCACGGAGGCCGGCATCCGGACCGACGGCTTGAGCCAGGCCTATGTCGCGCTCGGCGAACCGCAGGGCGATGGCGCCATCGCGGTCAGGCTCTATGACAAGCCGCTGATCCTGCTGATCTGGATCGGCGCGATCGTGATGTCGCTGGGCGGGGCGCTGTCGCTGACCGACCGGCGCTTCCGGCTGGGCGCGCCGCGTCGCAGCGCGCCGGCCCAGTCCGCAGCCGTGCAGCCGGCGGAGTGAACGCGATGCACCGCGCCGCCTCGTCTCGCCGGCTCCTGTCACGCCTGCTTCTGGCCGTCCTGCTCAGTTCCGCCTCGATCGCGCCGGCGGCGGCCGTCCAGCCTGGCGAGATCCTGCCCGATGCGGCGATGGAGCAGCGCGCCCGCGCGATCTCCTCGGAGCTGCGCTGCCTCGTCTGCCAGAACCAGTCGATCGACGGTTCCGACGCGCCGCTCGCCAAGGATCTGCGCGTGCTGGTGCGCGAGCGGCTCGTCGCCGGTGACAGCGACACCGCCGTGCGCGATTTCGTCGTCGCCCGCTACGGCGATTTCGTCCTGCTGCGGCCCCCGTTCAACGTCAGGACGGTGATGCTCTGGGTCGCGCCCTTCCTGATCCTGCTGGCGGCGCTGGGGTTCATGTGGCGCCGGGGCCGGGCGATGCCTGCGCCGTCGAGCGCCGCCCCGCTATCGGAGGAGGAGCGCCGGCGGCTCGCGCGCCTGCTGGGCGACGAGGCTCCCTGAACCCAGGCTGCCCTGAACCCAAGCTGCCGCCTCGGAAACATTTCGTTACCTTACGAAATCGTCATCTTCGGGCGAAATCGGCGTAAGGCGGCGCCCGCCATGGTCCTCGTCACGAGCAGGGAAGGCCCTGCCGCTGATTTCGAGGTTTTCGCCATGACGACCCAGACCACCCCCTCCCGGTCCATCCTGAAGCGCGCCGCGCTGCTCGCCGGTGCGGCCACCCTCGGCATCGGCCTTGCGGCCGGCCTCGCCGACGGCGCCCTGAAGTTCGACCACCCCGCTTTCGCCCAGCCGATCCAGCTCTCGGGCGTGCAGACCAATCTTCCCTCCTTCGCCGACATGGTCGAGAAGGTGAAGCCCGCCGTCGTCTCCGTCCGCGTCAAGCAGAAGATCGACGGCGCGCAGGACGACGACGGCCAGGGCAGCCTCGACGATCTGCCGCCCGGCCTGCGCCGCTTCTTCGAGCAGCAGATGCCGCGCGGCGCCAATCCCGGCCGGCCGCAGCCGCGCCAGGGCATGTCGCAGGGCTCGGGCTTCTTCGTCAGCCAGGACGGCTATGTGGTGACCAACAACCACGTCGTCGACAAGGCCGCCGAGGTCCAGCTGGTCACCGACGACGGCAAGACGCTGAACGCCAAGGTCATCGGCACCGATCCGCGCACCGATCTCGCCTTGCTCAAGGTCACCGAGAGCGGCAGCTACCCCTTCGTGCAGCTCGCTCCGGGCAAGCCGCGCATCGGCGACTGGGTTCTGGCGGTCGGCAACCCCTTCGGTTTGGGCGGCACGGTCACGGCCGGCATCGTCTCGGCGCAGGGCCGCGACATCGGCTCGGGCCCCTATGACGACTTCCTGCAGATCGACGCGGCCGTGAACCGCGGCAATTCGGGCGGGCCGACCTTCAACCAGAAGGGCGAGGTCGTGGGCGTCAACACCGCGATCTTCTCGCCCTCGGGCGGCAATGTCGGCATCGCCTTCGCGGTTCCCGCCTCGACGGTCGAGCAGGTCGTCGCGGCGCTGAAGAAGGACGGCAAGGTCTCGCGCGGCTTCATCGGCGTCCAGATCCAGCCGGTCACCAGCGAGGTGGCCGACGCGATCGGCCTGAAGGAGCCCCACGGCGCCCTCGTCGCCGCCGCCGAGAAGGACGGCCCCGCCGCCAAGGCCGGTATCCGGCGCGGCGATACGATCCTCTCGGTCGATGGCCAGGTGATCAAGGATGCCCGCGATCTGTCTCGCAAGATCGCGACCTACGCACCGGGCTCCAAGGCCAAGATCACGGTCTGGCGCGACGGCAAGGAGCGCGAGATCAGCTTCGAGGTCGGCCGCCAGCCGGCTGCCTGATCTCGAACCTCACAGCCGGGATGCCGCCGCTCTTGGGGCGGCGTTCCCGACAAGGCAAGGCGCGTGTTCTTCCGGCAGCAGTCGCCCCCACGCCGGGAGGCCAGCCTTCACCGCGGCAGGCCGGATGCGTATCGTCCGGCCTGCCGTTTTCGCGTCGAATGGGCTAGGGTCACGTCATGAGACTGCTGATCGTCGAAGATGATGCTGAGGCCGCGGCCTATCTGACCAAGGCCTTCCGCGAGGCCGGCCATGTCGCCGATCATGCCGGGGACGGGCTCGAAGGCTATGCGATGGCCGAGGGCGGCGGCTATGACGTGCTCGTCGTCGACCGCATGCTGCCGCGTCTCGACGGCCTGTCGCTGATCCGCTCGCTGCGCGAGCAGAAAGATGCGACGCCCGCCCTGATCCTCTCTGCCCTGGCCCAGGTCGACGACCGCGTGAAGGGCCTGCGCGCCGGCGGGGACGACTACCTGCCCAAGCCCTACGCCTTTTCCGAGCTCCTGGCGCGGGTCGAGGTTCTCGCCCGCCGCCGCGGCGCGCCGGCCTCCGAGCCCACGACCTACCGCGTCGGCGATCTCGATCTCGACCGCCTGGCCCATCGCGTCACCCGCGGGGGCACCGAGATCTTGCTGCAGCCGCGCGAGTTCCGGCTGCTCGAATATCTGATGAAGCATGCCGGCCAGGTGGTCACCCGCACCATGCTGCTGGAACATGTCTGGGACTATCACTTCGACCCCCAGACCAACGTCATCGACGTGCATGTCAGCCGCCTGCGCGCCAAGGTCGACAAGGGCTTCGAGCACCCGATGATCCACACCATCCGCGGCGCGGGATACATGGTCCGTGACACGCAACGCTGATCCCGCGGCGGGCGCGTCGCCGCGGCCCGCACAGCGCTTTTTGCCGAACCTGTTCCGGACGACGGCGTTCAAGCTGACGGCGGTCTATCTCGTCGTCTTCGCGCTTTTTGCCGGTGTATTGCTCGGCTATGTCGCCTGGAACGCCAAGCGCCTGCTCGACGACCAGATCCGCTCGACCATCGACGCCGAGATCCAGGGGCTGGCGGAGCAGCAGCGGCTCGGCGGCATCAGGCGGCTGGTCAATGTCATCGAGCGGCGCTCGGGGGCGCCGGGCGCCTCGCTCTATCTCGTCACCAGCCCGATCGGCGAGCGCATCGCCGGCAATGTCGAGGCGCTGCCGCCCGGCACGCTCGATCGTCCCGGCGAGGCCGAGATCGAATATGCCCGCTCCAGCGATTTGGTCGACAGGCCGAGCCGCGCCATCGTGCGCATCTTCATGCTGCCGAACGGGTTCCGCCTGCTGGTCGGCCGCGATGTCGAGGAGCGCGAGCGGCTCGGCATCGTGATCCGCCGCGCTGCGGGCTGGTCCCTGCTGGTGGTCTTCGTGCTCGGCTGCCTGGCAAGCTGGTTCGTGGCGCGGCGCGTGCTCAAGCGCATCGACGACATGACCGGCACCGCCCAGTCGATCATGGCCGGGGACCTCAAGGGCCGTCTCGCCATCTCGGGCACGGGCGACGAACTCGACCGGCTCGCCCTCAACCTCAATGCCATGCTGGAGCGGATCGGCGAGCTGATGGCCGGCATGCAGCAGGTTTCCGACAACATCGCCCATGACCTCAAGACGCCGCTGACGCGCTTGCGTAACCGCGCCGAGGAGGCGCTGCGCACGGCGAGTTCGCCCGACGAGTTGCGCGCCGCGCTCGACGGTTCGATCGACGAGGCCGACAACCTGATCCGCGTCTTCAATGCGCTCCTGATGATCGCGCGGCTCGAGACGGGCCGCATCCAGGACAGCATGGACCAGGTCGATCTGTCCGAGATCGTCTCCGGCATGGCCGAGCTCTACGAGCCGCTGGCCGAGGAGGCGGGGCTGTCGCTCGTCACCCAGGTGGAGCCCGGACTGCGCGTCGCGGGCAACCGCGAACTGATCGGCCAGGCGCTGGCGAACCTGATCGACAACGCGCTGAAATACGGCGAGCCGGCCGAAGGCGGCCGGGCCGTGGTGACGGTATCCGCCCAGCGTGGCGAGGGCGACGTCCTGCTGTCGGTCGCCGACCATGGCGCCGGCATTCCCGAGGAGGACCGCGCTCGCGTTCTCGACCGCTTCGTCCGGCTCGATGCCAGCCGTAGCAAGCCGGGTTTCGGCCTGGGGCTGTCGCTTGCCGCCGGTGTCGTGCGCCTGCATGGCGGCCAGTTGCGGCTGGAGGACAACGCGCCGGGCCTGCGCGTCGTCATCGCCCTGCCGGCCGCGCTGCCGAAGGCCGCCGATCCCGCGGCGAACGAACCCAAGCCTGTGGACATGATGGCCTCCACAGCACGTCCCGGCTCGACAGGCGCCCCGAACCCTGTTGGCGTCCCTTCGCTCTGAAGGGGGACGCGGCATGACAGGACGGCTCTGTGACAGGCTGGTGGCAGCGCCGGTTCTCCCGGCGCGCGCCCGTGCCGCGAGCGTCATCGCCAGGGACCTGATCGAGCGCCTGCATGACGAGGCGGCAGCCCAGGCTCTGGCCGCGCATCTCGCCGAGCATCCCCGCTCCGCCGCGCTCGTGGCCGGCATCGTCGCCCATGCGCCCTTTCTCACCCAGATCATGCGGCAGGACCCTGCCGCGCTGCTGGCCTGTCTCACGCAGGATCCCGAGGCGCATCGCGACGCGCTGCTCGCTGACATCGCCGAGCGGGGCGCGGCGGCGACCGATACCGCCGAGCTGATGCGGCTGCTGCGCCGCTTCCGGCGGACGATGGCGCTCCTGATCGCGCTGGCCGATATCGGCGGCGTCTGGAGCGTCGAGACGGTCACGGCGGCGCTCACCGCCACTGCCGACAGCGCGGTGAAACTCGCCAGCGAGCATGTCCTGCGCCAGGCCGCCGATCTCGGCCGCATCCGCCTGGAAAACCCGGCCGCGCCGGGGGAGGGCTCCGGCCTCGTCGTGCTCGCGCTCGGCAAGCACGGCGCGGGCGAGCTGAACTACTCCTCGGACATCGACATCGTCGTCTTCTTCGATCCCGAGGCGGCCGAAATCGCCGGCGTCGCCGAGCCGACGAGCTTCTACGTCAAGCTGACGCAGCAGATCGCGCGTATCATCCAGGAGCGCACGCCCGACGGCTACGTCTTCCGCGTCGATCTGCGCCTGCGGCCGGACCCCGCCTCCACCCATGTCGCGGTGCCCTTGCCCTCGGCCTATGCCTATTACGAGACGGTGGGCCAGAACTGGGAACGCGCGGCGATGATCAAGGCGCGCCCCGTGGCGGGCGATCTCGCGCTGGGTCTTCGCTTCCTGAAGGACCTCGCCCCCTTCATCTGGCGCAAATATTTCGACTTCGCCGCGATCGCCGACATCCACGCGATGAAGCGGCAGATCCAGACCGTGAAGGGCCATGAGACCATCGCGGTCGCCGGTCATAATGTGAAGCTCGGGCGCGGCGGCATCCGCGAGATCGAGTTCTTCGTGCAGACGCAGCAGCTCGTCTTCGGCGGGCGGCGCACGACCCTGCGCGGCCCGCGCACCATCGAGATGCTCGCCGAACTGACCAGCGAGGGCTGGATCACGCCGCAGGCGCGCGACGAACTGGCGGAATCCTATCGCTGGCTGCGCACCATCGAGCACCGCCTGCAGATGCGCCATGACGAACAGACGCAGACGCTGCCGAAAGCGGCCGCCGATCTGGAGGCTTTCGCCCGCTTCTGCGGCTACCCCTCGACGGGCGCCTTCGGCAAGGCGCTGACCGCCCATGCCAGGCGCGTCGAGGGTCATTACGCGCTGCTCTTCGAGGAGGGTCCGAGCCTCGCCAGCGAGGCCGGCACGCTCAGTTTCACCGGGGTGGAGCTCGATCCCGACACGCTGGAGACGCTGCAGAAGCTCGGCTTCCGCACCCCGAAGATCGCCGCCGAGACGGTGCGCGGCTGGCATTTCGGCCGCCGCGCCGCCGTCACCAGCACGCGCGCCCGGGAGGTTCTGACCGAGCTGACCCCGGCGCTGCTGGTCGCACTCGGTCGCACCGCCGATCCCGACGGCGCGCTCGCCCATCTCGACAATGCCTTCGTGCGGATGCCGGCGGCGGTCGAACTCCTGACCCTGCTGCGATCGCAGGATTCGCTGCTGACCCTGTTCGCCGACATTCTCGGCAGTGCGCCGCGTCTGGCGAAGGTGGCGGAGATCCATCCCCATGTCCTCGACGGTGTGATCGACCCCGCCTTCGGCCAGGCCACGCTCGATTGCGATGCGCTCACCCGCCGCATCCGCAGCGTCGTCGGCTCGCCCCCGCCCAGCGTCGAGGACGGGCTCGACCGGCTGCGCGACGCCGCGCGCCAGGAGAACTTCCTGGTCGGCGCGCGGCTGCTCTCGGGCGTCTATCCGGCGCTGGGAGCAGCCCAGGCTTATTGCGCGGTCGCGGAAGCCTGCCTGCGCGTCGCCTTCGCCGACACGCGCGCGGCGTTTGCCGCCGATCACGGCGTCATCGAGGGCGCCCAGAGCGTGGTCATCGGACTTGGCCGGCTCGGCGCCGGCGAGCTGACGCCGTCGTCCGATCTCGATGTGATGCTGCTCTACGATCGGCCCGAGGAGGCGGAAGCCAGCAACGGCCGACGCAGCCTCGATCCCGTGACCTGGCATGTGCGCTTCACCCAGCGCCTCGTCGCGGCGATGACGGTCCCGACGCGGCGCGGCGCGCTCTACCAGGTCGACATGCGGCTGCGCCCGTCGGGCAACAAGAGCCCGGCCGCGACCCAGTTTTCCGGCTTCGAGGCCTATCATGGCGGGGAGGCCGAGATCTGGGAGGAGATGGCTTTGACCCGCGCCCGCGTCGTCGCCGGCGACCCCGAACTGGGTCAACGGGCCGAGGCCTCGATCCGGGCGATCCTGACCCGCCGGCGCAAGCCCGCGAAGGTCGCCGCCGCGGTCGCGCAGATGCGGGCGCTGATCGCGCAGGAGAAGGGCGAGACGAACGCCTGGGATCTCAAGCTCGCGCTCGGCGGGCTGACCGATCTCGATTTCCTCGCCCAGTTCCTCGTGCTGGCCCATGCCAGCGATCATCCCGGCCTGCTGGTGCGCGACACGGCCTCCGTCTTCGCGGCGGCGAGGGAGGCCGGCCTTCTCGCCGCCGGCGATGCGGCGGCACTGGGGGAGGCGGCGCGGCTGATCGGCGACGTTCAGCTCTGGCAGCGCTTCACCGTCGAGGAGGCGTTCGATCCGGCCGCCGTGCCAGCCCGCGTGATGAAGCGCATCGCCACCGCCGTCGGCCGCCCGGACGCCAAGGTGCTGAAAGCGGAGCTCGACGAGGTCAGAACCGGCGTCCGCGCCATCTTCAACCGCATCCTGACGGCCGCCCGTTCCGCGTGACCGCGAAAGGACCGTTGGCGCGGGTGCTCAGGCCGCCTGGGCGGTGATCCGGCCGGCGCTGCCGAGCGGGAGATGGACCATCACGATCGTGCCGGCGCCGACGGCCGAGCGCAGGCGCAGCGAGCCGCCATGCAGCTCGGTCAGCGAGCGGGCGATGGCGAGGCCCAGCCCCGAGCCCTTGTAGCTGCGGGTGAGATCGCCCTCGACCTGCTCGAAGGGCCGGCCGATGCGGTCGATCTTGTCCTTGGGGATGCCGATACCGGTATCCTCGACGAAAATGTTCAGCGCGCCCGGGACCTGGCGGATCCGGATGGCGATCTGGCCTTCCTCGGGCGTGAACTTCACGGCGTTGTCGAGCAGATTGCCGAGAATCTGGTAGAGCGCGTGCGGGTCGGCTTCGAGATGGGTATCGCGCGGCCCGTCGATGGTGAGCGCGAGGCGCTTGCGGTCGATCTCGTCCTGGGTCTTGCGCACCGCCTCCTCGATGACGAGCCCGAGCGCGATGTCGGCCTTCTCCAGCGAGACCTTGCCCGATTCCAGCCGCGACATGTTGAGGATGTCCTCGACGAAATCGAGCAGATAGCCGCCGCTCAAGCGGATATCGCGGACATAGTCGGTGTATTTCTCGCAGAGCGGCCCGAACATATTGTTCTGCATGACCTCGGAGAAGCCGATGATGGCGTTCAGCGGCGTGCGCAGCTCATGGCTCATATTGGCCAGGAACTCCGATTTGGCCCGGTTGGCGCTTTCGGCCGCGGCCTTCTGTTCGAGATAGCGCTCTGCCATGTCGGCGAGCTGCTGCGCTTGCGCCTCGAGCTTCTGGCGCGAGGCCTTGAGATCGGTGACATGCATCAGGAGCTGGTGCTCGGACTGGGTCAGCCGCTCTTCCTGCTGCTTCAGCTTGGTGATGTCGGTGCCGACCGAGACCGAGCCGCCATCCTTGGTGCGGCGGCCGTTGATCTGGAGCCAGCGGCCATCCGAAAGGCGCGCCTCATAGGAGGACGATCCGTCGTCGGCGCGCAGCGAGCGCATCGGCTCGCGGTCGATGCTGGGCTGGGCGCTCGACCGCATGATCGCGTCATGGCTGGCGCCGGCCTGGGCCAGCTCCGCCGGCAGCTTGTGCAATTGCTGGTACTTGGCGTTGCAGAGCACGAGGCGGTTGTCGGCGTCCCACAGCACGAAGGCTTCCGAGATCGCCTCGACGGCGTCGCGCAGGCGGGCGTCCGAGGTGGCCGTGCGCTCGGCCATGCGGCGCTGCTCGGAGATGTCCACGACGATGCCGACGAGATGCTTGGCATTGGTGCGGCGATCGGTGACGAGCTCGGCGCGGGCCTTGATCCAGATCCAGTTGCCGAGGCTGTCGCGGACGCGGAATTCCTGGTCGAGATGGGTGGCCTCGCCGCGGCTGATCGCGTCGGCCAGCGCATAGAGATCGACATCCTCGCGGTGAACGAAGCTGCTGACCTCTCCGAAGGACATGTACTGTCCGGCGCGATCATAGCCGAGCATGGCGTACATCGAATCGGACCAGTAGATCCGGCCCCGCGCCAGATCCCAGTCCCACAGCCCGCAATGGCCGCGGTTGAGGGCGGTGTCGATGCGTTCGCGGATGCAGTCGCAATCCTCGTCGGCGGCCCTGGCCCGGCGCGACTGCACGATGAAGCCGATGGTGATCGCGGTCAGCACGAGGCCGGCGGCGGCGAACAGAATGGCGAGCGCGCCGCGGCGCTGCTGCCAGATCGAAAGCGCACGCGAGATCGGCTGCAGCACCGCGACCTGCCCCAGCGGGGCGGCGAGGTTGCGGACGGTCGCCAGCGCCTCGACCCCGTCGGGCAGGGTGATGCGCATGACGCCGGCGCGGTCTGCGAATGCGGTCAGGGGTTGGGACTGGCCGAGGAAATCCACCAGTGTGCGCCGCGTCTGGCCGATGGCCGGTTCGCTGGCGACGACATGCCCGTCTTCGGCGCTGACATGGACAATGCGGCCATGGGCGGAAAGGTGGCGGGTGGCCAGTGTCGTCAGCGCGAAGGTCGGCGCGACGCCCTTCAGCGTGGCGTTGTCGATCTCGCGGGCGAGCAGGGACGAGACGAGATCGATGTCGCCGGCTGCATCCGCCAGCACGTCGTCGCGCATTGCGGTGGTCTGCAGCGCAGCGCCTGCCGCGAGGATGATGATGAACACAGCGACGAGGCCGGGGATGACGGCCCGGAGCGTCGGCTCGAGATTGGCGAAACGCTGATACAGCGGATGTGTCAGTGACCTAGCGACACCCAGAATCGAATCTGCGCGCACAGATGCGCAGCCCGCGTTGGCACGCGTCATGCCCGTCCCCCTTCGGATACCTTGCCGTCAGTAGATCGGGAGACGTGCCGCATCCCCGCGAATCACTTTTAGTTGAATCCGTGGGGCCTGATTTGTCTAGCCTTGAGTTGAATCTACGGTGTCGAATTCATCCCTGGGTTGTGTCGCTCGCGTGATTGAATCTTGTGCGGGTAATGAAACGTTAACCTTCTCGACAGGTCGTCGTTAACCTTTCAAGCCAGTGTCCGTTCGGCGATGTCGGCGACGTCGCGCGACAGGTTCGGGGTGTTGGCGACCATGGCCAGTTTCGCCTCTGCCAGCGCCCGGCGGCCGGGCTCGAGCATGCGCCAGCTCTTGAACGAGGCGAGCAGACGCGAGGCGACCTGCGGATTGGTGCGGTCGAGCGCGATCACGATATCGGCCAGGAAGGCGTAGCCCTCGCCGTCGGTGCGGTTGAACTGGGTGAGGTTGGCGGCAAAGCCGCCGATCAGCCCCCGAACCCGGTTGGGGTTGCCGAGCGAGAACGCCGGATGCTGCATCAGGCCCCGGACGCGGTCGAGCGTGCCGCTTTCGGGGATCAGCGCCTGCGCCATCAGCCATTTGTCAAGCACCAGCGGCTCGGCTGCATAGGTTCTGGCGAAGCGCGCGATCAACTCCTCGCGGGCCTCGCCGGGGATCAGCGTCATCGCGGCGAGCGCCGCCAGCCGGTCGGTCAGGTTGTCGCTGCCCGCGAACTGGGCTTCGGCCAGGCGGGCGCCGGTCTCGGGCGAGGCCAGTGCGAGGAGGCCCAGCGCCTCGTTGCGCAGGGCGCGCCGGCCGGCCGAGGCCGCGTCGGGGCTATAGCGTGCCGCTCCCGTCAGGGTGTCGCGCAGCGCCAGAAGCTGCGGCGCGATCAGACGGCCGATCTCGGTGGAGAGCCCGCGATGGGCGGCATGGATCGCGTCGGGATCGACGTCGCGGCCGATCTCGCGGGCGATATCGCCCTGGCTGGGCAGCCGCAGCACCTGCGCCGCGAAAGCCGGGTCGGCGGGCGCCTGGCTGTGCAGGAACCCGTCGAGGACCTCTGCCAGCGCGCCGGCCGTCGAAAGCAGCGCGCCGCGCCGCGCCGGATCGCGGCCGGCGTCGATCAGGGCCCGGCTGGCGACGGTCTGCCAGGCCTGCCAGCGGTTGAACGGGTCGCTGTCGGCGGAGAACAGCCGCAGCAGCTCGGCGTCGCCGAGATCGAGTTCGAGGCGCACCGGCGCTGAAAAGCCGCGCAGCAGCGAAGGGGTCGGCGCCTCCTCGATCTCGCTGAAGGTCACCGAGAGCGAGGCCTCGTCGAACACGATCAGTCCGTCGCCGGCATAGGCGGCCGAGGTCGTCTTAAGCGGCAGGTCGCCGTTTGCCCCGACGAGGCCGAGCGCGACCGGCAGCACGACAGTCTGCTTGTCGGGTTGGCCCGGCGTCGGCGCCGTCGTCTGGGCGAGGTCGAGCGTGTAGGTCGAGGCGGCCGCGTCATAGCGGCCCGACGCGACGATGGTCGGCGTGCCCGCCTGCTCGTACCAGCGTGCGAAATGCGTCAGGTCGTGGCCCGAGGTCTCCGCGAAGCAGGCGAGGAAATCCTCGATCGTCGCCGCCGTTCCGTCGCAGCGCTCGAAATAGAGGTCCATGCCGGCGCGGAAGGCGGCCTCGCCGACCAGGAGCTTGAGCATGCGGATCACCTCCGCGCCCTTCTCGTAGACGGTCGGCGTATAGAAGTTGTTGATCTCCTTGTAGGCGCGCGGCCGCACGGGATGCGCCAGCGGCCCCGCATCCTCGGAGAACTGGGTCGTGCGCAGGGTCCGCACATCGGCGATGCGCTTCACCGGGCGCGAGTGCTCGTCGGCCGAGAATTCCTGGTCGCGGAAGACGGTGAGGCCCTCCTTCAGGCAGAGCTGGAACCAGTCGCGGCAGGTGATGCGGTTGCCGGTCCAGTTGTGGAAATACTCATGCGCGATGATCGCCTCGATCGAGGCATAGTCGCCATCGCTCGCGGTCTGCGGGTCGGCCAGCACGTATTTGTCATTGAAGATGTTGAGGCCCTTGTTCTCCATCGCGCCCATGTTGAAGTCCGAGACGGCGACGACGTTGAACATGTCGAGATCGTAGTTGCGGCCGAAGACGCGCTCGTCCCAGCGCATGCAGCGCACCAGGCAGTCCATCGCCCAGCCGGCGCGGTCGGCCTTGCCCGGCTCGACGTAGACGGCGAGCTCCACCGGGCGACCCTCGGCCGTCACATAGCTCTGGCGGACATGGTCGAGCGCGCCGCCGACCAGCGCGAAGAGATAGGCGGGCTTGGGGTGGGGATCGTGCCAGACGGCGAAATGGCGTTCGCCGCCGGGCACCTCGCCAGAGGCGACGAGGTTGCCGTTGGAGAGCAGCACCGGCGCGATCAGCTTCCTGGCTTCCAGCCGCACCGTGTAGACCGACATCACGTCGGGCCGATCCAGGAAATAGCTGATCCGGCGAAAGCCGTCCGCCTCGCACTGGGTGCAATAGACATGGGAGGAGAGGTAGAGCCCCATCAGCTTGGTGTTGGCCGAGGGGTTGATCTCGGTGTCGATCATCAGCGTGAAGCGGCGTGCGGGCGGCGCATGCAGCGTCAGCTGTTGCGGGGTGGCGCTGTAGGCCGCCTCGTCGATCAGCAGGCCGTCGAGCCGCAGCGCCACCAGCTTCAGCTCGTCGCCGTCGAGCACGAGCGGCGCGCCCGGGCGGCCGGCCGGGTTCGGCCGCAGGCCGAGCTGCGCGCGGATGCGCGTCTTGGTCGGATGCAGGCTGATGTCGAGATCGACCGTGTCGATCAGCCAGTCCGAGGGGCGGTAATCCTCGAGGCGGATCAGCGGATTGTCTTCGGAGCGCATGACGGACTCTGGAAAAGCAGACGAAAAGATCGTGACAGGCTAGCGGGCGTCGGTTGTCTGTAGCTCGCCGGCCGATGGGCTGAAAGGGACGCGATTGTCGCTAGCGCGCGACGTCCGCGATCGTCGGCTCGGCATGGCTGACCAGCCGGCAGACCTGCGGCCGCGCGATCCGGACCGCCCGTTCGATCTGGTCGACGGCGGCGTGGACCGAGGCGACGTCGAGCGTGGGGTCGACGCGGCAATGGTAGTTGACCACCAGGCCGTTCAGGGTCTGGCGAACCCTGACATTGTGGATGTCGTGGATCGGTCCATCGAGCTTCGCGGTCTCGGTGGCCAGCGCCTTGCCGATATCCTCGACCGTGTCCCAGGCGGCGTCGTGGCCGGCCGGCGCGCCGGTTTCCATCGGCTCGATATGCGTCTCGACCTCGGTCTCGCCGCCGAACTCGTCGCGGATCGCCGCCTCCAGCCGCGTCGCGATCTCATGCGCCTGGCCCAGCGGCAGCCTGGCCTCGACCTCCATGTCGAGGCTGACCGAGAGCCGGGGTCCGATGGTGTGGACCGAGACGTGATGCACCGGGATCTTGAGCTTCAGCGCGATCAGCAGGACGCGCTCGAGCGCCGTCTCGTCGTCGACCTGCACCGGGTCGGTCGTCACTGCGATCTCGGCGCCGGGCTCGATGCGCTGCAACTCGCTCGCCAGAACCTCGCGGATCGTCGCGACCCGCTCCAGCGGCAGGGTGCGCGATACGTTGATGCCGATCTCGCCGAGCACGCGGCCGCCCGTCGGCCGGACCTTGAGCCAGTTCACGCCGACAACGCCGGGAACCGCCTCGGCGGCCTCGCGCAGGCGTTCGCTGACCCCCTTGGGCGCAGCATCGAGCAGCGTGTCGATGGTGCGCCGGCCCAGCCGGTAGGCCGAAAGCGCCGTGAAGGCGGCGATCGAGAAGGCCGCCACCGTGTCGGCCCGCGCGATGCCGTACCAGACGCCGATCAGCCCCAGCAGCACCAGCGTGGAGCCGACGAAATCGGTGGAAAAATGCGTCGCCTCAGCCGCCAGCGCCTCGGATCCGGTTTCCTTCGCCACGCGCGTCAACGAGCGCCAGCGAATGGCGTCCACGATCATCGACATGAGCATGATGCCGATGACGATCGGGGTGACCTGGACGTGATCGATCAGGCCCGTCCAAAGCCGGTTGCCGGCCTCCCACAGGATCGCGCCGGCCAGCGTGAACAGGATCGCGGTCTCGACCAGCGCGGCCAGAGCCTCGACCTTGCCATGGCCGTAATGATGCTCGTCATCGGCCGGCTTGTCCGACACGCGCACGGCAAACCAGGTGAACAGCGTCGAGCCGATGTCGATCAGGCCCTGGAGCGCGTCCGTGAGCAAGGCCAGCGAGCCCGACAGGATCGCGCCGATGAACTTCGCGCTGGTCAACAGCAGCGTCGCCATCACAGAAAGCAATGCGGCGCGCTGCTTGATCTGCGCCATCTGCGCCGGGGTGGCGCGAATAGGGGCGTCGCCGCGGCCGTCCTGCATCGTGCTCATGGCCTGTCCTGCGATTGGGTCGACGTGGGAAGCGTGGCGTCGTCCGAAGACCGGCCCCACTTTCGGCGTCATGCTCATGCGTCTTGGAACTGTGTTCGTGAGCGGCGATGCTTTCGCCCGATTCAGCGGTAGGATCAACCCGGTCCCGACCGACGGACCCCGCCATCACGAGCCCGGCTCCTCAAGGCCGGCCAGAGAGGACTACCGACATGCGCTATCTCCACACCATGGTCCGCGTCACCGATCTCGACGCCGCGCTCGATTTCTACGTGACCAAGTTCGGCCTGGTCGAGACGCGCCGGATCGAGTCCGAGAAGGGCCGTTTCACGCTGGTGTTTCTGGCGGCGCCCGACGATCTCGACGCCGTCAAGGCGACCGGGTCGCGCGGCCGGCCGACGCTGGAACTGACCTACAACTGGGATCCGGAGGTCTATACCGGCGGTCGCAATTTCGGCCATCTCGCCTATGAAGTGGACGACATCTACGCCACCTGCGAGGCGCTGATGAAGGCCGGGGTCACGATCAACCGTCCGCCGCGCGACGGCAACATGGCCTTCATCCGCTCGCCCGACAACATCTCGATCGAACTGCTCCAGAAGGGCGATGCGAAGCCCCCGGCGGAACCCTGGGCGAGCATGGCCAACACCGGGGTCTGGTGAGCCCGGATAGTGGCGGCTGACGCTCATCTGTGAGAGAATCACGGCATGAATCCTGAAGAACCGATTTTCGTCGACGATCCCGCCATATTCGACTCCGTCGCGCGCTTGGCCGAGCTTTGCGCGTGCTCGGAGGAGGAGGCGATCGGTATTGCAGTCCGGGCGGAGTTGGCCATCCTCGGCAAGGCCGCGGCGGGGCTCGACGAGGCCTGATGACTGGCGTCTTCTGTCTCGGTATCTCGACGCTGGACTATGTCTACAGCGTCGAGAGCCTTCCCACCCGCGGCGAGAAATACCGCTCGAGGGGCTTGGCCGTGGTCGGCGGTGGCTGCGCCGGCAACGCCTCGGTCGCGATCGCCCGGCTCGGTGGTCGCTGCTGGCTGGCGACGCGCCTGGCCGATGATCTCACGGGAGACCAGATCGTCGCCGATCTCGCAGGCGAGGGTGTCGAGACGGGTTTCGCCCGGCGCGTGTCCGGCCTGCGCTCGCCGGTTTCGGCGATTCTCGTCGATGCGCAGGGCGAGCGCATGATCATTTCCTATTCGGACCCGCAGATGCCGGAGGAGGCCGATTGGCTTCCGCGCGAGCTGCCGCAGGGCGTGGGAGCGGTGCTCGCCGACACGCGCTGGGGTGAGGGCGCGCTCGCCGCGCTGCAGTTGGCGCGGGCGGCCGGTGTGCCCGGCGTTCTCGACGGCGACCGCAAGCCGCCCCATCCCGATCTGGTCACCACCGCGAGCCATGTCGCCTTCAGCGCGCAGGCGCTGGCCGAACTGTCGGGAGAGGCCGATCCGCGGGTCGGGCTCGCGCGGCTGGCGCAGGGCGTTCCGACCTGGCTCGCCGTCACGCTCGGCAAGGACGGCGTGCTCTTTGTCGAGGATGGCGCGGTCGTTCACCTGCCGGCCTTCGCAGTCGAGACCGTCGATACGCTGGGCGCGGGCGATGTCTGGCACGGCGCCTTCACGCTCGCGCTGGCGGAAGGGCAGGGCGCGCGCGCCGCGATCCGCTTCGCCTCCGCCGCGGCCGCGATCAAATGCACCCGCTTCGGCGGTCGCTCCGGCGCACCGCGGCGCGCGGAGGTGATGGCCTTCCTGGCCGCCGCCGGCTGATCGGCGGTTCGCGCAGGAGGAATGCCTTAAATTGAGGCAGGGCCGGCTGCGCAGGCTCTTGCCCGGCAAACGGCCACGCGGAAGATAGGCGTCGTTTCTCGTGTCGGGATTGTCCATGTACGCGCCGCCCGTTCCGGCAGCCCATGAGCCGCTGCTTCCGGCCTATGTCCGGGCGGCTGGTGGCGTGCGCCTGCGTTTCGGGCGGGTCGGCTCGCAGACCCATCGGCTGGACGTCGCCGAGTCGGGTGGTTACCGCGCCCGGTTCCCGACGACCTTCGACGCGACCAGCGAAGCCGTGCTGATCAACACCGGCGGCGGCATGGCCGGCGGTGACGCCATGGCTGTCGAGATCGAACTCGGGCCCGGCAGCGATGCGATCGTCACCACCCAGGCGGCGGAAAAGATCTACCGCAGCCAGGGCGCCGACACCCGCATCGACACCCGGTTGTCGGTGGCTTCCGGGGCGAGCCTCGCCTGGCTGCCGCAGGAAACGATCCTGTTTTCCGGCGCGAGGCTCGCCCGCCATCTCGCCCTCGATCTCGCCCCCGATGCCCGGCTGGTCGCTTGCGAAAGCGTCTTTTTCGGGCGCAGCGCCATGGGCGAGACGATGCAGCGCGGCGCCTTGCGGGACCGCTGGCGCATCCGCCGTGACGGCAAGCTGGTGTTTGCCGAAGATGTCCGGCTGGAGGGCGCGATCGCCGAGCGGTTGGCGCGACCGGCGATCGGCGCCGGCGCCCGCGCCGCCGCCACGATCGTCGCGGCCGGTCCCGATTTGGCCGAGCGGTTGGAGCAGATCCGGGCGTTGGCGGCCGGCGAACTTCAGGGCGCGGTCGAAATCGGCGCCGGGATCGTCTCCGATCTGCTCCTGATCCGCCTGCTTTCTCCCGATGCCCAGGCGCTGCGTCGCGTGCTCGTCACGCTGCTGCGGCATCTGACCGGCCGTGCGCTGCCGCGCACCTGGTCAACTTGAGGAGAGCATCATGCTGGCGATCCAGGGTCTGAAATGCATCTATGACACCGGCGCGCGGGGCTGGGCGATCGAACTGGTGCTCAGCGGCGAGGGCGAGGACGCGGTGCGCCGCTTCGACGTCGACGGCCCCGACGACGCCGAAATGCTGATCGAGGCGTTCGAGGATTCGACTTCCAGCGCTTTCGATCCGGCCACCGGCGAGATCGTCTTCGCCTATGAATACGCCGATTTCGGCGTCGAGGACGAAGACGAAGACGACGAGGACGCCGAGGATGAGGAGGCCGAGGACGAGGCTTCCGAGGACGGCTCCGATGAGGACGAAGAGAAGGGCAAGAAATGAATCTGACGCCGCGCGAAAAGGACAAGCTGCTCGTCGCCATGGCCGCCATCGTGGCCCGCAGACGACTTGAGCGCGGCGTCAAGCTGAACTACCCCGAGGCCGTCGCGCTGATCACCGACTTCGTCGTCGAGGGCGCGCGCGACGGCCGATCCGTTGCCGACCTGATGCAGGCCGGCGCCCATGTCGTGCGCGCCGATCAGGTCATGGACGGCATCGCCGCCCTGATCCACGACGTGCAGGTGGAGGCGACCTTCCCGGACGGCACCAAGCTCGTCACGGTGCACGAGCCGATCCGCGGTGCTTCTGATGCGATGAAGCCGGGCGAGGTCACGACCCTGCCGGGCGACCTGATCATGAACGAGGGCCGTGAAAGCCTGTCGCTGAGCGTCTCCAACACCGGCGACCGGCCGATCCAGATCGGCTCGCATTACCATTTCTTCGAGGCCAACCCGGCGCTGCGCTTCGAGCGCGACAAGGCGCGCGGCTTCCGCCTCGACATCCCTGCCGGAACGGCGGTGCGCTTCGAGCCGGGCCAGACCCGCGAGGTCAGGCTGGTGGCGCTCGCCGGCAAGCGCGAGGTCTATGGTTTCCGCCAGGAGGTGATGGGGAAATTGTGAAGCTCCTTACTTTCTGGTAATGTAAGGCGCCTTCGCAATGGAGTATGCGTCATGGTGCTCAAGCTGACGACGACGATGACCTCGAAGGGCCAGTTCACGCTGCCTGCGGAGATCCGGCAGGCCCTCGATCTGAGGCCCGGCGACGAGCTGCGCTTTGAACTGACGGATGACAAGCAACTCAACGTTGCTCCGAGACGCCGGCGAAGCATTCGCGAGTTGCGCGCCACCTTGCCTCCGCTGACCTTGGGGCGGGATCTGACGCAGGCAGATATTGACGATGCCGTCGCTGCAGCGATGGACGAGCAGGAACAGCGCGTTCGGTCGGGCAACTGATGCGCGGCATCGATACCAATATTCTGCTGCGGACGGTCGATCTAACCAATCAGGTCCAGACGGACGCAGTCGAACGACTGCTTGATCAGGCCGTCGATGAGCCGTTGTTTGTCAATCATGTCGTTCTCAGCGAGTTCGCCTGGACACTGGAACGAACCTACAAGCGCTCACGGCAGGAGATCGTCACGCGCTTGCGTCATGTCCTCGAGGCTCCGGAATTTGTCGTCCAGCGGCCTGAACTCGTCGAACAGGCGATCGAGGCCTTCGAGAAGAGCAAGGCTCAGTTCCCTGACTGCCTGATCGGCGCGACGAATCTTGCATCCGGCTGCACGACCACACTGTCCTTCGACCGGAAGGCCGTCGCCATTTCGTCCCTGTTCTCGCCCATCCCGAACTGAGGCTGCCATGCCCTTCAATTACCCCCGCAATGCCTATGCCGCGATGTTCGGCCCCACCACCGGCGACACGGTGCGCCTCGGCGACACCGAGCTCGTCATCAAGGTCGAGAAGGATTTCACCACCTATGGCGAGGAGGTGAAGTTCGGCGGCGGCAAGGTCATCCGTGACGGCATGGGCCAGAGCCAGGTCCGCAATGCCGACGGCGCCGTCGACACCGTCATCACCAACGCGCTGATCCTCGACCATTGGGGGATCGTGAAGGCCGATATTGGCATCCGGGCGGGGCGCATCTGCGCCATCGGCAAGGCCGGCAATCCCGACATCCAGAGCGGCTTCGGCAATTTCGATCCCACCGAGACGATCATCGTCGGCCCCGGCACCGAGGTCATCGCGGGCGAGGGCAAGATCGTCACCGCCGGCGGCTTCGACAGCCATATCCACTACATCTGCCCGCAGCAGATCGAGGACGCGCTGATGAGCGGGCTCACCACCATGCTCGGCGGCGGCACCGGCCCGGCCCATGGCACGCTGGCGACGACCTGCACGCCCGGCCCCTGGCATCTCGGCCAGATGATCAAGGCCGCCGACGCCTTCCCGATGAACCTCGCCTTCGCCGGCAAGGGCAACGCCGCGCTGCCCGGCGCCCTGATCGAGATGGTCGAGGCCGGCGCCTGCGCGATGAAGCTGCACGAGGACTGGGGCACGACGCCCGCCGCGATCGACAACTGCCTCTCCGTCGCCGACGACTACGACGTGCAGGTGATGATCCACACCGACACGCTCAACGAGAGCGGCTTCGTCGAGGACACGATCGCCGCCTTCAAGGGCCGCACCATCCACGCCTTCCACACGGAAGGGGCGGGTGGCGGCCACGCACCCGACATCATGAAGGTCGCAGGGCTTCCCAACGTCTTGCCGTCATCGACCAATCCGACGCGGCCCTTCACCGTCAACACGCTCGACGAGCATCTGGACATGCTGATGGTCTGCCATCACCTGTCGCCGTCGATCCCGGAGGACCTCGCCTTCGCCGAGAGCCGCATCCGCAAGGAGACGATCGCCGCCGAGGACATCCTGCACGATCTCGGCGCGCTCTCGATGATGTCGTCGGACAGCCAGGCCATGGGCCGCGTCGGCGAGGTCATCACCCGCACCTGGCAGACCGCGCACAAGATGAAGGTCCAGCGCGGCACGCTGGCGCAGGATGTCGGCACCGGCGCCGATAATTTCCGCGCCAAGCGCTATGTCGCGAAATACACGATCAACCCGGCCATCGCGCATGGCATATCCCGCCATATCGGCTCGATCGCGATCGGCAAGCTCGCCGACCTCGTCGTCTGGTCGCCGGCCTTCTTCGCGACCAAGCCGGACCTGATCATCAAGGGCGGCATGATCGCCGCCGCGCCGATGGGCGACCCCAACGCCTCGATCCCGACGCCGCAGCCGGTGCATTACCGCCCGATGTTTGGCGCCTTCGGCAAGGCCGTGACCTCGACCTCGCTGGTCTTCGTCTCGCAGGCGGCGATGGCCAACGGCCTGCGCAACCGGCTCGGCACCGAGAAGGAGATGGTCGCGGTCGAGAATGTGCGCGGCGGCATCTCCAAGAAGAGCATGATCCACAACGACGCCACGCCCGACATCCAGATCGACCCGGAAACCTACGCGGTCGTCGCCGACGGCGAATTGCTGGTCTGTGAGCCCGCAAAGGAACTGCCGCTGGCCCAGCGGTATTTCCTGTTCTGAGCGAGACGGATCGCGGGCGGAACAGCCTGCGCGGGCCCGGCGTTTTGTCCCTGCCAGAACAGGGAGGTTCGCCATGGCCGACGACACCAAAGCTGCAGGACAACAGCCCGAAGCGCTCGCCACCTTCGCCGCCACTGCCCGCAATGATGGCAAAAAGCCTGAAGACATCGGTCTGACGGCGACGGCTGAAACGCAGCCCCTGGCGACGGCACCGGACCAGAAGGCCGATGCCGCTACCAAGGTTTTGCGCGAAGGCGTGCTCGGTCGCGACCAAGGCGCGGACGAGGCGGTTGACAGCCTGCCGGATCGGACGCGCACCGACTGAAGGCGTCTGACATTGAGATCGTCTTAGTAGCACGAGTGATCATCGTGCTACTAAGACGATACGCAGCGCATCCAGCGGGGCTCACGAAGCGGCCAAGAGCCGCAAGGATATAGCCCAGGCGGCGCTGGTCGCGGCGCTGCGGGAGTCCGCCCCCTTTGCCTTCGCAGATGCCATGGCCGATGCGAGCGCTCGCGGCCGCGAGGGCTGGGCGAAGCCGATCGAGCGCTCGCTGTCGCAGATCGGCGCGGGCTTTCCCTGAGCCGTCCTGCATCCGCCCGCCGCTCCATCGCGTAACCGACCTTCACGTCCGTTGCGCTTCGGAGCCTGCTGTTTGTCTGACCCTTTTCTCGTGATTGCCCGCATCGAGGTCCGCCCCGAGGCGTGGGAGCCCTTCGTCGCCGCCGCCGGGCATTGTATCGAAGCCACGCGCCGCGAGACCGGTTGCCTCGCTTATGAAATCCACGAGAGCCTGACCCAGCCCTGCCGCTTCGTGTCCTATGAAAGCTGGGAGACGCGCGCCGATATCGACCGCCACATGCGCTCCTCGCACATGCTGGCCTTTCTGGAGACAGTGAGGGCTTGCGTCACGACGCCGGCGGTGATCGAAGTGGTCGAACCGCGGTCGATCGACCGCCTCTGATCCACGTTTTTCTTACGGACGTCCTCATCATGCTTCGCGCCACCTCCGTCGTTCGCAAGGCCGCCGTCAGGCAAGACCGCGTCGTCGATACGCTGACGCTCGACCATGACGACCGCAACCGCCGCCGCCTCGCGCTCAAGGCCGATGGCGGGCTTGGAATCCTGCTCGATCTCGACAAGGCCACCGCGATCGGCGATGGCGACGCCGTCAAGCTGGAGGATGGCCGTCTCGTGCTGGTGAAGGCGGCGCCGCAGAGCCTGCTCGAGATCCGCGCCGAGAATCCGCTGCGGCTGATGCGGGTCGCCTGGCATATCGGCAACCGCCACACCCCCGCCGAGATCACGGCAGACGCGATCTACATCGAGAACGACCATGTCCTGGCCGAGATGGTCCGCGGCCAAGGCTGCGCGATGAGCGCGGTGATGCGGCCGTTCCAGCCCGAGCGTGGCGCCTACGACCACGACCACGCCAATTGCGACCATCCCAGCCATGCCCATGGCCATCATGATCACGCCCATGACCATCACGATCATGACCATCATACGCATGATCACCACGACCATGATCACACGGCGCAGGCCCAGGGTCACACCGAAGCGCACGTGAATGGCGCCAAGGCCCATGCCCACAGCCATGCGGAAGCCCACAGCCACGCGGCGGGCGACGCCTGTGGCTGCGGCCACGATCACGCTCCTCACGATCACGGCCACAAGCATGGCGCCGAGCACGGCCCCAAGGGCCATACGCACGATCATTGATCGACGCGGGCTGGACTGAGCGAGCGGGGATGGCGGCGCATCTGCCCCTGATGATTTGGCTGTCGCCGTCCTTCCCGGTCGGCGCCTTCGCCTATTCGCACGGCCTGGAATGGGCTTTCGAAAGCGGCGACCTGCATGATGCGCAGTCCCTGCACGACTGGCTCGACGCACTGGTCTCGCAAGGGTCGCTGCGCAACGATCTGATCCTCTTCGCCTGCACCGCCCGCGCGCTCGAGTCCGGTGACGACGCGGCGCTGACCGAGATCGCGGAACTGGCGTTGGCGCTGGCAAATTCCGCCGAGCGCCGGCTCGAGACGGTGACGCAGGGCAACGCCTTCGTCGCGGCGCTGCGGGCCGCCTGGCCCTGCGATGCGATCGAGCGCCTTGAAGCGGGTCTGGCCGGGGGACGTCGCCTATCCGGTCGCCGTCGCGGCGGCCAGCGCGGGGCACGCCCTGCCGCTTGCCGCCTCGCTGGAGGCTTATGGCCTGGCCTTCGTCGCCAATCTGGTCTCGGCCTCGGTCCGGCTCGGCATCGTCGGGCAGACCGACGGGCAGAAGTTGACCGCCGCACTGATGCTTGCCGTGCGCGCGGCCGCCGCCGAGGCCGGCCCGGCGACGCTGGAGGATCTCGGCGGCTGCTGCTACCGCTCCGACCTCGCCTCGCTGCGCCACGAGACGCAGTATTCCCGGCTGTTCCGCTCGTGAGCGCCCCATTAAAGGTCAGTCACGCGATCAGATGGTCCCTCGGCCGTTCAACCGCGCCGTCATTCCGGACAAGCCGCCAAGCGGCGCCGCTCCGGAAACGATCCTAGAGTGCCGCCGGTGCCCTATGATGGATTCCGGGTCTGCGCTTCGCTGGCCCGGAATGACGGCGAGGGAATGATTGCGCTGAGAGCCAATGGATTCCAGCACGGCGCAAGAGTTGCTTCCGCACTGCGCTTTGCCTCGCCGCACCGGCCGGCTACGCTGCCGTTTGAGATATAAGGATTCCTGCCCATGTCGCGCTCTCCTCACGGCCCCCTTCGCGTCGGAATCGGCGGCCCCGTCGGCTCCGGCAAGACCGCGCTGATGGAGGTGCTCTGCAAGCGCATGCGCGATTCCTACGACATCTGCGCCATCACCAATGACATCTATACCAAGGAGGATGCCCGGCTTCTGACGGTGGCGGGCGCGCTGCCGCAGGAGCGCATCATGGGCGTCGAGACCGGCGGCTGCCCGCACACCGCCATCCGCGAGGACTGCTCGATCAACCTCGCCGCCGTCGAGGAGATGCGCGGCAAATTCCCGAACCTCGACATGATCCTGATCGAATCCGGCGGCGACAATCTCGCCGCGACCTTCTCGCCGGAGCTGGCGGATCTGACGATCTACGTGATCGACGTCGCGGCCGGCGAGAAGATCCCGCGCAAGGGCGGGCCCGGCATCACCCGCTCCGATCTGCTGGTCATCAACAAGACTGATCTTGCCCCTCATGTCGGCGCGGATCTTGCAGTCATGGAACGGGATTCAAAGCTGATGCGCGGGAAGCGCCCCTTCGCCTTCACCAATACGAAGGCGGGCGAGGGCGTCGATGTCGTCATCGACTTCATCGAGACGGCGGGGGGCCTGCGCGCCGCTTCGGCGGCGTGACGGACGTGCAGGGGAGAGGGCGATGCGGGCGATGGCAAAACGAATGGGGCTGGTGGTGATCGCGTCTGCGCTCGCCGGGCCCGCGCTGGCGCATACGGGCGTCGGCGCCGTGCATGGCTTCGGCGCCGGCCTCCTGCACCCGCTCTTCGGCCTCGACCACGTGCTTGCCATGGTCGCCGTCGGTCTCTGGGCCGGGCTCACCGGCGGGCGGGCGCGCTTCGCCTATCCGCTCGCCTTCGTCGGCATGATGGTTCTCTCCGGCCTCTGGGGCATGTCCGGGGCCGCCTTGCCCGGCGTCGAGATCGGCATCGCCGTCTCCGTCGTCGTGCTGGGGCTCGCGATCGCGGTACGCGCGACGCCGCCGCTGGCGGCGGGCGCTGCCGCTTGCGCGATCTTTGCGATCTTCCACGGCCATGCCCATGGCGCCGAACTGCCGCAAGGGTCGAGCGGGCTCGGCTATGCGCTCGGCTTCGTGCTGGCGACCGCCGCCCTGCACGGCGCCGGCCTCGGGCTCGCCGGCCTCCTGGCGGCGCGCGCGCCGCTGCTGGCGCGGGTCGCCGGCGGCGGGCTGGCGCTGGCGGGCGTCGCCATTCTCGCCAGCTAGCAAAATGTGAGCATCCTGCCGCCCCTGTGGGACGGCAGGATCAGGCGGGATCCGGCCTGCGGCGTCAGATAATCCTTCTCCGCAGCCAGCCGCCGATCTGCTCGACCGCGACCACCAGGGCGAAGACGGCCAGAATGATCGTCAGCGCGGTGTCGTAGTCGAACAGGTCGAAGGCGACCTTGAGCTCGACGCCGATGCCGCCGGCGCCGACCAGCCCGAGCACGACCGAGGCCCGCGTCGCCTTCTCCACGCAAAACAGCGAGGTCGCGATGAAGGACGGCATCGCATTGGGCACCACCGCCGAGAAGATCAGCCCGGTCTTGCTCGCGCCGATCGTCGAGAGCGCCTCGCGCGGTCCCTTGTCGGTTTCTTCCATCGCCTCGGCGAAGAAGCGCCCGGCATAGCCGATCGTGTCGATCATCAGCGCCAGAACACCGGCCGCGGGGCCAAGACCGACGGCGATGACGAAGAACAGCGCCCAGATCAGATCCGGCACCGTCCGGAAGAAGGCGATCAGCCCGCGCGCGAGCGTCCGCACGATCGGATGTGGCGAGAGCCCGTCGGCGGCGAGGATCGCGAGCGGAAAGCTCAGGATCAGGCCGAGCACGCAGCCCGACACCGCCATCTGGAAGGTCGTCGCCAGCGACCAGAAGATCTGTTCGATGCGGCTGAGGTCCGGCGGGAACATCCGACTCAGAATATTGCCCATATAGGGGATGCCGCGGATCAGCTTCTCGGCTGACAGCTCCGAGCCGCTGAACGACCAGATCACCAGCGCCAGCGCCAGGAAACCACCGATGAAAGCGACGGCGCTCGGACGTTCGAAGCGGTCGACGGCGAAGGTCGGCCGCGCGGTCTGAGGCAGGCTCATGCGAACACCGTCGCCGGCGCGCGCGCCGGCTCCTCTTGGGGCTCGCCACCGTCGCCCGGCTCCTCGAAGAAGGCGGCGAGTTCGGCCTCGGTGCAATGCCCGGCCCGGCGGTCGAGCGCGATCGTGCCACCGCCCAGCCCGACGATGCGGTCGGAAAAGCGCAGCGCATGCGCCATGTGGTGCGAGACGAAGACCAGGGTCAGCCCCTTGTCGCGCGTCAGCCGGAACAGCAGCTCCATGATCTCGCGGCCCGCGCGCGGGTCGAGGCTGGCATCGGGTTCATCGGCGAGCACCAGCTCTGGCCGCTGCATCAGCATGCGCGCGATGGCGACGCGCTGCGACTGCCCGCCCGAGAGGGAATCGGCCCGCTGCAGAGCCTTGTCCGCCAGTCCCACGGCCTCCAGACAGGCCATCGCCTCCTCGCGCACGGCGGCCGGCGCGAGCGACTGCGCCCATGTGCGCGGGCCGGAGCGACGCGCCTGCACGCCATGCACGACATTGGAGAGCGCGCTGAGCCGCGCGACGAGATTATGCTTCTGGAAGACGACGCCGACCCGCGCCCGGAAGCGCTTCAGCGCCGAGCCGCCGAGATCGCCGACCGTCTCGCCGAGCACGTTCAGGCGCCCCTGATCGGCCTCCGCCAGCCGCACGACCATCCGCAGCAGCGTCGATTTGCCGGTCCCGTTGGCCCCGATCAGCGCGAGCGATTCACCCGCCGGCACGGACAGGTCGAGCTTCTCGATGATGGTGCGGGGCCCGAAACTCTTTCGCAGGCCGCCGATGGCGATGACGGGGGCTGGCGCCCCCGTCGGTGATGACCCGGTGGCGGGCGAGGATGTCATCACTCGATGAACTTGTTGAATTCGGTGATGCCGATCGTGGCGTAGATCGAGCGGACATAATCGTAGTCGCTGTCCTTGACCTCGGGCAGGAAGACGCCGCCGGTGAATTTCCGGTTGTCGTCGGTGCCGGTGACGACCGCCTTCATCAGCTCCGTGCCATGGTCGAGGAAGGCCTTGCGCACCCTGGCGACGATCTCGGGCTTCACCTTGGGGCTGGCGATCATCACGTCGTTGGGCAGGTCGCGGCCGCGCGCGACCACGGTGAAGCCGGTCTTGGTGTCGCTCTCGCGGATGCGCTGGAGATGGGTGAGGTTGAGGCCGATGGCGGCGATGTCGCCGCGCTTCATCGCCTCGACCGCGACGTTGCGCTTCACGAAGATCGGCTTGTAGTCGACATTGTACTTCAGGCCGAAATCAGCGAGCGCCTGCGCAGGCCCGAGATGCTGCGAGGTCGAGCCGATCTCGCCGAAGGAGATCGTCTTGCCCTTGAGATCGGCGACGCTCTTGATCGGCCCGGTCGCCAGCACCGCGACCTGGCTGAAATAGTCCGGGCGCTGCCAGCCGACCACCGGAACCGCCTGGGTGCGGGCCTTGAATACGACATACTCGGCCGGACCGGTCAGGACGAAGTCGATCTGGCCGGCGGCCATCGCCTCGACGGCGGCCGTGCGGCCCGACACCGCGAAGAACTGCACCTTGACGTCGGCGACCTTCTCGAAGGCGGCCTTGAACGGGCCGAATTCGCGCTGCAGCGATTCCGCCCCGTCAATGTCGGTGACGGCGAAGCGGATCGCGTCCTGCGCCTGGGCGGCAGGCGTGACGAAGGCGGCCGCTGCGGCGAGCAGCGCGACGGCGATGGGCTTCAACATGGGGTGTCCTCCCGTTCCCTGGAACTCTGCCGCTAGGGCCGGCATGCGACGCGCCGGTGACGGCTGCTTGACGGTTCGGTGACGGGCCCTGTCATGCTGCCGTCATGCCGGGATTCCATGCGCGGTCGGCCGCACCCTTCGATCGCGGCAGGGAGATGGACGTGGCGATTTCGATTACGGGCGGCGATATCCTGGGCGAGGGCCTCGAGCGCCGCGACATCACGCTTGAAGATGGCCTGATCGCGGCCTTCGATACCGCGCCGCGCGCGGGCGCTCTCAGGCTCGATGCGACCGGTCTCCTCGTCCTGCCTGGGCTCGTCGATTGCCACGGCGACGCTTTCGAGCGCCACATCATGCCGCGGCCGCGCGTCGCCTTCGACATCGACCTCGCTTTGAGGGATGCCGACCGTGCCCTGCTCGCAAATGGCATCACCACCGCCTTCCACGGCGTCACCTGGTCCTGGGAGCCGGGCCTGCGCGGGGCGGAGAATGCCCGCGCCCTGGCCGAGGCGATTGCGCGGCTGCAGCCGGAACTCGGCGCCGATACGCGCTTCCATCTGCGCCACGAGACCTTCAACCTCGAGGCCGAGTCGCAGATCATCGACTGGCTGGCGGAGGGGCGCGTCGGCGTGCTCGCCTTCAACGACCACACCGAGGGTACGCTGAAGACGCGCCACCGCCCCGACAAGATCGGCAAGATGGTCGAGCGCTCGGGGCTCTCGACCGACGCCTTCATGGCGCTGGTCGAGACCGTCTATGCCCGCAAACCCGAGGTCGATGGCTCGATCGCGCGGCTCGCCGCGGCGGCCCGCGCGGCCGGCGTGCCGATGTTCTCCCATGACGACATGACGCCCGCCATGCGCGCCTGGTACCGCTCGCTGGGCGTAGCCGTCGCCGAATTCCCGATCGACGAGGCGACCGCCCGCGAGGCGGCAGCCCACGGCGAGGCGATCGTCTTCGGTGCGCCCAATGTCGTGCGCGGCGGTTCGCATACGGGCTGTCCGAGCGCCGAGGAGATGGTGCGCGCCGGGCTCTGCACCATTCTGGCGTCGGACTACTACTACCCCGCTCTGGCGCTGGCGCCGTTCCTGCTGGCGCGCCGCGGCGCGGCCTCCTTCGCCGAAGCCTGGGCGCTGGTCTCGCGCGCGCCGGCCCACGCGCTCGGCCTGGACGACCGCGGCGTCATCGCGCCGGGCAAGCGCGCCGATCTCGTCCTCGTCGAGGAGGGCCCCCATCCCCGTATCGTCGCGACCATCGCCGGCGGCAGGCTCGTCCATCTCGCTGACCAGCGTCTGCTGGGGTGAGACTTGCGGGGCCTCGTGGCGCTTGCGCCCGGGGCTGGTCGCGGCCTGATGCTGCGCGCGGCTACCACAGGTGCATCGCGTCGCATTTTCGGCTAGTCAGCCGCCATGACCGCCCTTTCGCCCGAGCTGCTGCGCTTTTCCGTCGCGCCGATGATGGACTGGACCGACCGGCATTGCCGCGTCATCCACCGCCTGATGTCGCGCCGGGCGCGGCTCTACACCGAGATGGTGACGGCCCAGGCCGTGATGCGGGGCGATCGCCAGCGGCTGATTGGCTTCGACGCGGTCGAGCATCCGGTCGCGCTGCAACTCGGCGGCAACGATCCCGCCCTGCTGGCGCAGGCCGCCCGGATCGGGGCCGATTTCGGCTATGACGAGATCAACCTCAACTGCGGCTGCCCCTCCGACCGTGTCCAGGGCGGCGCCTTCGGCGCCTGCCTGATGCGCGAGCCGGCGCTCGTCGGCGACTGCATCGCGGCGATGAAGGCGGCCGTCACTATCCCCGTCACGGTGAAATGCCGCATCGGCGTCGACGACCAGGACCCGGAAGTCGCCCTCGACGCGCTCACCCAGGCGGTGACGGCGGCGGGCGTCGATGCGCTGATCGTCCATGCCCGCAAGGCCTGGCTGCAGGGGCTCTCGCCCAAGGAGAACCGCGAGATCCCGCCGCTCGACTATGACCGCGCCTACCGCCTCAAGGCGGCCCATCCCGCTCTGCCGGTCGCGATCAATGGCGGCATCCGCTCGCCGGAGGAATGGGCGGGCCATCTCGTGCATCTCGACGGCGTCATGGTCGGCCGCGAGGCCTACCAGAACCCGGAGATCCTGCTGCGCGTCGATCCGCTGCTCTTCGGCGAGGAGGCGCCGGTTGCGGACGCCTTCGCCATGCTGGAGGCGCTGGAGCCGCATCTCGCGCGTCATCTCGAGGCCGGCGGGCGGCTGCATGCCTTCACGCGCCATCTCGTCGGCCTGTTTCCCGGCCGGCCGGGCGCGCGCCAGTTCCGCCGCCATCTCGCCGAGCACTGCGTCGCGGCCGGCGCGGGCCTGGCGGATCTGCGCGCGGCCATCGCCCATGTCTCCCGGCACGATGCCGTGCGCGCCGCCTGAGGGATCCTGACGATGGCTGAAGCGCCTTCCGACACCGAAATCGGCCGCCGCGTCGCCGAGAGCTTCGATAAGCAGGGCTTCATGACGACGCTGGGCGCGCGGCTCCTGCGCGTGGCGCCGGGCGAGGTCGAGATCGAACTGCCGGTCGGGCCGCTCGTTTCGCAGCAGCATGGTTTCGTCCATGCCGGTGCGGTCGCGGCCATCGCCGATTCCGCCTGCGGCTACGCGGCGCTGACGCGGATGCCGGCAGGGGCGGGCGTGCTGACCGCCGAGTTCAAGATCAACCTGCTGGCGCCCGCTGTCGGCGAGAGGCTCATCGCGCGGGGCAGGGTGGTCAAAGCCGGGCGGACGCTGACGCTTGCTCTCGCCGAGGTCTTCGCGGTCCGGGACGGAGCCGAGAAGCTCTGCGCCATGCTCACCGCCACCTGCATGGCGGTCGGCGGGCGCGAGGTGTAGGGGAAACCGAAGTTTGCCGCACTCGCAATTCAATCGCTTGATAAGTCTCTGAAATATAGAGATCGCCGTTTGAGAGTGCTTAAACAGAAAGTGCCGCAGTTAAGGCGAAGTACGACCGCAACAGGGTGCCGCGCTGCTGACAGGGCGATGGGAACCGACCTTTTGGCGGCATCCGAGATGGTCAGCTTCCGGCGCTGGCCCATAACCTGACCTCGGCGTTGACAGAATTGAATGTCTGCTGTGCGGCTCGAAGCAGACGTATTGTGAGTGGCCATAACGTCATGACGGCATAGCCGGTGACGTTGTCCCTCTGGGTTGATCCAGTCTGAATGTCGTTCTGGTCCATCGCGAGGACCAGAGCGTGAAGCGCAGCCGTTGCTCGGCATCACGGATCATCGCGATCCGGCGCGGCCGCGCCGGCTGCGGCCAAAGCGGTTACGTCCCGCGACGCGGCCAGTCCGGCCCATAAGCGCGAGCCGCCCCCTCCGGCGTGGCGTAGCCCCGTCTGAGATCATTCGCGATCTTGCTCGCCGGCCGCGCTTGCGGGTTGCCGAAGCCGGCGCCGCCGGCCTCGCGCAGCGTCAGGCGGTCGCCCGGCGCGAGCTCATGCCGCCCCTGCGGCGAGATCGTCTCGCCATTGACCAGATGTTGGCGGCAGGCGCCCGGCTGCCCGCCGGCGAAGCCCTGCGCCGGAAACTGGGTGCGGTTGGCCATGGAGAAGACGCTGACCGGATAGCCGCTGTCATTGCGCAGCACGATCTCCTGCCCCGGACCGCCGCGATAGGCGCCGGCCCCGCCCGAATCCGGCCGCAGGCTCTTGCGCTCGACGACGAGCCCGCTCTCGGGCTCGAACAGCTCCGCCGACATGCCGCCCATGTTTGACGAGCCCGGCGTCGTCGGCTGGCCGTCGAGATCGCTCAATGCGCCGAAGCCGCCCGCCGCGCAGAAGGTCGTGGCCATGCCCGAGCCGTCCGGCCGGCGGCCCTGCAGGGTGATGAAGTCGATCAGCCCGCTGCCCGCCATCACCCGGTCCGGCACGACCTCGGCCAGCGCCCCGAAGATCAGCGGGGGAATGAAATGGCCGATCACATGCCGCCCGGCCGACGGTGCCGGCGGCACGGCATTGAGCAGGCAGCCCACAGGAGCGCTGATCGCGATCGGCACGGTGGCGCCGTCATTGTTGGGCAGCCTCGGCGCGGTGATGCATTTCAGCGTGTAGAGCGCCATCGAGCGCGTATAGGACAGCGGCACATTGATGCCGGCGCCGACGCAGGGGCCGGTTCCGGCGAAGTCGATCGACGCCTGGCTGCCGCGCTTGTCGATCCGGCAGACGAGCCGCCGGATATCGCCGAAGGCCTCGACCTCGACCTCGTTGCGGTAGGCGCCATCGGGAATCGCGACCAGCGCCGCCCTCACGGCGGCCTCGGTCTGGTCGATGATCGAAGCGGCGAGCTCGTCGACATCGGCGAGCCCCGCTTCGGACAGGAACTCGCCGAGCTGCCGGTCGACGACCTCGAGGCAGCTCACGCTCGCCATGATGTCGCCCAGCACCTGCTCGGGCACCCGGACATTCAGCTTGATCAGCTCGATCAGCGTCTCGTCGCGCTGGCCCGCCGCGAAGAGCTTCCAGATCGGCAGCCGCAGACCCTCATGGTAGATTTCGGTCGCGGCGGCGGAGAAGCCCATGCCGCCGATATCGGGCAGATGCGTGATGCTCATGGCATAGGCGACGTTGCGCCCGCCCCGGAAGATCGGCTTCATCAGGGCGAGGTCGAACATATGGCCCGTGCCGATGACGGGGTCGTTGGACGCGACGACATCCCCCGGCGCCAGCGTCTGCGGCGGAAACCGCTTGAGCATATGCGCCATCGTCACCGGCGCCGTGCCGATGAAGACGGGGATGCATTTGCGGCTCTGCGCGATCAGCCGGCCGCGCGTATCGAAGATCATCACCGAGAGGTCGAAGCCCTCGCGCACCAGCATCGAGAAGGAGGTGCGGATCAGGGCCGCCGCGCCTTCGTCGGTGATCGAGATCAGCCTGTCCCAGGCGATGGCAAGGTCGATCGGATCGAGGGTTCGGCGGGACGTTGGGTGAGCGGTCGTCATGGGGTCGCGATCTCCGCAACGAGGCTCATGTCGCCATGCACCGTAGCGCGGTCACCGGCGTCGAGCAGGATCGTCGATTCGGGTTCCTCGACCAGGGCCGGCCCGTCCACGACCATGCCTGGCCGCAGCCGCGAGCGCGCCAGGACGGCGCAGTCGACAAGGCCGCCGGCTGCGGGGAAATAGGCCTGACGATGGCCCGTCATCGCCTCGCCGCCGTCGTTGTCGTCCACCGGGCTGGTCGAGAACGTGCGCGGAGCCGAAGCGCTCGCCTCGACCTTGCACCCGACGATCTCGATCGGCTCATCGAGACTGGTGTGGAAGATCTCGCGGTAGCGCTCGATGAAACGCATCCGCAGCGCCTCGCGGACGTCCTCGCAGGCCTCGGGAAGCTCGACCTCGATGTCGTAGTGCTGGCCGCGATAGCGCATGTCGAAGCGGCGGTGCCAGTGCGTGGCTCCGCCGGAGCCGAGCGGCGCGGCGGCCTCGGCATCGAGCTCGGCGAGAAGGGCCTGGAGCTCCCTCTCCTCGACCGCGTCGAGCCCGCGCCGGAAAGCCCGCACCGTCTCGAAGGATTGTGCGCCCGACAGCATGCCGAAGGCCGACATCACGCCGGCTCCCCGCGGGAAGATCACGCGCGGCACCCGCAGCTTGCGGGCGATCCGCGCCGCATGCAGCGGCCCGCCGCCGCCAAAGGCGACCATGGCGCAGCCGCGATAGTCGAAGCCGCGTTCGGTGGCGTGCATGCGGAAGGCCCGCGCAATGTCCTCATTGGCCATGTCATGCGCCCCCCAGGCGGCGCGCAACGCATCGACGCCCAGCGGCACGCCGATCTGCTCGCGATAGGCGGCGCCTGCGGCGTCGATATCCAGCGTCATGGTTCCGCCGAGGAAGCTGTCAGGATGGAGGTAGCCGAGCAGGAGATTGGCATCAGTCAATGTCGCAGTCTTGCCGCCACGGCCATAGGACACAGGCCCGGGTTCGGCGCCGGCGCTGCGCGGACCGACCCTGAGCCGGCCGAGCGCATCGGGCGCGACGAGGCTACCGCCCCCGGTCCCGATCTCGGTCATGTCGAGGACGGGGATCTGCAGCGGGAGGCCGCTGCCGCTGCGATACTCGTAGGCATGCGCCGCCTCGAAGGCATAGGCGCGGAAGGGCCTGCCCTTGCGGATCAGCGCACCCTTGGCCGTCGTGCCCCCGAGATCGAAGGAGAGCAGGTCGCCTCCCGCGACCGCCGTGCCAATCCGGGCCGCGACGAGCACGCCTGCGGCGGGGCCCGATTCCAGCAGCTTCACCGGATAGCGTCGGGCCATGTCGAGGCTCATCAGACCGCCACTCGACGCCATGATCCAGAGCCGCCCCCGGAAGCCGGCCTCGGCCAGGCCCGTCTCCAGCCGGGAGAGATAGCGGTCGACCAGCGGCTGCGAATAGGCATTGGCGCAGGTCGTGGTCCAGCGCTCGAATTCGCGCGGATAGGGGAAGACATCGGCCGAATAGGAGATGTGCAGCGCCGGATAGAGCGCTTGCGCAATCTCGCGGGCACGACGTTCGTGACGGTCGTCGACATGCGCGTGGAGGAAACAGATCGCCAGCGCCTCGATCCGCTCCTCCTCGACCAGCCGGCGCGTCTGCGCAGCGACGGCTTCCTCGTCCAGCGGCACGAGCACGGAGCCGTCATGTTTCAGCCGCTCGGGAATGTCGGCCCGTAGCCCTCGCTCGACGATCGGTTCTGCGTAACGCAGCCTGAGATCGAACAGGTCGTAGCGCTGCTCGCGGCCGATATCGAAGAGGTCGCGGAAGCCTTGCGTCACGAGCATGCCGGTGCGGTCGCCGCGACGCTCGATCAGGGCATTGGTGACCAGCGTCGTGCCGTGGACGATCTCGACGAGGTCGGACAAGGAGCAGCCGACGGCCTGACAGATCGCGAGCGTGCCTTCGAGCACGGCGTGAGAAGGATCACGCGGCGTCGTCAGCTGCTTGTGAACGCCGACCCGCGAACCCAGCGGATCCACCAGGGCGAAATCGGTGAAGGTGCCGCCGATGTCGATGCCCAGGCGCAGGCCGCCGCGTGGCGCGACATCGAGGCCATCATGCATGAGGGGCAGCCAGCGCCGTCCGCGCCAGGCGCAGGAATCCGATGTCGTGCCGGGTCGTGCCGTCTCCGCTGGCGAGATCGGCGACGATCTCCCCGATCACGCTGCAGAACTTGTAGCCATGCCCCGAGCAGGGCGAAACGAGCACGACCTGTTCATGGTCGGGGTGGCGGTCCAAGATGAAATGCTCGTCGGGGGTGTTGGTGAACATGCAGCTTCGCAGCGCCATGGTCGGGCCGCTGCCGTCCGGGAAATAGCGCTGGCTGAAATCCCGCAGGAGGCGCTCGTCCTCCGCGTCCGGCTCGCGCCTGACATCGTCGGCGCGGCTGGTTTCGCCGCGATGGTGATAGCGGCCGAACTTGAACCCCGGCACCTCGTAGATCGGAAAGCCGTAATAGCGGCCCTCATCGACCTGCAGGTTGAAGACGGGAAAGCGGTCGAGCGCGAACAGCTCCGGCTTCGCGGGCTGAAGCCAGGCCAGAACCTGCCTTTCGGGCACCGCAACGGCCCGGAGAGAGGGTTCGAGGTCGCCGATCCAGGCTCCGGCAGTCAGCACCAGCCGCGCGGCCTCGTAGCGGCCGCGATCGGTCGTCACCAGCACCCCGTCGCCATTGGGTTTCGCCTCCCAGCCGAGCACGGCCTCGCGGGCATGGATCTCCGCGCCATGCGCCTGGGCGGCGCGAACATGCGCCACGATCGCCCGCTCGCTGGCGATCAGCCCGCCACGCGCCTGAAACACCGCGCGATGCGATGACGGCAGGCGATAGCCGGGGTAACGTGCATTGACCTGATCGCCGGTCAAAACCTCATGGGGCAGTTCGTGCAGGCGGGCCGAATTCAAGGCCCCCTGAAACAGCGCGTCATCCTCCGGGCTGGCATCGATCGACCCGGTGATGACCAGCAGCTCCTCGCCGGTCGCCGCTTCGATCTCGCCCCAAAGCTCATAGGCGCGCCGCAGCAGAGGGACGTAGGCCGGGTCCTCGTAATAAGGCATCCGGATGATCCGGCTGATGCCGTGCGACGAGCCCATGTTGTGGGGGATGTCGAAGCGTTCGAGACCGAGGACCTTCACGCCGCGCCGGGCGAGATGCCAGGCGGCGGCGCTTCCCATGCCGCCGATTCCGACGACGATCACATCATAGGCCATTCTCGAAACGTCCCCCAACACCCGCCACGCCATGGCTTGCGATTCCGACACCCTGCCGGTCCTCCAGTCTACGCAATAACGCGGCCAAGGCATCACCAGCCAGTGATACGAATCGGCTTGTACAGGGCGCGATGAGGAGCGCGACCAGACACATGCGCGAGCGAGCTTGAACAGGGTCAAGCATGGCTGCGGTCAGAATCGGCCGGGTCGGAACGGCTGCGCGTCGATGAACCTCGTTCCAGTGGCGACGAAATCGGCGAAGAGGCGTCCGGTCATGGCGCCCAGCGTGAACCCGTGATGAGCTCGAGCTGAAGCGAGCCAGAGTTCGGCATGACGAGGGCCCTCGCCGGTGAACGGCAGCATGTTGGTGGCGCCTCGTCAGGCGGGTCGTGCATCGGTTGGCAGCCGGAATTCTCGATCGGGAGTGTCCCGTTGGTCGTATGAATCGCTGCCTGGCCATGCCAATTGACGCCGTCCCGAACACGCCGCACGATCCTTGCCTTCGACCGGAGGTGATCAAGGATGCGCCTCGTTCTGATAGCGATCCATTGCCTGGGAGGCGCAATTGCGATCAGCTTGGCGGCGGCCAAGCCCGCGACTGCGCAGCAGCCCTCCGACCGCCCAGCAGCGGAGCAGGCGGCCCTGATGCAGTTCCCGGGCTCGCGCTGGTGGTTGGCGCCACCGCCTGGTTTCGTGCAATCAAGTCCGCCCTGGCCCGTGTTGCGTCATCGCAGCGGCGCGCACATCGCCCTCGTCGAGTTTGCGAAGCAGCCCCTGACGCAGACGAGCTTCGGCGCGATCGGCGCCCTCACGGCGGCTGGCACGCATGACGAGGGACGGCTCGAATCCGTCGAGGCCGTCATGGCCGGCGGCCGGCCGGCGTTCCTGGCCATCGCGCGTATGACGCAGCAGAAGGCGTTGGCCTACAGCCTCATCGTGGAAGGGGGGCGCCAAAACGTCGGCGTGACGCTGACAGTGCCGGATGCGGCCACGGACATCGACCTGAGTGCCATCCGCGCCGCGCTGCTGAGCGTCACCGACAGGATCGCCGAAGCCGCGGCTCGCCCAGTGTCGGTCCCCCACCCGGCCTCAGTGCGGTTTCCGGGCACGAGTTGGTCGATCGTCCCCCCGGCGGAGTTTGCTCTCGATGGCACATCGCCCGAGATGTTTCGTCACCCGAGCGGCGCGGTGATCATGCTCATCGAGCAGCCGAGGGAGCCTCTCAACGCCCAGGAGTTCAAGATCGGCACCGGACTGCATGAGGGAACGCGCAACGAAAGCCGCGTTGAACATGTCGAGTCGCTGACCGTGGCCGGGCGTCCCGCCTTGCTCGTCAGGCTGCGGATGCCGCGCCGGGCCTTGCTCGCTCATGTGATGCTGGTCGAAGGTCAAGAGGGCAACGTCATCGCCCAGATGCAGGTGCCGGACGCTGCAACATTCCCGGACGCCGCCGCCATCCGGGCCTCGCTGCTCAGTGTAACCGAGACGAGACGCAGCCCGGAGCAGCGCCTCGGCGACCTGCCCTTCCGCCTCACGGAACTGGCGGGCATGCGGGTCGTCAGCATCGTCGCCAACAGCGTCGTCGTCCTGACCGACGGGCCGGGCGACCTGATGGACGCGGCGACGGACCAGCCCTTCGCGATACTCTCCCTCTATCCGATCACGCCGCGCGAGCGCTTCGACGCAACGCGCCATCTGCCGAAGATGGCGGCGCTCGTCCGCGAGCGCTATCCGGGCGCGACGATCCTGACGCAGAAGGTCGAGCCGACGCCGCAAGGCCCGGCCGCCACCGTCGTTTTCACGCGGACGCCTCCCGGCAAGACCACGACCGTGGCCGGCGTCGCCTGGGCGCTGGCGCAGGGGGGCTCCGCTCTGTTCATGGTCGGTCAATTTCCGCCAGCGAGGTCTGATCTGCCGGCCCGGTTCGTCAAGATTCGGAACGGCGTGAAGCCACGATGAGCCCGATCGCCGATCGTCTGGGTGCGGAGCCAGCAGCCGTCGACTGACGGCGGGAGGTACGCGTCCGAGCGCAGGACGTCATCGCTCCTGGATCATCCTGACGATGTCCGTGAAGCGCGGATCCTTCCGCCGCGCCATGGCGAGGACCCGGTCGGCCTCCGCCGTCTTGCCCTGCTGGCGCAGCACCTCAGCCTTCACGGCCAGAGCCATGCCATGGTCGGGATCTGAGGCCAGAGCGACCCCTGCGGTGGCCTCGGCCTTCCTCCAGTCCCTGGCGCGGACGGCGAGAAGTCCCGACAAGGCGTTGGCCGCCAGATGGCCCGGTTCAAGCGCCAGCGCGGCGGCGACATCGCCTTGTGCCAGGTTGAAGTCGCGCAGATAGACCGCGAAGGCCGCCCGGTTGGCATGGATCGACGCGCGCCGATGGCCGTCCGCGATCGCCCGATCGAGCACAGCCTTGCCTTCGGGGATCCGGCGGAGGCGCAAAAGCAGCGCGGCTTCGATATCGATGAGGTCGAGGTTTGCGCGCGCGAGCGCGTGGCCCGCGCGCACCGAGCGCAGGGCGTCTTCGTCGCGATTGAGGCGCATCAGGAGCGCGATCTGCTCGAGGCGAACCTCGACGACGGCGGGCTGGACCGCCAGCACCTCGTCCAGCAGCTTCACGGACTCCTCAGGAGCGCCCCTCATGTCAGCCAGCCCCGCCAGCGTGAGTTTTGCAATCGGATCCCTGGGGTCCAGCTTCAGAGCCTGAATCGCGTCCACCTCCGCACCCGGCACGTCGCCGGCCATGAGCCGGGCCCGTGATCGGTGCGACCAGCCCATGGCGAAAGCGGGCGCGACCGCGATAGCCTTGTCGTAATCCGCGCGGGCGCCGGCATCGTCCTTCTTCACATCGAGGCGCAGGCGGCCGCGTTGGACATAGGCGCCGGGCAGCTCAGGGCTGACCGCGATCTCGCGTGTGAAATCCGCGATGGCCCCGTCATTGTCGCCAAGCTCCGCCCTGATCAGCCCCCTGCGAAAGTGCAACAGCGGCCGTTGCGGCGCGAGCGACGTCACCTTGTCCAGGGCCGTGATCGCCTCGCGCTGGCGACCGAGGCCGACGAGCGCACGCGACTGCTCGTCGAGCAATGGAATGCTGTCAGGAGCGGGCTTGAGGCCGGCCTCGATATCCTTCAGGGCGGCGGCATGGTCGCCGCGCGCATTGAGCAAACGGCTGCGGGCCAGCAGCGCGGGCCCGTAATCGCCCTGCAGCGACAGCGCCAGGCTGTGGTCCGCCAGCGCACCGTCGGCGTCGCCCAGCATGCTGCGGGCGATGCCCCGGTTGTTGGGGAAGAGGTAAGCGTTCGGTGCGTGCTTCATGCCCTCGGTGTAGGCGTCGCGCGCGCGCTCGGCGTCACCCGGCCCCTGCCGGTAGAGATAGGCGTGCCCCCGCATCGCGTGGCCGAGCCGGTCAGCCGGGTCCGCGACCAGAAGCGCATCCGCCGCCCGTAGCAACCCGTCCCAATCGGACGCTTCGAGCAACGCACGCGCTTCGGCCTCCCTGGCCTGGCGCCGGAGCGCGACGGGTACTTCGGCCGTATCGCCAAGCGCCCGGCACAGGCGAGCCCGCTCTGCCGCCGGGCGCTGGCGACCCATGCAGGGCGCGAGACGCACGTCGTCCGACGGGGGCACGGCTTGCGCCTGTGCCGGAGCCGCCAGCAGGAGGCACGCTGCAGCCCGGGCGCCGACCCGAGCCATGAAACGCGTGTTTTTCATCGCGCGTCCTCCAGCGGAGCTGAGCCTGCGGCAATCTTGCGCCGAGCGCCTGTCCCGGCAAGGCTCACTTCAGTTTGTCGCCATCCACGAACCACGTCTTGCCACCCCGCCGAACCTCGGCGGCACCGTGGCCGGCATCGTCGTCCACGACGATGACCCTGCTGCCGGCCGCGATACGGATCGGGCAGTGCCGGCTCATCCTGGCGCCCGTGGGCGTGAGCGAGGCCTGCACGGACTCACGCCATGCCGCCCAGCTCGTGCATGCAAGCGTGGACCGCACGAGAGTCACCATGCGGTCCTGCGACCATGCGGAGCCTGCGCCGAACTGGGCCACAAGCGCGATCATCCCCAGAAGCCGTCGCATGTCGTCAATCTTCCGGATCGGGGCTCGGGCGGCACCTCTCGATGCCAGCTTCAATCATTCCAGTTGCGGCGGTGTCCCGTCCACCAGCCCACGTCGCTGGAGAAGCGGATCACGAAGATCGTGAGGATCGCGACGATCAGCATCACCAGCAGGACGACGGCGAAGGGCCGCCGGCGGTCGTCATCGGGAAACTGCCGATTGAGCTGGACATAGAGGGCGATCGCCGCCGCCGACATGCCGACATCGACAGCCAACTCCAGCAGCATCACACTGCGGGGCGGCCACTCGCCGGCGCGGGCGAAGAAGCGCCAGAGCGCCTGGCCGGACAGGTAGAGGCTGGCGCAGACGTAGACGATCCAGTTCGTGCGCGGCGGCCCGGCTTGTTCACTCATGGGCTCCCCCTCATTCCGTCTCGATCAATGTCTCAGAATCGGATGAAAGGCCGCCGGTTCACTCTGCGACGATCGCCGCATCGAGTGCGTCGCAGTCGCGGTCGGCGATGCGCTGCAGCCGGAACACGGCGTCCGCGCCGGCGAACGCGATCTCCTGGCTCGGCCCGTCGGACAGATGGCGATTGCGCCGCATCGGGAGCGAGTCCTGCATGTGGATGGTGAGAACGTCGCCGCTGACGAACAGCACCGGCTCGGTTCCCGACTCCTCGTCGGTCGCGTCGCCCTTGATGCTGCAGACGATACCGGGAGCGACGGGCGCGCTCCGGATGCGTCGCCGGCCCTGCACGTCCTGATTGGCGTCCGCACGGTAGCGGCAGTCGCCGATGGCGCGCAGTGGCTCCTTCACCCCGCGCCGTGCCGCCTCGATCCGGATGCGGTTCTGGGAACCGGCCTCGGGCGCGGCATCTGGCCAGTTCTCGCGCCTGAAAGAGATCCGCAGGCTCGTCGTGCGCTGCCTGGGATTGGCCGCCAGATGCGCGGCGTCATAGACCCTGAGATAGCAGGCGCGGTCGCCCTTGGTCTGCCCGATCACGCCAGGCAGCGCTTCGATGGCAGGGACGGCCCTGGCAGGGACTGAAGCGCAGGTCGTCGCAACTGCGAGACCGAAGAGGACATTCCGCATGACCTGCGATCCTCCCTTCCGCCGACTGGAAGGCCGGGCCCGCCGGATCGCGCGCCCGACGCGGTCGAGCTTCTCTCGGGATGCTCAGCGCGTCAATCGCGGCGTCGCGGCTCGTGAGCGCGATTGAGCCTCAGCACGCGAGAGTGAGGCGCGGGTTGTGCCGGTCGCGCCACGGTGGAGGCTATGGTCGCAGGAGGAAGCGGGCGACCGGCTCACCCATCAATCATTCACGCCGACCTCGGAGAAGCGGAAGCCGTCTGGTGTTCCGGTGAAGAGGAACAGGTCCTCGCCGCAGATGATCGTGAAATTGTCCTTGCCCAGGCCGTCTCGTGCATAAAGGCCCCTGCCGCGCGCAATGCAGGCCCGCGCTTTTCGTGTGAAGACCTTGGCGTAGATGGTCTTGCGGAAATAAGCCGCGTCCCGCATCTCGTCCCAGTAGAACGGAAACAGCGTCAGCTCGGCGACGGCGGCGGAGTCGTCGGCCTTCAGAGCGGCGCGGAAGGCCGTGATGAACCGATCATAGCTCTTCTGGACGTCCGCAGGCGCACGGTCGGTCTGGGCATGGACCGCGGACGCGGCGAAAGCGACTGCGAAAACGCCGGCAAGGAGGACGAGGCGTCGGAGGATCGTCATGGCGCGACCTTTCAGATTCACGGCAATGGGAGCCGGAGGGTTCTTGGCGCCGCGAAGGTCTTGGCGCCGCGAAGGTCTTGGCGCCGCGAAGGTCTTGGCGCCGCGAAGGTCTTGGCGCCGCGAAGGTCTTGGCGCCGCGAAGGTCTTGGCGCCGCGAAGGTCTTGGCG